>FWPU01000026.1_pt1 | contig 413121 bp, 388 predicted proteins | sample 2228361 | NCBI WGS metagenome assembly FWPU01 (sample SAMEA103939777, study PRJEB20133) | metagenome
ATCTAAAAGGACGTCTAAATTGGCATTTTCGGTCAATTTTTCAAGAAGTCTCTCTGTGAATTCTTCACTAAAGTATTTTGTGTCAATCGGCAGTTTCTTATCTTTTAAATCCTTCAATCTTAAATCTTTAATCTCAAATCCAAGTTCTTTCCATTCATTCCGCTGTTCTTTGTTATCCCATATCTCCTGATAAAACTCCTCTGGCACCCGGTCCGTTGTTATCACATACTCGGTCTTTAAGACAAACTTCTTTTTCTCCCATAATCTCTTCTGGAAATCTTCAATCTGTGAAAGGAAATCAATGATATCCTCTCCAATCTCACGCACTACTTTGGCACGGGTGATGTGTTTATCTAAGAATCTCTCTTTTTCCAGTGTCTCAATATCTAACACTTCGGCTTTGATGAAATAATCCAGTTGCTCAGATAAGAATTTCTTTAAGTTTTTGTGAATAAAATAGTCCTTTGTGTTTTTGGCGGTAAATCTTGAGATATGATAAAGAAGGAGTGGCTTTTCGTTTTTATATTCCTTGCCTAAAATCCCCTTTAAAGCGGTGTCTTTAACCCTCTTTAATACCTCATCAAAACTTTTCTGGTTAATCTTCTCCTGCTTTGCGGTATTGCTTCCACCTTCTACTTGATAGCTTTTGACCTCTTCCTCGGTGAGTTCTCTGTATTGAAAACAGATAATCAGAGTTTTATCATCAACTTCCTCTAATGGATTTTCATTATCAAGAATAAAAAACCTTTCTTTTGTAGCCTTCTTTGAGCCAACTTCTTCTTTTGCTGAGACAATACGGAAGATGACTCTATAGTCACCTGTTTTGAATGTGTAATCTCGGAAAAGAATGCCTGTCTTTATATAGTATTGTTCACTATTTGCCCAGTAAAGTTTCACCTCTTCGCCGTTATATGGAATAGCGTATTTATGTCCCTTAATTGAATACCGATACTGGGGAACAAAATCACCTTCTTCATAAAATCGTGAGAAGAAACTATAAAGGTCATTAAAGACCTGAAGTTTGATTTCATCAATAGTTTCAGCTTCCTCTTTTTGCGCTTTTACTCCAAGAAAATCTCTGCCAAGGGGGGTGTCCTTAAATTCTTCTCTAAGTTCACCAGTTGGGGTAAAAGCCTGGGCTCCTAAGCTTTGAACAATCTTGTTCTTTACATCCTCAAATCTCTGTTTAATATTAACCAGTCTTTCATCTTTATGTTTAGCAAAAGCCGAGTCAATCTTATTTAGAAGGTCTTTTTCAATAAAGTCTCTAATCCGGCCTCTCTTATAATTTAGGATCCGATAAATCCCAAAATCCAGATCAGAGGCTTCAAACTGAAAAATTTCTTTTACTAAGTCTTGAAATTTTTTAATAATATCCATAACCGCCTCACTTGTTTATTTTCTTTTTTTGGAGAGGAATCCGTATTTTGCAAAGTTCTTTCCAAGGACTGCTCAGTTATCCATTTATCAATCACATCTTTTTTAAACCGCCACTGACCAGCGATTTTGAGGGAAGGGATAAGACCTTTGCGGGCAAGTTTATAAATGGTGTGTTCGTCCATCTGTAAATATTCTGAAACCTGTTTAACCGTCATTATTTCTTTTTCGTTCATAAAGACAACCCTTTCCTTAAAAAACAATTTTTCATAAAATCTGGCTATAATATACAAAGAAATACAATAATTATCAAGGGAAATTTTGATAAAAAATTAATTCCTTATAGGGTGGTTGGTGGGAATAGATAAATAAACTCTGCCGATGAAATTGGCAGAAGGAGTTTTTAGCCTACCTATGAGGAATTGAAACAAGAATGGCTGAATTATAAAGATTTTCCTTTATTCGCGTTTTTAGCCTACCTATGAGGAATTGAAACCTAAATCCCATCCCCTCCTTTCCTTCCTTTCTACGTACACTGTTTTTAGCCTACCTATGAGGAATTGAAACTGTCATTACTTAAAGCGGAGACGTGGTAGTGATTATAGTTTTTAGCCTACCTATGAAAAATTGAAACAAACTTAACAACAGCCCCCGGCTTCTTTTATCCCCTCATAAAACCTCGCTTCCTCGAGCGCTTCCTTTATAAGTTCCTTTGGCGGTGCACCGTAAAATTTCTCTTTAATCCTGTAAACTCTGCACACCAAACCGTAATTTTCTCTGTCGACATAGTTTGGGTCAACATCAATTCCATTTATCCTTATAGTTGGCGAGCCCGGAAATTTATATTTTATGGTGTCCTCCTCGGTTTTAATTTCTATCTCTTCGATATGGTAATGTTCGATTTTGGCTTCCACTATCGCTTCCATTAAATTTTCCAAAGCAAGTTTATGATTAGGACAGTCCGAAAAATAGAGAAATTGAATTTTCATATCTTTAACTCCAGCTTAGTTTGGACGCTTCAATTTATGAAAACAACAAATCTTTTCCCTCAATTCCTGTCGCTTTTTTCGGTTTTTAAAGTTTCTTAAATTTTAAAAAAATCCAAAGACAAAAGCCAATGAAACTGCTCTTTCTCTCTCTTTCAATTTTGTTGATAAGTTGTGCATATCAGATTCCACCTTCAGGTGGACCACTGGATACAGAACCGCCAGAAATAACCAAAACTTATCCGAAAAATGGAACTGTAAATTTTAAAGACAATCACATTGAAGTTGAATTTAACGAATATGTTGATAAACGCTCCGTTCAAGATGCGATATACATAACACCTTACATTGAAAGCGAAATCCAATATAAATGGTCAGGAAGAAAACTTAAGATAATTTTCCCAGAAAAATTAAAAGATAGCACAACATATGTTGTCACCTTTGGAACCGAGATAAGAGATTTAAATGCTGGAAATAGAATGAAAGAATCTTTCACGTTTGCCTTTTCAACCGGCGCCTCTATCGATTCAGGCTCAATAGAAGGGAAAATTTTCACAAGCAAGGAAAATTTTATGGTCTTTGCTTATTTAATTGATAAAATAAATCCAGACATGCTTTCGCCGATGCACACAAAGCCCGACTATGTTACACAAGCCGGGAAAGACGGAGGTTTTAAATTTAAATTCATCAAATTCGGAAAATATCGGTTGTTCGCGGTAAACGATAAACTTCGAGATCTTTTATATAATCCGGGAATGGATGAATATGGCGTCTTCTGGGAAGATGTAAGGATAGATTCAACCCATCCATCCGCCTCAAACATTATTTTTAAACCCACGCTTGAAGATACAAGCAAACCTTTCGTTTCCTCGATAAACATTGTCGATGATTTGCACATAACTTTAAAATTTTCAGAAAAGATAATTTTAAAAGACGAACCGATAAAACTCAAAGATGGGGAAAGAGAACTTGCCTTTTTAACCCAACTTTATCCCGACAGTAGCACAATTCTTTTGATAACCCAAGAAAATCTTAACTCAGACAAAAAATATGAATTGATGCTATCAAACATAACAGACCTTGCTGGAAACGAACTTGATCGGGTTTCATTTGAAATTAAAAATAAATTTACGCCGGACACGACCCCGCCTTCTTTGATTTTTTCAATTCCATCGGATAACGAAAGCGATGTTGATTTAAAAAGAGAGATCAAACTTATTTTTGATGATATTTTAAGCGATGAAATCAAAGCAATTTTATTGGATTCAACCGGCAAAGAAATTGAAATCGAGATAAAACCGGGTTTGAATCAAATTTTTATTAAACCTGCGACAGAGTTAAAGCCGAATGAACTCCACACATTAAAAATTTCACAACTTCAAGACATACACAAAAATGTTCGAAAGGACACTTTGGAAATATCATTTAGGACTATCAACCCAACAACTTTTGGTTCGATTGAAGGAGTTGTAAGTTGTGATGATACGATTTCACAAGTGGTTGTTTCGGCGTTTGAGGCTTCAGGCAAAAGAATTTTTCAAACCAAAACGAAGTGTAACTCCAAATTTGTCCTCGAGCGGATACCTCAGGGGAAATATCTAATCGAGGCTTTCATCGATTCAAATGAAAACGGAAAATATGATTACGGGAAGGTTTTCCCATTTGTTCCGTCGGAAAAATTTTCTGTTTATCCTGACACCGTCAAAGTTAGACCAAGATGGACGACGGAAAACATCAACATAAAATTTTAATCGAAAATTATCATACATTTCAAAGATTCGCCAGCGCTTGTGGTGAGCATAAAAGCATCAAGCGTGTTTTCGATTTTAAATTTATGCGTGACGAAATCTTTAGCTTTTGTAATTCCCTCGCTTATCAATTTCAACGCTTCCTGTGTATCATCTGGACCTGCTGAATAACTTGGGATTATTGATATCTCGTTGAAATAGATATCGTAGGGATTAATTTCAAGTTTTGCGGAATCAGGCGTTGGGGTAAATAAGATTAATTTTCCACCTTTTGCAGTAAGTTTTAAACCCATCTTTATAGCTTCGATTGTTCCGGGACCAACGATTACGATATCGGACATATATTTTCCGGTGATTTGAGAAATTTTTTCAAATACATCTTCATCCACAAAGTTGACGACAAAATCCGCTCCATTTTCAATCGCTTTATCAAGTCGATATTTAACTTTATCAACACCTATTACAAGTTCAGCTCCGTAAAACTTTGCAAGTTTTACATTCACCTGACCCATAAACCCAAGTCCAAGAACGACGACGAAATCGCCAGTTCTAATCCCGGACCTTTTAAACGCCTTAACTGAGCAGGCAACGGGCTCAATCAAGGCGCCATCTTCAAAAGAGACATCATCTGGTAATTTCAAAGTATCATTTCTCAAATTGACATTTGGAACTTTCACGTATTCAGCGATTCCACCTGGGATTATTTTTGATTTCTTCCATGTGTCGCACATAACATAATTCCCACGTTTACAATATCTACACTTCATACACGGAGCATGATGATGCACAAAAACCCTATCGCCTGGTTTAAACTTATCAACCTTCTCCCCAACTTTTACAACGACGCCAGAAAGTTCATGCCCAATTACAAATGGAGCTTTTTTCCTAACATACCAATCCATCGTATCGCTTGAACATAGACCACAAGCCTTCACTTTAATAAGCATCTCATCATCTCCAACATCAGGGATATACATTTCTTCTATTCTTATATCTCCAAAGTCGTATAATCTTGCAACTTTCATTTTCAAGGCTTGATTTCGTATTTAATTCCGTTTCGATTTACAAGTTGTTCGAAGACCTCTGGAAGTTGAGTCAAAGGATATTCTCCAGAGATTATTTTCACTAATTTATCTGAGTTATCGCTTAAGAAATCGTAAGCAGTTCTCACATCGTTTGATGTAAAGTGGAAAATTCCTTTTATTGTTATTTGGTCATAGTGAATTTTCGTTGCATCGAAACTAACCTTTGTTCCCGTTGGACAGCCTCCGAACAAAATTATTTCTCCACCTCTTGCGACCAGATCGACGCTTTCTTGCCAAACCTCAGGTTTGCCGGTACACTCAATCACTAAATTCGGTCCGATGCCAGATGTGATTTCAATTAATTTATCCGACAGTTTACATTCGCTCGTATTTATAACTTCATCTGCGCCAAGTTCTGAAGCTATTTTAAGCCGGTTGTTATATTTTCCTGCAACGATCAAATTAACATTGAAAAACTTTTTAATTGCAAGCGTGAAAATAAGACCGATCGCTCCATCACCAATTATCAAAACCGAATCCCCATCCATCACATTTAAATTTCTTATCCCATTCACAACACATGAAACTGGTTCAAGAAAAGCCGATTGTGTAAAAGAAAGATTTTCGGGCTTAATAAACATATTTCTTCGCACAATTTGGGCTGAGACTTTGGCGAATTCAGAATAAGCTCCGAAAAAAATATTTTCAAACAAATTAACGCACAAATTTTCATAACCTCGCTTGCAGTAATAACATTGCCCGCAAGAAGCTGAATTCGCAAACATAACCTCATCCCCTTCCTTGAAGTTTTTAACCCCAGCCCCAACTTTATAGATCACACCTGAACATTCATGACCAAAGGACATTGGGAATTTAAATTTCGGATGACCGCGCAGATACATTTTAAGGTCAGTTCCGCAGGTGAGAGCTGATTTTATCTGGATCACGACCTCGCCTTCAGATGGCTCGGGGATTTCGGTTTCTTTTAATTCAATTTTTTTAAAATCAACCAAAAATGCGCTTAGCATCTTTTATCTCGATTTTTTAGCAAGCAAAAGAGCTGGTTTATATCTTTCTGATAAAAATTCCTCACGAGCCAAATTTAAAAAGTTAAATATATTTTTCAATCCAATTTGCTCCGCAAGTTCAAAAGGTCCAGCTGGAAATCTCACAAGTTTAAAAGCAAGATTTATATCATCCCTTGTGGCAAGATTTTCCATAAGAGCATAAAAAGCCTCGTTCACAATCATTGAAATAGTCAAAGCGACGACAATCTTCTGGGAATCGTTAAGTGAATCCCTTTGACTTAGGATTTTCCCGCAAATCGTATCTGCAAGGTTTAGAAATTTTTTGCTGAACTTATACTCTATCTTTTCGCGCTTTAAAAAGTCCTGCACTTTTTTATCCTTCCCAATGTAATAATAAAATCCCGCGTTCATTTTTCTGCCAAGCAATCCCGCCTCAACAAGTTTGGCTTGGAAAGATATGGGCTTAAACCTTTCTTCATAATTAAATCTTTCATATATCGACCTTGAAACGATATAATTGACATCAACCCCGACATAATCTATAACCTCAAATGGCCCCATCTCAAGACCGAACAATTTAAATGCAGAATCAATCTCCTCAATTTCAGCAAGACCAATCTCATAGGCTTTCAACGGCTCGAGATAAAAATGTCTCGATACTCTGTTGACGATAAAGCCTGGGGAATCTTTTACAACTATAGGCAAATGCCCGATGCTTTTTAGAAAATCGACCGTTTTTTCAACCACCTCATCTGATGTGTGTTGAGCTTTCACTACTTCAACAAGTTTCAAAACATACGGCGGGTTAAAAAAATGTGTCCCCATGACGCGGTATGGATTTTCCGTAACAGAGGCGATCTTTGTAACCGATAAAGAAGATGTGTTCGTAGCAAGAATAGTTGCGGGACTGCATCTGTCGTCAAGTTCTTGAAAAATTTTTCTTTTAACATCGATATCTTCGATGACTGCTTCAAAAACTATGTCAGCGGTTATGAAATGTTTTAACTTTGTCGTTGGGTGTATTCTCATTAAGATATTTTGAAGTTGCTCTTTTTTGATCGTCCCAAGCTCAACCGCTCTTTGAAGATGTCTTTTTATGTTCTCAAGTGCATTTTGCAACGTCTCATTCGATATATCAAAAAGTATTACATCGTAACCAGCCTGTGCCATTACCTGCGCAATCCCGCTTCCCATTCTGCCCGCTCCAACAATACCGATTGTGTTCATTGTTTGATTTAAATTTTGTTTTAGATAAAACTTCCATCAGAAACTTTATATCTTCTTATAGCCTCAAGTTTCCCTGATTCGAATTTCTCGTATAAGTGTGAAACCTCTATCTTTATCTTCGCTATTTTAATCTCGGCTTCGGATGGACCTTCAAATTTAACATTTATTGTAACTGCGTAATCCCCCATCTTCATCTCTATATTATCAGTTTTCCTGTCAGACTTAACAAAGCCTTTCCTATTCAACATCTCCCATGCAGAAAGAATTGTTCTCTCAAGTGTTTTAACCCTTTCAAACTTTGAAATTTTTATCTCAAGCGTTGCCTCATCGAGCTCGGAACATCCAATGGATTTAACTATAATATCATTATCCGATGTGTCTCTTTTCATCGAAACTTTATAAAAAATTTTAATCTCGCCAGGATAAAAACTTCTGCTGTCAAACGATTTCCTTCTGCTGACCTTTGGAGCAAGTTCAACCGCTTTTTCAATCCCTTCTCGGGCAAATCTCAATGCTTCTTTGACACCGGCAACGGTTTCGCAACTTATAAACACAAGCACCAAAGGGATGAGATATTTAATCTGCAATCGAGGCCTCATATTCATCTTTAAATCTTTTTATGGCGTTAAAAATTGTCCTTGCTATTTCCCACTGTTTTGTCTCACTTCGAAGATATTTTTCATCTTGTGGATTAGAAAGATAAGCCATTTCAATTAAAACGCTTGGCATCGATGCACCGACAAGGACATAAAATCCAGCTTGGCTCACGCCATTAACTTTAACGCTGAGACTTCTCCTAGCCTCTTGATTTAAAATTTCCGCAAATCTTTCGCTATTTTTGACATAAACATTATGCGCCATCGCAGTTAAAATATAACTTTCGTCAGTAAGATGCTTGTATCTTTCTTCGTAATTTTCTTCAAGTTTTATGACAGCGTTTTCCCTCTCCGCAATTCTAATTGCCTCTTCCGTTTTTCCAGGACGTAAAATATAAACTTCGAAACCACTTGCTACATGGGGTTTGTAAGGCATCGAATTACAATGGAGACTCACAAAAAGCTTCCCGCCGTTTTCATTCGCAATTTGACCCCGCTTATACAATTCAATAAATTCGTCCTCTTCCCTCGTCATCACAACTTTAACTCCAAGCGTTTTCACCAACGACTTCAATCTTTTTGCAACCGCCAATGTTATATCCTTTTCTCTCGTCCCATAAACACCGATTGCTCCCGGATCCTTGCCACCATGCCCGGGGTCGATCACAACGACGTCAAGCAAAAATTTTCTCTTGACATTTTCAAGTTTAGATTCAACCATGTTCGTGTAGAGCGATATTAAAATATCATTGCTTTCCTTATCAATTATGACCTCGTAATGTTCCACTTTTGGAATTAATTTAAAAGATATTTGAACCGATTGCCCGTAGGATATAACTTCAACCTTATTGAAAAGGCTTGGCTCGGATATCCTTTTTATCGCCGGTATATTAACTTTTGCATTCGCGATTGTTATATAAAGCCAGTTATCTCGCCCGAGCCAAACTTCGTAATCGGAAATTTTTCTACTTGTCATAATTCGCAGGAGATAACCATTGCTTCGTCTATCCACGTCAAGGTCATAAACATCAAAAGGTGGTGGAGCGGGTTTTTCCGGAGGCTTTGAGATGCTGATTAAATTTTTATCTCCATCGTAATTGAAGCCATACGGAAAGTAAAGTTTAAACACATCCGAAAAATATCTAACCGGAACGAAAATTTTTCCACCCCCCGATACAACTTCAAGGGGAAATTGGATAACTTTGATCGTGCCATCTTCTGACGAGACAACGATAAAAGGATTTTCAGAGATAAGCTTAAAAGTATAGCCAGCGACTTTAAAAGTGAGAAAACCATTTAATGTATCTGCACTATATTCTACCTCGAGCAGATTTAAAAGATCCGGCAAAGATATATAAAGAGCTTTGGCTTCGCGAAAAGCTGGGATGACCTCGACTTTATCATTTATCTTAACTCTGAAAATATCTGCGGTCGAAACTTCAACTATGAAAGAAACAAGAACAAGATATTTTAACACCTTTTTCATCTTTAGAATTCAACTTTTTTCTTTCCAGCGTCAACTTCTTTAATAAATTTAATCAAGCCCTTAAAATAAGTCTCTTGATCATCATACATACACATATGACTTCCATTGGGACAGAATAGATAACTTCCATTTTGAACTTGAGTTGACATCCATTTCATATGCTCTGGATCCATTGTATCATATTTTGCGCCGATTACAAGCGTTGGAACTTTAATTTTGTTCAAATCCTTAGACCTATCCCATTTTTCAAGTCGTCCTGAAATTCCAAACTCACTTGGTCCCTGCATCAAAACATAAATTGTTTGGTTCGTATGATTAAATGCTCTAACAACAGGGTCCGGCCATTCTTCGACTGGCATTCTGAGCACATGCTTAACATAATAATGTTTTAAAAGCAGTTCCATATACTTTGGGTTTTTATAATCGCCTTTCGCTTCAAATTCTCGAATTTGCTTCAAAACATCAGCGGGGATACCCTTTGAAAGGACCTCATCTGCATATCTATCATATTCTGGGCAACTTGACATCATATTCGAAATTATCAACGCTTTGAGATTATCCTGGTATTTAAGGGCATATTCCATTGCAAGTATCCCGCCCCAAGAATGTCCAAGAAGATAAAAATTATCCTTGTTAAGTCCAAGAGCTTTTCTAACTTGTTCAACTTCCTCGACAAATCTTTCCGTCACCCAAAGCGAACTATCGTCTGGCTGATCTGAATACCAAGAGCCAAGTTGGTCATAATAAATAAATTCTATTCCTTCTTGTGGGAAGAAACTTTCAACGCACTCCCAATACTCATGGGTTGAGCCAGGCCCGCCGTGCAAAAGTAAAACTTTTATCCTTGGATTATTACCAAACCTTTTTGTCCATACTTTAAATTTTCCCTCTGGAGTTTGAATCTCAATCAATTTGATGCCGCCTGTTTTAACCCCTGTTTCCTCACTTTTAAAATACTCTTTTAAAGATGGAACCTTCTCCTCCTGTGAACATGAAACTAAAAAAATAGAAATTCCAACCAATAAAAGAATTACCTTCTTCATATCAAACCTCATAATTTTTTTATAATTTATTAAATCTTGAAACAACTATCAAGGAAAGCAAATTCAAAGAACTCTAGCGGGGAACAAACTTCAAAAGCGCTATATTTTCGATGTGATAAGTGTGAGGGAACATATCAACAGGCTGGACGATTTCTATAACATAATTCGGGTTATATTCGAATAAAAGTTTTATATCCCTTGCCTGTGTCGTTTGATTACAACTTACATAAACGATCGCCCTTGGTTGGATTTTTGCCACAGCTTTGACAACATCTGGATGCATCCCTGACCTTGGAGGGTCGATAATTATTATGTCTGGCTTTGGGGTTTCCTTCATCCAACCTTTATCGATATAAAGTTTATCTCTGAGATCCCCTGCGATGAACTTGCAATTTTTAACTCCATTTATCTCCGCGTTCACCCAGGCATTTTCGACAGCACTTTCGACAAGTTCAAGCCCCACGACCTCTTTAACCAAAGACGAAATGAAAATTGAGATCGTCCCTATGCCGGAGTAAAAATCATAAACGACATCGCCGGATTTTAAATCAGCAAGTTCAATTATCTTTTTATAAAGTTTTTCCGCCTGCCTTGTGTTGGTTTGGAAAAATGAATTCGACGAAATTTGAAAGATAAAATCACCAAGTTTTTCTCTTATCGTTCCATCTCCATGATAAATCCTCTCATATTCGCCAACAGCAATTTGAGCCTTACGAGTATTTATATTGTTGACGATCGTCTTTATCCTCGGAAATTTTTCAAGCAAAGCATCAACAAACTCATTCATAATCTCGGGCCTATCTTCAAAAGTAACAAGATTCACCATCACCTCGCCTGTGTTTTTCCCCTCCCTTATCACGAGAAAACGCAAATAACCTTCGCCTTTTTCGGTAGAATAAACTGGGATATTTCTCGATTTAAAATAATTGCGAGTGAAATTTAAAATTTCATTGCTGAATTCCGATTGTAAAAAACACTCGTCGATATCAAGCACCTTATCAAATCTATCCGGCGGATGAAAACCGAGCGCAAAATTCCCATGGTTCTCGTCACCTAAAAAATATTTTTGCTCTGAAAAAGAAAATTCAATTTTATTCCTGTAGAAAAAAATCTCATCGGATGGAAGCGTCTTCAGGATGATTTTGTCAATTCCCTTGAAGCCACCGATCCTTTCAAAGCTTTCTATGACATGGTCACGTTTAAATTCAAGTTGAGCCTCATATTTTAGGTTTTGCCATTTACATCCACCACAAACCCCGAAAAATTTACATCTTGGTTCAACTCTTAGATCAGACTTTTGAATTACCTCAACTGGTTCCGCTTCAGCATAAGATTTTTTAACTTTCGTTATCCTAATTTTGACTACGTCTCCGGGCACAACATTTCTAACGAAGATGACAAATCCATTAACCCTTGCGATGCTTTTCCCTTCAAAGACGGTTTTTTCAATTTTCACCTCAATTTCGCTTCCCTTTGCAAACATCTCGATTCGATTTTATTTTAAAATCATCAGAATTTACTTTGAACTTCTTAAAACATCCAAAAGTTTTGCAATATCTTCGGGAAGTTCAGAATCAAACCTCATAAATTCATTTCTCCATGGATGGATGAAGCCAAGTGTTTTTTCATGAAGTGCTTGCCGTGGCATTATCTTTAGAAGTTCGTCAACGAATAATTTTTTCTTTCTATCCGCCCCACCCCATGCTATCCTTCTACCTCCGTAAACTGGATCACCGAAAACAGGACGCCCAACATATGCGAGGTGAACCCTTATTTGATGTGTTCTCCCAGTTTTTAACCTAAGCCTCAGAAGTGAGAGAAATTTAAACTTCTCAAGCACCTCGTACTCAGTCACTGCCAATTTCCCCCCTTCCACAACAGCAAATTTTTTTCTATCGCTTTTGCTCCTACCAAGTTCCGCCTCGATAACACCACGATTTGAATTAAAATGCCCCCATACAACAGCCCAATACTCTCTTTCAACTGTTTTATGGAAAAATTGCCTCGCGAGATGTCTATGAGTTTCATCATCCTTTGCAACAACCAGAAGCCCGCTTGTATCTTTATCAAGACGATGAACTATTCCTGGGCGAACTTCACCACCTGAGACATTTACATTTGAAAGTTTTGAACAATGATATAAAAGCGCGTTGACAAGCGTTCCGGTATAATTCCCATGCCCCGGATGAGTAACCATACCAGCTGGCTTATTAATGACGAGAAGATAATCATCTTCGTAAACTATATCGAGTGAAATGGGCTCGGGTTCAAGCTCGGGTCTTGGTTCTTTCGGTATTTTTACAATTATTTTCTCACCGGGTGAGATTTTATGGCTTGGTTTTACGGTTTGCCCATTTACAAGGACAAGACCGGATTCGATGAGTTTTTCTATTTTACTTCTGCTTGTATTTTCAATTTGATTTGCAAGGAATTTATCAAGCCTTTCCCTTTTTTCGACATTTGGGACAACTATTTCAAGTTCCTTTAGAATTTTCAACTTGCCAGAAATTTCGATAAACCCATCATTCCCCCGCATCTTTTCCAACTGCTTCAGAATTTATTTCATTTAACTCCTTCTGTTTTTCCTCATGATACGCAAAAAGCAAAATTAAAACACCAATCGTAACAGATGCATCTGCAATGTTAAAAATTGGCCACCTATCAATGTGATAACCGAATAGATTTATATCAAAAAAATCGATATCGATAAAATCAACGACTCTACCATGAAAAAGCTTGTCATAGCCAAAAATTACACCATAAAAAATTCTATCGATCAAATTTCCAATCGCTCCACCCAAAATCATACCCAGTGAAAATCGTACCGCAAAATTTCCATTTCTAACTTTATAAAGGTAAAAGAAGATAATCACGACAGCAATAAGCGCAAGAATCGTAATATAAACTTTATCTCCAATTTCCATCCCAAACGCAATTCCTGGATTTTCGGTATAAGTTAACCTAACAAGGTCACCTAACACTTGCTTTGATTCCCCAAGTCTCATACCTTCAACTTTGATCCCAAACAAAGGGATTTCAAACCCACGAACGAGAAGCTTTGTTATCTGATCAAGCAAAACTACGAAAAGCGATATAAAAAGAATGCGCACTTGTATTTAGAATCCTTTCTTTTGCTTTGTTTTACAAGCAAGGCACAGTTGTGTATGAGGGACAGCCTCAAGACGTCGTTTATCTATCAATTTACCGCAACTTATGCAAACGCCGTATGTCCCGCGTTCAATTCGAGCAAGCGCAGCATCGATATAGTTTAACATCTTCTCCTCACGAGCTATGAAAAACATCATCTTCTCCCTTTCCTCAGTCTCAGTCCCATATTCCATATGAATTGAATATGGAGCCCCAACCGGTCTATCGTTTTGCATGGTCGATTCAATCAAAGATTGTTTATGAGCCTCAAGCATTTCGACGACCTCTTCTCGTTTTTTCAATAGGATTTGTTTAAAATGCTGGAGTTCCTCTTTTGAATAAGATGGTCTTTCCTGTGCTCGCTCTTTCAAACTTTGCTCTTTTCCCGAATTATTAGAAAGTGTAGTTGTAACAACGAAGTTTTCTACTGGCTTCGTTTCGGCTATCTCAACTTTTTGGACCTTTTCAGTCTTCTTTTTCGGAGATACTTTCTTCTTAGTTACTTTTCTGGTTTTGGCTTTGGTTTTTTTAACCAGTTTCTTTGCTGATCTTTTGGCTGATTTCTTCCCCATAGCCTTTTTCTTCGTTGACTTGGTTTTTCTCTTCGCCATATCGCACCTCGCAAATGTTTTAAATTAATTTAACTCTTTCAATCGATATCTCGCACGGTTCATCGTTGACATCCCATTTCTTGACATAATCCGCTATTCTGAAGTCATCGCTCAATTCAATCGCAAGCGTTTCATTCTTAATATAATCGCTTAAAGCAAACACAGCCTTTTTCAATCTCTCTGATTCAGCTTTAAAGAAAATACGAATCCTATCCATCACCTCAAAATTCGCCTCCTTTCTCATATTTTGAACTCTATTTACAAATTCACGAGCGAAACCTTCGTTTATTAACTCCTCTGTTAACTCCGTATCCAACGCAACCGTTACAACTCCATCTGATTCAACAACCCAACCTTTGATATCCTCGCTGAAGATATCAACATCGTCGGCTGTTATTCCAACTTTTTCACCATCGACAACTATTTCAATCCTTCCGTTTTTCTCAATCTCTTCTATTTGCGATTTATTTAGTTCTCTTATCGCCTGCGCTACTTTTTGTGCTTTTTTCCCAAATTTTGGTCCGATTGACTTAAAGTTAGGCCTCGCTTTACTTTCAACTATTTCAGAATCGTCGTCGACATATTCGATTGCTTTAACATTTATCTCATCAAGGATGATATCTTTCATCATTTCGATTTGAGCTCTTTCGGTCTCGTCCGAAACAGGTATGATAATTCTCCTCAACGGCTGACGAACTTTGAGATTTTTCTTCGCCCTTAATGACCTGACGACATAAACGATCCTTTGAGCAAGCTCCATTCTCTTTTCGAGTTCTGGGTCGATTTCATCTTCGTTTGGCTCCGGGATATAAGCGAGATGGACGGATTCGTAAAGCTCCTTTTTCGCAACAGAATTTAAATTCCTATAGATTTCATCAGCTAAAAATGGCGCAAACGGAGCCATAAGCTTCGAAATTGTAATTAGACATTCGTAAAGTGTTTGGAATGCGGAGATTTTATCTTTTTCAATGCCACTTTTCCAAAATCTTCGTCTGCTTCTGCGGACATACCAGTTTGAAAGTTGATCTATCGTAAATTCGGATATCAAACGCGCCGCTTTCGTCAGATCATATTCATCCATTGCTTGTATATAATTTTTCACAAGCGAATTAAGAACTGAAATTATCCATCGGTCTATCTCCGGTCTATCTTTTACAGGGATTCTTTCCTCAGAATAGGTGAACTTGTCTATGTTTGCATAAAGTGTGAAGAAAGAGTAAGTATTAAGAAGTGTGCTGAAGAATTTTCTTTGTATTTCGACGATGTCATCTTCATTGAAAAGTTTCGGTTTCCAAGGTGGGCTAACTGACATAAGATACCATCTGACCGAATCAGCTCCATATTTTTCGACAACTTCAAATGGATCGACAACATTTCCTTTCGACTTGGACATTTTCTGCCCTTCTTTATCAAGTATAAGCTCGTTGACGACCACATGTTTATAAGCAGGCGAATCAAACAGAAATGTTGAAATTGCATGAAGCGAATAAAACCATCCACGCGTTTGATCAATGCCTTCCGCTATGAAATCAGCTGGGAAATTTTCTTTAAATAACTCAACATTTTCAAACGGATAATGAAATTGTGCGAATGGCATAGCTCCTGAATCAAACCAAACATCGATCACCTCAGGAGTCCTTCTCATTTCTCCATCACACTTTTTACAATAAAAAATAATCTGATCAACGAAAGGCTTATGAAGATCAAGGGGTTCTGGAACATTTTTACCCTCTTTTAGAATCTCTTCGATACTACCAATCGCTCTCATATCGCCACACTTTTCACAAATCCATATGTTAAGCGGGGTTCCCCAAAATCTATCTCTCGAAAGAGCCCAATCTTTGTTTTCCTCAAGCCAATTCCCAAATCTACCAGAGCCAACCTCTGGTGGATGCCATTGAATTTGCTTGTTGAGTTCTATCATCTTATCAACATAACGAGTTGTGCTTATATACCAAGATTCACGAGCGTAATAAAGCAAAGGGGTTTTACATCTCCAGCAATGTGGGTAACTGTGAACTATCGTTTCCTTTTTATAAAGCAAGCCACGGGATTTCAAATTTTGAATTATCTCAGGGTCAGCGTCCTTAACAAATTTTCGCTTAAAATCAATGACCTCATCTGTAAATTTACCGCTTTTATCCACAGGCTGAAGCGTTGGCAAATCGTATTCCTTCCCAACTTGATAATCTTCCTCACCAAATGCAGGTGCGATATGAACAATTCCAGTTCCTTCTTCTGTGCTTACAAAATCGGCCGTGATAACATAAAAAGCCTTTCTATCAACAGGGATATAATTGAATAATCTTTCATACTCCCTTCCCTTCAAATCACGCCCTTTATACTCCTCTAAAATCTCGTAATCGCCATCTATAACATTTAATCTATCTTTTGCAAGGATTAAGTTCTCATCCTTATGCGAAATTTTAACATAATTTACCTCAGGATGAATAGCAAGGGCAACGTTTGAAATCAAAGTCCACGGTGTCGTCGTCCAGACAAGAAAATATGTATTCTCTTCGCCTTTAACTTTCATCTTAACATAAATCGATGGATCTTTCACATCCTCATAACCTTGAGCGACTTCGTGGGATGAGAGCGGGGTTTCACACCTTGGACAATATGGTTGAATCTTATGGCCTTTGTAAATATATCCGCTATCGAAAAATCTCTTCAAAGCCCACCAAATTGATTCAATATATTCATTTGTAAATGTTATGTAAGCATTATCTAAATCGATCCAATATCCAATCCTTTCTGTCATTTCCTCCCAGTCGTCAAGATACTCAAAAACGGATTTCTTGCATTCAGCGTTGAATTTTTCTATACCGTACTTTATGATTTCATCTTTATGTTTTATACCAAGTTTTTTTTCGATTTCAATTTCAACCGGTAGACCGTGCGTGTCCCATCCTGCTTTCCGATAAACTCGAAAGCCTCTCATCGTTTTATATCTGCAGACCAAATCCTTTATCGTCCTGCTCATAACATGATGAATCCCTGGGCGACCATTGGCGGTCGGCGGACCTTCATAAAATGTAAAATTAGGTTTGCCCTCACGCGTGGTTATGCTTTTTTCGAAAATTTTGTTCTCTTTCCAAAATTTTAAAATCTCTCGTTCAAGTTCAGAATACCTGATCTTGTCCGTCAGCTCTTTATACATGCTCCGAGGCTTTGACTTTATTTTAAAATGCTAAAAATTTTACTCAATTTTCAATGCTTTCTAAATATGAAAGACAAAATCCACAATATCAAAGTTAAAATTACGCTGAGCAAGATGCTCGTCGTCAACGGGAAATAAAATGTAAAGTTTCGCTTTTGTATCAAAATATCGCCCGGCAATTTGCCAAGGAAGGGGATCTTGCCCCCAACTTTATCAGCGATCAAAAATATAACCCCAAAAATAAAAATTAACGCGCCCAAAAGCATCAAAATTTTTCCAAACGACCCAAACATGGCGAATTAAACTTTGATTTTTTCAACAAGTCTTTTCATTAATAAAGTTAATTTCGGTTCGGTTTCAGATGCAACTTTTATAACATCTTCAAGGCTTAAAGGTTGAAGCGCATCGGGGAAACATTCATCGGTTATCACAGACACACCAAAAACTTTCATCCCCATATGATTTGCGACTATATTTTCTGGAACGGTAGACATCCCAACAGCATCAGCTCCGATAAGACGCAAAAATCTATACTCAGCCCTTGTCTCAAGACTTGGACCCGTCATCGCTACATAAACACCTTTTTGAACCCTTATCTTCTCCTCCAAGGCAACCTGTTCAGCAAGTTCTATAAGCTCCTTGCTATATGGCTCAGACATATCTGGAAAACGTGGACCAAGTTCATCATCATTTGGACCGATTAACGGATTGTTCCCGAGCAAATTGATATGATCGACAATTATCATCAAGTCGCCCTTTCTGAAAAGCGGATTTAAACCTCCAGCAGCATTCGAAATCAAAAGATATCTCACGCCTAAAAATTTCATCACTCGCACTGGAAAAGTTATCCGCTTCATTGTATAACCCTCATAATAATGAAATCTACCTTGCATCGCGACAACATCTTTCCCCGACAATTTACCGAATATCAACTTCCCATGATGTGACTCCACCGTCGAGATTGGAAAATGTGGTATATTGTCATAGTCGATGACTGTTTCAACCTCGATCTCCTTAGCAAGTCCACCAAGCCCTGTGCCAAGAATTATTCCAATTTTGGGTTCAAGTTTAGTTTTGGTCCTTATGAAGTTTAAAGCTTCCATTATTTGCTGTTTAAGTTCACTCATGTCCTTTTATCCACTTTTTTATTGTTCAAGATTTTTAATTATATCATCAAGTTTGATTTTCTCTTCAATTTTCTCGCGTCCCTCGGATTTCAAACCTGTTGTAAGTAGATTTAATTTTTCAATCTCGGATGACAAAAAATTTCTCAACTCGTTTAAAATTCTCTCCTTTTCAAGTTTTAAAATTTGAACTTCCTTTTCAATTTTCGCAAGTTCAAGCTTAGAGTTATCAATCGCCTCCATCGCTTTGAGCTCCGCCTCTTTGATCAAAAGTCCTGCTTGCCTTTTCGCATTCTCAATGGTTTTTGTCGCAACATCCTGAGCCTGCGTTACAGCAAGTTGTAAATTTTTTTCAATTTGTTTATACTTTGAAACCTCTGCCTCAAGGATTGCGACTTTTTCTTTCAAATCTTTATTTTCCTGTAAAAGATTCTCATATTCATTCGCCACCATTTCAAGATAAACCCTGACCTCTTCAACATTATAACCTCTAAAAGATTTTTTAAATTGCTGTTTTTTGATCGCTAATGGAGTGAATTTCATCTCATCACCTATTGTTAATTTCTTGGACCAAATATCGCTGTTCCGATCCTAACTAAAGTCGCACCTTCCTCAACTGCAACCCCGAAATCATTGCTCATTCCCATGGAAAGATGTCTCATCTCGACATTTTTAAAATTAAATTTAGCAACTTCATCTCTTATCTCGCGCAACAACTTAAACATCGGTCTAACATCCTCTGGATTTGGTAAAAACGCTGCAACCGTCATCAAACCTTTTATCTTTACGAAATCGCAATTTTCTGAAATTTGTCTAACAAGTTCAACAACCTCGTCTGGTTTAACTCCATATTTTATCTTTTCTCCAGAGGTATTGACCTCGATTAAAATATCAATTACTCTATTTATTTTCTTAGCTCGCTTGTCAATTTCAAGCGCGAGTTTCAAACTATCAACAGAGTGTATTAGATGGATAAAATCAACTATATATTTAACTTTGTTCGTCTGTAGATGCCCGACGAAATGCCACCTTACGTTTTCTATTGAACTTCGCTTTTCAAGGAGCTCCTGGACTCTATTTTCGCCTATGTCAACTATTCCCAAATTTATAACTTCTTTAATCTTATCAACGGGAACCGTTTTAGTTACCGCAACTATCGTTACCTCATCAGGGCTTCTTCCGACTTTAAGACAGGATTCCCGAATTCTTTGTTTTATTTTTGCAATGTTCTCAGCTATCATCAAAAGAAAGCAAGCGAAGTGCTTTTGAAATTTAAATATAAATTATAATAGGCAAAAAATCAAATCGAAATTCCCTTCTATAAACTTAGCTCCGTTCCCTACCTCTTGACATTAACTTCAAAACTTTTTAGATTAAAACTGAAAACAAAACAAAAATATGGAGGGATACCATGGCAGGGAAAAAAATCTTGATGCTTGCTGGGGACTTCGTGGAGGACTACGAAGTCATGGTGCCATTTCAGGCACTCCAAATGGTAGGTCACACCGTTCATGCAGTTTGCCCTGGTAAAAAAGCCGGCGAGAAGGTTAGAACCGCTGTTCATGATTTTGAAGGAGACCAAACCTACAGCGAAAAACCAGGGCATAATTTTACGCTTAATGCGACATTTGATAATATCAAACCAGAAGAATACGATGCCCTCGTCATCCCTGGGGGAAGGGCGCCCGAATATATCAGGATGAACGAAAGGGTGCTTGAAATCGTTAGACATTTTGCTGAGAATAATAAACCGATAGCTGCTATCTGCCACGGTGCACAAGTTTTAACCGCATCTGGTGTCGTCAAGGGTAGAAAGATCAACGCTTATCCGGCGGTTGGTCCAGAGGTAAAAGCTGCGGGTGGAGAATATGTTGAATTGCCTTGGGATAAGGCAATCGTCGATGGAAATATCGTGACCGCTCCTGCCTGGCCAGCTCATCCAGATTGGTTGGCAAAGTTCCTTGAATTGTTGGGAACGAAAATAATTCATGAGGAGAAAGTCACTGTGTAAACCAAAAGAGGACAGCGGAAGCGCTGTCCTCGCTGTTTTTAAATTTTATGGAAAGGTTTATGAAAAAAGAAAAACTGGTAAGAATTCAAGAAACACTTGAATTAATAACCAGAAAATGGTGGTTTTTAGTTCTCTTCATACTTATTGGAACTATAACTCCGCCAATTGTTACCAAGGGATTCGATTTTTCAAAAATAAACATAATTATCCTTAACATACTCAGATATGCTCTAATTGAAGCTATTCCCCCTGCAGTTTATCCAATTTTCAAAATTATCCCGATAATTTTAATATTTGCTCTAATTCTTTTTGGAAATCGGTTTAATAGGCTCTTTTCTCTTTACGCTGGAATTAACTATCTTCTCTTCGCCTTTCTTCAAAGTATAGGGATAACCAATGAATACGGTTTTGGAATAGTTACAAGCACTTTCATTCTTGTGATACTTGTTGCTATCTTTTGGTTTTGGGAAGCTTATATAAGTAAGAATGATTTTACTTATCATAAAATATCCCTCATACGATACCGGGTGGTTCCATTAGCATTTTTAGCCTTCTGGTATCCAATAAATCTTAAAACACTGAGGCCCGACTTCAATCTTGCTTATTTATTCACTAATATAGCAGGTTTAGCCTTTTGCATGATGACCCCTCTTTATCTTGGGATACTTACTATTTATTATCCCAAGGTTAATATTGCACTACTTAGGGTTACAAGCCTTTGTGGAATAATAATTGGTTTTTGGAATATGGTGGTAAATTTTGTTATGAGACCTGATGTACTTTGGTGGAATGGGGTCTTGCACCTACCGCTGGTTTTTATATCCCTTTATGCTATCATCCTTTCTTTTAGAAAGACACAATTGTTAGAATACACAAAAGAGAGAAAGTAGAGGCTGTGGGATTTGGCGCGGGCTTTGGAGTCTACTTATATTTTATTTCCTGAAATTCAAGACAGACTCCCCTCTGAGTATAAGTTTCTTGCTACAGAACTTGATTCACTTCTAGTCATTCCCGCTGGCATTTTAGAGAGAGTTACAGCTATTTTCATACATTTTCATCGGCACTTATCATCTATGCTGTGCAGAGTAGAAAGTGGATGTGGTTTTGGGTTTCGTTTTCTTATAAAACTGCTGTGGACGGGATAATGGGCTTCGCTCAATATTACATATGGAATTGAAAATCTCACAACGCTAGGAATATGGGCATCGCAAACTTAATTTATACACTTAGCAAGATATGATTTAGAAAGACTTTTCTTTTGTGACAGTTCAAATCACGCCAAAGCGAAACCAAAACTCGGATTTGATTTTTTACAAAATTTTATATAACATTGTAAGTGTAAGTTAAAAAGCGGGGCGTAGCGCAGATGGTTAGCGCGCTTGGTTCGGGACCAAGAGGTCCCCGGTTCGAGTCCGGGCGCCCCGACTCCTTTTAAAAATATACCCTTACCTCAACCCCCGCTATATGAATAACTCCATTGGAAGTAAAACGACCATTGTAATTCCCACCAACTTGAATATAATCCCCAACATTATACGAAAAATTCAACCTGACAAAAATGCTTCTACCAAGGTAATTTCCCTCAACAAGTTCATAACTTGGGATTCCAACCATGCCACGTACTATAATTTCATTTCTCTCAACTTCAAAATCGACCCTCCCTCTTTTGCTCAAAAGCCAACTCAATCTCATACTTTCATGATTTAAATCCGCCCTTTTCTCGCCTAAGTCTTTATTTCGCCCAATCCCAACTTTAAAACTTAACTCCACATAATTAAATGGCTTGTAAAAAATCTCAAGGTTCAAACTCCGCCCATAGACATCAAATAAATCGCTTTCTCTAAATCCGCCTGTCGACTTCTTATTTTTTACCAAACCTTCCAACTGAAATCCTAAATCATACTCCGGATACCATCTAATCCTAAAGGAGTTCTCAAAACCCGATACCTTTCTCGTCACAGTGCTATAACTATACATTGAACCCGTTCTCAAATATCTATACCGCAAAGAAAACTTCCTACTGTTCTCGAAAAGATACAAATACTGTCTAAATGTCATCACACCGCTCATAGTTTTGTTTTCACGTTGAAAATATCTTAATCTCAAAAAATAAATTTTTCTCCACGATTCCAAACTATTCTCAGAAACTTGAAAATATGTATCACTTGAAAATGCAGATAAAATCTTTGAAAACGCACTTTTGTCACTAAATAATCTTTCAGGATAAAATCTCAAATTGAAACTTGCATCTACATTTGCACTTGGGATGAGTTTTCCACTTGGCAAATTCAGCAAAATATAATCTCCATCGAACTTTGTTTGCTCAAATTCATTTGGGTCTTGAATTCCGTTACTGTTTAAATCGCCAAGATATTTGTAATTACCGGTTCCACGTTGAACTTTTATAAAAACAGGTTCAAGTGAAGAAACCATCTTCGTCATTGCCCGATAAACGAAACTAGCTCTCAATGATCGATTTAAAATCTCCGCTCTTCCTTGAATCCTTGCAAGCGCATTGTCAACACTTTCTGATGAACCAGCATAAGTTTTCTTGCTTAAAATCAGTTCGGAGCTAATGCTAAATTTTTCCGCATTAAAATTCGCTTTATAATTTTGATTTCTTGTGATGCTTGCGCGCGTATAACGACCAGCCTTAACAGAATCGTCAAACCTTACTTCATACGAAAAACCAGATTTAAATTTTTTAAATCCGACCTCAAATCCCGGCATTAACCTCAAAAATCTGAAACTTCTAGCGCTTATCGAATCACCAATGTGTATTTCTCTCAACTCCATTTCATAATCAAAAAATGGCATTAGAAAATCGATTTTATAATTAACATTACCCTTATCCCTCAACCATTTCGAATTTTCAAACTCTGATTTTGAAATTAAAACTTCAGCAACATTATTTAATCTCGGCAAACCGCTCTCGTCAAGTTTTAAGTTAGCCGTTCCTCTATTCGTTTTAAATTTATCCCCTCTTTTTAAAAATCCATAGCCAACTTCAAAAGAACTTTTCTTAAACAAATCAAATCTAAGTGAAGATTCTGTCATCGTTTCATCAAGTTGCAAATTTTCACCAATTATATTCCATTTTCTATCGAATTCAACAATATCAAACCTATCGATGCTGTAGAAGTTTTTGTCCCTGTACCTTTGAAAAATGTTGAAATTTATCCTTCTCAATCCCTTTTCAGAGATTTCACTGCTTGAATAGCCAAGACCATATTTTAAAGCGACGCCTTTATTATCTTCGTCACCGATTGTGGAAAGTAGATTTTTATCGAAATTGCTCAAACCTGTTTCAAGGAAAAAATTAAAACCACCAGTTTTATATTCCGTCCTCAAATCGACAAGTTGTGACGACTGCGGGATTGGCAGAAAGATAATAGGTAAGTAATCTCCTTTACCTTTGCCCACGAATTCATACCTACCAATGCCTTTACGAATATAATCTCCCTTTCCGAGTCCAACATAAGAAAAGCTAACGGAGTAAAAAGCTTCTTTATCTCCAGGCGAGTAGACGAAAATTTCATACTTTATCGAATCTATAATTGTATCTTTTTTCACATATTGACCTTTCCCTATTCCTCTTGTGGAATCGAATCCAACAAAAACTGCGCCGCTTTTAACCGCTTTAAAAACATCGTCCCCGCTCGAACGCAAAATTTCAAGATCTGAGTGAGAAATTACAAAATCTATCGGTGCGTTTTTATTATCCGTGTCGTAAAAATGCGAAAATGTTACATTTAACTTATCATCAAAAAGCAGATTATCCGATGTAAATCCGTAAAAGTTCCTTGCGTACTTTCTATCCGTATATTGAAAATCAACCGTTATCCTTGACGCGGATGTTATCAAGCGACTTGGCGCAAATGTAATTTCACCAGTTGAATAATCGATGACATAATCGTTCCCTTCTCCACGGGTCATCAATTCGCCGTTGATGTAAACTTTCTCCGTTCCGGCGATAACAATTATATCTCTTTCTCTATTTTGTCCGGTTAATTTGTAAGGACCTTGGACGCCGTCAATCCCGTTAAAATAATTCGTTGCGTATTTCCCTCTGGAGGAAGCGATAGCAATTGTATTTTTCGTTTTAAGAAAATCGAATTCATAATTTGCTTGAAATTTGCCACCTTGCAATCTTCTTCTAACGCCAGCAAATTCCGGCGGTTTGGAAAAATACATACCTCGATCATCGCTCAATCCATATCCAATATCGTAATCTCCAAATGTCGCGAACAAGTTTTTTGAGCTAACCTGAATGAAAATTTTATCTATCTCCTGCAATGTCTGTGTGTTTCCTTCAGGTTGAATTGGAATGTTCTCGTCAGTCAAAGAAGCCACAACTTCAACATCTTTTGTCAGATTTCCCGAAAGCTGGAGGTTAAACCCAGATTGAAGCGTAAGATCACGATTGCTTCCAAATGTAAAACCGCGAACGATGCTACCGTTTTTTTGAATATTTCCACCAAAAGTGGAAATTTGCTCCTCGTTTTTTTCAAATTTTAAAAGTTTTACACCTTGACCAATTGAATCGCTTAACACTTTTTCTATTCCTTTGTATTTAAAGAAAGATTTGTCGATTGGGATAGTTTTGTATAATCCCTTAAGCTTTGCTTTAGGGGAATCAATCTTCAAAGTGATCGCTGGAAACAGAAAAATTTTCCCAGAGTTGTAATCAATAGAATAATGAAAACTCGGGATCAAAGTAAGCGTATCGAGAATTAAAATTTCGCTTTGAGGAATGATGAAACGATACGGTAGATTAATTACTGAGTCATCTTTTGAAATTTCCATCTCTATGCTTCTTACTTGTGCCGAACATAACTCAGCAAAAAGAGTTAAAACTAAAATCGCACGCCACATAATGCAGGAGAAATGAAAATTGATTTTTTGGGCATATTTTCATAGATTTAAATTTGATTTCAAATCAAATTAAAAAGGGACTTTTTTAAATGCAAAGTATCCTCGTAACTGGTGGAGCTGGATTTATTGGGAGCAACTTCATAAGATATATGCTCCAAAATTATCCCGAGATCAAGATAATAAACCTCGATAAACTTACCTATGCTGGAAATTTAGAAAATCTAAAAGATGTTGAAGACAACCCAAATTATAATTTTGTAAAAGGAGATATTTGCAATCAAGAGCTAGTTGAATATGTAGTTCAAAAATTTGAAATCGATGCAATTATAAATTTCGCTGCGGAATCTCATGTCGATAGAAGCATACTTGGTCCGGAGATTTTCATAAGGACAAATGTTTTTGGAACGCAAGTTTTGCTTGAGGTGACAAAAAAATTCGAGCTTGAAAGGTTTATTCAGATTTCAACCGATGAAGTTTACGGCTCACTTGGTCCCGAGGGGAAATTCACTGAGGATATGCCACTTTCTCCAAACTCGCCTTACGCTGCAAGTAAAGCCAGCGCTGATCTTTTGTGTCGGGCTTATTTTAAAACTTTTGAGGTTCCAATTATTACGACGAGATGTTCAAATAACTTCGGTCCATATCAATTCCCGGAAAAATTCATCCCAATTATGATAATCAACGCATTAAGCGATAAACCTTTGCCCGTTTATGGCGATGGGAAAAATGTGCGGGACTGGATTTATGTTATAGACCATTGTCGCGCTATTGACCTTGTGCTTAAAAAAGGTAAACCTGGTGAAATATACAACATTGGTGCAAGCAACGAATGGCAAAACATTGACATAGCGAAATTGATCCTGAAAAAACTTGGCAAACCGGAATCTTTAATAAAATTCGTCAAAGATAGACCGGGGCATGATAGAAGATATGCGATGGACTGGACAAAAATCAAAGTTGAGCTTGGCTGGAAACCGATTTATAATTTTGAAGATGCACTGACAGAAACGATAAACTGGTATATTCAAAACGAAAACTGGTGGAAGAGGGTTATCTCGGGCGAATATCAAAATTATTATCAAACCTGGTATGGAGAAAGATTGAAAAATTAACAATATAAAGATAGTGGATTTAAAAACGAAGATACTAAAGAAGAAAGCAAGGATAGGTATTGTTGGGCTCGGATATGTTGGGCTTCCAATCGCAGTTGGATATGCATCAAAAGGTTTTTTTACAATTGGGATTGATACGGACGAAAAAAAAGTTGAAAACTTAAATCAAGGCGAAAATTATATCCTCGATGTTAATTCAGAAAAACTCAGAAAACTTGTCAAATCAGGCAAACTTTTTGTAACGAATGATTATTCCCATGTAAGTACGCTTGATGTTATTTTTATCTGTGTTCCAACGCCACTTAAGGAAAATAAAGATCCGGACATATCCCACATTTTAAATGCAGGCGAAAACATTGCAAAAAAACTACGACCGGGGCAATTAATAATTTTAAAAAGTACAACATTTCCAGGCACAACCGAAAAATATCTGCTCCCAATTCTTGAAAGCACAGGTTTAAAAGTTGGCAAAGATTTTTTCCTTGCCTTCTCACCAGAACGAATTGACCCTGGGAATAAAAAATGGACAGTTGAAAACATACCAGTAATTGTTGGCGGTGTTACCCCAACCTGCACAGAACTTGCAGAGTTGGCAATAAAACAAGTTTCAAAAAATGTACATCGCGTTTCATCCCCAAGAGTTGCAGAAATGGCAAAGCTTTTGGAAAACATATTTAGAAGCGTCAACATCGCTCTTGTTAATGAACTTGCTCAACTTTGCGATAGAATCGGTGGGATCGACGTTTGGGAAGTAATTGAAGCTGCTTCGACGAAACCATTTGGTTTTATGCCATTTTATCCAGGTCCCGGAATTGGAGGTCATTGTATCCTGGTCGACCCGTACTATCTTGCATGGCTTGCGAGAGCCTATGACTTCCATACAAAATTTATTGAACTGGCAGCGGAAACAAATGAATATATGCCTTTTTATGTTGCGAATTTGATCTTAAAAGAATTAAGCAACATACCGAAGACGCTAAAAGATGTGAATATACTTTTTCTTGGTGTTGCCTTTAAAAGAAATGTCAACGACACGCGACTTTCACCTGCTTTGAAGATTATGGAGATACTTATGAACGAGGGAGCTGAAAACATATACTATAACGATCCTTTTGTTCCGGAAATACAGGTAAACGGGTTGGAATTAAAATCGATTGAATTGAACGATGAAAATTTGAACAAGTTTGATATAGTCGTAATCACAACGGATCACACAAGTTATGATTTTGAATTCATAGCGAAAAATTCAAAAATTATAATCGATACGAGAAACGCAACTGAACACGTTAAAAATTCAAACGCAAGGATAGTAAAGCTTGGCGCAAGAGTGAAAAATCAAAACGAAAATAAAATTTGAATCCAATGATGAGAAAAATTTTGATTTTGTTAATTTGCATCTTTGAACTTAGTTTTATCGCTCAAACTCAAGAGACAAAGCCGAAAGGGTTAGGAATAGGCTTTTTTGATGAATCTTTAAAACAACCTCAAACCGCGCAATATCCACTCCTTGACCCAAACCTTTTCTCACTTGAAAAACCGATAGATCCAGAAGCTTATATAGTCGGACCAGGAGATATTCTGAGCGTAAACATATGGACTTCGCCTCCACTTAGCTTTACCGTTCAAGTTACAGTCGAAGGAACGGTGATAATCCCAACGGTTGGCGAAGTGAAGGTTTCGGGTCTTGCCTTATCCGAGGCAAAGGGGAAAATTATACAAAAGATAAAATCAAAATACATCGCAAGTGAAATTACGACCACGCTTATTGCGCCGCGCTCTTTCAATATAACTGTAACAGGTTATGGTATTAAAGAGGGGAATTACAAAGCAAGAGCGATCGACAGGGTTTCAAATGCTATCGCTTTCGTTGGTTTACAAGATAGCATTAACTTTAGAAAAATTCTTCTAAAAAGAAACAGGGATACAATCAACGTCGATTTGAGAAAATATTTCGCAACCGGCGACGACAAATATAATCCTTATCTTCTTGAAGGTGATTGGATAATCATACAGAGGCGAGATCTTAACTCTTTTGTTGGAATTTATGGAGCGGTGAACAAACCGGGTTTATACGAATTTGTCGAGGGAGATAAATTAACCGACATAGTTCAAATTGCCGGAGGACCCCTTGAAAGCGCGATGATTGAAGCAGTTGAAATACTTAGACTCGACGAGAAAGGAAAGGAAAAGAAAAGGTTAATCGTAAACTTGAAAAAAATTTTAAATGACAAAATAGAAAATATAAAACTTGAAAACAACGATAGAATTTTTATCCCTGAAAGAAAAACTTTAAAGCAGGATTACAAAGTCATTTTGTTGGGCGAGGTCAAACATCCCGGGACTTATCCGATATCCGCAAGTGGGACAAAGTTATCAGAGATCATAAACAAAGCTGGATTGACGATATATTCTGATCCTGAAAACGCAATAATAATAAAACAATGGACAAATAACCCAATTAAGATTGATTCGCTCATTCCAATCTTGATGCTCAAAGGATTTGGTTTTGCACGAGCGGATTCGGAATATTTTGCGTTTGAATCATCTATTTTAACTTCCTTAAAACTTGCGTCTGTCGACTTTGAAAAGGTTGTCTCTGGTGAAGAGGATTACGAGCTTCAGGATGGGGATTTGATATATATTCCGCAGAAGATAAACTCAGTTTACGTTTTTGGTCAAGTAAATAGTCCAGGCTTTGTTCCATATGAAAAGGGCAAAAATTACAAAGATTATATTCAAAAAGCGGGAGGGTTTTCGCAATTTGCTCGAAAAAACAATGTTAAAGTAATAAAAGGAAAAACTTACAATTGGTATAATGCGGACAAAGCTGTGATAGAACCCGGGGATTATATATTTGTACCGAAAAAAATCATCAGAGAGTCCGGCTACTATTGGAATCTTGTAAAAGATATAATTCTCACAGCTGGCGCAGTCGCATCAACCGTCGCCACGATAATTTTGATAAGTAGAGGAACAAAATAATCCCGCTTAAAATAGATGAAAAAACAACACAAGGCTGAACTACTTTTACTGTTAATTACCTTGATTTGGGGTGGAACATTTAGCATAATCAAATCAGCACTTGAAGATGTTTCACCTTTGATTTTCCTGGGGATGAGATTTGGACTTTCAACGATTTTATATTCCATTTTCTTTGATGGCTTCAAACATTTTAACTTTAAAATGCTGAAACATAGTTTGATAATTGCTTTCTTACTCTTTTTCGGATTCGCATTCCAAACCGTAGGTCTAAAATACACGACCGCTTCAAAATCCGGTTTTATAACCGGGATGCTTGTTATCTTCACACCTATTGTTCAGCTCATAATAGAGCGAAAGCCGCCAAAGCCTGGGAACTTAATCGGGATTGTACTTGTAACTTTTGGACTTTTGTTTCTAACTTCAAAAGAAAGTTCAATCGAAAGTTTTCTTTTCTCGCTTGGAGAAAATTTCAATATTGGCGATTTCCTTACGCTCTTGTGCGCGATAATGTTTTCCTTTTACATTGTTTATCTTGATATATACTCAAGACAAAATCCGACCTCAGCCCTTGTTTTTGTCCAGCTTGCTGTGACCTTTGTTTCCTCGTTCTTAATTGCGCCATTTTTTGAAAATGTAACAGTAAATTTAACTTCGAGATTGGTTTTAGCCTTGCTTTACACATCTCTTTTTGCAACGATATTTGCAATTTATGTTCAAACTGAATATCAGAAATTTACAACACCAACGAACGCTGCGATCATATTCACGATGGAGCCAGTTTTTGCAGCGATTATTGCGAGGATTCTTTTAAGCGAGAAATTTTCCTCACTTGCAATTCTTGGTTCCGCATTGATGTTTTCCGGGTTTTTGATATCCGAGCTTTCTGATTTTATCTTTAAAAATGCAAAAGTCCGCAGAAATTTTTTAAGGAGAAATTGAGTTTTAACTTTATAGCAGAAACAAATCTATTTGACCATAGATGAAAAGTCCAAAGAATACCACAGTTGTGGTTGCGATGAGTGGAGGAGTGGATTCGTCCGTTGCCGCTTTGATTTTAAAAGAGCAGGGATATAATCTGATCGGGATAACGATAAAAACATACAATTACGAAGATATAGGGATACATAACGAACACAGCTGTTGCTCGCTTGAAGGCATAAACGACGCAAGGGCAGTTGCGACAAGGCTTGGGTTCCCGCATTACGTAATAGATCTGACAAAAGAATTTCATCGCGAGGTCATAAATTACTTCATCAAAGATTATCTTGAAGGCAGAACCCCGAATCCATGTGTAATTTGTAATAGAAAAATAAAGTGGGAAGCATTAATTAAAAAAGCCATCTCGCTTGGAGCTGATTATATAGCGACAGGACATTATGCAAGGGTTAAATTCGATGAGGCGAAAAAAAGATATATTCTTATGAGAGGAATAGACACGACAAAAGATCAATCATATGCCCTTTGGGGACTAACTCAGGAAAGTTTAAGTAGAACGATTTTCCCACTTGGCGAGCTCACAAAATCAGAGGTCAGAACACTTGCGAGAAAATATGGATTAAAAACCGCAAGCAAGCCAGAAAGTTTTGAGATCTGCTTCGTTCCCGACAACGATTACACAAAATTTCTCGAGAAAAACGTTGAAGGTTTAGCTGAGAAAGTTAAAGGTGGCGATATAGTTATGGATGGCAAGGTGATCGGAAAGCACCGTGGTTACCCATTTTATACAATCGGTCAGAGAAAGGGACTTGGCATTGCGTTAGGTTACCCGGTTTATGTAATTGGAATTGACCCTATAAAAAATGTAATTGAAGTTGGACCAGAAGAAAAACTTCATCACAACGCTTTGATCGCTGGAAATGTGAACTTGATACCCATCGAAAAAATTGAAGATGGGATGAAGGTCATCGCCAAGATAAGATATTCCGATGAAGGAAGCCCCGCTGTGCTTGAAAATTATGAGGGTTCGAAAATACTTGTCAAGTTTGAAAAGCCAAAGCGTGCTATAACCCCGGGTCAATCTGTTGTATTTTACGATGGTAACATTGTCGTTGGAGGGGGGATAATTGAAAAAGTGCTTGACATTTAATATCTATCAAGCCTAAATTTTTCCCCAAGATACAATTTTCTTGCCTCAGGATCGTTTGCGAGAAATTCCGCTGTCCCCTCTTTTAAAATCTGTCCCTCAAATAAAAGATAGGCTCTATCTGTTATAGACAAAGTTTCGTGAACATTATGGTCGGTTATCAGAACCCCGATATTTCTATTTTTCAAATTTGCAACTATATTCATCAAATCTTCAACCGCGATTGGATCAATTCCAGCGAAAGGCTCATCAAGTAAGATAAATTTTGGATCTGTAACAAGTGCCCGTGCGATTTCTGTTCTTCTCCTCTCACCACCGCTTAGCATATATCCCTTGCTTTTTCTTACATGAGCTATGCCGAAATCTTCAAGCAGTCTTTCAAGTCTTTCTTTTTTTTCTTCGGGCGTCAGATTCATCACTTGCAAAATAGCCATTATATTTTCCTCAACGGTTAACTTTCTAAATATGCTTGGCTCCTGTGGAAGATAGCTTATTCCTAATCTTGCCCTTTTATACATTGGCATCCTTGTTATTTCGATATCATTGAGAAAAACTCTTCCAGAGTTTGGTTTTATCATACCAACGATCATATAAAATGTTGTCGTTTTTCCAGCTCCATTTGGTCCGAGAAGCCCAACGACCTCACCTTGCTTAACTTCTATGCTAACATTTCTAACAACATATCTTTTTTTATATCGCTTATAAAGTGACTCTGCCCTTAAAACACTACTATTTAATCCAGACGATTTCAAGTCTTGCATTTTTCTCGGGTCTTTTTTTAATGTAATTAAATCCTTCAAGATTAAAACTCGACTCCTTTTTTTCAACAAGCTCTTCCGGATAATAAACGCCTTCAATCCCACCCGTAATCTTTATCCTGTGCATCTTCCCGTCTTTAAATCCAATCCAAACATTATCTCCGCTTACATAGTTAACACCGTTTGGTTTTCTTCCCCCTGTTTCTTTGTCAGTTTCAAAAATATAATATAAACTCATCGCATTTTTTTCAACATAAAGTTTGTCAATTTTATTTTCTATAAATTTAATTCGCATCGTTTCCCCTTTCAATTGATTAAATCTCTCTGGATACAGTGAGTCAGCTGGGTCGATCGCAAAAGCATTACCAAATACGAAAACATCATCAACTCTACGATCCTTTAATCTCACAACGATTGAATCCCCTGAAATTTGACTATTCCCATACCACACGATCGGATTTCGCCACAGAATGATCAACTCCTTCTTATCATAATAAAAAACATCCCCACAAACTGCGGACAAATTTCCACGAACAATCATAACGCTATCCGTCGCAGAAAACATACTTACACTTGTATCTCTAAAAGATTCCATAAATCTACCAACCACGATTAAAGTGTCAATATCACCGTTCGAGGATGTATCGATTTGAACAAGCTTTGGATTATTTTTTATAACGCTATATTTTGCGCTGTCATAATTTTCAAAATATCCACCGTAAATTTTTATATTGTTTTCGATGTTTGTAATGACAACATCTCCAACCGCTATAGATTTTTTATCCGTTCGATAGTAAAAAAATTCATCAGCAGTTATAGTCGTCGTAGAATCAACCAATTTAACTTTTGATTTAAAAATCGCAAGTTTTTTCTGGGCATCGTAATTTCCAAGCTCTGCCTCAAGGGTTGTCCTCCCGTCGGTTAATTTTACGTTTCCTTCGCAAATGGCTATTTTTTTATCCCCGAGATAAATTCCCTTCTCTGCCTCAAGCAAAAGTGTATCCTGTTTCACTCTTAAATTTCCATATGCCTCAACTCTGTTTTCATTGACATATTGAATTGCTCTATCGCACCAGACATAGATATTCTCATGCTTCAGTTGAACATTGCCTATAAGTTCGCGAATAGTTTTAGAATCGTATCTTCTTCCAACTAAACTATCCGAATGAATGAGCTCAACGAGTTTAGATTGCTGAGAAAAGGCACAGATAAACGGGATAAGAAAAAGTGAAATATATTTTGAAACCCTTTTCAAAAACACAAACGAATATTGGCTTTATTTTTATGCTCAGGTGGGATTGAATTATTTTTCTTCAACTTTGGCTTGTCCACTTACCCTATAAACCACATAATTTTTTAAATCCTGATCTGCTTCAAACCCGTAACCCTGAAGTATTTCATTTGGAGAGATGACTTTTACAAATGCATCTGACCTGACCTTATTTCTACTGTTGTCCCAGAATAATCTACTTGTCTCGACCTTTGTCCCTTCATCTGAAACAGCGATGATATTCCCGTATGCTTCGAGATTTTTGGTTTTTTCAAAGACCCTACCACTGTCAGCTATGAGATAAGATGTATGCTTTCCATTCTCATCGTAAAAATCAACTCTAAAACCCTCGTTTAAAATTGTCACATCTTGCTCTTGAAAGACCATTACATGATTTGCCTTTAAAATTGCCCTCACCCTTCCAGAATCGCTAAATATTATCGTTGAATTCCAAGACTCTTGAGATGGAATTTGTCCATAAGGAAGTTGAACTATTGAAGGTTTAAGTTTTTCCTCACAAGATATGAACAAGATGGATAAAATTAAGATTGTCAAAACTTTTTTCATTGTTCGACTTCATTATCTGTTTCTGGCGAACTTAAACCAGCTTTAACGAGGTCATGTATGTGTATCATTCCGATCGGGTTTCTTTCATTATCAATCACAACAAGTTGTGTGATATTGTATGTTTCCATTTGTTGAAGTGCGGTTACCGCGAGGGCATCTTTTTTTATCGTCTTTGGATTTTTCGTCATAACTTCTCCAGCTTTAAGGGCAAAAACATTTTCTGTCCTTTGAAGCAACCTTCTCAAATCTCCATCCGTAATTATTCCAACAAGTTTTCTATTATCATCAACTACGCATGTTGCCCCGAGCCTTTTTGAAGTCATCTCTATTATTGTTTCCCTCATTGGCGTTGATATATGAACAATAGGGACTTCTTTTCCAGAAACCATGAGTTCTTCAGCCTTCAAAAGCAATCTCTTTCCAAGATTTCCGCCAGGATGGAAAAGAGCAAAATTTTCTTTTGTAAAATTCCTTTTTTCAAGAAGGGCAATTGCAAGGGCATCTCCCATTGCCAGCGTCGTGGTTGTTGATGCAGTCGGAGCAAGATTATATGGGCACGCCTCTTGTTTAACCGAAACATTCAAAATATAATCCGAAAGCCTCGCAAGCTGGGAATTTAAATTTCCAACCATCGAAATGATCGGAACCCCGATTCGTTTAAAGATTGGAATCAATTGTAAAACTTCAACAGTATCGCCACTTTTTGAAATGCATATCACGACATCTTCTTTTCTCACAACCCCAAGGTCGCCATGTATTGCATCAGCTGGATGAAGATAAAGCGCAGGCGTTCCAGTTGAATTCATCGTAGCAACAATTTTCCGAGCGATGATCCCAGATTTACCAACACCAGTTATTATCACCCTTCCATTTGAGTTCAAAATTAAATCGACAACTTTAACAAAATTTTCATCGATCCTATCTTCGAGTTCAGCAACGGCAGAAGCTTCAATCCTTATAACTCTCTTTCCAATCTCAATTACATCTTTTTCAACTTTTGTTTCCTCCCTATGCATAACGTTTTAAAAATTTTATTTTCCAAACTTCTTTTTCAAAAACGAAAACAATCCCTTTTTATTCTTGATTTCTTCATAAGCTCCGATGTTAACTTTACCAAATAATTTACTGTAATTTATAAAAGCGTTGCTTATATCCGCATCTGAAAACTTATCGATGTTTTCAAATATAAAATTGATATTTAATCCACCAACTCTATCGACAATTTCTTTCTTTTGCCTGAGCAGTTCATTGAAAAAATTTGTGACGGGGATAATATGATTTATCCCAGAGTCGATTTCATGAAGCCATATTTTTTTATCCGATGGGCTTATGACAAGGATTAGGTTATGTTCGGTTTTTGAGAAAATTTTTACCTCCCGAACAGGCTGATTTGTCGCAGGGGAAACATCACCAGGCGTCCAATGTGCGTAACTCCATCTTCTTTTTTCTTCAAAATTTTCAGGTATTATATCGCCAAGCAGGTTAACTATATCTATTTGAATTTGATCTTTATTGACCTTATGAATTGAAATTTGAATCTTTTCTTTTTCACCCTCGATTTGACCAAGCGAAATAACCGGCATAAAAAAAGTTTCCTCATCTGGTTTATCACCAGGTCGCCCAAGGATTAAATTGTCCGGCTCAAACTTTCCGTATCCTATAACCATCATTTCTTTTATCATCTCGCGATATTTTCTATATCCAGGTTTATTTTCCGGCAACATCCATAAAATCCAATCTATCTCACGGGTTGATAACTTTCTTGGAAACTGCCCATTTGAATTCATAGTTTAAAAAATCTTTGTTTAGTGATTTTAAGTTAAAAAAGAGCCTCTAAAAAACAAAACTTAAAATTTGACTCTAAAATTTGTGCTTGCTAAGTTTCTATTGAGGCAAAAAACCAAGCGAGGTTTAAAAATGAAAAAAGAATTTTTCATTCTCCTGCTTTTCCTTCCCCAACTTGCTTTAGCCCAACAAGGGGACGATTCACCACCAAAACTGCTTGAACTTGGCTTCAGAATGAATATGCCCTTTGTCGCAATGAATTACTACATCTGCGATGTGAAGCAATACCTACACAAACAAGAATACAATCAAGAAACAATTAAACTAACAAATGAATGGACAAAGGTTGGATATGATATTATAGGTTTATATTTTTCAGCAGGTATTAATTTCACTAAAACTTGGGAATTTGAGTTTAGATATGGGAGAGCGTATAGACATCGAGTTTATCTTGATGGTTTTACTACAACGGTTGGATTTGCTTTAAAGAGATATTCGACAAATAGAAAACTCTATTGGGCTTTCTTGATGTATATAAATACATTAGAACCACTGGTTAATTCTTTAATCAGGTTAGAGAAAGATAAATGGAAAGAGTCGCTGGGGGTTGGTTTTGGTGTAAAAATTGGAAAGGGAGCATATTTAGAAGCATCGCTTCACGGAATTCTTGGGGATAAGTCATATTATGAAATAAGAGAGGTTTTACCTTCTCTACCCGGCTATGAGATTATCAAAATCAAAAAAGTAAAATTGATAGGATTTGGAAGCGTGAACATAGGGTATCGCTTGGGTTTTGAAAAGATAAATTTTCTGTCAAAAATCTATCATTTTAGAGCAGGGTTTGTAAAAGGTACATTATAATTTGACAAATTGCTTGCCCCAGAGTATATTTTAGTAAACAAAGCTTTGGTCGAAATGGATGAGACTGAACTAAAAATCGAGGAGATTCGATCGCATCTTGGAATCGATAAAAGGACTTGTATATTTGAACTTTCCGAAGATTTACTCAAAATATCAGACAAAAAAGTAGCTGAAAAAGTCAAAAAGATTTTAAAACGCTTTGGAATTAAAATCCCAATAAAACTCCTCCCCGAGGAAGAGCAAACATTAAAATTTGGCATCTCAAATGTTGGAACCGCCCCGGTTTTCAAAGAACCATCAATGAAAAGCGAACAAGTTACTCAAATTATACTTGGTGAGACATTTGATGTGCTTGAGACTTTTAAAGAAGAATGGCTCAGGATAAGACTACACTTTGATGGCTACATTGGTTGGGTTTATAAACCTCAAGTTGTTATGATGAATGAAGAGAAATTTTCAAGTTATCTAAAAAAGAAAAAAGTTCAATTTATCGCAAATTTTGGTTTTATCTATTCAAAGCCGAATAAAAATTCAACAGCGATAAGAGACATTGTCATTTGTTCTACGTTAAATGTGATAGATGAAAAAGGGAGATGGTTGATGGTTGAGTTACCTGATGGTGCATATGGTTGGCTTAGCAAAGATGAGGTGAAAAAACCAAATAACATTAGCGTCCGCAATGGCGAAAAGATAACAAAAACCGCGAAAAGATTTCTTGGCATCTCTTACTTATGGGGAGGCAAAACCCCAAAAGGTTTTGATTGTTCCGGATTTGTTCAAACTGCTTTTAGAATAAATGGAATTTATTTGCCGAGGGATTCGGATATGCAATGGAAAGTAGGCAGATATGTTGGAAAAAACTTTAAGAAATTTAAAAGTGGTGACCTTTTGTTTTTCAGCTCAGATGGAGATAGAATAACTCATGTCGGAATTTACACAGGGAAAGATATGGAAATTATACATGCTTCTGGATTCGTAAGGATAAATAGTTTAAATAGGGAAAGCGAAATTTTCAGCGAGAGACTTGAGAGAACTTTTGTGGGCGCAAGAAGGGTTTTAATTTAAAAATAACAAATTTTAAAATTTCATCAGGAGGTGAGTTAAATTCAAAGAAGAGATTCAATTCAAGTTCAAGCTTTACGAGGAAAAACAAGCATCTTCAAGTTCATTGCGTAAAAAAGTCCTTGTCCTGAACCAGAATTATGAACCTATGAGCATATGCCCGGTAAGGAAAGCTATCACCCTGCTTTACCTTGGAAAGGCTGAGCTTGTCGTTGCAAAAGAAGGACAATACATAAGGTCGGTTTCATATTCAATCCCACTTCCAAGCGTTGTAAGGCTGTCTTACTATATACATATGCCATATCGTAAAGTAATTTTAACAAGGAAAAACATCCTCAAGAGAGATAACCACAGATGTCAATACTGCGGACGCACAGGAATTCCGCTCACAGTTGACCATGTGATCCCGAAGTCGAAAGGTGGCGAGGACACCTGGGAAAATCTAGTCTGCGCTTGTATTCAATGCAACAATAAAAAAGGCGATAGAACACCTGAGGAAGCTGGGATGAAATTGTTGAGAAAACCAATGCGACCGAACCCTATACTTTTCATTAAAAATTTCGTCGGCGAAATTGATGACCACTGGAAACCTTATCTTTTCCTGTAATTATCTTATGGATCATCTTTGCTTAGCAAGGGGATTTTAGCAAAATTTATTTCAATTTGATGTTTGGATTTGATATATTTTTTGAAAAAGAAAATTAAAAAAGGAATGATTTTCAAAAAACGAACCCATACCTGCGGAGAATTAAGAGCAACTGATGTTGGAAAAATTGTTACGCTAAATGGCTGGGTCGACAGAAGAAGAGATCTTGGAGGATTAATTTTCATTGATTTAAGGGACAAATATGGAAAAACTCAAATCGTTTTTTCGCCTCAACATAACATTGAAGCATACCAAATCGCGAAAGAACTAAAATCAGAATATGTAATCTCGGTTACTGGCAAAGTTGAAAGAAGGCCAAAGGGAGCGGAAAATTCATCGCTTCCAACTGGTGAGATTGATGTCATAGTTGAGGAAGTCCAAATTTTAAGTAAGTCCGAAACCCTACCTTTCTTAATCGAAGACGACATCAATGTTTCCGAAGAATTGAGACTTAAATATAGATATCTCGATTTAAGGAGACCGATAATGCAATCAAATCTCATAACAAGACACAAAATGTCTCAAATTGTGCGAAAATATTTTGATGAAAATAATTTTCTTGAGATAGAGACATCTTTTCTTGTCAAAAGCACTCCCGAGGGAGCGCGCGACTTTCTTGTGCCAAGCAGAATTCATCCCGGGAAGTTTTATGCTCTACCGCAATCGCCCCAACTTTACAAGCAAATTTTGATGGTTGCCGGTTTTGATAGATATTTTCAAATAGTCAAATGTTTCAGGGATGAAGATCTACGCGCAGATAGACAACCGGAGTTTACACAAATTGATATCGAGATGTCTTTTGTAACTGAAGAGGATGTCTTTAACATCGTTGAAGGTTTAATGGTGAGGCTGTTTAAAGAAATCAAAGGCATCGAAATCCCAACCCCATTCCCGAGAATAACATATAAAGAAGCGATCGAAAGATACGGTACGGATAAGCCAGATTTAAGGTTTGATTTAAAAATTGTAAATGTCACGGACATTTTCAGAACAACCGACTTTAAAATCTTTAAAGAAACGATAGAAAACGGCGGAATTATTTGTGGGCTTAATTTGCAAGGATGCGGAAATTATTCCAGGAAGCAAATTGATGAACTTACAACGCTTGCAAAAAATTACGGCGCAGGTGGGCTTGTTCATTTTAAAGTTGAAAACGGTCAACTTGATTCACCTGTGGCAAGATATTTTTCAAAGTTCTCACTTGAAAAACTGAAAGAAAGAATGAACTCAAAAGATGGGGACCTTATAATTTTGGTCTCAGACCAACCGCAAAAAGTTTATCCCATCCTTGGAAATATGAGAGTTGAGCTTGGCAGAAGGTTAAATTTAATTGATGAAGATGAATTTAAACTTGCATGGATTGTCGATTTTCCGCTTTTTGAATGGGATGAAGAAGAAAAAAGATGGGTTTCGGTTCATCATCCGTTTACATCCCTGAAACTTGAAGATTTAGATTTACTTGAAACTGATCCTGGGAGAGTTCGCTCAAGAGCATATGATCTTATTTTAAATGGCAATGAAATCGCTGGGGGAAGCATAAGAATTCACGACGCTGAACTTCAAAAGAAAATTTTCAAACTGCTTGGAATCTCTGATGAAGAGGCAAGGCTAAAATTTGGCTTTCTTCTAGAAGCGTTTAAATATGGCCCGCCACCGCACGGAGGGATTGCATTCGGATTTGATCGTCTCGTTATGCTTTTCACTGGTATGAAATCAATCCGCGATGTAATTGCATTCCCGAAGACAAGCAGTGCCATCTCACTTATGGATGAATCCCCTTCAGAAGTTGACCCAAAACAACTTGAAGAGCTTCACATTCAGATAAAGCGTGAAGATTAATGAAGAATTACACCGGCATCATAGTTAGCCACACCCATTGGGATAGAGCCTGGTATTGGTCTTTCCAATTTATGAGAGTTCAATTAGTTGAAACAATGGATCAAATTCTTGATGTCCTCGATACAAATAAAGATTTTAAATGCTTCATACTTGATGGTCAAACCGTTATACTTGAGGACTACATCGAAGTAAAACCTTACGCAAAGGAAAGGGTTAAAAGACTTATCAAAGCGAAAAAACTCCTCATCGGTCCGTGGTATGTTTTAATGGATGAGTTCCTTGAAAGTCAAGAGGCCATTGTAAGAAATCTTTTGCTTGGGCAGAAAACCGCAAATGAATTTGGCTCGGTTATGAACGAAGGCTATGTTCCTGATTCCTTCGGTCATATTGCAAGTTTACCGAAAATTTTATCAGGCTTCGGGATTCGTTCTTTCATTTTCACACGTGGTATCGGAAAAGAATATGAAGAATTAGGGAACGAGTTTTGGTGGGAAGCCTCTGACGGGAGCAAAGTCTTAGCAATATATCAGCGCGATGGCTATTGGAATGCGGAGTGCCTTGGTTTTGACTATGAATGGGGTGATTATAGATTCGAAAAACCAAACTTTCACCTTGCTTTCGAAAAAATAAAAAAATCTTTCGAGATATTAAAAACCGGGACTAAAACAAAATATATACTCTTTAACAACGGTGCGGATCACGCACCGATACAGCCGGAAATTCCACAAATTATTAAGTTTATAAACGAAAACTCAAAAGATTTGAAATTAATTCACGGAAGTTTCTCTGATTATATCAACAATGTGCTCCAATACAACCCGAACTTAAAAACATTCAAAGGAGAATTAAACAAAAATTATCATCATCTTATCGTTCAAAGCGTCTACTCAACCAGAATTTACTTGAAACAAAAAAATTTTCTATGCCAAACGCTGCTTGAAAAATATGCTGAGCCGCTAACTGCTTTTCTCTTTGCTGAAACTGGTTTTGATTTTTCACCGCTTATAACAACCGCATGGAAGACCTTATTAAAAAATCACCCTCACGACGACATCTGCGGCTGCGGAATTGATGAAATTCATAAAGACATGGAAGATAGATTTAGACAAGTTGAACAAACCGCTAGATTTATCATACAACAAGCGGGTGAAAGAATAGCCTCGATGGCTAAAACTACAAACGATGTTTTATTTGTTTTTAATCCGCTAAATTTTGCAAGAAGGGAACTTGTAAAAGCAAAGATTTATCTTGAAGAACAAAAATTAAAAAACGGTTTTGAACTCATCGATAGCGACGGAAACAAGATACAATTTGTAATTTCGTCAAAAGCTCGGGAATTTGTTATGGGTACTTTGAAAGGTGGATTTAAAAAAACTTTTGATATAGAGTTTATTGCGGAATTACCACCAGCAGGCTATAAAATTTTTCATATCGTCCTAAATCAAAAGAATAAAGAAGACCTCAGAACAAATTTAAAAACATCTTATAGAAAAATTGAAAATGAATTTTTCATAGTCACAATTAACAAAGATGGAACCTTAAAAATAAAAGACAAAAGAAATGGAGCGATTTATGACCGGTTAAATTTATTCGAAGATGATGAGGACGCCGGCGACGAATATACTTATTCACATGCGGAAAAATGTCAAAAAATCTTGAGTTCAAATTTCAATCCCAAAATCACGCTTTACGAAAGCTCCCCTTTCAAAGCCACAATAAAAATCGAATACAATCTTAAACTCCCGACATCATTAACAAAAGATTTCAAGAGAAGAGAAAATCAAAGAAAATCCTGCAAATTAACCACATTTATAACCCTATATGAAAGGATTGACAGAATTGATATAAGAACAGTTTTCGAAAACAATGTAAAAGACCACAGACTTAGAGTTTTATTCCCCACAGGCATAAAAACAAAAACGCACTTCGTTGATGGTCATTTTGAAATTTTGGAAAGGTTAAATCCGTATCTTGATTGTGAGATTTTAAATCCGAATGAAAAACCTTACACGACAAGACATCAAAATTCGTTCGTTTGTATAAGCGACAATGAGCGTGGTCTTGTGATCGCTAATCGCGGTTTGCCGGAGTATGAAATTTTAAAATCGAAAGACAGCGATATGATTGCTTTGACACTTTTGAGAGGCGTTGGATTTTTATCGAGACAGAGTTTGCATAGATCGCAACAGGCTGGTCCTCAAATTCAAACACCTGATGCACAATGTCTGGGATTACACGCTTTTGAATATTCAATTATCCCAATTGATGGCGACTTCAAAAGATCGAGCGCACATTTGAAATCCTATTCATTTACATCCCCACCGATTGCGATTTTTAAATTCGATAATTATCCGTATGAGAAAAAATTGCTGGGAAGAATGAGTTTCTTAACAACAAACTCAACAAATGTTATTTTAAGTTCAATTAAAATAGCTGAAGATAAAGGAGGCATTATAATTAGATTTTACAATATCTCCGATAACGACGAAAGGTTAAATCTAAAACTCTATCGCGACCTTGAAATTTACATTGCCAATTTAAGGGAAGACAAAATCAAAAAAGTCAAATTAAACAACGGTGAAGTTAATTTAACGATTGGGAGAAAAGCGATTTTAACTCTTTATCTATCTACTTCGTCAGGATCATCTTGATGCTTTTCGCGAAAGTTCCAGCGACCATTCTACAGAAATAAACCCCGGATGTTACAACTTGACCTTTTTCATTCCGTCCGTCCCAAATGACCCTATGCTTTCCAGTCTCTTTAAAACCTTCGACAAGCGTTTTCACTTCTTGACCAAGGACATTATAAATTTTTAAACTAACCCACGAATCAAATGGAAGTTCATATTCGATTGTCGTCTCAAAATTGAACGGATTTGGATAGTTTTGATAAAGTTCGAATTTTTGCGGAATTTCACCCGCTCCGGCGACGAGGACTGGGATCGTTGACACCTGACTTGATGGATCACTTTCGTTATGAAGCTTATCAAGCGCAGTTACCACATAAAAATATACCTTGTTTTCATCCACAATTTGATCTGTATAACTTATCCTTGTCCCGCTGACAACAACGACAAGATTTTTAATATCGTTTATATCAACCGGTGCTGTTTCAGATCTATAAATTGCATAATAATTGACTGTATCGCCATCTGCGGGAGGTTCTGGTGTACTCCACACAAGTTCAAAGCTTCTGTTAGAAATTTTTCTCAATGTTAAATTAAGAGGCGGATTTGGCTTGATGTTGTCAATCCACGGCATAGGCGGGATAAAAGCATAATATCTATATCTTGAACTTTTTAAACTGTCAATCAATCCTTTCAACAACAAAGACTTGTATCTGAAAAATGTGTTTCCCTCGACACCAACTGCTCTTGTTGTATCAATCTGGGCAAGCACCTCCGACGCAGACCAGTCACCTGAACCGCTACTCATCTTATAAGCAGCTACACCAGCAAAGATATGTTTACCGTAACTATTATTTTTCCAGTCACGAACTAAAACATTAAATTTTGGGTTTGTCGCAATATCCCAATAGATTTGAGGTGAATGGTAATCATGTTTTTCCTCTATAAGCCAACGCCTCGAATCTTGATAAATTGAGCAATATGCTTGCCATCCAGTTGCAACTGGCGTAGTCCCATCTTGACATGAACCGCAATTTTGGCTATAAACATAAACTCCGGATGAATCGCATATATTTTTGTAAATCCCAATCGGAGCTGAACCGACTTTAACCCACGGCTTAACCTTTTTTATGCTGTCGTAAACCGCCCTCACAAACTTGTTTATATTTCCCCTCCGCCATTCATCTTTATTAGGATATTCACTTGCATAAAGAGCATATGTATCGTCGTCCGGAAAATCGGGATTTGGATATCTTATGAAATCAAAATGAATTCCATCGATATCATAATTTCGCACAAGTTCCATCACAACATTTATCAAATAATTTCTCACTTCGGGTTTTCCCATATCAATCCACCATTCATTGTTTGGCCTGTAATATTTCACATAATCGGGGTGGCGCAAAACTATATGTGGTGGAGTTGTCATTGGAGGAAGCGTTGAATCATCTTTGACTTTTACGACATTCCACCAGGCATGAAATTCCATTCCACGTTTGTGGGTTTCCTCAATGGCAAACCTTAACGGGTCATAGCCCGGATTTCGCCCAAGCGTTCCTGTTAAAGATATCGCCCACGGCTCATATTGACTTGGATAAATCAAATCACCACGAGCACGAACCTGCATTACAACAACATTGAAGTTTGCAAACTTTAAATTATCAAGAATTTGGATTAATTCGTTCTTTTGCTGTTGAATACCGCTTGGGCTTGTTGCTTTTGTGTTTGGCCAATCAAGTCCATAAACAGTTGTAAGCCATACAGCACGCACTTCCCTTTTTGGCTGTGATAAAAGCGTTGAGGCAAGCAAAAGATAAGTAAGTATGTGCTTTCTTCTCATAAAGCGGGACTTTTTATTTTTGATTAAGCAAAAAATCAATCACATCCGCAATCTCAGCGAAACTCACATCGTCAAAAAATCTCATCTCCCCAATTTTAACGGGCAAATACATACTCAAACGCTCAAGTGAGATTTTTTTGTCATAACCAATATGCTTTAAAATTGCGTCTTTGGCAAGGATTTTTTGGGGGAAATCGCCGATTATACCAAAAATAATTTTTCTTATCCTATTGAATTCCCCTTCCCCCAGAATTCCCCTTTTTACAGCGATAGAACTTTCGCCAATCATACCAAGCATCACAGCTTCACCATGTTTGAGTGTTTTATAATTCAAACTCGCCTCTATCCCATGCCCGATCGTATGCCCAAAGTTTAAAATCATTCTAAACCTTTTTTCTCTTTCATCCCTTTGAACAACAGCTGTTTTAACCGCTATAGATCTATAAACGAGTTCCTGAATAATTTTCTTCTCAAGGTTTAAAATTCTATCAAGTCCCATCTCAATCAATCTGAAAATCTCTTTATCCATTATGATTCCATATTTGACAACTTCACCAAGTCCACATATTAACTCACGTCTTGGTAATGTCCTCAAGAGAGCCACATCCGAAAAAACGAAGACAGGATGATAAAACGAACCAATTAAATTTTTCCCAAGTTTATGATTTATACCAACTTTCCCCCCTATTGAGCTATCAACTTGTGCAAGCAATGTAGTTGGAAATTGAATTAAATTAACCCCACGAAGATAAGTTGAAGCGACAAATCCCGCAAGATCGCCAACCACGCCACCACCGAGTGCAACGATCGTTTCATCCCTTCTTAACTTCATTTCAATTAAACTTGTGTAAATCCTTGAAACAACAGACAAACTTTTGCTTGATTCCCCGGAATTTACGACTATCTTTTCTGGGAAAAATCCCTTCCCTTTCAAAATGCGCACAAATTCATCTAAGTACAATCGAGCTACGATTTTATCCGTTATCACAGCGAGATGAGGTTTTATCTTATGTCTTTTGCAGAGGTCAGGGAATTTATAAAAAATTTCACTCCCAACATAAATTGGATATCCCTTGCCTAAACTTAGAAAAATTTTACGCAATCTTTCCCTCAAGTTTCTTTAAAATTTCTTCGACTATTTCATCAACATCTCTATCATCAGTTGAAACTAAAAAATCCGCTTGCAAATAATACCGCTCTCGTGCTTTAAGCAACATCATAATTTTTTCAAAAAGTAAATCCTCTGATAAAACATTTCCTGACTGGTCGAGAAGCAAAGGTCTATCTGTTTTAAACTTTATCCTTTCCAGCAAAACCTGTGGACTTGTCCTAAGGTAAATAAGAACGCCGGCTTTTTTAATTAGATAAAGGTTGTCTAAGAAAGTTATTGCGCCACCGCCAAGTGCAACAACAAATCGTGAAAGTTTAAGGACTGTTTCAGTTAAGATATTTCTTTCAACGTTTCTGAAATAAAGCTCACCTTTTTCACGAAATATATCAGCAATTTTCTTTCCTTCGATTTCCTCTATCAATTCATCGACATCAAGAAAATCATATCCGATTTGTCTCGCAAGCAGAGGTCCAATGGTGCTTTTTCCGCTTCCCATAAATCCTGTAAGAAAGACAAGCGTTTTCGCCATAGGTAGTTCTACTTTTTCTTTATCCTATAAATTGACACAATCGTATTCAAACTCCTATACTCGATTTCTCGCTTGAGAATATTTTCAAACACAAAAGATTTACTCTTTAAAATTTCAAAGAACTCAAACGCAACTCTTCTATTCGGGTCAGCAAGATAACAAATTGAATTCTCGTCCATTGCCATTTCCAAAACTTTGATTATATCAGCGAACAAATTTTTTTCATAAATTATATCCGCACCAATGATAAAGTCAAATTTTTCATATAAAAGTGGACGTCTCCAGTCAAGATAGACAAACTTTGCGTTTTCCTCATCCCCTACATTTCTTATGTAGTTTCGTCTTGCGTATTGCAAAGCTGTCATTTCATAATCCGTCGCGGTGACGAAAACATCCTTAAAACCAAGGGCAACACTTGTCAAACCAAGCCCACAGCCAAGTTCCAAAACTTTTTTGCCACTAAATTCATCACTTCCAAGAATGAACTCCGCCAAAACTATCGCGGAGGGCCAAACCTCAATCCAAAACGGAATTTTATCACCTATCGCGTATTTCTCAATCGTATCATCGATAGATTTTGAATGATCCGCTGGGTCAACCGGTGATTCGATGAAAATTTTTTTATTTGCTATTTCAAATGTAAGCAAATCAAATTTTCGAATTTATTTCTCCGCAAGCAAGATTTCTCTTAGATATTTAACCGGCGGAGAACCATGCGAAAGCAAACTTTCATTAAACTCTTTAATACTAAATTTTTCCCCTTTTTTCTTCATATACTCATTTCTCAAACTCATTATCTCTTGAAAACCTGTGAAATAACTTGAAAGTTGCGCAGAAGTAAGACATGCTCGCCTCCATTTCCCTTCCGCCTCGGCTTTTTCTTGAAATCCTTCTCTCATCATAAGTTCCAAAGCCTCTTCCTGTGTCATATTCCCAGCATGAATTTTATGATCGATGATCGCATTTATTATAACCCTTAGATACCATTTTAAATGTATCAGTTTCATTTTTGGCTCATTGTTCAATAAACCATTTTCAATTAATAATCTTTCTGCATAAACCGCCCAACCTTCAACCATTGATCCGCTCCAGAAAATGCTTCTTACAATCGATGGGCAACGATTTGAATAATAAAGTTGAACATAATGCCCGGGTATCGCCTCATGTATGCTTAATTCAAGAAGGGAATAGTAGTTATACTCACGAAGATACGATTCAACTTGCTCAGGCGTCCAATCTTCCGGAATTGGTGAAACATTATAAAATGTCTTCATATTTTTCTCAAGCGGTCCCGGGGCTTCAAGCGAAGCGACGGAAACACCCCGTTGATATTCCGGCGTCTGACGAACGACAAGCGGTTGGCTCTCGTCGAGTGTTAAAAGATCTTTCTCCTTAACGAATTGAGCGAGATAGTTTAAATCTGATTTTATTCTATCCATAATCTCACTTGGTCTCGGATGTTCAAGGACAATTCTATCAAGCACAGCTTTTATAACAGAAAGTTTATCCATGCCTTTCGGCTCTCTGCCATAGTAATACTTGTAAAGTGGCAAAGCAAGTTTATACATTTCATCTTGAGTTCTTCTCTTTTCCTCCTCCGCAAGAGCAAGGATGCTATCGGGCGTGAAAAACGACTTCAGGTAGTACTTCATCTTTTTATAATAAAGCTCCTTCCCAAGTCGAAAATCACGATTTGACTTTTGCTTTAACTCCTCAAGCCATTTGTCATAATCTTCAAGCGATGCAATGGCGGATTCACTTGCCTTTTTTAATCCCGCTTTCAAATCATCGGATATATTTAAGGTATCAGAAAAGTTTTTCAGGTCATTTTTCAAGATATTGATATTTCCGTTGTTTTGTTTTATCGCGGTTTCAATATGAATTTGTGGGGCATTCTTTAAATTTTTCTTCGCCTGTTCAACAAACCTTGGAATTTGCTTCACTCGCTCAAGGGCATTTTTTAATCTCTCATGTGCAGGGGCAAAATCCTGGGTTATAAGATACATCAAGCCATCACCAATAATCGAATTGTAAAGCAATGGATTCCATTCATACTCTTTTAATTCCTCAAGGTTAAAAATCATCTCATCAATCGACTCAAGCAAAATCCTACAATCGATGCTGTTATCCTTCGAAAGTTTTTTCAAATCAAACTTTGAAAATTTTTCTCTATAATCCTTCAGCCATTCAAGCTTTCTTTTCAAATTTTCTTCTGAAAAATCATCAAGCAAATTGTCATACTTATGATATCCAGCCCAAGTTGCGTTGACGGGATTGAATTTGAAATACTCCTCGATAAATTTTTCGACAAGCCTTGAAAATTTTTCATCTCCAGAACGCCTTGCGCAACCTGATATCAGAGAAACCAAAAGAAAGGTGAAAATTAAAATTATTCTTGACCTCATTTTACTGCCTCCTTTTTGTTTTAAATTTTTTTAAAACTGCGGAACTGAAGCTAATGACAAAAACTGCAAATGCAACATAAACGATTAAATCATCATGTCTTGCATAAAATGTTTTCTCGTCGTTTAATTCTATCACATCAGCAATTTGGGTTTTTTCATGAAACTTTGTTTTCTTTTTAACCCTTCCATATGGATCGATAAAACCCGAAATCCCGCCGTTTGCGCATCTTACGATGCTTCTTCTATTTTCAATCGCTCTCAAAATAGAATACTGAAAATGTTGATATGGCCCAGATGTGTTGCCATACCAACTATCATTTGTAATCACGACGAGAAATTGTGCGCCTCTTTTCACAAACTCACGAACAAATGTAGGATAAATCGATTCATAGCATACGACGCCGGAAAATTTGATAACATCACTACTCTTCGTTTTCATTTCAAAAACGGTTGTATCTTTCCCTTTCGCCCAGTTGCTTATTCCAACTCCCCACTGCAACGGCTCAATTAAAAAATGAAATGTATCCGCATAAGGCAAACGCTCACCAAATGGGACAAGTATCATCTTTGCATATTTTTGAACTCTGTTATCATTTGGAAGAAAAAGTCCCATCGCATTAAAAGCGTCATATCTCTGACCAGTTTCTTTTATCAAATGACTGCTCGGCGGAGCTTTGGATGTATCATCGTAAAATTTCGCATCTGGGAAACCGGTTAAAATCGCAACATTTAATTTATCGATCTCGCTTTTAAACCAGTTGAAATAGTAACGATACTGGGAAAGGAGAAAATAATAAGTTATAGCGGTCTCAGGATAAACTATAAGTTCAACATCCGGATTTTCTTCAATTATCTTTTTCGTCATCCCCATGTAAAGTTCAAGTTGCTCTGCAAGCGTTCCCTCCCATTTTAACCACGGATTTATATCGGGTTGAATTAATCCAACTTTTATCGTCCCTTTGACTTTTTTATCTGCATTTTTCAAAACATAAAATCCATAAAAATCCGGCAGGATATAAATAAAAATCGCAAAAACAAGATACTTTAAAACATTCCAAGAGAAGATAACCCTGTTTTCAAAAATTTTTCTGATCGATATGTAAACTAAAACATTCACAACTAAGATGAGAAAAGAAAGCCCGTAAACCCCTGTAAATTCAATAAACTGAATCTTTTCAAGAAAATATGTCTGCGTATTCCCAAGCGTAAGCCAAGGAAAAGCTAACTCAGTGATCGAGCGAAAGTATTCAAAGAGAACGAAAACAAACGGAAAAATTACAAGATGAAAACCACCGCCGATGTTTCTCCTCACAAACATATAAAACCACATTGGAAGGAAGAAGAGAACCGGATAAAAAAGTATAAGCAAAACACAACCAACCATAAGAAATGGGTCTGCCTCCTTTGACCATCCTCCAACCCAATAGAGCGTAAAAAGGTTGAAGAAGAAAAAGGCAAGGTAAGAGTAGCGGAAAAGTTGTTTATAATTTTCAAGTTTATCAATTAAAAATAAAAGTGGAACAAATCCGACAGTTGCAAAGAAGCCAAATTTTAATGGGGGGAAAGAAATCGATAAAAAGACTCCAGTTGCAAACGCGAGAAGGAATTTTTCTACCTTCCTCAGCATCTTCTTTCGTGAAGTTTACTTATATAAACCCATAGATAAAACGCACACAACCCAAGGATAAAACCAATCAGCATCCCTGCGATGATATCACCCGGATAATGAACGCCCACATAAACCCTCGAAAAAGCGATTAAAAAGGCAAGCGAAAATAAATAGATGAGATATCTTTTGTAAAACTTTGATAACAAGGTCGCGACGGTGAAACTATTTACAGCATGACTTGACGGAAACGATAAACCGCTACCACATGAAACAAGCAATCTCACATTCTCAAGTTCATGACAAGGGCGAATTCTCCCAACGAGTGGTTTTATGATATGACTGCCCAATTGATCGCTTATCGCAATCGCAGGGATAAGAAGAATCGCCACAATTCTTCCCGTTTTCCCACCAAAAATTAAAAGCCCAAGCCACACCAAAACGAGAAAAACTCTTAAATTGAAATCACTTGTCACAAAAGGCATCATAATATCAAAAACAGGATTTGCTATACGGCGGTTGAAAAAGTAAAAAAGCGATTTGTCAAGTTGTAAAATTTCCTGAACCAATTTTCATCTCTTCTTACTTTTTAAAAATTTCATCAAAACATAAGAAGCCACTGCAACTGTCAATATAAAAGTGATAACTTTGCTATATGTGGAGATAACATCTGCGACCAAATGCCAGTTTTCACCCAGAATTTTCCCGGCGGTCACAAGGATTGAATACCATAAAAAGGCACTCACAGACGACAAAAGAATTGACCTCTTTATATCATATTCACCCAAACCAGCGAAGAAAGCAACAAACGCCCTCGTCCCAGCCAAAAATCTATTCACAACGATTAAAAAATATCCATATTTTGCAAATAATGCCTCGACCTTCTTGACGCTTTCCGGATCTATAAACTTAATCCGTCCTCTTTCAATTATTTCATCGCCAAATTTATCCCCTATAAAATACATTGTTACAAATCCAAGCGTGCTCCCAAAAACAGCCGAGATAAGCGTAAGAGTAAAATCGGTTTTCCCCAGCCCTGCAAGCGAAGCACAAAATACGATGACAACATCACTTGGAGATGGCGGAAAGAGATTTTCTATATAAGCGAAGAAAAAGATAACCAGATAAATCCAGATATTATCAACGTTTAGAATGAAATCAAGGATTTGCTCCGTGTTCATTATAGTTTGATCCTTTTGATTTTACCAACACAATTGTAAAACAAGCAACAGCATCCCCCCGTCCCATCGAATCAAATTTTTCATTCCGTTTTGGCTTAATGGAAATCTTTTCAATTGGGAGTTCAAGAATTAAACTTAAATTTCTCTTTATCTGTTGAATAAACGGGGAAAGTTTAACTTCCTCAAGGATAACAACTGAATCAATGTTTATGATCTCGAAATTTTTCTCATCGAGTATTCTTTTGACTTCTTTTAAAAAAATTTCGCTTCTCGCATCTTTAAATTTCTCATCCGTGTCGGGGAAAAGTTCGCCTATATTTCCATATCCAATTGCGCCAAGCAAAGCATCGCAAATCGAATGAATTAAAACATCGCCATCCGAATGTCCAAGCAAACCTTTACTTGATGGTATTTCAACGCCGCCGATGTAAAGTTTTCTTCCTTCAACAAGCGGATGTATGTCATAGCCTATCCCAGCTCTCAAATTAAAACCATCCTTTTATTTCAAACGATTTATATTTCGCTTCATAAGGTTTCCAAGTTATCTGAATATCTTCAACCTGTGCATATCTTGGCCCAACCTTGACAAGTTTTATAAGTTCTTCAACAAGCGAACGTTCACCTTCAACCTCAATCTCGACATCGCCATTGCTTAAATTTCTAACCCAACCACTAAGTCTAAGATGATTTGCATGTTTTTGAACGAACCAGCGAAATCCAACGCCTTGCACCAAACCTTTTACAATTATATGTGCGCAAGCATAATCCCCAGACATGGTTTTTCAGAAAAGTTTTATTTTCAATTTCTCAGCGCTGATTTTAAAAATTTCATTAAATTTTTCAATCTGACCACCGAACTGAATAAAATCAACCTTTCCGCCACCTCTTACTTCAACTTCATTTAAAATCCCCTTCAAAATTTCCCTCAAATCTACATCAACATCCGCAGATCTTGCGATCACAAAATTTGCCCTTCCAAATTTCGAAGCAACTAGAGAAACAACCTTTGGATATTGAATCAACTTTCTCGCAAGAAGTTTCAAAGCATCAGGCTCTCTATCATCAAAATGAAGACTTACAAAGTTTATATCATTAATTTTTTCCGCGCCTTGCACAAATTTCTCAGCTTCAAATTCAGCCAATTTTTCAGTTAGATAATTTATCAACCTTTGCTTTTCCTTTTGAGATTCAAGAAGTTTAACTACATATTCTGAAATTTCAGGCTCTTTGACGCTCAATAGAGCGACCAGCTCATTCGAAATTTTATTTTTAATCTGATAATCCCTTAAAGCTCTTATACCACACACAAATTCAACCCTTGTTAACCCACCTTTTACTCTCTCCCATCTTCTAACTTTTATCAAACTGATTTCTCCGCTTTTCGATACATGCGTTCCTCCACATGGAGAAAAATCAAAATCTTTAACCTCAATTATCCTCACTGTCCCGGTCACCTTAGGCGATTTCCTCAACGGGAATTTTGAAATTTCAGAATCATTCACAAAATGAACTAGAACATCTCTATTTTCCCAAACGATTTTATTCGCAAGCATTTCAACTTCGTGAACTTTTTCATAGCTTAAACCTTCTATATCAAGGTCTATCGTTCCGATATCGTCACCAAGTCTTGAGGACACAGTTTCACAATCCAATAAAACCTCAAAAACTTTTGAAAGTATATGCTGTCCCGTATGCTGTTGCATATTTGAAAATCTTCTATCCCAATCGATATTGCATTCTACTTCACCTTCACCAATTTCAATATCTCCATCAATTATGTGGAGAATTTCACCGTTTTCATCCTCGATGACATCAACAACTTTGACCCCGTTTATATAACCTGTGTCGTGTTCTTGGCCGCCGGATGTAGGGTAAAAGTAAGTTTTATCAAGTACAAGGGCATTTTTATGATTAAAATTCCTTGCCTCTATAATCCTTGCCTTGAAACTAAACGTGTAACTATCTCTATAATACAATCTCTCAGTCATGGGTTTCGATTTTTTATCTAAATTTACATGCGGTATAGGTGATTTTCAAAGTTTTGCGGAATTTGCTTAGTAACGAAAATTTTCGTATATTTACAACACAAAATTTGGGCCCGTAGCTCAGTGGTAGAGCATCTGCCTTTTAAGCAGGAGGTCGGAGGTTCGATCCCTCCCGGGCTCACTTCAATCATAGCTAACCGGGGTTAAAACCTCATCGTTTTCTGTCATGTCTTTTTTGAACATTTCCCTTAACCTCTTATAAATTTCACCTGGCTTCCCATCCCCTATCGTTATGCCATCATATTTTACGATTGGAGCAACTATGAGCGTTGTACTGAAAAACATCATTTCACTGCTATTGTAGGCTTCACTTATCGGAATATCCGTTGAAACGACATCTTTTAAAATTCCTTCGTTCTTCAACATGTTCGCAAAATAAATTGCTCTTCTGAGCATTGTTCCATGCAAAACTTTCCCAAGTCGTGGATACTTGAAAACTCTATCTTTCGTCACAATAGCGACGTTCTTGTTTGAACCCTCTGTCAAATAACCCTCCGAATCAATACCAATTGCGGTATCAGCCCCGACATTATGCGCAAAAAATTCCATCATCACATTTGCAAGATAATTACAACTTTTGACCTGCGGTGTAAATGGCTGGCGCAACGGAAACGGACTTGTCACAACATTTAAACCTTCTTCGTAATATCTGGATGGATAATTTGGAAATGAAGTTATTATCAAATAAAAATGTCCATGCGGTGATTCATCAGGGTAGACGCTAAAACCTCCTGTCCCGCGCGAGATCCAGAATCTCGCGATGCAATCACGCTTGCCCGATATAGATATCGTCTCAAGTATGATTTCTTTCATCCGCTCCTTTGAAAGAGGTATCTTTATCCCAATCGCGGTTGCTGAGTGAATTATTCTATCAAGATGCCACTCTAAAAGGTAAACTTTTCCATTCACGACAAGCGAATTGTCAAAAACACCATCACCACGATGAACCATATGATCATCAAATGGAATTGTCATCAGGTTTGGATTTATAACTACTGCATCCCAAACAGTTGAATACATAGCGAAATATTTTTCCTTTAACGGGGTTTCTTGTTTAACCCAGTTTAAATAATCTTGCTCCGTCCAAATTTTTAACTTTCTCATTTCACTTGCCCGAACTTTGTTGTTGAAACTCGTTTAGAACCTCATCAAATTTTTCAATGAAAAAGTCGATATGTTCTTCTTTTATGATAAATGGTGGAAGCAATCTGATGACATTGTTATTTGTGCAATTTGCTATTATCCCTTTTTGAATAAGTCTTCGCACAATGTCAAAACATTCAATGTTAAGCTCGACGCCAAGCATTAATCCGAGACCGCGAATATCTTTCACAAGTTTTTGATGTTTCATTTTTAATTCAAGAAGTTTACTCTTAAAATAATTCCCAACCAACATCACACTTTGAATTAACCCATTCTGAATTTCCTTTATCACAGCGCATCCAGCAGAGCAAGCAACCGGATTTCCACCAAATGTCGAACCATGCGTCCCAAACGTGAATACATCTGCAACTTTTTCATTTCCAAACACAGCTCCAAGAGGTAAACCACCACCAAGTGGTTTTGCAAGCGCAACTATATCAGGCTTAACATCATAATGTTCAAACGCGAAGAATTTTCCTGTTCGCCATAAACCGCATTGTATTTCATCAGCAACAACAAGGAAATTAAATTTCTCTTTGAGTTCAAAAATTTTTTTGATTAAATTTTCATCCGCAGGAACAATTCCACCTTCACCTTGAACGAACTCAAGGAAAACTCCAGCAGTTTTATGATTTACTTTTTCTTCAATATCTTTCACATTATTATATCTTGCTTTTGAAATTTCCGGAAGAAACGGCTCATAGCCATCTCGATATTTTGCCCTATCCATAAGCGAAAGGGCACCCATCGTCCTGCCATGAAAAGAATTTGAAAAACTAATTAATTCGGTCTTCCCAAATCTTTTCCCCCACTTTCTCGTTATCTTAATGCATGTTTCAATTGCCTCCGCTCCGCTATTTGTGAAGAAAACTTTTTTATACCCCGATATCTCAATGAGAAGTTTCACAAGCTCAACCTGTGGATCTTGAACGAAAAGATTTGATAAATGCAGATATTTTTCAACTTGCTCAATTATCGCTTTTTTGACATTTTCGTTTCCATACCCAAGGACATTAACACCTATACCAGAAATCATATCGAGATATCTTTTCCCATCGTTATCAAAAAGGTAAACCCCATCGCCATGCTTGATGTAAACCTCAAGTCGCTTGTAAGTCGAAAAGAAAAGTTCTTTTTCAATATCAAAAATTTGCATTATTTCGTTTCCCTTGATTTTGAAATTTTTGTGAAAAGAGAATGAAGAAACTTGACTTTTTCTCTCAATTCCTCGATGCCCCAATCATTTCGAATGACGATATCAGCAAGTTTAATTTTTTCAGCAGGGTCCGTCTGCGCTTTCATTCTTTTTAAAACCTCATCCCTTGAACAATTATCTCGCTCTATAATTCTTTTAATTTTCATTTCATCATCCGAAGTCTCAACGACGACGACATAGTCAAGTTCATCATCAAACCCAGATTCAAAAATAAGCGCAGCTTCAACTATCACAAAATCTTTTTTCTTCTCTTTTGAAATTTTTTTGAATTCCGAAAGGATTTTTTTTACCACCGCAGGGTGGACAATGGATTCAATCCTTTTCTTTTTCTCTTCATCTGAAAAAATTATATCCGCTATGAATTTTCTATTTAGTTTTCCCTCGATGTATGTTTCAGGTCCGAATGCCCGAGCGATCTTCTTTTTTAAATTTTCATCTTTCTCCATCAATTCTTTCGCAAGTTCATCTGCGTATATCACTTTCGCACCAAGTTCTTCGAAAATTTTGCAAACCGTTGTCTTTCCTGAACCAATTCCACCTGTCACACCAACAGTTAAAATTCCATGTTTAAATTTCAAACCTTGAGGTTCTTTTTTAAAGAAATTAATAAATCAGCTCAAAATAAAAAAGGCATCCCTGAATCGGGATGCCTCAGTCAAATTCCAACTTTATTTCGCGTATGCAACAGCTTTAACCTCTCTAATAACCGTGACTTTAATCTGCCCCGGATATTCCATCTCTTCTTGAATTTTTACTGCGATATCACGCGAAAGTTGATCAGCAAGGTCGTCATCGACTTTATCAGGTTCAACTATAACTCTAACTTCTCGACCTGCCTGTATTGCGTAAGTCTTTGCGACCCCCTCAAACGATTTGGCAATTTCTTCAAGTTTTTGAAGTCTTCTGACATAACCTTCGACGGATTCTCTTCTCGCTCCAGGTCTTGCTCCACTTATGGCGTCAGCTGCTTGAACAATAGCTGCAATCGGTGTTTCCATCGGTATATCTTCATGGTGAGAGCCAACCGCGTTAACAACCACGGGATGTTCTCCATATTTGCTTAAAATCTCATATCCTATCAAAGCATGCGGTCCTTCCTGTTTATCTACGACTTTCCCTATATCATGGAAAAGACCTGCACGCTTGGCAAGATGAGAATCAAGTCCAAGCTCAGAAGCCATTATAGCTGAAAGATATGCAACTTCAATACTGTGCTGTAAAACATTCTGCCCGTAACTTGAGCGATATTTCATTTTTCCAATTAAGCGAACAATTTCACGATGGACATTGTGAATGCCAAGTTCAAGCAATGTATTTTCGCCAATTCTTATTATCTCCTCTTCAAGTTCCTGCTTTACTTTCTCGACGACTTCTTCAATTCTCGCTGGATGAATTCTCCCATCAGCGAGCAATCTCTCAAGAGCAATTTTTGCGATTTCCCTTCTTAGCGGATCAAATCCTGAAATTATAACCGCCTCAGGCGTATCATCAACAATTATATCACAACCTGTCAATTGCTCAAATACACGTATATTTCTACCTTCCCTTCCGATTATCCTGCCTTTTAATTCATCATTTGGAATATGAAGAACGGTTACTGTTGTTTCAACCGAATGGTCCGCAGCTGTTCTTTGAATTGCTTGAACGATGATTTTTTGAGCTTCCTTTTTAGCCTCTTCTTTTGCTTTCTCACGTATATCGCGAATCAATTTCGCCGCTTCAGCTTTTGCCTCGGAGACCATACCATCAATTAAAATCTTCTTAGCCTCTTCACGGGATAGACCAGATATCTTCTCAAGTTGAAGTTTTTGATCTTCTATTATTTGCTCGATTTCTTTTTGCTTCGACTCGATAAGTTTTAATTTCTCATCAAGCTGTTGCTGGAATTTGTTTAGTTCACGCTCTCTTTTGTTTAATTCCTCCGCCCTTTCGTTTAATTTCTCTTCTTTGCTCAAAAGCTGTTTTTCGTATGCTTGAAGCTTTTGCTTTATCTGATTTACTTCAGATTCAAATTCTTGTTTTTTCCTAAACCATTCATCTCTTACCTCGAGAAGCTTTTCTTTCTTTATGTTGTTGGCTTCTCTCTCGGCATCTTCGATTATTTTTTGGGCACGCGCTTCTGCAGTGCCGATTTTTTTCTCTTCAATTTTTGAGTGGAAAAACCAGCCTATAAAAAATGACACCAAAACCGCAATAGAAACAACTATGTACACAGCCATAACAATCTACCTCCTAAATTTCTTTTCAAATAACTTTAAACAAACTAAAAAACCGCGCTTGCCAGCCCAGCAAGCCGAAAGCAAGAACTGATGCCTGCCTGGATACTTCTTACCTCCACAGTCCGCTTTTTAAGTCCCAGCTAAACCGGGACAGCGGAATCCCGCCTCTGCTGGGCAGGATTGTGGCCTGTAATCCGCATCCAAGAGCCAGGCTACCTCGCTCGCATTGACGCTGGTTCTCCCCTTGGCTCAAACTGAGCTAACAGCGCGGTTATAAACTTAATATCCTATCCACCTTTGAAGACAAACCTCGCAACAAATCCTCTATCTCACTCTCAATATATCCTCTATCCACCCTCTCTCTAAACAACTCCTCAGCTATATTCAACGCAGTCAAAACAGCTATCGTCAACGTAGGCTGATCAGGCAATCTACTATGCAATTCGTTCATCATTCTATCAACATACTCAACAACTTTATAAGCAAGGTTTTCATCTTCAACCTTTAAGGTGTATTCCGTGTTGAAAATTTTTACCTTAATGGTCTTTGGCTCAGATAGATTCAAGTCTTCCTTTAAAATTTATTTTTCTTCCGCTCTCTTTAACAGGGAAAAACCAGCGTCAAAATCCCTTTTCAAAGATATTGCTCCATTTTTTTGAGCAAAAACGATATCTTATTCTTCAATTCTTCTCGCTCCTCTGCAGACAATAAAACTGCTCCGCCTTCTTTTAACTGCTCATTCTCACGCCTTAATTTTTCAACTTCTTGCTCAAGCTCTTTTACCTTCGTCTTTAAAACCTCATTCTCATCCCTCAAACTTTGCACATACTCAAAAACCTTATCAAACTTTATCTGAAGCTCCTCTACAACCTTCGCAAAATTTGACTTATTATTATTTTTACTATTCGTTCCTTCCAAATTTAATAACTCCTAAGTTTGGCGCCAAATTTTTGCTCTATGTGCTTAACAACGCCTTGAATTATCTCGTTTACTTCTTCATCCGTCAATGTCTTGTAAGGTGAAAGAATCTCAAGCGAAAAAGCGACGCTTTTCTTACCTGCACCGATTTTATCACCTCTATAAATATCGAAAAGACGAATCGACTTCAAAACCTCACCTATCTTCTCTCTCATAGCCTTCTCAATTTCGCCAACAGGCAAATCTTCATCGACAACAAATGCAAGATCTCTATAAACGCTCGGAAACCTCGGAAGCTCCTCATAATGTCTCTGCTCAATTCTAGAATTTTCACACATCAGTCCAAAATCGATCTCCGCGATATAAACATCTGCCTCGATATCAAACTCCTTCAAAATCTTATCACCTGCCTTAATTAGCCTTCCTGCGTATTTACCGCCTATCTCAACGCCTATCTCAAACTCAGCTATCTCATTACTATTAGAATAATAAATAAACATGTAATTTTCAAGAAAAACACCTCTAAATAAACGCTCAATCTCTCCCTTGAGGTCGTAGATATCGAAATTTCTCCCCTTGATATCATAAGAAATCGGCTCAGCTTTCCCGGTCATCAAAATTAAAAGTTTCTCTTCCTCGACATAATTACCAACAAGTCTCGGTTTTTCATCCTCATCTGTGGCTATTTTGAAAACCCTGCCTATCTCGAAAAGTTTTAAATCTTTCACCCCATATCCAAAATTATGTCTCACCACACCAAGAGCGCTTGGGATTAAACTCGTCCTTAAAGCTGACATTTCTCTGCTGATTGGATTCAAAACTTTTACGAAATTATCCCCAAAAAGAGATGCTTTATCTTCATCAAGCATGCTATTCGTCACAATCTCTTTAAACCCTGCACCGATCAATCTCTCGCGAACAATTTCATGAAAATCAGGCTTTATTTTTTCGGTCGAAAAATAAATTACCGAATTCATCTTGTCAGGAATTTTGTCGTAACCATAAACGCGTGCAACTTCTTCAATTAAATCCATCTCTCGTTCAAGGTCAGGTCTAAAAGTAGGAACCTTGACAGTTAAAACATTTTCGTCTTGTTTCAAAATTTCAAGTTCAAGACCTTCGATAATTTTAACAACTTCATCTTCTGGAATTTCAAATCCAATTATTGCATTCAACCTCGAAAATCGCAAACTAACGATTTTCGGTTCAATTTTAACTGGATAAACATCTATAACCCCTTTTAGAACTTCACCTCCTGCGATTTCAGCCATCAATTGAGCTGCACGATCTAAAGCCCATATCACCGCGTTAGGATCAGCGCCCCTTTCAAATCTATAAGATGCGTCGGTTGAAAGCCCAAGATATTTTGAAGCTTTACGAATACTAATCGGATTAAAATAAGCACTTTCAATTAAAACATTTCTCGTTTGCTCTGTAATTTCACTATTTTGTCCACCCATCACCCCAGCAATAGCAACTGGCTTTTCCGCATCACAAATCATCAAGGTATCCTTTCTCAAAGTTCTAACCTTTCCATCAAGCGTTACAAAAGCTTCACCCTCTTGAGCGCATTTAACAATTATCTTATGTCCCGCAAGTTTGTCATAATCAAAAGCATGAAGCGGATGCCCAATCTCGTAAAGCACAAAGTTTGTGATATCAACGATGTTATTTATCAGGCGCAACCCAACTGATTTGAGATAATTTTGCAACCATTTTGGAGATTGCTCAACCTTGACATTTAAAACAACCCTTGCAGAATATCTTGGACAATTTTTAACATCAACAACTTCGACGGACACATAATCAGTTATTTTTCTATCCGACTCATTAACCTTAACCTCAGTTTTTTTAAGTTTCAAACCGAAAGCAAGAACAAGTTCTCTTGTGATCCCGATATGGCTTAAACAATCTGGACGATTCGGGGTTACACTCACATCATAGACAACATCATCAAATCCAAAGTATTCAGCAAGTGGTTGCCCAACTTTTGCATCTGACTCAAGAACCATTATCCCTTCTTTATCATCACCAAGTCCAAGTTCATATTCAGAACAGATCATTCCATACGATTCGACCCCACGAATTTTTGCTCTCGTCAAAACAAAAGGTTCGCCCTCCGGATCATGTTGATTCCGAGGTATCACCGCTCCAGCTAAAGCGACAGGTACTTTCTGACCTACAGCAACATTTGGAGCCCCGCAGATTATTTGAAATACATCTTTGCCAAGGCTGACTTTACAGACGGTTAATCTATCTGCGTTTGGATGCTTGTTTACTTCAATAACCTTGCCGACATAAAAGTTTTTAAACTTTTCACCAAGATATTCAACGCTTTCAACTTCAAAACCAAGCATTGTAAGTTTTTCTTTAACTTCCTCAGGTTCTACATTAAGGTCAATATAATTTTTCAGCCATTTGTGCGAAATTTTCACGCTTGAAGTTTAAACTTTGTTTAAAATCTTTATTTAAAACTGTTCGAGAAATCTAAGGTCATTTTCGTAGAAAAGACGTATATCGTCGATTCCGTATTTAAGCATCGCGATTCTCTCGACCCCCATACCGAAAGCATAACCGGTGTATTTTTCGGGATCGTAATCGACGAATTTAAAAACGTTAGGATCAACCATCCCACATCCAAGTATCTCAAGCCATCCACCATATTTGCAAATTCTGCATCCTTTGCCTCCGCAGATAAAACAACTTACATCAACTTCTGCACTTGGCTCGGTGAACGGGAAAAAACTAGGTCTAAATCTCAACTTTACACTGCTTCCAAACATCTGCTTCGCAAAAGCAAGCAATGTCCCTTTCAACTCAGCGAAAGAAACATCTTCATCGACATATAAACCCTCAACTTGATGGAAAAGACAATAACTTCGTGCACTTATCGCTTCATTTCTATAAACCCTCCCCGGCGCTATGATCCTCACAGGTGGTTGCTTTGACTCCATAACTCTTATTTGAACGGGTGAAGTATGGGTTCGCAAAATTATATTATCAGAGATGAAAAATGTATCCTGCATATCTCTTGCTGGATGCTCTGGCGGAATGTTAAGAGCCTCAAAATTGTGATAATCATCTTCTATCTCAGGACCCGAAGCAACTTCAAAACCCATCGCAACGAAAATTTTCTTTATCTCCTCAAGCGTCTGCGTAAGCGGATGCTTTCTTCCAGTGTATTTAAATCTTCCGGGAATCGTTAAATCGACAAATTCTTCGATCTTCTTTTCTGCCCTTTCAATTTCTCGTTTCTTCTCTTCAAACTTTGCTTGAGCAAGTTCTTTAAACTCATTTAAAAGTTTTCCAACAACTGGTTTTTCTTCTTTTGGCACCTCTTTAAGTTTATCAAACAAAGATTGAATTACCCCCCTTCTGCCAAGGTATTTAACCCTGAACTCCTCAAGTTGTTTCTCGTCTTTTACCGTTTGGATCTCCTCGAAAAATTTTGTCTTCGCTTCCTCAATTTGATTAACCACATCCATTGCTAAATCCATTCAAAATTTTTTCAAATAAACAAAAACTCCCATCGTTTGACCAACTAAAGAGATGAAAAAAATCAAACGATGGGAGAAAATTTCTTTAACTAAAGGCAAATTTAACGATATCTGAAAAAGCACTTGGATTATTAACTGCAAGTTCAGCAAGCATCTTACGGTTGATTTCAACTTGCTTCTTTTTCAACGCGGAGATAAGTTTTGAATATGTTGTCCCGTTTAATCTCGCCGCAGCGTTTATCCTCGCAATCCAAAGTCTTCTAAACTCACGTTTCTTCGTTCTCCTGTCGCGATAAGAATATTGAAGTGCTTTTGCAACATGATCTTTCGCTTGCCTGAGCGTATTGCCACGCATTCCCCAGAATCCTTTCGCTCTCTCAAGGATCTTTTTCCTCCTCTTTCTCGATGCTGGTTTATTCGTTGCTCTCATTTTACATCATCCAAAGTTTAGTTTTTAAAAACTATGCAAGTATTAATTGCTTGATCCTTTTCTCTTCATATGGATGAACAAGCGTTGGTTTACGAAGTTGTCTCTTTCGCTTTCTTGATTTTCCAGTAGCTAAGTGGCTCCTCCCAGCCTTTTGTCTCTTGATTTTACCAGTCGCGGTTACTTTAAATCGTTTCATGGCCGCCCGGTTACTTTTCATCTTTGGCATCTGTAACTTCTCCTCCAACTTGTTTGTTTTTCTCTTCTTGTTCCTTTAACATCTGAATTTTCTTTCTATCAGGTGCAAATAAAACGGTCATCGTATTTCCTTCAAGCCTTATGTCTTGCTCAACACGTGCGACATCAGATAATAAATCGATTAACTTCTTTAAAAGCCTCTCTCCAAATTCCGTATGTAAAATTTCTCTACCTTTAAAAATAACCTGTGCCTTCACTTTATTCCCTTCAAATATAAACTCTCTCGCATGACGCGCCTTAAATTGAAAATCATGTTCACCAGTATTTGGATGAAATCTTATCTCTTTTAAAACAGTTGAAGATTGTTGCTTCCTTTGAAGTTTTTCCTCCTTCTGCTTCTCATACTTATATTTGCCATAATCCATTAACTTACATACTGGAGGATTAGCCTGAGGTGCAATCTCAACCAGATCAAAACCTTTCTCCTCAGCTAACCTCAGGGCATCTCGGGTATTCATTATTCCAATTTGTTGCCCATTTTCATCAATTACCCTTACTCTTGGAACTTTTATCTGCTCGTTAACGCGTAATTCTTTCTCTATGGCAAGTTTCCTCTTTATTTTTAAAATTATTCTACTGCCTTGGTTTCAATCTCTAATTTAACCTTCGAGATAAAACTTTCCAAATCAGAAACCCCAAGGTCACCTTTACCATGCCTTCTTACAGAAACAGTTCCGCTTGTCCTTTCCTTTTCACCAACGATGAGCATATAAGGTATTTTCTTCGTTTCAGCCTCTCTTATTTTGTAAGTTATCTTTTCGTTTCTCAGGTCAACTTCCGCGCGGATTTTTAAATCTCTAAACTTCGTGTAAATTTCCATCGCATAATCATTTTGAGCATCGGTTATCGGCAAGATCGCAACTTGAACCGGGGCAAGCCAAACTGGGAAATTCCCCGCAAAATGCTCGGTCAAAATTCCAACAAATCTCTCGAAAGAACCAAATATAGCTCTGTGAATCGCAACAGGCCTTTTGGGTTGCCCATCGACATCGATGTAAGTCAAATCAAATCTTTCAGGCAACATCACAAAATCAAGTTGAATCGTCGCAACTTGCCAATCTCTGCCAAGAGCATCTTTTATCTGAATATCGATTTTCGGACCGTAAAAAGCTCCCTCTTTTTCCTTCAAGCCATATTTTATCCCATTTTGCTCAAGGGCCATCTTCAAAGCTTCTTCCGCTTGTTCCCACAATGCGGGATCGCCCATAGCATTATCTGGCTTCGTCGAAAGGTAATACGCTGACTCAAACTTGAAAATTCCATAAACATAATTTATAAAATCGATCAACTCGTTTATCTCATTTAAAATTTGATCAGGTCTGCAATAAATATGCGCATCATCCATAGTTATTTGCCTGACTCGAAACATGCCACCAAGCGCACCCGAAATTTCATTCCTATGCAATCTGCCAATCTCTGCAAGTCTCAAAGGCAAATCCCTATAACTTCTCGTTTTCATCTTGTAAACATAAGTACTTTCAGGACAATTCATCGGTTTAAGCGAATAAATTTCATCTTCAACTTGAAGAATAAACATATTCTCTTTGTAATGTTCCCAATGCCCGGACCTTTCCCATAAATCTTTCTTCACCAAAATTGGCGTGGAAATTTCTTCATATCCTCGTTTATCAAGCTCTTCTCGGATAAATTTTTCAAGTTCTCTGAAAATTATCATCCCTTTTGGCAACCAAAACGGTGCACCCGGAGCGATGTCATGAAATACGAAAAGTTCAAGTTCTTTCCCAAGCCTTCTATGGTCTCTTTTCTTTGCTTCTTCAAGACGTTTCAAATGTTCATCGAGAAGCTCTTTCCTCGGATAGGCAACTCCATAAACCCTTTGCAACATCTTGTTCTTTGCATCGCCACGCCAATAAGCCCCAGCAACGCTAAGCAATTTGACAAATTTTATCTTCCCTGTCGACGGCAAATGCGGACCACGACATAAATCTGTAAAACTTCCCTCACTGTAAAATGTTATCACATCGTTGTCGTCTATCTGTTCAATTATCTCAACTTTATACGAATCCCCTTTCTTCTTGAAAAATTCAAGCGCTTCCTGCTTTGTAACGACCCTTCTAACATAAGGCTCATCCCTTTGAGCAAGTTCCATCATTTTCTTTTCTATCTTAACCAAGTCCTCCGGCGTAAGAGTCCTATCAACATCAACATCGTAATAAAACCCATCCTCTATAGGCGGACCAACTCCAAATTTTGCCCCCGGAAATAATTCCTCAATCGCATGAGCCATAAGATGAGCTGAACTGTGCCAAAAAACTTCCCTACCCTCGGGATCACCAAAAGTTAAAATTTGAAGTTCACAATCCTCCTCAAGCGGACGAGTTAGATCTATTACAACATCGTTAACCTTCGCTACAACCGCTTCTTTAGCAAGTTTTTTGCTTAAATTTTCCACAATTTGCAAAGGCGTCGTTCCTTTATCAACTTCAATAACGCTATTATCAGGCAACTTGATCTTTATCTTCTCCATGAAAGCAAAGGACTTTTAATTTTTTGCTGGAATTTTTGTAAAAATAATAAAAAATGGAGGAAAATCAAAAATTTGCTATCTCTTCACTCTAAATGCATTCAAACCGGCGAAAACCGCATCTTCGCCAAGTTCTTCTTCAATTCTTAAAAGCTGATTATATTTGGCAATCCTATCTGTCCTAGATGCAGAGCCAGTCTTTATCTGCCCAACATTCGTAGCAACCGCAAGATCAGCTATTGTCGTATCCTCCGTTTCCCCTGACCTGTGGCTTATCACCGCTGTATAGCCATTTCTCTTTGCAAGTTCAATGCAATCAAGCGTTTCTGTAAGCGTGCCAATTTGATTTAACTTTATCAAAATTGAATTAGCAATCCCTTTTTCGATCCCTTTTGAAAATATCTCAATGTTCGTCACAAAAATATCGTCTCCAACAAGTTGAATTTTACTGCCAAGTGCCTCTGTTAACATCTCCCATCCTTCCCAATCATGTTCAGACATACCATCTTCAATTGAGATAATCGGGTAATTTTTCACAAGTTCTTCATAAAACTTGACCATTTGCTCGGATGTTTTTTCGCTTTTGTCCGATTTGAAGAAAACATATTTACCATCTTCATAAAATTCGCTCGCTGCTGAATCAAGTGCAAGATAAATATCAACACCGGGCTTATAACCAGCCTTTTCAATTGCTTCAAGAATTACTTCTATAGCCTCAACATTCGATTTCAAATTCGGCGCAAATCCACCTTCATCTCCAACCGCTGTGCTATATCCCTTTGACTTTAAAACAGATTTAAGCATATGAAAAACTTCAACCCCCATTCTTAATGCTTCCGAAAACTTGCTCGTATTAACCGGCACAATCATAAATTCCTGAAGGTCAACATTGTTATCCGCGTGCTTTCCACCGTTTAAAATGTTCATCAATGGGACAGGCAAAACTTTCGCATTTACCCCGCCAATATACCTGTAAAGTGGAATCCCTAAATAATTTGCAACCGCTTTTGCCACTGCAAGCGAAACACCAAGAATGGCATTTGCACCAAGCCTTGATTTATTCGGTGTCCCATCAAGTTGAATTAAAAGCCTATCAATCTCAACCTGATCAAGCGCATCCTTACCCTCAAGCGCGTCCGCAATGATGTTGTTCACATTCTTAACAGCCTTTAAAACCCCCTTCCCAAAAAATCTTTTCTTATCCTCATCCCTTAACTCAATCGCTTCGTTTTCACCCGTTGAAGCACCACTTGGAACAGCTGCCCTTCCAACTGTGCCAGATTCAAGAAGAACTTCAACTTCAATTGTTGGATTTCCCCTTGAATCAATAATTTCGCGTGCTTTAACATCAACAATTGTTGTGGACATCGTGCTTTATTATCTTTGTTTTTAAATTGAATCCTTTTAATTATATCAACAAAAACCCGAAAAAACAATCCTTTAACCAAAAAATTTTATCTCCCTCCAAATTCTGAATACATCGTCAGGTGGATCATTCCGCCAAATGAAAAAAATCGACCCCAGTTCAAATTCCAACGGTATCCATACTTTCTCCAACTCCTTAAGCAAATTTCCAAGGTTATCTTTACCTCTAACTTGTCCAACGCTTAAATGCGGAGTAAAACCATTTTCAAACCTGCACACATCGTCACAATCAGGAGCCACGCTTTGTAATTTCTCCTGTAACTCCACAATTTTTTCTGAAGGTTCAGGCTCAAGCCAGATAGTGTAATATTCCCCACGATGTTGAAAAAATTTAAACTTCGAAAGCTTAACTTTAAAACTTTTAATTCCCCTACAAATGATTTCAAATTCATCGTAAACTTTCTCAAACTCATCAAATGGTCTAAACGGATATATCAAAGTTATATGTGGCATCCATCTTCTGAATTGTCTATCATACTTTTGCCTTATATTTTGAATTTGCGCCCATAAATCTTCTGGCGGAATTATAACAACTGCGGTCTTGTGTGTTTTCCGTAACATCTTCGCAAAGTTTAATTTTAAATGCTCTTTGCAAATCCATAGTTAATTTTTTATTTTTAAATCTGAAAAACAAAATCATCCTAAGGTCGATGAAGTTCGTCGCAGATGTGATGCTCGGGAAACTCGCACGCTGGTTGAGACTTATTGGCTACGACACAATTTATAATCCAAAACTTTCCACAAAAGAACTCATCAAAATCGCAAATGGAGAAGGAAGAATTTTCCTCACTCGAAGCAAAAGAGTTGCAGAAGAACTCGGAGCGAAAAACTTTTACATTGTAAAAGCAGAAAAATTCAAAGAACAATTAAACGAGGTAATAAAAAATTTAAATCTCGATACAAAGACAAATCTATTCTCACGCTGTTCGATCTGCAACACAGAAATAATCGAGGTTGAAAAATCAAATATCATAAATTTGATTCCCGAAGAAACTGCGAAATCATTCGATGAATTTTATCAATGCCCAAAATGTGGTAAAATATATTGGGATGGCTCGCACACTGCAAGGATAATAAAAATCCTAAACGAGATCAAAAATGGCTGAAACAAAGATAAAATCCTGGAGAATAATTGACATAATCAATTGGGGCAGTCAATACCTAAAATCTAAGGGAATTGACGAGGCAAGGTTAACGATAGAGCTTATGCTTTGTCATATTTTGAAATGCAGAAGGATCGACCTTTATATCGATTTTGAAAGACCACTTACGAAAACTGAACTCGAAGAACTTCGCAACATCATCAAAAGACGCATAAAAAAGGAACCGTTACAATACATAATCGGAAAAACAGAGTTTATGGGACTTGAATTTAAAATCAACCCTGATGTATTGATCCCAAGACCTGAGACTGAAATACTTGTTGAAAAGACAATCGAGACGATAAAAAAAGAATTTCCAGACAAAACCATAGTTAAAGTGCTTGACATTGGCACAGGAAGTGGAAATATAGCCATAAGCATAGCGAAATTTCTCGGGGAAAAAGTTCAAGTGCTTGGGATCGATTTATCGGGCAAGGCGATTCAAACGGCGGAAGAAAACGCAAAATTAAATAATGTTGAAAATGTAAAATTTATTTGTTTTGATCTTTTTGATGCGGATTTTGAAAACAAATTTAAAAATCAATTCGATATAGTCGTTTCAAATCCGCCATACATTCCAACAGAGGAATTTGAAACTTTACAAGACGAAATAAAAAATTATGAACCAAGGATTGCCCTTACCGACGAGGCAGATGGTTTGAGCTTCTATAGACGCCTTGCAGATTTAAGCAGAAAAATAATTTCAAACCGCGGATTTATCCTCTCTGAAATAGCATACAACCAAGCGGAAAAAGTGAAAGAATTTTTTAAAAGAGCTGGCTATGAGGAAATCAAAACCTTCAAAGATTATCTCGGCTTTGAAAGGGTCATAAAAATAAAAGTTCAAAAGTTATGAGGGCACTCCTACAAAGGGTATCTCGTGGAAGCGTGATGATAAACGGAGAAATATACAGTCAAATTGGAAAAGGAATTGTTATCCTTCTCGGAATAAAAAACGGCGACACAGAGGAAGACGCAAAATATCTCGCAAATAAATGCGCAAACTTGAGAATCTTTGACGATGAAAACAGAAGAATGAATCTTTCAGTTAAAGATATAAACGGGGAAGCCCTGGTCGTCTCGCAATTTACGCTTTACGGAGACACAAGACACGGAAATAGACCCGACTTCACACAAGCATCAAAAGCGGAAGAAGCAGAAGTTCTATACAACAAGTTCGTTGAATATCTAAAACAAGCGATGGGAGAAAGTAAAGTTAAAACAGGTGTTTTCAAAGCGATGATGACAGTTGAAATCATAAACGATGGACCAGTTACTTTACTTGTCGAGAGCAAAGGGTCTTGAAATTGCATTGAATTTAATTTTCGATTTCCTTCGTAGCGGTGAAAAATTCATTTATATCAATTTTCATCCCCTCGCAAATCTTCAAAATCGAAAAAATCTCATCTTCGAAAAGCTCTTTCAAAAGTTCGACGATTGTATTTCTCTCCTCACCCACCCCGCAAGTTGCCCATATAAGTCGCCCTTTAAAATCTATTTCTATCCGAACAAATTGTTCGTTTAATTTTTGAGTTCTCAACTCAATAAAACCAAACTTTTTCTTCTGGATCTTTCTCTCCATTTTTACCTCAAAATTTATTTTTCTGTCCTCGCTCTTAAACTTTTCTTGTAAAGTTCACCATAAAAATAATACACAACCACATTTGCCCAAAATCCCGTCAAAAGCACACCAACAAAGCAAAGCACAAACCCAAGCGAAGCAAGAAGTTGAATGAATACACTTAAAAGAAAAATTATCACAGCATCCCCAAAATTCTCCATGAACATAGAAAAAATATCTGAAATAGCAAAGGCATCATTTATCGACTCATTTTCAGCAAACTTACCTATAACAAAAGGCAAAATCAATGTAAATAAAAGCACATAAAGGATCGACGAAAGAAAGAACAAAATCGGAATCCAAGAAAATTCTCCCTCAATTAACATCGGAACAAGTGCAATTATCTCCCTGTTTTTAAAACTGTCGATTTCAAATTCTACAAATGGTATAGACAAAAATAAAAGCATAAGAAACGGGATAAGATAAACCAAGATGATAACAAGCAATTTAAACCCATTTGCAAGTTTTCGACCGATGTTATCCCAATCTGGCAAAAGTTCTGCTTCATCTTTGATCGTTCTCTTTGTCACCTCTACAAGATAACCGAGATAAATTAAAAGCGGGAGAATCAAAAAAGAAAACAAAATCATCAACCCACCAATGACAATTTTCCCAAACCAATTTTTCTCCTGAAATACAAACCTAAACCCCCTCTCAATATTCATCGTTTGTTTCCCTCTTTTGTTTTGCTAAATCAATTATTCTTCCTTCAACTTCCGACCTTATGATCTTTTGCTTTTTCACAGCCTCGATAAATACATCTCTATCTACAACGCCAAGATTTTTGATCTCAACGCTGTTTTGTGGGATCCCAAACAAATTGTAAAGATGATCCGCCACCCAATTATTTGTAACGATCGAATAAATTTTATTTTCATCTAAAGGTTTTCCACCAACTTCAATCGAAATAATCATTTCACCAACATTTTTTCTTGAATCGATGATAACTTTCATCCCTGAAATTTGCATTAACTCCGCTTTTCCAGATGCTTGCCACTCCATCATTTTTCTCAATGTTTTCCCATCAACTTCAAAAACGACAAATGTATTTCCAAACGGATTTATCTCCCAAATATCTCGAACCTTTATCTCTCCCCTTGGCAAATCTTTTCTTAAACCCCCTGAATTTTGAAAAGCTATATCCGTCTTTGCAAACTCACGCATAACATCCGCCTCCCAATTTCCGAGATTACTTTCACCGTAAAAATTTCTCTTCCAATCAACCTCAAGCCAACCTATGACTTGACCAAACTCTTTATCGATCATTTTTTCAAATTCTTCAACTTTTTCCAATGCTTTTTTATCAGGCTCGACAATTCCATTTGTAACACGAATTAACCCGCCTTTGAATGAGTAAACCGAATCACCATCAAGTTCGACATCGAGTTCAATCTTCCCAAGGTATTCACCTCTTGAACCAGCCTGACAAATTATAACTCCATTGACAATTTTTGGACTCGCTAAAACAGTATGACTATGTCCTCCGATTATGAGTTTTATTTCTGGAAATTTCACCGCAAGAATTGAATCGCCTTTCACACCGATGTGAGTTAAAGCAACAATTAAATCAACCTTTTCTTTACTTTTTAACTCGTGAATATATTGCTTCAAAACTTTTTCAATGTCAAGAAGTTCAAGGTCTTTTAAATTTTCCCTAAGTGAAAGTTTAAAAAGTTCTGGTGTTGTAAGCCCGATGATTCCAATTTTCGCTCTTCCAACTTTTTTAACTATATATGGTTTCGCAAACAGTTTTCCTTTTCTCTTGTCCCAAAGATTTCCAACTAAAACATCAAACTTCGCTATCTTTAAATTTTCTTCAAGCGCATCTCTACCATAATCGAACTCGTGATTTCCAAGAATCATGGCATCTGGATTTATGATATTCATAAGTTCAATTTGTGATTTTCCCTTTGTAATTGATGAAATCGGCGTCCCTTGAAAGTCATCCCCTGCATTTAAAACGATGACATTTCTCCATTCATTTCGAAATTTATTTATCAAACCAAGCAAATTTGCAGTCCCACCGACGTAACAACTTGTATTACCACACATTGAACGCATTGAGATATTTTGAGAGTGAAAATCATTCCAATGAAGTATCAAAACCTTCTCAAGGTTTTGAGAAATTAAAACTTGAACGAAAATAATAGCGAATAATAGAAGAAGAGAGATTTTACGCATCATTTTTCAGTGCCAATTTTTTGTTGCTCGTGCTAATATACAAAATTAAAATTTTTCTGTCAACACGCACGATATTTGACTTTTTCCCAAAAAATTTTCAAAATACAATTGTAAAACAAAATCGAGGAATTACTATGACCCCTGAACTTGAAAAATATTGGAAGGCGGTACAAGAAAAGGTTTGTAAGGTTTGCATAGACAGCGACCCGTTGGGAAACGGGGTTTGTAGAATATTAGAAACATCAATGTGTGGTGTAAAAGAATATTTTCCAAAAATTGTGGAAATTGTTATTTCAATCAAAAGTGACAAAATGGATGATTATATAACCGCTTTGAGAGAAAATATTTGTAAAAAATGTAGAGAAACACCAGATGGTGTTTGTGAACTAAGAAATTCAGTTGAATGTGCGCTTGATAGGTATTATCCCCTTATCGTTCAGGCGATAGAATCTGTTAATATAAGTTAATTTTTGTTTATATAAAGATTAGGTTATTAATTATAGTGTGGATATGTTGATAAGTCTTTGAGCAAAAATAACAAGATTTGTTTGTTTTATAAAATTTGCTTGTAGATTAATCTGTTTGTAATCTATTTCAACGGGAAATTTGGGGAAATAAAATAATAACGAATGTTAATTCAATGTGAATAACTCGAACTTTGTTAACATTTTTCAGTTATCCACAATTCGAATGTTGATAACTTTTCGACTTATTAACATACAATCCACATAAATTAACAACTTATCAACAAAGTTATTAACATTGTTACTATTTTGAGTTGAATTCGATTTTCCTTCGCAAAGATTCGACAAGGTTTCTAAATTTTTCGCTTCTCCTCATATCTTCTTCGACGGATTGACAGGCGTGAATAACAGTGCTGTGGTCCCTTCCTCCAAAATGTAGCCCAATGGTTTTAAGGGATGAATCGGTTAATTCTTTGCAAAGATACATTGCGATTTGTCTTGCTGTCACAATTTCTTGTTTTCGTATCTTCGCCTTTAACATATCAGGTGGGATTTGAAAATGCTCACATACAACTCTTTGAATTTCTTCAATTGAAACTTTAACAGTGGTATCCTTTACAATTGCTTTTACAACCTCTTTGGCAAGTTCTATGTCTATTTTTCTATTTTCAAGAGATGACTTAGCTAATAAACTTATAAGACAACCTTCAAGTTCTCTTATGTTCGAAGTTATGTGAACAGCGATATATTCGATGACCTCTTGAGGAAGTTCAACTCCACTATCCTCTGCTTTTTTCTTTAAAATTGCAATTCTTGTTTCAAGGTCGGGTGGTTGAATGTCTGCTATTAATCCCCATTGAAATCTCGAGATTAATCTATCATCAAGACCTTTTAATTCTTTGGGTGGCCTATCGCAAGATAAAATGATTTGTTTTCTTGCTTGATGAAGCGCATTAAAAGTATGGAAGAAGTTATCCTGCGTTTTTTCTTTTCCAGCAAAAAATTGAATATCATCAACTATTAAAACATCAACGCTTCTATAAAAGTTGGAGAAATCGTTTACTCTGTCCTTTTGGATCGCCTCGACGAAATCGATTGTAAATTTTTCACTTGAAACATAATAGACTCTCGATGCCTTTTTATTAGCAAGGACATAATTTCCAATCGCTTGGATTAAATGCGTTTTCCCAAGCCCAACACCACCGTAAATCACAAGCGGATTAAAAGATGTCCCGCCCGGATTATTTGCAACCGCAAGCGCAGCCGCCCTTGCAAGTTGATTACAATCTCCTTTGACGAAGTTATCAAATGTATACTTTGGGTTTAAATTGCTGTCAAAAGGTTGAAAATCATATGAATTTTTTACTTGAATTGGATAAGTTGGTTTTGAAGCAGGTTTGGGAGCCGGAGGAAGATTCATAGTTGCTTTTACTTCATCTGATGACGAATTTTCCATAACTACAGAATAAACAAGTTTTGCTCCCTCCCCAAGGACTTTTGTGAGCGTTTTTTTAAGCAAACCGTAGTAATGTTCCTCAAGCCATTCATAAAAGAATTGACTTGGAACCTGAATCGTGAGTTGTTTCCCTTCGATTTTGAGCGGAACAATTGGCTCAAACCAAGTTTTAAAACTCAATGGATTTATATTGTCCTTAATTATTGAAAGACATTCGTTCCAAATCGCTTTTACATCAACAGGTTCTTTTTCAGATGGACCGATTGATTCCTTATTGAAAACTTCCTTATCCAAATTTTCATTCATAGTTAGCTCCAGTTTTGATTTAGATTTTCTTTAAAATCCAAATAAAATTGAAACACTTATCCACAATTTCGGGAAAATGTTGATAACATGTTAATAAGTCATTAAGTCACTTCCAAAACTTATCCACACTTATTCACAAAATTATCCACATGTTTACAATCTTTGATTTCATTGATTTTCAATCAAATTACAAAAAATTTTTGGGAAATTATCCACAACTGGTCAAATAAAAAGCAAAATCATGATTTTGAAGTAAAAATTTTAATGCACAAAAACTTTGGGTTATCAACATATTATCTACATGTGCAATTTTTCCTTCTCAATTATTATTAAGCAAACTTTTTGTTAAACGCAAGAGGTGGGTAAGTAAAAGAGGATGTTTTAAGATGTTAACACCTTTGTAACTTCCCTTAAAAATGTGCGAGCGTCAAACGGTTTTTGAATTAAACTTGAAATGTTTAGGCTGGATATATCAGGTAAAGAAATTGGGATTTCAAGTCCGCTCATCGCTATTATCTTAGCTTTGGGTTGTATCTTTTGTATCGTTTTGATAAGTTCCACCCCATCTATTATTGGTAGCCCTAAGTCAGCTATTAAAAGTTTAATTTCATTTTTTCTTTGCGCAAATTTCACAAGGGCTTGTGCGCCGTTTACGGCTGTTATAACTTTATAGTTATTATTTTCGAGGGTTGATCCAAGCATCTCAAGAATTGATATTTCATCTTCAGCAACAAGTATAAGCTCACCGTTCCCAAGAGGAATTTCCTCTTCAAGATGCTCAACTTCAACTTTGACCTCTTCTGCCAATGCGGGAAGATAAACTTTAAATATCGTGCCTTTGCCAACTTCGCTATAAACATTGATGAAACCACCATGTTCTTTTACTATATTTTTTACGATCGAAAGTCCAAGTCCAGTGCCTTCTCCCGGTTCTTTAGTTGTGAAAAATGGGTCAAAAATTTTATCGATTATTTCTGGAGGGACGCCTATTCCAGTGTCTTCAACTGTTATAAGAATATATGGACCAGGTTTTATACCCGGGACTTGAGTTGCATAATGTTTCTCAAGGTTTATATTTTGAGCCTTTATTTTTAATGTTCCGCCGTTTGGCATCGCATCCCTTGCGTTGACGCATAGGTTCATAAGGATTTGATTTATCTGATTTGGGTCAGCCATTATGGGCAATAAATTTGTAGGGACTTCGACTTCGATTTTTATTGACTTTGGAAATGTCTCTTTTAAAATTATCTCAATTTCTCTTATCAAATGTTTAACTTGGATAACTCCCTTTTCACCTCCCATCCCTTTTGAAAATGCAAGAATTTGATTTAATAGGTTTCTTCCCCTTTGGACGGATAATTCGATGATATTTATTATTCGCAAATTGCTTTCGTCCTTTAACCTTCTACGTAAAATTTCTGCTCCCATCAAAATTGGTTGCAAGATATTTTTTAAATCGTGGACGATCCCGGACGCCAATTGTCCTATGGTTTCAAGTCGCTGTTTCCTGTTTAAAATTAGTTCCAGTTTTTTCTTTTCCGTTATGTCAGAGTTAACGACGATAATTTGCGTTGGATTTCCTCTGTCGTCATGTAGAAGTTTAAGCCTTGCAAAGACATTTATTGTTTTACCATCTTTCGTCCTGTGTTCAAGTTCTCCTGACCATTGTCCCTTTTTAAGTGTTATCTCTTTTATCTCAAAATATGTGTCGATTTGTTCCGGTTTGTAAATAAGTTCTGTTATCTTCTTGCCGATAGCTTCTTCCTTTGTCCAGCCATAAATTTTTTCAGCTGATTTGTTCCACAACCTTATAACATCATTCAAATCTCTAACCAAAATAGCGTCAGGCGATAAATCAATAAGTCCCGCCTGAGTCTTAACATTTTTGAAAAGATTAGCATTTATGATCGCCATAGAAGCTCTTTCAGCGGTGATTTCAAGTAGATGTATGGTTTCATCGTCAATAGGTGGCTTAGGTTCAAGCCAATGTATACTTATAGCCCCAATGATTTTGTTAAAATTTTTAAGCGGTATCCCTAAACTTGCTTTTATCCCAAGTTCGCGAGCTTTCTTTAAAAGTTTTGCCTCAGGTTGTGTTGTTTGTTGTAAGATCACGCGATTTTCATTTATCGCTCGCCATAAAAAACTATCCTCCGGAGAAAGAATTATACCAACAAAATCTTCTTTTTTAAGAATTCCTGAGGCTGTTTTTATAACAAGATTATCATTATCAAATATAGCTATTGCCCCACCGTCAGCATTTGTGACTTCAATTAAACGATTAAGCAGTGTTTCAAGCAATTCATCAGGATGTGCTTACTATATTTTTAGTTACCAACATTAAAAGTTCTAAACTTCGTCTAAGATTTTCATTTTCCCTTTTTAGTTTTTCTACATCTGGAAATTCCATCAATACTCCCCTTACTAACTTTTAAAGTTTCTAAAGTTACAGTGGTTTCCATATCCTAAAAAATAAAAAATTTTTTCTAAAACTCAAAAATTTTATTCTTTAACTTCAATGCTTTTGAGGATTTTTTTTGTCACCCGGTTTATTTCGCCGAGTCCGCTGATCTTTTTTAGAATTCCCTTTTTAGCATAATAATCGAGGATGATTTGGGTTGACTCTCTATAAACTTTTAATCTATTTTTTATCACATCTGGATTGTCATCGCTTCTTTGGTAAAGTTCGCCACCACATCTGGGGCATTTGCTATCTTCGGGGATTTTATCGATGAGAAGGTTATAAACTGCGTCACAATTTTTGCAAACACGTCTATTTATAAGTCGTTTTATTATCTCATCGTCCTCGACCTCAATGCTTATGACATAATCAAGTTTTATGTTAAGTTCGTTAAATATCTGATCAAGCGCTTCCGCTTGTTTGAGTGTTCTTGGGAATCCGTCAAGTATAAAACCATCTTTGCATCCCTTGGACGATAAGACTTCTTTTATAATTCCGATCATCACATCGTCTGGTACAAGTTCTCCTTTATCCATATATGATTTGGCTTTAAGTCCAAGTTCAGTTTTGTTCTTTGCAGCGTCTCGGAGTATATCGCCGGTTGAGATATGGGGTATGTTGAACATTTGGGAGAGGATTTGAGCTTGGGTGCCTTTTCCAACGCCAGGTGGACCGAAAAGTATAAGTCGCATTAATTTTCTCCTTTTATTTATTTGTTTAAAATTGCAAGTTGCCCACATGCTGCTTTTATATCCTCGCCTGCGTTGCTTCTGAGGAAGACGGTTAGGTTATTTTCACGTAGTTTTTGAGCAAATTCTTCAAGCCTTTTCGAAGGCTTTAAATTTTTTAAAATCGGGTCCTTTCTAATGAAATCAACGGGATGAAATTTAATAAGGTTGATCTTGCACGGGATAAGCTTTGCAAGTTTCGCAAGTTTTTCCACATCTTCGTCGTTATCATTTAAACCATCAAAGAGTATGTATTCATAGGTGACCCTTAATCCGATTTTATCGTAATAATATCTCACAGCGTCAATTATGGACGATATCGAAATTTTCTTAGCTATGGGAATAAGTTTAGCGCGCAACTCTTCGTTGAGCGTATGAAGGGAAATTGCGAGTTTAACTTTTCTTCCAGCATCAGCAAGTTCTTTGATTTTATCTGGCAATCCAACAGTTGAAACAGTGATTTTTCTCGCCCCAATTCTTATCCCATCGTCGCTTGTTATTATGTCGATCGCTTTTAGAAGATTTTTGAGATTTAACAATGGTTCTCCCATTCCCATAAAAACGATGTTCGTTATCCTTCTGTCTGTGTGTTTTTGGGCTTGTATTATTTGATCAACAATTTCCCCGGATGAGAGATTTCTTTTGAATCCCATTGCACCTGTTGCGCAGAACTTACAATCGATCGGACATCCAACTTGGGTCGAGACGCACAAAGTTAGGCGTGATTTATCAGGGATAAGAACGCTTTCGATTTTTTCTCCGTCATTCAATTCAAAAAGAAATTTTATCGTTCCGTCACAGTTTGATTTTTCAAATGTTACAAGTTTTAATTCGTTTATCTGCGCAATTTGGGCAAGTTCGTCTCTATAACTTTTTGGAAGATCTGTCATTTGAGAATAGCTATCAACTTGCTTATTATAAAGCCATTTAAAAATTTGCTTTGCGCGAAATTTTTCCCAACCAAGTTCGAAAACGAGATTTTCGAGTTCGGACAAAGTTAAACCTTTGAGCGATATATGTTCCTTGTTAATTATCTCCATGACCGCTTTCGGGTTGGTTTTGTAGAAAATTTATAAAAATTGGGAGATTTTACCAACTCCGTTTGATTAATATTATTCAGCACATGCCCAATATTCTTCAGACCTTTTAGGGTGGCTTATTTTGAAATTTCAGAAAAATGCGGTTTTTGAGGTGGCATTTATTTTGTTTTAACTCTTTTTGAGCGATATAGCTAAAAAATTATGAGGTGCTGAGATGAAGAATTGGATTTTGATTTTAGGAATGATTGGGATTTTGATCTTAGCATTTGCGACCAAACTCGGGAAGAGGAAAGAAGTTTATGAAGTTCAAAATGATGAGCTTCATTTGGAATTGTATGCACAATAAAAATAGGTGAAAAATGTTAAAGATCTTTCTTTTTAATCGGACGAAGATACCACTTCTTGAGAAAGCTTTGGATGCATATTCTTTAAGGCATAAGGCTATTGCATCAAACATAGCGAATATAACAACGATAGGTTATAAAAGAATCGATGTAAAGTTTGAAGACGAGCTAAGGGAGAGTTTGAGCGGTGAATTGATAAAGGGGATTAAAACAAATGAGAAGCATATTTCGATTGGCGCTAAAGATATTCGCGAGGTTGAGCCTGAGCTGGTTGAGGGGGATTCTACGTATAATTCTGATCCACTTGCAAGCGGGGTAAACAATGTCGATATTGATTATGAAATGGTCGAGCTTGCGAAGAATCAGATAAGGTACAAACTTGCTTCGCGATTGATAGCTGAGTCGTTCAGGGGAATTCAAAAAAGTATAAAAGGAGGTGGCTTATGAAGGTTGAAAAACTTTTCGCAGCGTTCAACGTAAGCGCAATGGGATTGAGTGCGCAAAGAAAGAGGATGACAGTAATTGCAGAAAATATCGCTAATGTTGAAACGACCAAGACCGAGAATGGGACGCCTTACAGAAGAAAAGTCGTTTTAATGAGGTCTACACCGGGAGAAGATTTTTCAACTGTTTTGAAAAGAAAGACGATCGGACTTACGGCAACGGATGAAAAGCATTTTCCTTCTGATTCAGTTGAATTTATTGAAGGTGAGGATGTAGTGAAAAGCGTTAGAACAGAAGTTGCGGAGGATAATTCCCCTGAACGGCTTGTTTACGATCCTGAACATCCAGATGCAGATGAAAATGGCTATGTCCATATGCCGAATGTCAACATAATTGTTGAAATGGTTGATATGATTTCAGCAAGTCGCGCTTACGAGGCAAATGCAACTGCTTTTAACGCAGCAAAAAACATTGCAAAAGATGCTTTGGAGATCTGATATGAAAGTTGAGGGTGTAAATAATTTCATCAATTTTAATTTTGAAAATTTCAAAGTTAATCGTCCAATGGAAGTTTTGAGCAGAGAAGAAGTTGAGTTTTTTGAGAAACTTTTTCCAGAAAGTGTGGATGAGATAAAAAGATATTATGATTCGCAAGGGCGGGAAGTTTATGAAAAAGGACAAATAATTAACAAAAGGGTTTAAATATGCTGAAACCGGTCAATGTTACAGGCTATCCCGAAATCTTGGGGCAAGATAAAGTTGAAAAAGTGAGGGAAAATGTTGAAAGTTTTCAAAATGTGTTGAGGCAGTTTATAAAAGATGTGAATGAACTTCAAAACGAAGCTGGGGAAGCCATTGAGAAGGCAATCGCTGGCGAGATAACCGATATCCATGATGTGATGATAGCGGTTGAGAAGGCGAAGACGAGTTTTGAGTTATTGATGGAGGTTAGAAATAAGATGCTTGAGGCTTATAAGGAGTTGATGCGTCTGCAAGTTTAACAAAATTTTAAATTTTGATGGGCTCACTTGACCAATTGAAAGAATTTTGGAAAAAGTTATCCGTTGCGAAGAAAGTTTTATTGATAAGTTCTGTCCTTGTTTCGATTCTTGGTTTTGTTTTTTTGATATCTTGGGTTCAAGAGCCTGAATATGCGATTTTATTTTCGAATCTTGAGGCTCAGGATGCTAGTAAAATAGTTGAAAGGTTAAAAGAGAAAAAGGTTGAATATAAACTTACTGATAATGGTCGAACGATACTCGTCCCGAAGCAAAATGTTTACGAGTTAAGGCTTCAATTCGCTGGTGAAGGTTTGCCAAATTCAAGCATAGTGGGTTATGAAATTTTTGATAAGAGCAATATCGGGGTTTCGGATTTTGTTCAAAAGATAAATTATAAGCGAGCTCTCGAAGGCGAACTTGCGAGGACAATTTTGCAGATTGATGGAGTTGAAGCAGTGCGTGTTCATATCGTCATTCCAGAGAAAGCCCTTTTTAAAGAAGATCAAAAAGAGCCAACAGCATCGGTAATTTTAAAGTTAAAACAGGGCGCAAGATTAAGCAAAGAAAACATTCAAAGCATCTCTTATCTTGTTGCGAATAGTGTGGAAGGTCTTAAACCAGAAAATGTGACGATCCTTAATTCGCGTGGGCAATTGCTCTCCAATGAATTTGATTCGGATCCGCTCGCCAAGATCAGCAGTAAACAATATGAGTTAAAGAAGAATGTTGAACAATATCTTGCGGATAAAGTTCAAAGTTTGCTTGATGGATTTTTGGGCCCGGGGAATTCGATCGTCAGAGTTGATGTTGAGCTTAATTTTACTCAGGTTGAGAAGACGATAGAAGAATATGACCCTGATAAAACCATCGTTAGAAGTGAGCAAGTGACGCAAGAAAGAAGCAGTTCGGTTGATTCTACATTTGCAAGCACAAGTTCACAAAGAACCAATACGATAACGAATTATGAGGTTAACAGAACATTACAAAGGATAGTTGAAAGCGTTGGGAATATAAAGCGTCTATCTGTTGCTGTTCTCGTAAATGGTAGTTATAAGGTCAACGAGGTTGGCGGGGTTAGAAAGGTTGAATATGTCCCACGAGATGAGGAACAGATTCAAAAGTTGACTGAGATCGTAAAAAATGCTGTTGGATTTAATCCTGAAAGAAACGATCAAATTTCGGTCCTGAATGTTCCATTTGAGTTAGGCGGCGAAGGGGTGGAATTTGTCTCCCGCGAGACCCATGAAAAGAAAGAGGAATGGCGTGACCTTGTTGAGAAAATCGTAATCGGTTTTGCTATCCTTGCTTCGTTTGTTTTGATTTTCTCGCTCCTTGGAAAATTAAAGATGAGAAGGGAGATCCCAACAATTGAGGTGAAAGAATTTCCATCAGTTCAATCGCAAGCGACGCTTAAGGAGCCAGAGCAGAACGTCGTTCAAGAGGAGATTGAGCCAGTTCTTGGGGAGGAAGTTGAATTCGAAAGGCTTAAGAAAGAGCAGATAAGAGGAAAAGTAACAGAATATATACGCGAGAACTCGGAACAAGCAACGAGGTTAATAAAAGTTTGGTTGCTTGAAGAGGAGAAACCAAAATGGCAAAAGCGTTAAATCTCAAATATGAAAATTTAACTGGACGGCAAAAGGCTGCAATTTTGCTTCTTGCGCTTGATGTTGAAACAGCATCGAAGGTTTTTCAGCATCTTGAACCACAGGAAATGGAACAACTTGCGATTGAGATTTCATCGCTTGAGGGGGTTTCATCGTCAGTTGTGCAAGCTGTTATGGAGGAGTTTTTTCAAATGATGAAGGCGCAGGAGTATATAATAGTTGGGGGATTTGAATATGCCAAGACATTGCTTGAGAAATCGCTCGGACCGCAGAGGGCGACCGAGATAGTTGAAAAAGTTCACGGTATGACCCAGATAAAAGGTTTCTCAGCGTTAAAGAAGGCGGATGCGACACAACTTGCAAACTTTTTACAAAAGGAACATCCACAAACTATTGCTCTTATCCTCTCACATTTGCCGCTTGAGCAAACAGCCAGAGTAATAAGCCAATTTCCTGATGATTTGCGCGTTGAGGTTGTCTATAGAATCGCAAAACTCGGGAAAATTTCGCCGATGGTTTTAACCGAACTTGAAAATGTTGTTGATACTATGGCTGAGACATCTCTAAGTCAAGAGGTCAGCGCAACCGGTGGAGCAAAGGCTGTTGCGGGAATTCTTAACAAAATTGGTTCTCAAGAAGCTCGTGAGCTTTTGCAAAGAATTGAGGAACAGGACCCAGACCTCGTGACGGAGATAAAGAGATTGATGTTCCTGTTTGAGGATATAATCTATATCGACGATAGAAGCATACAGCGAATACTCCGCGAGGTTGATAAGAAAGATCTTGCGCTTGCTCTTAAAGGTGTGGATCAAAAGATTCGTGAGAAAATCTTCAAGAATATGTCCGAGAGAGCATCTGCTATGCTACAAGAAGAGATACAATATATGGGACCTGTGCGTTTGCGTGAAGTTGAGGCTGCACAAATGAAAATAGTTGAAGTTATCAAACGACTTGAAGAAAATCAGGAAATCATAATCGCAGGTAGGGGAGGTGAAGAGGACATTGTCTACTAAAGTGATAAAAGATAAAGGTTATTTCGAAAGACAAAAATTTACATTTGAGGAATTAAAACTCGAGGAGAAGAAAGAACTTGATCCGCTCGAGTTGCTTCGGCAGAGTAACACAATTGCTCCTGAAAATGATGCGAAACTGGTTTATGATGATAAAAATGTTGAAGAGAAAATTGACGTTGAAAATATAATCGCGCAAATAAAAAGTGAATATGAAGCAAAACTTGCTGAGGCATACCAACGCGGTTTTAAAGAAGCGGAAAAAGTTTTGAAAGCGAAAGTAAATGATGAGTTGAAGGAGCAGATTTCACGCCTTGAACAATTGTTTAAAAATTTTTCCGAAGAGGTTGAGAATTTGGGAAGAACGATTGAGGACGTGGTTATTTCACTTGCAATTGAAATCGCCAAAAAAATTGTGAAAAAAGAGATAGAAAAAGATGAGGACTTTGTAATAGATCAGGTCAAAGATGCGATAAAGAGAGTAATTGGAGTTGAAAGGATAAAATTGAGAATTAATCCGGAGGATGAAAAATTGATAAAAGAACTTAAACCCGAACTTTTGCAAATTGCTGATTCGACGCGAGATATAATCGTTGAGCCGGACCCGAGCATTGAAAGAGGCGGTTGTATAATTGAAAGTGAGTTAGGTAATGTCGATGCGAGAATCTCAACTCAATTTTCACTGATTGAAAACTCATTGATCGAAACTTTTAATCAGCAATGATAAACCTTGAATCAAGGGTAAAAAAATATCTCGATAAACTTGAACATCTTGATTTGATCAAAGTAAACGGCAGAGTAACCCAGGTTGTTGGGCTTGTGATCGAATCAATAGGTCCTTCTGCTTCGCTCGGGGAAGTTTGCAGTATTAAGTCAAAGAACGATGAAACCATTTGTCTTACGGAGGTAGTGGGATTTAAAAATAATCTTGTTCTATCGATGGCGCTTGATGATGTAAATAAAATAAGCTTGGGATGTGAGATCGTCGCAACTGGAAAAACATTTTCAATACCTATGGGAAAAAAGCTTCTTGGAAGAGTTATAGATGGACTTGGTCGTCCAATCGATGGGAAAGGATGGATTGAAGCTGAGGAGATGAGGTCGATTTACAACCAATCACCGAGTCCACTTGAAAGGCGGAGGATAACTCAACCCATTGCTACTGGAGTAAGGACGATTGATTCACTTTTGACATGTGGAAAGGGACAAAGAATAGGCATTTTCGCGGGAAGTGGCGTTGGAAAAAGCACCTTGACGGGGATGATAGCAAGGCATACAAATGCAGATGTAAATGTCATAGCTTTGGTTGGCGAAAGGGGCAGGGAAGTTAGAGATTTCATTGAAAAAGAGCTTGGAGAGGCAGGGCTTTCGAGAAGCGTCGTTGTAGTTGCTACAAGTGATAAACCACCATTGATAAGGGTTAAATCTGCATTCGTTGCGACGACAATCGCTGAGTATTTCAGGGACCAAGGATTTGATGTCATGTTTATGATGGATTCGCTTACCCGCGTTGCAATGGCACAGCGCGAGGTTGGGCTTGCTATAGGTGAACCGCCAACGACGAAAGGTTATACGCCATCTGTTTTTGCTCTTTTACCAAGACTTGTCGAACGCACAGGGACATCTTCAAAAGGTAGCATCACAGCTTTCTACACTGTCCTTGTCGAAGGCGATGACCTCAATGAGCCAATTGCTGATTCAGCAAGGTCAATTCTCGACGGACATATTGTTCTTTCAAGGAAACTTGCAAATATGGGACATTATCCAGCGATTGAACCACTTGAAAGCATAAGCAGACTTATGCCTGACATAGTTACGCCTGAGCATAAAAGATCAGCTGAAAAAATAATCGATATACTTGCCGCATATAGGGAAGCTGAAGATTTGATAAACATAGGCGCTTATGTGCGCGGAAGTAATCCGAAGATCGATAAGGCTTTGCAGATGATCAAAGATATAAGAGAGTTTCTAAAGCAGGATATGAAGGAAAAAGCGGATTTTCAGGATTCAATTGAACGTTTAATTGCGCTTGCAAAACTAATTTGAGTTAAAAATGGCCAAATTCAAACTTGACCCTGTTTTAAAAGTTCGCCAGTTACAGGAGAAAAAATACAAAAAAGAGCTTACCGAAATTAAAGTAATTCGCGAAAATGCCGAAAAATTATTAGAGAGTCTTGAGGTAGAAAAAATGCGCCAAATTGAAAACATAAAAGATGAGGAAAGGATTAAAGCCATTGATTTGCAGATGCAGTATGCTTATTTGAGCGCCATTTCTGCACAGGTCGAAAAGCAAAAAAATATGATCGAAAAAATTTTAAAAGAAGAGGAAAAAAAGCGAAACATTCTCGTCAAGATAAATCAAAATAAAAAGATGCTCGAGAAATTAAAACAAAATTTCATCGAAGCATTTTTAAAAGATTCTCAAAGGAAAGAACAAACTCTTTTCGATTCAATCTCCCATAGGTCAACATTGAACAGGTAAAATACAAAATATATGGAAAAAACATTTATCGGTTACATACTTGCGTTTACGTTTTCTTTCGTCACGATTTTTGAAGGGATGTATGTTCTCTCAAAAGTTTATCCTGAGCTTTTTAAACCCATTCCGAAATCGAGCGCTGTTGCTGTCACCCCAGTTCAAAAAGATTCGATCTCGATCGTTTGGGAGGATACAAGTTCAATAGGACTTGAATATGTTGAGGCGTATAAGTTGGACAGTTTGAAAAGAGAGTTAGATCAAGTATCAAATGAATTAAAAAAGTATAAAGACAGCGTGAATGTGCTTTATAAAACAGTTCGTAATCTTGAGGTTGAGTTGAGGCAAAAAGATGTATATATAAACAGGCTTCAAGCACAGATTTCGAAATATCAAGATGAAAAAGTCAAATCAATCGCAAAAATTTACGAAACAATGGAGCCAAGTTCAGCAGCCAAAATTCTTGAGAATATGCCTGAGGAACAAGCGCTCACAATTATCTTAAATATGCAAAGGCGTCAGGCAGGGAAAATACTTGCGGAGATGAACGCCCGAAAAGCAACACAACTTACAAAGGTCAACGGAAGATGAATTTTAACTTTTCAAACATATCCAATTTGCTTGAAGTAAAACGGGAAAATTTTGATGCCAAGTTGGCTGAAAAGAAAAAGACGATAGATTTTTTCAGTGTTTTGAATTTACCCGCTATCTTTTCCGTTATCCTCACGGAGCTTTTTTCAAAATCGACAAATGCAAATTTTGAAGGAAATCAAAATGACATTTTAAAAGCGATATCTTTATTCAATGTTAATGAAGTGAGCGCAGAAATTTCTCAAAAAGAGGAGCCAAAAGGAATAACCACTGAGATTAAAAATGAATCCGCTGAATTTCCAACCCTTATGCAAAAGTTGTCAATAAAGCAGGGAAGCCTTCTAACATTACCATTGGAAAGCGTTCTTGGCATTAATTTGGTTCAAGTTAAAAATAGATCAGGAAATTGTGATAAAGTTCCTCTTAAATTTAGCTCGAACGTTGAAGAAAAGTCGACGGAACATAGGCTTAATTTTATTCCGAAACTGGAGCAAAAGATTTTATCGAAAGACGCTATTAATGTAGTTAAAAAAGCGCTAAAAGTTGGCGGAGAAAAAGTTATGAATTCAAGCATCGATTTGGTTGAAGAGCAAGGGATTTTTACGCGCAGTTTGAAGGGGCATCAAGCTGTTTCTTCCGGAATAGAAGGTCAAAATCAGAAACAGGAGGGCAAATCTTTAGATAAAGCATCAGCACAAATAATTGAAAGCGAAGTTTTGTTTCATGAGATGGTAAACTTTGAAGTAAAAGCAAAAGGTGAGTTGGAAATTAAAATCAACAACAGCGATTTTAAGGCAAAAGAGGAGAAATTACCTTTGACCGATGGGGTGGGGAAAAGAGAAGAGATGCAAGTTGTTAAGTTTGATGAATTGATTCATAAAGTAAATGAAAAGAATGGCGGCGCGAAAGATAATTTATCCGCTTATAATGGCAAATTTGAATTAACATCTCTGTCGGAGAAATTTGAGGCCTTGGAAGATGCTGGCGAAGGTAAAGTTGTGGTTAAAGAAAGCGTAAAAGTTCAGGATGTTGTTGATGTCGTTAAAAATTCGATTTTGACGAGGGAAAATTTAAGAGATGTTGAGGTCATACTTAGGCTTGAGCCAAAAGAACTTGGCGAGGTTGTTGTGAAAATTTCGCACGGTGAGAAGGGGTTTAGCGTTTTATTTGAAGTTAAAAACATTGAAGTTAAGCAAGCGATTGAATCGAGCGTGAATAATTTAAAGTTGATGCTTGAGACAAGCAATATCAATCTTGAAAAAGTCGGGGTTATGTTCAGCGATTTGGATTTGAATCCGGAGAGTTCGAGGCGTGATCACGGATGGAAAAAATTTGCTCGAAGGAAAGATCTGGTTCTTGATGAGTCTACAAGAATTTACGGTGGAAGTATAATTGAAGCAATAATTTAAAAAAGGAGGTTCGTATGGAGCGGATCAATTCAATTCAAGATTTGAAAAGTTTGCCAGCGGTTGGAGGCTATGTTCAAAGTCCAAATAAGGCGATACTTTCAAAAGATGATTTCTTGAAACTTTTGATAACGCAACTTAATTATCAAGATCCTTTGAATCCAATTCAAAGCACGGAATTTGCAAGTCAACTTGCTCAGTTCGCTTCGGTTGAGCAACTTTACAATATCAATTCAAATCTTTTAAAAAGCATCGATGCAAATTATGCGACGAATCGTTCGATTACGAACGCCCTTATTTCGGATCTTATCGGGAAAAAAGTCGCGGTTTATGGCGATACTTTGAAACTTGAAGACAGGGGCGATGTTATCTTTGGTTATGATTTGAAAAGCGATGCTAAGTCGGTTGAGATTAAAATCGTTGATTCACTTGGAAATGTTGTTAGAAGTTTCAAAATTGGCGAGAGAAAGGCAGGGAAATATGACTTTGTTTGGGATGGGAAAGACAATTCAGGGCGTGATTTACCTTCTGGAAATTACACCGTCAAAATCGAAGCGGTTGATAAAGATGGCAAAGCAGTTGTCGTTAACACTTATGTTATGGGAGTTGTTGAAGGCGTGAGATATAAACCGGATGGCGCTGTTGTTTTAATCGGTGGAGTTGAATTTAATATCGCAGACATAATTGAAATATGGAGGTAAAGATGGAGGTCAATGGAGTAAAAGTCCCGTTTATTCCAATTGGAGGGGTTGAGGTTTTAAAGAGGGATAACGTTAGTGTAAGGATTCCAGAGTTTGATGGAAAATTTGATGAGATTTTGAAAAGTGAGATTGAGAAGGTAAAGTTTTCAAATCATGCATTGAAACGGCTTGAGGAGAGGAACATTGAGTTGAACGATGAAGATTTATCTCTTTTGAATGATGCGGTTTCACGTGCTGAGCAAAAGAACACGCGTGAGGTTTTGATTTTGTTGCGTGATATTGCTTTCATTGTGAATGTTAAAAACAAAACTGTTGTGACGGTGGTGGATGGAGAAAGCATGCGCGAGCATATTTTCACTAACATTGATGGAGCTGTGATAATTTAAAATGGGGCTGGACCTCGTTTGAGGGGGCCCCGCATCTCGCTGAACGACCGAGGCGAGATTAAAAATTCAAAAATCAAACAAAAACAAAAGGAGGTAATTAAAATGTCATTTCTGAGGTCGTTGTTCTCGGGCGTTTCAGGATTGAGAAATCATCAAATAATGATGGACGTAATTGGGAATAACATTTCAAACATCAATACTATCGGATTTAAATCTGCGCGGGTCTCCTTTAGCGAGACATTTGCACAGACATTGCGCGGGGCTACTCAACCCTCTGCTGAATCCGGTGGGACAAATCCACTTCAAGTTGGGCTTGGGATGAATATAAGCTCAATTGACACGATTTTTACACAGGGAAATCTTGAGACGACAGGACAAGTGACAGATCTCGCGATTCAAGGTGGCGGATTTTTCATCGTTAAAAAAGGAGGGAGAAATTATTTCACAAGGGCAGGGGCTTTTAGATTTGATGCGAATGGTTTTCTTGTAGACTCAGCAACCGGTGCAATCCTTCAGGGTAAAATGGCTGATGCTTCAGGTGTTGTCCCGCCGGGAGCAAAACTTGAAGATATAAAAATTCCATTCGGTCAAAAGTCACCTGCAAAAGCAACATCACTTATAAAACTTACTGGCAACCTAAACGCTGGTGGAGAGCCAAAAGGTAATATTTTGAGAAGTGCACGACTTTATGGGGTTGAAGATGGGAGTTCAGATGTAAATAATTTGCTTGCCACCGGAACTGCAAATACTATTATAACAGGGATGATTTCAGGTTCAACAACAGTTACGATCCAAGACGGGACAAAAGTCAAAACTTATGTTTATGTAGATAGAGACGGTGGCGTTGGAGATGGTAATTTCCATACTTTGAAAGATCTAATAGATGAGATAAACAACGACTTCTCTGGCTCGGTATCCGCATCGATTGACTCGCAAGGTAGAATCGTCATAACTTCATTGCTTGATCAAACTGTTTCGATAACGAGCAACAATCGCAATTTTGAAACCGCTCTTTCTGGTTTGAATGGAAACTACACCGCAAGTGGAAGTAAAGCCTCAGATAAATTTTCACATGTAGCTCGACCAGATGACTTGTTGATTAACTTAAGAGATGCTCAAGGTAATGAACTTAGTCTTGTTGCGGGTGATATTATCACAATCGATGGAAAAGTTGGTGGCAGAGGTATAAGCACAGTTAATTTTTCAGTGACCTCAACTTCAAAATATAAGGACTTTGCTGATGCGGTGAAAAATGCTTTTAGGATTAACAATCTGAAAGGCGTCCAAGTTGATCCTGATGCAGGTGCCCTTGTTGTCTATGCAGATGGTGGCAAGGCTTATGAAATTACAGATTTAAACATTTCTGCAACTGGCAGGGACAGATTTAATGCGATCTTTGAAAATAAACCTGGCAACTGGCTTGAGACACAAAAAGCTGAAGATGTGGAAGCTTCCACAACTGTGACAGTTTATGATTCTCTTGGAAACAAGCATAACATAACTTTAAAATTTGTCAAGGATGCGACAACACCAAATCAATGGTTATGGACCGCAAGCGTAAGTGGGAAGGAAGTGATAATTGCCGGTGGAAGTGGAAAGATAGTTTTCAATTCTGATGGTTCGATAAGAAGTTTCTTCTTTGATGACGGCAGTTCAAATCTAAGAATTGACCCTGGTGATAATTCCTCAAAAACGCTTGATATAGTCATCGACCCTGGAAAGATCGGCGAATTTTCAGGGATTACACAAATGGAAGGTCCATCAAGTTTAATTGCGGATCAAGATGGATATGGGCTTGGATTTTTAAATACAATTTCAGTAAATGAGGACGGCAAAATTCTTGGTATATTTTCAAATGGAACCGTTAGAGTGCTAGCTCAAATTCTTGTTGCGACTTTTAACAACCCAAGTGGCTTATTAAGAGTTAGTGATAATATGTTCGATATTTCCGCAAACTCCGGTGCTCCTATAATTGATGAACCCGGTTCAGCAATACAATCAAAGATAATGTCAGGTGTCCTCGAGCAATCAAATGTTGATCTTGCGGAGGAATTTACGCGAATGATAATCGCTCAACGCGGTTTTCAAGCAAACGCTCGAATTATAACGGCTAGTGATGAATTTTTGCAAGAGATTGTTAATTTGAAGCGTTAAAACACTTAAAATAAATCTTTAATGTAATGATTAAGGTAACAAGGTTAAATGGGCAAGAGATCGTGGTGAACGCTGATTTAATTGAATATCTTGAGGCTTCGCCTGATACAATTATAGCGCTGACGACAGGGAAGAAGATTATGGTTAAGGAAAGCGTAGATGAAGTGATTGAAAAAATAGTTGAATATAGGAAAAGATGTCTTGTTTATGTCCCAACCCCGGCTGTCCACAAATCTGAAGGAGAACAATAGAACTTACTTTTTAACTCTGTAAAGGACAGCCGGCGGGTTTTCTGAAATTGCTACTGGTTCGAGAAACGGTGGTGGAGAAGTATAATTGAAAAGCCCTGAAAGTTCCCTGCGAAGATAATACTCGATCCAACTGTAATAAAGATATGATGCATCTAATTTTTCAAGTTCTTCGAAAAGTTGCTCATAATTGTTCACAAGCGGAAATGGTCTAAATTTCATACCAAGGTAGTATGCAATATTGGGTTTTCTTGCGACGATGATTTTGCCTTTTTCGGAAATTCCGAATTTTGATTTAAACTCGTTTGCGATATAGAGTATATCTAAGGGTTGATTTTCCAAATCGCTTTTGATCGTCTTTGAAATTTTCGGGAGTGAAATCAAATTTAGAAAGACCCATATAATTAACCAGCCGTATTTTATCCCGTCTATCTTTTTCCAATTCACAACGCTATATCCAATCGAAAGATATGTCGGCAGAAGATACATTGAAAATCTTTCGCTGTAAAACACAAACACAAGAACCAGGAAGAAAAAGAAACTTGATGCAAAATAGGCAAGTTTTGCTTTATCGATTTTTTGAGTCAAAAGAAAAATCAATCCTATTATAAAAAACAATGTAAATTGCCATCCACATAACTGCGTTAAATCCTTCCACAAATGCTCGATGAAGTTCAAAAGGGATTTTTCGATGAAAAGCCCGGGGTCACGCAAGAAAACATCCGCAAGCGATTTATACTCTTTTGATGCCTCGAACCAAAAGTTATCCCATGGGATTTTGCCTTTCGCATACATTTCGTAAGCTATGTTGAGGTAATTTCTATTGTAAAAGAACTCTCCACGCTTTATATATGAATAAATTGACCATGGTAAAAGGAAAACAAAGTAACCAGCAAGCGTCGGGATGGCTTTTGTGATTCCTTTTTTGATGTTTTCATGATTTAAAATTAAAATGATCGCAGGCAAGCCAAGAAGCAGAGCAATTCCATTATATCTTGTCAAATAAGCGTATCCACCAAACAAACCCGATAGAAATAGTAAAGTTACTCTACCATCTAATGCGCCAATAAAAGCAAAAAACACCGCAGATGAGACCAAAAAATTGAAAAACATATCTGTACCACAAACATACGAGTATCTCAGAAACGTCGGATTTAGGATCAAAGTTAGCGACACAAGGAAAGCGATTTTATCGTTGAAAATTTTTTTCAAAAGTTTGAAACTTATCAGAATCACAAGAGCTGATGAAATGGCGGAAATTATCAAACCTGATTTAAAAAAATCATTAACAACCGTTGAAATCAACGTAATCATCGCTGGATATCCAGGCCCGCGAAATTCCCCAACATTTATTATCCCATTTAAGATGTTCCTTGCCTCTACAGCATAATCCCAGAAAAAATCAGTTTCAATGTCGTAGTTTCCGACTTTTCTATATCCAAGCGAGAAAGTCAACGCGCTGACTAAATAAACGAGTGAAATGATCAAAATCGCTTTCTCAAAATTTGTCCTTTGCAATTTTGACTCCTTCTTGAGCTTTTTCATCAGTTGATGTTTTTATCTTTTGACTTTCAGTTTAATTTAAATCAAACTGCGTATATTAACAATAGCTTTCGAATAGGTGCGCTTGTTTTCGGGTTTGCTGATTCCGACTGGGGTGAATTTGAATTTTAAATCGGTTTGGTTGTAAATTGAGTTAAGGAACGAAATTTTTCGAAAAATAATTTAAATTTTTTAGAGAAAACCAAATTCAGGAGGTGTTTTTAAGATGAGAAAATTTGGAGTTTTGCTTTTGAGCTTGGTTATGATATCAGTTGGGATCGCACAGCAAGGTCCGTTTGGGAAAAACAAGGTTCAATACAAAGAGTTTAATTGGTATTTCATCCGAACAGATCATTTTGATATTTATTTCACTGATGGTGGATATGAACTTGCGGAATACACTGCGAGAGTAGCTGAAGACGCTTATGTTAAAATAAGCAAACTATTACGTTACGAGATAATAAATCGCATCCCCATAATTGTTTACAATTCTCACAACGATTTTCAACAGACAAATGTCGTAGCTGAATATCTTGAAGAAGGGATAGGCGGTGTGACGGAGCTTTTCAAGAATAGAGTTGTCGTCCCATTTGAAGGTTCGTATAGGCAGTTTCTTCATGTCATTCACCATGAGCTTGTTCATGCTGTGATGAACGATATGTTCTATGGTGGTTCCCTTCAAGCAGCCTTGGTAAATAACATTCAACTTCAACTTCCATTATGGATTGCGGAGGGATTGCCGGAGTTTTCAGCTCTAAGATGGGATGTTAATTCGGATATGTTTATGAGAGATGCAACGATAAACGGTTATCTCCCACCGATAGAATATCTCGATGGTTACTTTGCTTATAGAGGAGGGCAATCGGTTTTTTGGTATATTTCAAGAAGATATGGGGACGAGAAGATAGGCGAGCTTATAAATAGAATAAGAGGTTTAAGAAGCGTTGAAGCGGGAATAAGAAGTTCACTTGGCATTTCATTGAAAGAACTTTCAGATAGATGGATGAAGGAACAAAAGAAGTTATATTGGGCTGACTTTTCAAAGAGGGAGGCACCAGATGATTTTGCGAAGAGGTTGACGGATCATCAAAAGAGAAATCATTTTTATAATACAAGCCCTGCAATTTCACCAACTGGGGATAAAATTGCTTTTATATCGGATAGAGATGATTATTTTGATGTTTTTATAATGTCTGCGATTGATGGGAGGATCATAAAAAGGATCGTTAAAGGCAACAGGACTAAGAATTTTGAGGAACTACATTTGCTAACGCCAGGTTTAACCTGGTCTCCCAATGGCGATAAAATAGCGCTTGCGGTTAAGAGTGGTGACAAGGATGCAATTTTTATAATCGATGTAAAAACTGAAAAACAACAGAAGATTACATTTGATCTTGATGGGGTTTTCTCTGTTGACTGGTCGAGGGATGGAACGAAACTGGTGTTTGTCGGTTTAAAGAGTGGGCAATCTGATATCTATGTTTATGACCTTGTAAATAAGGCTCTTGTCAATTTGACGAACGATATCTTTAGCGATGCAGACCCGACATGGTCGCCGGATGGGAAATTCATCTACTTTTCCTCGGATAGAAAAGATTATATTTCGCGGGATTTGATACCCGAGGATTTCAAGATGTATAATTACGACCCAAACCAATACGATATTTACTCGATAAATGTCGAAACTTTGGAGATCGCAAGAATCACGCACACAGATTACTGGGATGAGACATCACCAGTTGCTTCGTCAGATGGCAAAAAGATTCTCCTTATCTCGGATAGAAATGGGATCAACAACATTTATGAGAAAGATCTTGAAACTGGAATTGAAAGACCTTTGACCAACTCCGTAAGCGGTATATATCAACTATCGATTACATATGATGGTTCGAAACTTGCGTTTTCATCTTTTTATAACGGTGGATTTGATATTTTTGTGATGCGCCAGCCGTTTGAGAGAAAACTTGATGTTCAAGAACTTGAGCCAACAATTTTCGTAACTGAATTTTTGAAGGAAAAGGAGAAACAACTTGCGAAGATGAAAGAATCTGAAGTTGGTAAATCCAAAAGCGCTTCGGATACATCTTCAATTAATCTTTATGGAAGCGATATAAAAGTTAATTTACGAAATTACATTTTCGTTGACATATTCAGGCATGATAGCTTAGCGATGTCAATTAAATCGAAGAGCGATTCTTTAAGACCACCTGATAACCTTGATGAATTGGGGCGTTACAAAGTTTACAGATACAAAGTTAATTTTACACCTGATTTAATTTACACAAACGCAAGTTACAGCACATTTTACGGCGTCCTTGGTGAAGCTTTTATGATGTTCAGCGATATACTTGGAAATCATCAGATTTATCTTGTCACAAGCCTTGTCTTTGATCTAAAAAATAGTGATTATGCTTTCGCTTATTTTTATCTACCCAAGCGAATTAACTGGGGGATCGAAGCTTTTCATATAGCGAGATTTTTCGGCGTTGGCGATCAGTACTATCCACTTTATTATAGATATAGGTTATATGGTGGGACGCTGATGGGTTCTTATCCGATCGATAAATTCAGAAGGATTGATTTTGGGCTTGGATATTACAATGTCGTTGGTGAATATCTTGATTTTCCTGAGATAGGGGAGAGGTCGGTTATTTTGATGCCGTCAATTACCTATGTTCATGATAACGCTTTGTGGAGATATGTTTTTCCGTCAAATGGTGAAAGATATTATCTTTCATTTTATGCTAGCCCAAAGCTTGGCTCAAATGGAATTCAATTTTTGACCGGAATTTTTGACTATAGAAAGTATTTCAAGCTTTGGAGCGATTATGGCATTGCATTTAGGTTTACAGCTGGAGGAAGCACGGGACAAAACAGACAACGTTTTATGCTTGGAGGGGTTGACGCCTGGATAAATTGGTCAATCAAAAATGATTATATACCGATTGAGAACACAGCTGATTTCTTCTTCTTTGAGGCTATATCCGGTCCGATAGTTCCATTGCGCGGTTATGTTTATAATGAGCAAAATGGTTCGAAGTTTGCACTTACAAATTTAGAGTTTAGATTTCCATTGATAAGATATTTTATAGGCGGGGCTTTGCCACTTGCATTTAGAAATATAATGGGCGTTCTTTTTATCGATGCTGGTTCAGCTTGGGATTCATGGAAAAAATGGCAAGCATTTTATCAGCCGGGTCCATTTATGCCAACTGTGACGAAGGATTTGCTGATTGGAATGGGATATGGTTTTAGAATTTATATCTTTGGGCTTTTATTGCGACTTGATATAGCATGGCGATTTAATCTCGATTCGTTTTCAAAACCAGTTTATCACTTCTCGTTTGGCCCGGACTATTAAACTTTAAAACAAACTTTGTTCCCGGAGGTGGGCACCATGAAGCACCTAAAAAAGCACCTTCTCTTACTACTATTCCTTCCATCGCTTATTTTATCTCAATCGTTAAAGGAGAAATTTAATGAATTTGATAATTGTTGTCGAAATGTCAGGGGTTATGCAGGGGCTTTGAAAGCAGAAGTCGAAAGAGAAAAAACAGTTATACCCGATGTGGCAAAAAAGTATGCTCAAAAAATTGAGGAATGCTTAAACGATGTTAAGCAAACTTATGCCGGGCTTAAAAAATCTCTTAGCAAAAGTCAGCTTGAACTTGTGAAAGGAAACATAGCTTATCTTGACGAGTATTGCAAAAGGTCTGAATTGCATTATCAAAATTTAATCCAGGAACTTAACAAGTCAAATCCGAAACCGGAAAGAGTAAGGGAGATATCCATGGCAATTTATAACGAATTGCGAAAGGCGAGTCGAGAGGCGAAATTGATGCGAGAGAAGCTTGGGATTAAATGAGATTTGATTTTTAGCAAAAAATTTGCAATGTTAATTCAAAAAAGCCCTCTATGAAAGCTTACAAATTTTTAGTCCTCCTTTTTTCCGCTTCATTATTAGCCCAGCAATCCATAAAACAAAATCAAACTGTGCTTAAAATAATTAAAGAGATCTCCGCAGATAGCATTAAGAGAAATATTGAGAAACTTGTAAGTTTTCACACGAGACATTCTCTTTCAGATACACTTCATCCAAATCGTGGAATTGGAGCAGCGAGAAGGTGGATTAAATCTGAACTGGAAAGGTATGCCGAACAAAGTGGTGGAAGATTAAAAGTTGAATTTGATGAATTTATCGCTCCCGCCGGTCCAAGGATTCCAAAACCTGTGAAAATGGTAAATGTAGTTGCAGTTCTTCCTGGCAAAATTTATAAAGATAAAGTTTACATTGTGAGTGCTCATTACGATTCAAGAGTTGGCGATGCGCTTGATTCGACAAGTTTTGCTCCCGGCGCAAACGATGACGGAAGTGGAACATCCGCAGTTCTTGAACTTGCAAGAGTTTTAAGTAAATATGAATTTGATTTTACAATTATCTTTGTTCTCTTTGCTGGAGAGGAACAAGGGCTTCTTGGAAGCAGACACTTTGCGAAAAAACTTAAAGATTCTGGAATCACGGTCCTTGGTGTTTTAAATAACGATATAATTGGAAATACAGAAGGTGGTAATGGAGTTGTTGATAACATACGGGTTAGAGTTTTTTCCGAAGGATTGCCTCTTTTTAGAGACGAAAACAGTCTGCGTTTAATATCTCAAATTGGACTTGAAAATGATTCCCCGTCAAGACAACTTGCAAGATACATTAAAGATTTAGCGGAAAGATATCTTGATAATTTTGAAGTAAAGTTAATTTTTAGGCGGGATAGATTTTTGCGTGGAGGTGATCATATCGCATTTAATGAGCAAGGTTTCCCTGCAATTAGAATTAGTGAGATGAATGAAAATTACGCTCGACAGCATCAAGATGTCAGAACAGAAAAAGGCGTAAAATACGGTGATTTGCCTGAATTTGTTGATTACAATTACTGTGCGAATGTTGCTCGGATGAATGCTATAGCAGTTTATCACCTTGCAAATGCTCCTTTGCCACCTCAAAATCCAATTATAAAGGTAAGTGTACTTGAATACAGTACAACTTTGAAGTGGGATTTAAACAACGAGGAAGATCTCGCAGGTTATAACATTTGTATTCGTGAGACGACCTCACCTGTATGGCAAAAGAAAATTTTTGTTGGTAAGGTTAGTGAGTATACGCTGAAAGATATTCCGAAGGATAATTTTATATTTGGGGTTCAATCTGTTGATATTGAGGGGAATGAAAGTCTTGTTGTTATACCTTTGCCAGGCAGGTAAAGCTTAAAATATTGGTGGCGTGAAAATCAATAGTAACTCAGCATCATTTTCCGACACATTGGATATTTTAAGATGGGCTTGGTTTAAAATATCTTCAACTTGGATACAGAAAAGGAAGCTTTCACCCTTTGGAATTATCGCTTTTTTATTTGAATTTTGAACTTCTACGATCCCATTTACAACCGTCCCGTAAAGCTTAAAATCGATTTTGGATTTTTCCTCAAAGATTGAACCTGGGGATAAACACACTTTTACAAGCTCGATTTCTCTCGATGCATTAGTAGGTATCAAGATCTCGACAGTTATTGTTTTATCTTCGTTGTAAAGTTTAAAAGGTGTTTTAAATACCTTAGGGTTATGTTGGTCCTGTTCTTCTAAAATTTTCGCGAAAAAACTCGATAAAGTTTCGCCAAACCCATCGAGAAGAATTCGTCTTAAGACTTTGTAAGTTATATTTCTTTTTCCGTTCTCGATATAAGAAATGTATGATTGTGCAAAGCCAGTTGATTCCGCTATCTCTGAGATCTTTTTATCGTTTGACAGTCTTAAAAGTTTTAATTGAGTTGCTATGAATCCGTTGTCAAATTCATTATGCTCCAATGGCTTCATTCTTGGCGGTTGTAATTTTATAATGTGTTAAGCCCCAGTGTATCTCTTTTATTGAAACCTTTATTACAGCTTCAACTGGTATCGCTATTAACATTCCAAATAGACCGAACAGTTCTCCAAAGATTAAAAGGACGAAAACAACTTCAACAGGATGCATTCCAACCGAGTGAGAATAAACTAAGGGTTGAACAATGAGATCATCTATTAAATGAACTATGACGAACATTATTATCAAAGGTAGTATCATCCTCCCATCACCAAATTGAACAACTGATATCAATAACGCTGGAACAGCACCAACAAAAGCACCAAGATAGGGGATAAAGCTCGCAAGCCCTACTATTAAACCGATGACGAATGCAAAATGAACACCAAGTATTGCAGAACCAATTGCGGACATCACGCCGAGACAAAAAGCTTCGATCACAAGCCCGCGGATATATCCAGTTACTTGCGCCTCAATTTTATCTAGAACATTTAGTCCCATTTCGAAATATCTATTTGGAATTGCTCTTATCAACTTCTTTTTAAATTCTTCTCCATCTTTTAGAATGAAAAACGCAACAAATGGAGCAAGCAAAAGTTCGAACATAGTTGTAATTGCAGATGTTAAGGCCGTAGCAGCTTTTACAGAATATTCAGCAACAAGCGCTTGAACTTTATGTTCGATGTCAAGACCTCTCAAAATAGGGAATTTTTCCTTCAAACTTTGGACGGCAGATGCGAGTATAACGTCAAGGGGGGCTTTCTGGAGCTGTTCCGCAAGTGTTTTAATTTGATGCGTGATCGAAGGGATGATGAAAATAATTGATAATACAAGGGTAAGTAATAAGCTTGCGAATATGACCATTATAGCACTAATTCTATTTAAGCCGGTGCTTTCAAAATATGTAACAAGTGGATTTAAAGCGACTGATAGAAAGATTGAAAGGATCACGATAAGCGAAATGTGAACAGCGATAGAAGCGATCCAAACAATTAAAAGTGTCAATGTTGGCAATCCGATGAAGATAAGCGCATTTCTTAAAGTTCTTTCTTTCATAGAGAGAATTTTAATAGTTTTCAAAATCGTTAAAAATTGTGTTAATGACACGGTTTATCGTATCCCATGTAAAACCACGTCTCCCTAAAAATTCGTAAACTTTTCGCTTCTGCTCGTTTTTGTCCCTTTTTTTTCTTTTGGATGATTTTATCTGCTTGAGCTTTTTTCCCGCAAGTTCAAGTGCTATTTCAAATTCATCGATTGAATTTTCTCGTTCAGCGAGAACCTGCTCGATAGTTTCATTTGGAATTCCTTTTGACAAGAGAATTTGCTTCAAAGCGATTTTGCCAAGCGTTTTTGAGCGAATCTTATTTAAAACAAAGTTTCTTGTATACTCAAGATCATCTATAAATCCATATAGTTTTATATCGTCAATAACTTTAGAAATTATCTCTTCCGAAAAGCCTTTCTGTTTTAACTTTTCTTCAACTTCTTTTTGCGTTCTTGGCTTATAACTTAAAAACTTATAAGCGGTTTCTTTCGCGAGGAGCAAATTAGAGGACAATTTAATCTCTTGAATCTTTTCTTCAGTTAAATGTTTGCCCGTTTTTATGTTGAACTTTATGATAAAATCGATGTATGACAATATCTCACGCCCATCACTTAAATGAATAAAATACCATTCCTTTGTTCTCTTTTTTCGTTTCAAATTTACTACGATCGGCATTATTCATTGTTTATCTCTTTCTTCCGGGTTTGGTTTCAACCTGGGTCTCTTCTACACTTTCTTCCGATTCGCTTTGCTTTTGCTCAGTTGAGTCGGGCAAGAGCCCAAGTTTTTCTCGGACCAGATATTCGATCTCTTTGAGCAAATCTTCATTTTCGGTGAAGAATTTCTTAACTGCATCCCTTCCTTGCCCAATGCGTTCGTCTTTATACGAATACCATGAACCGCTCTTTTGAATTATTCCAAGTGAGACCGCGGTATCGATGAGATCGTTAATTTTCGAAATACCTTCATTATATAGAATATCGAATTCAGCTTCTTTAAATGGTGGGGCGACTTTGTTCTTTACGACCTTTACCCTGACCTTGTTTCCAATTATCTCTTGACCTTCTTTTATGACATCGATTTTTCTTATATCAAGGCGAACCGCTGCGTAGAATTTAAGCGCATACCCACCTGTGGTAGTTTCAGGATTTCCGAAGACGACGCCGATTTTGCTTCTCAACTGGTTTGTGAAGATGACGCTCGTGTTTGATTTGTTAATTGCGGAGGCAAGTTTTCTCAATGCTTGCGACATAAGGCGTGCCTGCGCACCCATAGTTGCGTCTCCCATTTCACCCTCAACCTCAGCGCGTGGAACAAGCGCAGCAACGGAGTCAATTACAACAACATCTATAGCTCCACTTCTTACCAATGCCTCAACTATCTCAAGAGCTTGTTCCCCAAATTCCGGTTGTGACAAAAGTAAATTGCTTACATCGACACCAAGTCGTTTTGCGTAATTCAGATCAAGTGCATGTTCAGCGTCGATAAATGCTGCTAATCCACCCTTTTTTTGTGCCTCCGCTATTATGTGAAGGCAAAGCGTTGTTTTCCCTGATGCTTCTGGCCCGAAAATTTCTGTTATCCTTCCCCTTGGAACACCACCTATTCCGATTGCCGCATCAAGTGAAATTGAACCAGTCGGTATAGCTTCAACCTTTGCGATTGGACCCTCGCCCAAACGCATTATAGCGCCTTTGCCATACTCCTTCTCAATCTGCTGTATTGTCGTTTGAAGGATTTTTAATTTCTCGCTTCTGTCGACCGCCATTTTAATCACTCCTTTATAATTTAATTTTTCCTAAAACCGTGTAAACCGAGCCACTAGGCTTGAGGTCACTTTTCATTATAAGAACTTCAGCAACCTCACCGGCTTCAGATTCAAAATTAATACTTTCTATCTTCTTAGTCAAGTTGAAGATGTTTTTTGGATTTTTAACCCTTCCAAGAGTTACATGTGGGTGATATTCCTTATCTTCTTTTTCAAATCCAAGTTCACTCATCTTTTCTTCAACGATTTTTTGAAGTTCGAAAAGTTTCCCGCTTGGATCTTCGCACCCAATCCATATAACCCTTGGGCGTTTAAGGTCAGGGAAACATCCAACGCCTTTATAAATTACAGAAAATTTCCCAAAGCCGGTTAAATTTTCGCTTAAAACATCGTAAACCGAATCGATAGCACTTTCGTTTACATCACCAAGAAATTTCAAAGTTATGTGAAATTTTTCCTTTTCTTCCCACTTTACACCTTCGCTACAAGATTTCATGAGTTCTGTTTTCACTTCAAAAATTTGTTCTTTTATTCTTTCAGGAACATCAATCGCTATGAAAGTTCTTATCTTCATATTTCAATTCCAAGCAACTTTCTTCTTAAAATTTCGAGCGCTATTTGAGACGCGATTTGTTTATTTCCCAGCCGGTCATATCCGAATCTAAATTCCTTCGCGAAAGTTTCATTTTTATCTGAATAACCTATCCAAACAAGTCCAACTGGTTTTTGAGGTGTTCCTCCGGTTGGTCCTGCGATCCCGGTTGTTGATATTCCTATATCAGCTCCCGAGATTTTCCTGACACCTTCAGCCATAGCCTCTGCAACTTCTTTGCTCACAGCTCCGTGATTTTTTATCAATTCCTCTGGAACGCCAAGGATTTGAACCTTTGCCTCGTTGCTATAAGCGACAATCCCACGCTCAAAATATCTTGAACTTCCAGATATATTTGTGATCCTATCGCAGATCAATCCCCCCGTGCATGATTCAGCAATGGCTATTTTAAGTCCTCTTTCGGTAAGCAATTTCCCAACCACTTTTTCAAGTTCTTCATCATCGACTCCATAAATATATCTATCGACCTTTTCTCTAAATTTTCCCTCTACCTCTTTTATGATATCGTCTGCTTTCTCTTTATTTTCTGCGCGAACAGTTATTCTAATTTTTACTCCTGTTGGGGATGGGAGAAATGCAATTTTGCAGAATTTTTCAACTTCTTTGACTGTGTCTTTTAATTTTTCATATAGATAAGATTCAGGGATTCCTGTTGTTTTCAAAATTCTTTGCTTTATAACATTTCCTGTAGATTTTTCTGCAAGATAACTTATCACGAAGTTTTCCATCATCCCTTGCATCTCTTTTGGAACACCGGGCATTACAATTACTATCTTTCCACTTTCATCAAAAAGAAATCCCGGCGCAGTTCCCCAGCGATTATTTATTACTTTGGCTTTTTTAGGCACAAGAGCTTGAGACCTGTTGGCTTCGTTTAACGCAACTCCCCTTTTAGCGAGAAATTCTTTAACTTGATTTAAAGCATCTTCATTTAAGATAAGTTCTGTATCGAAAAATTTGCAGATTGCGTTTTTTGTAACGTCATCATGCGTTGGTCCAAGTCCTCCTGTTAAAATTACAAGATCAAAATTTTCAAAGGCGTGTTTTAATTCCGCAAGTATGTCGCTTTCCGTATCCCCAACTGAAACTATTCTTGCGACATTTATTCCGATTTCTGAAAGTTTTTGTCCAATGTAACTTGCGTTTGTATTTATGATTTGACCTATGAGAAGTTCATCTCCAATTGTTATTATTTCAGCCCTCATTTTTGAAGTTTAATTTTATTTCAAAAGATGATATAGAATTTGGGTTAATATATTTGCGTAAACACCCGCAACAATATCGTCCATCATTATTCCAAGCCCACCTCTAATATTATCAAACTTCTTTGCTGGTGGAGGTTTTATTATATCCATCGCTCTAAAAAAAAGAAATGAAATCAAAACGGTCAAAATTTTTTTCTCCAAAAAGAGCAACGAAATCCACATCCCAACCATTTCATCAACGACTACGATTGAGGGATCATGACCATCCCTTTTTTCAAACTTAGTTGATGTTGAGACCCCAAGTATGAAAAAGACAAGCATAAGAAAAAATAATTGCAAATTTGAATTTATAAAGAACCAGTAGATAAAAACAGCCACCAAGCTTCCTGCGGTCCCAGGTGCAATTGGTGCATAGCCAGAAAAGAAACCAGTTGCTATAAACTTTGAGATGGGTGAAATTCTATATTGATTCTGACGCTCCTTTACTTGTTGAGACATAAAAGGTTTTTATTATTTTCCAATTATCATGGATATAAACAAGCCCCGTCCATACCGTTAAAACCGTTATCAAAAGCATAATCCAATATATTAGAGTAGGATGCAAAAGCGAGGCTTCTAAATTCATCTTTTCAAAGGTTATGTTTAAAATATATCCAAAAAGAAGATAGTAAATAAATGCCATTTGAATAAACGTCTTGGTTTTTGCACTTTTTGTTGTTATCACTGGTTTATCTTTTAGCTCAGCGTATGATCTCAAAAGGGTTATCAATATATCTCTAACCACGGTCAAAATAACCATCCATGTCACAAGAAGACCAAGCGATGCAAACGAGATGAAAGCGGAAGAAGTTAGAATTTTATCTGCGAGTGGATCGAGAAATCTGCCCCACCTTGTTGCATAGCCAAATTTCCTCGCTATCCAGCCATCATACCAATCGGTAAGAGCGGCGACAATATAAACTATTAAAGATAATTGTTTGAGTGAGGTTCTATCAGATAGAAATAGTGCTACAAAGATAGGTGTTAGGATAATTCGTAAAATTGTGAGTTGATTCGGCAAATTCATCTTTATTTTGCCTTTATTCGTTTGCTTAAGTTTAAGTTAATACAATTAACTTATTTAATCAAATCTTTGGAACGATTCCTGTTTTGTCACCTGATTAAAGGAAATCCCAAATTGAGATAGCTTTCTATCGATCTCGTGATATTTAGATTGAACATTGTTTATGTGTCTTCCAAGCGTTTGGAAATCCTCGGTGATCAATTTAAATTCACCCGCAAGCCTTGAGAGTAAGTCTATGATGTTCTTAATGTTTTTCTCAACTTGTATTGCTTTAAAACCAAGCATAAAAGCATTTAACTGAGCGTAAAATGTGCTTGGAGAAACAGGGATAACTCTTTTCTCCCACATAAATTTTAAAATTTCATCACTGTCCTCACTTGAAACAAGTTCGTAATAAACACTCTCGGACGGGATATACATCATTGCGAAATCAAATGTCTTTTCATCTGTGCGGATATATTTTTCTGAGATCTCTTTCACTCTATCCTTTATATTTTTTATAAGTTCTCTTTTTATGCGTTCGCGTTCGTTTTCATCCCTTGCCTCTCTCATTTTTATGTAGTTGTCTAGCGGAAATTTTGAATCAATCGGAAGCAGACGGTCTTGAAATTTTATAATTGCGTCTACTTTTAATCCATTCTTGAAGGGATATTGAAATTCATAAAACTCGGATGGGAGAACATCTTCAATTAATTTTTTTAAAGTAAATTCACCAATTTTACCTCTGAACTGTTGGGCTTTGAAAAGGTCTTCGAGCTTTGAGATGCTTTGCCCAATGTTTTTTATTTGATTTGCCCCTTCTTGCACAGCTCCTATCTGTCTTGAAAGTTCAGCTATAACTTTTGCAGCGTTATCAAGACGTTGATTAACCTGCCCTGTTGTTTGACCAACTTGATTTATCACTTGACTTAGGCTTTGAGATAGTTGAGTTGAAAGGAGAGAAATCGTGTTGTCAAGTCTTTGATTTAACTGTTTCGTTGTTTCGTTCACCAAGTTTGTTATAAGTTGAACTTGTGAATAGATGTTTTGAATCGCTCCTTGAAATAACTGTTTTAAAAAGATGAAAACTACAGCAAGGAGTATAATTACAACAGCCAGAATTAAAAGCATCTCCGGTACAGACATGGCTTTGAACCTCCAAATTTATTTTAAAAGAATCACGGTTGAACTATTATCGGAAGCCCTGATTTATCTCCAAGGATGATAAACTTTGTGTTTGGAGATTTTGCAAGTTCATTTACCGCTTCAAGTGCTTTCCATTTCAATAATCTTTCATCTATCCCTTGCCGTACTATATTTTGAAAATCAGCGATACCTTGTGCCTCAATCCTTTTTCTTTTCGCTTCTTGTTCCTCTTTTAAGATCACAAATTTCATCCTTTCAGCTTCCTGCTCCGCTGCGAGTTTGTTATTTATAGCTTGTTGAACTTGTTCTGGCAATGCGATTTTTCTCAAAAGAACCGCCTCGACTATTATACCTCTTGACTTCAAGGCTTTGTCAAGCTCGTTAAAAATTTGTCCTGCTATGACCTCACGTCCAGATGTGTATAGCTCTTTAGCCTCATGATAGACTGTTACATTCCTTATGGCTGATCTTAACATTGGGATTATCAACACCGCGTCATAATTCTCTCCAAGCGTTCTGTAAACATCGCTTGCCATCGTTGGCTCTATGCGATAAAGTAAGGATACCTCAAGTCCAACGCTCAAACCTTCTTTACTTGGAACATCGGCATGTTCAAATATTTCCTGCGTTCTTATTGACATAACATGAAGAGATTTTAAGGGATTTATAAGGTGTAGCCCTTCCGGTAATTCTTCAGGGTCAACTTTGCCAAATAAGGTTAATACGCCAACATGTCCAGCTGGAACCGTAACAATTGATGCAAAAAGAAATCCGATCAATAAGACTGCTATTGAAATTGGGATCGTTTGTTTTGTTTTTCCTGTCAATGAGCCGTAGATTGATATACCGGCAGAGATTATCAAAGCAATGATTATCGGCGTCATAGCAATCACCCCAGAGTTTTGTTTTTTAACTTTCAAAAGAATTTATAAATTTTAAACTTGATAAAAAAGTCGAACAGTTGAAACATAAAAAGTTTTGCGATTGTTTTTAATAAAAACAAAAAAATGAGGTTAAAGCAATGCTAAGAGAGAATAAAGAAGAACTTGTTCGAGAGGAAATAAATCTTGAAAAGATAGCAAATTTAATAAGGGAGTTACTCATAGAGCTTGGAGAGGATCCAAACTGTGAGGGCTTGAAAAAAACCCCAACTCGAGTCGCAAAGGCTTTTGGATATCTTACAAAAGGTTATCGCGAGGATATAGAGAAAGTTTTAAATGGGGCGATTTTTAATGAGAGGTATAATGAAATGGTGATAGTTAAAAACATCGACTTTTTCAGCTTGTGTGAACACCATTTGCTTCCTTTTTATGGCAAGGTTCATATCGCTTACATTCCAAACGGGAAAATCGTCGGCTTGAGTAAAATTCCTAGAATCGTTGAGGTTTTCAGCAGGCGTCTTCAAGTTCAGGAAAGGCTAACACAACAAATTGCAGATACGCTAAATGAATATCTGAATCCAAAAGGGGTTGCGGTTGTAATAGAAGCAAAACATTTGTGTATGATAATGCGTGGCGTTGAAAAGCAAAACTCGGTCGCTACGACAAGCGCTATGCATGGTGTATTTTCCGAAGATGTGAAGACAAGGAATGAATTTATGCATTTGATAAGTCAAGATTTAACATAAAAAACAAAATTTATTTGCACGATGCTTCTTGAGGGAAAAGTCGCTATTGTAACTGGTGCAAGCAGAGGTATAGGTAAATCTATAGCAACCTTGTTTTCGAAAGAAGGAGCAAAAATTTCAGCAATTGCAAGAACAAAAGAAAATTTGGAAAAGCTGAAATCAGAAATCGAATCCGCTGGAGGAGAATGTATAATCTTTAAAGGTGATGTTTCAAAAGAGGAAGATGTCAAAAAAGTCGTTAAAGAAACCGTCGATAAATTTGGAAGAATCGATATTCTTGTAAATAATGCTGGATTTGGAATTTATAAGCCTGTGGTTGAACTTACAACGGATGAATTTGATAGTATGGTTGCAGTTAATTTTCGTGGTGTTTTTCTATTCATAAAGTACGTTCTGCCATATATGATGAAACAAAATTCAGGTGTCATAATAAATATATCTTCTATTGCTGGGACGCTTGGGGTAAAAAATATGGCTGTTTATTCAGCTACAAAGTGGGCTGTGAATGGATTCACCGAATCGATAATACATGAGGTGAGGGAGTATAATATCAGGGTTGCCTCGCTTTGCCCGGGTTCGGTTGATACGAATTTTTCAAATGTGGCTGGCTCAAATCCACCATCGCCAGATAAAGTTTTAAGACCAGATGATGTCGCACAAACCGCGCTTCTTATAGCAACATTGCCCGAAAGAGCTATGCTAAGTCATTTAATTTTAAGACCGACAAATCCAAGATGAAAGATGAAGTTTTTGACATAACTATCGTTGGAGCTGGACCAGTTGGTCTTTATGCTACTTATTACGCTGGACTAAGAGATATGAATGTAAAATTAATCGATGCACTTACGCAACTCGGAGGTCAACTTACAGCTCTTTATCCTGAAAAATATATTTATGACGTTGCTGGATTTCCACAAATCCTTGCAAAAGAACTCGCTGAAAATTTAATAATACAAGCCACTCGATATAAGCCAGAGATTTTCTTGAATGATAAGATAGTAAAACTTGAACCGCTTAAGGATGAAAAAATTTTAAAACTTGTTTCTGAGAACGGGAATGTTCATTTTTCGAAAACTGTTGTTTTAGCCCTTGGAATCGGTGCTTTTGTCCCGAGAAAACTTGATATACCCGATGTTCAAAAACTTGAAGGTCGTGGGATTCATTATATTGTAAGGGATAAATTGATCTTTAAAAATAAAAACATATTGATCGTCGGCGGGGGTGATTCAGCCGTCGATTGGGCTTTAAATTTAGAGGGCATAGCAAAAAGTATAACGCTTATCCATAGACGAGATGTTTTTAAAGCGCATGAGGATAGTTTAAAAAAACTTTTAAATTCAACTGTTGAAGTCAAAACTTTCTATGAATTAAAGCGTGTCCATGGTGATGAACATGTTGAAGGTGCCACAATTTTTGATAATCGAACAGGCGAGGAAACTTATCTTGATGTCCAACATATAATTTTAGCGCTTGGTTTTCTTGCAAATCTTGAATTTATCAAAGATTGGGGACTTGAAATTGATAAAAACGCTGTAAAGGTTAATTCAAAAATGGAAACAAATATACCAGGAGTTTATGCGGCGGGGGACATCGTAAATTATCCAGGCAAGTTGAAACTTATATCCACAGGCTTTGGTGAAGCTGCTATCGCTGTAAATAACGCGAAAAATTTTATCGATCCGAGTTCGAAATTTTTCCCAGGTCATAGCAGTGATTTTGTTCCAAAAAAGCTGAAATCAGGATGAAAAAGAAAGTTCTGATAACTCACAAAATAAAAACCTCGCTTGTTGATAAAATCGTAGCACAAATTGGGGATTATGCAGAGGTTTTCTTCTTTCCCGATGAAGAGAAAATTGGTGATATAATCGATGAGGTTGAGATAATTTTTGGGGGTGTCGAAAGAAAACATATTTTGCAAGCGAAAAACTTGCGATGGATCCATCTTGGGTATGCTGGCGTAGATGTGATTATGTATTCAGAAGTTGTTAACAGCGATATAATCGTTACATCGTCAAAGGGAATTCATCAATTTCATATGGCGGAGTTTTTATTCGGGATGATTTTAACTTTAACTAGGAAATTCAACAAAATTTATGAAAACCAAAAGCGTAAATCTTGGGATAAACAAGTTGCACGTGAATTTGAACTTCTCAATGGGAAAACGATGGGAATTCTTGGGCTTGGAAATATTGGAAGACAAATTGCGAAGGTTGCAAAAGCATTTGGAATGTATGTCATTGGGATGAAAAGAACGATGTCAAACGTTGAAAATATAGACGAAGTTATCACCAAAGAAAATCTCGAACATTTGCTTAGAAATTCCGATTTCATCGTTGCTGTCTTACCGCTTACCGAAGAGACTTATCATTTAATTGGGGGGAGGGAGTTTAACGCTATGGAGAAGAAGCCATATTTTTTCAACATCGGTCGTGGAGCTGTTGTTGATGAGAAAGCTCTGATAAATGCTTTAAGAGAGGGGAAAATCCGAGGGGCTGGGTTAGATGTTTTTGAAGAGGAGCCGTTACCTCAAGATTCACCGCTTTGGGAGATGGAAAATGTTTTGATAACCCCTCACATTGCAGGGCTTTTCCCGGGTTATTGGGAAGAGCCTACAAATCTTTTCATTGAGAACTTCAAACGCTACATCAACTGCAAAGAACTTTTAAATATCGTCGATAAAATTGCGGGGTATTGATTTTTCCAATCTAACTTTGTGATATGATTTTATATACCATTTGGCTTAAGATAACTTTGCTATCGACCGGGCTTGTTTTCACTAATTCATCCGCTTCGATTAGATATTTGAATGCATTTTTGATTTCTTTTTCTTTGTATTTATCAAGTTGATATAAATATTCACGGATGTGATATTGGCTTAGTTGTAAGGAGTTCGCGAGTTTTTTGGGATCTTTTTCGTTTTTTTTGAGTTCGTGAAGTTTCCATAAAGTTGAGAAATATCTTGTGAGCATAGTTAATATCACCGGCGGGAATTCCCCTGCTTGAAGCATTCGCTCGATTATGGTGATTGCGAGTTGTAAATTTTTTTCTCCTATAGCCTTTTGAAGGTCAAAAACAGTAAAGGTTCTCGATAAACCAACAGCTTGCTTTACATCCTCAACATCAATTTTTTTCTTCTCTCCTGTAAATATAAAAAGTTTGGTTATTTCGTTATCGAGATCTCGGAGTGAATTTCCAGCGTATGCTTGGAGAAGTTTGCATGCTTCATTTGTGATCTCTTTTCCATTCCATGGGTGTTCCGTCCCACGCTCTTTGACTCTTTTTGCTATCCAACTTGGGATTTGCCAATCGTAAGGGGCTTTTAAGTCGACGACATCTGCAAGTTCAAAAAGTTTTTTATAAACATCTTTTTCAAAATCTGGCTCGCTTAAAATGATGATGAAAATTGTGTCTGGATTTGGTTTTTTGAGATAGTTGATGAAAGTTTCTGCATCTTTTTCTTTTTTCGACCTTGACAGTTTGTTTAAGAATTTTTCAGAGTTTCGCATTACAACAACTCTTTTGGGACTCATAACTGGAAACATAAGGAGGAGAGAAATTAAATTTTGGACCTCAATTTCCCCTCCGTAAACAACATCGAAATTGAACTCGCGCACCCCTTCAGCGACCGCGTTTTGGAGAATGAATTTTAGCGATTCCTCGATTAAAAACTCCTCATTGCCGTAGAAAACATAAACAGGAGAAAATTTTTTGTGTTTCACCGCAAGTCGCAGGGTATCGAAATCAAGTTTTTCCTTTTCCATATCATTATGAGGCATTGTTTTTTGTCTTAGACCAATATAGATACGCAGGAATTCCAATTAAAACAAGAATCAAGCCGAGCCCAGAACTTTTTGGATCGCCGATTATTATGTAGACTATAAAGAAAATAGCAGTGAGAATGTAAAGTATCGGAACTATAGGATAGCCCCATGCTTTGTATGGTCTTTCGCGTTCGGGATATTTTTTACGCAATATGAAAAGCCCGATAACAGTTAAAACATTGAAAAGGAGAGAGGCAAATGCGGTGTATGTAAGCAATGCGGAATAAGTTCCACTTAAAGTCAAAACGCTCGACCATATCCCTTGAAGTATAAGCGAATTTACAGGCGTTTTATATTTTGGATGAAGTTTTCCTGCACCTTTGAAAAACAAACCATCTTTTGACATCGCGTAATAAACCCTCGGTGCTGCAAGTATTAATCCATTGTCGCATCCAAATGTCGATATCATAATTGCTATTGCTATAAGTTGTGCCCCAACTGCACCAAAAATTTTTTCAGCAACAGCTGCGGCGACAATGTTATCTTTAACAAAAGCCATTTCTTTTATCGGGATGATGTAAAGATAAGCCATATTTGTAATCACATAGACGAGCATAACTCCAACGGTTCCAAGCACAAGCGAACGTGGGACAGTTTTATGTGGGTTTTTAACTTCTTCAGCTGCGAATGTAATGGAATTCCAAGCATCGTATGCAAAAAGAGCTTTTGACATTGCAACCGCAAATGCAGCGAAAAATCCCATCGAGATAGCATCTGGTGGAGCGATTGGATGAAATTTTTCTATTGAGAAGCTTTCAAAAAAGTTTGACCAATTGCCATTTCCAATTACGAAAGCAAGAAAAACAAGAAGAGCTATCGCAGCTATTTTTGAAACGGTGAATAAATTTTGAACAAATGCGCCAAATACAACCCCAAAACAATTTATGCGGGTTAAAAGAGCTATTATACCAACCCCAACAAGTTGAGCACTGTTAAGGGCAAATTTTAAACCAAAGATATTAAAACTTAAAATCACATTTTCTTCTGAGAGAACGGGAATGAAAACGCCAAGGTATTTTGCGAATGCGATCGCAACCGCGGCGATAAATCCACTTTGAATTACAAAAAAAAGCGTCCATCCGTATAAAAATCCCAAAAGCGGATTATAAGTTTCTTTTAGAAAAACATATTGACCACCTGCCTTTGGCATCATCCCCGCAAGTTCACCATAAGCTATGGCTCCGAAAGCGGTTAAAACTCCACCAATTACCCACAACAAAATTAAAAACTGCGGAACTGATACATATCCTGCCATAATTGACGGTGCAATAAAAATCCCGGAGCCGATCATCGAGCCCATAACTATCATTGTTGCGTCGAAAAGACCAAGTTTAGCCTCAAACTTTACTTCTTTTTGAACTTCAACTTCTTGCGCCATAAGACCTCCGTTGTTTATTTAACTTCAATTTTCTTTACATAAACTTTTTTCATTTCAACTTTTTCGATTGGGTTATCCCTTTGATCGCGAGGAACATGAGCTATCTTTTCCACGACACCCATACCTTCGATGACTCTACCGAAAACAGTATAATTCCCATCAAGATGAGGCAAATCTTTTAAACAAATGTAAAATTGGCTACCGTTTGACCTTTTCTCTGGGTTGACATTATCGGGTTGTCGCGCTGCGCCAACGAAGCCTTTTTTGTGTGGCATTTTTATTTCCGCCGGAAGTGTGTAGCCTGGTCCTCCTCTTCCATCGTTACTTCTGTCTTTGTCCTTTGATAACGGATCCCCACCTTGGACTACGAAATCGGGTATAACTCTATGAAAAGTTGTCCCGTTGTAAAAACCTTCTCTTGCAAGTTTTTTAAAGTTTTCCGCATGCTTTGGCGCGACATCATCAAAAAGTTCAATAACTATATTTCCAAGCTTCATCTCAATTACAACTACCTCCTTTACATTTTGCTTTTTTTCCTTCTGTGGGCTCAAGAGCAGAAAAATCAATGTAAAGAGAATTGATATCGCTTTCATTTTTGTTCCTCTCTTTTATTTTAGAAAAATTAACCCAAGTAAACCGATGATTAAGCAGTAATATGAAAACAAGTTGAAATTACCGCGCGATATTACTTTGAGAAGAAATTTTACCGCGATGTATCCAACGATAAATGAAACAAGGGCGAAAAACACAAGCTGCGGGATTTGATCGAAAAGCGAGAACTTAAAAATTTTTACTGTTTTTAACAAAGTTGCGCCAAAGATAGCCGGGATTGAGAGCAAAAATGAAAATCTTGCACTTTTAACACCGTTTATCCCGGCAAACATTCCCGCGCTTATCGTTGCCCCAGATCTTGATATGCCCGGCAGAATTGCCAACGCCTGTCCAATTCCAACAAATAAAGATGATACAAAATTAAAATCTTTTCCCGGATCGTTTTTTACAAAGCGAGTTGAAAACAAAATCAAACCTGTTACAATTAAAAATAGAGATGTTAATTTAGGATTTTGAAAAGTGGACTCTATTTTCTCCTCGAATAAAATTCCGACAACGCCTACTGGTATCGAAGCCCAAAGTATTAGAATTGCGGTTTTAAAGTTTTCATCAGTTTGAAAGTTTGTTTTTAATCTATCGAGTTGAAAAATTTTTGTGAAAAATGATTTCAAGAGGCCAGCGATGTCTTTCCAAAAGATCACGGTTACGCTTAACATAGTACCAAGATGAACGAAAACTTCAAAGTCAATTCCACTTTTTTTCACGCCAAGAAGATGTTCAGCTAATACAAGATGACCGGAACTGCTTATCGGCAAAAATTCCGTCAGCCCCTGCAATATTGCTAAAATTATGCTTTCAATTAAGTTCATTTATTGCACCAAATTTTTTAAAAATAGTAACTAAATCCAGCGCGAATTGCAACGCCAATAAAATTTAATCTCAAATTTCTATCCTCTCCAAGCGGTTTACGAATTATGAGTTTATTCCCATCCCCGTCGATTGCTTCGGTTGACAAGCTAAGTTTTGCATCAGCGGATAGATAAACATAAATTCTGCCATCAAATCGTGATGAAAAAACAGATTCAAATTTTATAATTCCGCCGTTCGTTTGATACACGACTTTTTTGTTCGCAAGTGGTAAAAACTGCTCAAAATACCCTTTCGTAAAACCAAGTCCTGCGCCAAGTTTTATGATGTAAATTTCCTGAGGTTGAAAGATAAGATAATTTAAAATAATCACGGGTAAATGGAGTTGATATGTGAAGGTATAACTTAAAGGCACGCCAGTTGAGGTTTCTTCAAGATTGTACTGTTTCGTTATGTATGAGTATTCAAGTTTGATGGCTATGTCATTTTTAAATTTAAATTCAGGTGCTATCCACAGTTCAAGCGCTTTTTCAAACTCATTTACTTTTTTCCCGCTTATTGAAATTATATAGTCTACGACATCTGGGGTATTCATATAGTTAACCCCTAATCCGGTGGAGATGCAGAAGTAGTTTTTGTTTTTAAGATTTAAATTTTGAGCTTCCATTGTGGAAGCCATTACGATAAAGAGAAGGATGTTTTTTAGATACTTAGGATTCATCGAGGCTCTATATCTTTTTGATGTTTTAAAGATAAAAAATCAATTTTTGCTTTGCAAACTTTTGACTTGAAGAAATTTATTTCGTATATTAACAAAAAAATGGAGAGGTGCCCGAGTGGCCGAAGGGAGCCGCCTGCTAAGCGGTTGTACCGCCAAAAGCGGTACCGAGGGTTCGAATCCCTCCCTCTCCGCTTTTTTTATAATTTCAGCGTTTTAGGGGTTGTCCTCCCGTCTTTTTATAGGTTTTGCTTTTTTAAATTTTTTGGTATCATTATAATGGATTGTTAAATTGGGAGCGAATAAAAAAGCTGACAATTGAAACATTGGCGAAAATTTCTAAGAAAAAAGCGTTGAAGTAGATGGGCAACAAAATTAAGTTTATAGATGTTATGTCCAGAATAAATGATCTAAATCTAAATGATTGGAAGGAATATCAAGACATCATAACTGATAGTTTGTGGATTATTGGTGAGCGTGACAAGTCAGGAACCCATAGAGGAGATTATCACGGAAATTTTATCCCTCAGATACCGAATCAACTGATGAGGCGATTTACTAAAAAGGGAGATGTCGTTTTAGATACCTTTTTAGGAAGCGGAACAACTCTTATTGAATGCAAAAGGTTAGGACGAAATGGAATTGGCATTGAGCTATTACCAAAAATTGCAGAAATGGCAAAACAAAGGATCAATCAAGAATCTTTGTTTGGTTTTCCTGTTTTACCGAAGTTTTGATTGGGGATTCCACTAAAAAAGAAACAAGGCAGAAAGTGGATGAAATTTTGAAGTCCTATAATAGGAAAAATGTTCAATTAATAATAATGCATCCACCATATCATGACATCATTAAATTTAGCGATAATCCAAACGATTTATGCAACGCTAAGTCAGTTGATGAATTTTTAAGGCGTTTTGGCGATGTTGTTTCTAATTTTTTGGATTTACTTGAAAGAAAACATTACTTAGCCGTTGTAATCGGTGATAAATATACAAATTCTGAATGGGTTCCATTAGGATTTATGACTATGCAAGAGGTATTAAATAGAGGTGGGGATGATTTAATCCTGAAAAGTATTATAGTAAAAAATATAGTCAATAATCGTGGTAAAAGAAATCAGGAACATTTATGGCGATATAGAGCTCTGGTTGGGGGATTCTATATTTTTAGGCATGAGTATATTTTACTATTTCAAAAAAGATAAATATGCTTGTTTCAAAAAAAGAATTAGAAAATCTAAAATTGAGATCCATTAAGCAAGGTGATTTAGGAGAATTTGCGGAAACTTTGGGTATTGACCCGAAAGATAAGACTTCAGATCTTATTAAAAAACTTATTAATGTCCCGCAAAATAAAATTGATGATTTTATCAAAAAGAAGTATCAAGAAAAAATTAAAAAAGCGAGAAATTATATCTGATGATGAGTTAAAGCGAGGATTATTAAAAGTTGGAAATTTTAAGTGGAGTATTGTGCAAGGGGAGCTGGACAGAAAAATTCAGAGAGAGTATGTACGGGAATTCACGAGGTATGAGGATTTGATCCGCTCAATAAAAAATAAGTTACAAAGCGATATAATGCATTGTGTGATCGCCACATGGTATAATCATTGGACGACTGTTTTAATTGAAGAACATATTAGTCAGCACCCGGGGGTTGTCCCTACACTTAAAAATATTTTTGGCATCGATATATTTTTTGATAATCAACCTTTTGATTTGAAAATCACATATCTTCCTAAAAATTTTACACTTGACCAAGCTTTGAAAAATCCCAAAGATTTGGTAATTTGGTTTTACGAGAATCAAGGACAACAAAGATTTGGCGCTAACAATCGAATGTTCTTACTTTTAGTGAACAAGGATAATTTAAGGGAGAGTTGGAAATTTAAAAGAGATTTTGACTTTCTATTTAACGAGATCAATAAATTTCTTGACAATGCTACTGTATCAACAAAGGATGAAATTATATTTAGTTATAAAAAGAAAACTTATACTGCAATTTCTAAGCTTTTGATTATCGTAAAATAAACAACAAATAATGGAGGTTGAAATGTCAGTAAAGAAGTCAACTTCGAAGGCTAAAAAGGCGAAGAAATCTTCTAAGGATAGAGCCATCAAAGCGGTCGAATTAAAAGTTAGGCAAAAAGCCCCGGATTTCACTCTACTGTCAGATACGGGTGGAAAAATTTCTTTAAAAGATTTTAGGGGTAAAAAAGTTGTGCTATATTTCTATCCCAAGGATGACACGCCTGGATGCACAAAAGAAGCTTGTTCATTTAGGGATAACATAAATCAAATACTTGAAAGAGAAGCGGTTGTCCTTGGGGTAAGTGCGGATAGCATTGAATCTCATAAAAAATTTAAAGAGAAATATAATCTCAACTTTCCACTTTTAAGCGATGAAAAACACAAGGTTATTGAAAAATATGGTGTATGGAAGGAGAGGAATTTATACGGCAAAAAATTTATGGGAACAGAACGAACTACATTTATAATTGATGAAAATGGACGCATCGCGCATATATTTAGAAAGGTGAAAGTCGATGGACATACAGAGGAAGTTTTAAGAAAACTTGATGAATTATCCCAAAAAATCACCGCTTAAGCATAGATTGTAATGTTTGAGATACCGAAGTTTTATGAAAATTTCCTTTCGAAGGTTTCAAATATAAATCTCAATTCATCCCGCCAGTTGAAAAAGGTTGCAGAGATTGTCTCTTCGATGTCTGAGTATTTCACGCGCAAAAATTTGCGAAAGGAATTTGTTTTTTACGACTATCTGAGCAACGCGGAAGTTCAGTTGGGTTATCTCGTCTATTTCACAACCACAAATCTTTTAAAAGTCCATGTCCCGCTAAATGAAATTTCTTATTCCAATTTTTTCAAGGGAAAAACAAAACTTGAAATCCTTGACGTTGGAACGGGGCTTGGAACTGTAGTGATGGGAGCGATAATATGGATGCACGAGAATATAAGGTATTTCAAAAATGCGGAGGTTAAATTCGTTGCGCTTGATAAGGTTGAGCAAAATATAAGTAAGTTCCAAGAAAATTTAGATGTCTTTTTAAACGAACTTAAGAATCATTATCCACTGACAATAAAGCTAACTGTCGAACCAGCAATATTTGACATCGAACATGCGTTTGAGATGTTTCATAAAAGATTTGATTTGATAACCGTTGCAAATACTTTGAACGAGGTCGCTTATGAGAAGAGAAATAAACTTCTTCGACTTATCAACGCTGGAATCAAAGATGATGGATTTGTAATTTTGATTGAGCCTGCTTTGATGACAACATCACGCGACCTTCTGGATTTTAGGGATAAAATGATAAAGCAAGGATTTTATATTTATTCGCCATGCTTGAGAAATTCAAATTGTCCAGCCCTTGAAACAGAAAAAGATTGGTGCCATACTGAGGTAAAATGGAAACGACCAGAGTTTATAAGGCAAGTCGACCTTGTCTCGGGGAATTATCGAAATACGCTCAAGTTTTCGTATATAGTCGCAAGTAAACGCGATGTTAATTTGATTGATTTTATCGTCGGTGAGAGAAATTTCAAAGATTATTTCAGGGTTGTGAGCCAATTGATAGTTGAGAAGGGGAAAAAACACTGTTATTTGTGCAACGAGGTGGGGAGACTGCATTGTATCAAACTTGACAGAGTTAATTCTAAAGAAAATGAGATTTTCGACGAAATTGAAAGATACAATATAATTACGCTGAAAAATTTTGAAAATAATGGAAAAGAGATTAAAATTTACCCAAAGACTCAGGTCGGAAAAATTTTGAACAACGAAGGAAAAAGTTACTAAAATTAAACAAGACACGAAATGAGGATATTAGATTTATATCTTAAAGGTGGTTTTATAATGCATTTGATATCCCTGCTGTTTATCTTGATGATTTATGTTGTGATAGAAAAATTTCTCGTTTTGAAAAGGGCAAGAGCTAATGTTAAGGAGTTCATTATCAGTGTAAAATCTTTGTTAAAAACGGGGAGCATCCCTGAGATTATAGATTATTGCAATTCTCATAATACGCCGATCTCGAGAATTTTTAAGCAGGGATTGTTGAAACATAACTTTGGGGATGAGAAAATCCGCGAGGCTATCGAAATTGCTGGTAAAAGTGAAATTTTTTTGCTTGAAAAGAGATTGAATGTGCTGGCAACTATTTCTGGTATCGCTCCTCTACTTGGTTTTCTTGGAACCGTTACGGGAATGATAAATGCTTTTATGACAATCCAAGCGCTTGGTGGAATCGTCTCGCCTTCTGATCTCGCTGGTGGAATATGGGAGGCACTTTTGACAACCGCATATGGATTGATAGTTGGAATTCCAGCCTATGGATTTTACAATTATTTTGTGACAAAAATTAACCGTTTGGTCCATGAGATCGAAGTTGCGGTCACGGAATTTATAGGGATTTTAAGCTCTGAAGAATTTAAAAATCAGATCAAGGTTGGTAAGTGAAATTCGAAATTAGAAATAAACCTCTCACCATTTTCACATTTGCATCGCTTACAGATATAGTTTTGCTTTTGTTGATTTTCTTCCTTCTGACGTCATCGTTTATAACTCAATCTGGTATAAGAATTCAACTTCCACAATCCAAAACGAAAGAGCAATTAAGCGATAGGCATATAATCGTAACATTGACTTCTGAAAGCGAAATTTATGTTTTCAACGAAAAAGTTGGGAAAGATGATTTGCCCACAAAGTTAAAAGAGATTTCGGGCGATGACAGGGATAGGCTTGTCGTTTTGCGCGCGGATAGGGACGTTCCAATTCAAGGGGTAATCGATGTTATGGATATCGCAAGGTCAGTTGGGTTAACAAGATTTGTTGTGGCAACACAGGTGAAGTAAAAATGGAAAGGAGAATTCAAATCAAATCAACGATTTATACCGCGATAGTTTGCTTCCTTATTTTTTTGATGATGTTGATTTACCGCGTTACTATTAATGTTGAGGAAAGCGTTAAATTCACCGAGGTTATTTTTGTCCCGCCAATTGAAGAGCAAATTCAAAAATTAACCATTGGCGTGAAAGTTTCAGGTTCAGATAAAGATGCTTTGATGCCCGTTAGAACTATCAACTTGCCGAAGATAAATTTGCCAACAAGATTTACGATAACGGAGGAGGAAGTTTTACCACTAAGATATGCTGAAAAAGTTGATATAGTTGAAAGACCAGGTGAACTTATTGGAGTAAATTTAGGGAGCGATAAATCAGAAGTAGGTCAAGGTTTCAAGGATGAGATAAGACCTGGGGTTGGAATTTCCGGTATTAAGAAAGGTGAAATTGAACAAACATCGAGTGAATTTTTAGGCTCAGGAATTGTGCCGAAGTTTTCTTATAGAATCGAATGGGAAGGGAAGATAAATCGAATAAAAATAAGTGGCGAATTGCCAAGGTTTCCGGAAGGGATTAGGGAATCTGTTGTTGTTAAGTTTAGAATTATAGTTCGTCCAGATGGAACGGTTGAAAGGATATTTCCGCTTGAGAAAGCAAATCCGGAATTTGAACGGGCTGTCTTTGAGGTCTTGGGTTCGTGGAGATTCAATCCTATAAATGAGAATGTAAAGCAAGCCGGGGTAATAACATTTAACTTCAAGCTTGAATAACAAAACGGAGTTGAAAATTGGACTGGCTTCATTCAATTTTACTTATACTTTCAATTTTTGGGGTCATTGGGGTCTCGGAAATTTTACGCAAGATTTTTCATTTCGATCCAGAGATCACAAGAAAAATTATTCACATTGTAGTTGGAATTGTTGTTTTCCCGGCACCGATCATTTTCTCGAGTTCTGCGCCTGTGATTTTAATCGCTTTGTTTTTTATTGCGGTTAATTTTTTAAGTTTACGCTTGAAGATTTTTAAGGGGATGGATTTAGTTGCAAGGCAAACTTATGGGACGGTTTATTATCCGCTGGCTTTTTTAATTCTTGTTATAGCTTTTTGGGAGAAATTTCCTGCATTAATTTCCATACCTATGTTGATCCTCGCGTTGGGAGATGCATTTGCAAGCATAGTTGGAGAATCAGTTAAAAGACCGTTGATTTATAATTTAACCGGGGATAAAAAATCTTTACAGGGATCGGTTGGAATGTTTGTGATTTCTTTTTTGGTTGTTTTTCTATCTTTGGTTTTCACGCGTAATTCCGAACTATGGTGGGGTAAGGTTTTAAATCTTTCGATAGTTGAGATATTTTTCGTCTCCTTTCTTACCGCTTTATTTGCGTCCGTGGTTGAGGGACTTGGTTCTTATGGGCTTGATAATCTTCTCATCCCATTTGCTTCCGCATTTATGCTACATTGTTTGATTATCGCCGAACAATTGAATCAGTTTTTGCTCGCTTTTCTTCTTGCATTTTTAATAGCGTTAATCTCTTACAGATTTAAATTTTTATCTTTGAGTGGAACAATTGGGACATTTACACTTGCAATTATAATCTTCGGAGTTGGCGGATGGAAATGGACGGTGCCTATTTTGACATTTTTCGTTTTATCAAGCATAATTTCAAAGATTGGGAAGGAAAGAAAAAAGAAGTTCGATTTGATTTTTGAGAAATCAAGCACAAGAGATATTTTTCAGGTTTTTTCAAATGGCGGGGTTGCGGGCATAGTTGCAGTTGTTTATCATTTTTATCAAAACGAGATTTTGTATTATGTTTACCTTGCTTCTGTTTCCGCTGCGATGTTTGATACCTGGGCTACGGAAATAGGAACGCTTTTTCTATCAAAGCCACGCCTTATCACAACTTTTAAACCTGTTGAACCGGGAACATCCGGCGGAGTTTCAATCAAAGGGACGATTGGGGGGATAATTGGTTCATTTTTAGTTTTTTCAAGCGCGACTTTTTGGATTGAATGGGATTTTGTGAAGGTTATAATTGTTATGGTTGCTGGTTTCATTGGCGGTTTTATCGATAGCTTGCTCGGGGCGACGGTTCAAGCTCAGTATAAATGTGAAGTTTGTTCAAAGGTAACGGAGAGAAAATTTCACTGCAATGAAATCGCTGAATTAATACATGGGAATAAATGGTTTAACAACGATCTCATTAATTTTGCATGTACGATGTCAGGAGCTTTTGCGGGATTGGTTTTAATGATAGTTTAAAAGAAAAAATTTTTAGGCGATGCCGTTTAAGTTTAATGAAGATATAGCGACTGCGGATGTTGCTGTTGAGGTGTGGGCAAATACAATTGAAGAATTGTTTTGTGATTCCGCGCTTGCGGTAAGTGAAGTTATGGTTGATACCGCGACGGTTGAACCACTAATTGAAAGGGAAATCTCTTTGAGTTCAAATTCACTTGATATGCTTCTTTATGATTTTTTGAACGAAATAGTCTATCTCAAAGACGCTCAAACTCTGCTTTTTTCGAAATTTGAAGTAAAGATAAATGACCTAAATTTGGAAGCCAAACTTTGGGGTGAAAATATAAATGGAGAAAAACACAATCTACGAATCGATGTCAAAGCGGTGACGCTTTACAGATTTAATCTTTATTTTGAGAATGGATTATGGCGCGCTGAATTTGTGCTGGATATTTAAAGGTTGGGAAATTAGGCTTGAAAAAGTTTCGGAAAGGTTTTATCTTTACTAAAAACAAAAAAGGAAAGAAAATTGACACAGGAAATTAAAAAATGGGCTTTGATTCTTGGCTCCTCAAGTGGATTTGGCGCTGCTACTGCAATCGAACTTTCAAAACATGGTTATAATATCTTCGGAGTTCATTTAGATCGTGCTGCAACAATGCCAAACGTTGAAAAGGTTATAAACCGGATAAAAGCTAACGGTGTTGATGTCGAATTTTTCAATGTGAACGCAGCAGACCACGAGAAGCGAAAGGAGGTCCTTGATGCGATCGAAAAAAGATTTCTTACGAAACCATCGATAATAAAAATTGTTCTTCATTCACTCGCTTTTGGAACTTTAAGACCTTATATTTCTGAAAATCCAGATGAGCAGGTGACACCAAAACAGATGGATATGACGCTTGATGTTATGGCTCATAGTTTGGTTTATTGGGTTCAAGATTTATTTCATAGAAAGTTGATAGGCAAGGGAACGCGAATTTTTGCGATGACAAGCGAAGGTTCAACTCGTGTTTGGGCTTATTATGGACCGGTTTCAGCGGCTAAAGCTGCGCTTGAATCCCATATTAGGCAACTTGCTTATGAACTTGTAAAGTATGGCATAACTGTAAATGGGATAAGAGCCGGTGTTACAGATACCCCTGCACTAAGGAAGATCCCGGGAAATGAGCAAATGATAGAATATTCCCTCAAGAGAAATCCTTCCGGTAGATTAACGACCCCTGAGGATGTCGCAAAGGCAATCGTTCACTTGAGTCATGATGATATGCAATGGGTTACGGGGAACATAATTGGAGTTGACGGAGGCGAATTCATAGCGGGATAATATTGTGGCGGGCTTTGAAACCCGCCTTTATTTTTTAAACGACTCCTTCCACATTTAAAACAAACGCATGCAAACCCTCATCTTCAAATCTATTGTTGAGGATTTTAACCTCGCTTAATAGTTTTTCAACGTTTTCATCTTGTATGACTGTTAAAATCATCGTGTTTATTTCGGGCCAAACATGCGTTCCAAAATGCGGTTCTCCTTTATCTGAACCCTGACCATAAACTTTTTCAATTTTTGTATAACCTCGGATGTTTAACTTTTCAAATATATTTAAAATCTCATCCTCAAGGGCTTGGTTAAAGACAAGAAGCACAAGTTTCATTTAACCTCCGCTTTTTTGTGTTCAAAGATCGAGTAAATTGTTGGAACAAGCACCAAAGTTATCAATGTTGAGAAAGTTAAACCACCAAGCATCGTTATACCAAGTGGGCGCCACAATTCTGAACCCTCGCCTTTGAAAACCGCAAGTGGTAATGTTCCTAAAATTGTTGTAAGAGTTGTCATTAAGACTGGACGAAGCCTGGTTTTGCCAGCTGTGACTATCGCATTATAAAGTTCATATCCACGAGCCCTTAAAAGATTTGTATAGTCAACAAGAACGATCGCATTATTGACAACTATTCCAACTAACATTATGAGACCCATAAATGCAGTGAGACCGAAAGGCACTCCAAAAATTAGAAGCCCAAACACAACCCCAACAAAAGCAAACGGGACAGAGAACATTATAACAAATGGGTGAAGAAGTGACTCGAATTGCGAAGCCATTATCATATAAGTCAAGATTACACCAAGTATCAAAACTTGAAAGAGGTCACCGAAAGCTTTTGTCTGTTCTTCTACTTTACCTGCAAATTTTATTTCAACGCCGGGAGGTATATCAAGTTTTTTGAGACGTTCTTGCAAATCTCTCACAACATCGCCAAGAGCTCTACCTTCAACATTTGCTCCAACTGGAATTATTCTTTGCCTATCCCTACGTTGGATTTCGATAGGCGAATAAGTATCGTAAATTTTTGCGATGTCTTTGATTTTTACCACATTTCCAGAAAGTGACTTTATCGGAATCTCCTCAAGATAAGAGATGCTATTTCTTAAATCTGCCCCAGGCTGAATTGTGATGTCATATTCATCACCAATTTCTTTGTACGTTGTTGCCTTCAGACCATAGATGCTTGATCTAACTGTTGCAGCTATTATACTTGTGTTAAGCCCGAGCGAAGCGCTTTTTTGTTTATCAACTTCAATCCTTATCTCTGGTGTTAATCCACTTCTTCCAATTTGAACATCTTTAGCACCGGGGATTTTTTCAAGTTCTGATTTTATTTGTTCGGCTACTCTCAATGTAAGATTTAAATCATAACCTGTAACTTCAACAGTTAAAGGTTTCCCACCACCAAAGATCAAGGCTTGGAAGTCCGAACCGCGCGAGATCTCAAATTTCTCAATTCCCGGTATTAACTTAACTCTTTCCCTAATTTTGGTACCAAGTTCTTCAACGGTTACACCTCGCTCTTTAACTGGAACTAATCTTGCTCCAACTGTGACAACGTTGTTTCCTTCTACTTGACCAGTTATTGTTGCGAATCCTTGTTCAGTAGTCCCTGCTCTCATAAAAATATACTTGCGCCATTTTGCAGGTATTTCTTCAAGAACTGTTTGTTGAATCTGTTCTCCAATTTTTATCGTTTCTTCAAGTCGTGTTCCTACCGGAAGTTGTGCTACAACTTGGATTTGTCCGGTGTCGCTTGCGGGGAAGAATTCAAAGCCAACAAATCTGAAAATGATAAAAGATAAAATGAACAGAACAAAAGCAGTTGCTATAATTACTAATTTGTGTCTCAGAGCCAGTGAAATTAAATTTCCATAAGCATTTTCAATAGCCTTGAACCATTTTTCGCTCGTCTCAAAAAGATTTGTAAGTATCTTGCTTCTTATTCCCTCCTCTCTTTTAAGCCATTTTGATGTAAGCATTGGTGTCAAAGTCAGCGAAGCTATCAGCGACGTTATGACCATAACTGTAACGAGATAACCGAGTTCTTTAAATAAAAATCCGGCTATCCCAGTTAAGAAAGCTAAAGGCAAAAATACAGCTATATTTGTTAAAGATGACGCAGAAATTGCGAGTCCAATTTCATTTGAAGCGATAACTGAAGCGGTTTTTGGGTTTTCACCTCGTTCAATATGTCTCGCTATGTTTTCAAGAACTACGATCGAGTTGTCAACCACAATTCCAATAGCTATTGCAAGCGACGAAAGTGAGATGAGATTTATCGTCCCGCCAATTAGATAAAGAACAATAAATGCAACGATCAATGAGAATGGAATCGTTAATATGATTATTAAGCTTGCCCTGATTTTTCTTAAGAAAAGCAATATAACTAGAATCACAAAGATGGCACCATAAATAACGGCGTTTGTTAAATTTCTGATTGAGTTACGAATGAATTCACTTGAATCAAAAGCAATGTTTAGTTGAACATCCTTAGGCAAAGTTTGTTGAATTTTCGGTAAAGCCTTTTTAACTGCGTCAACTACTTCAATTGTGTTTGCGGTTGCTTGTTTTTGAATGAACAACAAAACTCCAGGGGTATTGTTAATTTTAACATAAAGCGTTTGCTCTTTTATTGTGTCGATAACCTCAGAAACATCTCTTAAATAAACAAGAGCACCTTGATAGTTGCCTATAACTGTAGATTTAATTTCTTCGATCGATTTAAATTCACCCGGAACTCTGACATTGTACTCTTTCATCCCAACTTTAACTACACCTGCAGGGAGTGAGAAGTTTTCTGTCTGAAGAATTTGCGCAATCTGTGGGATTGTCAGGTTGTAGGCTTCGAGTTTTTTAGGGTCAACTTTTATCAATATCTCTCGTTGAGGTCCACCTACCGCAAATACCGCTCCAACACCAGGGACTTGTCTTAAAGGTTGGGCAATTTTATCCTCTATGATCTTGTTTATTCCCGGGAAACTTTCCCTTGAATTTATCCCTATCATCATAACGGGTAGAGTCGATGTACTAAATTTAAAAATTGATGGCTCTTGGACATCGTTTGGCAATCTTTGTTTTACTCTATCTATAGCGTCTCTAACATCGTTGGTTGCTTCTGCAATGTCAGTGCCCCAATTAAATGTTACTGTGATAATTGATATATTATCTTTTGAACTTGAGGTAACCTTAGAAACATTATTTATTGTGCTAACCTGCTCTTCGATTAATTTCGTCACTTTTTGCTCGACATCTTCCGCTGACGCACCCGGATAGATGGTTACAACGCTTATAGCTGGCGGTTCAAGTTTTGGCAGAAGATCTACTGCAAGCCTCATAAGAGCAAACGCACCTAAAACAGCAAGAGCCATATAAAACATCACAGTAGTTACAGGTCTACTTACTGCAAGTTTAGGTAAATTCATGTCTGATACCTCCTTAAATTTTTATTCGATTATATTAACCTTTACGCCATCCGCAAGCCTCGTTTGACCAGATACGACGATCTGTTCGTTTTCAGCGACTCCACTTAGCACTTCAACTTCTCCATCAAATTTTCTCCCGATAGTTATATTTCTTCTTTGTGCCACACCATCTTTGACAACGAAAACATAATTAACATTTGAACCCGGCAATGGGACAAGCGCTGATTCGGGTATAATTATCCCTTGTCCTTGACCGATTTTAATTCTAACCCTTGCAAACATTCCTGGTCTTAACAAAAGTTGTGGATTTGGAACTTCAATTTCTGCGGTGAATGTCCTTGATATAGAACTTACAGCGGGATTTTTTTGAACTACTCTGCCAATGAAAACTTTATCTGGATATACATCCACTGTTACTTCTGCAGGCTGATTCAATTTTATAAATGGGAAATCTTTCTCAGCGATGCTTAATTTTATCTTAACTAAATCCATTCTCATCAATGTGATAATGCCTGGGCTTCCGCCACCGGTTGGGACAAGCGTAAAAACTTCACCCTCGTTCATTAATTTTTCAGTGACTATGCCATTAAATGGCGCTCGTATTTGAGTATTTGAAAGTATGAGCTCATACGAGGCTTTTGCGGCTTCATAATTTGCTTTCGCTCTTTCCAATTGTTGCTCTGGGATTGAACCTGTTTCGAAAAGTGATTTCATTCTTTTGTAGTCCGATTCAGCAAGCTCAAATTGAATTTTAGCCTGTGTTAATTGTTGTGTATTCATTTGGACAAGTATTTGTCCCTCTTTTACAAGATCGCCCTCTTTTACATAAATTTTCTCAACTGTTCCAGACATTTGTGCGCCGATCCTTGCCCTTTGATACGGCTCAACTGTTCCAGCGTATTCAAGTATAATTTCATAGTTTTTCTTAACCGCTTTTGCCACCTTGACAGGTATAACCTCAGCTAAATTATCTTCATTTGGATTTTCTTTTTTCGAGCCGCAGCCAGAGATGAGAATTATTCCAGCAAATAACAATGTGCTTAAAGTGATCCTTTTCATCTTTCCTCCGTAAGATATTTTGTTTTACCTGTTAATCTTTCTAAATCGCTCAACGCCACGAGATAGTCATAAATTGCCTGTTGATAGTTTAATCTCGCTTGAGCCAGATTAACTTCAGCATTGCTAACCTCAAGTTGAGTTCCGACCCCACTTTCAAATCTTCTCCTTGCAATTTTATATCCAAGTTCAGCTAGTTCAACCGCTTTCTTTTGGGCTTCTATTCTTTTCTTCGATTGATCAATTTTGTAAAGCGTATTTTTAAGTTCATTTTCAAGGGCTTGCTTTGTAAATGTTAATCTTTCCATCGACTGTTGAAGCGATATCCGCGCTTGATCAATCCTTGCTTGAGTTCCAAAACCTTTAAAAATTGGAATTTGAATCTGCAACCCAACAAATGTCGTTCTTATCCAACGATATTGGTTAAAATTGAAATCATTCGCCTGCGATTGATATTGAAAGTTACCAATTAGAAACAGCGATGGCAAATGACCCGAAAATTCAGTTGAAACAAGTTCCCTTGAAATCTCAACTTGATATTCCGCTTGTTTTAGATCCGGATTATTTTGATATAGTTCTTTAAGCGCCGTTGAATGATCAATTTCTTGAAAATCTTTGATTTCCATATCTCCGACTACATCTATTTCTTGTTTAACATCAAGCCCAAGTGTAAGTTTAAGACCATTTTTTGCGAGTTCAAGGTTATTTTCTGCTTGAATAAGAAGAGGTAACAAATTTTGATATTGGACTTGAGCGCTTACGTAATCGTACTCGGAAACAAGACCTTGTCGATACATCTTTTCGACATTTTTTAAATTATCCTCCGCAAAGTCGATTCTCATCTTGGTTATTTTATAACCTTCCTTTGCGAGTAAGACGCCATAGAAAGCTTTCTTAACATCGGTTATCGTTTTTGCAGAGATGCTTTTGTAAACTTGTTCAGCAAGCGCTCTGCTTTTATTTGCAACTCTTATTCCAGAGTAAACTGGCCATGCAAAAATTGGCATCTGCAGGGCGAGCGAACCAAGGTATGAGTTATCAAAACCGATTTCGATCACTCCTCCCGTTAATCTTCCAAATGGTGAATCGGGGGGAAGGAATAAAACAGGTTTTTTAAGATATCTCGAATAGCTGGCGGATAAGTTAAGTTGAGGTATCAGAGCAGACCTCGCTTCGACAAGTTTTTCCTCAGATTTGATAAGTTCAAGCCGAGCGACCCTGACTTGGTTGTTGTTTTCAAGTGCTATCTTAATCGCTTCATCAAGCATTAGTGTTTTTATTTGTGCAAGCAAAAACGCTGGCACAAAAATGAGAAAAAATATTTTTTTCATTTTTCCGTTTTTCATTTGTTTTTTGAAATCCCATTAAAGATAATTTCAATCGTTATATCGATTATCTCCTCGGGCGTTGGATTTGCGAAATCTTCCAACAGACAACCATAGATTAGGTCTCTTAAAATTCCATTAAAAGTTGTCACAATTATGTTGGGGTGAAAATTTTTTAGGTTTCCGTTTTTTATATCTGTGGCAACTATGTCGGTTAATATCTGGTTGATCTGCTTTAATCGTCTCATCACATAACTTTTTGTCCTCTCTCTATCCTCGGCGTTCATTTGCATCACAGCTTGCATCATCACATTAAACGAATGTCTACTTTCAAGAAGAAAATAATTTACAACATTGAGAGCGTAAACTTTGAGTTTCTCTCTGGCGTCTCCCTTTAAATTTTTAGCTTCTTCTGCAAATGCTTGGACTTTATCGAACAATTCTTTCAAGGCCTCATTGAAAAGCTCTTTCTTGCTTTTGAAATACGAATAAATGGCACCTTTGCTAAATTGAGCATGTTCCGCGATCTCTTCAATCGTTGTGTCTTTGTATCCCTTTTTCCCAAAAAGATACAACGCTGCCTCAATAATTTCTTGCCTGTGTCTTTCCTTTATTATTTCGCGCCTTTTTGACCTAACCAATTTTTAAAGTTCCGTTTTGTTTTAATAGTTGTATGACTAAATGTAATACATTTTGACTGAAAAGTCAAATTTTGACCGACTGGTTTATTTTGTTTTTGTTTTCGTTCTTTTTAAATTGAAATAAATTTCATACCAAAGCGATTCCAACGGGTTATGAAATATCTTGAGGATGTAATTGCTGCGATTTCGACGGCGATTGGAGAGGCAGGAATTTCTGTAATAAGGATAAGCGGAAAAGATGCGATAAAAATTGCGGACAAAGTCTTTAGAGGAAAGAAAAAACTTGAGGAAGTTAAAACACATACAGCACACTACGGAAGCATAGTTGATTCATCGGGCAAAGTCGTTGATTATGTGGTTGCAACTGTGTTTAGAGCTCCTCATTCATACACTGGAGAAGATGTGGTTGAGATAAGTTGTCACGGTGGTATTTTTGTTACTCGAAAAGTTCTTGAGACGATCCTTGAGGCAGGGGCGCGACTTGCTCAGCCAGGGGAGTTCACAAATAGAGCATTTCTTAATGGGAAAATTGATCTTTCACAGGCGGAAGCAATTGCGGATTTGATAAGGTCTGCAACAGATCTTGCTTATCAAAGTTCGCTTTCACAACTTGAAGGTTCGCTTTCAAGGAAAATAAAAAAGATGAGAGACGACCTTATAAATTTGTGTTCGCTTGTTGAGCTTGAGCTTGATTTCGCAGATGAAGACCTTGAGTTTGTCGATAAGCCCGAACTTGCTAATAAGATAAAAGAGGTTATTTTGGAAATCGACGAGTTAATTGAAACATTTAAATATGGCAAAATCTATCGTGAGGGTATAAAGGTTGTAATTGCAGGAAAGCCAAACGCTGGGAAGTCAAGTTTGTTGAATGCTTTATTAAATGAAAATAGAGCAATTGTAAGCAATATCCCTGGAACAACTCGAGATATAATTGAAGAAAGTTTGAATATAGACGGCGTTCTCTTTAGAGTTATTGACACTGCCGGATTGAGAGAGACTTATGATATTATAGAGCAAGAGGGCGTTAGAAGAGCGGAAGAGCAACTTAGAAAAGCGGATATGATTCTTCTTGTCATAGATTCAACCGATGAAATTGACGAACAAGATATTAGGATTTATCATCGGGTTTTAAATCTTGCAGTAAATGAGTCAAAAAAGTGTATAGTTGTGTTTAATAAAGTTGATCTTCTTAATGGAAATCAAATTCGAAGCGAAAAGATCGTTGGTGATTTCCCTGTAGTTCATATTTCAGCTTTGACTGGTCAAGGTCTTGATAAGCTAAAAAAGCTTATGGTTGAGCAATCATTTCTTGGAACAAATCGCGCTGATTCAAGCGTTGTTGTTACAAATGTAAGGCATCGCGACGCACTTGTCAAGGCTAAACAAAGTTTGCTTTATGCTTTGAAATCGCTTGAAGAAGGAATGAGTGGCGACCTTGTGGCTGTAGATTTAAGAGCTGGACTTAATCATCTCGGGGAAATAATTGGAGAGGTGACGACGGATGATATTCTAAACAATATCTTTTCGAAATTTTGTATCGGTAAATAAAAATGTTTCACGTGAAACATTTCGAAAACAAAATCTCTTTAGATGGCAATGATAATAAATCCAACAATAGATGAAGTTTATGATGTTATAGTTGTTGGCGGTGGACACGCTGGAATTGAAGCGTCCCTTGCTTGCGCAAGAATGGGAATGAAAACACTTCTTATGACAATGGATATAACCGCCATTGGGCGCATGTCTTGCAATCCAGCTGTCGGTGGAACCGCAAAAGGACATCTTGTCAGAGAAATCGACGCTCTTGGTGGTGAAATAGGTAAAATCGCAGATGCAACAGCCATTCAATATAGAATTTTGAATAAATCTAAAGGTCCTGCGGTTTGGTCCCTTAGAACGCAAAACGATCGTGAAGGATATTCCATTGAAGCAAGAAGAAGGATTGAAGAGCAAGAGGGTCTCGACATAATGCAGGACGTTGTGACGGAGATTTTTGTCGAAAATGGTAAAGTGGTTGGAGTAAGAACGGGTCTTGACATAAAAATTGCTTGTAAGGCGCTCATAATTGCTGCAGGGACATTTTTAAATGGGAAAATGTACACAGGACTTGTCAGTAGAGTAGGGGGAAGGTTCGGCGAGCCAGCAGCTACAGGGCTTACTGAATCACTTGAAAAGCTCGGCTTCGTAAGTGGCAGATTGAAGACGGGAACTCCTCCAAGAATTGACGCAAGAACTGTTGATTATTCAAAAGTGCAAGTTGAACCAGGGGATCCGGATGCAGAGCCATTTTCTTTTCAAACAAAAGAAATTATAAAAGATCAAATCCCATGCTACCTGACTTATACAAATGAAGAAACGCATAAAATACTTGAAAAAGGGTTCGACCGGTCTCCGCTCTTTACGGGTTTGATCAAAGGGCGCGGTCCAAGATATTGCCCTTCAATTGAAGACAAAGTTTATCGCTTCCGGGATAAGGAAAGGCATCAAATCTTCTTGGAACCTGAAGGAAGAAACACTCATGTTATGTATGTAAACGGTTTTTCGACAAGTTTACCTGTAGAGATTCAACTTGCGGGCCTAAAGACAATCCCCGGGCTTGAAAATGTAAAGATGCTTCGTCCCGGTTATGCGGTTGAATACGATTTCTTCCCACCACATCAATTAAAACTTACGCTTGAAACGAAACTTGTTGAAGGGCTTTATTTTGCGGGACAGATAAACGGTACCTCAGGGTATGAAGAAGCAGCAGCCCAAGGTATAATCGCGGGGATAAATGCAGCTCTTAAAATTAAGGGCGAGGACGAATTTGTACTTAAGCGAAGTGAGGCTTACATTGGTGTTTTGATTGATGATTTGGTGAACAAAGAGATAGATGAACCCTACAGAATGTTTACTTCGCGTGCTGAATATCGCTTGATGCTGAGGCAAGACAATGCAGATAGAAGATTGATGAAATATGGCTATAAATTTGGTTTGATTCCAAGCGATGTATATCAGAGATTGCTTGAAAAAGAAGAAATGATAAAAGAAGCGCTTTACTTTGTAAAAAATAGAAGCGTCAAACCATCCGAGGTAAATTCATACCTTGAAAGGATTGGTTCAAAACCGCTTGAGCAAAGTGAAAAACTTGACCAGTTGATCAAGCGACCTGGGGTAAATATTGCTGAACTTTTTGAACTCCAGACGTTCAAATCGGATAACATTTTGCAGAAAGTTTTGAGGCGTAGGGATGTTTTAAGACAGGTTGAAATTGAAATTAAGTATGAGGGATACATTCAAAGGCAACTTGAAGAGATCGAAAAGTTTGAAAAATATGAATCGATAGAGATCCCAAGGGATTTCGATTATACCAAGGTGAAATCACTTTCGACTGAGGCAAGGGAAAAATTGATGAAAGTTAGACCCAGGTCAATAGGACAAGCCTCGAGAATTTCCGGGGTTTCCCCAGCGGATATATCTGTGCTTATGGTCTACTTGAAAGGTTAAAAATGTTTCACGTGAAACATTTTTGATATCCAAATTTCAGGAAAAATGGAATTCGAGGACTTTGTCAAAGTTTGCGAGTTAAATGGACTTGCGATTGAAGATAAAAAACTCGACCTCTTGAAAAATTATGTCGATATCCTGCTTGAATGGAACAAAAAGGTAAATCTAATCTCGAGGAAAGAAATAGATATCTGGGGTAGGCATATATTACATTGTATCTCGCCATTGTTTAAATTCGAAATTGAATCGGGAGCTTTTATTCTTGATCTTGGGACAGGCGGGGGATTGCCGGGAATCCCATGGGCGATTTTAAACGATAGGGCAAAATTTGTTCTGCTTGATGGAACGAAAAAGAAGATAGAAGCGGTATCTGGTATTTTAAAAAAGCTTGGGCTTGAAAACGCTAAAGCAGTTTGGGGGAGGGCGGAAGAAATTTCTAAAGTTGAAGAATACAAAGGAAAGTTTGATTATGTCATCTGTCGCTCGGTTGCGGAACTAAGAAAACTTGTCAAATGGAGTTTTGATTTTTTAAATCCCTCAAATTTCTCAAAAAAGTTCTTGGAAGAAACAAGCCAAAGGTATTATCTTTACTCTGGTTCTCTTATCGCTTTTAAAGGAGGCGATGTTGAAGAAGAGCTCAATCTTGCGCTTAAAACTAAGTTCGTCGCCGATTTTAAATTGATCGAATTAAGTTTTAAAGGCGATGAAAAAGTGAGTTTTGACGATAAAAAAGTTGTGCTTTTGAAATTAACAACAAAATAGGAATAAAATGGCAAGATCAGGAAAAGAACTTTTTGACGAACTCCTGAACTTGACAACAGAGCAAAGAAATCCAGCGAGCATGGATATCGATTCAAGATCAACGATCGAAATCTTGAAGATAATCAACGATGAAGACAAAAAAGTACCTTATGCTGTTGAAAAAGAAATCCCGTATATAGCACAGGCGGTTGAACTTGTCGTTCAGGCGTTTAGGCAAGGTGGAAGATTGATTTATGTCGGAGCTGGGACGAGTGGACGATTGGGAATACTTGATGCGGCTGAATGTCCGCCAACATTTGGCACAGATCTGGAAATGGTTCAAGGAATAATCGCAGGTGGACCCGAGGCAGTTTTTAGAGCTCAAGAAGGAGCGGAAGATAGAGAAGAAGATGGGGCAAGAGATATCGAAGCAAAAAATGTAAACGAAAAAGATGTTGTCTGTGGAATAGCAGCAAGCAAAAGAACACCCTATGTTGTCGGTGCGGTAAGAAGAGCTAAAGAACTTGGAGCAAAAACGATCTTTATAACTACAAATCCAAGGGAACAGTTTAATTACTCATTTGTCGATGTTGCTATTTGCCCGGAAGTTGGCCCAGAGGTTATAATGGGATCAACGAGAATGAAATCAGGCACTGCACAAAAGTTAATTTTAAATATGATTTCAACGACAGCTATGATACGACTTGGGAAGGTTTATGAAAACCTTATGGTAGACCTTCAGATGACAAGCGAGAAATTGAAGGAAAGAGCAAAGCGTGTCGTTATGATAGTCACCGGTATTGATTATGAGACAGCAGAAAGATATCTTAAAGAAGCTGGAGGACATGCAAAAACAGCAATTGTGATGATAAAAACGGGCTGTTCAACGCAAGAAGCGCGCGAAAGACTTAGGAAGGCGGATGGTTTTGTAAGAGCAGCGATAGAAGGGAAAACTTTGATTTAAATTAACAGATATGAATTTCGTCGATAAAATTTTTCAAACACATAGATTTGGAGAGATCGATAAATTTCTTCGCTCCGATGAAGATAGATTAAATCTCAAAAACGTTGCTGGTTCCCTTTTTAGTCTAATTATAGCGTATGCGTATGAAATTTTACAAGACAAGATTATCGTTCTTGTTCAAGACGATGAATTTGGAAGAAAGATTGCGGATGATTTAAACTTTTTAATCGGTGAAGATAAAGTATTTGAGTTTATCCCAGATGAAGATATGCTTGCAGATGATATAGATGTTTTGAGAATAAAATTTGCGTATGAATATTCACGGGGAAATAAAGTTTTTATTGTCTCTATAGGTCAAATTGAAGAAAAGATCCCTATAGCCAAGGGGCTTAATGCTATTTCATTCCCAATTTCCGTGGGGGAGAGGGTAAATTATGAGCAATTTTTGATGTATTTATCTGAAAATAATTTCGAAAAGAAAAAATACGTAGAGGCGCGTGGTGATTATAGTGTAAGAGGAAGTATATTAGACGTTTTTGGGTTTGCTGGGGAATTCCCATTAAGAATCGAATTTTTCGGCAATGAAATCGCATTGATTAGAGAATTTGACCTGTTTACCCAAAGATCACTTAGAAATTTAAATTCTGCTATCATTGTCCCAAAGATTACAAATGCGACAAGTTTCGATATGGTCGATGTATATAAACTATTCAATGATTCGTTTTGCATCGTTGAAGATAAAAATTTGGTTGTTCAAGCGCTTGACGAAGATATCTTCGATGGGATAAAGTTTAAAAAGTTTATCAATGTTGTAATATTGGAAACTGGCAATTCTGAGGGAAAGGTTATCGATTTCGCTTCGAAAAGACAGCCATTTTTCAATAGCAGTATAACTCTTCTCTCCAGTGAACTTTTGAGAATGTTCAAAAATGATTTTGATATTTTTTTGCTTTGTGAAGGACAAGAGCAGATGGAACGAATGAAGGAATTGCTCGAGGAATCGATGGGATTTGAAAATGTTGCTAAAGTTAACTTTGGCAAGAAATCGGTTAATTACGGGTTTATATTAACGAGAGATAAAATCGTGGTTTTAACTGAGCATGAAATTTTTAACCGAATTAAAGCGAGGAATTTTCTCAAATATAGAAAATTTAAGGGCATAACTCTTCATGAACTTGATATGCTTAAACCCGGGGATTTTGTCGTCCATGTCGATTATGGGATAGGGAAATTTGCGGGGCTTCAAAAAATAAAGATAAATGGAATCGACCAAGAAGTAGTCCGACTTGAATACACAGATGATGGGGTTCTTTATGTAAATTTGAATTATATCAACAGGATAAAAAAATATCAGGGTGAAGAAGGGGTTATACCGAAGTTAAGCAAACTTGGAACTGCGGAATGGGAAAAACTCAAGGAGCGAACAAAGGATAGCATTAAGAAAGTTGCGCGAGATTTAATATGGCTTTATGCTAAGAGAAGTTATGTCAAAGGATTTAAATTTTCGCCCGATAATTATTTGCAAAAAGAAATGGAAGCCTCGTTTATTTATGAGGATACGCCGGATCAAAGAAGGGCGACGATAGAAGTCAAGCAGGACATGGAAAGTGAAAAGCCGATGGATAGGTTAATTTGTGGGGATGTTGGATTTGGGAAGACGGAGGTAGCGATAAGAGCTGCTTTTAAAGCTGCTCTTGACAAAAAACAAGTTGCAGTTTTAGTTCCGACTACAATTTTAGCGCATCAACATTATAAGACATTTACAGAAAGATTGAGAAATTATCCCATTAGAATCGAGGTTTTGTCGAGATTAATTCCGCGTGCAAGGCAATTGCAAATAATCGATGATTTAAGCAAAGGTGATGTCGATATAATAATTGGGACGCACAGGTTGCTTTCAAATGACATAAAATTTAAAGACCTTGGTTTATTGATAATCGACGAAGAGCATAGATTTGGAGTTGAGGCTAAGGAGAAGTTAAAGAAGGTGAAAGTAAATGTCGACACTTTAACTTTAAGTGCAACCCCGATACCAAGAACGTTATATTTCTCGCTTATGGGCGCAAGGGATATGTCGATAATTAACACGCCTCCACCAAATCGCCTTCCAATAATTACAAAGATTATAACTGTTGACTCACCGAAGTTTAAGGATATAGTGAAAAATGCAATTTATTATGAGATAAGCCGTGGTGGACAAGTTTATTTCGTTGTTGATAAAATCACAGAAATCGAAAATATCACAAGGTTCTTAATGGAAATTTCGCCAGATTTAAAATTTGATGTTGTGCATGGTAAAATGAAACCATCTGCAATTGAGAAAGTGATGTTGAGATTTCTCGACCAAAAATTCGATATTTTAATTTCGACGAAAATAATTGAGGCAGGTATAGATATACCAAACGTTAATACGATTTTCATTTACAATGCTCATACATTTGGGCTTGCAGAGATATACCAGTTTCGTGGTAGGGTTGGGCGTTCAAATAGACAAGCTTACGCATATCTTATAATACCACCGGTTGAAGTTATAGGCACAAACGCAATTCGTAGACTTTCTGCGATAGAGGAGTTTACCGAACTCGGTTCTGGTTTGAACCTTGCGTTAAAGGATATGGAAATTCGAGGTGTAGGGAATTTGTTCGGGAAGGAACAAACGGGATTTATAAACGCGGTTGGTTTTGACCTTTACTGTAGGATACTTGAAGAAGCAATGGATGAATTGAAAGAACGTGAGTTCAAAGATATTTTCAAAAATGAGAGAAAGATAAAAAGAAAATTTGACGCTGTTGTTTGGGCAAATATAAGTACTTTTATTCCCGATTATTACATTGAGAATGGTTCGGAGAGGTTTAACTATTATCAAAGGCTGTATGAGGCGAACGGATTAGAGGAAATTGAAGAAATAGTTGAGGAGATAGAAGATAGGTTTGGAAGACTACCAGATGAGGTTGAGAACTTGGTTTTGATTTCAAAGATAAAATTCCTTTCAGAGAAGAATGGAATTGAAAGGGTTGAAGTTGGGCGAGAATTTGTAAGTGTGATTTTGAAGGAAGAGTTGATGGGATCTGAAGGCTTCAAAGTTATCGTCGATGTTTTTTCCAAGGGTTCGAATTTAAAATTTGAGAAAAGAAGTGGAAGGACGGTTTTGATCTTAAAGTTTAAATATTCATCCTCTGTCAAACAAAACCTTGTTAAATTTTTTGGATTGCTTGAGGAATTAACTGGTCAATTTTCTTATGATGAAGGATACCTCGCCACCAATCCATAGATTTTGGTCTCCCTCTTTAAACTTCAGTACTTCATAACCTCTGCTTGAAGGTATCAGATATATTTCTCCGTTTTCTGTTTTTTTCAGGAATCGAATCAATCCTTCGTCCCCAACGCTTGCAAATACTATGGTTCCATTTTTGAGATTTAATCTTTGGGTTATTATTGCGATGTCGCCTTTAAAAATTCCATCTTTTCGCATCCCATCGTCGGGAACTTCAACTGCGAAAGATAGAGAAGTGGCAAATATCTTTGAATCAAGTTTAATGGTACCGCTTAAGTTTGTAAACATCGATAGAGGATTTTGAGCGTCAAAATTTGAGATGAGCGGAATTTCTTTTACTTCGTTTTGTCTTTTGTCAAGTTTGAGGTCGTTGATGATTATATTTCTTGCTTTAAAGTTTGCTCTTTTGATGTAGCCTTTTTTTTCAAGTGCATTTAAAATTGAATGGACAGCATTTGTCGATTTGAAGTTAAATTTTTTGCATATCTCTCGAACTGTTGGAGGTTTTTGATTTTTCATTGTGTATTCTTTTATGAATTCAAGGATTTCGTTTTGTCTTTTAGTTAAAGCCTTCCGCATATCTTGATAAGGTTAGTTTTCGGGACTGTCATAATATACTGAACATTTGTTCAAAAATCAAGAGGGGTTTTGTTGCTCTGCCCTATATTATTTTGTGAATGAGGAATAACGCCTTTTATTGTCGGCTCTTGCAAAAAGATTATAAAAGCATATATTTAGGGTACAGTGGTAAATTGTGGTGAATTGTGGTTTAAATATAAATTTATTATGTCATCGTTTAAAGGAAGTTACATATACGCAGTGGATGAAAAAGGAAGAGTTAGCATCCCAGCGAGGATGCGGAAATATCTATCGCCAGAAGCAAATGAAACTTTCGTGATAACCCGGGGCACGGATACATGCCTTTTTCTTTTTCCGCTCGATGAATGGGAAAAACTTGAAAGAAAATTAAAGGAGTTGAACACTTTTAACCCTAAACATAGATTTTTGGTTAGAATTCTTCTGATGTGGGCTGTTGAAGTCACACTTGATAATCAATCCAGGGTTATGATACCGAAAAATCTTCTTGAATTTGCGAAAATAGATAAAGAAGCTCTTATTATCGGTGCGCTTGATAGAGTAGAGATTTGGAATCCGAATATATTCCAGGAATATGTTAACTCTCAGCCAGAAAGTTACGAAAATGTTGTAGAAAAAATTTTGGGAATGATGTGACGGAGAAAGTTTTTCACATACCAGTTATGGTTGAGGAAACTATGAGATACTTGATAACAGAGTCCGATGGAATTTATGTCGATGGCACGGTTGGAGGTGGAGGGCATAGTGAGGAGATTTTGAGGAGGACAAGGGCGAAAGTTATTGGATTTGATATTGATCCCGAAGCGGTTGAGTTTGCACGCCAACGTTTGAGAGATTATGGGGATAGAGTTTTGATCCTTAACAAGAATTACGCAACGATTAAGGGAAGTTTAGAAGAGTTGAAGATAGAGAAAATAACAGGTTTTTTGCTCGACCTCGGTGTTTCTTCGCATCAACTTGATTTTGGCGGTGGTTTTAGCTTCAGATTTGGTGAAAAGCTTGATATGCGAATGGATAGGGCTTCCGATTTAACCGCCTCGGATATTTTAAATAATTATTCTGAAAAAGAAATTGCTGATATAATTTTCAAGTTCGGAGAAGAGCACAAGGCAAAAGCGATAGCGAAAGAGATTGTAAAATACAGAAAAAGAAAAAAAATAGAGACAACGGGGGAACTTGTCAAGATAGTTGATAAAGTGGTGAGCAAAAAATATAGATTAAAAGTACTTGCTCGAGTTTTTCAAAGTTTAAGGATTGCAGTGAATAGGGAGCTTGACAATTTAAAAGTTGCCCTTGATTCAGCTATTGATGTTCTTGAAAAAGGTGGAAGGATTGTCGTCATATCTTATCATTCGCTTGAAGATAGAATTGTTAAAAATTTTTTCAAAAAGATGGAGAAAATGTGTATTTGTCCACCTGGGATTTCAGGGTGCAAATGTGGAAAGGTTCAAGTTATCAGAATTTTAACGAGGAAACCGATCGTCCCAAAGGAAGAAGAAATAAGTTTGAATCCAAGGGCAAGAAGTGCGAAGTTAAGAGCTGGAGAAAAAATTTTGGATTAGGCTATGGCAAAGGAGAAGAGAACAACAAGTAGAGCGACGATTCTTATTTTTTTAATAATTTTTGTGTTGGTCGGTGTAATTTACATTTGGAATTCTTTCGTTGTTGATAAAAAAATCGACGAACTTATTAGGCTCGAGCGGAAATTGGAGCAGTTGAAAATTGAAAAATTGCATCTTGAGTCAGAATACGAAAAACTTACTTCTGTAGGTTATGTTGCGCGATTTGCAGAAAAGCAACTTGGTCTTATTTTTCCAAAAGGAGAATCGAAAGAAATTGAGATAAGCAAGGGTGAGCTTGGAGGTCAAAAATAATTTTAAAGATTTTCGTGTGTTGTTTCACGCGAGATTGAGATTTTTGCTCGCTTTATTTGGTTTGATCTCTGTTCTTGTTGTTTTAAGGCTTTTGAAGGTTCAAGTTTTCGAACATTCTTATTATTCTTCGCTTTCAAATGCTCAATATTATTCGAAAGTAAGTTTACCTGCAAAGCGTGGGCTTATATTTGATAGGGAAGGAAGAATTCTAGCGACGAATATCGTTGGGGTTCAAATTGGCGCAGACCCAGTTTACCTGAGGAGGGTAAAAGCAAACATAGATGGGATCTCTGAAAATCTTGCAAAGATATTTGGTGGGGATAAAGGGTATTATCTTGAGAGGTTAAGAGAGCGCAACAAAAGATTTGTTTGGTTGATTAGAGATGCTTCGGCATTCTCCGTTGCGAAGTTTGATTCATTTGTACATAGATTGAGGACACGAAAAGAGAAGGAAGTATATCGTGGGATAATAAAAATCGAAAAGTTCAAGCGTTACTATCCTTATGATAATCTTGCAAGCCATGCGTTGGGTGCGGTCAGCAATCATGAAAATAAAGCGATGATGGGGGTAGAACTTGAGTTTGACAAAATTTTAAGAGGAAGAGATGGATTTATGAGATTGGCAAGAGATGGGTTAGGTGATGTTCGAGTCTCCGCGGAGCTTGAATTAGTGAAACCAATTGATGGTTATAATTTAAAGTTAACGATTGATGTTGAAATACAATCGATAATTGAAAGTGAACTTGAAAAAGGGGTGAAGGAATTTGAAGCAGAAAGCGGAGTTGCTTTAGTCATTGACCCATGGACTGGGGATATACTTGGATTTGCAAGTTATCCCAATTTCAACCCAAATTATTATTGGATGTATAACATTGAGAATTTAAAAAATAGAGCAATTGTCGAAGCTTTTGAACCCGGTTCGACCTTTAAAATAGTTCCTGCTTCGCTTTTGCTTGAGAAAGATTCTAAAAAGTTATATATGAGAGTTAACGTTGAAGGAGGAAAAAGTTTAATCCGCGGTGTTAAGGTTGTAGATTATGAGCCGAGAAACATATTGAGTTTTGATGAAGTTTTGAAGTATTCGAGCAATATCGGGATGGCTAAACTTTCGTTGGGGCTTAATAACCTCGAGTTTTATAGACAAGCGAGAAATTTTGGATTTGGAACATATACTGGAATAGGCTTGCCGGGTGAATCAAAGGGCGAGTTGAAAACGCCGGACAAATGGTCTCCCGCTACAAAAATTTTTATGTCGTTCGGTTATGAATTGAGAGCCACCCCACTTCAAATAGCAATGGCGTATGCAAGCATAGCCAACGGTGGAGTTTTAATTCAGCCAAGAATTGTGAAAGAAATTATAAATTCCGAAGGCAAGGTCGCCAAAAGTTTTCCCGTCCTTCCAGTTAGAAGGGTTATTTCGGAGAGAACAGGTAAAATTTTGGCCGAAATTCTTGAAGATGTTGTAAATGAAGGGACAGGAATACAAGCTAAAGTGGAGGGATTAAGAATCGCAGGAAAAACCGGAACAGCACAGATTTATGATCTTGGATTTTACTCAAAATCAAAATATAGAGTTTCTTTCGTTGGATTTTTTCCGGCGGAGAAACCGAAGTTTGTATGTTTTGTCATGCTTGAGTCCCCAAAGAAAAAATATGCTGGTGGAGCTGTTGCAGCGCCAATTTTTAAAAGAATTGTAGAACGATTGATTAAGTTATCACCAGTTGAAATTGAAAACGAGAAGGGAAAATTTGATAACCTTGAGAAAAAGAAAATGGCGATTGTTGAAAAAGTTGAATCTGTAGAGAAAGGAAGGATGCCAGATTTAAGAAACTTAAGTCTCCGCACCGCACTCAAAAAGGTTTCATCGTTTGATTTGAAAGTTAGTATAGTTGGTTCAGGTGTTGTTGTAAATCAGAGTCCGAAGCCTGGGGAAAGGATAACACTTGGGATGGAGTGCGTGATTTATTGTCGTGATGATCTGAAGATAAGTTTAAGTGAAAAATAAGGTTAATTGAAAAGATGTTGCTTGGCGAAATTTTGAAAAATATCAGAGTAAAAAAATTGGTTGGCGATGTGGATGTTGAAGTAAAGAATATCGTTTATGATTCTCGTGAAGCAGGCGAGGGAAGTTTATTTGTTGCGATAAAAGGTTTAAATGTCGATGGGCATAGATTTATACCCGAGGCAGTGCTTGCGGGTGCAGTTGGGGTTGTACTTGAAGATGATGGGATGGTTGAAGATGGTTATTTTGAGGAAAGGGGAGTTGTAAAAATCGTTGTTCCTGATTCAAGAAAAGCATTAGCTTTGATTTCATCCGCTTTTTATAGTTTCCCTTCAAGGAAGTTAAAACTTGTTGGAGTGACTGGGACAAATGGAAAGACCACCACAACACATCTTATCAAATCAATTCTTGAAAGCGCTGGATTAAAAACTGGTTTGATAGGGACGATAAATTATGTAATTGGAGATGAGATTATTCCAGCTGTGCAGACAACGCCTGAATCACTTGATCTAAACAGATTTTTAAGTGAAATGGTCAATAAAAATATCTCTGCTTGTGTGATGGAGGTTTCATCGCATGCTTTGGCGCTTGATCGTGTTTATGGACTTGATTTTGATGTTGGGGTCTTTACGAATTTAACTCAGGATCATCTCGATTTTCATCGAACTTTTGAAGCATATTTTCAAGCGAAGAAAATTTTATTTGATTCTTTAAAAGAATCCGCTTACGCTATTTATAATATCGATGACCCATACGGTGAAAGAATTGTCTCTGACACGAAAGCGGAAAAATTATCTTACGGAAAAAGTGAAAGGGCTGATGTGAGAGTTAAAGACATCGCGTTAAGTTTCAATGGCACAAGCTTAGTTGTCCAAACCCCAACCGAAAGTTCACTTGAGATAAATTCGAAGTTAATCGGTGAGTTCAATGTTTACAACATTTTGGCATCCGTGGCTGTTGGTTATGTGCTTGGGATTGAGCATGGGGATATAAAAAGAGGAATTGAAAGTCTTGAAAATGTCGGAGGGAGATTTGAAAAGATGATCTCTTCAGATGGATATGTTGTTATAATAGATTACGCTCATACGCCTGATGCGCTTGAAAAGTGTATAGATACTATTTTAAAGTTAAGGGAACAGGCTGGCGGAGGGAAATTGATAACCGTTTTTGGATGTGGTGGCGATAGAGATGTTGGGAAAAGACCTATTATGGGGAAGATAGCAACTGAAAAAAGCGATATAACAATTATAACATCGGATAATCCAAGGTTTGAGGATCCGCAAAAAATTATCTCGGACATAGTTGAAGGCGTGAAGCAAAATTCGGTTTATTATATCTTCGTGGATCGCAAAGAAGCAATTTACCGGGCGCTTGAAATGGCACAAAAAGATGATATTGTTTTAATTGCGGGCAAAGGTCATGAGGAATATCAAATTATTGGGGACCGGAAAATTCCTTTTAGCGATAAACAAGTTGTACTTGAATTTTTTAAAACAAAGAAGACAGCATGAATTTGAATTTAACGGTTGAGCACATAAGAAAAATGGGTTTTATATCCGAAGTAAACCTTGATAAAATTTCTAAGAAGAAAATCACTGGCGTTTCCACTGATTCAAGGAAGATTAAAAAAGGAGAGATTTTCTTTGCGATAAAAGGAGAAAAATTTGATGGACATGATTTTGTCTCTTCTGCTTTCAGAAAAGGCGCGGTTGCATCTGTGGTTAATTTGAATTGGTTTGAACAAAATAAAGATAAATTTAAAGGCAAAATTTTAATCGCTGTTGAAGATACGCTTAAAGCACTTGGTAAACTTGCAAATGCTTATAGAAAAGGTTTTGATATTCCAATCATCGCTGTCGTAGGAAGCAACGGGAAGACGACAACAAAGGAGATGATCGCTTGTGTGCTTGAGCAAAAATATAAAGTATTGAAATCAGAGGGGAATTTAAACAATCAGATTGGTGTTCCTTTGACACTTTTTAGATTAAGAAAAGGACATCAAGTTGGAGTTATCGAATTTGGGACAAATCATTTTGGTGAAGTTAGATATTTGTGTGAAATAGCTGAGCCAGATTATGGATTGATAACAAACATCGGAAGAGAACATATAGAATTTTTCGGTGATATAGAGGGAGTTGCGAAAGAAGAAGGTTCGCTTTTTGATTATTTATTTGAAAAGGGAGGATTTGTGTTCGTTAATCTCGATGATGAATATGTGCGTAAAATTGGGGAGAAATTCAAAAATAAGATGACGTTTGGATTTTCCGAAGATGCGGATGTGAAGGCTCAAATAATCGGTGCGGATGAGCTTGCAAGATTTAGATTTAAGGTTAAATTTAGTAGAAGAGAGCAAGTTTTAAAATTGAAAATTCCGGGAGAGCATCTTGTTATAAATGCTGTTTCGGCTTTTGCAGTTGGGTTGAAATTTGGTGTTCCGCTTTCTTCCATAAAGAAAGCCTTGCAACAATACGAGCCGTTTTCAAAACGAATGGAGATTATTAAGGTAAAAGGCATCGTTGTGATTAACGATACGTATAATGCAAATCCTGATTCCGTTATAGCGTCTCTTAAAACGTTGTCCCAAATGAAATGTTCAGGCAAGCGTATCGCTGTTTTGGGTGATATGCTTGAACTTGGTGAATATACTGAGGTGGCGCATAGGGAAGTAGGTCAAAAACTTGGTGAATTTGGGATCGATTACTTTTTGGCTTACGGTGAGGCGATGCACTATGCTTATGGGGTTGCTTCGCAAAGCGTTGCTAATGCAATGTATTTTGGAGATAAAGATTTGCTCGTCTATCATCTTTTTGAAATTGCAGATAGAGGAGATATAATTCTTGTCAAGGGTTCAAGAGGAATGAAGATGGAGGAGATAGTTGAAAAATTCATAAACAAAGTAAAGGGTTCAAGATAAATGCTTTATTATCTTTTCGACTGGATAAACAAGTTATATGCGCCACCTGGTTTTGATGCCTTCAGGTTTATAACTTTCAGAAGTGGTCTTGCTGTTTTGACTTCTTTAATCATTTCGCTCTGGCTTGGTCAGAAAATAATTGAGAAATTGAAAGAGCATCAAATTGGTGAAATGGTAAGGGAAGATGGGCCCGAAAGACATAAGGTGAAGGCTGGGACACCGACTATGGGAGGGTTGATAATTCATTTAAGCATTCTCGTTCCGATCTTGTTGTGGGGTGATTTGAAAAATATGTATGTATGGCTTATCATTCTCGTTACAGTTTGGCTTGGAATTGTTGGGTTTATCGACGATTATCTCAAAGTTGTGAAAAAATATCCCAAAGGTTTGATCGCCAAGTATAAATTAGCTGGGCAGATAAGTATAGGTTTAATTGTTGGGGTTATACTTTACAATTCATCTGAATTTGAAGGGATAGAAACAATTACAACTTTGCCGTTCTTAAAAAACTTAAATTGGGATTATCTTTACTGGTGGATTTACATTCCTGTTGTCGTTTTCATAATAACGGCTACATCAAATGCGGTGAACTTAACTGATGGCTTGGATGGACTTGCAATTGGGACGGTTGGGATCTCTGCTTTAACATTAACTGTGATGGCTTATGTGTCGGGGCATATTGAATTTAGCAGATATTTGAGCATAATTTATCTTCGTGGTTCAGGCGAGCTTGCGGTATTTCTTTCTGCAGTTGTTGGGGCTTCGCTTGGGTTTTTGTGGTTCAATGCTTATCCAGCGCAAGTTTTTATGGGTGATACTGGTTCATTGGTACTTGGTGGAATAATTGGTGCGGTTTCAGTTATGATAAAAAAAGAACTTTTGCTTCCCGTCTTCGGTGGGGTATTTGTAATCGAAGCATTGAGTGTAATAATTCAACGAGTTTATTTTAAATATACAAAGCGAAAATATGGTCAAGGAAGAAGAGTTTTCAAAATGGCACCAATACATCATCATTTTGAACTTCTCGGTTGGGCTGAGCCAAAAATTGTGTTGAGATTTTATATTGTCGCCATAATTTTTTCAATTTTAAGCCTTGTTACATTTAAAATCAGGTGAAAGATTTTATGCTGGAGCCGAAAGAAAATATCAAAGGCAAAAAAGTAAGTGTCATAGGAGGAGCAAGGAGTGGATTAGCTGTGGCTAAACTTTTGAAAAGATTCGGAGCGGATGTTTTAATTAGCGATGTGAAAAAACCAGAAGAAATAAAGCGTGTTAAATTTACGCTGAACGACCTTGATGAATTAGGGATAAAATATGAGTTTGGCAGACACAGTGATAAAGTTTTTGATTGTGAGCTTATGGTGATAAGCCCAGGGGTGCCATCAAATTCTGAAGTTGTGCAAAAAGCGCTTGGGCGTGGGATAAAAGTTTTAAGTGAGATCGAAGTTGCATCATGGTTTTGTAAAGCCCCGATCGTTGCTGTAACAGGAACGAATGGCAAAACAACGACGACAAGTTTAATTGGTCATATTTTTAAAAAAGCGGGGATAAAGACAATTGTTGCCGGAAATATCGGGACACCATTTTCAGATTTTGTCCTTGATGTTGACGAGAAAAGCGTCGTCGTCTTAGAGGTCAGCAGTTTTCAACTTGACCATATCGAAAGTTTTAAACCCAAAGTTTCCGTTCTTTTGAATATAACGCCAGACCATCTCGATAGATATAGTTCTTTTGCTGATTACATCGCCTCGAAATTTGGGATATTTAAAAATCAGAAAAGCGACGATTTTGCTGTTTATAATTATGATGATGAAATAGTCCAGCCGTATGTTGAAAGGCTTGATGTTGTTAAACTGCCTTTTAGTGTTGTTGATAAGTTGTCTTTTGGTGCGTTTGTTAGGGATGGGAAGATTGTTTTGAGGTTTAAAAATAAAGAAGAGGAAATTTTAAACATGAGCGAGCTTAAAATAAGAGGAATTCACAATGTTTATAATTCCCTTGCAGCTGCATTGGCAGCGAGAGCAATGGAAATAAGGGACGAGATAATAAGGGAGAGTTTGCAGAGTTTTGAGGGCGTGCCACATCGTTTGGAATTTGTCCGCGAAATAAACGGAGTAAAGTTTATCAACGATTCGAAAGCAACAAATGTTAACTCACTTTGGTATGCGCTTGAGAGTTTCGATGAGCCTATAATTTTAATCGCAGGTGGAAGAGACAAAGGGAATGATTATTCAAAGGTTTACGACCTCGTGAAAAGAAAAGTCAAACTTATCATAGCTATAGGAGAATCGAGAGAAAAAGTTTACAATGAATTCAAGGATTTAACCAATGTTGTGAAAGTAGATTCAATGGAAGAAGCGGTTAAAAAGGCATATAGCGAGGCTAAGCAGGGAGATGTTGTGCTTTTATCGCCAGCGTGTGCGAGTTTTGATATGTTTGAGGATTTTGAGCATAGAGGTGAAGTTTTTAAAAAAATCGTGAATGAAATGTGAAAGCGCATAATCAAAATACTGGTGTCGTTTTGCTGTTTGTGGTTATGGCGCTTATAATTGTAAGCATATTGCCTGTTTTTAGTTCGACGGCGTATATTGCGGATTTGCGGTATAATTCTCCAATTTATTTTCTTTTGAAACATTTCTCTCGAGTCATTTTAGGATTAACCGCATTGATTTTTACGGCTGTTTTTTTGGATTATAAGAAGCTTAGAGATTTCGCATTTTACATTTTTGTTGCGACGTTATTTCTTCTTGTTCTGGTTTTAATATTTGGGAAGGGACCTGTGAAAAGATGGCTTTTTATAGGTCCCGTAGGTTTTCAAGTTTCTGAATTTGCGAAGTTGGGCGTGTTAATATACTTGGCTTATTTGATTGAGAAAAATCGGGAGAAATTGACAAGTTTTAAATTTGGATTTTTGCCTTTATTTTCAGTCGTTGCAATTGTAACTTTGCTTGTGCTTATGCAGAAAAGTTTTACGATGGCGTTTTTGGTCTTTACTTCGGGAATGATTTTAATTTTCTTAAGCGGAGTTAGGATGACACATCTTATGTTTGGGGTTGGCTTAGCGTTGGCGGGAATGGTTTTAGCGATTGTGTTTGAGCCTTATAGGTTTAAGAGAATACTTGCTCTATTTAGCCCTGAGGCGGTTGGAGATGAAGTCAAGTATCAGGCTGTCCAAGCGTTGATTGGACTTGGTAATGGTGGTTTATTCGGTGTCGGGCTTGGGCATAGCAAGCAACGCGAACTTTTTCTGCCACTTGCTTATGACGATTATATATTCTCAATTTGGGGCGAGGAGCTTGGATTTATTGGTTCCGTGCTTTTGATTTTGGCTTTTATTTTAATGCTCTATTACGGATTGAAAATTTCAATATATGCAACGGATGATTTCGCTAAGTTTCTTGCGAGTGGAATCACATTGATGATTTTTGTAACTGCAATTGTTCATATTGCTGTTGTTTCAGGAGTGTTGCCTTCGACAGGGATTCCGCTTCCATTTGTAAGTTATGGTGGAAGCGCAATGGTTTCGAATTGTATCGGTGTTGGAATTTTGATCAACATTTCAAAGCAAATCAATATGTTAAAATGAGGCGTATAATGATAGCGGGCGGAGGAACTGGTGGACATATTTTCCCCGGGATTGCGATTGCGGACTCGATTAAAAAAATTGAACCCAATGTTAATATAATTTTCATCGGAACGAAGAACAAAATCGAAGAAAGAGTTGTGCCTAAAGCCGGATATAAATTTAAATCGATTTGGATTTCAGGTTTTGCGCGTTCATTCGATTTGAAAAATTTACTTTTCCCATTGAAAGTTATTGTGAGTTTAATTCAGTCATTTATTTTGATAAAAAAGTTTAAACCCGATGTGGTTGTGGGAACAGGTGGATATGCAAGTGGTCCAATTGTATTTGTTGCCTCTTTGCTTGGCATCCCTACGTTAATTCAAGAGCAGAATAGTTACCCCGGTGTTACAACTCGACTATTATCGAGCTTTGTCGATGAAGTTCATATAAGTTTTGATATCACAAGGAAGTATTTAAAAAGAAAAGACAACATTTATATTTCTGGAAATCCAATAAGAGGTAGCTTAAAGATCCATCCCAAGGACGAAGCGTTGAAATTTTTCGGGTTGGAATTTGGGAAAAAGACATTCTTTGTTTTTGGCGGAAGCGCTGGAGCAAGGCCGATAAATAATGCAATGCTTGAGATAATCGATGAACTTGTCGAAAGAGGTATACAAGTTATATGGCAGACTGGAGCGTTGGATTTTGAAATCGTCGAAGAAAAATGCAAGGGTATGAAAGCGGTTAAAGTTTTTAAATTTATCGATGAAATAGATTATGCTTATTCGGCATGTGATCTTGTGCTTTGTAGGGCTGGTGCGACGACGATAGCAGAGATTGCTTATTTTGGGCTTCCGGCAATTTTCGTTCCATATCCATTTGCGGCGGAAAATCATCAATATGAAAATGCAAGATTTTTATTTGAAAAAGGAGCGAGCGAAATTATACTTGATAATGAACTTAGAGTGAAGTTAAAACAAAAAATTTTTGGATTGCTTGAAGATGAAAGAAAATTAAGTGAGATGAGAGCGAAGGTGAGATCGTTTGCTAATCCAAATTCTGGAAATATAATAGCTAAGGCGATTTTAAAATTAGCTGAAGTAAAAAATGTTTAGCAGTATTAGAAAAATACATTTCATCGGGATTGGCGGAATAGGAATGAGCGGAATTGCTGAGATTTTGCTTGATCAAGGATTCAAAGTTAGCGGTTCAGATAAACAATTGTCTGAAATAACGGATAGACTTGAAAAACTTGGTGCGAAAATTTATGAAGGTCATGCACCTGAACATATTGAACCCGATGTTGATGTTGTTGTTTATTCTTCCGCCATTAAAATGGACAATCCCGAAATTCAAGAGGCATTGAGAAGAAAAATTCCACTTATCAGAAGAGCTGAAATGCTCGCTGAACTTATGCGTTTAAAATATGGTATTGGAATTGCTGGAACCCATGGTAAAACGACGACGACATCGATGGTTGGACTTATTTTAATCGAAGGCGGATTTGATCCAACTGTTATAGTTGGTGGCGTTTTGCGCGACTTAGGCGGGACAAATGCGCGTCTTGGGCATGGAAGTTTTATCGTAGTTGAAGCCGATGAATTTGATAAATCATTTTTACAACTTACACCTACGATCGCTGTTATAACAACACTTGAGCCGGAACATCTTGATTGCTATGGAAGCGTTGAAGAATTAAAATCTGCTTTCGTTGATTTCGCAAATAAAGTTCCGTTTTATGGTTTTGTTGTTTTATGTCTTGATGAACCTATGATTCAAGATATAATGCCACAGATAAAGAAAAAAGTTATAACATATGGTTTAAATGCGCAAGCAGATGTGAAAGCTGTAGATATTGAGTTTAAAGAAAGATTTTCCTCGTATACTCTGATTTACCGAGATCAAAACTATGGAAGGATAAATTTGAAAGTTCCGGGACTTCACAATGTAAAAAATTCGCTTGCTGCGATCGCAGTTGGAATGGGGCTTGGAATTGATTTTGAGAAGATAAAAAGAGCAATTGAAAGATTTGGCGGAGTTTACAGGCGATTTGAGATAAGAGCGCAAGTAGATAACATCATCGTCGTTGATGATTATGCACATCATCCAACGGAGATCAAGGTCGTTTTGCAAGCTGTAAAGGACGGGTGGAAAAGAAGGGTTGTTGCAGTGTTTCAGCCTCATCTTTATTCAAGGACGAGAGATTTTTATCAAGATTTCGGGCGTTCATTTTTCAATGCGGATTTATGTGTGTTGACCGATGTTTATCCAGCTCGCGAGGAACCAATAGAAGGTGTGAGCGGAGAGCTTATAGCAAACGCAGCGAGAAATTTCGGACATAAAGAAGTTCATTATGTCCCTGATAAAAGACAAATCCCTGATTATGTTCTCGAAATTGTCAAGCCTGGAGACATTGTGATATTTATGGGAGCGGGCGATATAACGAAAATTTGCGGTGAATTTATCAAAAAACTTGGTGAAAAATTTAACGATGCTTAACCTTGAGGAAATAAGGGAAATAGTTTTGGGCAAAATTTCAATCAACGAACCACTTGCAAAATATTCGACTTTTAAAATCGGTGGATTGGCCGATATTTATCTTGAACCCGCAAATATCGATGAGCTTTTAAATTTAATCAAATATTTGAAGGGCAAAGGGGTTGATTTCATAATTCTTGGAAATGGTAGCAATGTTTTGATAAGTGACGAAGGCTTTAGAGGCGCTGTGATAAATCTTGAGTTTGGTTTGAATTTCATCAGAATCGAAGATGAATATGTCGTTGCTGGAGCGGGAGTTAAATTAGCAAGGTTTGTCGATTTTTGTATCGAGAACGGTTTTAAAGGAGTTGAAATGCTTGCTGGAATCCCCGGGACCTTGGGAGGCGCAATAATTATGAATGCAGGTGCTTACTCAGGCGAAATATCTGATTATCTTGTTGATGTTGATGTGATCAGAAATTTTGAACTCATCAGGCTTGAGAAAAGAGAGTGTGGGTTTGGATATAGAACTTCAAATTTGACTAATGATATTGTCGTCAGGGCGAGATTTAAATTTCCAAGCGGAGATATTGAAGAAATGAAAAAGATAAGACGGAAGATTTTAATAAGGCGAAATCAAACTCAGCCGGTTAATTTTCCCAACGCTGGAAGCATATTTAAAAATCCGCCTGGAAATTTTGCGGGTAAGTTAATTGAAGAGGCCGGTTTAAAAGGAGTTCAAATCGGCGACGCTCAAATTTCTGAGAAGCATGCGAATTTTATAATCAACAAAGGAAATGCGACCGCAAAAGATGTACTTGAACTTATAAAACTTGCGCAATCAAAAGTCTATGAAAAATTTGGTATGAAACTTGAACTTGAAATAAGGTTAATTGGATTTAAAAACGAAGAGATTGAAAGTTTGGCATGAAACTATCTTGGAAAGAAATAGGGCAAAGCGCTTTAATTGTCGTTGGAATTTTTGCGATGTTTTTGGGAGCTACTAGCTGGCGAGAAAATAGAGTTGTAAATAAGATAATTGTCAAAGGCAACGAACTGATACCTACTGAGAAAATCATCAAGCTCGCTAATGTAAAGATAGGCGAGAGAATTGTGGATTTAAATCTTTCGGAGATAAGAGCCAGGATTGAGAGACACAAATTTGTTAAATATGCGGATGTTTATACAAATCTGCCAGATTTTCTTGTTATGGAAGTTGTCGAAAGGGAGCCTATAGCGATGGTGATATACAATGGCAAAATTTGTTATGTCGACATGGATGGTTTTGTGATGCCATCGGATGAGATAAAAAAAGTATTTCCTGTGCCTTTGTTGGGCAATTTGAATTATAAGCCAGTAAATCTGCTTTCTGATTCAACAGGGCAATTAAAAACTCAATTTAGTTTGCTCAAACTCGCGATCGATAAAAAAGTTGATAGTTTAATTTCGGAGGTGAGGGTTGAAAATGGGGAAGTTATCATTCTAACAACAGATGGAGCTGTTCCTGTATTTTTGGGCAAGGATGGATTTGAGAAGAAACTCGTTGCATTGAGAAAGTTTTGGGAACAATATGTTTCGGGAAGTGGATTTCCAAGGTACATCGATTTAAGGTATGAAGGTAAATTATATGCCAATTTTAACTCAAAAAATTAGCAAAAGTAGAAATGTCGCAAATAATAGTTGGACTTGACATAGGAACAAGCAAAGTTTGCGCACTTGTAGCTTCACTTGAAGATAATGGCAATGTGAATATCCTTGGTCTTTCTCATATCCCTTCAGAGGGAATTAATCGCGGAAACATTGTTAACATTGAGAAGACATCTCAAGCGATTCGTGAGGTTGTGAGCGCAGTTGAGAATCAATCTGGAGAGAAATTAAAAGAAGTTATAGTTGGGATTGTTGGTGGAGATGTTCAGGGGATTTCGAGTAAAAGCGTAATCACAACACGAGCGCCAAATCATGAGATCACGCACGATGATGTAAAACGTTTAATAGAGGATGCAAAAAACATTCGTTTTCCAGCGGAAAAAGTTATTCTACATGCACTTCCGCAGGAATTTATCGTTGATGGAGCTGAAGGGATAAAAGATCCGGTTGGGATGGTTGGGATAAGGGTTGAAGCGGTAGTTCACATAGTGATGGCATCCTCGTCAGCGATTGAAAATTTCAGGAAAACCGTTCACAGAGCTGGCTTGGAGGTTGAGGAGTTCGTTTTTCAACCGCTTGCTTCGGCTTATTCGGTTCTTGACCCTGAGGAAAAAGAGATAGGAGTGGCTTTAATTGATATCGGTGCTGGAACAACAGATGTTGCGGTTTTTGAGGATGGGATAATAAAGTATTCGGGAACTTTACCTATCGCTGGAGATCAAATAACAAACGATATAAGAAAAGCGCTGAGAATCCAAAAGGAAGAAGCGGAAAAACTGAAGAAAACCGAAGGATATGCGTATATGGATGTAATAACCGAGGATAAAAAGATTCAGATTCAGGGCATAGGAGGGCGAGGACCTTTTGAAATAACTCGAAAGATTCTTTGTGAGATAGTTCAGCCAAGAGTTGAAGAAATTTTCGAAATCCTTTACACTCATCATTTGAAAAAATACGGCTTTATAAGGAATCTCCCTGCTGGCGTTGTTTTAACCGGCGGGACCTCGCTTTTAAAAGGGATAGTTGAACTTGCGCGCGATAAATTTGAGTTACCAGCACGACTTGGGATACCAGTTGGATTTTCGGGTGGACTTGTTAGGGAAGTTCAAAACCCAATTTATGCAACCGTTGCAGGTTTGGTTTTATATAAAATTGAGGAGATAAAAAAAGGTTACAAAAGCGGCGCTGGATTTGGGAGAGGGAAAAAATGGTGGGACAATTTGAAAGATTTTTTCAAGATTTTTCGATAAAAATTAAATTTGGAGGTTAGTAAGATGATCACCTTAGCTGAGAATTCAGAGAGACGTGAGATTGGAAAAGCTGTGATAAATGTTGTTGGAGTTGGTGGATGTGGTTGCAACGCTATCAATAGCCTGATAAAAAAGGGTGTCGATAATGTTGAACTTATCGCTATTAATACTGATGTTCAATCTTTATCAGAATGTAAGGCACCTATCAAAATTCAGGCTGGTAAAAATGTAACCAAAGGACTTGGAACAGGCGCAAAGCCTGAAATCGGAAGGAAAGCGATCGAAGAAGTTCGCGATGAAATTGCTAAATTTCTCGAAGGAAGTGACCTTGTCTTTATCACTGCTGGAATGGGCAAAGGAACCGGCACCGGTGGGGCTCCTGTTGTCGCAGAAATAGCCAAAAGTATGGATATACTCGTCATCGGAATAGTTTACACTCCATTTGCTTTTGAAGGCTCCATAAGGAAAAAGATAGCCGATGAAGGAATTAGAAATTTAAGGGAGGTTGTTGACACACTTATTGTTATAAGTAATCAAAAATTGCTCGCGCTTGCTGGAAATGATGAAGTTTTGTCTGCGATTGAGTATGGAAATGAGGTTTTAAGCAATGCGGTTAAAGGCATAACAGATATAATAACTAAGCCTGGTATCGTTAATGTAGATTTTATGGATGTTCGAACGATTATGAGAGATATGGGAGATGCTTTGCTTGGAACTGGCATTGCAATAGGTGAACACAGAGCGACAGAAGCTGCACAAAAAGCGATATCGAATCCTCTCGTTGAAGGTTTGTCAATAGTTGGAGCGAAAGGAGTTTTAGTAAACGTGGTGGGCAAAAAAGTTAGTTATAAAGAAGTTGATGAAGCAATTAAGGTTATAACTGAAAAAACAGGCGAAGATGTCAATTTGATTTATGGAATTACTTATGATAATTCGATGAATGATGATGAAATTATGGTCACTGTTATAGCAACAGGTTTGGAATCAGCTATTTATTCTCCCAAAAAAACTCCTCCTATAACACAAAGGAAGGTAAGACCAGTTTATGACGAAGAGCTTAACAAAGGTGAGAATTTAAATATCCCAACTTATATACGAAAAGGGGTGGATATAAACAGAGAGATTTCGAGAAACGAGGGGATAAGAAACGAGATCGAAAATGAGAACCCATCTTTCTTACGGCAAGTTATGGATTAAACAAAACAAGGATCTAATATGAAATTGAACAAAATCGAAATAGAAGATAGATTGAAAAATTTGAGCGGATGGATTTACGATGAAGGAACGAATGCAATAGTTAAGAATTTTAAGTTTAAAAATTTTGGTGAGGCGATGGCATTTGTTTTAAGAGTTGCATTTGAAGCTGAGAAACTCGACCATCATCCGGATATATTGATTGAATACAATCGTGTTCGTTTGCTTTTGAAGACTCATAGCGAAGGAGGGTTAACTGAGAGGGATTTTGAACTTGCAAGTAGGGTAGAGAAAATTTGATTTTGATTTTTTTAAGTTTTATATTTGTACCAGAACAACAAGCCGAGGTGGCGGAATTGGTAGACGCGCACGTTTGAGGGGCGTGTGGGGAAACCCGTGCGGGTTCGAGTCCCGCCCTCGGCACAAAAATTATTTTTTTATTGTAAACGATAAGTTGAAAGATCTCGCCTTATCCCATTTCTTGAAACCGTCGCTGGAGTTTCGTGTCTTATCGGTCCAATTCCTGGAGTAAACCAGATGTAATCTTTTGAAGTAAAACTTGCAACTGTAACACCACCAATACTTATGGAACCGGTAACAAGTGTTTCAAATCTATATCCAACCAATTTCCCCGCCGGAACCTGAAGTTCTTCTTTTTTATCTATATTTCCCGTTATATTGACTTTTATGTTTAAAGGCATCTGCTGTCCTTGATAATTGACAAATATTGTCGTGTCGAGATTTAAAATCGTATAAGGTTCGCTTAAATTCCCACCGGTTCTTACAAAAAGAACCCAATTTCGGTATTCAAAACCGGGAATTCCAATCGTGTTTGTCAAATCAATCCAAGCGTAGAGGTTATCACCGTCAAGGTATACAAAAAGTGTGTCAACTTCTGTTTTGTTTGGATATTTCAACGAATCAATTACAACAAATGAATTTTTGCCTTGAAATTGAGTTTGAGATATTACAGTGGTTGACGATGAGAAATCGGTCCCGGCGATTTTAGCACCAGAGGTATCAATTTCATAACCAGAATAATACCAAGCATTTCCAACTTTAAGTGGAAAAAGATTGGAAGGCACAGTTTCGATTGGGGTTATAGTTTCCTTTTGTTCGCAGTTAGAAAGGAATAAAGAAACCAACAAAATAGAAAGCAAAAATATCGTTGAAGAAAGAAGTTTTTTTCTCATTTTTTAGTCAAATTTTAATGATTCAATTATCTTTTTGACTCGATTTGCGGAGGCATGCAATGCTTGTTTTTCCTCTTCTGTCAACTTAAGTTCAATTATCTGTTCGACCCCGTTTTTTCCGAGTTTAACTGGGACGCCAACGAAGACATCGTTTAGTTCATATTCTCCCTGAAGCAAAACAGAGCACGGAAGTATTCTCTTTTTGTCTTTCACAATTGACTCAACCATTTCAACTATCGCTGCTGATGGTGCATAGTAGGCACTTCCGGTTTTTAAATAACTAACTATCTCCGCTCCGCCCTCGCGTGTGCGTTTGACAAGTTGATCGATTTTTTCCTTCGGCAAAAGCTCCGAAATTGGAATTCCCGCAACTGTTGTGTATCTAACTAGAGGAACCATATCATCGCCATGTCCACCAAGAACAAAAGCGTAAACGTCTTCGACTGAAACATTTAATTCCATTGCTATAAATGTCCTAAATCTTGCGGTGTCGAGAACTCCAGCCATTCCAATGATCCTGTGCCTCTCAAATCCGCTTACTTTCCAGGCTGTATAAGCCATAACATCTAGTGGATTTGTAACTACGATTATAATTGCGTTTGGTGATTTTTCGATCGATTTTAATGTCGCTTCTTTGACGATTCCGAAGTTCGTGTTCAAAAGATCTTCTCTGCTCATCCCTGGCTTTCGTGCAACGCCAGCGGTAATGATGATGATATCGGAATTAGCTGTTTCATCATAGCCATTTGTTCCGATCACCTTTACATCAACCTCAGTTATCGGGGTTGCCTCATACATATCAAGTCCTTTGCCTTGAGGAATACCTTCAATGATATCGACAAGGACAACTTCATTTGCAAGTTCATTGTCAATTATTCTTTGGGCAGTTGTTGCCCCTACATTCCCAGCTCCTATAATTGTTATTTTCATTTGAATTCCTCCAATTTATTTTTTAAGGTGCTAATTTGCTTGCACTGGGTAGACGTTTACTATTTGTTTGTCCTTTGTCAGGTACTCAAATTTTACAATACCGTCAATTTTTGCGAATAATGTATAATCTTTGCCTATCCCAACATTTAATCCGGGTTTAAATTTTGTTCCTCTTTGTCTTACGATTATGTTCCCAGCCCTTACAAATTCACCACCAAATTTTTTTACGCCAAGACGTTTGGAATTACTATCCCTTCCGTTTTGCGATGATCCACCGCCTTTTTTATGAGCCATATTAGTTCACCTCCTATTGTTTTATCCTATGTTGATTTTGTTAATTTCAATTTGAGTGTAATTTTGTCTGTGTCCCTTTGTAACTTTGTAACCTTTGCGACGCTTTTTCTTAAATACAATGATTTTTTCACCTTTCACATGTTCGAGAATCGTTGCCTCAACAGATGCACCAGGCACAAATGGGTTGCCAATATAGGTTTTTCCGTCATCTTCAATCAGAAGGACATCCGAAAATTTTACCTTGCTTCCGGGCTCAGCGTTAAGATTTTGGACAAAAATTTTATCGTTCTCCTTTACCTTATATTGATGACCACCAATTTTAACTACCGCTATCATTTTTCCCTTGTGTTTGTTTTGACTCAAAGTTATCTAAATTTAGCAATTTAAGGCTAAAAAAACAATTCGCAAATTTAGCTTATCTTTCTTATATTTTAAATTGAAACCAATAAAAAACCTTTCGGCTTTTTAAATGGGAAAGAATATAGTTGCAATTGTTGGAAGACCAAATGTTGGGAAATCGACGCTTTTTAACAGGATAATTGGTAAAAGGGATGCTATTGTTGACCCTAAAAGCGGTGTGACCAGAGATAGGCATTACGGAAGCGCCGAGTGGAACGGGAAAAAGTTCACGATCATTGATACGGGTGGCTATGTTCCTGATTCTGACGATGTATTTGAAACCGCTATAAGAGAGCAGGTTCAAATAGCAATAGAAGAAGCTGATGTTGTAGTTTTTGTAGTTGATGCTGTTACTGGTATTACCCCGATAGATGTTGAAATTGCTAAAATTTTAAGGCGATCGAAGAAAAAAGTTATCCTTGCGGTAAATAAAATCGATAACGAAAAATTAGAGCCACATCTATTACAATTTTATGAACTTGGGCTTGGCGAACCATTCGCAATTTCCGCTCTCCACGGTAGAAAAGTCGGAGATTTCCTCGATGAGGTTGTTAGAGATTTTCCTGAGAAGACTGAAGAATTGATCGAGGAAAACAAAAATCAAATAAAAATTGCAATCGTTGGACAGCCAAATGTTGGTAAATCATCTTTTGTTAATGCTATTCTTGGAGAAAATAGAGTTATTGTCTCTGATATACCCGGGACGACGCGCGATTCTATCGATACTATTTTTGAGTATAACGGGACAGAATTTGTTTTAATTGACACAGCGGGATTGAAGAAAAGAAGTAAGATAAGGGAGAGCATTGAATTTTACAGCGCTGTAAGAGCTTTGAAAGCGATTGAAAGATGTGATGTTGCGGTTGTTATGCTTGACGCAACTTGTGGTCTTGAAAGACAGGATTTAAGGGTCATAGGGGAAGCGGCGGATTTAAAAAAGGGCATTGTAATCGCGGTAAATAAATGGGATTTGATTGAAAAGGAGTCAAATACGGCTCTTGAATATGAGCGTGCGTTAAGAAGTAGGCTTAGTGTTTTTGATTATGTCCCTATTTTATTTATTTCAGCAAAGACGAAAAAAAGAATTTTTAAAGTTCTTGAGTTAGCCAAGGTTGTTAACGATGAAAGAAACAAGAGGATAAAGACAAGTGAATTGAACAAGGTTTTATTTCCGATCGTGAAAGAAACTCCACCCCCTGCGGTTTCGGGGAAGGAGATAAAAGTAAAATATGTGACCCAAGTCAAAGCATCACCGCCTGTTTTCGCTTTCTTTGCGAATTTCCCAGATGATATCCCGGAACACTACAAGAGATTTCTTGAGAATAAAATACGAGAGCATTTTGGTTTCGTCGGCGTTCCGCTAACAATTGTCTTTAAAAAGAAATGATTGATAATTTCGGGCTTCTTTTCTAAATTAAAAAAGTGTGTGAAAAATTTTTAAAATTGATTATGAAAATTTTGATTGTTGAAGATGTAAACGAAAGCCTTGAGTTATTGAAAGAAATTTTTGAAACCATGGGTTACTATGTTTTAACCGCGAAAAATGGGGTTGAGGCGCTTGAGATTTTAAAATTGGAGAAAGTCGATGCTATAATCTCAGATGTCTTGATGCCGAAGATGGATGGTTTTCAATTTTGCAGAGAAGTTAAAAAAATAAAACGTTTGAAAAGAGTTCCATTTATATTTTACACTGCAAATTATACAGATCCAGAAGATGAAAAATTTGGATTAAGCCTTGGGGCTGATGCATATTTAATTAAACCGATCGACATACAGGTTTTGATTAACACTGTTGAAAAATTGATTCAAAAGGATAAATCTGTTAGTTCGACAGGGGTTGAGGCTATAAATGATGATGTCTGGTATCTAAGGGAGTATAACACTGTTTTGATCCGTAAACTTGAAGATAAAATGTATGAGATTGAACAGGCAAATGAGATGCTGAAAAAGATGAATGAGGAGCTCCAAATTTCCCATGAGCAATATCGAAATTTGTTTGAAAATGCAGGGAAGCCCATATTTATAGTTCAACCTGAAACATGGATGGTTCTTGATGCGAACAATCAAGCAGAGAATCTTTTAAAATGCACCAGGGATGAAATTTTAAGTTTAAGTTTTGCGAGATATAAGAAGTTTTTTCAGCCTCTTTTCGAAGGGGAAAGGCTCGTCAATTTTGAAACAACAATAGTTGATTTCGAGGGAAATGAAAGGTTTGTCGAGATGAGCGCAAATTTAATTGGATATGCGCACACAAGCACGATTCAAGTGATCGTTTCTGATCTGACGGAAAAGAAAAAAATTCAAGATGAATTAATTCAAACTGAAAAACTCGCTTCGCTTGGCAGATTGTCCGCATCTATAGCCCACGAGATTAAAAATCCGCTTTCCGCTATAAGCGTCAACTTGCAATTTTTGCTTCGAAAGTTTTCTGAAGGGACGCAGGAGAGAAGATACCTCGACCTTGCACTTGAGGGGGTTAAAAGAATTGAGAAGATCGTTGAAGCAACGCTTAACTTTGCTCGCCCAAGCAAACCGATCATTAAAGAAGAAGATATAAACGATGTCGTCGTCTCAACCCTTCCACTTGTTGAAGTTTCGACTTTGAAGAAAAAGATCGAAATTGTAACTAAACTTGAACCAAACCTTCCGAAAGTGGGAATTGATTTCAAACAAATTCAACAGGTTATTTTGAATATCTTGACAAACGCTGTTGATGCAATCGACAAATCTGGAATTATAAAAATAAAATCATATATCGAGACCGAGGGAGAAAATCTATACGTAGTTGTTTCAATAAGTGACACAGGATGTGGAATTGCTAAGGAAGATATTCCGAAAATTTTTGAGCCATTTTTCACAAAGAAAAGTGACGGGACCGGGCTCGGGCTTTCGGTTTGCAGACAAATTATGGACAATCATGGGGGGAAAATCGAAGTTGAAAGCGAGGTGAATCGTGGTACGACATTTTATTTAAAATTTAAAATTAAGTGAGGTGAAAAAATGAAGTTCAAAGTTGTCGTAATCGATGACGATGAACTTTTCAATCAATCTATAACTCAAGTTTTAATGGATTCGGGTTATGAAGTTGTTTCATATTTGTCTGGAGAAAAGGCGTTGAGGAATTTACAGGATGACATTCCAGATATAATTTTGCTCGATATTTTTCTAAAGGATGAAAATGGACTTGATGTTTTGAAGAAGATAAAATCCGAGGACGCATTGATACCAGTTTTGATGATAACCGCTTATTCAGATGTGAATCTTGCGGTTCAGGCCATGAAACTTGGCGCGGATGATTTTATACTTAAGCCTTTGGATTTTGAGCAACTTGAGGTTGCGATGCAAAAGGCGGTTAAAAATATAAGCCTTCAACGCGAGGTTCAGCGCTTAAAGGAACAATTATCTGAGCAAAGCGGGGAATACAAAATTATTGGGCAAAGCAAGTCGCTTCTCTCTGCTTTGGCGCTCGCAGAAAAATATGCGCTTGCTGATACAACTGTTTCGATAAGTGGAGAAACTGGCACGGGTAAAGAGCTTGTGGCAAGGTATATTCACGATAGAAGTTCGAGACGCGGTGGGCCATTTATCGCTATAAATTGTGGCGCGATACCAAAGGATTTAATTGAAAGCGAACTTTTCGGATATGAACGAGGTGCTTTCACTGGAGCAACAGATAAAATGAAGCAGGGTAAATTTGAACTTGCTAATGGTGGGACGATCTTACTTGATGAAATAGGCGAATTAAACCCCGAAGCCCAGGTTAAGTTATTAAGGGTTCTACAGGAGAAAAAGTTCTATCGTCTTGGCGGGACAAGGGAAGTTTCAGTTGATGTAAGGGTTATAGCGTCGACGAATAAAAATTTAAAACTTGAGGTTGAAGCAGGTAGATTTAGAAGTGATCTTTATTATCGTTTAAACGTTGCTACAATTCATCTGCCCCCTTTACGGGATAGGAAAGAGGATATACCTTTGCTTGTGTTATCTTTTTTGGATGAGTTTAATAAAAAGTTTGGGAAGAAGTTTGTGGATATCGATGAAAAAACTATGGAGATGTTGAAGTCTTATCATTGGCCTGGGAATATACGCGAGCTTCGCAATACGATTGAAAGGATAGTGCTTATTGAAGATGATACTAAGATCAAGCCCGAACATTTAAGGCATCTTCAACCTGTTGGGTTGGAAGCGGAAATGCCAAATAGTGCGGGCGAATTCGTTTTAAAAATTCCACCAACCGGGATAACTATGGATAAGGTTCTTCGTGAACTTATAATTCAAACATTAAAGATAACAAATTGGAATCAAGTTCAAGCGGCAAAAATTTTAGGCATCACACGTTCAAAGTTGAGGTATAGAATGGAACAACTAAAAATTGAACAAAAGAAAATTTTAAAATAATTATTGGAGCGGGGATGATCTTGAGCGACAAACACATATTGGAGGAAATCGAAAAAGGAAACATTGTTATCGAACCGTTTGATATTAACTGTCTTGGGACAAATAGTTATGATGTTCATCTTGGCGAATGGATGGCTGTTTACAGGAACAAGATACTTGATGCTAAAGTTGAAAATGAACTTGAATATTTCAAAATCCCGCCTGAAGGTATAATTCTTTATCCCAACAGGCTTTATCTTGGTGTTACGCTTGAATACACTGAAACTCATGGTTTCGTTCCTTTTCTTGAAGGAAAGTCGAGCGTTGGCAGGCTTGGTATTGATATTCATTCAACCGCTGGGAAAGGCGATGCGGGTTATTGTAATCATTGGACGCTTGAGATATCTGTGAAGCAACCTGTTAGAATTTATGCTGGGATGCCGATTGGGCAACTGATTTACTTTGAAATCTCTGGCGAAATTTTAATTCCGTACAATAAGAAGAAAAGCGCAAAATACAATCAAAGGTCTGATAAGCCGATAGGCTCGATGATGTGGAAAAATCTTATGTGACAAGACATTAACAGTTTAATTTTAGCACTCCAAACAAGCATATCATTGGTGGCGGTCCTTTGGGCTAAAAACATGCGAAAACACTTGACAAATTCAAAAAAAATTTTATATTTATAAGTGAGAACTGATTTAAAACAAAGTTTCTTTTCTTTATGCATGTTGCGCTTGTGTTTAATCTGAAGAAGGATAAGGTTGATGATTCATCGGAAGATGACTCATTTAGTAGTGTTAAGTTGCTAAATAAATCACTTCAAGAAAACAAGTTAGAAGTCATCGACGATACCTACGCTGAATGGGACACGATTGAAACAATAAATGCGGTCAAACTTGCCCTCGAAGAAAATAATCATATCGTCACTTTAATTGAGGCTGATGAAGAAGCGTTTGAAAAGTTGAGGAAGACAAAGCCAGACATCGTATTTAACATCGCCGAGGGATTTAGAGGGGTAAGTAGGGAAGCACAAATTCCTGCCATACTTGAAATGTTGAACATTCCATATACAGGGAGCGACCCGCTTACGCTTTCAATTTGTCTTGATAAAGCGAGGACGAAAGAGATTTTGTCGTATTATAAAATTCCAACCGCAAAATTTGCTGTGATCGAAGAACTTGAGGAGTTTGACGGCGATGTCGAACTTGAATTTCCGCTTATAGTTAAACCATTACATGAAGGCTCAAGTAAAGGGATTTTTAATTCATCGGTTGTTTCAAATAAGAATGAATTATTCGTTGAGCTTGAGAGAATTTTGAAAACTTATGATGAGCCCGCTCTTGTCGAAGAATTTCTTCCGGGCAGAGAGTTTACGGTAGCGATCCTTGGAAATGGTAAAGATGCGAAAGTTCTCCCAATAGTTGAAATTAAATTTGATTCGCTCCCGCCAGAGGCAAAGCCAATTTACTCATTTGAAGCAAAATGGATTTGGGATACACCCGAAAAGCCTCTGGATATATTCCAATGCCCCGCTGAAATAGATGATAAGCTTAGGGAGAAGATAGAGAAAGTTGCTCTTTTGACATTTAAAATTTTACGCTGTCGCGATTGGTGCAGGATTGATTTGCGCCTTGATAAAAATAGCATCCCAAATATACTTGAGGTCAACCCATTGCCGGGAATCCTTCCAAATCCTGAGGATAATTCCTGCTTTCCAAAAGCAGCACGTGCTGCGGGGTTAACCTATAACCAAATGATAAATGAGGTTTTAAACGCAGCTTTAAAAAGACATGGGATGATCTAAATGATTAATTTTCAATCTGATAAAAACAAAATAAGGCATTATTATGTTCAAGGGAACTGAAATAACAGTTATATATAACGACCCTATAATTGCGGGACGCGGGCTTGAGGTTGTGGATAACTCTATCACTGAAATTAATGGGGAAATTGAATTCATTGTAACTTCGCTTGAGGAGGCTGGTTTTAGCGTAAAAACTTTGCCTGTTTATAATGCTCGGCGTTTTATAACGGAACTTTTGGATTTGAAAACTGATCTTATTTACAACTTTTGTGAAATGGTAGAGATGGATTCTCAAGAGGAGGTTTTTGCTGTGGGTTTATATGAGCTTTTAAAAATTCCTTATACGGGTGCTCCTCCGATGACGCTTGGACTTTGCCTTGATAAAGCAAAGACTAAAATTATACTTTCACATTATGGAATTCCAACTGCGAGATTTGAAGTATTCAAAGAAAGGTTAAATGGGTACGGAAGGATAAATCTAAATTTCCCTTTTATTGTTAAACCACTTCACGAGGATGCAAGCACAGGTATTGATGAAAAGTCGGTTGTATATAACGTTAGAGAACTTGAAGAAAGAGTTGAATACATTTTGAATTCCTTTAAGCAACCCGCACTTGTTGAGGAGTTTATTGATGGTAGAGAAATAAATGTTGCAATTCTTGGAAACAATCCGCCGATTGTTTTGCCGATTTCGGAAATAGATTTTTCGCAACTGCCTTCACACCTTCCAAAGATTGTAAGTTATCAAGCTAAATGGGTTCCAAATACAGATTATTATGAGAAGACAATTCCTATATGCCCTGCTTCACTTGAACCTGAACTTGAAAGAAAAGTCAAAGAAATAGCCCTTGCGTGCTATAAAATTATGGGATGTAGAGATTATGCGAGGGTTGACATGAGAATTGATAAGAACGGGAATCCGTATGTTCTCGAGGTTAACCCAAATCCAGATCTTGCAAGAAATGCAGGGTTTATGAGATCCGCTTCTGTTTATGGTTTGACACCATCCGAAACAATTGTAAAAATTGCGGAACTTGCACTTGAAAGAGCCTATGCGGATAAGAAAATTTCTAAATAAGGACAAAGATAAAATAAGGCAAATTTTAACCGATACAGAAATGTTCACTGAGGAAGAAATAAACGTAGCAATTGAATTGATCGGTGAGTTTTTAAATAAGGGCGAAGAAAGTGGTTATGAAATTTATTCATCAGTCGATGAGAACGACAAAACGGTTGGTTATATATGTTTTGGGAGGAGACCGTTGACGCTTGCAACGTTTGATATCTATTGGATAGCTGTTAAGCCATCTTTACATGGTAATGGGATCGGTAAAAGTTTAATTAAATTTGCGGAACAGAAAATAAAAGAAAAGGGAGGAAGATTAATTCTTGTAGAGACATCATCTCAAGAGAAGTATCACAAAACGAGGTTATTTTACAAATCATGCGGGTATGAGGAGATAGCCCGCATCAAAGATTTTTATAAACAAAACGAGGATTTAATAATTTTTGCAAAATATATTTAAGGAGGTTAAAAAATGGAGCTTTGGCAAGAGCTACTCAGAAAAAGCTTGGAAACAGCTGAAGATTTTGCTGAAGTCTTTGGAGTGGATAAAGATTTAATGCGAAGAATAGTTGAAAAATATCCGGTTAGGATTAACCCGTATTATTTGAGCCTGATAAGATACAAAGGAGACCCAATCTGGCTACAATGTTTCCCTGATATAAAAGAGCTTGAAGACGAAGATATGCCTGAGGACCCACTTGATGAAGATTCGATGAGCCCAGTGCCGAGCATTACACATAGATATCCCGATAGAGTTCTTTTCCTTGTGACGAGTCAATGTTCAATGTATTGTAGATTTTGCACAAGAAAAAGGAAAGTTGGTGATTCGAGCAAGATAAGTATGAAATTCATTCAAGATGGGATTGAATATATAAGAAATCATCCTGAAGTTAGAGATGTGATCTTATCCGGTGGCGATCCATTGATGTTGACGGATTATATGCTTGAGAAGATCATAAAAGCGTTAAGGGAAATTCCACATGTTGAGATAATAAGAATTGGCACAAAGATGCCCTGTGTTTTGCCTCAGCGAATTACTGGAAATCTATGCAATATGTTGAAGAAATATCATCCGATTTATGTTAACACTCACTTTAATCATCCGTGGGAGATAACTCCCGAGAGCAAACGCGCATGTGAAATGCTTGCTGACGCGGGGATTCCGGTTGGGAATCAAACGGTGCTTTTGCGCGGTGTAAATGATGACCCATATTTTATGCAGGAACTTATGAAAAAACTTCTTGCAATAAGGGTTAGACCGTATTACATTTATCAAGCGGATATAACTAGAGGCGCGAATCATTTTAGAACACCTATTAAAGTTGGAATTGAAATAATGGACAAGTTACGTGGACATATCTCCGGGCTTGCGGTTCCATATTATGTAATAGATGCCCCGGGTGGCGGAGGTAAAATCCCAATTCTTCCTCAATATGTGATAGCCCATAACGAAAACGAAATCATACTAAGAAACTTTAGATATGAAATCTATATCTATCCAGATGCCAAAGAGGAAGAAATTGAGGAGATAAAATATGAGCCTAAGTCTACGACCGAGCCGAGGAAGATAATTGAACGTAAGAAGTGGCTCGTCGAGTGAAGAATGGTTTGATATAATAAGTGCGAATTTTTTGGCTGGAACTTGGGTTTTGATGGTTTGGTTAAATTTTTTGAACGGAAAAATTTATCGTGAGGATTTTAAAATGAGAAAAATTTTTTTTACTATCGCGATTTTGATTTTTATCGTTTCACTTTACTCTCAGGATAAAGAAAACACAAAGTCTAAAGCCGATAAAGATACCCTTATCATCTACGATGCCCCGTCTGATTTTAAATTAGCTGATACGCTTGGGTTCAAAAGCTCATGGGGCATTGACCTTTCGGTTGCTGAAAATGGTTTTGCCCTAGGAACGTTTTACAGGTATCAATTTAGAGATGTTTATTCTCTTCAGGCTACTTTAAATTTTATGACCGCAAAAGATAAAAACGAAGTTGAATATATAGATCCATGGACTGGGCAGACTTTTGTCCCGAATAAAGTTAATCGAATAATGGTTTTACCAATTTCGCTTTCGCTTCAATATCGTCTTTTTAAAGATGCGCTTTCTGATAATCTGAGGCCGTTTCTTATGGCGGGGCTTGGTCCAACGCTTATTTTTACAACCCCTTATGAAAAAGAATTTTTTAGCAGTTTAAAGTACGGGAGAGTTCATTACACATTGAATTTATATATTGGCGTTGGTGCTTATATCGGGCTTGACCCAAGAACATTAAGTGGTTTGAGCGTTAGATATTACTTTATCCCGTATTCGAAGGGGATCGAATCTTTGCGTGGTAAACCGATAAAAGAGTTTGGCGGGATCAATTTGACCTTGACATTTGGCGTTAACTTTTAAATAATTAAAGCACATTATGCGGGACGAAGGAAGATTTTATGAGTTTTTGAATAACATAGACAAGCAAAAACTTGCAGAGTTTGTTTCTTTAATTTTTGCGCCTCAATTAGTAAGTATTCTTTCATTCTTCTTCATCTCTTTTTATCTTAAGCAAGATATAAAGATGAAAGTTATCTCTGCGTTTACGACTATTTCATTCACAGCGATTTTTCCAACTGCTTTCGTTTATTATTTGATTTACAAAGGAAAAATCGATCATCCTTTCGTTCCAGTTCGTGAGCAAAGAACTATTCCGTATCTTTTTGCTATGTTAAGTGCACTTGTTGGTTTTTTAATTTTGCTTTATTTTAAAGCCCACTGGTTGATAATTACATCGCAATGGTGTTACTTTTTCAATACACTTTTGATCACTTTGATAAATTCAAAATGGAAGGTGAGTGCTCATTCTGCAGGTTTAAGTGGTCCGTTAACTATTCTCACATGGATATTTGGATATAAAGTTTTGCCGTTGTTTTTGTTGCTTCCTCTTGTTGGATGGTCGAGGTTATATTTAAAAGCACATACATTTTGGCAAGTTGTCGGTGGAATGATGGTTGGGATTTTTTCGACTTATCTTCAGATTTATATTTTTTCAAAGATATTTTTTTAAGTGGCAATGGATAAGAAACAAGTTGCGGAAATACTTGATGAAATTGCGGATATACTTGAACTTAAAGGTGAGGTCGAGTTTAAGGTCAGAGCGTATAGAAATGCTTCAAGAATCGTTCGAGAAGTTAAGGGCGATTTAAAACAACTCATTGATTCAGGCGAACTTGCGAAGGTGAAGGGAATCGGACCAAACCTTTTTGAGAAAATAAGGGAACTCGTGACCACAGGGCAATTAAAATATTATGAGGAACTTAAAAGATCAATCCCTGAAGGTTTATTTGAACTTCTTCAAGTTCGGGGGCTTGGACCGAAAAGAATCAAAACAATTTATGAAAAACTTGGGATCACAACGCTTGCGGAGCTCGAATATGCGTGCAGGGAAAATAGACTTTTAAAACTTGAAGGGTTTGGAAAGACGATCCAGGAAAAAGTTTTAAGCGAAATCGAAAGGTTGAAGCGCACATCCCAATATCATCTGCTTTCGTTTGCTTTCCCAGTTGTGAAATTCATTGAGGATTTCATTAATTCAAATCTCGATGTTTCCGATTTCACAATCACTGGAAGCTGGAGGAGAAGAAGAGAGATAATACGAGATATCGATGTTGTGCTCAATGTTAAGAGAAGCGAATTCAAAAAAATTGGTGAGACGATTCAAAAGAAATTTCCACACGCTAAAATTGTAAGTTCAAACGATGACTTTATCAGTTTGATATCAGAATTTGGCGTTTCTGTTGATTTTATCTTTGCTGATGTAGATTACGCCTTTAAAGTTTTTTATACCACGGGGAGCAAGGATTTTTTAAGCAAGTTTGAAACTCATCTTGGGAAATTCGGGTTTAAAGTTAAACAAAGTGGGATTTTTAAAAACGGAGAGAGGTTTGATTTTACAACCGAGATGGATATTTTTGATAAGTTTAAGATGAGTTTTATACCACCTGAGTTAAGAGAAGGCTTTGATGAAATTGAACTTGCCTTAAACAGGGAGATTCCGAATCTCGTTCAAGAAAAGGATTTAAGAGGGGTTTTTCATATACATTCAACTTATAGCGACGGTTCTGATACGCTTGAGGATATGATAGCTAAATGTGAAGAGCTTGGTTTTGAGTTTGTTGGCGTTTCTGATCATAGCAAATCTGCTTATTATGCTGGCGGTCTGACCGAGGATAAGTTGTTCAAACAGTGGGAAGAGATAGAAGAACTTCAGAAAAAATTTAAGATAAAAATTTTGAAAGGTGCAGAAGTCGATATTTTACCCGATGGTTCGCTTGATTATTCAGACGAGATTTTATCAAAGTTTGATTTTGTTATCGCATCAATTCATAGCAGATTTAAAATGACGGAAGAAGAGGCTACGCAAAGACTCATAAAAGCGATGCAAAACCCGTATGTAACTATACTTGGTCATCCAACTGGACGGCTTCTTCTTGGGAGGGATGGTTATCCCGTTGATATGAAAAAAATTATCGACGAAGCCTCAAAACTTGGTGTGGTGATTGAGTTTAACGCTAATCCACATAGACTTGATATTGATTGGAGATTTATAAATTATGCTCGAAGCAAAGGAGTTAAAATAAGCATTAACCCGGATGCGCATTCGATTGGGGAGATTTATTATACATTCCTTTCTCTTGGAACAGCTAGAAAAGGTGGATTGGAAAAAAAGGATGTCTTGAACACGTTGAGCGATGAACAAATTCGGGATTTTTTGAGAACGCATAGAGCGGGGAAGTTATAAATTTTCTCTTTTAGGGGCGAATTGCCATCCGCTCATTAATAGAGGCTCTATCGGTAAGAAATTATTTAAGCATAATCGTGGGTTTGAATTATCTGTTTTATTTTTGTAAATTTTTTACAGTGAGAACTTATTGGGTTGATGGATTAAAAATTAGAATATCAACGCATAATGAGGATAATTACGAAAGTTAAAGAGATGCAAAAGGTCGCTGATGAATTAAGAAGGGAGGGGAAGATAATCGGCATTGTCCCAACGATGGGTTATCTTCATGAGGGACATTTGAGTTTAATAAAGATTGCGAAAGAGAAAAGCGATGTTGTGATAACAACGATTTTTGTAAATCCATTGCAATTCGCTCCGCATGAAGATTATAATAAATATCCAAGGGACTTTGAAAGAGATGTGAAACTTGCACAGTCTGCAGGGTGTGATATAATTTTCTATCCAAGCGTCGAAGAGATGTATCCGGAGAATTTTTTAACTTATGTTGAGGTTGAAAAAATTACAAAGGTTCTCGAGGGCGAGTTTAGACCGACTCATTTTCGTGGTGTAACAACAGTTGTTGCAAAACTATTTAACATAACGAAACCTCGTATTGCAGTTTTTGGGCAAAAGGATGCGCAACAGGCTTTGATAATAAAGCAGATGGTTAGAGATTTAAATTTTGATATCGAAATAATCGTTGCTCCAATTGTGCGTGAAGCGGATGGACTTGCGATGAGCTCAAGAAATGTATATCTTTCTGAATCTGAAAGAAAAGACGCAACCGTTCTTTATCAAAGTTTAAAACTTGCAGAAAAGTTAATCAGGGAAGGAGAAAGAAATCCTCAAAATATCATTTCACAAATGGAAGAGCTTATAAAGTCAAAACCAACCGCGAAAATAGATTATATTGCGATAGCCGATCCCAATACCCTTGAAAAAGTTGAAAAACTTAAAGAGGGCGAAGAATATCTTGTCGCTATTGCGGTGAGAATTGGGAGCACGCGATTAATCGACAATACCCTTGTTAAAATTTAAAACAAATTTATCAAGTCCGAATGATATTTCGCGAGATGTGCAAATCAAAAATTCATGGCGCAACTGTAACGCAGACAGAACTTTATTATGAAGGAAGCATAACCATTGATGAAGAATTTCTTGAAGCAGCTGAAATTTTACCTTATGAGAAAGTTCAAGTTGTAAATCTAAACAACGGCGCAAGATTTGAAACCTACACCATTCCGGGTGAAAGGGGCTCGGGGATAATTTGTCTTAACGGACCCGCAGCTCGACTTGGAGTTGTGGGGGATCAGGTTATCATCATCTCCTACGCTCAATATCCTGATGAGATTGCTGTAAATCACAAGCCGAAGGTTGTTATACTTGACAAAAGCAATAAAATTAAGCAAATTATTTACGGAAGCATAGGTGAATTTGCGAAGTGAAAACTCTTAAACTTAAAGATTTTACAAACCAAGAGGAGGAACAATGGGAGATTTTTTTAATCATATGAGTAATTTGTCTAGTGAATTTTCCCGAGGTAAAAGGGGGCTTGCTACTGTAATTCTTGCAGCGGGCAAAGGAACGCGGATGAAAAGACCCGATATTGCGAAGGTTATGTTTCAGTTGAATGGTGAACCTATGATTAAAAATGTTGTGAATCTCGCTTTAAAAATTAACTCAAATAGAGTTATTGTAGTTGTGGGATATTATCGGGATGTTGTTATTGATTATGTTCGTAGGGTTGCTTCGTCTGTTGAATTTGCGATACAAGAGGAACAACTTGGAACGGGGCATGCGGTGATGCAAACTGAGGGGCTTTTAAAAAATTTCGACGGCGATGTCCTTGTTCTTTCTGGTGATGTTCCTCTTTTGAGGGTAAAAACGTTGCAGGAGCTTTTACGCCATCATTATGAAACCGATGCCGTTGCCACTGTTTTAACTGCAGAAGTTGATGATCCAACTGGTTATGGAAGGATCATAAGAAATCCAGATGGTTCAGTTGATAGAATTGTTGAGCATAAAGATGCAACGGAAGAAGAGAGAAAGATAAAAGAGATAAACTCAGGCATCTACGTTTTTAAAAAAGAGCCACTTTTTGAAGCATTAAAGCATATCACACCGAATAATGTTCAAGGCGAGTATTATCTTACCGATGTTTTCTTTTATTTCTCGCATCATAATATGAAAATTTCCGCTTTAAAAGCGGAAAGTTGGGACGAGATTCACGGTATAAATACAATTGAACAACTTGAGAAGGCGAGAGAAATTCTCGAGCGAAGAAAACAACTTGGTTTGGAAGAATAAAATATGCGAAAGTTTAGGTTAATCATAATTTTTTTGCCAATCCTGCTTGGTTTAATTCTTCTTGCCTTGGTTAAGAAAAAGCAAGAAATGATGAAGATTGAGAAGGCGGGAGAACCTTATTCAGTTGAATATGTTAAGAATTTAGTTTTTAATTCGAGTTTTGAACTTGGGCAGGGAGATCAACCGAAGGGATGGAAATTTGAAGGCAGTGGGAGAAAGGTTTATTTTTACAAAGATGTCATTGAAAAATTTGATGGAAAATTCAGCGCAAATATAAATTCCGATGATTCACTTTCTAGGGCATCTCTTTTTCAAGATATAACCGAATTTCCACATGGGAATAAGTTCATACTTTATGGTGCGGTTAAAACTTATGGCGCTGATACCGCATTTATGCGAATTGAGGTATACGATACGTTGGGGAATTTAAAATCTTTTAACTCAACCGATTTTTTAAGCGGCGCAAATGATTGGCAAGTTTATACCTGCGCTGTTATCGTTGGAAAAGATGCAAGGAAAATAAAAGTTCGATGCGTTCTCATTGGAGAAGGAAGGGTGTGGTTTGATGATGTTGAACTCGTTGCAGTAAATTACGAAGGAAAAGACTATCCTTTCTGGTGGAGATATTGGACAAAACAGTCTGCGAGATGAGATGAGAAGGGTTATCCTTAGGAAAGGCGGAGATAGGAGAGTTTTAAAAGGACATCTTTGGGTTTTCAGCAACGAGATAAAAGAGATAAGGGGTAACCCGGAAATTGGAGATGTTGTTGAGGTTTATAGATTTAACGGTGAATTTTTAGGAATAGGTTTTTTTAATCCACATTCACTTATTTCCGTTAGATTGTTGACCAATGAAAAAATTGAAATTAATTTTGACTTTTTCAAAGAACGAATTTTAAACGCATATAGATATAGAAAGCTTATTTATCCAGATTCAGAAACGTTTCGCCTTGTCCATGGTGAAGGCGATCTACTGCCAGGTCTTGTCATAGATAAATATGGAGAATTCATCTCGGTTCAGACCTTTTCGTATGGGATGGATACGAGATTAAATTTAATTTGTGATGTTCTTGAGGAAATTTTCAAACCGGTTGGAATAGTTGAGAGGAATGAGTCTCCATTGCGTGAACTTGAAGGGCTTGAAAATAGAAAAGGGATTTTGCGTGGCAAGGTAGAGGAAACGATATTTGATGAAGAAGGGGTTAGATTTAAAATTGATTTGCTTTCGGGACAAAAAACTGGATTTTACCTTGATCAAAGGGAGAATAGAAAAGCGTTGAGAAAATTTGCAACTGGGAAAAGAGTTCTTGATTGTTTTACAAACGAAGGAGGATTTGCGCTTCATTGCGCCTTTGCGGGAGCTGAAAGCGTCATTGGAATTGATGTATCCGAAACCGCGATTAAAAAGGCTTGGAGGAATGCAAAGTTAAATGATTTTAAAAATGTTGAGTTTGAAGTGGCAGATGTTTTTGATAAACTTCGAGAATTTCTAAGCAAAGGTGAAAATTTTGACCTTATCATACTTGATCCACCATCGTTTACAAGATCAAAGAAGAATGTCAAATCTGCTCTCGCGGGATATCGCGAGATAAATTCGACAGCAATGAAAATTTTAAAACCAGGTGGAATCCTTGCGACTGTCTCCTGTTCGTATCACATTGACGATGGAATGTTTATGAATGTGATAATAGAAAGTTCAATTCTTGCTAAGAGGAAATTACGTCTAATCGAATGGAGAGGAACATCGCCAGATCACGTGGTTTTACCAACGATGCCCGAGACAAAATATTTAAAATTTGGGATTTTTCAAGTTATCGATTAATCATCTATCGGTGGTCTTCTAAGATGCCAATCCGTTCTATCTTGATAAGCGTTTGCGATTTGAATTAAAGTTTTCTCACTAAATGATCTTCCCATAAATTGTATTGATGTTGGTAAATTATTTTGTCCAAATCCATTGGGCATGCATATTGCTGGAACTCCAGCAGCATTTCCTGCTGGGATTAGTGCAGGTCCTCCGCTTACTCCTGGATAAGCTTTGTCAAAGTCAACGCCAATTGGATATGCAACGGTTGCTCTCGTTGGAGCTACAATTGCGTCATATTTTGAGAGAAATTCTTCAAGCGCTTTTCTCATCTTTTTTCTCAGTCTCATTGCATTTAGATATTCAACCGCTGAAACTTGAATCATTGAATAACCACCGATTTTATCTCGTTTATTTCGAAGTTCGGAAACTTTGCCCGATAAGATTAAATCATAAAAAGCGCTCGCTCCTTCCGCATCAACGATAGTGCCAACCACCATACCCCATGGATAATCTGGGAATTCGACATCATATTCAAGTTCGGCAAATTCCGAGATAACTTTTAATGATTCTTCAAAATTTTTCTTTACCTCGGGTTGTGCTTTTTCAGTTGTTCCTTTTATAACGGCGATTTTGGGTTTTCTACGAGGGGGTGATTTTGTTGTGTATTTAAATTCTTTTTGAATGGTTGTTTCATCTTTGGGATCATATCCAGCGATTGCAGAAAGGACTATGCCACAATCATCTGCGCTTCTACACATTGGGCCAAGTTTATCAAGCGTCCAAGACAAAGCCATAGCTCCGAATCTACTGACAAGCCCATAGGTTGGTCTTAATCCAGTGATCCCACAAAATGCGGATGGAGTCAAAATTGAGCCGGATGTTTCTGAACCAATTGCAAATGGGACAAGCCCCGCAGAAACAGCAGAGCCTGAGCCACTTGATGAACCACCACTCCAATAGTTTAAATTCCAAGGTGTTCTTCCAGGTCCAGTAAATGATGCATCTGCGTCGTCATATCCCATTCCGCCCGCAAGTTCGACCATTGCAAGCTTTGCTATGAGTATTGCCCCAGCGTTGTAAAGTTTTTTTACTACAGTGGCATCGTAATCAAAAACTTGATCTCTATATGGCTCAGCTCCCCAAGTCGTCGGTATACCCTTCGTTGCGAGTAAATCTTTAACTCCAAAAGGTATGCCATGCAATAATCCGCGATATTTGCCAGCCATTATTTCTTTCTCCGCCTGCCTTGCTTGATTTAAAGCGAGTTCCTCAGTTATAGTTACAACTGCTCCAAGTTTTTCACCATGTTTTTTTAACCTTTCAAGATAAATTTTCGTTAATTCAACTGGTGAAATTTTCTTGTTTTTAATTAAGTTTGCAAGTTGCCGGATTGATGCAAATGCAATATCTTTGTCGCTCATTTTGATCTCCGTTTTTCGTTAAACTTGAAATTTAAAGTCTGGTTCTTCCCAGTTTGAGAGTTTAAAATTTAACAACCTCTCCCGTCTTCTTATGTTCGATTCGATCTCTTCCTTCAACATTTTCAATTGTTCTTCGGTAAAATCTGTTTTATGCCTTAACTTTACAAGTTCAGCAATCTTTTCGACCTCCTCGGACTGATTTTCATTTTGCTGTTGTGATTCAATTCCCTCTGTGAAATAGCCTAAGGCTGGTAGGGTAATTGCAAACTGTAGAAATTTGCGTCTTTTGATTTTCATTTTTTGTTAACCATTATTTTTTGTTAATCAATTGAGTAATTTTCAAATAATTTCCCCCATTGCGATTCCTTCCTCAGCTTTTCCTGAATCTTTTTCCCTTTCAAAGGCCACCAAATATAATCGTGGTAAAAATACGAGCCGAAGACGAAAACATAAACGAGAGGGGTTCTGAAAAATAGATATTGTATTCCTTTTAAAGGTCCAAACCAAAGTATATCTCCAAATCTACTTGCCAAATTATCTCCGACGAAAAATTTTAAATTAACATTTGAAATTTCCTCACCTACAACTTCAATTTCCCTCGGGTCTCCTTTACCAAGTCCTGCTTCATGAGCAAGACGAATATATTTTATGCTCATCGGATCAAATCCCATTATCTTCGCAGAGACCGCATCTATTGCAACTTGATCTGCGCTTGCAAGAATATAATTTGTTTCAACGGGGATCATCGTCCTTGGTCCGGGACCATTTCCGGCTATTGTTCCATCCATAACTGCGAATATCCCCGTGTGAATTTCTTTTTGAATCGCCAACAGGTCAACCAATGTTTCATGTATCCAGGTATGTGTGTAATGTCGTCGTGTGTTTAGAAGACCGCCAAATGCATTTTTCATCGCACCAGTTGTTGTTGTGTAAATATGCGTCTTCATCGTCGGAAGATGAATTATGTTCTTCCCGATGAAAAATTCCGGAATGTGTATTCCGTGTGGATAGACCTTGTGGAGGGCAAGCATCTTATGCTTTGGTTCGTATCGAACCCATTTTATGTCAGTTTTGAGGAAATTGTATTTTTCTTCAATTCCATATTTTTTATAAATCGGTTTAAGTTTGTTAAGTTTTCCGCCTTTAAATGGATCTGTTACTACAGTGTTATTGTGAACCGCGACAAGTTTATTAAATCCAGAATTTTTCAAGGCAAGTATCACACCTTCGAGTTGCCAAGGGGTTGTGTTTGAGCTTAAATATGGAAGGTGCCAGGATATGTTGTCTTTTAAGATCGTCTCTGAATTTTTATCAAGGAAAAGTTCAAAATCAGCAAGTTTCATCAATCTCTCTATGTCCTGGAGGATAGTCCCTGGTTTCGTTTTTAGGACAGCAACTTTTGAACGATTCATTTGAAATTTTTGCTTTTTTGTATAATTTTAAAACTTTGAAAGTTAAATTGCAATAGTGGCTTCAAAAATAAAAGCACCTTTTCTATGCCATCGCTGAACATAGATTTGATTCGCCGTGGGATGAGATATTCGACAATTGAAGGAAGTTTTGCAACCGTTTTCATAGCTCTTTCAAGTGGTGCGTTTTTAACTGGTTATGTTTTAATGTTTGGGGCGAAGGAATTCGTCATCGGCTTGATCGGGGCGATACCTTTTATCTCACAGGCACTGCAAATTTTCGCGGCATATCTTTTGAGAAAATATAAAAGCCCCAGAAAACTCGCGATAATTTTAAGCATATTTAATCGATGGGTTTGGATTTTCTTTATCTTTTTACCGTTCGTTAATTTTAGTGATAAAATAAAAATTTTTATTTTTGTTTCGCTTCTTTTCATTTCATCATCCGCAGGGGCATTGCTTGGAAATATCTGGACGATATGGGTAGGGGAAATAGTGCCAAGCCAAGTCAGAGGAAAATACTTTGGGAAAAGAACGGCGTACAACAACGCTGTCAACATTGTTATGTTTTTTCTTTCCGCATGGCTTCTGGATCATTTGAAGAGAACAGATGAAAAGATTGGATTTGCTGTCATCGCATCCATTTGTTTTATAAGCGGACTTATTACCACGGTGCTTTTCAAATATCATCCAGACGTAAACCTTGAATTCGAAGAGGAAAGTTCTTTAAAGGACGAGATACCGAAACCTTTCAAGGATAAAAATTTTAGAAAGTTTATTTTCTTCTTTGCTCAGTGGAATTTCTCCGTGGGTCTTTCTGCACCTTTTATGGCATATCATATGTTGACAAACTTAAAAGTGGATTTTTCAACGATAGCAATTTTCAATATGCTGACTATGTCTTTGAATATTTTTTTCTCCCAATGGTGGGGGAGATTGATCGATAGATTTGGGGCTAAAAATGTGCTTATGTTTAATGCTTCAAATATCGTTTATATCCCTGTTCTTTGGCTACTTGCGACGCCCAATTTTATTCTTCCGCTTTATCTCGATGCGATAATGACTGGGATCGCATGGAGTGGGTTTAATCTTTCCGCTTTAAGCATGCTATTGTCAATGTCTCCAACGAAAAGTCGCTCTTCATATGTTGCCATTCTTTCGATTTTTTCAGGTTTTGGCTATTTAATTGCTTCGATATTAGCTGGATATATTGGGACTTTATTCAAAGATTTTTCTATCGAGATATTTGCATTGAGGTTTTGGAATATGCATATTCTTTTCTTTTTATCGTTTGTTTCAAGGATGGCAAGTGCAGTGGTTCTTGCAAGGATGCCTGAAGTTCAAGCTAAATCATTTTTTGCTATGCTTGATTCGATAAGCACGACAATTTTAAGAGTTTTTACAACCCTTGGGAATATGGTGATTATTAGGAAGGAAAATGAGGAGTAAGATTTGAGAACTGTAGATTGATAATCATCTGTAACTCAAGATAGAATCAAACCAAATTGGTACCTTACCTCTTGACTTTTTAAAATTAGTTAGATGCAAGGTATGATATTGAAAAAATCTGGGTTCTTTGCTTTTGAAAGAAACAAATTAAAGATTAAAAATGGAAATGATTTTATTTTTGCTTATTCTCATTTTAACTTCAAATCTTCCCTCATAAAATCCAAAGTTGACTGTTTATAACACTTCTAAATTCTAGTTTATTAATAGGGTTAGTTCGATTACCATAAATCAGTAGAGAAACAAATAGATCGGGACTATCGTAAGAAGAGTTTCGGTAAAGGTGGGGTTGTGAAAGTTGGAGAAAAATATTTAAGTGAAATACCATTGAAATTTGCACTTTATCAGAATTATCCGAATCCATTTAACCCGACTACAACGATTGAATTCGATTTGCCAGAGCGAAGTTATGCGAGACTTGTTGTTTATGATGTTTTAGGAAGGGGGTGAAAAACTTGTAGATAAAGAGCTGGATACAGGAAGGTATTGGGGTTTTGTTGGCTGAAGAATAGGATTATTTATATTTTGATTTTCATTTGAAGTATAACATATTTTTTGATGGGCGCGTTGGATATCCTGTTAATTCGTTTAGTATTTCAGGTGGGGTTCGAATAAGTTTTAAAAAGTAGAGTTTTTTAAGTTAAACCGAGTTTTTGGTATGCTTGTATTTTCACAATACAACATCAGCCAAAACTTGACTTTGATGAAAAATTGTATTACTTTTAAAGCGAAGGCAAAATAAATAAGGTGAGATATGAAAAAAGCACTTTTTATTTGGCTATTCCTTGGGTTTGTGCTGGTCATGGCAGGGACAGTGGTTGAGTATTTCACAGCGCAAAGCTATAATGATAATGTTATCATACGATGGAAAACATTAGATGAAACAGGGGTTCAAAAATTTGTGCTTGAAAGGAGTGCGGGTCAATCAGGTGAATTTTTAAAGTTAGCGGAAATAGCACCAAAGGGAAATAATTCAATCTATGAATACATCGATGCATCTGCATTTAGACAAACCGACAATATCTATTTATACAGGCTTCAGGTTGTGACAAACAGCGGTTCATTTTATGTTGGACCGATAACCGTCCTTCATAAGGTTTCAAGTGTCAAGCGAACTTGGGGAAGTATAAAGGCTATGTTTAGGTAAATTAATTTGTCGTTAATTGAATTTAAAGATCTCATTTCTTAATTTTAATCCCGACACAAAGTCGGGATTTTTTGTTAATAAAATCGACCCTTGAAATGCTGAAGATAAACAAAACGCTCGTCCTAGCATCCGCTTCTCCCAGAAGACAAAATCTTTTGAAACAAATCGGTTTAAACTTCATAGTTCATCCAAGCGGAATTGACGAGGATTCGCATCCGACGATTTCACCTGAGGAATATGCTTTGGAACTTTCGAAAAGGAAAGCCTTTGAAGTTGCAAAAAATTATAACGACGCTATTGTAGTTTCTGCGGATACAATCGTTGTTCTCGATGGTCAAATAATTAATAAGCCAAAAGATCCAGATGAAGCAAAACAAATGCTCAAGATGTTATCAGGGAAAACGCACAAAGTTTACACTGGATTTACAATCTTGGATACAAAAACGAATAAAATAATTTCTGATTTTGAAGTTACAGATGTCAAGTTTAGAGAATTAAGCGATGATGAAATTGAAGAATATGTCGCAACTGGATCCCCGCTTGATAAAGCAGGTGCTTACGGCATTCAGGATGATTACGGCGCTGTATTCGTTGAGAGGATAAACGGTTGTTTTTACAATGTCGTTGGTTTCCCTTTGACGAGATTTTATCTTGCAATGAAAAAGTTTTTATCTGATGATTGAAGGCTTGCATAAGAAAATACTCATTTCAATTTTAATTGGGGCCTTAATTTTAATCATACTAACCGTTTACGCTGATCTTGAAAAACTTCTCACCGCTTTAAGAGATTTTAAATGGGCTTTTATAATTCCGGTTTTGTTTCTCTCGCTTTTGAATTACATCTTTCGATTTTTGAGGTGGGAGTTTTATTTGGGAAGGCTTGGGATAAGGATTTCGTTCTTTAAAAGTTTTGTAATTTTTGTAAGTGGACTTACGATGTCGATTACCCCCGGGAAATTTGGCGAGGCTTTGAAATCATATCTTCTAAAACTAACAGATGATGTTCGAATCTCTCGCTCAGCTCCGATTGTTATTATGGAGAGATTGATCGATTTTCTTGCTCTTGTTATTTTGGCTTTGTATGGCTCTTTTTATTTTAATTATGGTAGTGAAGTTGTCGTAAGCGTTGGACTTGCCATTGTGGGTGGGATTTTTATCGTAAGTAAGAAAGAGATTTTTTATCCAATTTTGAATTGGATGAGAAAAATAATGGGCGATAAGTTTACGGATAGAATTCACATCGCTTATGATAGCGTTTCAGAACTTGTTGATGTCAAGGTTTTAGTTCCTGCTGTTGCGGTTTCGATTTTGTCTTGGTCTTTTGAGTGTCTCGGTTTTTATATTGTGTTAAAAGCGTATTCAGTGAATCTTTCGTTTAATCTTGCAACTTTCATTTATTCTTTCTCAACCATAGCCGGTGCGATCTCAATGTTGCCGGGCGGACTTGGATTGACGGAGGGAAGTATGACAGGTTTGTTGGTTTTAAATAAAGTTCAAAAAGATATAGCGGTTGCTGTAACAATTATAATTCGATTTGCGACTTTGTGGTTTGCTGTCGCTTTTGGTTTGGTTTCACTTTATCTCTTTCAAAAATTGATGCACAAATTTAAAAATGTTCGACAAGGTTAAGGAAAGCGTAAATTACATTCGAAGTAAGATCGGAGATTTTCAACCTGAGATTGCGTTGGTCCTTGGCTCTGGTCTTGGTGATCTCGCGGAGGAGTTTGAGGATAAAATAAAAATTAAAACGAATGAAATCCCCAATTATCCTGTTTCAACTGTTGAAGGTCATGCTGGAAATATTGTGTTTGGGGAGTTAAATGGAGTGAATATACTTGGGTTTCAGGGAAGAATTCATTTTTATGAGTCTGGAAAAGTTGAAAACGCGATATATCCTATACTTGTTGCACACGAACTCGGTGCCAAAATTTTGATCGTGACAAATGCAGCAGGTGGATTGAATAAAAATTTCAAACCGGGAGATCTAATGGTTATCGCAGACCATATAAATTTTATGTTTTTGAATCCTTTGAAAATTTTCTCTCCGAATGTAAATAGGATCAATCCCCCAGCCTATGATGAAAAACTTCGCAAAATTGCGGTTGAAACGGGGATTGAGCTTGGTCTCCCAATTCGCGAAGGTATTTACTGCGGCGTTCGAGGTCCAAATTATGAAACACCCTCAGAGGTAGAAATGCTAAGAAAAATTAGTTCAGATGCAGTTGGAATGTCAACTGTTCCAGAGGTTATAACCGCAAATTATCTGGGGATGAGAGTTCTTGGTATATCTTGTATAACAAATTACGCTGCCGGAATTAGTCCGCATAAACTTTCACATGAAGAGGTAACGCAGGTTGCAAATAAAGTTAAAAATGAATTTTCTATGTTGATAAAGGAAATAATCAAAAGGATAGTTAAAACAAATGAGGCTCAAAGATGACCCTTTTTATTTTTTTAATTGCTGGATTTTTATTCTTCGGATGCGGCGGGGATAAATTGCAAAAATCCGAGAATATTCATAAAGAAGATAGAATAGAACTTTCGGGGAAATGGCTTTTTAGAATTGGTGATGATAGAAAGTGGAGCGAACCAGATATTGATGAATTTGGATGGGTTGAAATTCAAGCGCCATCGCAGTGGGAGAAGCAGGGCTATAACTTCGACGGCGTTGCATGGTATAGAAAACATGTGAACATTCCATCTCACTTCAAAACGAAAAAAATTTATCTTTATCTTGGGAAAATTGACGATAACGATCTGGTTTATTTTAACGGCGAATTAATTGGTGCAACAAATGGATGGACGCAGGAAAGAATTTACTTCATCCCGAACGACCTTATAAACTACGACTCAAATAATGTGATAGCGGTTAGAGTTGAAGATAAAGGTTTGGGGGGCGGAATTTATGAAGGACCAATTTTAATTGTCTCTAGAGATGAATTATGGTTTATGAAAGGCGAGAGAAAAAAATTCGCGGGCGAGAATGAGTATAACGCGGTCTATTATACCGTTAAGATTATGGATACGCTTCTTACACGAGGAAGGTTGTCTTCTTATCTCGGATTTATGAGTTTGAGATACAGAGAAAATGAGAAAACGTATACGATGTGGAAAAAGGATTTGGAGCAAATCAGCAATTTTTTGACCAACAATGGATATTCAATTGATTATGTCGATTTTAGAGTTTATCATTCGCCCGATAATGATAGCATATTGATCGCTGATTATGTTAGGCTTATAAAAGATACCTCTGGCGTTTTAAAATTTAGCGACGAGCAGGTAAGATATTTTAAATTTGAAAACGGTTCATTTGTTGAAATTGGAAATAGAAACAGATTCTTTAGAGCAAGATTTTTTTCGCAATGGCTTCGAGAGGAAAGATATTTTTATGTTTATCTCCCGCCAAGTTATGATGTTGATATTTCAAAACGTTACCCAGTGCTTTATCTGCTACATGGTTATGGGGGAAGCGATGAGTCTTGGAAATTTGACAATATAAATGTTGTGCTTGATAGTTTGATAAAGGTTGGCAAAATAGTTGAGATGATCGTTGTTATGCCGGATGCTGATACATCTTTTTATGTGAATTCTTACGATAAGAAAAGAATGTATGAGCAGTATATAGTTGAAGATTTGATTGCTTATGTTGACGCTACTTTTAGAACGATACCTCATCGTGAGACGCGGGCAATAGATGGCGTTTCGATGGGTGGATTTGGGTCGATGTTGCTTGGGATGAAATATTTCGATAAGTTTATCCCCATGGGAAGTATGATGGGAGCCTTTGATGTTCCATTTGAAAAAGTGAAGCATAGAAAAGATATACATGGTGGAGATTCGCTCCACTGGAAATCGATTCAGCCGGTCTCTATAGCACGGGAGTTAACACCAAGGCATTTTGAGGGTTTAAACATATTCTTCTATGTTGGGGATAATGACCCGTTGAAGGAATCGAATATAAAGATGCATGAGATATTGAAAAATAAGGGTATCAACCACATTTTTAAAATTTATCCGGGAAAGCATAACCGAGATTTTTGGTTTTCGCATTTCAAGGAAAATTTGGTCTTCCATTCGAATATTTTCTACAAAAGCAAATATGTCAAAATAAAAGAAAGGTTAAATGTCCAGTGAAAAAAATTTTTATTTTCGTTGTTTTATGCATTACCACGATTTTTGGACAGGAGTTTAACTTAAAGTTGAACCTTGAAGGTGAGTGGCTTTTCAAAACCGGCGACGATTTAAAGTGGCTTGATCCAAAATTTGATGATTCGAATTGGGTTAAGATGAAAGTTCCAGCGACTTTTGAAAGCCAGGGCTTTGCAAATTATGGTGGCTTTGTCTGGTATAGATTCCATTTCGATGTCCCGAGCGATTTGCTTAAGTTAAAGGATTTAATTCTTCTACTTGGTAGCATAGACGATGCTGATGAAACGTTTCTAAATGGTGTTAAAATTGGTGAAACGGGAAAATTTCCGCCAGAGAGAAAAACGGAATGGACACAACTTCGTGTATACCAAATTCCAAGTGGACTTTTGAAGCCTAAGGGAAATGTCCTAGCAGTAAGGGTTTGCGATTTCGGTTTTGATGGTGGAATTTTTAGAGGTCCGATTGGAATAATATTGAAAAAAGATTTCGATTATAAGATGAGAGAAAGCAATAAACCACATCGTTCTGTGAGCGCGCTTGTTTCAAGCAATGGATTAACAGCGATTGTTTACGATGTTAAAAAGCATAAACTTGTCTCGATGTATGAACATATTTACAGGGTGATATCGCCCGGCAATTATACTAAAAATATCCTTGATGATGCAAATTTTGTTGTGGAACTTGATGGGAAAACTTTTGATCTTTCCAAAATCCCCGAAGGTGAGGTTAATTATATAAACGGCACGAATATAATTCGCACTGATTATAAAAAACTTGGTATTCAGGTTTTTTATTTCGCACCGTTTCAGATTGATGAGCCTGTTTTAGTTGCGATTTGCAAAGTGAACAAGAAATACAAGCAAAGCAAAATCTATTTCCAAGCCAATACAATTTATGGGAAAGTTACATCGGGGGATATGTTAAGCGATGTCATTACCATTCAACAAATGAAAGTTCAAAAGTTTGTCAAGACAAAAATGGTTAAAAGAAATGATGGAACAGGTGGGGAAGTTGAAAAAAGAGTTTTTCTTGCGATTAATCGTGCAAGAAGTGAAGAGAGGATACGAAAATTGTCAAGTTTGGTAGAAAATGATAACATTTTGGAAGATGAAATTAAATTTTGGCAAAATTTTAGAAAGATTCCGGGATTCAAAGTAAAATTAACAAAAGGCGAACTTGGGCTTTTTAATCAATCGCTTGCTGTTTTAAAAATGGCACAAAGCAGGGAAGAAGGACGTCCTTTCGGTCAAATTTTGGCATCACTTCCGCCAGGTGAATGGACCTACACATGGGTTAGGGATGGGGTATATGCGATTAATGCGCTCATTGAACTTGGTTATTTTGAAGAGGCAAGGTCTGTGCTTGAGTTTATGTTGCGAGCCGAGGTCGGTTTTTATAAAAAGTTTATTTATAAAGATGGGAAAGATTACGGGATTAAAAAGGATTATAAGATAACCGTGTGCAAATACTACGGCGCCGGGGTCGAAGAGTCAGATCATAATGAAGATGGACCAAATATTGAACTCGATGGGTTTGGACTTTTTCTTTGGGCTTTTGGAAACTATGTTGAAAGATCGGGGGACTTAGATTTTGCGGTTTTATATTGGGATACTATTACGACGAAAATAGCTGATATTATAATTTCTTCGATCGATAATTATGGGGTCATTCGCGCTGAATCTGGCCCATGGGAGAGACATTTGCCAGGAAAACATTATGCGTATACGACAATAGCTGGCATCAACGGTTTGAGGTCTGTTGCGAAAGTTGCAGGTTTGCTAAAAGATAAAACCGCGGAAAAATTTTATAATTCAGTTGCCGATTCAATGCTTCAAGCATTTTTGAGGAATTTTATCGATGAAAATGGTGTGATAAAAGGAACGATTGAAGCGAAAGATGAAAACGATTTTGAGTATTACGATGCGAGTGTGGTTGAAGCGATAAACTTTAACCTTATTCCCGCAGATGGTGATATCGCTAAAAATACGATTAATGCGATAAAGAAAAATTTGAAGATAAAAAATAGATTTGGATTTTTTAGAGTAAATAATGGTGATTGGTATGATAGACAGGAATGGATTTTTATCGATTTGAGGGTTGCAGTGGCATTGCATAAAGCTGGATTTAAAAAAGAAGCAAATCAAATTTTAAATTGGATAACTTTGCAATCGAATTTAAATTTCAACTTGATAGCTGAGTTATACGATGAGTTTAACTCTGATTATCAGGGACAGTATCCTATGGTTGGATTCGGAGCGGGTTCTTATATACTTGCCCTTCTTGAGATAAAAAAGTGAAGTTTGATGAAACCGGATCATGACACAATAAAACAAATTCCGCTTTTTTCAGAGTTAACTACAGACGAGCTTCGTAAATTCACACAGATATCTCAATTGAAAAAGTTTTCGAAAAAGGAAATTATTTTTTCAGAAGGTGCGCCTTATCTTGGGTTCTATATCTTGTTGAAGGGGGCAGTTAGAATATTTAAACTTACGCCCGACGGAAGGGACATAACTTTACAAATTGTTGAGCCATTCAACCTTGTCGCGGAAATACCATTGTTTGATGGTAAAACATATGATTCGAGTTGTGAAGCGATCGAGGATTCAATTTTGCTATTCATACCAAAAGAAAAATTTTTACAACTTTTTGTTAAAAATCCGAAAATATCGCTGAAAATTCTCCAAGGTTTCGCTAAGAGATTGAAGGAGTTAACTCAACAGATTGAAACATTAACCTCAAAAGATGTCCCGCAACGTTTAGCAACTTATCTTGTTGATGAATATGAGAAACAATGTCGCGGTGGAAGGAAAAACGAGATAGTTTTAAATATCTCGAGGACAACGCTTGCCTCGTATCTTGGAACTGTAATAGAGACGTTATCAAGAGCTTTGAGAAAACTCCAGGACGATGGTTTAATTGAAGTTAAAGGCAGAAAAGTAGTAATTCTAAACCTGGAAAAGCTGAAAAATCTTGCTGAGTCGAAGTAGCAAATTTCAAACGTCAAAGTAAAGAACGAATTCGTATGGATGCGGTCGCATTCGCATCGGGTTTACCTCTTTCTCCCATTTGTATTTGATCCATGCTTCGATTAAATCTTCAGTGAAAACGTCGCCTCTTAATAAGAAATCGTAATCTTTTTCGAGCGCTCTCAGAGCTTCTTCAAGTGAACCAGGCGTTGATGGGATATTTTTCAATTCCTCCGGCGGTAAAGCGTAAATATCTTTATCGAGGGGTTCGCTTGGGTCAATTTTATTTATTATGCCATCGAGTCCAGCCATCAACATCGCTGAGAGTGCAAGGTATGGATTGCATGAACCGTCGGGAAATCTGACTTCAATTCTTTTTGTTTTCGGGCTTGATGAATAGACCGGGATTCGAATTGCAGCACTGCGATTTCTTTGTGAATAGGCAAGATTTACGGGAGCTTCAAAACCAGGGACAAGTCGTTTATATGAGTTTGTCGTCGGATTTGTAAATGCACATAAAGCCGGGGCATGTTTTAAAATTCCACCAATATAATAAAGTGCGATCTCGCTAAGGTTTGCGTATCCATTACCATAAAACAATGGCTGACCATTTTTCCATAAACTTTGATGACAGTGCATCCCTGAGCCATTATCTCCAAACAACGGCTTTGGCATAAATGTAACTGTTTTCCTATGTCTTCTTGCGACATTTTTTACGATGTATTTAAATATCAGAACGTTATCCGCGCATCGGACAAGTGGAGAAAATCTAAAATCAATTTCACATTGTCCACCGGTTGCGACCTCGTGATGTTGTGCTTCAATTTGCAAACCACATTGTTCCATAATCAATACCATTTCGTTTCTTATATCATTAAGCGTATCAGTTGGTGATACAGGGAAATAACCCTCTTTGTATCTTGGCTTATAGGCGAGATTTGGTTTCTCATCGCGTCCCGAATTCCATTGACCCTCGATCGAATCAATGTAATAATATCCTTCGTGTGTATTTTGATCAAATCGAACATCATCGAAAATGAAAAATTCCAGTTCTGGTCCGAAGTAAGCTGTATCCGCTACCCCTGTTGACTTAAGATATGCCTCAGCTTTTTGGGCTATGTAACGCGGACATCTTTCATATTTTTCTCTCGTCACGGGATCGTAGACATCGCAAATTAAACTTATCGTTGGAACTTCTATAAATGGATCGATGAATGCGGTTGTTAGATCTGGTATGACAAGCATATCGCTTTCATTTATACTTTTCCACCCGCGTATGCTTGAGCCATCAAATCCAAATCCTTCTTCAAATGAACTTTCCGTTAATTCATGCACCGGAACGCTGAAATGCTGCCATTGCCCGGGGAGATCCATAAATTTTAAATCTACCATTTTTACATTGTATTCCTTGATCATCCTAAAGACATTTTCAATTGCTTCGTTTTTCATGGCTTTTTTATTTTTTGTTTTTAAATTATTTTTGCATTTCAAAACCCAAATCAAAGTTTGTAAACGACAATTTTAATTTTCATTAAAGTACCTCCAAAGTACCTCCGTTGAAAGCAAGCTCTAATCCTCGTTAAAAATCTTTATCTTCGTGCTTTCTTTGATAGTGGATAAAACGATATTAGTTCTTGTTCCGGTGACACCTGGCCAAGATTGAATTCGCGCAAGAAGTTTTTCAAGTGTCGATGTGTTTTCTGTTTTAACTTTTAAAAGATGTGAACCTTCACCAGTGATCGAATGACATTCAAGAATTTCATCAACTTCCATTGCGCGCTCAATGAACAATGGATAATTTTTTGATGAGTCAATGCTTACGAAGACAAAAGCAGTTATATCTTTACCAAGCTTTTTAGAATCGAGAATCGCAGTATATCCTTTTATAATCCCAGCATCCTCAAGCCTTTTCATCCTTTCGCTTACAGATGGGACCGAAAGCCCAACCATTTGCGCAAGTTCATTTCTTTTGATCCTTCCATTTTTCTGGAGCATGTCTAAAATTTTAAGGTCAATATCGTCTATTTGAAACATATTTTAAAATTATTTTTGTTTTTGCCTAAATTTTTTAGATAAATAAGTTTATAGCCTAAATATAATAAATAATTTTCGCTTTGTCAAGTCTTGGAATTTTGATTAACTTTGTATTAAATTTGTAATGGCAAAACTTAAAATTAGAAACTGTTCTTGCGTGGAATTTATCGATAAGCTTAAAAATGCGGTTTCAAAAAATGATTCGCTTCTTTGCATAGGGCTTGATACCAGCATTGAAAATCTTCCGAGCAGTTTCGATAAATCAGTTGACTCAGTTTTGGAATTTAATCGTCGTATAATTGCGGCGACATATGACCTTGTGTGTGCTTATAAAATTAACTCTGCATTTTATGAAGCTCTTGGTGTCGATGGATTTAAAGTTTTGAAATCTACAATTGAATCCATACCGAAAGAAATACCTGTTATTCTCGACTCAAAGCGTGGGGACATAAGTACAAGTGCACAGATGTATGCAAAAAGTGCTTTTATTGAACTTGGGGTTGATGCAGTCACTGTTAATCCATATTTTGGGATTGAATCGATAGAGTCATTTGTGAGTTTTCAAGGCAAATTTGTTTTTGTGGTCGTTTTAAGTTCAAATCAAGGAGCTTTTGATTTTCAATATCTCAAGTGCGAGGATAAATTTTTGTTTCAAATAGTTGCTCAAAAGTTTTTAAATTCAAAGTTAAAGAGCGTTGGTTTTGTTGTTGGTGCAACGAAGGGCGAGGACATAAAACTTGTTCGTGAGTTATCTGATGAAAAATTGTTTTTAATTCCGGGAATTGGCGCTCAAGAAGGAAATCTTGAACTCGCGTTAAAATATGGAGTAAACAAGGATAAGATTGCTTTGATAAATGTAAGTCGAGCGATTATTTATTCTTCTAATCTTGGTGATTTTGCTGAAAAGGCAAGGGAGAGAGCAATTGAATTTAAAGAACAAATAAGCAAAATTCTGAAAACACTATGAAAGAAGCGTTTGCTGAAATCTTGAACCTTTTCAAAGAATTTTTCTCAAATTTTGTTTACATACTGTATGTAATTTTTACCCTTGTTCTTCTTTACCTTGTCTGGTATTTGCAGTCAAAGATAGGTTAATAGCGTAGTTTGATTTTTTCGTATTGATTGAGTAAAATTTTGGAAAAACTAAGGATTAAGGTTTTAGATGAGGCTATCTTCTAGTTTCGTTCCAACATTGAAAGAGGAACCATCCGATGCAGTTATGCCAAGCCACAAGCTTATGATAAGAGCTGGGCTTGTTCGTCCGCTTGCTGCTGGAGTTTATTCATTTTTGCCTCTTGGATGGAGGGTTGCAAAAAAGGTTATGCAGATAATTCGAGAGGAGATGGACGCAATCGGAGGGCAGGAATTTCATCTCCCCGCGTTGAACCCAGTTGAACTTTGGGAGGAAACGGGAAGATTGCGTGATTTCGGAGATGTGATTTTTCAATTGAAAAACAGACCTCTCGTTTTAGCACCGACACATGAAGAAGTTATTTGTTACATCGCAAAACAACACATAAAATCATACAAAGATTTACCTCAAATATGGTATCAGATACAAACAAAGTTTAGAAACGAACCTAGACCGAGAAGCGGAGTTATAAGAGGAAGACAATTCATAATGAAGGACTCCTACAGTCTCGATGCCTCATGGGAAGGGCTTGATAGATCTTATGAGCTTCACAAGCAAGCATATATAAATATTTACACAAGATGTGGATTAAAATTTTTCATCGTTGGAGCATCAACTGGAGCCATGGGTGGTTCTGCGTCGGAGGAATTTATGGTTGAATCACCATATGGTGAGGATACTGTTGTTTTGTGCGATAAATGTGGTTATGCTGCAAATACTGAGATCGCCCAATCAAATGTCCCTCCGGCAAAAAGATTTCCAGAAAGCAAACCCCTTGAGGAGATTTATACCCCAAATGTTAGAACTATAGATGAACTTGCACAGTTTTTAAATGTTTCAACTGAAATTCTTGCCAAATCACTTGTATATAAGCACAACGGTCAGCCAGTGTTAATTTTGATGCTTGGGAACGATCAACTTGTTGATGCAAAACTCTTGAAAGCACTTGATGGTGGTGAGATATCTCCTATGGATCCGGAAGAACTTAAAGAATTAACTGGAGCAAATGCTGGCTCGATTGGTCCAATTGGCTTGAAAAATTTCAAGATAATCGCCGATAATAGGTTAAAGAGAGCTAATAATCTGATAAGCGGTGCGAATAAAGATGACTATCATATAGCTAATATCGATATGGAAAGGGACGTCAAAGTTGATGGATATTTTGATCTTAGAAAGGTTGAAGATGGCGAACCATGTATAAATTGTGGAAATTCACTTAGGATCATCAATACGATTGAAATCGGGCATATATTTAAACTTGGGACAAAATATTCTGATGCAATGAGAGCAACTTTTCTCGATGAAAAAGGTCAAGAGAAACCGATAATAATGGGAAGTTATGGCATCGGGGTTGAAAGAATAATCGCTTGCTATATTGAGCAAAACCACGATGAGAATGGTATTATTTGGAATAAGGCAATAGCTCCATTTCACGTGCATTTGATTTCGGTTAATACTGAAAATCGAGAGGTTGTGGAGACAGCGGATGAGATTTACGAGAAATTAAATACTGAAAAGGTCGAGGTTATCTACGATGATAGGTTGGATGTAAGCCCCGGGTTTAAGTTTAAAGATGCGGATCTTCTTGGGATGCCATTACAGATTATCGTAAGCGAGAGAAATTTGAAAAATGGTGAAGTTGAAATTAAAGTTAGAAGAACTGGCGAAAGAATTCTCGTAAAGGTTGAAGACCTTGTTCAAAAGGTGAGTGAGATGCTCGAGTTATAGAAAAACTTAAAATCGCACTTATTGCCATGATCCCAGAATATAAATTTTTAATCGGTGGGGAATGGAGAACATCCCAAAGGAAAATTCAAGTTAAAAACCCTTTTAATAACGAAGTCGTTGGGGAGGTTTATCTTGCTTCACCAGATGATCTTGAAGATGCGGTTATTTCTGCACAAAGAGCATTTGAGGAAACTAAAAAATTACCGTCATACCGAAGGGCTGAAATACTTGAATTTATAAGCAATGAGATCTCTAAACATCGCGAAGAGTTTAGTCAGATGATAACAAAAGAGATGGGGAAGCCGATTTTATTTTCGCGCGCTGAAGTCGATAGGGCGATTTTTACATTTAAAATTGCAAGTGAAGAAGCCAAAAGAATAAACGGCGAAATACTTCCGCTCGATCTTGCCCCTTACTCTGAAGGAAGGCTTGGTTTTGTTCGTAGATTTCCCATTGGGGTTATTTTGGCTATCACTCCATTTAATTTCCCACTTAATCTTGTTGCGCATAAAGTTGCCCCTGCGATAGCAATTGGTAATTCAATTATTTTAAAGCCATCTTCTCAAGCTCCGATCGTAAGCGTGATGCTTGCCGAGATAATTGAAAAATCTGGTTACCCGACCGGCGGATTTAACCTCGTTCCTTGCAAGTCAGATGAAGTTGAACTTCTCGTTAGAGATGAAAGGATAAAGATGGTTACTTTCACTGGTAGCAGTGAAGTTGGATGGAGATTGAAAAATATCGCGGGCAAGAAAAAGGTAACACTTGAACTCGGCGGAAGCGCAGCTGTTGTTGTCGAACCAGATGCAAATCTTGATTATGCTATCAAGAGGATCGCTCTTGGATCATTTGGTCAAGCGGGTCAATCTTGTATCGCGGTTCAGAGAATTTATGTCCATAAAGAAATTTATCAAGAGTTTGAGAAAAGATTCATTGAGGAGACAAAAAAGTTGAAGGTTGGCAATCCATTTGAACCGGATACGATCGTTGGTCCAATGGTCGATGAAAATGCAGCTATTAAAACTGAAAAATGGGTAAATGAAGCTGTGCGGAATGGGGCTAAAATTTTAATCGGTGGTAAAAGGAATGCGACATTTTATGAGCCGACCGTGCTTGTTAATGTTAAACCAGATATGAAGGTAAGTTGTCAGGAGGTTTTTGCCCCCGTTGTAACGCTTGAGAAATATGATTCGTTTGAGGAAGCGATTGAAAAAGTCAACAACTCAAGATATGGACTTCAAGCAGGGGTATTTACATCGGATTATAAAAAAATTTTCTACGCATTTGAAAAAGTTGAAGTTGGTGGGGTTATAATCAACGATTATCCAACTTATAGAATCGATCATATGCCTTATGGTGGGGTTAAAGATAGTGGTTTCGGGAGGGAAGGATTACGCTATGCTATCGATGAAATGACGGAGATGAAGTTGATGGTTTTAAACTTCGTGTGAAATTTAAGATGCCGGTTCCTCGGGTACGATTATTGCCATAATCAAGTAGAGAATCACAGCTATACCAAGGGATGAAATCGCAAGTATAACCCACAAAATTCGAACAATTGTTGGGTCTGTATTTAGATATTCGCCAAGTCCACCACATACGCCAAATAGCATTCTATTTTTTCTTGATCTAAACAAGCGTTTCATTGTCTCCTCGGTTTTTATTTCCTCAGTTTTTGTCTCCACTTTAGATTCCTCGTTTTCAGTTTTTGTTATGCATATGGTTTGTCTCTTAGCGAAATAAGATATGATTAAAAATAGCCCAATCGCTATGATAAATATCGGCAAAATATAATTGAAAGCAATTTTAAAGAAGTGCCAGAATGGCCATCCGAAATTCTCAAGCAATAGCCCAACGCCGATGATTATAAGAAGCAAACCTAAGATGAAAAGCAAACTTGATGATTTTGATTTCTTCTGACTTTCTACCGGTTGTTCTTCTTTTCTTTCTTCCGGGCTTGGTGGGATTATTAGCATTCCAGCAATGTATAGCAATAAGCCGACGCCTCCCATAAAAAAGAGAAGTACAAAGATAATCCGAACTATAACTGGGTCAACCCCAAGATATTCGCCAATTCCACCGCAGACGCCATCGATTACTTTATCTCGCCTTGATTTATAAAGACGCTTCATTTTGTGTTACGTTCCTTTTAATTTTTGACTTCTCATTGAAATTACGAGCGCTTAAGTTTTATGTTACAATTTATAATATCGTTTTCAGTCACGATAAAATCAACCGGTATATCGGATCTTTCTGGTTCTATTTTTTCAACGACTTGAAAATCATAAACAAGCGCAATTTTGGGGCAATTAACTTGGCTTAAAAATTTATCATAATATCCACCACCAAAACCTATGCGATTTCCGTTTCTATCAACCGCCACCGCTGGAACGATGACGATGTCGATTTCATCAAGTTTGACCTCCCTTATCACATTCGGTTCGAGGAGTCCGAAGGTTGACTTTTTAAGTTCGAATAAATCTCTTAATTCGGAATGGATAAGCGTTTTATTCTCTTTATCAACCACAGGGATGACAACTCGTTTCCCGATCGAAAAAAGATATTTTATGATTTCGATTGTATCAACTTCATTTTTCTTCGAAGATACATAGGTATGAATTACATTAGCATTGTTAAAAACGGGTAATTTCTTCAGATTTTGAAAAATTAGTTCGCTTCTTTTTCGGGATTCATCTTGGGGGAGAAGGGAGCGAAGTGATAAAATTTTTTTTCTTATGCTTTCCTTAGTTGAATTCATTATATGACTTTATGATTTAAAAGCTCATTATCTCCTTTTCCTTTTGCTCAAGCAAGAGATCAATTTCCTTGATGTATTTGTCGGTTAGCTTTTGAACCTGTTCTTCAGCTCTTTTCCTTTCGTCTTCTGATATATGCTGTTCCTTTTCAATCTTCCTTAAGTGCTCATTCGCATCTCTTCTGATGTTTCTAATTGCAACTTTTCCTTCTTCTCCGAACTTTTTAACGAGCTTAACTATCTCTTTTCTTCTTTCCTCTGTCAGTGGGGGGATTGGTATTCTTATAGTATTTCCGTCGTTGGTCGGATTTAAGCCAAGATCTGATGTTAATATAGCTTTTTCAATTACTGGAATTAAAGATTTGTCCCATGGGGTGACGGTTAAAGTGTGTGAATCCGGTACGCTTACGGTTGCAACTTTATTTATGGGCAAGTGTTGCCCATAATAGTCAACTTTGATTCCATCAAGTAAAGCGGTTGTTGCTTTACCAGTTCTTATCCTTGCAAGTTCTTGTCTTGTTATTTCGACGGATTTTTTCATTCGTTCTTCTGCATCTTTGAGTATGTCTGGTATTGTTGAGGGGACGCCCATGGCTAAAATAAAATTTTATTTTTACATAGTGGATGAAGCTTCTGCTGTATAGACAACTTTGGTGCCAACATTTTCGCCAAGAATTATTCTCTTTAAGTTTCCCGGAACGTTCATATTAAAAACGATGATGGGGAGATTATTTTCGCGACATAATGTTATGGCAGTTAGGTCCATAATTTTTAAATCAAGTTTTAAAACATCAAGGTAAGAAATTTGGTCAAATTTAATAGCATTTGGATTTTTTTCTGGGTCGGAATCATAAATGCCATCAACACGTGTTCCCTTTAAAATTACATCAGCTTTTATCTCTATAGCTCTTAAAGCAGCAGCTGTATCCGTTGTGAAATATGGACTTCCCGTTCCAGCAGCGAAAATCACAACTCTCCCCTTTTCAAGATGTCTTATCGCTCTTCTTCTTATAAATGGTTCTGCTAGTTGCTCCATAGCTATTGCGGTCTGAAGTCGCGTCATAACTCCCTTTTTTTCAAGGATGCTTTGCAAAGCCAACGCATTTATAACGGTCGCAAGCATTCCCATTTGATCTCCGACGATTTTATCGATCCCCTCCGCTACAGCATCGACTCCTCTGTAGATATTACCGCCGCCGATGACTATTCCAATTTGAACACCGAGTTCGTGTACTTCTTTTATTTCATCCGCAAATCTATCTAAAACGACCGGGTCGATTCCATAGCCACGCTCTCCCATCAAGGCTTCCCCACTTACCTTAAGAAGGGCGCGTTTGTAAATTGGTTGAGTCATTTTTGAGGCGGATTTATGTTTTATTGTTCTGTGCTTTCTCCGAGGTAGTATCTTACAAATCTTCGTATCACTATGTTCTCGCCAAATTTTGCTGCCGCCTCATGAATCAAGTCTCTTATCGTTTTGCCTTGATCTTTTATAAATGGTTGATCAAGTAGACATACCTCTTCAAAAAATTTTTCAAGTTTGCCCTGTGCGATTTTTTCTACTATTTCTTCGGGTTTGCCTTCCGCAAGAGCTTGCTCTTTATAGATCTCAAACTCCTTTTTGACAATTTCTTTGGGGAGTTGTTCTCTGCTTACAACTTTTGGATTCATCGCGGTAATTTGCATTGCGACATCTCGGGCTAATTGTTTGAACTCATCTGTCCTTGCGACGAAGTCGGTTTCGCAGTTTATCTCAACTATTGCACCAACTCTGCCACCAGCGTGAATGTAGGCTTCGATAAGCCCTTGTTTTGTTTCTCTATTTGCATGTTTTTCTAAAACTGATGCGCCTTTCTTTCGTAGATATTCTATCGCCTTCTCAATGTCACCGTTTGTTTCCATAAGTGCTTTTTTGCAATCCATTATTCCAGCGCCTGTCTTCTCTCTCAATGTTTTTATCAGTTCAAGTGATATTTCCATTTTCTATACTTCTATCTTTTGTTTTTATTTTCTTTCTGTTTCAACTAAAGATTTTTCAGATTCAAGAACTGCTTTTGCCTCAAGAATCGCATCAGTGAAAGTTCGAGTTATAAGTTGAATTGATTTTATCGCATCATCGTTTGTGGGGATTGGATAGTCGACAAGGTCGGGGTCACAATTTGTATCAAGCATCGCAAAAACAGGGATATTCAACTTTCGGGCTTCAGAGACAGCGATATGTTCTTTCTTTATATCAACGATATAAACTGCCCCCGGAAGCGTTGCCATATCTTTTATTCCACCGAGGATTTTTTCATATTTTTCTTTTTCGCGCAAAATTTTCAATCGTTCTTTTTTCGTCAATTCGTCTACTGTTCCATCCGATATCATTTTTTCGATATTTTGAAGTTTTTTAACGCTTTTTCTTATCGTGACGAAGTTCGTCAAAGTTCCACCAAGCCATCTTTCAATCACATACGGCATCCCACATCTTTCCGCTTCTGATCTTATGATCTCCTTAGCTTGTTTTTTTGTTCCGATGAAGAGGATCTGCTTCCCCCGCAGGACTATTTTCTTAATTTCCTCGCAAGCGATGTCAAGATATTCTTGCGTCTTCTTTAAATCAATGATATGAATTCCGTTTTTCTCCATGAAAATAAAAGGTCGCATCTTCGGATTCCATCTTCGCGTTAGATGCCCGAAGTGGACTCCCGCTTCAAGCAGTTGTTGAAGTTCCACCCTTGCCATAAAGTTTTTTCCTCCTAATTTTTGTTTTGGTTTTAACCTCTACTCTCCTCGCATCTTCACAAGATTCGGGCTATAAACCCGAACACCCTTGTGAAGATTATCCCGATAAAGTTCGAGACTCGGAGAGTATGTGTAGTTGAAAGATTATCTCTTTGAGAATTGGAATCTTTTTCTTGCCTTTGGTTGACCGTATTTTTTCCTTTCAACCATTCTTGGGTCTCTCGTCAAAAGTCCATATTGGCGCAGAATTTTTCTATAAGTCTCATCCACTTTTAAAAGCGCCCTTGCAATTCCAAGCCTAATCGCACCAGCCTGTCCTGTTAAACCACCACCTTCGACCCTCGCTATAACATCAAATTGGCCAAGTGTATTTGTTACGACAAGAGGTTGAATTATATCAACCCTGTGTGCTTCAATCGGAAAATAATTTTCGAATTCTCTCTTATTCACAATGATTTTACCTGTCCCTGGAGTTAGCCTAACCCTCGCAATAGATGTTTTCCTTCTTCCAACCGCATCGTATGAGACTACAGCCATATCGTTTAGTTCCAAATTTTGTTTTACTTTAGAAGCAATTTTTCGGGAATTGGCTCAGGTTTTTGAGCTTTATGGGGATGATTTGGACCAGCATAAATTTTAAGTTTTCGGATTATTCTTCTTGCAAGTCGATTCTTGGGCAACATAAGCTTTACAGCATGCCAAAGCACAAATTCTGGCTTTCGCTTTAAAAGGTCTTTGAAGCTTTCAAATTTCTCACCACCTGGATAGCCAGAGTGGCTAAAGTAAAATTTCTTTTCATCCTTTTTACCGGTGACTTTAATTTTTTCAGCATTGATCACAACAACGAAGTCACCGCAATCGACATGGGGTGAGAAAATAGGTTTATGTTTTCCCTTTAAAATCCTTGCGATGTTGCTCGCCAATCGACCAAGGGTTTGACCTTCTGCATCGATTATATACCATTTTCTCTGCTTTAAAGCCTCTTCCTTCTTCGGAGAATATGTCTTATTTGAAATTACATCGGAATAGGGCATAAGTGTGAAACCTACCTTTAGGTTTTCAATTTTTGTTTGTAAAAATAACATTTTTAGGTTTAAAAAACAAATTTCCTCCAAACTTCTCGATAATATAAACCGCAATTGAAGCGATAAGCCCCGGAAACATAGGCTCAAGACCAAATGGATAGGCTGGGTTGCCATCAGGCGTTTTGAAAATTTGACCTAAAACAAATGATAAAAACGAAAAGGCAGAGCCCGAAAGCATAGTCATAAGTGCAACTTGAGGAGTTGGGGTCAACTTTTCAAAATAGGTTGTAACAACAGGGATCAAAAGCCCTGGAATGGTCAAGGTCCCAATTATATACCAGAGATCAACAACCGAGGGAAAATAAATCGCAAATAAAATCGATGTTATCGATGTTATCACAAGACCAACCCTCGTGTATAGGTTTATCTTGCTTATTTCATTATGCTTTCTTTTCAATTTCCAAATCAAATCGTTTCCAATTGTGACTGCGGAAATGAACGTTAGCGTATTTAGCGTTGACATAATTGTTGCGAGCATCCCAATATAGAACAATCCTTTTGCAATTTTAGGCAATATCACTTCCGCAAGCATTGGGTATGCCATAATAGGTTGGGATAGATTTGGCAAAATCGCCCTTGCATAAAGCCCCGCCGTCATCGTCATAAAATCAAATAACATCCAAAATAAAATCGAGATCAAAATTCCATATTTTGCTGTCTTCTCATCCTTTGCGGCGTAACATCTTTGATAAAATCCAGGATCGACAAGTGTCCATATCGCAATTAAAAACCACGCTATGATATATTGAATTGAATTACCCCCAGTTATTGTCAAAATTTCTTCTGGAACATTTGAGGCTATGAAATCAAATCCTCCATATTTCATATTTGCAAATGGAATTATCAAGCTGAATCCTATGAACATCAAAAAGAATTCGAAAATGTCTGTGTATACATCCGACCTAAATCCGCCCGCAAAAAGATAACTTACGGATAAAATCGTGCTTATTATTATGCTTATTTCTAAATCTGTTCCAAAGATCATCTGAAATAAAACGCCAAGCATTAAAAAATATGGTGCTGGGGTTACGAGTATTAGCGTAAAAATCGTCCCCAATATCGATGTTTTTTTGTCGTAAACCTCCAGAAGTCGATCTGGGATTGTGAAAAGTTTTGATTTGCGAATTTTCCCAGCGAGCAAGAAGGCAAATATCACGCCAAAGATGTAATATGGCAAACCAAAGACAAACCAAACAGATAGTCCATGTTTATAACTAAATTCACCAACGCCAAGAATTCCTCCGTACCAACTTGAAACAAGCGTTGCAACAAACATTGGAAGAGTTATGCTTCTACCTGCGAGAAGATATTCTTCAACCGCGTTGTTTTCTTTTCTTTTTGCTTTGAATCCGATGAAAAGAACGGCAAGGAAATAAAGCGCTATTAAAACTATATCCTCTATAGATAAGTTAACTTTCATGATTGATAGGAGCTTTTCTTCTTAAACACAAATATCCCACCCCTCTTAACTTCAATTGAAACCCTTTTCCCAGTTGCGACATTGCTTATGCCTCGCCCGCTGAAAATCAAAGTCTCATTGTTAAGTTTGTATTTTAATCCTTTTGTTTTTACACCGTATGCTTTTGAGCAAAGTGGAATTAAAGAGATAAAATCGCCTCGCTCGGTTTCAAATGAAAATTTGCCTTTTACGAAAAATATCTCGATGCCCTCGTCAATTATTTTCAATTTTGCCTTGCCGTGATAATTTACAAGAACGCTCAAATTCCCGATGGTGTGATCGATCCTATCACCACCGATTGCCGAGACGATATCAATATGAGTAATTCCCCGAGAGATTAAAAAGTTTGTAGATTTTTCGATGTCAGTGCTATTTTGATCTGTATCTTGAAATATCTTAACCTTTTTTCTTTCAAAGAAATTTTTTACTTCTGGCTTTATAGAGTCGAGATCCCCTATTATAAAATCTGGCAAAATTTTGAATTTAAAGGCTAAATTCGCTCCACCATCGGCACAAGCGATGATATCGTAATTTTTTAATAAATTTTTTACGAATTTGTTCGATGGAGCATCGCCATTGCAGATTAAAATTGCCTTCAAAATTATTACGAGTTTATTTTAACAAAAAGAGGGTGGGGCATCCCCACCCTCTTTTAAAATTAAAGATCAAATCCAAGACTTACAAAGTAGTTTCTCTCCGCAGCTGGATAAAACTCATCCCCAACCCCGGATGCAGCGTAGAGTTTGTTGAACAAGTTATTTACTTGTAATTTCAGCTCGAAGTTCTTGAAGTCGAGGATTCTTTCAAATTTATATCCAGCAACAAGGTCAAAAACCGTATATGAATCAGCTTTTCTACGCTCTAAATTGAAGTTATCCGTGTAGAATTCACCAACATATTTGCCCAAAATTGAGAATAAAAATCCAGAGTTTCTATAAGTTATCCTAAACGAACCGATGTGATCTGGGAAGCCAGCTATTCTTTTCCCATCAAGTGATATTCTTTGAGGTGATGAATAACTTTCTCCTGTATACGGATTTTCCCAAACATATTCGCCGTGTTTGATTATTCTATTTCTGCTTATGGTTGCGTTTGCGTTAATTTCAAGCCCATCTATAAGCAAATTTCTTGAGTTAAATGCTAATTCAATACCAATATGTCTTGTCCTCTCAGCGTTTCCGACAATTGGATCGCCAAATATATTTAATTGTCCACTTTTTACAAGTTCGTTTCTAAAATCCATATAGTAAAAGTTTGCCGTAAACTTGTAATTATCTGAGAAATATCCAAAGCCAAGCTCGAGGTCGAAGAGTTGTTCTGGTTTTACAAGGGGTTTTGTGAAATCAAAAGTTCCATCGGGCTTAACTTCGAAGTTCGGTCTTTTACCCCATGGATACCAGTGTCCATCGCTTGCATCATACAAGTCCCTTCGGCTTGGTTCTCTGCTTGTTAAGGATACACCCCCGAATATATTTATGTTTTTTGTCAAATCGTAACTTATTCCAATCTTTGGGTTTACAAAATAATATGGCACGCTAAATTCATTGCTCAACCATTTACCAGAGTCGTAATCGTAAAACTCTTTCTCATCGTAGAGTCTATATCTATTGTAGACAAATTGAAGGCTTGCCATCAACCTTAATTCTGGTCTCACCCTTAAGAATTCGTGTAGATAAAAAGATGCGATATCTTTTGCTCCTTTATACTCATAAAATCTGTAGTCGCTCGGTAGTTTTTCAGGTAGATTTTGAGCCCATTCTATTTTCCCCCAGTGAAAACCTCGATGGATTCTAAATTCACCACCAATCGTAAGTTCGCCATTGCCATGTTTTATTGTTAATCTTGGAAGCCAACCATATTGATTTAAATCGATGAAATATCTTGCGAGTGAATTTCCCGGATTTGAAGTCGGAGGTTCAAATCCATATTTTGACGCATAAGGGGAAGACAGTCTAAAGTAAACAGTATCAGCCCAAGAAGCATCCATATCCCAGAATCCAACACCACGGATATAAAATAAAGTATTGTTTAGGGTTAGGTTGTCATTTAATTTCCATTCATGAAGCAGTTCATAGTGAGGTTGGCTAAAGTTTTCAATTTCATCATCTCTTGTTGTGTCATCCATATAGTTTAAATTGGCTTTTCTCTTCTTTTTGTCCTTTATCCAATCTTTTGGAACACCCCGATAAACGAGGTGATCTTCAAATGGCCCACCGTAAAGATTTACTTGTGTTGTCATTTTCTCATCGTATCTTATCGCGCTGAAAAAGTAAGCCGGGAATTTCGCCCAAGATTTTTCTCTATATCCATCCGTTGCAATATATGAAAGTCTGCTGTAAAGCAGGTATTTGTTTTGTATCAAACCGGAGTTAATCGCAATTGAATGTTTCTTTGTGTTATAACTTCCGTAGCCAGTTAAAAATGATATCTTAGGTTCGAGGGAGAAGTTTGAAGTTATGATGTTAACAGAACCACCGATCGCTGGCGGGCCATAAAATGCGCTTCCCGCACCGCGTTGAATTTGAAGATTTTCTGCGCTTGCAAGCAAGTCTGGCATATCAAGCCAGTAAACACCGTGATCTTCCGGGTCATTTTGCGGAATTCCGTTTACAAGCACAGAAATCCTTCGCTGGTCAAATCCTCTGATGTTTAAGAAATTATAGCCGATGCCATTACCTGACCATGAATAAGATAGAACTGATGGAAGCTCAGAAAGTAAGATCGGCACATCTTGAGTTGTGTAAAAATCTTTTATTTGCTGTTTATCAAGATTTGAGAATACAACCGGCGATTCTCTCTCAGCTGCGATAAGAGCGGTGACGACAACAGTTTGACCAGGCAAAACGGTTGGTTTCAGATAAAAATTTAGCTCAATTTGTTTCCCAGGTTCAATTTGAACTTGCCTTTTTTGTCTCTCATACCCAATGAAGCTTGCCACTATAAAATATTTTCCAGCTGGAACATTCTTTATCTCAAAATATCCATTTGCATCCGAGGCCGAACCCAAGGTCGTATATTCTACATACACATTTGCTCCTGCCAAGGGCTTTTTCGTTTCAGCGTCAAAAACCCAACCACTTATTCTGCCTTGACCAAGTGAGATTGAAACAAGTAAAAATAAAGCTAAAGATAAAAAGGTTAATTTTTTCATGGCTGACTCCTTATTTTTGTTTTATTTTTGGATTAGCCGTAGGGGTGGGATCGGCTCGGGAGGTTATAAGATATTAAAAAAGCCGTTTTTCCGCTAAATCAGCATAGGGAAAAACGGCCTTTGTTAACTTGTAACATCGACCCGTTTCCCTACGCTGGCATTACCCAGATCAGGTTCAAAGGGTATAATCTCAGCCTCCCGATCACTCGGGAAGCACCCCCACGGGTCTTGCATAAACATTAAAGAACGAGCAACTTTTCATTTATAATTTAATCTGCTGAAAATTAAAATGCAAATTTACCACTCCATCGTTTCACCGTGTTTGAAAACTTTAAAGTTTTTTTCATCGAGCTTTAACTCCTTAACATAGTTTAACAATTTCTTTGGTGGTTCATCGCATCTTTCATCAGATAGATCAAAAGTTCCCCAATGCATCGCACAGAAAATTTTCCCTTTGAGATCAAGATATGCTTTAACCGCTTCCTCTGGGTTCATATGCACGGGGCGCATCATCTCAACTGGCTCGTAAGCCCCTATTGGAAGACACACTATATCAAGTGGTCCGAAAGTTTCCCCAATTAATTTAAACCCAAAAAAGTATCCAGTATCACCAGCAAAGTAAAATTTTTTTCTGCCAATTATTATATATCCGCCCCAAAGCGTTTCGTTCGAATCGTTTATCCATCTTCCAGAGAAATGTTGGGTTGGCGTAAAAATTATCTTCAAACCTTTAAAATCAAATTCATCCCACCAATCAAGTTCAACAGCGTTGTCCCCAAGCCCATTATCATCGAGTAGTTTCTTAACTTTCAACGGAACAAAAATTTTCACATCAGGGTTTAATGAAGCAATTCTTTTCAATGTTGTTATATCGAGATGGTCATAATGATTGTGTGATATGATGATGAAGTCGATTTTAGGAAGACGCTCTATCTCGAACGGTGGCGGAACATAACGCTTTGAACCAATTTTATTTCCAAAAGGACCTGCCTTCATGTCAAATATCGGATCTGTAAGAAAATTGATTCCATCCATTTGGACGAGAAACGTCGCATGTCCAATCCATGTTATCTTGTTTGATGGATTTTTTGAGTCATAAATTTTTTCTTCGAATTTCACAATTTCAAAGTCGCATTTTCTCCTTTCCTCACCCCCTCCTAAGATCATTTCGAAAATTCTTCTGCAAATGAAGGTAAATGTAACCGAAAACTTTCCACGCTTAAAATTTGGATCGAGATTATGAAATTTCCCGTCTATGTTTATGCTTCCATATTCGACTTTTAAACTATTCCTTTTATCAATGTTAGTGCTAAATAACACAGTTAGCAGGACAGTCGATATAATTAACGATGTCTTTACGAGCATGCTTCTCGAACCTTTGTTTTCGATTGCTTTATTTTTAATACATCATTAAATTTAAGTGAGTTCCAAAATAAGTTGTAACTTGCCTATGCTTGATAAATTTGAATATTTAAAAACGGCAAAGAAGGTTTTTGAAGAGAATAAAACTCTGACACTTGTAAGTTATGGTAAAAATGGGGTGTGGGCTGGGAAGGTTTATTTCGGTGAAGAAGATGGATATATTTATGTTGCACTTGAAAAAGGTAAAAATTATCAAAACGTCATAGAAAACCCGCATGTCTTTTTTGTGATTGAGCGTGGTGTTCCGGATAGATTTATTCAAGGTGAGGGAATTGCAGAAAAACTTGGGGATATAACAGAAAGACCGGAGCGAAGCATAATTTTTAGAAAGGCGATCGAACTCGTTGTTTATGCCAAAAAAATCCCTGGTGTTACACTTTTCAGAATAAAACCGACAAAATTATATGTCTCCGACTTCACCGAGGAATGGAAACCACGTGCGGAGATCGAAGTTACAGATGAGGTTTTTAAAATTTTCCAAACATCTCTAAAGACAAAATACAACTTTTTAAAAGTTGCTTTCAAAGCGATAAGACCGTTTGCATTTCCAGCGACGATCGCGCCCGTTTTGCTCGGGACTTTTATAAGTCCGCATGTATCAATCCCTATGTTTCTTCTCGTTTTCTTAGGTCTTTTGCTCGCTCATTCTGCAGTAAATGTTTTAAGTGATTATTTTGACTACAAAAGAGGTGCAGATACTTGGCGAGTTCTTGGTTCAAGTAGAGTCCTTGTCGATGGTTTGATGAAACCATCGCATCATCTTTTGTTGGGTATATTTTTGTTCTTGATTTCACTTGCGATCGGCTTTTACTTCGTTTTTGTGGTCGATTACAAAGTTTTGTATTTCATGATCCCTGGGTTAATTCTTGGGATTTTCTATACAGCGCCGCCTCTTGGATTTAAATATAGGGCGCTTGGAGATATCGCTGTTTTCCTTGCCTTTGGTCCTGTAATGACGCTTGGAGTTTATTACATCCAAACTCATGAAATTTCATGGTTGCCTGCTTTGCTTTCTATACCAATTGGACTTTTGACGACGGCAATTTTGCATGGAAATAATTTTAGAGATATAAAAGAGGATTTAAGCTCTGGATATAAAACCTTTGCCGGGATAATTGGGACAAAAGGTTCAAGTTATTATTATACGATCCTTGTCTCACTTACTTATGTTTTTATAACTTATTTCGTAATCAAGGGCTTTCTCCCCATTGCCGGGTTGCTTGTGTTGATAACTTTGCCTGTTGCTTTTAAAAATATTAAAATCTCATTTAATCAGGCGCTTGTTAATTTCACCTTTCTCGATTTGCTGACAGCAAAACTTCAACTCTATTTCTCGTCCTTGTTGATCATAGGAATAATTTTGAACAAATTCTTTTTCATAAAATAGACATCGCGCAATTAAAATGAAAATTGCGTTAAATTTAAAGTTCGTGGCGGATATATTAACTACGACAAGATTTTTGATTGGGCTTTACATAATTCGATTCTCGGGGTTTGAGATATCCGATGGGATTTCATGCACTGCAACTTTGCTATGGATCGCATGGGTTACGGATTTACTTGATGGCCCGATCTCAAGACTTGATCCGAGGAAAATTCAAACTTTTATTGGCAAACATGATTTAACCGCCGATGTTACGGTTTCGCTTGGATGTTGGTTATTTTTGACTTTTTCTGGTGTGATCCCGTTATTGATTGGAACAGGATATATTTTATTTGGTTTCTTTTTGATATGGTATTTTAAATCCGGGTATTTGGCCTGGGCTTTTCAAGCACCTCCGTATGGGATGATGATCTTAACAGCTTTAAGATATGCACCTGCGTATGGAGTGCTTTTAATTACATGGATTGCTATCGTTGTCATTGTGACATGGCCAAGATTTCCGAAGTATACGCTTCCCGAGTTCTTAAATGGAATGAAGGCACTTTTTAAGTGAGGATTAGATAAACTTTTTGAGGACCGTGAACTCCTTTAACTATCACCTTCTCTATGTCCGCCGTTCTGCTTGGTCCAGTTATAAGTAAGAGCGAATCAAATTTTTCATCTGTTTGGGCAAAGATCTCTTCAAGCCCCCTTAAAATTTGTCTCTCGTTTGCAATCACAATATGAATGCGCGGAAGTAAGACCCCACTTTTAAATCTGTTCGAGCTGTGTTTTAAAACTATCGTCCCGGTTTCCGCAATTAAGAAATCACACCCTGTGATCGATGCGTCAACACCCGCAATTTGTTTTGTAGAATGTGGTTGTGTTATTATTTGTTTGACAGGCAAGTTTTTTAAAGTATCGTCGAGCTCGTTTTTGAAGCTTTCGATAAAAATTTTATCAATTTTTTCATCGTTTATTATCTTCGAAACCTCGTCAAAAACTTTTTCAAACTTCGATTTTATAAAGATCCCGCCTACGCTTTCAAACTCGATTTTGAATTTTTCAACAAGATCAAAGTTTTGAAGTGAGTTTATAGTTTTAATTTCGGGAAGTGGGAGATTTTCTTTTTTTCGTTGTTTTAAAACTTTAAATATTTGCTCTCTTGCGTTCATTTGAGCCCTTGAGTTCTTTTTCCCAGATTTCTTTAAAAGACCTCGGTGCAAATTGTGGGAGAGACCGAGTATTTGACCAATTTTTCAGTTTTGGCTTTATCCCGAGCCGAGAGAGAATTCGTAAAAGTTTTGAGCCGAACCTATAAAATTTGATGTTTTTTATCCCTATAAGCCAAAGTTTAAAGAGCAAACGTTCAAATTTCGAAGCAAACCTCGATTCCACAACTTCGTGTCTCAACCATAGCAAAATATGATGAATTTCGATCTTAACGGGACAAATTTCATGACATCTTCCACACAGAGAAGATGCAAATGGCAAAATTTGTGCTTCTTTGAGACCTATCTGTGTTGGGGTTAATACCGAGCCAATTGGACCTGGATAAATTGAACCGTAAGCGTGACCACCAACCCTTTGATAAATTGGGCAAGCAAGCATACAGGCGCCACACTTTATGCAATAAAGAGCTTGCTTTAACTTTTCTGATTTTAACATCTCTGTTCTACCGTTGTCGAGAAGTATGACATAAATTTCATCTGGTGAATCTTGTTTTTGTTTTCGTGGTGAATTTATGATTGAAACATAACTTGTGAACTTTTGCGCTGTTGCACTTCTTCCAAGAATTTTAAAAAATACGGTTAAATCGATAAGTCTTGGTATGACTTTCTCTATCCCAGTAATTGCGATGTGAATTTTCGGAAGCGTTGTGCTTAAGCCAGCGTTTCCTTCATTTTCGACGATCACTATTGAGCCGGTTTCCGCTACAAGAAAATTTGCTCCAGATATTCCGATATCAGCCTTTAAAAATTTTTCCCTTAAAAACTTCCTCGCTATCGCTGTTAATTCTTCTGGTTCTCTTGTCATTTCAACGCCAAGTTTTTCGGCAAAGAGTTTTCCAATTTCATCCCTTGATTTGTGCATTGCTGGAGCTGTAATATGCGAGGGCATTTCGCCCGCAAGTTGGACTATAAACTCTCCGAGATCTGTTTCGACCGTTTCAATTCCGTTCTCCTCGAGAAATTCCCTTAAACCAATTTCTTCAGTTACCATCGATTTTGATTTTACGCAAAGTTTGGCGTTTGATTTTTTCATTATATCAAGAACATAAGCTCTTGCCTCGGTTGCGTCTCTCGCCCATAAAACTTTTATCCCGGCTTCGGTTGCGTTTTTCTCAAAAAGTTCAAGATAATGATCAAGATCCTCGATCGTGTGTTTTTTTATGTCATGGGCAATTTGCCTTAAGTTTTCCCAATCCGGCAGTTCAGATACAACGATTGCTCGTTTTGATAGTGTATGATTTATAGCGCGATTTAAATTTCTCCTCAAACTTTCATCTTTAAGGGCTTTTAATGCGTTTTCTCTGAATTTTAATGGTGTGTATTCCATTGTCGGTCGATTCAAAATTTTTTAAAAGTTAGCCAAAATTTGTGCGATGTGAATGGTTTTAATGTTTAATCCTTTTTTCTTTATGAATCCATCAATTTGCATAAGACAACTTGAATCTGTTGATGTCACAAATTCCGCTTTTGAGTTTATTATGGAGTTCACTTTATCCTTAACCATTTCAGTTGAAATTTCGGGAAATTTAACCGAAAATGTTCCGCCAAATCCGCAGCAATCTTCTGAATTTTCCATTTCTAGGAGTTTCAATTTTTTAACATTTTTGAGAAGGAGTCGAGGCCCCTCTTTAATCCCAAGTTCTCTAAGGGCATGGCAAGCGTCGTGATATGTGACCGTATGCTCGAATTCTGCTCCCGTTGAATCCACTTGTAAGATTTTGACGAGAAATTGGGTTAATTCAAGAATTTTTTTATATAACTCGAGATCTACATCTTGTAAAATTTCTGGGTAGAAATTTTTAACCATGCTTACGCAGGAGCCCGAAGGTGAGACGATATAGTCAAACTTTGAGAAAGTTTTGATAAAAATTCTGGCTATATCCTTAGCTTCTCTCCAATATCCAGTATTAAACGCGGGTTGACCACAACATGTTTGCTCGATTGGATAGTCGAATTCCACTCCCAATTTTTTGAGGATTTTAACGCTCGCAACCCCAACTTCTGGGAAAATTTGGTCGATAAAGCAAGGTATAAATAGTCCGACCTTCATAAAGTGCTTTCTTTGTTTTACATTCTTAAGATAAAAAGCGTTGGCGTCATAATCAAGCATTTGGTACAATGTCATTTTTTCGGTTTCAAGGTTTTGGAATTTGAGAAATCTTTTAAAATTCAGGGCATTAATGACAAGTTGTCTCTTGACATGAAGTTAAATTTTTATTATATTTGTATTGCAATATAAAAATATTCAGATTTTTGAATATGGATATAAAGAAGCTAAAAGCCGTTGATTTTTCAGAGGAAGCTGAGATTTTAAAAATCCTTGGGCATCAGACAAGGTTAAAGATTGTTTGTGGGTTGATCGATAATAATTTGTGTGTGGGTGATATCGGTGACTGCCTTGATGAGCCACAGCCGAAGATATCTCAGCATCTTGCGTTGTTAAGAGCAAAGGGAATAGTTAAAGCTGAGAGGGAGGGCTTAAATATAAAATATAGCGTCGTTCATCCGCTTGTGATAAAGGTAGCGAGGATCCTTAAGCGTGAAAAGTTAAAAAGCTAAAGATATGTATAGGTTGGATTACTCTGACATAGCTGAAATTTTTAAAGTCTTGGGACATCCAGTTCGTTTGAGGATAATCGATGAATTGAGCGAATCGGATAAAACGGTTTCTCAATTACAACATCTGATAGGAGTTTCTCAGGCTTTGCTTTCTCAGCATCTCACAGTTTTGAGGCATAGCAAAATTATTAAGAGTGTTCGAAAAGGGAATACGGTTTATTACTCGATAATAGACCCAATAATTATAGAAATTTTAAAAATAATTTTTCAAAACAAAACTTAAAATGGAGGAATAAATTATGTTTCTTGATGCAGACGACAGAGAAGAACTAAGAAAAAGATTTGAGGCAAATCTCGTCAGCAAAGTTCGTTTGATACACTTTACACGGGAGCTCGATTGCCAATACTGCAGAGAGACAAAACAGCTATTGACTGAGCTTTCGGAGCTTTCTGACAAAATTCAACTTGAAATTTACAATTTTTACACAGATACGGATAAGGTTCAGGAATTCAGAATAGATAAGGTTCCCGCAACCGTCATAGCCAGTGAAGATAAAGATTATGGTGTAAGATATTTTGGGATACCATCTGGTTATGAATTTGCTTCGCTTCTTTCGGATATAGAGATGGTTTCAAGAGGTGTATCCGGATTGAGTCAAAGAAGTATTGAGAAGATCAAGGAGATCGATGTCCTGGTTCATATTCAAGTTTTTGTAACTCCTACATGTCCATATTGTCCAAGCGCGGTTCATCTTGCGCATCAACTTGCGATGGAAAGCGATTTTATAACCGCGGATATGATTGAGGCAATCGAATTCCCTGAGCTTGCTGAAAAATATATGGTAATGGGAGTGCCAAAGATCGTTATAAATGACATTTATTATTTCGAGGGGGCTTTGCCAGAGAGACATTACGTTGATAAAGTTCTTGAAGCGGCAAGAAAGACAAAAGAAGCAATAAAACAACAAAATTAAGCACTTAAAATGGCTGAGCGACTTGTAGTTATAGGTGGTGTTGCTGCTGGGATGAGCGCAGCAAGCAGAGCGAGGAGATTAAGACCTGACATTGAGATACTTGTGTTTGAAAAAAGCGGTTTTGTGTCTTATGGTTCGTGCGGATTGCCCTATTTTGTTTCAGATATCATTAAAGATCACAATCATCTTGTTGTGTACGATGCTAAATTCTTCAAGGAGAAAAGAAATATCGATGTCTTTCTCCATCATGAAGCGCTTGAAATTTTCCCCGCAAAGAAAACGATTTTGGTTAAAAATTTGGAGAGCGGAGATGAGTTTGAGGTTAAATATGATAAACTTGTGATAGCGACAGGCGCTCGCGCTGTTAGACCAAATGTAAAAGGCATTGATTTAAAGGGTATCTTCACAATTAGACTTCTTGAAGATGGAATTGCTATAAAAAATTTCGTAAGAGAAAATTCGCCTAAGAAAGCTTTGATTGTTGGCGCTGGGTATATTGGGATGGAGATGGCTGAAGCGCTCGTTTCTTTGGGGCTCGATGTTGTAATGGTTGAGCAGATGCCAAACATACTTGGAACTATGGATGATGAGATAAACGAAGTAGTTGAAACTGAGCTTCAAAAAAATGGGGTCAGGTTGCTAAAGTCAACTTCTGTGAAAGAATTTATTGGAAGCGATGGATTTGTGAAAAAAGCAGTTTTAAACAATGGTGAAATTCTTGACACGCAAATCGTAGTTATTGGAGCTGGGATAAAGCCAAATTCTGAAATCGCAAGCAGAGCTGGGATTGAACTTGGGCGAACCGGAGCTATTGCTGTAAATCAAAAGATGGAGACAAATACACCATCGATTTATTCTGCTGGTGATTGTGCTGAGGCGTTTCATCTTGTTTTAAATCGTCCTGTTTATATTCCACTTGGGACAACTGCTAATAAGCAGGGCAAAGTTGCAGGTGAAAATGCTGTTGGTGGAAATGCACTGTTTAAGGGCATCGTCGGAACCGCTGTTTTTAAGGTGTTTGATCTTGAAGTTGCAAGGACTGGAATTTCAGAGAAGCAAGCTAAGGATGAAGGTTTTGATTATGTTTCAACGGTAATTGAACATGGCTCAAGAGCACATTATTATCCGGGAGGCGACAAGATAAGAGTCAAGGTGATCGCGGATAAGAAGACGGGAAGGCTTCTTGGGGCTGAGATGATCGGTAGAGATGGGGTTGCTAAAAGGATTGATATTTTTGCCACAGCTTTACAGGCGAAGTTAACGGTTGATGAAGTTGCACAGTTAGATTTAAGTTATGCTCCACCTTTTGCACCTGTGTGGGATCCAGTTTTAATAGCTGTTAACGATCTTGAAAAGAAAATAAGAAAATGAACCTATGGAGCAAAAACAACCAAGAGTTATAATATTCACAACGCCAACCTGTCCATGGTGCAGAGCGGCTAAGCAATATTTTACTCAAAAGAAGATAAAATTTACCGAAGTCGATGTAACTCGTGATCAAAGAGCGGTAAAGGATTTGATTCGACTTACGGGTCAAACCGGTGTTCCGGTCATTTTGATCAACAACAGACCAGTTGTTGGTTTTGATAGAGCCAAAGTTGATCAATTACTTGGTTTAAAATAAAAACAAAAAAGGAGGATAAATAATGAAGATCAAACCACTTGATGACAGAGTACTTGTCGAGCCGATTGAGGAAGTTGAATCAAGAACAAGTTCTGGAATTATAATTCCCGATACCGCAAAGGAAAAGCCAAGAATTGGGATTGTCATTGCTGTTGGGACCGATGAAGATTTGCGCGAGAAGGTGAAAGAAGGGGACAAAATTTTGTTTGCAAAGTATGGAGGCGAAGAAATTGAAATGAATGGAAAGGAGTATAGAATCATCTCCAGAAGTGATATTTTAGCGGTGATAGAGGACTAAAGAATTTTTTGGTATGAGCGTTTTAATCCAAATAATCGTTGCAAAATCTAAAACAATTTATTTGGTAGAGAAATGGCAAAGGTAATTGTTCTCGGTGGCTCATTTGCAGGACTAACAGCAGCGTTTGACCTTAAAAGGAAATTGAAAGATAAGGCAGAAATAACTGTTATCTCAAAAACGAAAGATTTTGTATTTATTCCTTCCTTAATTTGGGTTCCGTTTGGTTGGAGAAAACCGCAAGATATTTCGTTTGAAATTAAACCAGTGCTTGAACGCAGAGGGATAAATTTTATTCATGCAACCGCAACTAAGGTTCTAACCGAAAAAAATCAAGTAGAAACAACGGTGGGAAATTATGATTATGATTTTTTGGTGATCGCAACCGGTCCAGATTTGAATTTTTCAGAAGTTGAAGGTTTAGGTCCAGATGGTGGATATACTACTTCGATTTGTACAGTTGATCATGCGCTTCATGCGGGGCATAAATGGGATGAACTTGTTAAAGATCCTGGGCCAATCGTTATAGGGGCAACTCAAAAAGCGAGTTGCTTCGGTGCAGCGTATGAATATGTTTTCAACATTGAATATGCTGTAAGAAAAGCAGGCATAAGAGATAAAGTTAGTATAACATTTGTTACAGCTGAGCCATTTCTTGGAAATTTTGGAATAGGTGGCGTTGGAAATTCGGAGAAGATGACGAAGTTCTTCTTTAAAAAACTCGGAATTCGCGGGATTGTAAATGTCGCAATAGAGAAAATAATTGAAGATAAAATTTATTTATCCAATGGCGAAGTCTTACCTTACAAATACGCTATGATAATTCCGCCTTTCCTTGGCGCAAAGGTTGTGAGAGATTCAGGGCTTGGAAACGAAGCAGGATTTATTCCAGTGGACGAGACGTACAAGCACATAAATTATGATAACGTTTATGCAGCAGGCGTAGCGGTAGCAGTAAAATATCCTGAGCCAACACAAATTCCGATTGGTGTTCCAAAGACCGGATATATGTCTGAGGTTATGGCAAGGGTGGCCGCGGGAAATATAGCATCAAGAATTCTTGGGACCAATCATAGCAAAAAATTGCCCTTTGCGGACATTACACCGCTTTGCGTTATGGATGCTGGGAATATGGGTGTATTTTTCATGGCCAGCAGAGTTTTTAAACCAAGGAAATATCACATCCTCTTTCCAGGTCCATGGTCTCACTGGGTTAAAGTATGGTTTGAAAAGTATTATATTTGGAAAATGAAAAATGGTCATTCTCATCTACCATGAAATGCTTGAAATTCAATAGAAATTTTGTAAATTTGCATTGTTTTTGTATTATGAAACATTTGAGTTGCTTCAATTGTTATTAAAAATTGAACGGTTTTACAAAAACTTAAGGATGGAGGTAGAGATTGGTTACGACACCTGTCAACAAGCAAAAGGCAAAAGTCATTGGAATGGTCATAACGGACTGCCCAAATTGTAAAAATCAGATTTTTCTTGAGAAACAAAGTGTGAAACTCTGCCCATATTGTGAAGCGGAAGTTCATCTTGATATTGAAAATATCGATGTTCGCGTTTGGGCTATAGTTCCTGAAAGACCTGCTCGGAGGAGGAGAAGGAGAAGAAAGCCGGAAGATATTGATCTTTTGACAAATTAAAAAGGAGGATCCAAAGATGAAAATCAACGAAGCAACTTGGGATAGGATTATTCGAGTAATCATTGGTCTTTTTCTTCTTTCACTTTTGTTTTGGGTTGAAGGTAACTCAAGATACTGGGGATTGATCGGTCTTCTTCCGCTTATAACAGGTCTTGTTGGATACTGTCCAGCTTATTCTCTTTTAAAAATCTCAACTCGCAAGGAAACCCTGAGCTCGGGGAGTTAAATTTTTAATTTAAAGTAGCCCCGATTCTCATCGGGGCTTTATTAAAAAATCAAATTTCGAAGGACATTTCGATGACCTTTTTCTATATAGTCATTGCTGTAATTGCGTTTTTCGTTTTGATGAATTTAAGCATTGTGTCAAGAGCAAAGTTTAAGAAAGGTAAATCTGTGCCTGAACTTGGAGGGAGGATTGGTGAGGCGATCAAGAGAGGGGGGAAAGTTGTACTTTATTTTTATAGCCCAACCTGTTCTGCATGTAAAATCCAGACGCCGATCATTGACAAACTTCTAATAGAATATGATTTAAAAGCGAAGATCTTTAAAATCGATGTGAACCAAGATGCAAATGTTGCTTTAAAGCTTGGGGTGGTGGGCACACCTTCAACAGTTCTAATTGAAAATGGTAAAATAAAAGAATTTTTCATTGGTGTGAAATCAGAAGAAATTTTAAGGAGGTATTTGCAATGAAATACGGAATATCAAAAACTTTGAACTTAAACTATAATGAGGCAGTTAACAAGGTAATTGAAGAGTTGAACAAAGAAGGATTTGGTGTTTTGACGACAATTGATGTGAAGGAGACGTTAAAGAAAAAGCTCGACGTTGAATTTGATAAGTATATCATACTTGGAGCTTGTAATCCGCCTTATGCTTACAAAGCTTTGCAAACTGAATATGAACTTGGGCTTTTTCTTCCTTGCAATGTTATTGTTTACGAAAAAGATGGCAAGGTCACCGTTTCTGCTTTTGACCCGTTAATTATAACACAAATTGTCGATAATCCGAAGTTGAGGGAAATCGCCGTTCAAGCTCGGGAAAAACTTGAACGAGTTATCCAAAGCATTTGAAAACCAAGTGAGGAACTAAATATGGTTAAAAAATTACAAAAGAAGAAAGCGAATCTCTTGCCTGTAATTGGATTATTGGTCATTGTTTTTGTCGTTGGTTATCTTGGACGTAGGGCAAAGGTCAAGGATGAATTGGAGAAAAATGAAATTTATTCAACTTCAGCTTTTGTGAGCACATTTTCCGATTTTAAGCCAGCTCCAAATTTTGAGCTTCCCGATGTGAATGGGAAAAGGGTGAGGTTATCTGATTTTAAGGGTAAAGTAATAATTCTTGACTTTTGGGCTACATGGTGCCCACCTTGCAGAGCTGAAATTCCGGGATTTATCGAACTTTATAATAAGTATAAAGACAAAGGAGTTGAGATAATTGGGATTTCTCTCGATGAAGGCGGTGTCAAAGATGTTTTGCCATTTATGAAGGAATTCGGGGTCAATTATCATATTTTGATTGGGAATTACAAAGTTACACAAGATTACGGTGGGATTCGCGGGATACCGACGACATTTGTCATAGATAAGAAAGGTTATATCAGAGCCAAATATGTTGGATATCGACCGAAGGAGGTTTTCAAAAGAGATATAATAATGCTTTTAAATGAAAAATGAAAGTTTAATATGGTCACCGGTATCATTGGAGCGATAGTCGGGGGGATTTTTGGATTTTTAACGGGAAGATATTTTTCAAAAATTGGTGGGATGTGTCCACTTCTTTGTAATCCTAAAATCAGCACAATTTATTTCGCTTTGCTCGGATTTTTATTGTTGTATAAAAACTAAAAAAGGAGAATGAAATGCCAAAGGTTGAGGTTAAATTCGTAGATGGAATGACTTTTATAGGCAAGGGAGATTCAAATCATTGGGTTGTGATTGATGGAGCGGAAACAGTCGGAGGGAGTAATGCGGGGACAAGACCGATGGAACTTGTTTTGGTTGCACTTGGCGGATGCACCGGGATGGATGTGGTGAGCATTCTGAGGAAGAAAAGAGTTAAATTTGATAAGTTCGAGATCAAAATCACAGGTGAAAGGGCAGAGGAACATCCGAAGGTTTATACCAAGGTTGACATTGAGTATACAATTTACGGCAAAGATATAAAAGAAAAAGATGTTGAACAGGCTATCGAACTATCTCAATCAAAGTATTGCTCTGTATCTGCAATTTTGAAAAAATCCGGGGCCGAGCTCAACTATACTTATAAAATAATTACACCGGAGGTGGTTAGAAATGAATAAAATAACTTTAACCCTTGCTTTATCTTTTTTATTTTTGTTTCAAACAGATGAAAAGGTGCAAAAGGCGGTTGAATTTAGCAGAAAAATTTCAAATCAACTTGTTGATTCGGTGAAGACGGTTTTATTTCAGGAGCTTGGCAAGGGTGGATATTTAGATGCAATAAAAGCTTGTTCGAATATTACTCAGGATATAATTAAAGCACATCAGGAAAAATATGGTGTTTATGTCAGAAGGATAAGCGAAAAATATAGAAACGAACTTGATAAACCGGATGATTATGAGTTAACCATTTTGAAAAATCTTGACGAACTTAACAAGCGCGGTGAATTGAAGGAGGAATATTATGAAGTGGTTGAGGAAAAAGGTGAAAAGTATTTGAGATATTTCAAGCCCTTGATTGTTCAGCCTATGTGTTTGAATTGTCATGGAACTGATGAGTTTTTGAAAAAAGAAATAAAGGAATTTTTGAGGGAAAAATATCCTAATGATAAAGCTATTGGATATCATGCTGGTGATTTTAGAGGCGCTGTAAGTGTGAAAGTGAAATTAAGTGAGATTAAGTAATTATGCATAAGTTCAGCCCAGAACACGCACACAGGCTTAAGGAAGAAGAGCGCAAAAAGATATTACCGCCTGAGGAAATTTTGAAATCGTGCGGTTTAAGTCAAGGTATGGTTGTTGTCGATGTTGGATGTGGGGTTGGCTATTTTACAATTCCAGCAGCGGAAATTGTGGGTGAAAGCGGAAAGGTTTATGCCATTGATGTTCAAGAAGAAATGATAAACAAGTTGAAACAAAAAGATTTGCCCTCAAATGTAATCCCCATCCTTGCTGAAAGTGATTATAATTTCCCGATTGATGATAAAATAAGTGATTTTACATTTCTTGCATTCGTTGTCCATGAAAATGAGGATGTTGAAAAATTTTTGAAGGAAGTTAAAAGAATTACGAAAGATGATGGTAAAGTTGTGATTCTTGAGTGGAAGAAACAATACGAAGAAGCGGGTCCGCCTTATGAGGATAGGATTTCGATGGAGGAACTTGTGGAAAAATTAAATAAACTTGGTTTCTCAATCATCGAATACGAAGAGATAAATATATCTCACTATAAAATTATTTGTGCTGTTAAATGATGAATTCAAATTTAAAAAATCTTTTGTTTTTTCCCTTTATCTTTTTCTTTTTGGCGTGCACATCGCAGATAGATGTAAAGCAAGAGACTGTTTATTCGGACATAAGCCCTGCCCAGGCGAAGGAGAAAATTGATAATGGGAAAAATGTTTTAATACTTGATGTCAGGACAAGAGAAGAATTTTTGGAGGGGCATATTAAAGGCGCGGTGAATATACCTGTCAATGAGGTTGAGAAGAGATTAGATGAGTTGAAAAAGTATAAAAATTCTGAAATAATTGTTTACTGCAGAAGCGGGAGAAGGAGTAAAATAGCGAGCGAAATCCTTGTAAAGAATGGTTTTAAACGAGTTTATAATCTCTCCGGCGGGATTATCGAGTGGAAGAAAGAAATTGGCAAGAAATAGCATTTTATCAAGACTTATTCGGTTGCTAACAAATTTCAACATTTTTTCTTTCGCGAAATTTTCGTGTTATATTATTTTATTTCTTAAAACGACCCTTGAATTGAAAAGTTTTAAATTAATCGAAGGAGTAGTTTAAATGCCAAGGAAATCAAAAATCAAATTGATGAATAAGGTATTAAATATAATTGAAAGTGTTGGTAATAAATTACCGAATCCGATAACTTTATTCGCTGTATTTTCCTTGCTTGTTTTAATTTTGTCCTGGGTTGTGACTCGGTTTGATTTTTCGGTTTTGCACCCGGTGACTGGGAAAGAGATAAAACCGGTCAATTTGCTCTCAGTTGAGGGAATGCACAAAATTCTATTAAATCTGGTTACAAATTTCACATCTTTTGCTCCTCTTGGAACTGTGCTTGTTTCTCTTTTAGGGATTTCAGTTGCTGAACATAGTGGACTAATTGGCACAGTGTTAAGGTTGTTAGTTCTCAAATCACCTAAAAAACTTTTAACTTTTGTGGTCGTTTTTGCTGGTGTATTATCGAACACAGCAAGTGAGATTGGATATGTTCTTCTAGTTCCATTGTCCGCAATGATTTTTCTTGCCGCTGGGAGACATCCAATTGCTGGTCTTGCAGCAGCTTTTGCTGGTGTTTCTGGTGGATATAGTGCCAATTTGCTGTTGGGAACGGTCGATCCATTATTGGCTGGATTAACTCAAGAGGCGGCGCGCATAATCGACAAAAGTTATGAGGTTAGTGCAACAGCAAATTACTACTTTATGGCGGTTTCAACTTTTTTCATTGCAATTGCAGGTACCTGGGTAACCGAAAAAATAGTCGAGCCACGTTTGGGTAAATATGAAGGTGTGGTTGAGGCAGAGAAATTGAAGTCACTTACATCTGAGGAAATAAAAGGTCTATGGTATGCTGGTTTTACATTAATAATACTTGTGGCAATAATCCTTGTCGGCTTGATACCTAATGGTGGATTTTTGCGGGATCCTGAAACAAATGGAATTCTTAGATCTCCACTTATTAGAGGGGTTGTTTCATTTATCTTTTTAGGCGGTTTATTAACTGGGGTGGCTTATGGAATTGGTGCAAAAACTATCAAGAACGACAAGGATGTTATCAAGGGTATGAGTAAGGCAATGGAAACATTAAGTTTGTATATCGTGCTTGTCTTTTTTGCTTCACAATTTGTAGCCTTTTTTAACTGGACGAATTTTGGGCTGATAATCGCAATTGAAGGTGCGCATCTTCTTAAATCTTCAGGATTAGGGTCGATTCCTTTGTTAATCTCATTCGTAATTATCACCGCATTTATTAATCTATTTATTGGAAGTGCATCCGCAAAATGGGCAATAATGGCACCAGTTTTTGTGCCAATGTTTATGTTGCTTGGATATGCTCCTGAATTGATTCAAGCAGCTTACAGAGTTGGTGACAGCGTTACAAACATTGTTTCGCCCATGATGTCATATTTTCCATTAATTGTTGCTTTTATGTCTAAATATGATCAAAATGCAGGCATTGGAACATTGATCGCAACGATGTTGCCATATACGGTTACATTTTTTGTGGTCTGGGCGGGTTTGTTTATAATATGGTTTATTTTGGGTCTTCCAGTTGGCCCTGGTGCTAAGATTTTTTTGTAATTAAAAATAATGGATTAAGAGATGAAAAAGATAACAAAAGACATAACGATTGAAGATCTTGTCACTGAATTTCCCAAATCTGTTGACTTTTTGATGAAGAAGGGCATTAAATGTATTGTCTGTGGTGAGCCGATTTGGGGAACACTTGAACAAGCGATAAAGGAGAAGGGGAAAGAAAATGAAATGGAGCAAATTATCAATGAATTAAATAAAGAGCTTGGTTTATCTGTGGAATCGTCAGAAAAAAAGAGCGATGTAAAGTGAAGAAAGCGATGTCATTGATATTTATTTTTTCTGGCGCCTTATTAGGCTATCTTTATTACTTATTTATTGGCTGTCGCGTGGGAACTTGCCCGATAACAAGCAATCCTTATCTTTCAATTTTTTATGGTTCAATGCTTGGGTTCGGATTTTATTGGACGTTTTTTGCAGGGAAAAAGAAAAAAGAAAATTAAATTATGCCGGTTGCACTTCAAGTTAGTCTATATCCATTGAGACAGATGGATATAATAGAGCCTATCGATAGTTTCATTGAAATATTCAAGTCATATGGGCTGGAAACACATGTCGGTTCAATGAGCACGCTTGTTTATGGTGATGATGACAAAGTTTTTAAGGCTCTTCAAGAGGCATATAAAAAGGCGACAGAGTTTGGTGAAATAGTGATAGTCGCGACGCTTTCGAACGCTTGTCCTTTACCGTTAAGATTTGATATAAAGTAAAAATGGGGGACTGCGGTCCCCCTTTTGTTTTTACCTTTTTTGCCTGTAACTTTGAAGGAGTTGTTGCATCACATCGTTTGATAATGGCAAACCTTGAATATTTAAAACAACAATAGTCATAATATCGGATACAACAATTGTATTGTTTTGTGAATCGGAGTATAAGTTATCGATTCTATCAACAATATCACCAATTGTTATCGAGCCGATGTCTGTATAAGCAGTCCATTTTTGGAAGACCGCATCCGCAGTGTTTTGATTTAATACGCCATTCTTTTGCAGGCTGTTAAGCGCATCTTTTAGAACATCGTCACCCCAAGTAACACCGTTCCAAAATCCAGCGACAAAGAAAATCTTTGCGTTTTTATCGAGACTTTGCCACCATTTTCCATCGCGTTTGGATTGAGAATTTGAAAGGCTAATAAACGCAAACATTAAAACGAAAAGACCTACAAAAATTCTTTTCATAATACCCTCATAAAATTAGTTTTTAAATATCGCGCTCCTTCTACCTTCGAAGGTTCATTGGTAGGTAAAATGAGCACTAAAACAATTTATAGGATTAATTTATCAAAATCAAATTACCAAATAGCAATTCCGTCAGGCTCTTTGCCTGTTTTAATTGTTTTGATTATTTCCCCGCTCTTGGGATCGATGACGCTTACAATATCTGCATTTGAATTTGCGACATAGATCAAGTTTTTATCATCAAGTGCGATTCCGATTGGAACGGGGCTGCCTCCAAAAGCTGATCCAAATAATCTTCCGGTTTTTTCAACTTCAGATTTCTCTGCGGTTTTGATTCGCTTGATTATGTTTTTATTTACGACATCGACAATTGCGACATCTCCATTCCTTGCACAGGATATGACAGCAAATTTTCCGTCTTTTGAAATTTTAACTCGGATCGGGAAGCCTTCAACTTTTATTTTCTTTTTAACCTCAAATGTTTTAGCATCGATTATAGCGACGCTATCTTCCGCTCTGTTTGTTATCCAGATTCCCATTGCATCTGGAGTTATATCAATCCCTTCGCTTCCTCTACCGGTTTGTATATTTTTGACAAGCTTCATTTCTTTTAAATCAATCACGCTAACACTTCCTGAGCCGATATTTGCGACAAAACATTTTGATTTATCGGGCGAAAGGACGAGCATATGGGAAATTTCTTGATCAGTTTTAACTTCTCCGAGGATTTCATCTGTTTTCACATTGACTATGATGATTGATTTATTCGCTTCGGTGGTGATTATAACCTTTTTTTCATCGAGCCAAGCAATGCTGTGGGGTCTTTTGTAATCTCCAAGATTTATCGTCTTTTCAAGAGTTAATTTTTCCAAGTTGTAGATCGAGATGGAGTTTCCTGGGTTTTCGCGAGTTCCGTAGTTTGTAACGACAGCAAATTTTTTATCTGATGAAATGGCAACCTCATGCGGTGATTCGCCTGTGGGAAGCTGTCCAAGGGTTTTATCTTTTTTAACATCGAAAAAGATGGCTGTGTTTTCGGATTTGTTCAGAATGATTAAATTTTGAGAAAAAGAGATGAAAAACGGTAAGATGAGGGAAGGAATTAATTTTTTTAGCATCTTTAGCTTGCCTTTTGTTTTTTTATTAATTTTAACTTTTATTGGTTAAAATTCAAACTTTTGTAGAGAAACCTTTCGACTGTTTCTGGGTTATATTTATAGAGCAAAAATGTCGTTGTGAGTTTGTGATGAAACTTGAAAACGATTGGGAAATAATTTAAAAGGACCAGAAAAAAGGCAATAATCCGCTTTTGATATCGTTCACAATGTTTTTTAAAACTATTTGAGAATATCTGCATGATTAAACCAACATCTTCTTTGGCATCTTTGCCGCAAGTTTTATCAAGTCCAAGGGGAAGTTTTGCCTTTTGATAAAGTGTTTTTTATATTATTTTGAGTTTAATCGTTCCTTTTTCAAATCGGCGGGGAAAGAGAGGTTTAAACTTTGATAATTAAGTTTTAAGTTTATGAATGAAAAAATTTTAGCAGGTTTGATTACATTTACCTTGGTTGTAGTCGTTGGGTTTTTAATTTACTTCAATGAGCATGTGTTAATAAAGGGAGTCACTGAGCATATTCATGACAAGATTGAAATTCTCATCTCAAATTTGGAGCGAGACATCAAACCTTGTCTGGTCAATAGGGAAAACGAAAAGATTGGGGAAATTTTATCTTATTACAAAAAGTTCAACGGTGTAAAATCAATAGTTGTATTTGACAGCGTGGGTGTAGCTTTATTTTATGCGGGAGACCCCGTAGAAATGCGATTTGAAAATTTTCTAAAGAAAACCAAGCAGGTAAAATATGTTACGGATAAGGGAATTTTTGAGGCGATATCGTCCATCGAAACCGAGCATAAAAAAATTGGTTGGATTGCCCTTGTTTTTGAGCTAGGTCCATATATTGGGATGACGAGAAGGGTGAATTTATTTGTTTTCAGTGTCATTGCGGTTATGATTATTATCGTCTTTATTGGAATTGTGACGATCTACAATCGTAGAATTGTTGAGCCAATTTCGAAGGTTTCTGAATTTGTGCTAGACATAGCGCGAGGAGTTTATAATATACAAATTGAAGTTCCAGAGCATTCCTTGATTCGTTCGTTTGCAGATAATTTTAATCAAATGGTAAGGTTAATCGATGTAAAAGAGAGAAGGCTTGAAAAGCAAAAATCCCAGTTTAAGCTCATTTTTGAAATTTCGCGTCTTGGCCTTGAGATAAAATCGGTTAACGAGTTCTTTAAAAAAGTTGTCTCTTTGGTAAAGGATGAGATTGGTTTTCTAAATGTGATTTATTACGCTCTTGATGTGCCGAGAAAATTAAAAGCGAAAGCGGTCGCGGGTTACCTTGAAGATCATATAAGTGATAATTACGCAATTGAAGTTGGTTATGGCATACCCGGTTCCTCTGTTTTGCTTGGCGATGTCATTGTGATAAATGACGTATCGAAAAGTCCTCAATTTGTCCCACTTTATGATGCCCCGATAGCTTCGGAGGCAGCGGTGCCAATTAAGAAAAAGGGGAAAGTCATTGGGGTTTTGGATATAGGTTCTGACAAGATAAATGCTTTTACTTCGGAAGATATCAGAATTTTTAGAGTTGTAGCGGAAACCGTATCACTTGTGCTTGAAAGGTTTGACTCAATGATGGAAAATATACGGCTTCTTTTTAAACTTGAAACGGTTTATGCGCTTACGCGCGGGCTTGTCCTTGTTAGGGATGTTGATAAAATTTTTGAAGATGCTGTTAAGATAATCTATTCCGTCCTTGAAAAGAAAGAACTTGTTGTTGAAATTTATGAGCGTGTTGGCGATTTAATTGTTATGAAAAGCGCTTATGGGAATTTAAAAGAGCCGATCCCAGTTAGGTATTCCCAATTGATTTTGGAAGGAGTAATTGGAAAAGCTGTTCGTGAAAAAAGCTTTGTTTACATTCCTGAGCTTGCCCTCGAACGGGAAGCAAAAAGATTTTACAAAACTACCTTATCTGAAGTTGTGATCCCTTTGATGATTAAAGACGAGGTTATCGGTGTGATAAATTGTGAATCTGAAGTTATAAATGCTTTTGATGATGTTGATATTCTTGTGCTTCGAACGATCGCGGATATGCTTTCGATAGCAGTTCACAATGCGAGGATGTATCGCGCTGTTTTGGAGTCGGAGAGTAAATACAGGGCTATATTTGAAAGTTCAAATGAAGCGATTTTCAGAATGAATTTAAATGGGAAGTTTATCGATGTAAACCCAGCGTTTATCAACATTTTTGGTTTTTCTCTTGAAGACGAAATCGATTTCTATGATTTGTTCATCTCAAATGAAGTTGCTAAGAAGTTTAAGGAAGAGATTTTAAATCGCGATCGCATGTCTGATTTCAATGCCAAGTTAAAGAACAAAATGGGAGATGCCTTAAGCGTTAAAATCTCAATGAATAAGTTTGTTGGAGCGGATGGAGAAACTTATTGTGATGGTATAATTGTGAATTTGACGGAGTATTTGAAGTTTATTGAGAAAGCCCATGAGGCTGAAAGAGCGCGGGGGCTTATCCAAATAGCTGGGGGAATAGCGCATGAGTTTAACAATGTATTCGCCTCTATCCTTGGCTCTGCTCAGCTTATAAAGATGAAAGTTCCTCGAGAGGAAAAGATTTATCGTTGGGCTGATATAATTGAAAGGTCGACTATAAAGGGCGCTGGACTTGTGAGAAAATTGGTTGGCTATGCAAGGGGCGGGAAATTTAGAATTTCAAGCGTCAATTTAAATGAGCTGATAATCGACTTGCTTAAAAAAGTTGAGTTTGGTGAAAAAATTTTAGTGAAAACTAAATTCGACTCAAAGCTTCCTACGGTTATATGCGATCGGGAACAGATTTGGCAGGTTTTGTTTGATATAATTCAAAATGCAATTGAAGCGATGGAAGGTGGCGGGACTTTGGACATAGAAACAGAATTTAGATATTATGACAAAGCCGAGGTTAAAGACCCTGAGTTTGTCCCTGGTGAGTATGTCAAGATTTCGATTTCCGATACAGGTGTTGGGATGACCGAGGAGGTTATGCGGCAAATTTTTGAGCCATTTTTCACAACAAAAAGAGAATTGGGCAAAAGTGGGCTTGGTTTATCAATGGCTTATGGAGTTATAAAAAATCACAATGGTTTTATCAATGTCTCAAGCACACTGGGATATGGTTCAAGGTTTGATATATTCTTGCCTGTGCAAAGGTTTGAGAAGAAATAAAAAGGTGTTAAAAAGTGGGAGATCCAATGTTAAAGGTTCTTGTGGTTGATGATGAGGAATTTCTCCGTGAGCTTCTTACTGATCTATTGGCAGAACTTGGATATAATGTTATTCAAGCAAGCAACGGAGACGAAGCGGTGAATATTTATCAGGAAAGAAAGGATGAAATTGGACTTGTGATTCTTGATGTTGTTATGCCAGGTAAAGATGGATTTGAAGTTTTGGGCGAGCTTAAGAAGTTGAATCGAGATGTTAAGGTCGTATTGACTTCGGGCATTTTATCCGATAAAAGGATAAATGATATAGTTGCAACTGACAAAAACGTTGGATTTGTTCAAAAGCCTTATAATCTTATCGAGATACAAAAGGCTATAGAGAATCTCCTGGGGCAAAGCTAAGTATAGAGCCGTATCTTACCCCTCTATCATTTGCTATTATTTCGTTGAACTTGAATTTCTTCATAAATTCGAACAGAATTGAAATTCCTGCGAAAATCACATCCTCTCTGCCTTTTAAAATTGGTGATAAATTTTTGATTTCGTCATGCGTTAAGTTTCTAAGGGTGTTGTATATTTTTTCTATCGTTTCAAAAGTTATTTTATGCAGATGAACTTTTTCAGCTTCGTAGGATTGAAGTTTTAAGTCATAACCTGCTATTGAAGTTATTGTTGCAGCGACGCCGATCAAGTATGAATTTTCAAAGCCAATTTCTTTTGCGGCTTTTTCAAATTCTTTTTCGAGAAAAGTTTTTGCTCCGTTTATCTCTTCATCAAGTGGTGGGGAATGTTTTAGGAATTTTTCAGTTATGCGCACAGTTCCGATGTTTAACGATGTGAAATTTTTTATTTCGAATCCTTGTCCAAAGATTATCTCCATGCTTCCACCACCGATGTCAATCACGGTTATTTTTGAATTTAACATTGTTTCATCAAGTCCGCTCACAGCTCCGAGATAGGTTAATCGTGCCTCTTCTTCGCCCGATATTACTTTGATTTGAATTCCTGTTTTTTCTTTGATCAGAGATAAAAGTTCGTCTCTATTTTTTGCCTCCCTTAATGCGCTTGTTCCGACCGCTATGATTTTTTCGACATTAAAATTTTCTGCTATCTTTTTGAATTCGATCAGCGCGTTTAGAACTTTGTCGAAACCTTCTTTCTTAATGAAGCCATTTTTATCAAAGTTTTTGCCAAGCCCTACAATTATTTGGGAATTATACAACGGGTTTATTTGCTTACCGTTTACATCTGCGATTAAGAGAAGTAAGGTGTTAGTTCCGATATCGATTGATGCAACTTTCATTTTTGTGTTGGATTTATTTTTTGGCAACTATTGCGATCCATTCGTTTTCTTTCAAGACATCGAGGATTTCGAAATCATACATTTTTAGATGTTCTTCTATAGTTCCTTGTTCTATGTCGAGATAGCCCGATGTTATAAGGATGCCGTTGGTTTTAAGTTTGTCGTAAAATTGAGCCACCATCGAGAAGATCGCATTTTTATTTATATTTGCCAAGATGAGATCGAAATTTGTTTCCTTGATGCTTTCAATTGAGCCAAGGATTATTTCAAATTTATCTTCAACTTTGTTTATCTGTACGTTTTCGATTGCATTTTGGTAAGCCCATTCGTCATTGTCAACACCTATTGCTTTTTCCGCGCCGAGTTTTATCCCTGCGATCGCAAGGATTCCCGAGCCAGTTCCAACATCGAGAATCTTACAGCCTGGATAAAGATATTTTTCTATTGCTTTGAGCATTAATCTCGTCGTTTCGTGATGCCCAGTTCCAAAAGCCATTTTAGGGTCAATTTGGATTATTATTTTATCTATTGATTTATACTCTTTCCAAGTTGGTTTTATTACAAATTTTTCGCCCACCTCAATTGGTTCGATTGATTTTTCCCAAATTTTGTTCCAGTTTTCCTCTGTAAACTCTTTAATTGAGATCTCAATTTCTGTTTTCGGGTTTTCTTGTTTCAGGTTCTGGAGCAGGGACAATAATTGCTTTTCTTTTTCTTTATTCCATTCAGATTTTTTGAAGTAGGATTTTATTGAATTTTCGGTTTCCCAAAATCCTGTGCTTCCTAGTTCAGTTGCAAGGTTTATTATAATTTCTCTTGTTTCTTCTGGTGCGATTATGTTTATCTCAAGCCAGATTTCTTTTTCTGTATTTGAGTGAATTTCTTGGTTAGGCATAGAACAAGGTTTGATTTGCTTTGGAGAAATATAAAGAAACGCTTTTTTATAAACAAGGTTGGTTTAGAATCGCACAGGTATTGCATTTTTTGCAACAAAGCAAGTTTTTTTGTAAAATTAGTTTAGAGACAAATAAAGGAATCTCTAAGATGAGAGGATTAATTTTGTTTTTGCTTTTTTGGACAGGTCAGATTTATGCGGATAATTTTGTCTATGTGATAAAGGTTGAGGGCGCAATAAATCCAGCCACAGCTGAATACATTTCCAATTCAATTAATAAGGCCACAGAAGAAGGTGCGCAATGCCTTATTATAGAGCTTGATACACCAGGCGGGCTTCTTGAGTCAACGCGAAGCATAGTTAAAGCAATCTTGTCATCTGAAATTCCGATTGTCGTTTTTGTTTATCCTTCTGGTGCAAGGGCTGGTTCTGCAGGAGTATTTATAACTCTTTCAGCCCACATAGCGGTGATGGCTCCTGGGACAAACATTGGCGCTGCTCATCCGGTTGGAATTGGTGGTATGGGGGATACATCAAAAGTTATGGAGCAAAAAATAGTAAACGATGCTGCTGCATTTGTCAGAACGATAGCTGAAAAAAGAAGTAGAAATGTCAAGTGGGCTGAAAGAGCGGTTCGCGAAAGCATATCTTCAACCGAAAGCGAAGCTTTGAGAGATAGCGTAATTGATTTGATAGCAAGCGATTTAAAGGATTTGCTAAGCAAGATCGACGGCAGGACTGTTAAAGTTGATTCGAGAGAGGTCGTTTTGAATGTTAAAGATGCGAGAATAAAATTTGTCGAGATGAATTGGCGCGAGAAACTTCTTGCTTTGATAAGTGACCCGAACATCGCTTACATTTTGCTTTTGCTTGGGATTTACGGTATTTTGTTTGAACTTTATAATCCTGGAGCTATTTTTCCCGGTGTCATTGGTGCGATTTGTTTGATACTTGCTTTTTATTCGCTTCAGGCCCTGCCGATAAATTATGCGGGTCTTGCGTTGATAATTCTTGGGATAATTTTGCTGATACTTGAGATTAAAATAGTAAGCCATGGTTTGCTGACAATTGGTGGGGCTATTTCTCTTTTGCTTGGTTCTATAATGCTAATAAATTCGCCGTTTGAATTTATGCAGATTTCTTTAACTGTGATAATAACTGCGGTTGCTTTGACGGTTTCATTCTTCCTATTCGCAATAGGCGTAGCGCTGAAAGCTCAAAAAAGAAAACCGACAACCGGAAAAGAGGGTTTAATTGGGGAAGTGGGCATTGCTCTTACGCAGTTTAAACCGACATCTGATGGTTGGGCCACAGGTCAAGTTAGAGTTCACGGTGAGCTGTGGAGGGCAATAAGTCAGGATAATATAAATCCGAATGAGGAAGTTATTGTAAGGGGCGTTGAAGGATTAACTTTGAAAGTTGAGAAGGTTAACAGAAAAGTATAAACTAAATTTGGAGGTTTATCATGACGATATCACTTTTAACAGTAGTAATCGTTTTTTTGATCATCATACTTTCAAGTGCTATAAGAGTTCTTCGTGAGTATGAAAGAGGTGTGATTTTCAGGCTTGGGAGATTGATTGGTGCAAAAGGACCCGGGCTTATATTTTTAATTCCGGTAGTTGATCGAATGGTTAAGGTTAGTTTGAGAACAATCGTTCTCGATGTCCCGCCGCAAGATGTTATAACGAGGGACAACGTTTCAATTAAAGTTAATGCGGTCGTTTATTTCAGGGTGGTTGATCCTGAGAAGGCGATCGTAGAGGTCGAAGATTATCTTTATGCGACGTCCCAGCTTTCGCAGACAACATTGAGAAGCGTCCTTGGGCAAAGTGAACTTGATGAGATCCTCGCAGAAAGAGAGAAAATTAATCAAAATCTCCAACAGATAATTGATTCACATACTGATCCATGGGGAATTAAGGTGTCAATGGTGGAAATAAAGCATGTTGATTTGCCGGTTGAGATGCAAAGGGCAATGGCAAGGCAAGCTGAGGCTGAAAGAGAAAGAAGAGCTAAAGTTATTAACGCTGAGGGTGAATATCAAGCGGCTCAAAAGCTTGCTGAGGCTGCGCAAATCATAGGTCAATATCCAACAGCAATCCAACTAAGGTTTTTGCAGACTTTGTCAGAAGTCGCATCTGAAAAAAATTCGACTACGATATTCCCGATACCAATTGAGTTGATAAGACCGTTTATCGAAAGTGGTGATAAGAAAAAATAGTGACGAGGGTTTAAAAATTGGATCTACTCGTCGTAGGGTCAATAGCACTTGATACAATAGAAACGCCTTTTAAACGAGTTGAGGAAGCTCCGGGCGGTTCTGCGCTTTATATCTCGATTTCTGCAAGTTATTTTACTAATTCAATTGGACTTGTTGGAGTCGTTGGGGATGACTTTCCGAAATGTGTCATCGATGATATGCGAAGCAGAGGTGTAAATTTAACAGGTCTTCAAATTATCGAGGGTGGAAAGACATTTAAATGGGCTGGGAAATATGGTTACGATATGAATACGCGCGAGACAATTTATACGCAGTTGAATGTGTTTGCTAATTTTGACCCAATTATACCTGATGAATTTAAATTGAGTGATTTTGTTTGCCTTGGAAACATCGACCCAGTGCTTCAGATGAGGGTTCTCCAGCAAGTTGATAACCCGAAGCTTGTAATCGCTGATACAATGAATTTTTGGATCGAGAACAAATATGATGAACTTCTTGAAATGTTGAAACATGTAGATGTGCTCATCGTAAATGATGCGGAGGCTCGACAGATCGCGCGCGAACCCAATTTGATAAAAGCGGGGAAAAAGATTTTAAAATTTGGTCCAGATGTTGTGATAATCAAGAAAGGGGAACATGGGGCAGTTTTAATGATCGATGATGTTATTTTTTCAGCTCCGGCTTTCCCAATAGAATCAATTCAAGATCCAACCGGTGCTGGCGATACATTTGCGGGAGGTTTTGCTGGTTGGCTTGCGAAGACGCATGATATTTCTGAGAGAAATTTAAGGCGAGCTGTAATTTACGGAAGCGCTGTGGCTTCTTTTTGTGTGGGAGATTTTGGAATCAATGGGATAAAGAATTTATCATGGAATAAAATTCAGAAAAGGTTCATAGCTTTCAGGGAATTGACGAAGTTTGATAGTGATTAAATTAAAATTGAAATAATAATAAAGCGGGAAAAATGAGTAGACTTGTTCTATCACTTTTGCTTGCCATTTACTTTCTTAACCATGATTTAAACGCACTTCAACTCAGCACCAAAAGTTTTCTCGTCAATGGCAAGCCAACCTTAACTGGCCTTGATGCCGGGATGTTTCGGGATACCAACACAAGGCTTAAGATCGATTTATCCGGGAAATGGCTTGCAAAGATTGAAGGCGAAAATAAATGGTTTGAAATTTTGATACCATCCGCTTATGATTTTACAGGAAAAGTTACCTTTAGAAGAAGTTTCAACCTCCCCGATTCCATTGTCCATAACAAGACCTTATTCTTCGTGGCCTATGGTATAAATTACGAATGCCAAATTTTTATAAATGGTCAGTTTCTAACAAGACATATCGGAGGATATACTTCTTTTGTTGTAAGAATTCCCGACAGAATGTTAAATGTTGGTGAAAATATACTTGAGATTCGTGTAAATAATGAACTCAATTCAAAAACGACGATTCCGCTGAGGCATCAGGTTTGGGCATGGAGAAATTACGGTGGGATTTATAGAGATGTTTATATTCTTGCAACTCCAAAGGTTTGGATTGACGATGTGAAGGTTAGATATTTTTTTGGGGCGAATTTTTCGGTTTTGAATGGTGAAATAGAAGCATATGTTTTCTCAGGTGAGACTTCAAAAATTTTCAGCAATAGAAATTTCGATATCAAAGTTCAAATCTTCGAAAAAGAGGGCGAAGTTTTTGTCACAGAATCTGCTCCGTTAAAGTTTTACATCGATGATTCGAGAAGTGTTAGACTCAATATACCTTTCACAATTTATAATCCAAAGTTGTGGAGTCCGGAGACTCCATCGCTTTATATTTTGAAGCCGATCGTGATGAACTTGGGTAAAGTCGTCGATGAATTTATCGTTGTCACCGGCTTTAGGGAGTTTAAAATCGTTGATGGCGATATTTATTTAAATGGTAAGAGAATCGTTTTTAAGGGTATCTCAGGGCATGAAGACCATCCAAAATTTGGGAATGCTTTAAGTTATGAAGAGATGGAAAAGGATATTGTTTTGATAAAAAATATGGGAGCAGATGCGATCAGGCTCGCTCATTATCCTGCACACCCATATGTTTTGAATCTATGCGATAGATATGGGCTTATCGTATTCGAGGAGATACCTGTGTGGAATGTTCCTGCGGATATATTGGTCGATGAAAGATATATTTCGCTTGCAAAAAGTTATATCTCTGAGATGGTGAATAGAGATAAAAATCATCCTTCGGTGCTTGCCTGGGGCATTGGGAATGAATTTGATTCCGCGGATGAAGAAGCGCGAAAATATGTTTCAGAACTTGTGAAATTTGTAAAATCAATTGATGATAGACCAGTTTATTATGCATCGAGAATGATAAGAAATGATGTTTGCAGTGACCTCGTTGATTTAGCTTGTGTAAACGTTTATATAGATGATTTGACGAAATTTTCTGAAAACATTGGATACTGGAAGAGAAAATATGCGAATAAACCTGTAATCGTAACTGAATATGGAAAGGTTGTCCAACTTGAAAATAGGAACGGCTATTCTGACCCTCTTTCTTATGAGAGCCAAGCTAAATATATACTTGAAAGATATAGGTTGATTCAAGAGATGGATTTTGACGGTTCATTTGTTTGGGTTTTTTCCGATTGGAGAGGCGATAGACCCATTACGACGCTTCCAAATCCCGATCCTTATTTGTATACGATGGGGGTTGTCTCATATGAAAGAGAGAAAAGACCCGCATATGAAGTTTTAAAGGCGCTTTACACAGATGGCAAAGTCCCGACACTTGCTATCGGTGATTATTCCGAAAATATGTCTGAGATTTATACAATTGCGGGGATAATTTTTTTGCTTCTGCTTTCATACATCTATTACTCATATCGTTGGTTCAGGGAAAATCTAAACAGAGCAATTTTTAGGCCTTATAACTTCTTTTCTGATGTAAGGGATCAGTATTTAATTTCAGTTGGGCGGACGACGATTCTTGCTTTATTGATTTCTGCAACTTTTGGTGTTTTCTTTGCTGGTATTTTAGATAGATTGAAACAAAACGAATATTTGGATTATGTCTTAACACATTTAATTTTCATTGATTGGCTTAAAGTTGAATTAATCTCGATAATTTGGAAGCCGTTTTATCTGTGCCTTTATCTTTCGCTTTTTTCATTCGTTAAAATTTTAATTTTGACTTTGTTAATTCAATTCTTATCTACATTTACCAAAGTTAAGGTGTATCTATCTCATTCTTATTCCATCGCTGTTTGGTCATTTTTGCCGGTTATATTTTTAATCCCAATAGATATGATTTTGTATCGCGTTGTGACTGGCTTTGGGTCAGCGGTGGTGATAGTTGGGATTGGCTTGGTTGTGATTTTGATTTCAATTGTGAGGTTGATAAAAGGGATTTCGATAATTTATGAGGTAAAGCAGTTGAAGGTGACAGTTTTCTTAATCATTCTTCTTTCTATTATTTTTAGCTTGTTTTTGATCTTTTACAATTATAAATTTTCATCGTTTGCTTACCTGAAGTTTTTGTTAAACATTTTAAACAGTGCAAAATAAAATTCCGGATGGAAAAAGAGTGTATCTATCTCGGTTGGAGATATTTGGTTTTAAATCTTTTGCGAACAAAGTTGAACTCAAATTTAACGGCGGGATAACAGCGATAGTTGGTCCAAATGGTTGCGGTAAAACCAATATCGTTGACGCAATACGCTGGGTTCTCGGGGAACAAAGAATGAGCATTTTAAGGGGGGATAAACTTGAAGATGTCATATTTAACGGGACGAAGGAGAGAAAACTACTTGGAATGGCTGAGGTCTCGATCGCAATCGAAAATACCAAAGGAATCTTACCAATGGAATATTCCGAGGTCACAATAACGAGACGTGTCTTCAGATCCGGTGAGAGCGAATACTTTATTAACAAGGTTCTGTGCAGATTGAAGGACATAATTGATTTGTTCACTGATACTGGGATGGGGGCAAATGCTTATTCGCTCATAGAGCTGAAGATGATTGAGTCGCTTTTAAGTGAGAAGGCTGAGGAGAGGAGAAAGATGTTTGAAGAAGCAGCAGGAGTGACAAAGTATAAGCAACGCAAGAAGGTAACTTATCGAAAACTTGAAGAGGTAAAAAATGATTTATCGAGAGTCAACGATATAATTAGAGAAGTTCAGAAAAATGTGGCTTCGCTCGAGAGGCAGGCCAAGAAAGCGCAAAAGTATAATCAAATTTTTGAGGAATTGAGAAAGAATGAAATTGAACTTTTTGAAAGGGAATTTTCCGAACTTCATAGGACATTGATTTACCTTGAGGAAAGTTTGGAAGCACAGAAGAATAAAAAGGTAAATGTTGGAGATGAACTTTTACGAGGCGAGCAACTTCTCGATGTTTTAAAAAGTGAGTTAAGAACGCTTGAACTTCAAATCGAGGAAGTTCATACTAAAATCGAAGCAAGAACTAAAGATTTCGGATTAAGCGAGCAGGGGATCATACTTTTAAAAGAAAGGAGAAGAGCACTTGTTGAAAAGGTTGATAAAATTTCAAAGGAAAAACTTGAACTTCAACACCAACTTTATAATTTGAGCAAGGCGATTGAAGAGAAAAAATTGATGATTGAGAGCGTAAGGTTTGGAAAAGAAAATTTTCAGGCTCAATATATAGAAAAGAAGCGAGAGATTAATGATTTGGCTAATTTGCTTGAGGAGAAAAGAAATTTGGTTAAAGGATTAAACGAGTCGTTGATTGAAAAAATGAATGAGATTTCGCAGAGAAGGGGAGAAATTGAAAAAATTAAAGCGAGGATGGAAAATTCCAAGGGGAGGCTTGAGGTGTTAGATGATGAGAAACGAAATTATGAAGATGAGATACAGAAGGCAAATTTTGAACTTGACGATTTGCTTAATAAAAAGGCGATGCTTTTAAACGAACTTGCCAACGCTGAGCGAATATTTAACGAAAAGGAAGCATTAAGGGAAAATTTGAGGCTTGAGATAGAACAGTTGCAGAGAAGAGCCTTTTCAATTCAAAATGAGATTGGAAAAGGAAATTCGAAGATCGATTTTCTAAAGGATTTGATCGAAAAACATGTCAACTTGCCCGAAGGAGCTCAATTTCTTGTGCAAAATTATAATCCGAATTTTAAAAGTGTTTCAGATGTTATCGATGTCGAACCTGAGTATTCGCAGGCGATAGAGTCTGCGTTGGGGGAATCCGCTGGATATTTAATCGTTGATACAGTTTCGGATGCTGAGAGGGCAATTGAAGTCTTGAAATCGCAAAATAAAAGCAAAGTCACATTTATTTGTCTTGAAAAAATCCCCGAAAATTATGCGAATAACCTTCCTGTTCGGGGTGATGGGATAATTGGTTGGGCGAATGAAATAGTCCGTTGTGAGCATAAATTTAAAAAAGTTATAGACTTGCTTCTGGATGAATTTCTTGTGGTCAGAGATAAAAGTTCAGCGCTGGAGGCGTTGAAAAATTATGGAAGCATAAGATGTGTTACGCTCGATGGTGAAATTTTCACTAATGAAGGATTGATAAAGGGTGGAAGCACCAATGGCTCAATGCAAAGCGTCATCGGTAAAAGAAAGCAGATAGAAATCCTTGAGAATGAAATTTCAAAACTTAAGGATGAACTTGCTCAAGTAAAAAACGAGATAAGGAAAAGGGAATCTGAGATCGAATCTATAAATCTAAAAGAGCTCTCGGAGGCGCTTAGAAATGTTCAACTTTCGGTCAACGAAATTGAAAAGCTGATAAATCAGGCTGAATACAGAAAGATAAAGGCTAAGGAAAGCATCTCGACAATAGAAAAGGAAAAAGTTGAACTTGAAAACGAGATTCAAAAACTTGAGAGGATTTTGGCTGGTCTTGAAACCGAGATAATAACTCTTGAAAAGAACAAAGAAGAGATCGAATATAACCTTTCATTCGCAACATTTGAATTTGAAAAATTAGAAAAGGAATGGAACGAAAAAGCGAAATTTGTCTCGGAACTAAACATTAAGCTTGTTTCTCTTGAAAATGACGAGAGGAATCTTGAAGCGGAGATAAAAAGAATAAACGATGACATCGTAAAGACATCGAGAAAGGCAAATGAATATGATGCTGAAGCTGAAGAAAGCAAAGTTCAAATTGAGGAAATTGATTTAAAACTTGTCGAACTTAACGATAAACTAACAGCGCTTGAAAGCGAAATCGGGATGCTTCGTGAGAGACTAAAGGAAGTTCAAACACAGCACAACGAGAAATTGGTTGAGATTCAGACCCTTGAACGAAAGATAAAAGAGGAAAGGGCAAAATATGAAGAATATATAAGTGCGATGCATGATCTTGAGATGAAGGTAAATGAGATAAGGCTTAAGATGCAAAATTTAAAAGATAGGGCAAGGGAAGAATATCAGATTGAGCTTGAATATAAAGAGTTTCCTGAAGGTGAAATTAATCTTGCGGTGTTGAAAGAAGAAGTTGAGAATTTGAAAGCAAAGTTAAAGGCACTCGGTCCAGTTAATTTGCTTGCTTTTAACGATTATGAGGAAGAAAGAAAGCGACTTGAGTTTTTAATTTCACAAAGAGATGATTTAATTGAATCAGAGAGAAATTTAACGAAGACAATTGGAGAGATCAACGAAACTGCCCAGAAGAGATTTCTCGATACATTTGAGAAGATAAGGCAGAATTTCAAGAAAACATTTATATCTCTTTTTGGTCCAGATAGTGAGGCGGATTTAGTTCTTGTTCCCGGGGAGAATGGTGTTGTTGACCCGCTTGAGTCAAAAATTGAGATTATGACAAGACCAAAGGGGAAAAAACTCCAATCGATCGACTTGCTTTCTGCTGGCGAGAAAACATTAACTGCAATTGCGCTTCTGTTTGCGATTTATCTTGTGAAGCCAAGCCCATTTTGCGTCCTTGACGAAGTTGATGCCCCACTTGATGATGCAAATATCGATAGGTTTATAAATCTTTTGAGGGATTTCTCAAAGGATACGCAGTTTATTATTGTGACTCATAATAAGAAAACGATGGAGGCAGCAGATACGCTTTATGGTGTGACTATGGAAGAGGACGGGGTTTCAAAAATTGTATCTGTCAGATTTAAACAAGAAGTCGAGAGGCTATGAATATAAAAGTGTTTTGTGATTTCGATGGAACGGTGACGAAAAATGATGTTGGAGACCTTTTCTTTGAAACGTTCGGAGATAAGGAATTTTATTTTCAGCTTGTGGAGAAATGGAGGGATTATGAAATTTCGTCTCGTGAGATGTGGGAGAGGATCGCAGAAAAGGTAAGCATTGATGAAACCACTGCTGAAAAGTTAATCCTTTGGCAGGAAATTGACACCTATTTCATCAATTTTGTTGACTTGTGCCGGAACAATGGGATTGAGATATTTATTTTGAGTGATGGTTTTGACTTTTACATTAAAAAAATTTTGGAAAAATACGGGCTTTCAGATATTAAATTTTTTTCGAATAAATTATGGATTGAAGGAAATAAGGTTAAGCTTTGGTTTCCTTATCCTGATTCTGTTTGTCGGATTTGTGGAAATTGCAAACGAAATCATATGTTGACTCTTTCTGGGGATGAGGATATAATTGTTTATATTGGGGATGGATATTCGGACAGATGTCCAGCTGAATATGCAGATGTTGTCTTTGGTAAGAAAGACTTGTTAAGATTTTGTAGGGAGCGGAATATACCCGTCTATGAATTTGAAACATTCAAAGATGTGATTGAACAGTTTGAGAGATTTTTAAACGGTCGTAAGAAACTCAGAAAACGTTGGCAGGCGGAGTTAAAGAGAAGAGAAATTTTTATGAGGGAGTGATATCGAAAACAAAAAATTTTTTAATAGTGAAGCAAGACCTAAGGCAGAAAATTTTCTCCTACAGAAGTTACACACCTATACCTTTTCTAATTGTTATGATTTTATTTGCAAAACCGACTTTGTGGAGCCTGGTAATTGGATTTGTGATTGCATCGCTTGGGGAGTTGATAAGGCTTTGGGGCGTTGGATATGCAGGGGGTGAAACCAGGACGACCGGTCCTGTAGGTGGAAGTAAACTTGTTACGAACGGTCCTTATGCTTATGTACGTAATCCGCTTTATCTTGGGAATATGCTCATTTATTGTGGCTTTGGGATTATGTCGATGGCTTTATTCCCTTATTTTCAAATCGTTGGGTTGATTTATTTCTTTCTCCAATACTATTTAATCGTAACGCTTGAGGAAGAGTATTTAAGTAAAACTTTTGTTGAGGAGTATTCAAGGTATTTTAAAAGTGTCCCGAGGTTTATCCCAAGCTTGAAAAGATATGAGTTTGCATCGAATTTTAAATTTGATTTCGACGAGGCTTTAAGGTCAGAGCGAAGAACTTTGCAGGCATTTTTTTCTATCACATTTTTAAACATCTTGCTTTTCTCTTTGAAAACAAAATTTTAAACCTCGTTTTAATCATGGGCAAAAAAGTTATGGTCATAGCGGGGGAAGCATCCGGGGATTTGCATGCTGGAAAAGTTGTGTGTGCGATGAAAAGGGTTTCACCTGATATTGAAATTTTCGGCGTCGGTGGGGAGAAGATGAAAAATTGTGGAGTTGAAATTATTTATGATATATCCGAGATCTCATTTATCGGTTTTGTCGATGTCGTCAAAAATTTTAAAAAACTTCTCGAGTTTAAAAAGTTATGTTCGGAAACACTCTTAAAGCGAAAGCCTGATGTGGTTTTACTCGTCGATTATCCAGGGTTTAACTTGGGTTTTGCAAAATTCGCAAAGGAAAACGGGTTCAAAGTTTTCTATTACATTGCCCCGCAAGTTTGGGCATGGGGCAGAGCTAGAGTGAAGATATTACGGGATTATGTTGATAAACTTTTTGTGATATTTAAGTTCGAGGGAGAATTTTTCAAAAAATATGATGTAAAGGCTGATTTTGTTGGACATCCTTTGTTAGAGGACTTAGGGAAGGTTGAGAATATCGAGGAGTCATACTTTTTCGATAATTATCAGATCGAAAAGAAAAGGATAATTTCATTCTTTCCCGGAAGTAGAGAGCATGAAGTCAAGATGATGTTGAAAACGATGGTCAGAGCCGGGGAGATGCTGAAAAATAAATTTGATGTTGAGATTGTTTTTAGTAAATCTAAAGCATTAAAAGATTCAGAAGTGAGAAGATTGGTCGATGAAGGTTTTAAATTTGTAGATAATTCCCATTTGCTCTTGCGTTTTTCTTATGTTTCTGTTGTAAAGAGTGGAACAACTTCTCTTGAAGCTGGAATTCTTGGGATACCGATGGTTGTGTGTTATAAAACTTCCTTTTTAAATTATCTCATGGGAAGAATCCTCATTAGAAAGGATATAGTTGAGAGTATATCGCTTCCAAATATCTTACTTTCGAAAAAAGTTGTACCTGAATCGATCCAACTGGACTTCTCTGCGGAAAAAATTTTCGAGGAGGTGAAAAAATATTTTGATGACGAAGAAAGATATAAAAGCATTAAAGATGAACTTTTAAAGTTGAAAGGATTGCTTGCTTTAGAAGGCGAGCAAAAAACAGCGTCAGAATTAGTGGCTGAAAAAATTCTTTCGGAATTATGAGAAAAAATCTTTTAAGGTTTTGGCGTAGTTTAAGTTTTTTTCTGTTCCCATTTTCAATCGCTTATGGGGTTGCGGTGATGTTAAGAAATTTTCTTTATGATGTCGGGATATTCAAAATTAAAACTTTGCCTAAGCCAGTTATATCAATTGGGAATATAATCGCAGGTGGAACGGGTAAAACGCCGATAGTTGAATGGCTTGGACGATATCTTGCTTCGATTGGGAAAAGGGTTGCGATTTTAAGTCGTGGATATGGAAGGGAAACAAAAGGTTTTGTCCTTGTAACAAACGGAGAAAAAATTTTAACTTCGCCGGAAAAATGTGGGGACGAGCCGTTTCAAATGGCTTTGAAATCAGTTGAAGAAAAGTTGAATTGGATTGTTGCGGTTTGTGAGGATAGATATATTGCCGGGTTAAATGTTTTGAAAAGTTCTAATGTCGATGTTTTTATACTTGACGATGGATTTCAACGAAGGGATTTGCACAGAGATATCAACGCTCTTATCATTTCTGGGGGTGAGATAAACGAGTTTTTGATTCCGGCGGGGTTAAAACGAGAACCATTGGGTTCAATTAAAAGAGCGGATGTTGTTTTTCTTCGAGAGGGGGTGGATTGGGAAAAGTTTAGTCATTATTTAACCCATGGAAATTTTGTCAAATGCCATTTTAGATACAAACTTCTTGAAATACGAAAATTTTTTGATTATATTTTATTAAAAAAGCCGTTCAAAGGTAGAAAGATAGTGGCTTTCTCAGGCATCGGAAACCATAAAAATTTCGTAAAAACATTGAAAGACAATAAGTTTGAAATTGTAAGAGAGTTTGAATTTCCTGACCATTACAGATATGGCATTAAAGATGTCCGCAGAATAATCGAAGTGTTAGATTCAACAGGGGCTGAATGTGCTGTGACGACGGAGAAGGATTACGCAAGGTTATATGGAATGAAGGAGTTAAAAAATTTTCCTTTTTTTTATGCGAGAATTAGCGTTGAACTTTACACTGGGGAAGAGGAATTAAAACAAAGAGTTGCAAAACTAATTCAATGATAAAAGTTGGGATTTCATATTGTGATAATGGGTTTGAGAATTATTTGAACTGGCTTAAGAGAGCGGGAGTTGAGATTGAAACAGTCGTTTTATCGTATAAAGAGCTTAACGCAGATGATTTGAAAAAGTGCGATGGGCTTTTGCTCACGGGTGGAGGCGATGTTCATCCGGAATTTTACGGAGAACCGGAGGTGGAAGGAGATAAATATAACCGCGAAAGGGATTGGTTTGAGTTTAGACTTCTTGATATCGCATTTTCAAAGAATATACCTGTGTTTGGAATTTGCAGAGGGTTGCAGTTGACAAATGTTTATCTTCGCGGAAGTTTGATATTTGATATTCAAACTGTTGTTGGAACGAATCATCGCAGGGATGAAAATACGGGCGAGGATAGAACTCATAATGTTTTCATTTTTGATGATTCAAAGCTTTTTAAAATTGTTGGTGAAAAAGAAGGCATCGTCAACAGTAGTCACCACCAGTCGGCGGATAGGATAGGCGAAAATTTGCGTGTGAATGCCAAGTGTGGGGATGGGGTTATTGAAGGGCTTGAATGGTCTGGAAATGATAGATTTGTTTTACTTGTTCAATGGCACCCTGAAAGGATGAAAGATTTTGAAAGCGCATTTTCAAAAAATTTGCTTAATGAGTTTATAAATTCAATGCTTAGTAAATAAATCAAAAGGAGGTTAGTAAATGGCAAAGAAATATGTTTATTTTTTCGGTGGAGGAAAAGCTGAGGGAACAGCTGAGATGAAAAATTTGCTTGGCGGAAAAGGAGCAAACCTTGCTGAGATGACAAACATTGGTTTGCCTGTCCCGCCTGGATTTACAATTACGACAGAGGTATGTAGTTATTATTATAAGCATAATCAAACATATCCAAAAGGGCTTGAAGAACAAGTCAAAAAAGCACTTGCAAAAGTTGAAAGGCTTGTCGGGAGAAAATTTGGTGACCCTAAAAATCCGCTTCTTGTTTCTGTGAGATCAGGAGCGCCTGTCTCAATGCCTGGAATGATGGACACGATTTTAAATCTTGGTTTGAACGATGAAACTGTTAAAGGTTTAATCGAACAAACTAAAAACGAAAGATTTGCATTCGATGCTTACAGAAGGTTTGTGCAAATGTATGGTGATGTCGTCCTTGGGTTGAAGCCAGAGACGAAAGAAGAAAGAGATCCTTTTGAAATTTTGATTGAGGAGGAAAAGAAGAAAAGAGGCGTTGAACATGATATCGAACTTACTGTGGATGATTTGAAGGAACTTGTTTATGAGTTTAAAGAGATGATAAAAAAGAGAAAAGGTGTTGATTTTCCTGAAGATCCTTGGGAGCAACTTTGGGGCGCAATTGGAGCAGTTTTCAGATCCTGGATGAATCCAAGGGCTATCGCATATAGAAAGATTTATAACATTTCTGATGATATGGGAACTGCGGTAAATGTGCAAACGATGGTGTTTGGAAATATGGGAGATGATTCTGGAACCGGAGTTGCATTTACGAGAAACCCCGCCACTGGAGAAAATGAGTTTTATGGCGAATTTTTGATCAATGCTCAAGGTGAAGATGTCGTCGCTGGAATAAGGACCCCCTTGCCAATTTCAAAATTGAAAGAAGTGATGCCACATGTTTACGAGCAACTGCTTGAGGTTAGAAAAATTCTTGAGAGCAGATTGAAAGATATGCAAGATATCGAATTTACGATAGAGCGTGGAAAACTTTATATGTTGCAAACAAGAGCTGGGAAGAGAACGGGTTTCGCTGCGGTGAGGATTGCGGTTGATATGGTTGAGGAAGGTTTGATTACAAAGGAAGAGGCATTGTTGAGAATTGAGCCGGATGCTTTAAATCATCTACTTAGACCTATTTTTGATGCTCAAGGGAAGGAAAAAGCTATAAAAGATGGGCGTCTACTTGCGAAGGGATTGCCAGCTGGTCCGGGTGCGGCGACTGGAAGAGTTGTATTTCATTCCGAGGACGCTGAAGAATGGGCAAGGCGCGGTGAAAAAGTGATTTTGGCAAGAATTGAAACTTCACCTGATGATATAAAAGGAATGTATTCAGCGGAAGGGATTTTGACATCGCGAGGTGGAATGACCTCTCACGCAGCTCTTGTGGCAAGGCAGATGGGTAAAGTTTGTATTGTTGGATGTGGGGCGCTTGACATCGATTATGTCAAAAAAGAGATGAGGGTAAATGGTCAGGTTATAAAAGAAGGAGATTATATCTCGATCGATGGTTCAACTGGCGAAGTTATTCTTGGGAAGATAACGACTAAACCGAGCGAAGTTTTACAGGTTTTGGTTGAAAAAACGCTTGAGCCAGAAAAAGCGCCTGTTTATAAACAATTTGAAAAGTTGATGAAATGGGCTGATGAAGTTAGAAGGTTGCGAATTAGAACAAACGCAGACCTTCCAAATCAAGCTGCTATTGCGGTTGCTTTTGGAGCGGAAGGAATTGGATTGACAAGAACAGAACATATGTTCTTTGAGGGAGATAGAATTATATCGATGAGAAAAATGATCCTTGCGGATACGAAGGAGGAAAGAGAATCTGCTTTGAATGAACTTCTACCTTTGCAGAGACAGGACTTTTACGGGATTTTCAAAGTTATGAGAGATAGACCTGTTACGATCAGAACCCTTGATCCACCTTTGCATGAATTTTTGCCTCATACAGATGAAGAAATAAAAGAGTTCTCTGAAAAGACAGGAATTCCTGAGGTAAAGATACGTAGAAGATTGGCTGAGTTGAAAGAATTTAACCCAATGCTTGGGTTCAGAGGTTGTCGTCTTGGCATTGTTTATCCAGAGATAACAGCGATGCAAACACGGGCAATTATTGAAGCTGCATGTGATGTCGCAAAAGAAGGAATAAAGGTAAAGCCAGAGATTATGATTCCACTTGTTGGTCATGTAAATGAGCTTAAGAATCAGGAAAAGATCGTTCGTGAAGTTGCCGAAAAAGTTATGGATGAGAAAGGAATTAGGATTGAATATTCCGTTGGGACGATGATCGAAGTTCCAAGAGCAGCGATAACAGCAGATGAGATTGCAACTGTTGCTGAGTTCTTCTCGTTTGGCACGAATGATTTGACGCAGATGGGGATGGGACTTTCAAGGGATGACTACGAGAAGTTTATTTACAAATATCTTGATTTAGGAATTTACGATAAAGACTCGTTCCAAACGATAGACGTCAAAGGCGTTGGAGAGTTGATGAGAATTGGTGTTGAAAAGGGTCGCTCCGTTAGACCTAATTTGAAAGTTGGAATTTGTGGTGAGCATGGAGGGGATCCGGCGACGATAGAATTTTGCCATAGAATTGGGCTTGATTATGTAAGTTGTTCTCCATATCGTGTCCCAATTGCTCGACTTTCAGCAGCAAGAGCTGCTTTACTATATGATGGGGTCAAAGTAGTTAAATCTGTGAAGAAGACGAATAAAAAAGCAGTTGTGAAGAAAAATAAAACAGCCGTAAAAAGCAAGAAAACAAAAGTTAAAGCAAGCAAAGCAAAATAAACAAACGGGGGAGCTTAAACTCCCCCTCGCCTTTTAAATAAAGGATAGCAAAAGCCATGAAACTTTCAGATTTTTATTATCATCTTCCCAAAAATTTGATCGCTAAATATCCAGTTGAGCCAAGAGATAGTTCGAGATTGCTTGTAATCGATAGGAAAACTAAAACTTTTGAAGACAAAGTTTTCACAGATGTGGTTGATTATCTTGATGAAGGTGATTGTCTGGTCATAAATAAGACGAAGGTTTTTCCCGCGAGATTGATTGGGCGGAAGGAAAAGACGGGCGCAAAAATTGAATTACTTTTATTGCGAGAACTTAATCCTCAAGAGCATCTATGGGATGTTCTTGTTGAGCCCGCAAGGAAAGTGAGAATTGGAAATAAAATCTTTTTCGGTGAAAACGATGAAGTGTACTGTGAGGTTATAGATAACACGACATCGCGTGGGAGGACTGTTAAATTTCATTATGAGGGTGATTTCTTTGAGTTCATTAATAAATATGGGCTTGTTCCCCTTCCGCCATACATAAAAAGACCAGCGGAAGACGAGGATAAGGAAAGGTATCAAACTATCTACGCTGAGGTCCTCGGCTCCGTTGCAGCTCCAACTGCTGGATTGCATTTTACAACTCGCTTGCTGAGGAGAATCGAGAGGAAAGAGGTTAAAATTGTCCCTATAGTTTTGCATATTGGGATTGGGACCTTTAGAAAGGTTGAGGTTGAAGACTTGAGCAAGCATCGGATGGATTCGGAGTATTTTGAAATCCCCGCCGGGAGTGCTAAGTTGATAAATGAGTCTATAGACAAAAGAAAAAGTATAGTCGCAGTTGGAACAAGCGTTGTAAGAGCGCTTGAATCAAGCGTCACAGCGGATGCTCACGTTAAGCCCTATAAAGGTTGGACGGATAAATTTATCTACCCACCTTATGAGTTCAGGATTGTAGATAAACTAATAACAAATTTCCATATGCCTGAATCACCTCCGCTTATGCTTACTGCAGCTTTTGCCGGACTTGAACTTTTGATGCAGGCGTATAAGCATGCAATTAAAAATGGATATAGATTTTTAAGCTACGGTGACGCAGCACTTATTATCTAACCAAATTGTCTCACGCTTTAGATTATGAAAACCTTTGTTTTTATCATTATAAATCTCTCGATTTTTTTAATTTTTGCCTACCTAATCAAAAGGAAAAATCTACTAAGCTACTACGAAACAGGTCGATGGTGGATAACTTGGTTTGCTGTTTCGATAATAACTTTAATGGATGAGCTAACGTCGATCTTTTACGCACCTTTCGAAGCTTACAGGTTCATCGGTATAAAAGCGATCATATATATCGCTTTGACCTCACTTTTCGTTCGGTTTCTTTCAACCCGAATGGTTGAAATAGCTGAAATACTAGAGGTTCACAATATAAAGGGCGGAGGTGTTTATTCCTTCTCTTATTTTGTGCTTGGTCCAACCGCTTCATTTATAGCTGTGGCTTCTATTCTTGTAGTGTATATATTGACTGCTTCGATTTCAACGGTCAGCGCGGTTGAAAATGGTTTAGCTTTTTTATCGATACCTTTGCATGTTAAGTTTATTTTGAAAATTGCAGTTGTATGGCTGATAGCTGGGTTAAACATCCTTGGGATAAGGGAAAATGCAAAGTTTACATTTGTAATTTTTATGCTTTCTTCGCTTGTTCTTTTGAATTTGATCGTCGGCGGAATTTTTAATTTCGACACTTATTCAATGGCAAGGGTTAAGGAAAGCTTTTCGCTTTTTGTTTTGGATTTTAAAGATTCATCCATTTTTAGCTCTTATGCTAATATAGTCACTGGAATTGGGAGCTGTATCCTCGCTTATTCTGGAATCGAATCTGTTCTTCAAACTGCATCGCTTGTTAAAAGCTGGCATGATATAAGAAAAGCGTATATTTTCCTTGCTCTCACTGTTGGTATTGTGACCCCATTTATAGCCCTTCTTGCCCTTTCTTCAAATATAGAGCTTGAAAGACACGAGACAGATTTAATACCCGCGTTTGCAGAAAAAGTTAACGGTTATAGTTTTGGCTTAATCGTCAGCGCTCTTGCGAGCATCACATTGATAATGGCTGTAAATACAGCGATGGTCGCATCTTCTGAGTTAATTGAAAAAATTTGTGAGAGGTATAACTTTCAATGGTTGATGAAGTTAAATCGTCGTGGTTCGCTTTATAGAATTCATATCTTCAATGCTATTTTTTATTCGATTATCCTTTTGATAACAAGCGGCAGTCAATCCGTTCTTGCCGAGATGTATGCGGTTGGTCTTGTGGCGAGTTTTTCGATCAACATCGCTTCGCTTATAATTTACAGATATTTGATGGGAACAAAGGAGATAACATATCATACATCGAGAACGGGAACGCTTATTCTTTTCGTTTTAACCTTCAGCATATTTATTTATATCGTGATGCATCGTCCATACGGCGCTTTGCTTTGGCTTTTTATGACTTTTTTCTTTTTAATCGCTGGATTAAGGATTTCGAAATTTAGGGCTCCGGAAATCCCCGTGAGAAGAGTTACCGATAGCCCGATGGATGTTGTTTTTGCAATTGCAGATATCGATTCGGATGAAGTTCATATTTATTTCCGAAGACCGAGGGAAAATATAGGGACACTGGATCAAAACGCAATTTATGCGAGTTTTTATTCACCACGCCTTGATAAACCAGAGAAGAAATTCCAAAGGCATTTTTGGATTTCGATTCAACCAAGAATGAATTTGTTTGATATGATAGTTGGATTACTTGATACAATAAGATACGAACTTCCACCAGGGAAAAAGATTCATGTACATTTCGGTTGGCCACTTTCATCTTGGATTGATAGATTATCGACGGGAATAATGGTTTACAATATCATAAGTTTGCCTAAGAAGTTTCCAGAGTTTATCTTTCATATCGATCATTTATCTGAAGAGGAACAAAGGAGAGACAAAACTTGAAGGTAACTGCGATAATTCCGGCTGGAGGATATGGTAAAAGGATAAATGTCGGGATACATAAGCAATTGATAGAGATAGCGGGCAAGCCAATTTTGATTCATACACTTGAAAAATTTCAAAATTGCGATTGTATCGATGCGATAATTATAGCGACGGCGCCCGAGATTATGCTTGAGGTTGAAAATTTGGTGAAGAAGTTCAATATAACCAAAGTTGTCGAGGTAACGATTGGTGGAAACGAAAGACAGGATTCGGTTTATAATGCTCTTCAAATGGTGGTTTATCATCATGCCGAAATTGTTGTGGTTCACGATGCAGTTAGACCTTTCATAAGTTGTGAAAAAATTTGCGAAGTTATATCAGCATGTAAAGAAACCGGCGCTGCAATTCTTGCAGTCAGACCAAAGGAGACGGTGAAGTTAGGAGATAAAGATAGTTTCGTTGAGAAAACACTCGATAGGAATTCACTATGGCTTGCTCAAACTCCTCAGGCTTTTTACTATTCAATATTACAGCAGGCGTATAAAAAAGCTTATACGGATTCATTTTACGGAACCGATGACGCTTCGCTTGTTGAAAGCCTTGGCGTTAAGGTAAAGGTTGTTGAGGGCCTCTATGAGAATATAAAGATAACGACGCCTGAGGATATTGAATTTGCTCGGATGATTCTTGAAAGGAAATAAATTTTTGAATAAATTTAAAAAGAGCGCCTGTAGCTCAATTGGATAGAGCAGCGGACTTCGGATCCGCGGGTTGGGGGTTCGAGTCCCTCCAGGCGCGCTAAATTTCTTTCTCTCCCCTTTTTCGCAATGTTATATCCCCTCTCGTAGTTGACGCAATTATAGTGGATTTTTCAAATTCTCCAATTTTACCTTTTATCTCGTAGCGTAACTTTGAATCAATTTCTATCGGAAACTCAATTTGTATATCACCACCTAATGATTTGAAATCAATGTATGCATTTAAATCCGCCGGAGCAAAAATTTTTATATCTCCGCCCGATGACGATAATTTTGTTGTTTCAGTTGATTTAACAAAATCAAGTTTGATATCTCCTACAGATGAAGAAGCTTCAGCTGAACCTGTTAACTTGTTAATCGTAATATCGCCACCAGAGGAATTAGCTTCAATCTTCCCTTGAAAAGTGCTAACGATTATATCTCCGCCTACGGTTTTAAGCTCGCTATCACCGGAGCAATTTCTAATCCTCAAATCTCCACCAGATGATGTAGCATCAATTCCACCCTTTACATTTTCGATTTGAATATCTCCACCTGTGGATGAAAGATTAAACTTGCCAGAAAGTTTCTCAATTTTTATATCGCCACAACTTGATTTAATTTCTACATTTAAATTCTCTGGTGCGTAAATCATAAGATACGCTTCTTTAATTTCGGAGCGTCCCCAGAAATTAAAAAGTTTAAACCGCTCAAACTTTCTTTCGTGCTCAACGATTATGCTTAAACTGTTTTCTTTCTCTTTAAAGGTTACTTTAAACTCTTTTAATCTTCTCGGCGAGCCCTGCGCATAAAAATTAACCTTTATCTGATCCGTTGTCTCGTGCGATTGCACGAATACATCTGCAACGCTTGATTTGATCATAAGTTTAGCTCCGGGACTTACTTTGAATGATTTAGAAATATTTAATTCATCAGTTGTTGTTTCTGTTTCTTCTTCTGGGGCTTCGGTGGTTTTTATATTTGAGCAAAGGAGCAAAGCGCCGGCGAAAATTAAACCCGTGAGGATAAAGATAAAAAATTTCGTCCTCATATTGGGATAAATTTTGTTTTTCTAATTGCAGGGATACGAGAGTCGCTTTGAAAATGTTACAAGTTTTTTATCCCTTTATCTCGCTGGCAGTTTTAAATGTATGAAGAAGCGCATCTATTTGAATGATGAGTTTCTTTTTCTCATATCTTGGGGCGAAGATTGAACCGTCGATAAAGTAGATTCTCTTCTGTTTCTCATCATAGAAGATATACGATATAAAAGGACCCCCACCGGTGAAATCATTAAACCTCCAGAGCCCCTGAACTCTTATCGCATATTTACCATTGAAGTTTACCGGAAAGAAATAGAGATATTTTATGCTTTCGGGATCTTCAGCAATTACAACCCATGCATCATCATCGACGGTCCTGTAAAATTTTCTGGTGATTTCGTTTCTCTTTTCAGCGATCCATGCTTGGTTAAAAAATCTGTACGGACTTTCTACAGAATCGATCCAATGGATGAAGATGAATCGTTCCATATCTTCCGGTGTTCTTCTCCTCAGCCAAACGAATTTTTCTTGTGCTGAATCTTTCGCGACGTAGTAATCGTGCTGAACCAAAATCGTCCAGCCGTATTTTTCAAGTAAATATCTTTCGATGTTTTTCTTATTGTGTCCTTCCGAGTAAATGGCATCCAGTTCCCTTTTAAAGAATTCATCGCGGAAGTAAATATAGATTTCGTTTCTACTTTCCTTCAAATGTTTTAAAAGCGTCCCCTTATCCTTGGACACGAGAACAAGGATGATTTGACCCCTGCTCCACAGGTCTCTTTTTATAAACATATATGCGGAATCTTTTTCTACAAGTTCTTTCGAAGATGGGTCAAGCATATTAAGCACATAATTGCCGATTTCGCTTTTATCATCAAGCGTTAAAATAAACATCAGATTTTTTCTGGTTTTAAGTTGATCAAGCGAATAAATTTGAAATTCTGGTTTAATAATGAACAAGGTCTCTGGTTGCGGAGTGTAAAGAAGTCGGTAAAATACGAATTTTAACGGCTCTTGTACTTCGGAATAAAGAAGTGAGTCGATATAGGTTATAATCTCGGTTTCATCGCCGGTTGATTTGGGTTTGAATTGGGAACATGACAGAAACAGTGCAGAGAAGGCAAGGAAGAGAAGGGGTTTTCTCATGGCAGATTTAAAACTTTTACTTTAAAAAGTAAAGGTCAAATCCTGGGTAAAAAATCAAATAAAGAATCCACATAGTTGCACCTATGCTTAAAGGGATTAGCAAATTATCATCGATTTTTAAATCGATGGATGCCGCTTCCATAATTCCGCCAACTACAGCTGAGAACATCGTTATAAGATATTCACCGGGCAAATTTTGAACTTTCGGAGCCAAGAAAACAACTGGGATCGCAGCGACAATAAATGCTATTGTTCCTTCGAGCGATTTTTTGAAAAATTTATGTTTTCCGAATCTTCGACCGAAAACCGCTGCGCTTGCATCTGATAAGATTAGGATTGCAAATGCATTTATGACGATAAATTTTGGGAAAATTATCACACAAACAAGCGCTGAGATAAAAACCCAAGTTGCGCCGTTTAAATTTTTTGTTTTGTGGTCCCTTTCATGCTGGCGAAGGATGGGACCAAATAATTTATAAAAAAGTTTCTGTGCCTCAGGATTGTAATATCTTACTATGTCAACCGTTACAAATCCAAGTGTTAAAAGAATTAAAATTTTTATCGCGAGTTCGCGAGGTGTGAAATAATAAATAACTGGGATTAACATCGAAAATTGATGGATTGCCTTGCGAATATATTCAACCCTGTAGTTCCTATCGATGTTTTTATTGAAGTCGATCGATATCTCGGAGTAATCTGGGGATTCGAGCAGTCCATTAATTCTTTGGTTCAGCGCTTGCAGATACTCTTGAAGTTGTTTCATCTTGTCCATTGGCTTTCTTTTCGACGGGCGGCAAATCCTCTCCTTTTATAATTTTATCTATCTCTTCTCCAGTTAATGTTTCTCTTTCAAGCAAAGCATTCGCAAGTCGATGTAGCGCGTCTATATTATCTCTTAATATTTTCTCCGCTCTTTCCATACAACTTAACACAATCCTTTTAACTTCTTCATCTATTAAAATTGCGGTTTGCTCGCTATAATTTTGATGTCTTGTTATCTCTTTCCCAAGGAAAATTTCCTCTTCTTTCGTTCCGTAGGTCAATGGTCCAAGGCGTTCGCTCATTCCCCATTCGCACACCATTTTTCTTGCGATCATTGTAGCTTTCTCAAGGTCATCTGCAGCGCCTGTTGTTAACGAATTGAAGATAATTTTTTCAGCAGCTCTTCCGCCAAGGGCATAAGTTATGATCGCTTCGAGATATTCTTTTGAATAAGTATGTCTTTCATCTATCGGAAGATATGTTGTGACTCCAAGGGCTCTACCTCGTGGAATTATTGTAACCTTATGAACTGGATCCGCCTCAGGTAGCATCTTCGCAACGAGGACATGACCTGATTCATGATAAGCGGTGGTTCTTTTTTCTCGTTCTGAAATAGCAACATTTTTTCTTTGTATGCCCATCATAACTTTATCTTTTGCTTCTTCAAAATCTTGCATTGTGACGAGGTCGTGGTTTTTGCGCGCTGCTAAAAGGGCAGCTTCATTGACAAGATTTGCAAGATCAGCGCCAGAAAATCCTGGGGTTGATTTTGCAATTATTTCGAGATTGACATCAGGGGCAAGTGGTAATCTGCGCGTGTGAACTTTTAAAATTTCAAGTCGTCCTTTGACATCTGGTCTATCAACCACAATTTGCCTGTCAAATCTACCGGGTCTAAGTAGCGCTGGGTCGAGTATATCGGGTCTGTTAGTTGCTGCGATTACGATTATACCGCTGTTTTCTTCAAAACCGTCCATTTCTACGAGAAGTTGATTCAAAGTTTGCTCTCTTTCGTCGTGACCGCCACCAAGCCCTGCACCTCGATGTCTTCCAACAGCATCGATTTCATCGATGAAGACAATGCATGGGGCAAGTTTCTTCGCTTGCTCAAATAAATCTCTAACTCTGCTTGCACCAACCCCGACAAACATTTCCACAAATTCTGCACCGCTAATTGATAGAAATGGCACACCGGCTTCACCTGCAACTGCTTTGGCAAGCAATGTCTTACCTGTTCCAGGAGGTCCAAGCAACAAAACACCTTTTGGAATTTTACCACCAAGACGTTGGAATTTCCTGGGATCTTTTAAGAACTCTATGATTTCTTTTAACTCTTCCTTCGCCTCATCTACCCCAGCGACATCGTTAAAAGTAACCTTAGGAATATTATTTGTCACTACCCTGGCTCTACTTTTCCCAAATGTGAAAATGTTTTTCGTCGTTGTCCCTTGCATTCGCCTTATTATTAAAAACCAAATGAAGATCAAAAGAACCCATGGGATTATGCTTAAAAGAGCGTTCAACCATTGATTGCTCTCTTTAACAAAGTTAAATTTAACACCTCTTCGAGTCCATTCATCTATAACTCTTGAATCCGAAGCATTTGGAAGAAAAACTACAAATCTATCTCCTCGAACCTTCTTCCCGTCAATTGTTGTCATCTCCTCGGGTTCCTTAAGCACGCCGTGGAAATCAAAATTATTTACATCGGTTTTCTTAATGATCGCTTCTCTGATCTTTCCAGCCTTTAAAAATTGCTGATATTGGTCAAATGTTATCTCATATTCAAGTTTTTGCTCTCCCCGGAACCATATCATAAGCGCAAAAACTGCAGAAATTATTATCAACCAGCTCAGAATGACACGAATTGCTTTTCCCCAGTTGAAATCATCATTATCGCTATTGTTGTATGGTTTTTTCTTCATCTTCTTTTTGCTTTTCCTTATTTTGTCTCACTTTTCAATTTAAAAATTATTGAAACATTTTCAAAGTTTATCGCTTACTGCGTATCAATCACATAAATTGCCTTCAAATTTCTTCCTTTCTGAGCATAATCAAGCCCATAGCCTATGACGAACTCGTCTCCTATCTCAAATCCAATATAGTCGATGTCAAAATCGACCTGGGCTCTGCTCTTTTTATATAACAAAGTAACTATCCTTAAAGATTTCGGGTTTTTCAGCATAATTAGGTTTTTGATAAATTTGATCGAAAGCCCTGAATCTATGATATCCTCAACCACTATTATGTCTCTGCCAGTCACCTGGCAATCAAGGTCTTTAAGTAATTTAACGCGACCCGAGGATATTTTCTCATCGCCATAGCTTGAAAGTTTGAGGAAGTCGATTTCACAATCGATTTTTATCTCTCGAACTAGATCTGCAAAAAATATGACCGAACCATTAAGTACACCAATGAAAATTGGGATGCTCCCAGCGTAATCCCTACTTATTTGTTCTCCGAGTTCCTTTACTCTTCTTTTTATCTCTTTTTCTGGAATTAAAATTTTGAATTTCTCGCCGTTAATGTAGACTATTTCATCACTCATTTGTCCCCAGAGTTTGTTTTTGACGAAATTCGATTTTCAAAATTTTATTTGTCGAATCGGTTATTTTGAACCTATCATCAAGCCTCAATCCACACACCCATACAATTTTGCCTTCAGATTCGAGGACTAAAATTTTTCTTTTTTCGTAAATCGGTATTTTCAAGTCGATCAAAAAATCGCTTATTTTCTTTCTTCCTTTCATCCCAAATGGAACGAACCAATCGCCAGGTTGCCAGTTGCGTAAAATAAGCTCATCTGCTATAAGCTCAGCGTCGATATACTCAATATGCGAATCAGGGTTAAAGTTAACATCTTCTTTTTTGACAAATTCAGACGAAAAAACAAAGTAATCAGTTTCATATCTTTCCCCGGGATGAACATACATAAATATCTCCGCTTCCGCGAATTCTTGTTTCCTCAGGAAAACGAGATGTTGACGGTCTCTATAAACGAGCAGATTCGCAGATATCATCACCGAACTTCCTGGGGTTGAATCTATCAAATTTAAAACGGAAAGAACCCTCGCAAAATCGATCCTCTCTCTGAAAAATGTCTCAACTACAGAGATAATCACACTTTCTTGAATAAAGTAAAGGTGATTCTTCAATCGTTGGATATCGACAAGAACCTTTCCGGGATTTTCTTCTGTGGCGATAAATTTTGTTATCTTTGATACTTCGTATTGTATGAATTCGCTTAATTCAGAAAATATCTGCGCTGCTCGATTTAATGTTTCAACGATGCTAGGGTTTATGTTTTCGCTTATCAATGGAAGAAGCTTCAAGCGAATGTAATTTCTTCGATATGATGTTTTTAAATTTGATGAATCAATTCTGGATTGCAAACCTTTTTCATTCGCATATGCTTCGATTTCATCTCTAGTTGCGAAAAGAAGTGGTCTTATAATATTTCCTCTTTTAACTTGGATTCCAGCAAGTCCATTTACTCCGGAGCCACGGAAAAGATTTAATAAAACTGTTTCAGCGTTGTCGTTTGCGTTGTGCGCCGTTGCAATTTTGTCAAATCCTTTGAGCAATCTCAGTGTTTCAAAAAAATTATATCTAAGTTCTCTAGCCCCTTCTTGAATTGAGATTTTATTCCTCTTGCAATATTCTTTCGTGTCCTCACTTCTCACATAGAATTCTAATCCGAGGTTCGAAGCAAATCTTCGGACGAACTCTTCATCCTCATCAGATTCAGCTCCTCTCAATTTATGGTTGAAATGTGCGACGATAAGTTCGATTTTCAGCTGATTTTTAAGTTCGTTTAGTATATCGAGCAAGACGATCGAGTCAACTCCTCCACTTACCGCGACGATTATTTTATCGTTGGGTGAGATAAGTTTATTCTTTTGTGCGAATTCCCGGAAACGATTTATGAGGTCTTTTACCATAGAGTTTTGCGTTTCTCTTTATACAAAAAAACCTTCCAGCCTTTTGGACTGAAAGGTTTCACTTGAAATCTGTAGCGGGTGAGGGACTCGAACCCCCGACACGCGGATTATGATTCCGCTGCTCTACCACCTGAGCTAACCCGCCACAGAAGATAATTTTCATTAAAAATATACAAATTTGCGACAAAAAAATCAAACTTGCATATTTCACCTGTAGATTTTAAGTTAAAAATGGACATTAAAAACAAACATATCAAAGACCGATGAGACGAAAAATCATTTTCCTGCTTCTTCTCCTTCCCTATATCTCTTTTTCACAAAAGTTAAATTATCCTCCGACAAAAACGGTTGATGTAGTGGATGATTATCACGGTGTAAAAGTCGCTGATCCCTATCGTTGGCTTGGGGATTTTGAGTCAGATGAGGTAAAACAATGGGTTGAAGCGCAAAATAAAGTTACTTTTGATTTTATTCGTTCAGTTCCATTTTATGATAAAATAAAACAAAGATTGACGGAATTGATGAATTTCCCGAGGTTTTCCGTCCCGGTGAAGGTAGGGGATAAATATTTCTTCTTTAAAAACGATGGATTGCAGAATCAGTCGGTTCTTTATATGCGGGAAGGCTTAAAAGGTAAAGATATCCTTGTGATTGATCCGAACAAATTTAGTGAAGATGGCACAGTCGCTTTGATGAATCTTTCATATAGCAGAGATGGAAGATTTGTTGCATATGGAATTTCAGTAAGCGGGAGCGATTGGCAAGAGATAAAGATAAGAGACATCGCCACAGGCAGAGATTATGATGAGGTTTTAAAATGGTGTAAATTTTCAAGCATCGCTTGGTTGCCTGATAATTCTGGATTTTATTACAACAGATTTCCTGAACCCGGCACCGTTCCTAAAGAAGATGAGAATAACTATAACAAAGTTTATTTCCACAAACTTGGCACTCCACAATCCGAGGACAAACTTGTTTATGAAAGACCCGATGCGAAAGAATTGAATTTTTATCCGAGCATAACCGAAGATGGTAAATATCTAATTTTAACAGTTAGACACGGAACAAGCCCCAAGAATAGAATTTATTATCGTGAGTTGAACAATGAAGGTGACTTTATCCGCTTACTTGACGAGGCTGATGCGAGTTATCAATTTATCGGAAATAAAGAGACTATTTTTTATTTTATAACGGATTTAAACGCACCAAAATATAAAATCATCGCAATCGATGTCAAAAACTCTGATCGAAAAAACTGGAAAGATGTGATACCTGAGGGTAAAAAAGCGGTCATAGATGACGCGCAAATAATCAATAATCGATTCGTTGTTGTCTACACCGAAGATGTTAAACATAAATTACAGATTTACTCGCTTGATGGGAAATTTATCAAAGAGATCAAATTGCCGGGAATTGGAACTATCTCTGGATTGTCAGGGAAGCAAAATGACACTGAGATGTTTTTCGGATTTACATCGTTTTTGTATCCAATGAATGTTTTTAGATATGATTTTAAAACCGGAGAATTGGAGCTGTTTTTTGAGGTGAACCCGAAAGGATTTAATCCGAAAGATTATGAGATTAAACAAGTTTTTTACGAGTCAAAGGATGACGTTAAAGTTCCAATGTATATAGTTCACAAACGCGGTATAAAACTTGACGGCAATAATCCAACTTTGCTTTATGGTTATGGTGGCTTCAATATAAGCATAATGCCTTCGTTTTCTGCACAGAGGTTGCTCTGGCTTGAAATTGGCGGTGTTTATGCTGTTGCTAATTTGCGAGGCGGGGGCGAATATGGAGAAGAGTGGCATAAGGCTGGGATGCTTGATAAGAAGCAAAATGTGTTTAATGATTTTATCTCCGCAGGCGAATGGTTGATTAAAAATGGTTATACGAATCCGAAGAAACTCGTTATAAATGGAGCAAGCAACGGTGGATTGCTTGTCTCAGCATGTATGGTTCAAAGACCCGATTTGTTTGGTGCAGTTGTGTGTCAAGTTCCAGTTATTGATATGCTTAGATATCATAAATTTACCGTTGGTAGATATTGGATCCCTGAATATGGAAACGCGGAGGCAAATCCGGAACATTTTAAATTCCTTTATGCTTATTCACCGTTCCATAATGTGAAAAAAGGTGTTGTTTATCCCCCGACTATAATTACGACCGCCGATCACGACGATAGAGTTGTCCCGCTACATGCGTATAAATTTACCGCAACTCTTCAATCTGCAAACGCCGGTGACACACCGATTTTGTTAAGAGTCGAGACAAAAGCTGGACACGGTGCTGGGAAGCCGACATCGAAGATAATTGAGGAGCAAACCGATATCTATGCGTTTTTATTCAAAGTTCTCGGAATAAGTTTTTAAAAATTGATTTTTTTGACGAGATTTTTTAATTTTTTAAATGCAATTCAAAGCCCCTGTAGCTCAGCATGGATAGAGCAGCGGTTTCCTAAACCGCGTGTCGCAGGTTCGAGTCCTGCCAGGGGCACATTATTAAAATAACGAGATAAAGTTTATATGGGGATTTTAAAAAAGATAAGCATCCTATATATGAATAAAAATGAGAAATATGATAGGTCTTATTTTTTGAATAATTATCTCAGATGGACTAATTCCCCCCTTTTCGGTTGTTTTATTAAATTATATTATAGATATATTGCCTCATATATTATGGCAAATCCTGCAAAACTGAAGAAAGGCGATAGAGTGTTAGATATTGGCTGCGGTGTTGGCATTTTGGTTGAACAGTTTAATAAATTGGGATATCAAGCAGTAGGTGTTGATGTGAATGAAGAAGCAATTAAAAATTCTGTATGCCCTAGTAATTGTTTTTTAGTTAAGACTACTGCAAAGCTTGATTATCCAGATAATTATTTTGACCTTGTAGTAAGTAGAGAGGTACTTGAGCATATACCTTATGATCAAATTGATGATTGTATTGATGAATGGGATCGTGTTTTAAAAGGTAAAATGATTCACATTATTGCAGTGAAGGAGAGAGGATCTAGTGCAATTGATGATCCTACACATGTTAATGTTCAGACTGAAGAGTGGTGGATAAGAAAATTTGAAGAACATGGATTTAGTGTAATAAAAAAACCAAAAATATTTTTTTCTCTATTTGGAAGTGAAGGATATTTGATGTGCGTTAAAAGTAAATTCCTGATGCGTACCTAAAGAAAACTTGCTTTGAATCATTTTGTTTAGATATTTCAAAGCCAAACGATAAAACATTTATACTTGAATTGAAATGATGGTTGAGATTAAAGAAATGAACCAATTGGGACTTTACAAAAAGTTGCTCGCATACTTAAATGATAAACAAAAGTTTAAAGTAAGGATTTTATATGTTTCACAAGAGTTTAATGACATTGATAATATTTGGATTAGGGATTTGCATGATAGTTTTAGGATGTAAGGTTTCTGAACCAAATGATTTCTACAAAATTGAAGAATTGTTGTCTGCACCTGAACAAGTTGAGATTTACGGTCGGGATTTTGTGATGAAGACTTATTTATGGCGCGATTTTATGCCAATCAGCCCGCCAGATGGGAAGCCCCTTGTTGCGTTAGTTTGGATTATTGCTACTGATTCACTTGAATTCCCATCTTCGATTGATGCAGATAGATTGTGGGTTATCAAAGATCGAAAGGAGGTATGGGAGACTGAATTTTCAAATGAAAAGGTACCACAAGAGCACAAGCATCAGTTGGCAAAGATCGCGAGAAATGGACCCAAGTGGGGTCCACATATTTATGTGGATGTAGTTGTAAGAATCATTGACAAAGAGAATAACATAGAATATTTACTTAAGGCATCGAATCAATGGATTCATCTTACAATGTAACAGCGACTAACATTGTATTTGCGGTTTGTAAAGATTTAAGCAAAATAAATTTTGCTGTTTCAATTTAAAATCTAAAAGGGGGTTCTTATCAGGATTACATCGGTCTTTGTGATCTTCTTCACTTTTTTATTTATTTCCTGCACATCTCCATTACATGTTATACGCGAAAACATTAATCCCAAAGCACTTAAACGATATGGTAAATTCAAGCTCTAAACGTTCCCTCTCGATAGTTGTCGGACGCAGAACAATACCCCTCTGAATCCATACGGCGCATGGATTGAAGTCATGAGCTCACATGGTAAAAACACCATCTCGATTTACACTGCTCCCATGTGGCTCCATTGGTAGTTCAATTTCTACAATCATCCGATCATGCGACCATATTATTGACTACCCAAAAAGCTATTGAACCACTTTTCACCATATGCGCGTTATCCGTAGGGTTTGCCAATTGAATAAAGATCAAGATAAAAGACGTGAAATAAATGCAAGACTGATTTTGTATAGCAAGCGTAACCATGACGCTCATTTCATATGCTTCGCGGCGAAATTCATTCGAAATATTTTCTATATAAAGCACAAATTCTTATTCACCCGATACCATAATTTTTCTTCCTAGATGTTTGTTAAACCATGCGATTATTCTATTCCCAATGTCTGCGATAAACTTCGGTTCTCGAACACCATGTGGAGTCCTTGGATAAATGATCATCTCCGTTGGGCAACCCTGCCTTTTCAAAGCATTGTAAAATTCCTTGCCCTGTGAGATTGGAACTCTAACATCGACTTCTCCGTGAATTATTTGCGTTGGCGTCGTAACTCCTTTGACATTGAAAATCGCGGAATGTCTCATATAAACATCGAGTCTATCCCAAAACTCGCCATAAAAGTAATCGGGCAAAAAGCTTGGGATATCCGCTGTTCCTGTGAAACTAATTAAATTTGTTACGCCTGCACCGACACTTGCAGCTTTGAATCTTTTCGTCTTCGTCACGATAAACGATGTCATATATCCACCATAACTCCATCCAGCAACGCACAAACTTTCTGGATGAACAATTCCCATTTCAATTAATTTATCTACACCAGCCATCAGGTCATCATAATCGCCAAATCCCCAATCGTTATAATTTGCAAATCTAAATTCTTTCCCATATCCAGAGCTTCCCCTTGGATTTGGTCTTAACACAACATAACCTTCTTGAGCGAACGCTTGAATTGGATAAACAGCTCCCATAGCAGTGTAATTCTTCGTGAAAACTCCAGCAGGTCCACCATGTATTAATAAAACAAGCGGGTATCTGCGCCCTTTCTCATAATTTACAGGATATGTCACAAGTCCTTCGATTTCGAATTTTCCATCCTTTGATTTCCAAGTTATAACTTCCGTTTTGCCCATCGGAAGTTTCGGAAAGCCTGAGTTTACATCTGTTAATTTTTTAGGTTCAAATTTTTTCAGACTGGTTATGTAAACATCGGGTGGGGTTTCGGAATTTTGATAAACAAAAGCCATCGTCGTTCCATCATAAGTGAAAGATGCGTTGGTGTAATTTCCATCGTCTGGAGTTAAAGCTCTCGGTTTGCCCCCGTCGACCGGCAATGCCCATATGCGCAGTGAAGTTCTGTAAGCTTCGCTTACATAGATTTCTTTTCCATCTTTCGACCAAGAAATGATTCTACAGTTCTCATCTGGAGTTAGAGCTAATCTTCTTGCTTCCCCACCTGTTGCGGGAATGATATATACATATCTTAAACCAGCCCACTTGATCTCACCACCATCTGACCCAAACGCTATCCATTTCCCGTCAGGTGAAAACTTTGGATTGGCATCCGAACCTTTCCATTTCACCAACGGTTTAACATCTCCACTATCAGATGGAACAATTGAAATATCAGAAGTTGTCCATGTATCAGCAGTTGGATTTACTTGATGTGAGAATACGATGAATTTTCCATCGGGAGACCAATCAAAGGATGTCACATGAAATTCACCTTTGGTTAAACGTTTGACTTTGTATTCGCCTTTTGGGTCTTTTTTAAGGGAGACAGTATATAGATGGGCATATTTATAATTTTGATCAACAACGATCATATCAAGTTTTTCCTTCTTTGCTTTTATTTCTTCCTCCGTCTCGGGGTCTATGCTTGTAAATGCGATTCTTCGGGAATCCGGAGCCCAACGATACGAAATCACGCCAGTTTTTATCTTTGTGATCTGTTCCGCTTCACCGCCAGTTAATCTCAACACCCAAATTTGGTTTTTCCCATCACTCCCCCTTGCAGATAAAAACGCTAGGTACTTTCCATCAGGTGAAAATGACGGGCTTGTGCAGGATTTCTCACCAAATGTAAACTGATAATTCATCTTTCCGTCGGATGAGACAACCCAGATGTGAGTTAAATACTCTGATTTTTCACCCTCCATCAATGGAACCGAAACAGTATAGGCAACCAATTTACCATCTGGAGAAATTGCTGTTTCTCCAACGCGTTTGAACTTGATCATAACATCGGGAGTCCACTTATCTTGGGCAAGCGAAAAATTTAGAAGAAACAAAGCCAAGAACAAAAGCAAAGGCTTGAAATTTTTGCTCCTCATAGCAAACCTCCAATTTTTGTTTTTGTAAAAATTTTTGTTTGATCTAAACCTTTAAACCAGCTAGTTCAGCTATCACCTTATAGACCGCACAATAATCTTCGTTTTCGTAACCCTTCGAAATCGCGCTGATGTAGAGCTCGCGAATTGCGCTCAAAACTGGAAGAGGAATTTTCAACTCTTGACCTGACTCGAGAATTAGATTTATGTCCTTCAATATATATTTGACATAAAAATTGGGCGTATAGTTTCCGGCTGTTATCGATTTGCCTTTGTTTTGATACATTGCTGAGTTAAGGGCGGAATTTTCAAGGACCTCAAGTATGGTTTCTTTTGATAAACCAGATTTTTCTGCGAGGACAAACGCTTGAGATAAAGCCAGCATCATAGTTGCAATCATCGAGTTCATAGCAAGTTTTAAAATTGTCGCTTTCTCAACAGAGTCGAAATACCAAACTTTTTTACTAAGAATTTTAAAAATCTCTTCACATTGTGATAATCCTTCTTTATCTCCCCCTGCAAAAATTAAAAGAGTTCCGGTTTCCGCTTGAGTTTTACTCCCAAGCACAGGGGCATGGATGAAGTATGAAGAGCGATTTTTATATTCATTGTAGAGTTTTTTTGTCGTGGTTGGTGAAACGGTGCTCATATCGATATGAATTAAGCCAGGTTTAATTGCACTTAAAATTCCATTTTCACCATTGACGACATCTTCAAGCGCTTTTGAATCAGCTAACATTGAAACGATAACTTTACAATTTTTTGCGACATCTGCTGGGGATTCGGCAGGGGTCACGGATGATGTTTCAAGTTTTGATATTTTTTCTTTCGTTCTATTCCAAACCATAAGTTCATACCCATTGCCCAAAAGTCGCTTTGCCATCATCTCCCCCATTATCCCAAGTCCGATAAACCCAATTTTTACCATTTCTTATCCTCCTTCGTTTTTAATTTTAATCTAGAATTTTTCAATTCTATTTATCGCATTTTCGTCAAGGAAATCAGCATATATATTTTCGATTTCTGCGTTTTTAAGCGACATATCAACAAGTTCATCCCAGTTAAGTTTTTTCTCAACTTCAAAAATCTCATCAAGGTCTGCCCAAGTCTCCGGATGTCTACCAGTTAAAAAGTTACAGCAGTCATCGTATGGTTGGCTTGAGATTTCATAAGTTCCAATTTCCCTTGCCTTTTGAATTATCTCCTCTTTATCAATTCCGATAAGCGGTCTCAAAATTGGTAGCGTTGCAATTTGATTTATCGCTCTTATATTTCTCAATGTTTGCGATGCGACTTGCCCAAGGCTCTCGCCTGTAACAAGGGCTTCAGCTCCTTCCTTTTGAGCTATTTTTTCCGTGATTTTTATCATCAATCTTCTGTATAAAATAGTTCTCAATCCAACTGGCGCGTTTAAAACAATTATTCTCTGCGCTTCAGCGATCGGGATGACATAGAGCTTTGAATGAAGTTGATATTTGCTGAGGATTTTAACGAGTTGTTTCGCTTGCTCAATCGAATCAAAAGATGTGTAAGGATAACTGTGATAATGTGCAAAGATGACCTTTGCACCACGCTTCATCATCATATAAGATGCAATCGGGGAATCAAACCCCGCGGACAATAAAGAAACAACTTTTCCACTTGAGCCAACAGGCAATCCACCAGGACCTTTGAACCTGTCCGCGTAGACATAAGCTTCTCTATCGACTATTTTGATATACACTTTTACCTTTGGTTCTTTTAAATTGACTTTAACCTCTTTGCCATGTTTTTTGAATTGTTCGAGGATATAGGCGCCGACCTCGCGGTTTACTTCAATTGAATTAAGAGGGAATTTTTTATTCTGTCGCTTTGTCTTTACGCTGATGGTTTTGAATTCTTTATTTTTTAAAATCTTTAAACTCGCTTCGCAAATTTTTTCTATATCAAGCGCTGATACTACACCAATTCCAAAATTTGTCAGCCCAAAAACGTTGCTCAGCCTTGATCTGACAATTTCAATTTTTTCGCTGTCTTCAAATCCGAAAGGCAAAACAATTTTCAATCGCCCATATCCACGCATCACCATATTTTGCTTTACGATATCTGAAAGCATAAATGCTATATTTGTCCTCAGCTTCTTCTCAAAAATTTCTCTATTTCTCCCTTTAAGTGCTACCTCATGATAGTGGCATATTACAACCGCAGAGCTCATAAAGGAGGTGATCCCTGTGTTGGGATTAAAGCCAAGTTCTTTTTTGTTAAATTTATAAAAAGATAACCGCAAAAAAAAGAGAGATAAAAATGAGATGGCAAAAATTTTTAAATTACATCGGCGTAATCGGCATCGTCGGCTTTTTGGTAATTTATGGTTTTGAGCTTGTTCCGCATCATGGACCGCCTGCTTCGATCAAATGGATAAGGGCAAATTTTGGGACGGCTGGGTTGATAATCATAAATGTTGCGATCGTTCTTGCTTTTCTTGGGCTTTTGACATATAGAAGGCAAACAAGAAATACGTGGAAGTCTAAAACTGCATTTATTGCATTTGTAATTGCGCTGATGACGGAAATGTTTGGTTGGCCACTTGTTTTATTTTTGCTTTCACCGATTTTCGATGTTCCTGTCATAGCAAGAAAGTATTTTGAGATGTTTGGACATCTTCCTGCAAGAATTGGAACTTTGATAAGCATTGCAGGGATTTTAATCATCGCATTTGGCTGGGCTAAAATTCACAAAGCAGAGGGGCTCGTTACGGATGGAATTTATAAATTTATGCGTCATCCACAATACACGGGAATTTTCCTTTTCACGCTTGGATGGATAATTCACTGGCCATCGGTGATAACTTTGATCCTTTGGCCTATTCTTACCGCTTCATATATATGGTTGGCAATTCGAGAAGAAAAAGAGTTGCTCGAGATTTACGGTGAAAGCTATGTTGAGTATGCGAAGAAAACAAAAAGGTTTATTCCTTACTTGGTTTGATTTTTTCTCGATGGGGTGCTAAATTAAAGCAAAATTTCAATATAGATTTCGGGAGCGATGATAGATAAACCACTTTCGCCTGAGCCGGTCGTTCGACTTGTTAAGTATTTTCCCAATTCATTTAAAAATGTAATAGCAACAGCAAGGACTTGCTATTCTCCAAAAGGGATAATAAATGATGAAGAGATCGACATAAACAAGTATATCAACCTTGCGAGAAGTATTTACGAAGCGGGGCATCATACAACTTTTCAACACGCCTATTTTCAATTCGCGATTGAGAACGTTTCGCGACAGTTTATTTGGTCATTCCTTCACAGCCACCCATTTTATAACTCAGAGCAAGTTTCCCAAAGATATGTTGAGGTTAAACCTGGAAGTTATTTCATTCCACCAATAAAAGGAGAAACGCTTGAAATTTATGTCTCAACGGTAGAATTTCAAGTCGAGATGTATAAAAAGCTAACCGAGTTACTTTTTCCAGTTGTGGCAGATGAATATTACAAAAGATTTCCAGCAAGAAAATTTAACGCGGGAAAATATAATAAAGACATCAAAAGAAAAGCCCAAGAGGTCGCGCGTTATGTTCTGCCTATTGCAACATTTGCTTATTTATATCATACTGTCAGCGCGATTACGATTTTAAGATATTACAAACTTTGCAATTTATTCGATGTCCCACTTGAGCAAAAACTTGTGGTTGAGAAAATGGTTGATGAAATTTTAAAAGTCGATCCAAACTATAAAATTGTTCTGGAAGAGCCGATAAATCAAGATGATTTGATAGAATTTAACTTTTTAAACTTCTTCAACAGGGATAACTTTGCCAAGGAATTTGCGAAGGAGTTTGATGAGTCTATGAACGGGAAAATTTCGGTTTTGGTTGATTATAAACCGAACGCGGAAAAAATTCTTGCTGATTCAGTTAGGGAAGTTTTAGGGTTGCCTTCGTCTGAGTTGACCGATGATGAGGCGATAAACCTCGTTTTGAATCCAGCTTTAAATAAAATAATTGCGGAATCGCTTGTACTAACGATGCATAGCAAAATATCCAGGGCTATGTTTCATGTTTCATATACATTCAAGAAAAAATTGAGCCACACCGCAGATTCACAAGACCAAAGGCATCGTATGACTCCAGGGTCAAGACCAATTTTATCGCGTCATATTTCAGAAGAGCCTGATTTTATAACGCCAGGTTTAGTTTTGCAAAGTGAGGAGGCTTTAAAACTCTATGCGGAAACGATGGAAAGAATTTGGGAAAACATAGGAAAGTTAAAGAAACTTGGTGTTTCAGATGAATTTGCACTTTATCTTTTGCCAAACGCTGTTAGCATAAGATTTACGGAATCGGGAGACCTTTTAAATCTTTATCATAAATATGCAATGCGACTTTGCTACAACGCTCAAGAGGAAATTTGGCGTGCCTCGGTTGAGGAAGTTGAACAAATCTCTGAAGTTCATCCAAGGATTGGAAAGTTTCTCTTGCCACCTTGTTCGATTAGAGACATCGCTGGTATGAAACCGATATGTCCTGAAGGCGTGAGATTTTGTGGTGTTAAAGTGTGGAGGTTAAAACTAAGTGAGTATTCAAGGTTGATATGAAAATTGAAATTCCAGAGGAATTTAACTCACTTGGGGAATATCTCGAATGGCTTTATCGCAAATATAGCACACCCGATTTTATAAATTCCGATCCTGTAAAATTCGTCCATTGGTTTACAAAGCAAGAAGATATGGAGGTCGCTGGATTCATCGCTTCGATTCTTGCGAGGGGAAATAGAAAAATGATTTTATTGAGCAATGAACGACTTTTTGAAATTATGGAGGGGAAGCCGTATGAATTTATCCTGAACTTTGACCCACTTTGGTATGAGAAAATTTTAAACAATTTTGTTCATTTTGCATACCGTAACATTGAGGGGAAGGATTTGGTTGTGATTTTTTATTTTTTGAGGCAGGCGCTTGAAAAATATGGGACTTTGAAAAATTTATTTTTTAGATATTACGATGAAAAACATTCGACGATAAGACAAGCGCTTTCCAATTTTGTAAAAGAAATTTTATCGTTTGAACCACCTCCGAAGTTTAACGGAATTCCGAAAACAGTAAACGGTCTGATCCCTGACCCTGAAAAAAACAGCCCATGCAAGAGGTTGAATATATTTCTGCGGTGGATGGTTAGAAGGGATAATGTTGATGTTGGATTATGGAACGAAGTTGATAAGTCAAAGCTGATAATACCTCTTGATACGCATGTTTCGAGAATTTCGCGGAGTCTTGGGCTTACACACAGGAAGACTGATACTTGGAAAACTGCAGAAGAGATAACTTTTAACTTAAAAAAATTTGATCCAGAAGACCCTGTGAAATATGATTTCGCTATTTTTGGGCTTGGAATTGAATTAAAGGGGGTTTTCTAACTTGTTCTCCCCCGCCATTTTCTCATCCTCTCTTGTCTTTCCTTCTTTATTTTTTCGTATTTCGCTTTTTGCTCCTTCGTTAAAACTGTTTCGATTTCTTTATCGATTTTTTCCCATCTCTCGCGCATTGCCTTGAACATCGCTTCTCTATCGCCTTGGTATTTTTGTCTATCGATTTCAGCTTGTTTTTGGGCTGATTCGAGAATCTTTTGGATTTTTACAGTTTGTTCAGGGGTCAAGTTAAGCTCCGTTTTCAATCTTTCAAGATAACCTTCCAAACCTCTTCTTCTTTCTTGTGAAACGGTAGGGATAGTTATAGCAAATATAAATAAAACCAAAAAACTGAAAACAAGAATTTTGCCCTTCATGATGACTGTTTGAATTTTTTTATTTTTGACGGAGGGAAACGGATTTCGGTTGCATTCTTTGATGATAACGGCTTGATTTAAATCCCCTAGATTTTTACTTGGTTATTTGTTCAATTTTTGCTTCTTCTATGATTTCACCGACGGCGACGAGATTTTCAACTCCAGTGATTTTTACTGGTAAAATTTCATTGACCAGCGACTGTTTATATTCGGTTTTTACTTTGACATAATTTCCCGTAAATCCAAATATCATACCGTTTTTAATTTCACTTTCCCACAAAACATCGAGTGTTTTTCCAACCATCTGTTTATAAAAAGCATTTTTCTTTTTCAAGCCAAGGTTGCGCAACATTTCGCTTCTTCTGTGCCTTTCTTCCATTGGAACTTTGCTTGGCAGGTTCATAGCATCTGTGTTTGGCCTCTCTGAATAAGTGAAAACATGAAGGTATGAAATTGGAAGTTCGTTTATAAATTTACAGGTAATCTCGAAATGTTTTTCTGTTTCGCCGGGGAATCCAACTATTACATCAGCTCCAATGCATACGTCTGGATTTTGTGATTTTATGTATTCGATTCTTTTTCTATAAAGTTCTGTAGTATACCTTCTCCTCATCTTGCGCAGGATCTCATCACTACCGCTTTGAAGTGGGATGTGGAAGTGGTTGCAAATTTTTTCTGAGTTTATGAAATAATCGATCATTTCTTCGGTTAAAAGATTTGGCTCAATTGAGCTTATTCTGATTCGTTTGATGCCCTCTATTTTTTCAAGTTCTTTGGCAAGTTCAAATAAACTTGTTCCAATCTTTCTTCCATAGTCCCCGACATTTACTCCACTTAATACAATTTCTTTATATCCAAGTTGTGCAAGCGTTTTAGCCTTTTCAACTATCGTATCAATTGAGGGGCTTCTGCTTTTACCTCGGGCAAGTGGAATCGTGCAATATGAACAGTTATAATCACATCCATCTTGAACTTTTAAAAACGCCCTCGTTCGATCTGATGCTGGAGTTGAACTTGCGATGTTGAATTCGTCGGTTTCTACTACTGGTGATACAAAAATTTGAGCGTGGTAATTTTTCTGGAAATCGCCAACATAGTCAAATATCTTAAATTTTTCATTCGAACCCAGAACTAAATCAACCCCTTCAATTTTTGCTATTTCATCAGGTCTTAGCTGAGCATAGCAACCGGTGACGATTATAAATGCATTCGGTGAGGTTTTCAATGCTTTATGTATTATCCTCCTACAATCTCTGTCTGCATTTTCAGTGACAGAGCATGTATTTATAACGCAAACATCTGATGATTGACCAAATTCAACGATTTCGAATCCATGTTTTTTAAATTCCTCGCCGATGGTTGAGGTTTCCGCAAAATTTAGTTTGCATCCAATCGTGTAAAAGGATACTCTCTTCATCTATTTAGCATACGAAATTGGTTTTCAATGCTGTTTTTCAGTCTCCAAGATAAAATTTTACAACGTTAAAATCAAATTTAAAAATTTGAAAATTTCATTTTAAAGTTGTAAAATTTCCGAAAAAGAAAAGTTCCCGAATGACAACCAAAGCCCCAGCTCCCGTAAAGGAATTTTCCTCAGACAGCCTTGAAAAGATAGCTTATTCAAGTGTTGAAAACATTCCAGCAGAAGAGCCGAATGATTTAAATCGCCTTGGATATCACATCTGGCTTTATCTTACTGGAAAAATTGAGTCGCTTGAGGTTGCGGTTAAAATGGCGAGATCAAGATTGCATATCTCTGAAGATGAAGCGATAAAAATCATAAGAGAGCGATTAAAAGAAAAGGGATTTTAAATAAAAAGGGCGGTTTTAAATCCGCCCCTTAGATTATTTGGCAAGATATTTCTTATACTTTTCATAGTTTTTCATAATTTTCTCAACATAATTTATCGTTTCGCGGTAATTCTTAAAATATCCGCTTCTTGGTTTCCCAGTGTCCCAGACATAGGTGTGGAGTGTGTAATATTCCCTAGACAAAAACGGTAGGAATGTTTTAACATTTTCCCATTTGTTGGGGTCCTCGGAGAAATATATGGCAAGTTTTTGGGCATCGAGAACTCGTCCGGGTCCGGCGTTATACGCAGCAAGCGCAAGTTTTAGACATTCAAGCGAATCCAAACCTTTTGAATAAAATCTATTAAATTGCATCCATAGATAGTGAATTCCTGCGACGATATTTTGCTCGGGAGTTCTATAATCGTAAATATGTGAAACATTTAAAACGAGTTCTTCACCTGTTTCCGGCATAATTTGTAGAAGCCCGTATGCACCGCGTGGGCTTACTGCGTCGTGTCTAAAACTTGATTCCTGTTCTATTACTGCCAGAATTAATCTCCAATCAAACCCGTAAATTTTTGAGTATTTTTTAATCACAGGTAATAGGGGTCCAATGTTTTCTGGTATGCTAATTTTGGAACTTAACGAGGGGTCCGAGTTTCCATCATCTGTGGAAGCGGTAGAGTCTTGGGGGGCTTCAATCGAAATCAACGTGGAAGAAGTATTGGACTTAGGCTGGGTCCCCGGCAGATTTATGGCTATGCTTAAAGTAAAAAGGAGAACCATAATTCTGTGTCCAGCTTGATTTAATGCTCTCTTTGATATCCTGGACGACTGGGCTTTTCGTTTATTTCGATTGAACAACATAAAAAATCTCCTTATTTGTTTTTAATACCATAAAAGCAAGGGTTAAATCATAGAGGCAAAGCAAGGAAAGCGACCACTAATTTAACCCTTGCACTTTTAATTTCCAAAATAAATCTGATTGAGGCTGTGACTTGGATAACCTTTACTCGAGGATTGTGACAGCGATTGCCTTTTGGCTCATTTTTGATTGATTTTTAATGCTTTAGTGATAAAAACCGCTTGTCAAAAGACCTGATTTCACTTGAATTTTATCGGATATTTTGGTAAATTAGTTCAGTCTATAAAAGCCTTGTAATTTAAAAATCATGATTCGGAGGTGGAAGATGAAATTTTCAATTTCAAGCGACAGGTTAAAATCCGCTTTGTCTAAGGTAAGCGCTGTTGTCCCGTCTAAAACAACTTTGCCAATTTTGCAGGATATTTTGTTTGAGTTAAAAGGGAACACGCTTTGTCTAACAGCGACAGACCTTGAGATATCGGTTAAAATGATTCTTGACCCTGTTGACGGGGAGGAGGATGGTGCGGTCGCTATTCCAGAGGATAAACTCACAAACGTTATCAAAGCTTTGCCGGAGGGTTTGCTTTTAAAGTTTGAATCGTTTGACTCGGATAGGGTTTTGATAACAACTAATAAGGGGGGGGAGTACAGGATGTCATCTGAACCGGCGGACTCTTTCCCGGCTGTGTCTGAGATAACAGAGGAAAACGAGGGATTTAAAGTTTCGATTTATGGTGAGGTTTTAAAGGAAATGATTGAAGGTACTGTTTTCGCAACCTCAAAGGAAGAGTTAAGACCAGCGACAATGGGAGTTTTATTTCAGTTTAAAGGAAATGAATTTATAGCTGTTGCAACAGACGGGTATCGTCTCGTTAAAATGGCCCGGAAGGGAGTTATTGAGAGGAGCTTAGGAGATTCTCAAGACGTCATAGTTCCCGCAAAAACTCTTCAGATAATAGCGAAGTCGATCGAAGACGAGGATAAATGTTCGATTTTGATAAATGAAAAACATATTCAATTTTCAACTGAGAACATCGTTATAATTTCGAGACTGATAGGGGAAAAGTATCCAAATTACGAAAGCGTGATACCATATGAAAACAATAAAGAGCTTGTTGTAGAGCGCGATCTTCTTCTTTCGACATTAAAGCGGGTTTCAATTTTTGCAAATTCAACGACAAATCAAATAAGATTTTCACTTGACCCCGCAGGTTGCCTTGAGGTTTCTGCAGAGGATATTGATTTTGGCGGTTCAGCGAGGGAAACGCTTAATTGCACATACAGTGGCGACCCAATGGAAATAGCTTTCAATGCAAAATATGTTATTGATATTGTGGGGCATCTGGATTCAGAAAGAGTTTTGTTCAAGTTTGGTAGTCCCACAAGAGCGGTGATCGTTCAGCCGTATGAGACAAGGCATGACAGAGAAATTCTTATGTTGGTTATGCCTATGAGATTAAATGCTTAGGTTTCAAGTTCCACTATGGTTAGTAAGTAATGGATTTTAAAGGAAAATGCAAATTGAGAGAGAATGTATTTGAGGTCCATAGAGATTAAAAATTTCAGAAATCACATTCACACATTCATTGAGTTCTCTGACAATCTAAATTTGTTCATTGGAGGGAATGCACAGGGCAAGACGAGTATCCTTGAAGCAATTTCTTATCTTTGTTTAACCAAAAGTTTTAATGCAAGTTCTGATTCTTATGTTTTAAATTTCAAAGCAAAATTTTTTGAAGTTAGTGGAAGATTTGAACTTGAAAATGGTCGTGAGATAAATGTGCGAGTAAATTTTGAGGATAGTCAAGATAAAAAAATTTTTTTTAATAAAGAAGAAGTAGACAAATTTTCAAGCATCATTGGGAAATTGCCCATAGTTATTTTATCCCCGAGAAGCAAAGAAATAGTTCAAGGTCATCCTGAGGATAGAAGAAGGTTTTTTAATTTGGCAATCGCACAGTTGAGTTCAGTTTACACAGATGAACTTATTGACTACAAGAAAGTTTTAAGACAGAGGAACAAAGTCTTGAGCGCAATTGCAAACGATGATATAAAGATAGGGCAAGGACTTGATTTGCTCGATGTATGGGATGAAAGTTTTATTAACTATGCTGGGCGAATAATTTTTAGAAGGATGAAATTTATGAGTGAGTTTGTTGGATTTTTTAAAAATGCTTATTCAAAATTCGATGAACCGGAAGATGTAGAAATAGGTTATATCACGCAGATTGAGATCAGTCCCATTGATGATATCGAAGCGATGAGGAAAAAGCTGAAAAACGCTTTGCATAAGGTCAGAAATGAAGAGATAAATCGTGGAATTACACTGATTGGTCCGCACAGAGATGAATTTGTTTTTAAAATCAAGGGACATGAACTGAGGCGATTTGCCTCCCAAGGTCAAATGAAATCATTCCTTGTGGCATTGATAATAGCTCAATTTTTTTATTTGAAGGAGAAGAAGGTGGAAACGCCGATACTTTTGCTTGATGATGTTTTCGGAGAACTTGACCTTAAAAGAGCGGAGAGATTGCTTTCGATAGTTGGAGATATTGGGCAAGTTTTTATAACTGCGACGGATTTGAATTTAATATCAGGGATTGAGGAAAAGTTTAGAGTGAAAAAGTTTATTGTAAATTCAGGAACTGTGACAAATGCATAAGCGAAAACCTGTGGCTTTGAAAGAGGTTTTGGATGAGTTTTTGAGAAATCTTGGAGCTGAGCATAAGGTTAAAGAAGGAATGGCTTTGAATTGCTGGAATGAGGTTGTTGGTTCATATATCTCAAAAGTTTCGGAGCCAGAAAGAGTTGAAAAAGGCGTTCTCTATGTTAAGGTTACAGATCCGAGTTGGAAACATCATCTTTTTATGTTGAGGCGAGAGATAATAAAAAAACTGAATGAAAAGCTTAAAGCGGAAATTATCCACGAGATCGTTTTCATCGACGCAGGTTATGATTTTAAAAACAAAGAATGAATTTTTCGAGGATGAGCAAAACGAAAGTTCAAAAGAAAAGAGTTGAAAAGAAAAAAGCTAAGCAAGGGAGGAAACAGGTGAAGAAAGAAGAACTTGAAAAAGTTAAAGTAGAAAAGGTTCAAATTTCGTCGTCAAACGGCGATGGAAGTGATTATACCGCTGAAGCGATCCATGTTTTAAGAGGTCTTGAAGCAGTTAGAAAAAGACCCGCGATGTATATTGGCGATGTTGGCGTTAGGGGATTACATCACCTTGTTTATGAAGTTGTGGACAACAGCATCGATGAGGCTCTTGCTGGATATTGTAAAAATATAGAAGTGATCATAAATAAAGATGGCTCCATTAGTGTTTTTGATGATGGGCGTGGAATCCCTGTTGATATCCACCCTGAGGAGAAGAAGTCTGCTCTTGAAGTTGTGATGACGGTTTTGCATGCTGGCGGAAAGTTTGATAAAGGAGTTTATAAAGTTTCCGGTGGATTGCACGGTGTTGGCGTCTCAGTGGTAAATGCGCTCTCGGAATGGTTTGTTGCAGAAGTTTATAGGGATGGAAAAATTTATAGACAAAAATACGAGCGCGGTGTTCCAGTTACACCTGTTGAAGTCGTTGGGACTACAGATAAAAGAGGTACGAAGATAACTTTTCTACCAGATAAGTTGATATTCAAAAATATAAAGTTTGAGTTTGAAAGATTGGCTGAGAGGATGAGGGAACTTGCATTTTTGAATCCAGATGTTACGATCGCGCTTGAAGATAAAAGAACTGGACAGAAAGAGATTTATCACTATGAAGGTGGGATAGTTGAGTTCATTAAATATATCAATGCTACGAAGAAGCCTTTACACAAAGATGTCATGTACATAACTGGCGAAAAAGAGGGCGTGTATGTAGATGTTGGAATCCAATATACGGATGAATATACTGATACGATTTTATCTTATGTTAACGATATAAACACCATAGAAGGTGGAACCCATGTCAGCGGATTTAAATCTGCTTTAACTAGAACTTTGAATACATATGCTCAGAAAAATAATCTTTTGAAATCTAAAATTGAATTGACCGGAGATGATTTCAGGGAGGGTCTTACTGCGGTTATAAGCGTTAAAGTTCCAGAGCCACAATTTGAAGGGCAAACGAAAACCAAGCTTGGTAATAGCGAGGTAAAAAGCATAGTGGAGTCGATCGTCGCTGATGGTTTGATGGAGTATCTTGAGAGAAATTCATCGACTGCGAAGAAAATTCTGGAAAAGTGTATTCGTGCAGCTGAAGCTCGAGAAGCAGCGCGCAGAGCAAGAGAACTTGTCAGAAGGAAAAACGCCCTTGATTCGGGTGGATTGCCTGGAAAACTTTCGGATTGTTCAATTAGTGATCCAGAGCTTACGGAGATTTTCATCGTTGAGGGTGATTCGGCAGGTGGAAGTGCGAAGCAAGCAAGAGATAGACAATTTCAGGCAATTTTGCCAATTAAGGGTAAGATTTTAAATGTCGAGAAGGCGCGACTTCACAAAATACTTGAAAATCAGGAAATAAGGGCAATAGTTCAAGCGCTTGGGACTGGAATTGGTGAGGAAGATTTCGACCCAAGCAAGATAAGGTATGGTAAAATAATTTTGATGTGCGATGCTGATGTTGACGGAAGTCATATAAGAACGCTTTTATTGACTTTCTTTTACAGGTATATGAAAGAGTTAATTGAAGCTGGGCGAGTTTATATCGCTCAGCCACCTCTTTATAAGATCAAGAAAGGAAAACTTGAATTTTACGCATATAACGATGATGAAAGGGATGAAATAATCGAAAGGTTGAAGCTGGAAAAGGAGCAAGGCGAAATAACCATTACAAGATTTAAAGGTCTTGGTGAGATGAATCCTGAGCAACTTTGGGAGACGACGATGAATCCCGAAAAAAGAACTTTGCTTCAAGTTACGATAGAAAACGCTGCTGAGGCGGATAGAATTTTTTCAATACTTATGGGAGGCGATGTTGAGCCAAGAAAAGAGTTTATCGAAAAGAACGCCAAATTTGTGAGAAATCTTGATATTTAAATTTAAAACAAAAATTTTGTAATTGAATAGATGGCGACAATTCAAGAGAAAATCCAACCAGTTGAGATCGAAGAGGAGGTAAAATATTCCTACCTTGACTATGCAATGTCTGTTATCGTCTCACGTGCGTTGCCGGATGTGAGAGATGGTTTAAAACCTGTGCAAAGAAGGGTTCTTTACACAATGTATGAGCTTAGTCTTTTGCACAATCGACCTTATAAGAAATGCGCAAGGATAGTAGGAGAAACGCTTGGGAAATATCATCCACATGGTGATGCAGCTGTTTACGATACACTTGTTCGTCTTGCGCAAGATTTTACAATGCGATATCCACTTGTTGATGGGCAAGGAAACTTTGGTTCGATAGATGGGGATTCACCAGCTGCTATGCGATACACTGAGTCGAGGTTAACTGAGATCGCAGAGGAGATGTTGCAAGATATTGAAAAGAATACAGTTGATTTTAGACCAAACTTTGATGAAACTCTCAAAGAGCCTGAGGTTTTACCAACAATTTTGCCGAATTTGCTCGTTAACGGTTCAAGCGGAATTGCCGTTGGAATGGCAACAAACATCCCGCCCCATAATTTGAGTGAAGTTGTTGATGGTTTGATTGCTCTTCTCAAGGATTCAGATCTCCTGGTTGAAAAGTTGATGAAATATATTAAAGGTCCAGATTTTCCAACAGGTGGAATAATAGTTGGTCTTTCTGGAATTAAGGAAGCTTATAAGACTGGTAAGGGTAAAATAATTGTGCGGGCAAAGGCGAGCATTGAAAATTATAAGGGTCGTTCGAGGATCGTTATAACCGAGATCCCATATCAAGTTAACAAAGCCTCTTTAATCGAAAGGATAGCTGAACTTGTTCAGGATAAAAAAATCGAAGACATATCTGATATAAGAGATGAATCGGATAAAGATGGGCTTAGAATAGTGATTGAGGTAAGACGCGATGCTCAACCTGAGGTTGTTTTAAATAATTTATACAAACACACAAACCTTCAGTCCACTTACGGTGTCATAATGCTTGCGCTTGTCAATGGTGTGCCGAAGATTTTGAATTTGAAGGAGATGATGACTGAGTTTATAAATTTCCGACTCAATGTCATCGTGCGTAGAACTAAGTTTGAACTTGATGATGCTGAAAGGCGAGCGCATATACTTGAAGGATATAAAATAGCGCTTGACAATATCGATGAGGTTGTAGAATTGATAAAAAAGTCCAAAGATCCAGATACAGCTAAAACGAACTTGATGAAAAAATTCAAGCTTTCTGAGATTCAGGCAAAAGCAATACTTGATATGCGCCTGCAGAGATTGACAGGTCTTGAGAGAAGCAAGATCGAAGCGGAGTATAAAGAAACGATAAAATTGATTGAGAAATTGAAAAGCATTTTGAGAAGCAAGGAGTTGCAAAGGGAATTAATAAAGGAAGAATTGCTTAAGCTCAAAGAAAAGTATGGCGGTGAGAGAAGGACTCAGATAATTGAAGGGGAGGAGGAATTTAGCATTGAGGACTTGATCGCAGAGGAAGATGTTGTCGTCACCATAACTCACAATGGATTTATAAAGCGTTATCCTGTTAGTGGTTATAGAAGACAAAATCGGGGTGGGAAAGGTATAACAGCAGCGATAACTCGAGATGATGATTTCATCGAACATATGTTTGTTGCATCGACTCATCATTATATCATCTTTTTCACCGATAATGGCAGAGCCTATTGGCTTAAGGTTCATGAGATCCCAGAAGGTGGAAGAGCCTCGAGAGGTAAATCGATATCTTATCTTGTCGAGAAAGAACCTGATGAAAAAATCACTGCTTTTGTTGCGGTTAAGGAATTTAATGAAAATTTCTATATCACGATGGTCACTAAAATGGGCTATATTAAAAAGGTTCCGTTGATTGAATTTTCAAGACCAAGAAAGATCGGGATAATTGCGATAAATCTTGAGCGAGGAGATCGACTTGTTGATGCACGTCTTACTGATGGGACACAAGATTTGATAATTGGGACAAAGAAAGGTATGGCGATAAGGTTTAATGAGAATGATATAAGGGCAATGGGGAGGCAAGCTACTGGTGTTCGCGGAATAAAACTTGAAAAAGGTGATGAAGTTGTTGGGATGATAGCTGTAAAGCGACCCGGTACAACTATACTTGTTGTAACTGAGAAAGGTTTTGGGAAAAGAAGCGACCTTTCAGATTATAGAGTGACACATAGAGGTGGTAAGGGGATAATAGCTATTAAGGTAAATGAAAGAACAGGGGATGTCGTCGCGATAAAAGAAGTTCTTGACAACGATGATATAATGATCGTGACCGCAAAAGGTTATTTGATAAGACATCATGTTAAGGATATAAGGATAATGAGCAGACAAGCTCAGGGAGTGAAGCTTATAAAGTTGAACCATGGCGATAGCATCGCTTCGGTGGCAAATGTTATGGCGGAAGATGAAGAAAATTGATTTTTAATTTTTAAGGCTTTAACTTTATTCTGCAAAAGAAAATAAAAAGGCGATGTAAAAGTGAAAAAGAACAGATGGAAAATAATTTTAACCATCATCTCGGTCGTAGCTGCCTTGTGGTATCTTTACCCGACTTATAAGGATATAAACTACCAGAAGAAGTTGTCTCAGTTGCGCGGCGAAGATAGTTTAAGATTTGTTCAAGAGTATCTTAATGAAATTCAAAAGATCAGGCAAAAAAGGATAAAACTTGGGCTTGATCTTCAAGGTGGTATGTATGTTGCACTTGAAGTCGATGTTGTAAAGATGCTTGATAACTTGGCAAGGAACAAAGATGAAACTTTTAGACAAATCCTTGCAGAGGTAAGGAAGGAATCGATAACATCGGAAGAACCTGTGACATCAATTTTATTGAGAAAATTTCAAGAAAGGGGCATAAGGCTTAGTAGATACTATGGAGATATTCGTCAAAGCGATGCGGAGATAATCTCCGAACTTGAAAAGCAGGCTCTGGCTGCGGTGGACAGGGCGCTTGAGGTTATAAGAAATAGGGTTGATAAATATGGTGTGGCTGAGCCATCGATTCAAAAACAAGGAGCGAATAGAATAGTTGTTGAGCTTCCCGGGGTTAAAGAGCGAGAGGAAGTTAGACAACTTTTGCAAAGCACAGCGGTTCTTGAATTCAAACTTTTAAAGCCGGTGGATATCGCTATAAAAGTGATGCAGTCGATCGATAGTTATCTTGCTGGAAAGGGTGTTGTTGATACAACCGATACTATGAAAGTTACTGCAAAGACTGATACCGCTAAAACGATCGCATCTGAGCTTGGTGTGGACACAACCGCAGGATTAACTGAATTTGAGAAGTTTAAAAAGGAACATCCGTTCTTTGCTTATGTCAGAGTCGATGAGAATACAGGGATTGGCTTTGTTGCAGCGCGAGATAGGAAAATGGTTGAGTATATTTTATCGCGTCCAGAGATACAGAATTTAATTCCTCCTGATTTTGAATTTGTTTGGTCTGCCAAGCCATTTACTGCTCAAGATGGGAATCAATATTATAATCTTTTGGCAGTTAAAAAGGACCCTGAGATAACCGGAAAAGTTATAACTGAGGCAATGGCAACCATTGATCCGGATAATAATACTCCAATAGTTATAATGCGGATGAACAGTGAAGGATCTCGTGAGTGGGCAAGAATTACAGGCGCAAATATAAACAAGCATATAGCTATCATCCTCGATGGAACCGCCTATTCGTGGCCTGTTGTTAGGACAAAAATCATTGGTGGGAGCTCACAAATTGAGGGGCTTGATTCACCCGAGGAGGCAAGGCTCCTTGAAATTGTGTTAAAGGCAGGTGCTTTACCTGCACCGCTTGAAATAATTGAAGAGAGAACAGTAGGACCCTCACTTGGGGAAGACTCAATTCAAAAAGGTTTGAAAACAGCTTTAATTTCGTTCTTTATCATAGTGCTTTTTATGATTGTGTATTATTCATCGAGCGGTTTTGTAGCTGATTTAGCGCTTGTTTTGAATATAGCATTCATCCTTGCGGTGCTTGCAGGATTTAACGCGACATTGACGCTTCCTGGCATAGCTGGAATAGTTCTAACCATAGGAGTTGCTGTTGACGCAAATGTTCTTATATATGAGAGAATTAGAGAGGAGCTTGCTATCGGTAGGACATTAAGGTCTGCGATAGATGAAGGATATTCAAAGGCTTTTAGCGCGATATTCGATTCGAATATCACAACATTTATAACTGGTCTTATACTTTACAATTTTGGTTCTGGGCCCATTCAAGGGTTCGCTCTTACACTTATGATAGGTATCATAGCAAACCTTTTCAGCGCTGTTTTCATTACGAAGGTTATATATGACATCGTCGCGGAAAAGTATCCAAGCGTTATCAAATTTGGTTAATAAAAAATAAAAGAACTTGAGGTTTTAGAATGAGATTTATCGGAAAGACAAACATAAAGTTCATCGAAAAGCGAAGAATTTGGTATGCCGTTTCAGCAACCATCATACTTATTGGTTTGATATCATTAATTTTTCGTGGCATCCCACTAGGTTTGGATTTTCTTGGTGGCACGGAGGTTATAGTTAGATTTGAAAAACCTGTTTCGATAGGGGATGTTAGAAGTGCGATTGCAAAAATCGGTTTGGCAAAAAGTGAGATAAAAACTTACGGAACAAATAACGAGATTTTAATCCGAACATCTGAGCAAATGGAAGGAGCGAAAATGGGCGAGATGATTTTAACCGCTCTACAATCAAGTTTTCAGGATAATAAAATAACGATTTTGAGGGAGGAAAAAGTTGGTCCGAGAATAGGAGCAGAGTTAAGAAGAAAAGCGTTTTATACTGTTGTTTTATCATTGATAGCTATGTTAATTTATATAGGATTGCGATTTAAGCCTATTTATGGGCTTGGCGCGGTTGCCGCTTTGTTCCACGATGTTCTTGTGACGCTTGGTTTATGCTCAATTCTCAGCGGCGTTTCCTATCTTAATATCGAGATGAATCAAACTTTGCTTGCTGCGCTGCTTACGCTTGTTGGTTTATCTGTCAATGATACGATCGTCGTGTTTGATAGAATACGTGAGAATTTAAAACTTCACAAAGCGATGAATTTGATCGACCTTGTAAATAAAAGCATAAATGAGACGTTAAGCAGAACGATAATTACAAATGGAACAGTAATAGTTGTTTTGGTGATTTTGCTTATAGTTGGAAGCGAAGTTACCCGTGGATTTGCGTTTGCGTTAACAGTTGGTATGATAACTGGTACTTATTCTTCAATTTATGTCGCAAGTTCACTTGTGGTTGATTTTACGCTTGCAAGGCAGAGAAAGGCAGAGAAGGAGAAACTATTAAAGAAACAGCCCGTATCAGTTAAATAAAAAGGATTAGTTTAATGAGACTAAAAGTGCGAGACTTTGACGATGTTGTTGTGGTTGAGATCAAGGGGAATTTTATGGGTGGTCCTGATTCCCAAAAATTTAGAGATTTATTGCATAAACTTCTTGAGCAGGGGAAGAAAAAAATGGTTGTCGATGTGAAAGATGTAAAGTTTATGAACAGCGCTGGACTTGGGGCTTTGATAAGTGGGTTGACGACAATGAGGAACGGCGGTGGTGATCTTAAAATTGCAAATCCGACTGCTAAAATTGAATCGCTTTTGATGATAACCAGACTTATAAAAGTTTTCGAAACATATGGCTCGGTTGAAGAAGCGATCGAAAGCTATAGAAAGCAGAAAAAGAAAAGATGAAACTTGAAAAAATATGTCATTTAAAATTCCCGATGGTTCTGTATGGATTATACTTGGCGCACAATGGGGAGATGAAGGGAAAGGTAAGGTTATCGACCTTTTAAGTGAAAACGCAGATATCGTCGTCAGATATCAAGGGGGCGCAAATGCAGGTCATACGGTTTGTTTCAATGGAAAGACTTATATCCTTCATCTATTGCCATCGGGAATTTTTCATCCCAATGTAACCTGTGTAATTGGCAATGGGGTTGTCCTAGATCCTATTGCGTTGCTTGATGAGATCGAAATGGTTAAATCAGCAGGTGTGGATATCACTGGACGACTTTTGATAAGTCATAATGTGCATCTGATAATGCCGTATCACAAACTCCTTGATAAACTTTACGAACAAGGGGAAGATAAAATTGGAACTACTGGCAAAGGCATAGGTCCAGCGTATGTTGATAAATATGCGCGAATTGGAATTAAAGTTGTGGATCTTTTAGATAAAGATGTTCTTCAAAGAAAACTTCGTAAAAATATCGAGTTAAAAAACGAAATTCTCGAGAAAGTTTATGGAGCCCAAAGGTTTGATGTGAACAAGATAATTGATGAATACATTGAGTTTGGTGAGAAAATTAGCCAGTTTATCACTGATACTGTGGTTTATTTGAACAAAGCTATAAGCGAGAAGAAAAAAATTTTGCTTGAAGGTGCTCAAGGGGCTTTGCTTGATATTGACCACGGTACATATCCTTATGTCACATCATCTAATCCAACTGCTGGTGGAGCTTCAACAGGGTCTGGAATCCCACCTACGAAGATAAACAGCGTCATAGGAGTTATAAAAGCGTACACAACAAGGGTTGGCGAAGGTCCATTTCCAACCGAATTAAAGGATGAACTTGGCGACTATATAAGAAAGAGGGGAAACGAGTATGGAGCAACCACCGGAAGACCGAGAAGATGTGGATGGCTTGATATTGTTAGTTTAAGATATTCAATTATGATAAATGGAATTGAAAATCTTGCTCTTATGAAACTTGATGTCCTAAGTGAACTTGACGAGATTAAAATTTGTGTCGCTTATGAAATTAATGGAAGAAAACCAAACTTCCCGACAAGTCCAACCATATTGGGGAAGGTCACTCCCGTATATGAAACATTCAAAGGGTGGAGGAGAAAAATTTCGGATGTGAAATCGTACTCTGAACTTCCATCTGAGGCGAGGGAATTTATAGAGGCAATAGAAAAATTAACCGAGGTTAAAATATCAATCGTATCCGTTGGCGCGGATAGGAAACAAACTATTTTTAGATAATCAATTTACAAATGCTTAAGACCTCAAACATAAAGAGAGTTCTCATTCTCATCTCCGTTTTAGGTGCACTTTCAATCTTATACTATACAAATATCATAGTCAAAAACCTTGAACTTAGAGAAAGGCAGATCGCAAACCTTTATGCAAAATCAATTGAATACATTGCAACTTCGCCGGGGACATCCGAGTTTACATTTATTTTTGATCAAGTGATACTAGCGATTGATTTTCCCGTCGTTGTAACGGATCGCGATAGAAATCCGCTTTTTTATAGAAATATAGAAATTGACACGACTTTGCCATTGAAGGCAAGGGAGGAGTTTTTGCGCAAGGAAATAAAAAGAATGGAAAAAGCATTTGAGCCTATAAAGATAACTTACGGTGACACTTTGGTTTTAAACTATATTTTTTACGGTAATTCAAAACTTGTCGAGCAACTAAGAATTTTGCCATATGTGATCTTGGGTGTTGCTGGGATTTTTATTTTGATTGGTTATTTAAGTTTTAGCTATGTTAAAAAGACTGAGCAAAGCAACATTTGGGTTGGGCTTGCTCGAGAGACAGCGCATCAACTTGGGACGCCACTTTCAAGTATATTTGGATGGCTTGAGATCTTAAGGACTAAAGTTGACAATGGAGAAGATATAAGCTATGTAATTCACGAGATTGAAAATGACTTAAATAAACTTAGTAAGATAACTCAAAGATTTTCAAAGATAGGTTCTAAACCAGAATATGCTGAGGAGAAAATCGCTGATGTTATAAGTTCTGTTATAAAGTATTTTGAAAAGAGAATTCCGCATACAGGGAAGAAAATAACAATCGGAATCAAAGGCGATGCATCCGCAAAGGCGTTCATAAATCGCGAACTATTTGAATGGGTGATCGAGAATTTGCTTAAAAACGCTCTTGATGCTATTGAAAATAACGAAGGAAAAATTGAGTTCAAGATACAACAAAAAAAGAGGTTTGTAATAATAGATGTTTCTGACACTGGCAAGGGAATTAACATGAAGTATCGGAAGGATATATTTAGACCCGGATATACGACGAAGAAAAGAGGTTGGGGGCTTGGTCTAAGTTTGTCAAAGCGAATAATCGAAGTTTATCACAAAGGAAAACTTTTCCTTAAAGAGAGCAAAATCGGCAAGGGTTCAACTTTTAGAATAGTTTTAAAGAAGTAAAATGAAATACGAAGTTGTAAAGTCAAGAATTGACAAAATCATATCTGGAAGAAATCTTGCAAGAAAAATTTTCTATGCTGGTTTGAATCTATTGCTTTTAAGGACTTGGTATGTTAGGGATGAGATAAAAAATTTTTTTAAGTCAAGGGGGAAAACTGATGAAATAAAAGTTCTCGATGCAGGTTGCGGATTTGGACAGTATTCATATTTCATAGCGAAAAATTTTAAAAATGCACAAGTTATTGGCGTCGATATAAATGAGGGAAGAATAAAAGATTGCGCTAGATTTGTAGAGGAAGAGAAAGTTGAAAATTTAAAATTTGAATTCTCAGATTTAACCAAGTTGAATTATCCCGCCCAATTTGACCTTGTCCTTGCGATTGATGTAATGGAGCATATTGAAGATGATGTCAAAGTTTTTAAAAATTTTTATAACTCAATGAGGGAAAGTGGTTTGATGATAATTAGCACTCCATCAGACTTGGGCGGTTCAGATGTTCATTCGGATGAGGAGGAAAGTTTCATTGAAGAGCATGTAAGGCATGGTTATGATGTTGATGAAATAAAATTAAAACTTGAAAGCGTAGGGTTTAAAAGTGTCAAAGTGAGATATAGCTATGGTAAATGGGGGAGTTTATCTTGGAAGTTGATGGTTAAAATTCCTATTCTATTGTTGGGTAAAAGTTTTGCGTTTGCCCTTATTTTGCCTTTGTATTATTTGATCATTTTTCCGCTTGGTATATTTCTGATGTGGCTTGATAAGAAGGCTAAAAATGTCAGGGGAACGGGGTTAATTGTTACAGCAATGAAGTAGTTTTTAAATTCTCCCGAATCTTTTGTCGAGTTCTTCGATTGAAATTTTTATTATTATCGGTCTGCCATGCGGGCAAACATATGGATTTCGAGTTAAAAAGAGTTGGTCGATTAAGACTTGAATTTCTTCTGGCGTTAGTTTGTCCCCTGCTTTTATTGCGGTTTTACAAGCGAAAGCCTTCGCAAGGTTTTCTCGTTCAGAAAGTCCAGGTTCAGCGTTTGAGTTTTCTTTGTAGAGTTCAATTATCTCTTGCAGGATTTTTTTCTCCGCACCTTGCTTAACTTCTGGTGGAACGCCATAGAGTATAACTGTATTTTTCCCAAAAATTCTCAAGTCGAAACCTAAATTTTCAAGGTAATTTTTCAGCTCTTTCACAATAGTTATATCAGCTGGTGTAAGTTCAATAGTTTGAGGGAATAAAAGTTGTTGAGTGAATGGCGAATTTGAATTTAAACTATCAAGTGCTCTTTCGTAAAGTATCCTTTCGTGGGCGACATGTTGGTCGATTATCATTAAACCGGTTTTAATTTGTGCAACGATATATTTGTTGTGGACCTGCATAAATGTGATGCTCTCACTTAGGCTTTTCTCTTCGGCTGTTGGGATTTCGCTACGAATCTCTTTGAAAATTTTTTCCGCTTTTTCCGATGCTGATTTTGTCTCTAATCCAGTTGACACCTCTGGAAATGAAGAGGTGATAATGTCAAGGCTAAATTGTTGTTCTTTTTTGATTTTCTCTTTTATTGGCTCGGTTAAGTTTATCAATTGTTTTTTTACTTCGATAAGATCTGTCGAAGGTGCAAGCTTCACTTCACCCGTTGGCTCGATTGTTAATTCGGGAATTAAACTGAACTTTGAAAGTGAATGTTTTACTACCGCACGGACAAAATTGTAAATCCCCGTTTCATCGTCGAATTTAACTTCAAGTTTTGATGGATGGACATTGACATCGACATGTCTTGGGTCAATCGATATCATCAAGATGAAAGATGGGAAACTACCTTTGTCGAGCAAATGTTCGTACGCATTATAAACCGCATGGTTTATCGAGCGATTTACGATGTATCTACGATTTAAAAATACGAATTGATCCGCTTTTGTTTTCTTTGAAAATTCTGGCTTGCTTATGAAGCCATATATGCTTATATATTCAGTTTTTTCATCGACCGGGATCAAGGTTTCAAAGAATTTTTCTCCAAATACTTGTTTTATCCTTGTTTCGAAATCGGTTTGTTCAAATTTTGCAATTTGCTCGTCATCGCTTATGAATTCGAAAGATATTTCAGGGTAGGCGAGGGCAAATCTTATAAATGCCTCATAAGCGTGTTTAAATTCGGTGTATTTACTTCTGAGGAAGTTTCGTCTTGCGGGGGTGTTAAAGAAAAGATTTTTCACCGCTATTGAGGTTCCGGTTGGAGCGGAGGTTTTTGAAACTTCGATTAATTTACCGCCTTCTATTTTAACAAGCGTTGCAAGTTCACTATCCGGTGTTTTCGTTTTCATCTCAACTTGCGAAACAGCTGAAATTGAAGCAAGGGCTTCACCTCTAAAACCAAGCGTGCGTATGTTTTCAAGGTCTTCGTAAGTTTGTATCTTACTTGTTGCGTGCCTTTCAAAGGCAAGGACTGCATCTTTTTCATCCATGCCACAACCATCGTCTATTACTTGAATCAATGTTTTCCCCGCATCTTTTAAAATCACGGTTACATTTTTTGCTCCCGCATCAATGGAGTTTTCAATCAATTCCTTTACAACTGATTCCGGTCTTTGTATTACTTCACCAGCTGCAATTTTGCTTGCTATTTCTTCAGGTAAAATTTTTATCCACGCCATCTTTTGAAGTCTTTATTAGATCATTCCTGATAATAAAAGATAAAGATAAAAAACCAGAGCAGCAATAATTAGCCACCAAATGATCGGTTTTTTCTTTCGTTCGGAGATGCTTATCCTCTGGATTTGCAGTCTTCGCTTTAATCTTTCCTTTCTTTTTGCTTCTTCATCTTTGTCAGGATTGTAATATCTGGGGATATACTCGAAACGAAGATGTTGTGGTTTTTTGAAAAACATAATGCTTTAAATCAATTTTTTTACTCCAAGCCCCGGTTCATCCGGGAGAATTAATTTGCCTTTTTGAACTTTAACTCCATCAAATGGGTCGTTTGTTATCAAAAGATTTCCATCAAGGTCTGCGAAATCAGCGAGCGGAGAAATTTGTGCGCCTGCGGTTATCCCAACCGAGGATTCGATCATGCATCCAAGCATAACTTTCATTTTCATCGCTCTTGCGGTGTTTATCATTTTTATAGCTTCTCTAATTCCAGTGCATTTCATAAGTTTTATATTAATTCCATCATAAGCCTTTCCTAAAATAGGAACGTCCCACATTCTAACACAGTTCTCATCTGCAATTATCGAGATGTCAACTTTGTCTCTTACCCAAGCGATGGAATCGAGGTCATCTGCAGGCATCGGTTGTTCGACAAATTCAACTCCTTCATCCTGAAGCCATTTGATTTTTTCAAGTGCGATCTCTTTTGTTTTCCATCCCTCGTTCGCGTCTACACGAATTATTTTATCCGTCACTTTTCTTATCGTTTTAATTATTTCCTCGTCGTTTTCAAGACCTAGTTTTACTTTTAAAATCGGGTATTCCTCTGCTTCTTTAACTTTTTGTTCGATGACTTTTGGCTCGTCAATTCCAATTGTAAACGATGTGATTGGGGTTTTTCCCTTGTTCAAGCCGAACAGTTTATGAAGTGAAACACCGAGTAATTTCCCGACGAGATCATGAAGCGCGATGTCAATCCCAGCTTTTGCGGATGTGTTTCCGGGTTCGATTGAATCGACATAATTTAGTATATCATCAATTTGAAATGGGTCGTCAAATTTCGATAGGTCAACCTTGTTTAAAAAGTTTATCACAGTTTCGACGTTTTCACCATATCTTGCGGATGGGGAGGATTCGCCGTAGCCGATCATACCGTTGTGTTCAATTTCGATTAAAACGACTTGATTTGATGTTCTAGCACCGCGGGTTATTTTGAATGGATGTTTGAGTTTAAGTTCGAATTCGCGATATCTTAAGAGCATTTTTGTTTAAAATCTTTATTCGAAAAATGTTCCAATTGCTACGATTATTAAAAGCACCGCAAAAAGTTTCTTCAACATTTTTGATTTTGTCTTGTAAGATACTTGAGCCCCAAATCTACCCGTTATAACCGAGCCAAGCAAAATTAATATCCCGGCGGTATAATCAACGAAGCCTATAGTTCCAAGTGAGGAAAGTTCAGGTCTGCCAAGGCCATTAATTATGTAGCCAAGCGTTCCAAATATCGATGTTAGGATGATTATTGAACTTGATGTTCCGATCGCTCTTTTTATCGGTATTTTCATAATATTGTTCATAACCGGGACGAGCAAAATTCCACCGCCGACACCGGCAAATATCGAAACTACGCCAGAGATAAACCCCCATAAAAAGGTGGAGATCGGACTGACATTAGCTTTGTAATTTGATAAATCATCTGTATCAACTTGATTGTTGGCCTCAAAAAACATCATCAATCCAGCGAAGAGAACAACTGCGAGTATGAACGCTTTGATAAAACTTCCGGACACAACGGAGGCGATTTTGCTTCCTATCAAAACTGATATCACAGAACCTGAACCCATTGTAAAAGTTAACTTCCATTCGATGTTTCGGTTTTCATATTGTTTTATTGTGCTTGATATCGATGTAAAAATTATCGTAAACAAACTTGTCGCAACTGCAATCTTTGGGCTCAGATCAGATGGAAATCCAACTGCAGAATAGTAATACATCAGGATTAAAACAAGTATTATCCCACCTCCAATTCCGAAAAAACCAGCCAAAAATCCGGCGAAAAGACCCGAGACAAAAAGTATCAACTTCCAAAAAATCATTTCGGATTAGGCAATGAGTTATAAACTTTTTTGTCCTTTAAAATTGAAATAGCGGTTTTAACTTGTCGGTCATATCCAAGTTTCCAAGCTATAAGTTCGTCTTCGTATTTATATCTTGCGAGGATTTCTCCCATCAGTTCGTTTGCGATTTCGTCGCTGTAAAGTTTGAAGTGATCAATTTTTTGAGATTTAATTTTGTTTAAAATTAATTCAGTCTCGGTGACATAGCTGTTGCTATATTTTTGTCTTTTCGCATATTCGATCGCCTTTTCAAGGTTTATTTCGAAGCTGTCTTTGAATGTGAAATTATTTTCCTTGACGAATTCTGCAAATTCTTTAAGAAGTTGTTCATCGATTTTAAAATTTTCCGGCAGAGTTTCGTGCTTTGCAAGGAAACGATTTGCGAATTTGAAGAACATTCTCTTTTGAGCCAAAGCCTCTACGAAATCGCTTCTTTTTCTTTCCTCAACGATGGTGTCGGGCATTATACCACCTTGGGCATGAACAATTCGTCCATTTTTTGTCTTGAAAACTTTTTGTTCTGAATCAGGTTTTGAAATAAAAACGCCATCAGGTTTGTGGAAATAGTCGATCTCTTGGATGCATCGTCCGCTTGGAGTATAGTATTTCGCAGTTGTCATTTTGAGAAAGGTGTTGTGGGAAAGATAACTTATAGTTTGAACAAGTCCTTTGCCGAATGTTCTTGTTCCAAGGATTATGCCCCTGTCGAGGTCTTGAATAGCCCCGGCGACAATTTCGCTTGCACTCGCACTAGAATTATTTACAAGCACGCATAACGGAACATCTGGAAGCATCGGTTTTGTGTTTGAGTAGTAATTTTTCACTGCATCTGGTTTGCGACCTCGCGTGGAGACGATGAGACTTCCCTCGGGGACAAATTTTTCAACAATGTTAACCGCTGCGTCAAGCAAACCACCGGGGTTGTTTCTAAGATCAAGTATCAAGCCCTTTATTTCTCCCTTGCTTTGAAGTTCTTTTATCGCTCTTCTTAATTCTTCTCCCGCATTTTTTGAGAATCTTTCAAGTTTTATATACGCTATTCCATCGTCTACAAAATCATAATAAGTTACATTTCTTATCTCAACCTCAGTTCTTATCATTTCAAATACAAGAGGATTTTTCACGCCTTCTCTGACAATATAAAGTTTTATCGGCGTCCCGGGCTTTCCGATCATATATGTTCTCGCATCGTTGAGTGATTTGTCCTTTAATGGTATGCTATCGATTTGGATTATAGCATCGCCAACTTTAATTCCCGCTTTATCCGCAGGGTAACCTTTTGAAACCTTCGTCACAACTATGGCCGTATCAAATTTTGAAATTGAAATTCCAATCCCACTGTATTTTCCAGTTGTTATGGCATCGACTTCATCTGTATGTTTTTCATCTATGAAAACTGTGTATGGGTCGAGTTCGCTCAGCATCCCTTTTATTCCCGCTCTCATAAATTTTTCCGGGTCGACCTCGTCGACATAGTTTAAAATAACCTCTTTATAGATCTTACCGAAGATTTCGACGCTTTTATTTATCTTGAAGAAAAGATCGTCCCCGCGGGATTGAGAAAGTTCAAATTTAGCAAAAATTAAAACCGTTAAGATAGCAAAGCCGAAAAGAAAAATTTTTTTCTTCATTTGACCCGCATTTTTAATTTTTCAAAAACGATTGACCAAATTTGTTGGCTTATCTCATCGATCTTCTTCATCCCGTCTATGACAATAAATCTTTTACTTTCCCTTGCGATTTCAAGATAACCATTTCTAACTCTCCCGAAAAAATCAAAACCGGAATTTTCCATCCTGTCGCTCTCATCTTTTTTCGTTTCCAGTGATTTAGACATTTTTCTTCTGTAAATTTCTTTGACAGGGATATCGATTAAGAATGTGATGTCTGGGACAATACCAGATGAGGCGAGTTCGTTTATGATTTTTATTTTTTCGATTTCGATTCCGCGCCCATACCCTTGATAAGCAAGCGTTGAATCATAGAATCTATCGCAAATCACGATTTTGTTCGATTTTAAGGCTGGGATTATAACTTCCTTTACAAGTTGCGCTCTGCTTGCGGAGAAAAGAAATAGTTCTGTAAGTGGGTCCATCTCGCGATTTTGTTCGGAAAGAAGGATGTTTCGGATGGCTTCTGAAATTTTAGTTCCCCCGGGCTCTCTTACAAACAGAACATCATAACCAAGACTTTTTAATCTCTCGACTAAAATCTCTGCTTGCGTTGTTTTCCCACAAAGATCTACTCCTTCAAAAGTTATGAACATTTTGGCTTATTTTAGCACGATTTCTTTTCTTTTTTCGGCGGATTTATAAATTGAGTCGATTATTTTGTTTCTGTAAAGTGCATCCTCAGCACTTGAGATGAGTAGATGAAGTCCGCGTACGGCGCCGATGAAGTGTTTGAGTTCGTTTTCATACGATTTCCAATAAAGCACATCGTATTTGTCCATTTTCGCCGGAGATAAACTTACAAGCTTTCCTTGAACATCTTTGTAAATTCTAAATGGGTTTAATTCGCCTGTTCCCTCCGTTCCAAAGATGTTTAGATAGAAGATTGAATCTTCAAATTCATACGACCAACTTACATCGATGAAAAGTGTTGCGTTGTTTTTAAACTTTATAAAAACAATTGCGCTATCTTCAACGGATTTTGTCTGATGTTTGTAGCAAATTGCGTTTACGCTTTTAACCTCGGGATATCCAGCCATCCACAGGGCAAGATCAAGTATGCTTATCCCAAGGTCGAGCATTACACCTCCACCGGCTTTATCTTTCATTAAAATCCATTTCTTATTGTTTGGTTTTTTGAACCATCCTGCCTTAACATAAAAAACCGAGCCAAGATCGCCTTGCTCAATAAAACTTTTCATCAACATACAATCGGGTCTAAATCTTAAATTCATTCCAACCATAACTTTTCGATTCGTCTCTTTTATTACCTTGACGACCGATTCGGCTTCTTTATATGTCCTTGCCAATGGTCTTTCGACGAAAACGTCTTTTCCAGCAGAGACGCAGGCGATGACCATCTCAGCATGTAGATTCGTAGGGGTTAGCACTTCAACAGCTTCTATTTCATCGACTTCTTTTAACATTTTCTCATAGTCAGTGTAAAAATACGGAACATCATATTTTTCAGCGAGCATTTGGGCTTTCGTCTTATCCGTGTCACATACAGCGACTATTTCAGCATTTCCAAGTTTTGATAAAATTGGCAAATGCACAACTTGAGCTATTCCACCAAGCCCGATTATTCCAACTTTAACTTTGCTCATTATCTGTGATAATTTTTGTTTACCAGAATTTTTACTTTTTCGAATTTAAATCTATCGAGAATTTTTTCGGCTATTCCATCCGGGTCAAGTTTTAACATATGCCTAAGTTCCTCTTGAGTTCCGTGTTCGATAAATTCATCCGGCAATCCATGGATTAAAAATTCAACATTTTTAACTCCTTTAGAAACTGCATATTCAACCACAGCGCTTCCAAAACCACCTTTGATCGTGTTCTCTTCGATTGTAATGACTTTATCAAATCTTTCGAAAATCTGATCAAGTAATGCTTCATCGAGTGGTTTGACAAATCTCATATTTACTACCATTGCATCTATTCCATATTCGCGGAGTTTTTCCGCAGCCTTTAGGCTTGGATAAACCATATTTCCAATTGCAAGTATAGCTAAATCTTTTCCTTCTTTTAAAACTTCCGCTTTACCAATTTCGATCAAATCAAAATCATCTTTGAGTGGAACCCCAATGCCATTGCCACGCGGATATCTAATTGCAACCGGTCCTTTATTATAAACCGTGGCTGTGTAGAGCATATCTCTTAACTCATTTTCATCTTTCGGGGCCATTATCACCATACCGGGTATAAGTCGTAGATAACTTAAATCAAACGCGCCATGATGAGTTGGTCCATCTGCGCCAACGAGTCCAGCCCTATCGATTGCGAAGACGACATGTAGGTTTTGAAGTGCGACATCGTGAATAATTTGATCGAAAGCCCTTTGTAAAAATGTCGAGTAAATTGCACAAATCGGTATATATCCTTCGGTTGCAAGACCTGCGGAAAATGTCACCGCGTGTTGTTCTGCTATTCCAACATCAAAAAATCTATCTGGAATTTCCTTTTGCAAGATGTTAAGCCCGGTTCCCTCTGGCATCGCAGCTGTTATTCCAACGATTTTTTTATTTCGCTTTGCGAGTTGAACAATCGCTTCACCGAAAACTTTCGTATAACTTGGTGGTTGTGGTTTATCGCTTTTATACATCTTCCCAGTGATTTTGTCGAAAGGAGTAACGCCGTGATATTTTGGCGCATCTTCTTCAGCAGGTTTGTAACCTTTCCCTTTTTGGGTGATGACATGAAGAAGAATTGGACCATTTAGATTTTTTATCTCGGTGAGAATTTTTATAAGTTTTGCGATGTTGTGTCCGTTCACAGGACCGAAATATCTAAATCCGAGGGCTTCAAATAGCATCCCCGGGGTTATTATGGCTTTTACGCCACCCTCAACTCGCGCAGCAAGTTTCCTTATTCTATCTCCTATTCCATCAAGTTGCCCGGTTAAATCCCAAACAAACGATTTGAGTTTGTTATAATGTGAGCTTGCTATCAAATCCGTGAAATATTTTGAGACAGCCCATATGTTCGGCGATATCGACATATTATTGTCGTTTAGAATTACGATTAAATTTTTTCTCATCATCCCTTCATTGTTCATAGCTTCGTATGCAAGTCCAGCGGTCATTGCTCCATCGCCAATTATCGCAACGACTTTATAATCTTGTCCATCGAAATCTCTGGCGGTAGCTATACCAAGAGCAGCTGAAATTGATGTTGATGCATGTCCGGCTCCAAAGACATCATAAATGCTCTCGCTTCTCTTCAAGAATCCGCTTATCCCTTTGAACTGTCTTATTGTGTGAAAAACATCTCTTCTTCCCGTGACTATTTTATGCACATAGGCTTGATGGCCTGTGTCCCAGATTATTTTATCTCTTGGGGCATTAAAAACATAGTGAACGGCGAGCGTTAACTCAACTACCCCCAAACTTGCCCCAAGATGTCCACCAACTTTTGAAATTGTGTCAATTATAAATTCTCTTATCTCTCCTGCGAGAATTTCAAGCTCGCGAATGCTTAAACTTTTTAAGTCGTCCGGTGAATTTACCTTCTGTAAAATTTTAAAGTTCAGATCAGTTTGCGAGTTTAGAGATTCCATGAATTTCCCTTCTTATTAAATTTTGTTGTTAAAATCGTTGAAATCTAAAAGCGTAAAGCCGTTTGCTTCGTCTTTGATAATTTTCTTGATTCTAAGTTCCGCTTGAGTTAGTTTTTGGATGCAGTATTTTGAAAGTTTAACCCCGCGTTCATACATTTCGATCGCTTCTTCAAGTGTAACTTCACCAGTTTCGAGTTTATCAACTATGTTTTGGAGTTCTTCTAAAGCCTGTTCAAAAGTTAGATTTTCGATCGAATTTCCCATTGCTTCATTTTTTCTCGTCATATCCTTTCACCACCCCTTTTATTATTCCGTCGGATAGTTTTAATTTAAACTCGTCGTTTAATTTAAACTCTTCGATGCTGTGGACTATTTTGCCATTTTTAAAGACGATAGCATAGCCTCTCTTTAAAGCGAGTTCAGGGTTTACGGATTCAAATCTTTTAAGCCATTGTTCAAAATTATGTTTAACTAATTCAAATTTATGCATCATTGCCATATCAAGCGCCCTTGTTAATTCATCGATTCGCATTGTATATTGCCTCAGCCAGGTAAGTGGTCTATTAAAAGCGTAACTTTTGACCAGGTGCTCAACTTCTTTCTTGGCATTTTTTATTTTGTCCATCAGTAGTTGGTGAATAGTATACCAAATATTTTGGATGTTTTCAATAACATCGTCGCGATTTTTCACGACAAGTTCGGCAGCAGCTGATGGCGTTGGAGCCCTCAAGTCCGCGACGAAGTCACTTATGCTGTAATCGATTTCATGTCCAACTGCGCTAATTATTGGAATTTTTGACTCGAAAATTGCCCTTGCGACGATTTCCTCATTGAACGCCCACAAATCTTCTATCGATCCACCGCCTCTTCCAACGATTATCACATCAACTTGACCGTAAAAATTAAAATCGCGAATTGCTTGTGCTATCTCTTTGGCTGCTCCTTCGCCTTGAACTTTTACTGGACAAAGAATTAATTCAACTGCTGGGAATCTGCGGGAGATTATGTTTATTATGTCCTTTATCGCAGCACCAGTTAGGCTTGTGACAATTCCAATTCTACTTGGATATTCTGGGATCGGCTTTTTAAATCTCGGGTCGAATAATCCCTCAGCAGAAAGTTTTTGCTTAAGCATTTCAAACTTTATCTGAAGCTCCCCAATGCCCAACGGTTCGATGAAGTCAACGATGATTTTGTATTCACCACGAGGTTCGTATACCTCGATTTTACCATGGACTAAAACCTTATCCCCGTCTTTGAAAGTATAATTTCGAAGAAATATATCTGCATGTCTTTTCCATATCGCTGCGTTTATTGAAGCGTTTTCATCTTTGAGTGTGAAATATACATGCCCAGAAGTGTGAACCTTATAATTTGATATTTCACCTTGGAGCCATATGTCTTCGAAATTTGGCTCAAGAAATTTCTTGATCTTATATGTTAACTCTGAGACTGTAAGAATTTTCTCTTTAGAAAGCAACGGATAGAAATTATACATGCCCTTTTCAGCAAGCAATTTTCTTTTTTAAAATTTAAATAAAAAATAAAACTTAAAAAAATTTATCAAAACTTGAGAAAGCATGCACTTATGCTTTTGGAAAATTTGATAATTTCAAGATTTTTGTATTAATTTTGAGCGAATTTTAAAATAAGATGTTGCATATGCAGGTTAGAACGCTTCTATATGGAGAAGGATTGTTCGAGACAATTTTATGGCGAGGAAGAACGAAGAAGCTCAGAAGACATTTTGAAAGGCTTAAAAATTCCTCGGAGTTTTTCAAAATTCCATGCCCCGATTTTGAGAGTTTTTGTTCTGCGATTGAGGAAAAAACCAATGACAGAAAAAATCTTTATGTTAAATTTTGTTTGCTTTCCAAAGGGGATTCACTTTATCATTCATATCCACAGGGTTATGAAGTTATTGTAATAGTCAGAGAATTTGAACCAGACTTAACCCCAAAAAGACTCTGTATTTCAAGCATCAAAAGACATAGTAAAAATCCTGTGTTTTATCATAAGACAATTAATTATCTTCCGAGCATTCTCGCAAAAAGAGAGGCTTTGAGCAAAGGGTTTGACGATGCAGTGATGCTTAATGAAAATGATGAAGTTGCGGAATGTTCCGCCTCAAATATTTTGTTAGTGAAAAATAACAAGCTTTATACCCCCACAAGAGACTCAGGGCTTCTTTTAGGTACAACGATGCAGATTTTGATTGAGAAATTTGATGTTAAGGAAGAGAAAATTAAATTGCAGGATATATCTAATGCGTCGGCTGTTTTTATAATAAACAGTTTAATTGTAGCAGTCCCTGTTGTTCGGTTTATGGATAAAGAATTTCCAATTGATTATGAACTTTTAAAGGTTTTAAATTCGACAATTGATGAAGAGAATTTTTAAGAATGCTTATCCTTTGTGGAAAGTGGCTCGGGAAAAGTGGATTTTACGGGGCGGAAATTGATGATATTAAATATTATAATTCATTGAGTGAAATAAGGGATGTCGAACCAATAAGCTTTGTGGTTTTCTCTTACGATTTGGCTTCAGAAACACTTGATTTGAACATAAAAAAATCCAATTCTCCTTCGATAATTATTGTAAAAATTCGCAAATTTAGAAAAATTAGAGAAACGCTCAGCAACCATAAACTTGTACCTATTGGGAAGTCGCTTCAGGACGAGGAATTCATCGAGGGGATCTTAAAAGTGAAAAATCTGATTGAGCATGGCACTGTTTATCAGATAAATCTTACAAACAGATTCGATTTTGATTTTTCCGGAGAAAGCCTTTCCTTGTTTTTTAATTTTTACAAAACTCAACTAGTTCCGTACGCATTTTACCTAAAAGTTGACGATCTCTTCATCATTTCGGGTTCTATGGAACTTTTTCTTGAAAAAGAAGGCAATCGTATCATTAGCAAACCAATTAAAGGAACATCTACAAAAAGAAAATTTCTTGAGCAAAACTTAAAGGACAAGGCAGAAAATCTTATGATAACTGATATGATGCGAAATGATATAGGAAGAATATCAAAAATAGGAAGCGTTAAAGTTCCAGAGCTTTTTAAAATCACAAAATATAAAACTCTTTATCAGATGCATTCTACAGTGGAGGGAGAGACTGATAAAAATTTAGTTGAAATACTGAAGGCAACTTTCCCTCCCGCATCTGTAACGGGTGCTCCAAAGATAAAAGCTGTTGAAATGATCGATATCCTCGAGCCACATCCAAGAAGTTATTATTGTGGTTGTGCCGGATTGATAAAAAATGAAACGGATTTTACTCTTTCTGTTCTAATACGTATCGCTGTAGGATTTGAATCTAATGTTTCATATTATGCGGGCTGTGGTATTGTTTGGGACTCTGTGCCGGAAAAGGAGCTTGAGGAGCTTTATTTAAAAGTAAAAGCTTTTTATTCCGATTTTTAATTTTTCCTATGCTATGGATTAATCCTTACTGTAAGAGGAAAGCGTAGATCATACAACATCATTTTAAGTAAAAAGGTCGCCGATATTCCCAGCGACCCTGAGTTAGAAAGAGTTTCATATCCTAGCTAATTTCAAGAGGTGTTCCCATCTTTTGTCAACCTCTCTCTGGATTTCGTCAACCAAGTGTTGATTTTCTGGTTTTAGAAGATGTGAAAATCTTCCTTGAGGTTTTAACCATTCGATGACAGGTTTCTTTTCCCTTGGTCTGTAGTTTATTTTATACTTTCCATTTTCAACTTCATAAAGAGGCCAAGCACAAGTTTCAACCGCAAGTTTTGCAATTTCAATTCCTTTCTCAGCGGGATATCTCCAACCCAAAGTGCAAGGTGTAAGTATGTTTATAAACTTTGGACCTTTTATCGACAGGGCTTTCTCAATTTTCATATTTAGGTCTTTCCAATTGTGAACCGATGCTTGTGCAACATAAGGGATTCCGTGCGCAACCATTATTTGAGTCAAATCTTTTGGAAACTGTTTTTTGCCAAATTCGACGGAGCCAACCGGAGTCGTTGAGGTTTGCGCGCCAAATGGAGTTGCGCTTGATCTTTGTATCCCTGTGTTCATATAGGCTTCATTGTTATAGCAAATGTAAAGCACATCATGACCTCTTTCGGCCATCCCAGACAATGCTTGAAATCCAATGTCATAACTTCCACCATCGCCACCAAATGCGATAAACTTTATATCATCGCTAACTTTCCCTTTTTTCTTCAAAACTTTATATGCTGATTCAACTCCGCTCATAACCGCAGCGACATTTTCAAATGCGACATGGATATAGGGAACATTCCAAGCTGTATGGGGGAAAATCGTTGAAACGACTTCCATACATCCTGTTGCAAATCCAACAACGCATGGGTAATTAACCGAAAGGGTTACTTGTCTTAATGCGACAGCTGATAAACAACCAGCGCAAGCTCTATGTCCCGCAGTGAATTTTACCTCTCTTTGGGATAATTCTTTTAAATTTGCCATTTTTGAATCTTAATTTTTGATTTTAAATCCTGCTTTTTGACCAGAATAATCTTCCTCACCTCGAACACCAATATAACGTGGAGAGTTTGGATGTTCGCCGGTGATTTTAATTTTTTCGAGCTCATAGTAAATTTTTTCTATATCCTTCGGGCTTATATCTCTTCCGCCAAGCCCATAAATATAGTTTACAACAGATAAACTTGAAAGTTTTGAACCTTGCAATGTTGCTTTTACATCAAGACAAACAGGACCGAAAGATGAACCAAAGGCAATTGCTCGATCCATCACACCGACCACAAGCGCATTCGAGAGAAATTCTTTTATCTCTTCTCTTGGGAAAGGTCTGTAAACTCTTATTTTTAATCCGCCAACCTTTAATCCTCTTAACCTCAGCCTATCTACCACATCTCTTATTGTCCCTGCTGTTGACCCAAGCGATATTAAAACAATTTCGGCGTCATCGATTTCATATGGCTCAATATATTCATACTTTCTTCCGCTGATTTTGAAATATTCCTCGTCGATTTCTTTTATTAGTTCATAAGCGTTTCCCATCGCTTCAGCTTGAGCTCTCTTATGCTCAAAGTAATAATCTTGCAGATCAAGTGCTCCAATTGTAACAGGATTTTTAACATCGAGAAGTTTATATCTCGGGTTATATTCACCTACGAAATTTTTAACAACATCATCATCGAGAACCTCAACTCTTTCCATTGTATGGCTTATGATAAATCCATCCATCGTCATCATAACTGGAAGAAGTACATCCGGATGTTCTGCAATTCTTATTGCAATGATCGTATTGTCGTAAGCTTCTTGTGCGTTTTCGGAAAAAATTTGAATCCATCCGGAATCCCTTGCTCCCATTGTATCGGAGTGATCGCCGTGGATATTTATCGGTGCGCTTAAAGCTCTATTTATCACGGGCATAACAATTGGCAATCTAAATCCAGCTGCGATATAAAGGATTTCCCACATTAAAGCAAGCCCTTGCGAACTTGTTGCTGTCATCGCCCTTGCACCTGCTGCGCTTGCCCCAACAGTTGCGCTTAAAGCGCTATGCTCTGATTCGACGAGAATCATCTCGGTATCAACAAGTCCATCTGCTACGAATTCCGTAAATTTGTGCATCAATTCGGTTTGAGGTGTAATTGGATACGCGGCGACGACATCGGGATTAATCTGTCTCATTGCTTCTGCAACTGCTTCATTTCCTGTTAAAGCCATTACCTTCATTTTTCCCTTTTCCTCCTAAAATTTTTTAATTATTGATATTCAACAACCATTGTTATAGCTTTACTTTTGTCAGGACATACTTCTGCACAAATTCCGCAACCTTTGCAATGCTCATAGTCGAAACCAACAAGTTTTCCATCCTGAACAATTATCGAATTATCTGGACAGTAAATCCAACAGATTAAACAGTCATTGCATTTCGCTTTGTCAAGAACGGGTTTAAATGTTCTCCATGAGCCAGTTTTATATTTTACTGCGTTTCCCGGCTCATCGATCACAGCTCCAACTGGAATTTCAAACCATTTCTTTAATTCGTTCATTCTCCCTTTACCTCCTCAAATGCTTTTTTTATCGCTTGAATGTTTCCTTCGACAACTTTTTGAGCAAACTTTTTGCTAAACTTTTTGGTAAGATTTTTCAAAAGTGTATCAAGGCCAAGAACCCCTGTAACTCTGATTAAAGCACCAAGCATAACTGTGTTTGGTATTGGTCTACCAATTGTATCGAGCGCTATCTTTGTTGCGTTTAAAGTATAAATTTTCCCTTTCTTCAACCCAAACTTTTCCCGCACCTGATGTGGACTTAGCTCGGTATTGATGATCACGATTCCATCTTCATGCATTCCTTCGGTTACATCGATCGCTTCGAGAAGTGTTGGATCAAGGACGACGACAACTTGTGGATTTTCAATCCCGCTGTGAATTCTTATCGGTTTATCGTCTATTCTGGTGAACCCTTTAACTGGCGCGCCCATTCTTTCTGGGCCATATTCAGGGAAACCTTGAGCAAATTTTCCTTCTTCAATTGCTGTTTCCGCAAAAAGCATCGCTGCTGTTTTTACTCCTTGACCACCTCGGCCATGCCATCTTATCTCGATCATTTATACACTTTTTGAATTTTTGTTTTTACTCATTAAGAAATATAAGTTAAAAATCGTGCCAAAAGTAAAACTATTGAAATTCAAAGAAATTTGTGAGTGAAAAAGTTTAAAATTGTCTCAAAAATTTGAAATGTGGCAAAAATGAAATGCTTATTTTTGAAGGGAACGCAAAAGCTCAAAATATTTTTTTATCAAGGTTTCGTAATCTTTATGATAATTTTCGCGAATTAATTTAAGGAGGTCTTGAAAGATTTTATCTTTTTCTTCTTGTAGTTCAAGTTCTGGCGGACTTTGCCTTGTGATGTTTTCTCCGGGTCTTGACTCACGTTGTTTCTCAAAGTCGCGCTCATGGATTGAGCGTTGCGCATCAAGAAGACGCGATAAGATTCTCTCCTGTTTTCTTATTGTCTCCTCACTAAGATTATTTGACTCAAGGTCGCTTACGATTTCTTTCATCTCTTCCGCGATTCTATTTAAATCCCCAAGTATTCTGCTTCTATTTCCCGAAAGTTCAGCTTCCCTCATAAGTTCTTGTAAAGATTTTCTGATAAGTTCTTGCTGAACAGCTAACCTTGCAAGTTCAGCCTGTTGTTCGAGTGAAAGTCTTTGCATCAGTTCCTGAGTCGCCTGATTAAGACCGAGTTGTTGCATAGCGATTTGATTTAACTGTTGAAGCAAAAATTGTAATCCTCCGCCCGCACCACCTTGCATCATTGCTTGCATAGCATTGCCAAGTTGAATTATAACCTTATTAAGTGAGCTCATTGCTTCGTTTTGGAATCTTGAAACGTTTGCATTATCCCTTGTGGAAAGCGACTCAAGCGATTTTTGCATATTCATAAAAGCGGAGCCAATTTCGCGCCCCATATCGGGGGTTATGGCGAATGTTTTTTGAGAAAGTTCTATCATGGCATTCGCTACGTAATTTAAACCAGAGATCAAATCCATTTGCTCGCGCGCAAGATCGCGAAGTTTTGAAGAACCTGAGGAAGAATTTTGAGTCTCGCGTTTTATCTCTTCTTGCTTGTTCGAAAGTTTAAGCAAGTCCTTTTGGATTTTCTGCATCTGAGTGATTATCTGACGTTGTTGGTTTTGCATCAGTTGTTGTTGAAGGGATTGCAATCCGCTCTGCATTTGCATCAATCCCTGCGCTATGTCAAACTGTATCTTCATAGCTTCCTTCAGATCCCCAGAAGTTATCCTCTCCCCAGCCTTTTCGAATTTTTCGCCGAAATTTTTCTCCTTCATCTCTTTCAAAATTTTCTCGAGCGAATCAATAGGCATCTCTTCTTTAAACTCCCTCATCCTTTGCTTTAGGGATTCAAGGTTTTCCTCTACTTGCCTTATGTCTTCCTTCAGCCCCCTTTGTTCCTGGCTTAGTTGTTTAAGGCTTGATTTATCCTCAGGGTTTGTTTGCGCTGTTCTTTTTCTTAAGTCCTCTTGTTTGTTTAAAATTTGCTCGGTTTGTTTTAAAATCTCGTTTAACTTTTGTTCAACCTGAATTCGTTTCAAAAGACTTAAGGTTCTCTCTATGCTTCGTCTGAAGTTTTCTTCCGAAAATTGAAACTTCTCAAGCGCTTGTCTTATTAATTCGGGATTTATATTTTGCATTGCTTGCTCAAGCCTTCTCATAAATTCCTGTAGTTCTGGCACATTGAGTTGGTTCAAGAGTTTTTGAAGTTCAAGATATTTCTCAAGCGTCTCCGGTGAAAGCAATCGGTTTTCGTCCATTTTTTGGACGAGTTCTTGCAGTTTTTGTGATGTCTGTTTGAGTTTATTGCTTAGTTCTTCGTATTGTTTTGCAATGTTTTGAAGTTTTTGCTCCCTTTGCCAATCGCTCTTCAAATTTCCTTTTTTGAAATCGCGCTTAATTTCATCCATCTCTTTTTTTAATTTCTTCGCCATCTCGAATACATCTTTTATATCCAGGTAAATTTCACTTTGAGCGCGCTCAACCTGAGCTAAGATTTCATGTAAAGATGGAAATCTTATTGAATAGATCTCAGTTCGGGATGATTTTGGACCGCTTACATTATCGTTGTCGAAAACTTCGAGATAGTAACTTACAACATCATCGGGCGCTAACTCAAGCTCAGATAGGTCCCAAAGATATGGAACTTCCTGCTCTTTCAAATTTTTATCGATAGGGATTTCGATATAACTAAATTCTTCGCGTGGCTTTATATATCTTGAAAAACTTAATCTATATGCAAGACGCAACTTTGTAAATCCAAGGTCATCGCTTATTCTCGCAAGGATTCCAACCTGCATTTCTCTTGTTAGGTCAACGTTTTTCTCAGGTCTTAATATCTGGACTTTGGGATAATCGTCTTGGATTAGATTGAGTTTATATTCAACGGGTTGGTCGTTTTTAAGTCCATCTTTGCTTAGAAGTTCGATATGATATGTCCCGCTTTTAACGAGTTTATATTGACCTTTTGCGGATGTTCCTGAAACGGAAAGATCAAACGATGAACTGTCGTCAAAAACAATCTTTGCTGAGTCAAGAGGTTTGCTTGATAAAATCTCAAACTTTGCGATCGTTCCAATTATTGCGGTTATATCCCCGGAATTATCATCAAGATATTGAGGCTCGAACTTTGTATAGGATGGATAGATGAGTTGAACTTTCAAAAGCTTTACGATAGGTCGATCGATGACATCGATTTTGAATTTCGGTGTTTTCAAATCTTTGAATTTCACAAAATAATTTATCGGGAACCTGACGTTGTAAAGTTCATACTCGAATTTATCTTTTCCTTTGATCTTTTTAATCTCGAAATTTTTTATGCCTGTTTGCGCTAGGTATAATTCAACTTCGTTTGGGATCAGAAGATTTGTTTTTTGTGGCGTCACTTGGATTTCTATTTTAACATTTGTTCCCTTGGCTATCGTTGTATCGCCGGGTTTGACTTTTATAGCAAAGTTCTCGGGCTTCAAAAATTTTTTATTGTAATTTAAAATTCGAACGAAGGAGCCTCTAAAATCGGGCATCAAAATTAGGCTCGAGATGAACAAGATAAGAGCGGAAAGTGAGAATAAAACTTTTTTATCGGAATTCGACTTGTCAATTTTGTCCCAATTGATTTTAAGAACATCTTCGCCAAGTTGAACGAAAGCTGATTCGAGCAACTCTTTTGAATAAAATGTTTTCTCTTTTGATCTTTGCTCATAAATTTGAAGCGCATCGATTAACTTATCGCCAACCTCTGGATATTTTATCCAGACAAGTCGTGCAAGTTCATAGTCGCTTTTTGATCCCATTAAACCAAGTAATTTTAAAAGCGAGGGCAGGATGTATAAGCCAAAACTTAAGGCAAATGTCAAGGCGATGAGATAGAAAATAATCTTTCGCGTTGGCGAGGTGAAGTAAAATTCCATTTCAAGAAGGCTGGACAAAGCAGAGATTAATATAACGCCTACAAGCCATCTTGAAAATTTTATCTTGAAATCCTCTAGATCTAATGCCTTCCTTAGCCTTTCAAGCTTTGATTTTATTTGTAAATAAATTTCATTCATCGCAGGAAGGATTTAATTTGTCAAAGCCCAGACGACTATGTTCGTTCCAAATCTCAGTGCTTCTTGTCTTTTTTCTTCGGGATCTTTGTGGACTTCTGGGTCAGCCCATCCATCGCTTGGATTTGATTCGTAAGTGTAAAAAACGACAAGTCGACCGTTGTGAAAAATTCCAAATGCTTGTGGGGGTTTACGATCGTGTTCGTGAGTTTTTGGGACGCCATTTGGGAAACTGAAATAGCAATGGGAAAGCCCATAAGAAAATGGCAATTCAACAAGTTCTTTGTCTGGGAAAACTTTCTTTATCTCGCGTCTAAAAGATTTGTCCATTCCATAATCGTCATCTGCATAGAGGAAACCACCGTTTTCAAGATATGTCCTTAATCGTTTGGCTTCGTCTTCGTTGAAGTTTATATTCCCGTGCCCTGTCACAAAGAGAAACGGATAAGAGAAGATATTATCGCTGGCTATATCGATAAATTCATAAACCGGGATTACATCGATATTTGTGTTCTCTTTTATAAACTTTAGCAAATTAACCTCCGCCGATGGATCATTATACCAGTCACCACCACCGCGATATTTAAGTCTACCGATTTTAAAAGCGCTTTTTAATTGATAAGCCTCTTGCGCACTCGAATAATTGGCGATATTGACAAATGTGAGGAAAAACGCTATGAGGAAAATTGCCGTGATTTGTATAAGTCTATTTTTCATCTCCTAAGGATTTCGGGTTTTAACTTTCTTCATTAGAAATTTAGGAAAGTTCGGGGCAATAGTCAAGTTTAATTGTTTTTCCCACTTGCTTTTTTTAACTTTTCAATAAAATGCGATAAGGCGGATTTTTTAAAAATAAAATTTTTGAGAAGATATGGCGCCAGAGGTTTATATTGAAAATCTATCAGAGTATGTTGGGAAGAGGGTTAAAATTTATGGTTGGGTTTACAATAAAAGATCAAGTGGGAAAATTCGATTCATTCTTGTTCGCGATGGGACGGGAATTTTGCAATGTGTGATGGCAAAAGGAGAAACTCCGGAAGAAGTTTTTGATAAGTACGATCTTTTGACACAGGAGACATCTTTGATTGTGAGCGGAATTGTAAGCGAAGATAAAAGAGCGCCTGGTGGTTACGAGCTTCATATAAATGATATCAAAATAATTCACATTGCCCAAGACTATCCGATAACGCCGAAGGAACACGGGATCGATTTTCTAATGGATCATCGTCATCTTTGGCTTCGTTCGAGAAGACCGCATGCGATTTTGAAAATAAGACATCGTCTTGTTAAGGCGATACGTGATTTCTTTGATTCAAAAGGTTTTGTTTTGATCGATGCACCCATTTTAACACCGGCAGCTTGTGAAGGCACGACGACGCTTTTTGAAACCGATTATTTTGATCTTGGGAAAGCTTATCTTTCTCAATCTGGGCAATTGTATGTCGAAGCGGCAGCGATGGCTTTTGGAAAAGTTTATTGTTTTGGACCAACTTTCAGAGCCGAAAAATCAAAAACGAGAAGGCATTTAACGGAGTTCTGGATGGTTGAACCTGAGGTTGCATTTTACGAGCTTGAAGATATAGTGAACCTTGCGGAAGAGTTTGTTGAGTATATCATCGGAAGAGTTCTTGAAACAAGTGAAAAAGAATTTGAAATTTTAGAGCGAAACACTGAACCGCTCGAAAAAATAAGGCGACCTTTCCCGAGAATTTCTTACAATGAAGCGGTTGAGATCTTGAAAAATAACGGTGTGGATTTCCAATGGGGGAATGATTTTGGAAATACCGATGAAACTATAATTTCACAGGGGTTTGAAAAACCTGTAATTGTTCATCACTATCCGTCGGCTGTGAAAGCATTCTATATGAAACGTGACCCCAACGATGAAACTTATGCGCTTGCTTTTGATATGCTTGCCCCAGAAGGTTATGGAGAGATAATAGGTGGGAGCCAAAGGGAAGATGATTATGATACTTTGCTTAAGAGAATCAAAGAGTATAATCTCCCCGTTGAGGCATTTGATTGGTATCTTGAGCTAAGGAAATATGGAAGTGTTCCACACTCTGGATTTGGACTTGGCGTTGAAAGAACGCTTGCTTGGATATGTGGGCTTGACCATGTGAGGGAGACGATTCCGTTCCCAAGGATGATTTATAGGATAAAACCATAGGGAGATCCGCAATGTTAACAGTTGAAAATTTAAAAAAGACATTTTCAAATATCACTGCGGTTGATGGGGTTTCGTTTGAAGTGAAATGTGGCGAAATTTTCGGACTTCTTGGCCCCAATGGAGCTGGAAAAACCACAACGATAAGGATGATACTTGATATAATCAAACCTGATTCGGGAGTTATAAAATTCGACGGCAAGGAAATCGATGAGGAAATCAAAGGTAAAATTGGTTATCTACCTGAGGAGCGTGGACTTTATAGAAAAACGCGTGTTCTTGAAACAATTCTCTATTTTGCTGAATTAAAGGGTATCGATAGGAAAGTCGCGCTTGAACGAGCAAAGCATTGGCTTGAAAGGTTTGAGCTTATCAATAGAGCCAAAAACAAAATCGAGGAACTCTCAAAAGGAAATCAACAAAAAGTGCAGATAATAATATCAATCCTTCATGATCCTGAGCTTATCATACTTGATGAGCCATTTTCTGGGCTTGACCCGGTGAATCAAGAATTATTGAAGGAGATCTTGCTTGATTTGAAAAGGGAAAACAAGGCGATAGTTTTCTCAACCCATCAAATGGATCAGGTCGAAAAGCTTTGCGATAGCATATGCCTTATCAACAAAGGTAAGCCCGTGCTTTCTGGTTTGCTAATGGATGTGAAAAAAATGTTTGGGAGAAATACAATTCATATCGAGTTTGACGGGGATAGTGAGTCGCTTAAAAATTTGAAATACATTAAAGCAGTTGATGTCTACCCAAACTACGCTGAGATAACGGTAGAAGGAAATGTCGAACCAACTGAAGTTTTAAAGCAAATAATCGATCGTGTAGATTTAAAAAAGTTTGAGATAAAAGAACCGTCCCTTCATTCGATTTTCATCGATGTCGTAAGCAAGGAGTCTTAAAGGGGCAGGGGGTGGTTGTTTTGAAAAAATTTTTTGTTTTGGTAAATTTTAAAAGTAGTTTATGGTTAAAAAGCAAAATTAAAATCAATCGAAGAGGTGAAGACTTATGAACAACACTTTGAAAACGGTCTTTTTGATGACATTGATGATGGTTCTTTTGCTTGCAGTTGGAAGTGCTATAGGTGGGAAATCAGGACTCGTTATAGCGTTTGTGTTTTCCCTTTTGATGAATTTCTTCGCGTATTGGTTCTCAGATAAAATCGTCCTTGCAATGTATGGAGCTAAGAAAGTTTCAGAAGCTGAGGCTCCGAAGTTGTATTCAATGGTAAGACGTCTTTCAACCCGTGTGGGACTTCCGATGCCAAAGGTTTATATTATTCCGAGCATGACACCAAATGCGTTCGCAACCGGAAGAAATCCACAAAATGCAGCTGTTGCAGTTACTGAGGGAATTTTGAGAATTCTTAATGAGGATGAACTTGAAGGTGTTCTTGGGCATGAACTTGCTCATGTTAAACATAGAGATATTTTAACCGCCACGATAGTTGCAACTATGGCTGGAGCTATAACATTTCTTGCGCGCATGGCTCAATGGTCGCTTTTCTTTTTCGGTGGGGGCAGGGATAGAGAAAATAACATGAGCTGGATTGCTGAACTTGTTTTAATTATAGTTGCGCCGATAGCTGCTGTTTTGATTCAGCTTGCTATCTCAAGAGCAAGGGAATTCGCAGCTGATGAAGGAGGAGCAAAAATTTCTGGTAAACCGCTCGCGCTTGCAAATGCCCTGAAAAAACTTGAGCGCGGTGTTGAAACGATCCCAATGGAAGCAGGACCAGAAACAGCCCATTTATTTATAGTTAATCCACTGCGCGGTGAAGGGATACTTAAACTTTTTTCAACGCATCCACCTATAAGCGAAAGGGTTAAAAGGCTTGAAAAGCTTGCAAGGGAAATGGGAGTTTATTATTGAAATCAAAGAAGGAAATATAATGTCATATAAAGAGCCAGCACCTATTCCGGATAGGGAGAATCCTTTCGAATCAATGATGAAAAGATTTGATAAAGCGGCGGAAATTCTTCAACTTGAACCCGGCGTTTATGAATTTTTGAAAACCCCAGCTCTCCAAGTTATCGTTTCAATTCCAATTCAAATGGACGATGGGAGGATCCAAGTTTTTGAAGGTTATCGCGTGATACATAATTATGCCCTCGGACCTGCAAAGGGTGGAATTAGATTTGCTCCGGATGTAACACTTGACGAAGTCAAAGCTCTTGCTGCATGGATGACTTGGAAATGCGCGGTGATGGATATCCCATTCGGTGGAGCAAAGGGCGCTGTAAAGTGTGATCCAAGAAAATTGACAAAAATTGAACTTGAAAAGATAACAAGAAGATACACAGCAAATCTTCTTGATATAATTGGACCCGATAAAGATATTCCAGCACCCGATCTGAATACAGATGAGCAGATAATGGCTTGGATTATGGATACATATAGCATGCATGTAAGAAGAACTGAACGCGCTGTTGTAACTGGAAAACCATTGATACTTGGTGGTTCACCTGGAAGACGCGAAGCCACAGGTCGTGGAGTGATGATTGTAACGCTTGAAGCAATGAAAAAGCTGAAACTTAATCCCAAGAAATCAACCGTTGTCGTTCAAGGATTTGGAAATGTTGGCTCAGTTTCGGCAAAACTTTTGTTTGAGAGAGGTCTCAAGATAACTGCCATAAGCGATATAACGGGTGGTTATTATAACAAGAAAGGAATTGATATAGAAAAAGCGATAAAGTATGTTCAAAATAATCCCGACCGAACGCTCGAGGGTTTTGATGGCGGTGAGAAAATCGCAAATGAAGAACTTCTCGAACTTGAATGTGATGTTTTTATTCCTGCTGCTCGTGAAGATCAGATAACAAAACAGAACGCTCCTAGAATTAGGGCCAAGTTGATCGTTGAAGGTGCAAATGGTCCAACGACCGCAGGCGCAGACCCAATACTTGAAGAGAAAGGAATTCTTGTTACGCCTGATATAGTTGCCAACGCAGGTGGAGTGACTGTGTCGTATTTTGAATGGGTGCAAGATAGAATGGGCTACTATTGGACAGTTGATATGGTCAACGAAAGACTTGAACAGATGATGGTATCTGCTTTTGAAAATGTTTATAACACAGCGAAGGAGTATAAAATATCACTTCGACTCGCTGCATATATAATTGCGGTTAATAAAGTTACTAAAACCTTGAAGATTCGCGGAATTTATGGTTAGTTCCCTTTGCAAATTATTTTGCCTTTGTTTTTTATCTTTTAATTTTTTGTTCTCTCAAAATCTGACAAATTTCGAAATTGTCGACAGCCTGATAAATTCAATCGTTGATGAGATTTCGTCGTATGTTAACTCCGAAAAGATAAAAGTTCAATCAAATTTACAAGATAAACTCATTGAAAATAGAATCTTAAATTCGCTTCTTAAAAGATTTGTGGTTTTCCTTGACGACGATGTCGATGATATTGTCAGGCTTGATGCGTTTCAAAGCAAGATTTATTATATTGGTGAGCCGAGAGGATTTTTAAAAAGGTCAAGATTCAGAAGGGGAGTTGAAATAAATCTTTATTGTTCTATAATCAAAGGTGGAAGGCTCGTTTGGAGCGATAGCCTTCGAAGGAAGTTTTCAGATTATATTAATCCCGATGAAATTGAAAAAGTTGAAGATAAAGATTTTAAATTTACTCGTGGCGAATTTGTCGAAAGCAGTTTGAGTTTGAGGAGAATTTTAGAGGGTTTTCTCGTTGCATCGTCGATTGGTATTGCAATTTATCTTCTTTTTGTTTTGCGAAAATAAATCTAAAGGTGCGGAAGTTATGACGCCAAAATTAAAATGTGTTTTATTATTAATTTTCCCGCTTGTTTTCTCTCTTTCAGGGTGTTCATCCTCAAAGGAGCTTTCAAATTTATCCGCGGAGGATAGGTTTGAGATTGGGAAAGAAAGGTTTGACAAGAAAAAATATCTTGATGCGATCGAGGACTTTAAATATATTTTGCTTCAATATCCTGGAAGCGCTGTCGCCGACGATGCTCAATTTTACCTTGCGGAATCATATTACAACCGGGGTGAATACTTGCTTGCTTCTTCTGAATATGAAAACTTGATTCAAAATTATCCGTCAAGCGAACATGTTTCGATGGCAAGATACAAAATTGGGCTTTGTTATTACAACCTTTCCCCGAAATCCCAACTCGATCAAACTTACACTTATAAAGCTATCGACGCACTGCAGGGATTTATCGAGTATCACCCAACGAGCGATTTGGTCTCCGACGCTGAAAAGAAAATTCATGAATTGATAAACAAACTCGCAAAGGAGGATTATGAGACGGGTTTGTTTTATATGAGACGAGAATTTTACAAGGCGGCGATGATATATTTTGATTCGGTAATTGAACGTTACCCTGATTCAGATTATCTTGAACTGGCTTATGCTGGGAAAATTGAATGCCTTTTAAAAAGAGGGGATTATAACGAGGTTGTGAAAATTGCGGAAGAGTTTGAAAGGAAGTTTCCTTCAAGCGAGTTGTCTGAGAAGGTTAAGAGGATAAAAAAAGAAGCCCAGGCGCATGTCAGAAAAGAATTACAAACAAGCAGATAAAATAGATGGGGCAAGGTACGTCAGGGATTCACAAGTCGAGATGACCGAACTTATCCTCCCAAGCGATGCAAATCCATTGGGATTTTTGCTTGGGGGTAGATTGATGCATTGGATCGATATATGTGCTGCTATGTCAGCTATGAAACACTCGGGCAAAATAGTTGTCACCGCAAGCGTTGACGAGTTAAATTTTCTTTGCCCGATAAAAATTGGCGAAGTCGTAATCTTAAAGGCTTCGGTAAATCGCGTCTTTAGAACTTCGATGGAGGTTGGAGTAAAAGTTTTCGCAGTGAATCCTTTAACCGGTGAAATTCGCCATGCTAACTCTGCTTATCTTACATTTGTTGCAATTGACGAAAACGGAAAACCCGTTCCAGTTCCACCGATAATTCCAGAAACGGATGACGAAAAGAGAAGATACGAAGAGGCTTTATTCAGACGACAACAAAGGTTGAAGCATAAAGAAGAGTTAAAAAATGCGCGCAAACAGGGAACAGGTAATCCATAGGGCTTTTTTCTTTCTGCTTGCTTTCTATATCGAATTTTTATCTGCACAAGATAGATTCTTTCCACCCTTTCTGGTGAAAGAGTTCAATCTTCCAAAAGGCTCTGTAAAGCTTACAGTAGGCGATTTTAACGAGGATGGATTTCCAGATATAGCTGTTGCATCGCAAAAAGCTATAACCCTTCTCAAAAATGAACAAAATTTTGATTTTAACTTTTACTTTTCAACGCCCGCAAAAGAAACCCCATCAGATCTTAAAATCTGTGATATTGACAATGACAAGGAAGCGGAGATAATTTCGATTTATAAATCGACATCAGTAATTGAAATTTTTAAAAGTGATACAATTGGCTTTAAAAAGTTTATATCATTTGAAACCGGCATCTATCCTGAAATGCTCATCTGCTCTGATATAGATTTAAATGGATTGAAAGATATTGTGACTGCCGGGAAGTTAATGTTTGGTGTAATGGTTAATTATCAAAATTATTTGAACAAATTTTCATTACCAGTTAATTTCTTCCCCAAGACCCCGATAAAGAAAGCTCAAATTATTGATTTAAACTATGATAATGTCCCAGACCTTGCTGGGATCGATTGGCTTAATAATGCGCTGTTAATTTCCTATGGTAGAGGGGATGGCAAATTTGGACGAGCTTATACTTATGGGCTTCCAGAAGAGCCAACTGATTTTTTCGTGGTCGATTTAAATACCGACGGTTTCTTTGATTATGTAATTGCTTTCTATTATCTTGATGAGGTTCAATTTTTTTACACAACTCAAGCGGGGGTAACTCCGCGGTTTAAGTTTAAAGTGCCAAAACCAACAAATGTTTATGTCGGCGATATAAATGGTGATGGCTTAAAAGATGTCATCGTAAGCAACGATAAAGAGCTTTTTATTTTTTTGAACACTCGGACGGGGTTTGAGCAGTATGATTTCGCAGGTGGAAGTATAGCTCAAATTGAATGTGCTGATTTTAAAGGGGATAGAAAAGATGAAATTATTATCATCGATACAGTTGAGAATAAGTTGAGGCTCTTTTATTACGGGGATAAATTTGATGTTTCGGAAAATTTTTCAATCGCCATTGGGTTTAACCTATCCGATTTCTCGATTGCCGACTTCGATAGGGATGATTATATTGATTTTGTTTTTGTCGGCCGGGGGGATTCCAGCTTTTTGTCGATTTATTCTGGGAGCGAAAAATTTTCTTTGTTTTCAAATCAAACCGGTAGAGCATTTACTGATGTCAGGGTTTTGTCCGGGTCGGATTTTAATTATCTTTTTTGTACAAATTGTGAAACCGGTGATGTTTCCCTCTTTCGTTTCAAAGGTCGAGAAAGGGCAAGGGAGATTTTTAAATACAACTTTGACAAGCCTAAACCTGTCTTTATTGGTTTAGGTCAAGACAGGACAATTTTTCTATTTCTTTCGGTATCGGATTCAAATCTTTTGATAATTAAACCAAATGTCGAGTCAAGTTTTAATGAGTTCACTATAAAAGAATTGGACAGCGTAAAAGTCGTTGCCTCAACAGTTGGTGACTTTAATGGCGATGGTTATTTGGATGTTGTGGCCGTAACTAAAGATACAGGCGGAGTTAAATTTAACACTTTTTTAAGAACCGAGCAAAGCGGGGAGTATAAAAGAGGTTTTTCGGTTAATTTGAACAGGTTGATAAATTCGGCGTTTTTATTTGTAGGCGATCTAACAGGCGATGACTTTGCGGATATAATTGCGTATTATGATTATTCGACCGAAAGAATCTCGGAAAGGGAAATAAATCTTTTTGTAAATGAGGGAACGGGGAAATTTAGAAGAAGGAGAATTGACACACATATTTATTTGGCAAATCAAAAACTTTTAAAAATCGCTGACCTCACGGGAGATGGGAAAAAGGATTTCATAGTTTTTGATAAATCGAAAGGCAAATTTTATCTTTATATAAACAATGAAGATTCTTTTGAAAAAAGAGAAATTGGAAGTTTCAAAAACATAAATTGTCTTGGAGTCGCAGATATCAATAGGGATGGAGCACTCGATCTTATGTTTTTAAACGAAGCAACTGGAACAATTAATTTTTTGATCAACAAAGGCAGTGAATTTAAATGAAATTTTTCGCCTTTTTGATTTTATTTTTCGGATTTGCGTTTTCACAAGATAAAAAGATTGAGCAGATTTATTATACCCTTTGTGATAGAGCCGGGATAGAGATTGAGAAGCCGGTTGATTTTAAACCATTTGACACTGGTAAATGCGGATTTAGGCTTTATGTTGAAGCGTTTAAAAACTGGGATAAATTTGACGAGATTCAAAAGGCAAACATTAAAAAATCTCTTGAAAGACCCTCGCTTCAAACCAGCATTGTAACTCCAAATGGAAAGTTTAGAATTCATTTTGATACAACTGGGATTAATGAGCCTTTTTTGATTGATGAATTTGGTAACAAAATCCCCGATTCATGGAGAATGTATATTGATTCGGTAGTAAAATATATCGATTCAGTTTATCAAGTTGAGGTGATGTTTCTGGGTTTTGAGTTCAATTTTAACGATGATACGCTTGGCGGAGGGAGCGAATATGATATTTACATTCAAAATTTGCCCGCAGGTTTATATGGGGTGACTGTTTTTGATTATTCAAGTCCTTTGCCTCGCGGTGGGAAAGCGCAAAGATATTTAAGTTATATGCGAGTTGACAATTCTTATTCAGAAAGTTCATATTATACGCGTGGAATGGATGCGCTCAAAGTAACACTTGCGCATGAATTTGGACATGCAATACAACTTTTATCTTATGGTTTATGGGGAAATGATTTGTGGTTTTACGAGATGACATCAACATGGCTTGAGGAAGCTGTATTTGATGGGGTTAACGATTATTATGCTTATCTGCCAAGGTTTTTCAAGTTTACAAATACTCCAATTTATTTTCACGACGGCTATGACCTTGCAATTTTGGGGATATTTTTACAGCAAAGGTTCAGTCATAGGATAATTGTGAGAACTTGGGAGAATGTGAGAGATTACACACCACTTCCCGCGCTTGAACTTGCTTTAAACAGTTTTAACAGCGGTTTAAAACGTGAATTTGTTGAATTTTCACTATGGAATTACTACACAAGAAGCAGAGCAAGAAATGGATATTATAAGGAAGCGGAGAATTATCCCGAGGTCAGATTTGAAACACAACCCATATTTATAACTTCAAACGAAGCGTTCGTTGAAAATTCTGCAGGTCCGCTTTCAACGCAGTATTATATGTTCGTCTGGAAAAATGACACTGTGGTTGCAATAATTTCAAATGTTAACCTTAGCGAGGCTTTTAATCGTTCTGAGGATGAATTTAACTTTCAATATCACATAACTGTTAACGCTCCGAGCGGAGATTATATATCTATTGGGAATGGATTGAAGGCAAAATTAAGGGTCAACGATTTTGACAACTGGGGAAATTTAAATATCTTGAGTTTGAGTGTTGTTTTTGCAGAAAACGACAATGTTTATCCGAATCCATTTTATGCTGATGGAGTTGAAAAAATTTTAATTCCTATCGGAAATTGGAACGATGAAGTTGAATTGAAGATTTTCACCGCTAGTCTTGATCTCGTTTATTCAGATAGAGTTAAACCCGAATTTAATTTTGGAAATTATTTTGTTAGTTGGAATGGAAGAAACAGCACCGGTGATCTTGTTAAAACTGGAGTTTATATTTACCTAATTTCGTACGGCGAAAAGGAAAAACTTGGAAAGTTTGTTTTGTTCAGAAAATAAATTTTTAGTGAGATGGAATTTAGCGTAATTTTAAAAAATGTGAGAAGAAATTTTGGTCCGCTCCTTGTTTTTGATTCTATAAGTTTTGAGCTTGGCATCGGGGATTCACTTGCGATAACTGGCAAAAACGGTTCTGGAAAATCAACTCTTGTTAAGATAATAGCTGGACTTTTAAGTCAAACTTCAGGTGAAGTAATTTATCAGTTAGATGGCAAAAGGATAGATAAACTTGATTGGTTTAAATATGTTGGTTTCGTTGCGCCTTATCTTCAAATTTATGATGAGTTTACCGGTTATGAAAACCTTGAAATACTTGCAAAGTTGCGCTGGATGAGAAATTACAAGGCCAGAGTTTACGACATTTTAAATCGAGTTAATTTGTTTTCCCGTAAAGATGATCTTGTCCGCGGGTATTCTTCCGGGATGAAGCAACGTCTTAAATATGCGCTCGCTCTTTTGCATGAGCCACCTTTGTTAATTTTAGATGAGCCTACATCAAATCTCGATCCAGAAGGTGTCGAGATGGTTTGGGCGATCGCAGAGGAGCAAAAGAGAAAAAGAATTTTGATCATCGCCACAAATGAACCTGGAGAGCTTAAGATGTGCGAGAGGGTTATAAACCTTGACGAATTAAAATTAAAGATGAAGGAGCAAATTGCTAAATAGCATTTTGGCGATATTTTTAAAGGATTTGAAGTCCGAGCTCAGGACAAGGTATGCGATAAACGCACTGATTATGTTTGTGGTTGTTACGATTTCGATGCTTTTGTTTTCAACCGCTGGGGAAGTTATAAGCGAAACTTTGTTGTCAGGCTTGTTGTGGGTTGTGATATTTTTTTCCGCTATGTCTGGGCTTTCGAGAGCCTTTGTAAGCGAGGAAGATAGAGGAACGGTTTTACTTCTTCAACTTTCTACAAGACCAAGTGTAGTTTATTTTGGGAAATTGCTTTTTAATTTTATTCTGATCCTTGGTTTGAACTTCTTCATCGTTGTCGCTTACCTTCTGACGATGGAAAATTTTAAAGTTAAAAGTTTTGATGTCTTCTTGCTTTGTTTAATTCTCGGTGGGCTTGGGCTTGCTTCTGCTTCGACGATAATAGCTGCGATAATAGCGAAGGCGAATACAAAAGGGACGCTTTATCCAGTTCTTTCTTTTCCTGTGCTTTTACCGCTTTTGATGACAGCGATAAATATGACCCAACTTTCGATTGAAGGAGCAACGCTTGGAGAAACTGTTGGGCATTTGAGAATTTTAGTTTCTTATTCTATGGTCGTCATCATCGCGTCTTATCTTCTTTTCGATTACATATGGAAGGAATAATGATTGTGGCATGTTTGTTTATTATGAGAGAAATGTGTCGAAAATTTGGACATAAAATGTCGTTTTTAAGAAAAATTTTGAAGTAATTGAATAAAATTTTTAATTTTTCTTCGTGGCATAAAAGTTGAGTTAATCATGATAACAAAACAAAATAGCAAAAGTCAATGCTTTTAAAAATTCTGCTCGGCTTATATATCGCGGTGATAACGGTGTCAGCATTTATAATACCAATCGGTTTCATCCCCGGTCTTGGTGAAAGGGCAAGGATAATTTTTCTTCATGTGCCTTCCGCATGGTTAAGCGTTATAGCATTTTTTGTGTCCATGCTTTATGGGATAAGATATCTTCGTTCGAGAGATATTTATGACGATGTCAAATCCGCATCATCTGCAGAAATTGGATTTTTATTTTGTTTTATTACAACTGTCACTGGAGCAATATGGGCGAAGTTTAATTGGGGTTCGCTTTGGAATTGGGATCCGAGAGAGACTTCAATTTTTGTTCTTCTTTTAATCTATGGTGCATATTTTGTTTTGAGGTCTGCTATCGAGGTTGAAGAGAGAAGAGGGACGCTTTCCGCGGTTTACTCGATAATTGCGTTTGTCACAGTTCCTTTCTTTATATTTATAATGCCAAGGATGATGCCCGGACTTCACCCTGGTTCAAAGGGTGATCCTGAAGGCGCTGGTCCAGTTGTCACATTTAAAATGGATCCGAATATGCGAATCTTGTTCTTTGCATCTTTGATTGGTTTTACGCTTGTTTATCTGTGGATGTTCAAACTGCGTTCGAAGTCGGAGATTTTGAAAATAAAAATTGAAAACAAAATTTATCAGGAGGGCTAAATTGGGCTTGTATGAATTTTTTGAGAAAAACTCGATATATCTCGTTTTGATAATCGCTTTAATTGTATGGCTTTTCGTTTTCGGTTATCTTTTAAGGGTTGATATAAAGTTAAAAAGAATTGAGGACAAGCTTACAAAGTTAGAAAACAAAGGAAGTGAAAAGAGATGAAACTAAAAATAATAATTGGCTCGCTTTTAATCGCTGGTTTCATAATTTTCGGTGCATATTCGTTTATCGAAAGCAATGTTAAATATGCGACTATAGAGGAAGCGAAAAAGACCACGAAAAAAGTTCAAATTGTCGGCGAATGGGTTAAAGATAAGGAAAGTTATTACGATGGGAAAACGAATAGATTTGTTTTTTATTTAAAAGATGATAATGGTGATATAGTTAAAGTTGTTCATCACGGAGCTAAACCGAATAATTTTGAAATAGCATCTCATGTTGTTGTTAAGGGTCGTTATGTTGATGGGATTTTTGAGTCTCAGGAGATATTGACCAAGTGCCCATCTAAGTATCAATCAGCTGATGCATTGAAACAATATCAAAATTAAATTTTGGTGATTAAAATGCTAGGTAGGATTTTAATATACATAGCTTTTTCCACTACTCTTTTTGCGTCGATTTTGTATTACCTTAGTTTTAGAGAAAGGCGAAATCTTATAAGCAAAGCAAGGATAAGTTATCGCATCTCAGCGATTAGCGTTGTTTTGGCTTCCGTACTTTTATTGTATTTGATTTTGACGCATCAATTTCAATATACATATGTATGGAGCTATAGTTCGACCGATTTATCAACCCCGCTTCTTATTTCAACTTTTTATGCTGGACAGGAAGGGAGTCTTATGCTTTGGACTTTTTATACAGCAATACTTGGGTTATTTTTGATGCGATATTCACGTAGAAATGGATACGAACCTGAAATAATGAGCATTTATTCTCTTGTTAAGGTTTTCTTCCTTTTGATTTTGATTGTGAAGAGTCCATTTGAATACATATGGGAGACGTGGCCGGGGCAGGTTTATGAGGGTTTTGTTCCTCTTGAGGGGCGTGGATTAAACCCACTGCTTCAAAATTTCTGGATGGTAATTCATCCGCCGATAATTTTTATTGGATTTGCTGCAATGGCGATACCTTATGCACATGCGATAGCTGCGCTTTTGAGACGAGAGTATTTGACTTGGGTTAAACCTGCGATGCCATGGACAATTTTTGCAGCTTTAACGCTTGGCGCTGGGCTTGCGATAGGTGGTTTTTGGGCATATGAAACACTTGGATGGGGTGGCTTTTGGGGCTGGGACCCGGTGGAGAATTCCTCCCTAATCCCATGGCTTATAGCGGTTGGAACAATTCATACAATGCTTGTACAAAGAAGGGCTGGCGCATTTGTAAGATGGAATCTTGCTATGTCGATACTTGCTTTTGTTCTCGTTCTTTATAGCACCTTCCTTACAAGAAGCGGAGTTCTTGGCGATACATCTGTTCATTCGTTCGTTGACCCGGGAATGTGGGTTTATTCTTTGTTGATCTCTCTGATAGTGATATTTACTGGAATTGGGTTTGGTCTTTTATTTGCAAGGAGAAAGGAGATACCGAAGGTTAAAGTTGAATCTGACCTTTTGTCAAGGGAATATAACCTTTTCATCGCGTCTGTTTTACTTATTTTGATCGCTGGATTTGTGATAGCTGGGACATCCTCTCCTATTATAACCAAGATATTTCAGGGCAAAGCGAGTGCCGTGGATATATCATATTATAATAAAACAACCCTTCCACTTGGAATAATAATGGCTTTGCTTATTGGGCTTGCGCAGGTCCTATGGTGGAGAAAGACGAAGCCAGAAGTGCTTATAAAAACTTTGATGTTTCCAACCGCAGCTTCAACGATCTTTACATCGATTTTGATTTTCGTTGGCGTAAGGGACATATTAATGGCGCTTTTTGCTTTGACCTCATCCTTTGCCTTTTTTGTTAACTTGAGAATTGCTTATAAAATTGCTCGAGGAAATCCCAAATTTATAGGCGCATCTTTAACTCATATTGGAGTTGGGTTATTTTTCCTTGGAGTTATAGCATCGACGAAATACGATAAAACTCAAGTCGTTTCCTTGCCGAAGGATCAGCCAGTTAGTGTTTTTGGATATAAACTTACTTACATTGGGAATCAGAAGATTGACAAGGAAAGGGTTGCGTATAATGTCAGGGTTGAAAAAGGCGGAGATTCATTTATTGCGCCATTACAGATGTATTTCAGTGAGTACAATCAAGGGGTGATGAGACATCCCTATATTTTCAGCTTGTTGAATTACGATATTTTTAGCAATCCAAAGTTACCAGCGTTTTTAATTAAAAATATGCTTACGAACGATCTGTATCTCTCCCCGATGAGTTTAGAGAAAAGCAGTGATTTTAATCCGCATGCAACTGGTGATTTGGTTATATTGAACAAGGATCAAGAAAAGAAAATTGGGGATTATGTGCTTAAGTTTATCCGTTTCGATATGACCTCGGAAGATATGGCGAAGATGATGAGTGGGGAAGATTTTGCGATTGGTGCGGTCATCGAAGTTACATACAAAGGGAAGAAACAACAGATCATCCCGAAGATCTACTATCAGAACAATGTGCCAATGCCCGAGCCTGTTAAAATTGGCGATAAACAGTTAACATTTGTTAACTTGAATGTTGAATTAGGTCAAATAGCTGTTAGTTTTAAGGCGATTGATGGCAATTTACAGGTTCAAGACGAACCCGTTGAAGTTCTTGTAATAGAGGCAAGCGTAAAACCGTTTATAAATCTTGTTTGGTTTGGTGTTATCGTTATCCTTGCTGGCTTTATTGTTTCGATGATAAGAAGAATATCAGAAGCGAATAAGTAATTTGATGGGTGGAGAAAATTGTTTTGTAAAGGCGTGCGTTTGCACGCCTTTTTTGTTTTGAATTTATTTTTGCCTACCTTTATTTTGTGTTAAAAATTTCAAAATTTTTTAGGAGAACAAATCATGACTAAACAAGCATTTACCTTCCTAATTTTCATCCTTTCTATTTTCAACATTTTAAATTCCCAAGTTCCTGTAATCGGAAATGAATTTGTGATCGAATCTGGGGTTGATTCTGTATTTGCGGTTGGAGGGGCTTATAGCCCGGGAAAGTATCTTGTCATTATGAGAAGAGAGATGGCAACAGATGGAGCAGAGATAATCGGTCAATTTTTATCGAAAGATGATAATTCTTTGATTGGGGATCCGATTGTAATTGGAGAAACAAAATTTATGTATGAAAATTTTGACGAAGGAATTCCGCAAGTTTCTTTTGATGGCGATCGCTTTCTCATCGTGTGGACTGATGCTGAAAACGGTGGGGTCAAATATCGTTTCATTGATGCGCAAACACTTGCGCTAAGCAATTTGTATTCCGATGCAACTTTGCCCGCTTATCTAACCGGTGTGTCAACATTACATTTTAATTCATCGCTTAATAAGTATTTCCTTGCTTTTATGATCAAATCAACGGGAGGCTATTATCCGGTTGGCATATTTATAAGACCTGATGGAACTATGGAAAGTTCATTTCAAATTTCAAATGTTCCTGGGCGCCGGGAAATTTCGCTTGCGTATGGAAACTCTAAATACCTTGTCTGCTTTATCAAAGAAACTGGTGGAGATTATGACAATGAAGTTTGGGGTCAGATAATTAATGAAAATGGTTCGCCAGCTGGGTCGAGTTTTTTAATCGATGGAAGTCCCGAGCCAAGCGACGATCCTATTTTTGCGGTTTTCGATGGGACGAAATTTATTTGCTTTTTCCCAGACGAAGAAGCAACTGGTTGGAAAATTTATGCAAGAATTGTAAATCTTGATGGAACTGTTCAAAATCAGCGTTTTTTAATCACACCCAACGCGCATCTTGTCCCTTATGCAGTTGTTGGAAATGGAGAATTGCTGTTTACTTGCACCGGATTTAGGCAAGATTTTAGTTCAAGAGTTATAGGTCGATTTTTTGACTTTTCTTTAAATCCAAGAAGCGATGAATTTACTGTATTCGATACACTTGGGGGTAAAAATCCAGTTGTTGGTTATTCTGTTTATACCGGTGAGAAATACCTTTCTTTCACGACGAGGCTTAGATATCTATTTACACAGGAAGGTAATATCATTATGACCGATGGAGATGTTTATGGCGTCGCAATTTCACCTATTACATTTGTTAAGGGCGACAAGGAAAATCCGATGATATTCAAACTTGAGCAAAACTATCCAAACCCATTTAACCCTGTTACATCGATAAGATTTAGTTTGCCTGTTAGGTCGGATGTAAAACTTGAAATTTTCGATCTTGCGGGGAGAAAAATTTGTGATATTGTTGATGGAATTTTCGAGTCAGGAGAGCATCAAGTTGAATTCAGAGCGGATAATTTGACAAGTGGAATTTACATTTATAGGTTAAAAGCAAATGATTTCATCGATTCAAAGAAGATGATCTTGTTGAAGTAATTTTAGCAAATTCTCGGGAGTTGTTCACCTGCGAGCATATCGACGACCCTTTTTCCGCCGATTGTTGTTTTCATTAGGACAACTCCCGGGTGTTCGTCTGTTATTTCCCCAATTATCTTTGCTTCTTTGCCGAGCGGATTATTTCGCATTGCCTCAAGTATTTTTTCCGCATCTTCAGAATCGACAACAGCAATTAACTTGCCTTCGTTTGCGATATAGAGTGGATCAAGTCCAAGCATTTCACAAGCCACTTTGACTGGTTCTGGTATTGGAATTTCGGATTCCCAGATTTCAACGCCAAGTTTTGTTGATTGAGCAAGTTCATTTAAAACAGTTGAAATACCACCGCGCGTCGGATCTCTCATCCAATGAATTTCCCTGCTCACGGACAAGATATCCTCTACGAGTAAGTTTAATGGTGCGGTGTCGCTTTCAATTTCTATTTCAAACTCAATTCCCTCGCGTTTTGATAAAATCGCTATTCCATGTAAACCGATTGGTCCATTGATTAAAATTTTATCGCCTGGTTTGACTTTTCGAGAGGAGATCTCAATATCGTGTTCGATGATACCTATTCCAGATGTGTTTATGAAAATTTTGTCTCCTTTTCCTTTTTCCACGACTTTTGTGTCACCTGTTACAAGTATTACCCCAGCTTTTTCGCATGCATTTTCCATACTTTCAACTATTGTGCATAGGTCATTTAGAGGGAAACCCTCTTCAATTATGAAACCTGCGCTTATAAAAAGAGGTTTTGCCCCACCAACAGCGAGATCATTTACGGTTCCGTTTATTGCAAGTTCCCCGATATTTCCGCCGGGAAAGAAAATAGGATTTACAACATAGGAATCAGTGGTGAAAGCTATTTTAACACCGTTTATATCGATTATTGCTTGATCGCTAAGTTCAGAAAGATATGGGTTTTCAAACGCCGGTAAAAAGATGTTTTTTATCAGTTCCGCTGTTAACTTTCCTCCACTTCCATGACTAAGGAGAATTTTATCGTAATTTGAAATAAGGCTCGTGCAATTTAGGTTAAATTTCATTTTTAATCGCCAAGTTCGCTTTTTAAGAAGCCAATTTTTTCAAGGTAATAGAGCATCTCTTTCGCTTCTTGTTCATTCAATTTACTTATTCCAAATCCAACATGTACAACGGTGTAATCTCCAACTTGTGCATCGGGTATATATTCGAGGCAGACCGTTTTTACAACGCCGCCAAAGTCAACTTTTCCCATTTTTAATCCATTTTCATCAAAAATTTCGATTATCTTTCCCGGAATTCCAAGGCACATTTTTTATCATCCTTTTTTGATCTTAAAAATCGCAAATTTAACAAACATGCTGTTTTACAGTCTGCTCCACATCTCTTGAATTTTCTGAAGAAGTATAATTGGGTCGGTCGAGTGAGGTGCGTTTGCAGGATCGATTATGTCAAGTTGTTTTGCTGCGTTTTGGAAATCTCCAACTGAGTAATAAGATTGTGCAAGTACAAGGCGCAATCGTTTATGGTAAATACGTTGGTCATATTCAAAGACATAGTTTTGATTCACATTTAAAACTTCAAGCGCTCGCTGTATTGCAGATGCGTATTCATTAAGTGTATGATGAACAAGTGCAAGTCCAGCTTTTGAATTTAAGCTTACGCGTTGGGAAACGCTTTGATGAGCAAGCGAGGTAAGAAGGTCATTTTTAGCGAGGGAGAAGTCTCTATTGTAGGCTCTTGCCCAACCGCGACCGCACTCCGCCTCGGCTTGTAAACTATCATACCTTGAATTTGTGCGCGCAAGCGAAATGGCTTGATCAAATTTGTTGAAGGCATCGCTATAATTTCTATTGCTGAAGCTTTGCCATCCGGATTGAATCAGAGATATTATCTGCAAAATAGTTCCGTCGCCATTCCCTCTCAATTGAACAGTCGAAGGCGAAGGCAAATTAGTTGCGTTGTGATTTATCGTTAAAGTTCCCATGTATGCTGATTCAGATGTTGGAGTAAATCTAACATAAACAATAAGCGATTCGCCAGGGGCAAGATTAAATTGTGAAGCGCTTTGAAGCGAAAATCCATTCCCGCTTACGCTCAAAGTCCCTGTAAATTTCCCAGTTGAACCACTTTGATTTTTTATCGTGATCCCCATGTCTTTAGATTGGTTTAAAGGGATATATCCAAAGTCAACAGAAGTTGGGGAAATGCTTCCTGAAATCGTTTCGCTTGGTCCGGATGTTTCCTTTTTACAGCTTGAGAACGAGAGCAAAATTGCTAATAACAAGAGCCCGGTTTTGAAAACTTTTCTCATTTCTCCCCTCAGTTTTATTTTGCTAAAACCATTTTTAGAGTTTTATTGAAATTGCCCGCTATTATTCTGTAAAAGTAAATCCCAGATGGAGTAATTTTTCCGCTGTTATCTCTTCCGTCCCAAACAACGGTATGCCTTCCTGCGTTTCTGAACTCGTTGACCAGCGTTCTAACTTCTTGACCAATGATGTTATAAATTTTTAACGTTACAAATTCATCTCGTGGCAGATCAAATGTTATGCTTGTCGATGGATTGAACGGATTAGGATAATTCTGATAAAGCTCAAATCTATCTGGTATCTCAACGACTGGGGTGCCAACCTCAGTAACCTCACCTCTTCGCGTGACAACAAACTGTCCAAGTTTATTAATTTCAGCTGTGATGAATTCACCTGTGCTTGAAACAATTGAATTTAAACCGATCCACTTCGTCCCGTCCCAGTATGCTATTATCAATTCTTCAGGCGGAATTGAATTAATTTTGGCTGGGTCAAGATAAATTTTTAATACCGCGGGTTTATTAAGTTCATAGCCGACTGGGCTTAATGTGTAGATTGAACTTAGCTTGGTTTTAATTGTATTTTCAATTTCGGTGTTTATAACATCTGAATTCCCTGCAAAGGCTATTATGTAAATGTTATCTTTGAGAGAGTTTTCCCCAAACTCGGCTTCCATTTTACCATCCGTTGATGCTATATAACCGCCGTTAACAGATTGCAAGAATTGAACATTGAAAGTATAAGCAGTGTCAGCGTAAACAAAGCCATATTTTGTTGTGCCTCTAACTCTTATCTCAACTGTTCCGCTTGAGTTTAGAGTTACGCTATTATCAACGAATACTCTTTCATTTGAATTTGGGACAGTTTGGAAGGATAGGTTACGAACGGTTGAGCCTTGGGTAAGTGTCCCGGAGAGATTATTTTTATTTAACTTGTTTGGACTTGCTACGAAAACATCGAGTTGTTCGCTAAAGATCGGGTTCTGGAAAAATCCAACAGCAAGGTATGGTTTTGTTGTATCTGTGTAAGCGAAAGTCGCTCGCATCATCATATTCCAACCTCTAAGAGATGTCCCATCGCTTAGTGTTAAATTTTCCATCGGAACCCAGGTGTTCGGTCGCGATGGATGCGTTGGACCAAAGAATGCGTAAGTATAATTTGTCTTCGTTGTATTGTCCATGCCAACGTATGTTCCGATCGTATCATTTTCCGTAAAGCCAATGTAAATTGTGCCAAGGTCTTTGAGTTGAGATGCGTATGGAGTTAAATCAATGTTTAAGAATTGCCCATCGTAGCCAGATCTATTGGTTGAGAATACAAATGGTGTGATTATATCAGCTCCGGGAACTCCATTGTTATCAGCCCAGACATGGAAGTAGAAATCTTTTGGGGCATTTGCAGGGATATTTGAACCCGAAAATTCTTGAATGAAAGCAGCTAAAATTTTTGCGCTCACAAGCTGATTTATGTTCACCTCCGGGATAAATTTAACTGCCCAACCATAGCCCTCGCGTGAATTTCCAAACCCAAGGAAATTCGCCTGTCCACTGAATCTATCCGGCGTTCCATCGTCATAAGCCGTCTCAACATAAAATGCGGTTTGTTTGCCCTGTGAAGTATATGAATAAGTTGCGCCTGATGAGCCAGTGTTTATCACCGCAAATATAACAGTTGTAACCGCGCTACCAAATTCAGGAACGCTGAATTCCAATCCAACAGGGACATCAACCACTTCTTTTACCGATTGACCTAACTTTATAGCTTTTACCTTGACAAGAGAAGAACTCGATGTGAATGTTACCTTCAATGATTCACCAAAAGCATAGACGATATAATTAACCGCATAACCATAGACGGATTTGTTGGTAACATTTGCATTTGGGTCAGTGTGATAATTTGTTTCTTTTGGTCTCCCACTGATCGGGTATGTATATCCATATTTTGGATCGACTGTTTTATCATTCAAATAGTTTGCTACAAACCAATCTGTGATAAGCTGTATAAATGTATATCCAGGTCTCGTGATTAATAAAACATTGTTAAGTCCAAGTTCAGCATTTGAAGGTTCTTGGACGACTTTGCTTAAAACACCATCGCCAAGTTGCTCAGTATAATAGAGCGTGAAAAGAGCTGCTCTTGCGTAATCAGAAAGAACATCTCCACTTATGTTATTCCAATCAAAAAGTGGGACATTTGTCTTGTTAAAATATCTTGATGGGCTTCTCAAAGGATATCCGCAGATAACCTCTGCAACCTCGGAAAGTCCTTCGTTTATAAAGGTGGCTTCATCTCTATCATAGTTATAGTGAATTAAATGTTGATATTCATGAGCGAGCGTGCCCAAAGGTCTTTTGGGGTCGCGGACATTGTTGTAATAAATCCCCGGATACGAATCAATATAAAGGATGTCTCTTTGATTGCTTCCCTGGTTATTTGTTTGATCCCATGAGAAGAAAAATCCAGCGATATAGCTTCCCCCTGGTTGCCAACCATCTTTTATGTCGGTTATTAAAAAATCTGTTTTCCCATCCCCATCTCTATTTGGTGGATTCCCAAAATATTGATGATCAAGTGCAATTATCCCTTTGTTTGGGTCTCTTGAAGTCGGTGGAGTCCGATTCTCAAGCGCATTGAAAATTGAATCGACCTCTGCCTGTGTTATATGACCATTGTTTATCTCCGCCGTATCAACCCAAACCTGTGTCAAATTACCAATTGCCCTCAACTCTGCGATGACGTTGTCAAATTGATTTGTGGTGAAATTAAGAACGAAAAAGCTTCGTCTCGTTCCAATTGTATCAGCAGTTTTAATCGGAGCAGATTTCTCGAGATTTGCTTTTTGCATCAGAGCGTAAACTTCAGGGTTAAAAATCCGTGTATTTTCAAGAGCAATTTTTGCTATTTCGTCAGTAAGAAAAATTGTTCCGCATATCGGGGTTCCAATTTCAATTTGAGAATTTTCGAGCGTTGTTACAGCTATTCCGCTGGTTCGATGATTTTGAGCAAAAGAAAGATTTATGAAAAACAGCAAAATAAATAAAAGTTCAATTCTCATTTTGCCTCCCTCGTTTTGTTTATTTTGATAAAACTTTAAAACTTTTAACCAAAATTTTCCCCTTCTCCTTTCCCTTTGTTTCAAATTCCCCGCTCTCGAGGATTACTATTCTGCCTTGATTTTCCCACAATTTCTTGTAAACGGGTGAATTTTTTGAAATAAAGTAAACCTTCCCATCATCGCTTTGAATTGCAAGTTCGGTAAAAGGTTCGTTACCGGTGACATATATTTTTCCCTTTATCGATAGAGAATCTTGAGTAGATGAGACAAGGTAGCAACCGTAAATTAATATAAGGGTTAACAAAATCAACCTCATATTTTATCTTTTTTGCTTTTTTCGGGAAAACGCTTTTAAACTCAAAGGAAATATAAAGAATAAAAGCAATAATGTCAAGGTCACCATCAAATATGTGATATAAGTCAATCTCGGTTGAAAAAGTTTAAATAAGATGAAGCAAAAAGCGGTTATAGTTCCAATCACAAACAATTTTTTATATTCATACCTTGTGGGATAAATTCGTTGGACTATTATAAAAAGTGAAATCGTCATTACAAAGTAACTTATGAATGTAGCCCACGCAGAGCCATACATTCCAAACAGTGGTATCAAAGCATAATTTCCAAGGATATTTGAGATAGCTCCAAGCCCCGTGATATAAGGAAGATATTTTGTTTTCTTTTCGATATAGATTCCGGCGATCAAATTAACGTAAATTCCATTGAATAGATAACCAAGCAAAACTATTGAAACTATCCCAAGTCCTTTCCAATAATCCGGATGAATGATGTATTTGTCGAAAATTTTTATGCGGACGAAATCCTCGATAAAGAAAGAAACGAGAAGAAAAAGAAAAGAAGCAGAGAGAACAAAGTAGGTCAAAACTTTTGAAAAGAGAATTTTCGCATCAGGGCGATTTGAGTTTTTTAAAAAGAATGGTCGCCATGCGTAGTCAAACATTGAAACGAAAAGCATCATAAAAATTCCAAGCCTATAATTTGCCTGATAAATTCCAACTGTGCTGTCATCCGTGAGCGCTTTTAAGATGGGACGATCTATAACTTGAATTATCATCGCGGATAACCCTGATGGTATATATGGGAGACCGAATTTTAAAAGTTCAAAGTAGAGATTTTTTAAAAATGAGAAGGAAAAATTTCTTAAAATCACTGACATTAACATTGCAAATGTGAATGCGGAAGCGACGAGACCGCTTATAAAAATTCCGTAAATTCCAAGTTTAAATTTTAAAAGAAGCAAAATGTTTAAAGCAACATTTACAACTATGTTGGTTATTTTGATCAGCGAAAAAATAAAAGCTTTGCTCTCAAGGCGAAGATATGCAAGCGGAATTATGCAAACAGCATCGAAAAATAAGATCCATGCGGAGTAACGAATACAAATTGAAAATTTTTCTGGGATTCCAATTATGTTCGCGATTTCATTTGAAAAAAGATGAATTAAACTTGAGAAAATCAAAGATGTGAAAAAGATTGAAATAAATGGGGTGCTGAAATTTTCTTTTTTATCTCCAATTTCAAGTGAGGATGCATATCTTAAATACGCTGATTCCATTCCGTATGAGTAAATCACATTTAGAAAGGCGATATAAGCGTAGATGGTTGTGACAATACCATATTGGTCGGGTTTTAAGACATTTGTATAGAATGGGACGAGAAGAAAGTTTAAAAATCTCCCAATGATTGTGCTTATCCCATAAATTGCGGTCTCTTTTCCAAGCTGTTTTATCTGGGAGAGCATTTTTTACCAGATTACATGGGATTCCGCGTGATATGAGCTTCTCACAAGTGGACCGGACTCGACATATTTAAATCCCATTTCAAGACCTATCTTTTTAAGCATTTCAAATTCTTCCGGTTGAACATATCTAACGACCGGCAAATGCATTTTCGTCGGTTGTAGGTATTGACCAAGTGTTAATATGTCCACATCGATTGTCCGCAAATCTTTCATCACTTCAATTATCTCATCGATTGTTTCTCCAAGCCCAAGCATCATTCCAGTTTTTGTCACGAGTCCATGTTTTTTGCAATAGTCAAGAACTTTTAAACTTCGCTCATATTTTGCCTGTGGTCTGACTGTTTTATAAAGTCGCGGGACTGTTTCGACGTTGTGATTTAAAATATCAGGCTTCGCCTCAATTACTAAATCAAGCGCTGATTCATCGCCTTTGAAATCGGGGATTAGGACTTCAACTCTACAACCCGGGGCGATTTTTCTTATCTGACGGATTGTCTCTGCGAAGATCCCCGCACCGCCGTCTTTTAAATCATCTCTATTTACAGATGTTATAACCGCGTGTTTTATTCCCATTAATTTTACCGCTTGAGCAACTCTTATGGGTTCTTCTTGATCGAACCATGTCGGTTTTCCGGTTTTAACAGCGCAGAAGCCACAACTTCTCGTACATACATCACCAAGGATCATAAATGTTGCGGTTCCTCTTGACCAACACTCGGACATATTGGGGCATCTGGCTTCCTCGCAGACGGTATGAAGTTTATGGTTATTGACAATGGTTCTGACATTTACGAATGTATCATTTATCTGAAGCTTTATTTTAAGCCATTCGGGACGTTTTTCTTTTATCTGCATATCCTTGAAAGGTTTTATTTTTGATACAAAGTTAAAAATTTTGTAGGAGAAATGAAATTTTGCTTTTGCTTAGCTTTGGTTTTAAATTCAAAATAAAAACTTCATTCGATGAGTTCTCTATCTTTTAGCGCGAATGTAATCGTTGCTTTTGTCGCTTTGGTGTTTTCAATTATTGTTGCTTTGCTTTCATATTACAAAATTTTTCTGCCTGAGGGGAGAAAGATAACGGTTTTTCTTTTCATACTTAGAACTCTTGCTGTCTTTGTTTCATTCTTACTTATCTCCGAACCAATTTTAACTTTCATTTTAAAATCAAGCCAACCCCCTGCTGTTGCATTTTTGTTTGACGACTCAAAAAGTATAGGAATTAAAGATCGACTTGGCGATAGAGGAAAGATAGTTAAAGGTATTGTGGATAAAATTACGAAATTTGAAATTCAAGGAGAGAAAAGGTTTTTCGTCTTTGCTGGCGATATCGAGGAAAAGAAAAATTTAACCCCTGATTCACTTGCATTTTCAGGTGGATTGACGGATATAGCGAAAGCGTTGGGGAAAATTCGTGAGATTTCAACGAGAGAAAATATAAAATCAATCGTGCTTATCAGCGATGGCGTTTACAATTCTGGGGAAAATCCGGTTTACTTTTCTGAAAAACTAAACATTCCTGTTTTTACAATAGGGGTTGGCGATTCAAGCATTCAAAAAGATTTAAAAATTATCGATGTTCTCACGAATGAAGTGACATATGCAGGCAATGAGACGCCGGTTTTGGTTAGAATTGAATCCGCGGGATTTGGCGAAGGTAAAGCTGATGTATACTTCTATGATGAAGGGAAAGAAGTAGGTAGGGGAAAAGTAGATTTAAAAGTTGGGGTAAATGAATATACCGTAAATTTTAAATTCATACCACAAGAGGAAGGAATGAGAAAAATTACGGTTAAAGTTCAGCAGATGCCTGGTGAGATCACCTATGGAAATAATCAAAAGTCTGTTTATGTTAAGGTTTTAAAGGGTAAACATAAAATTTTGCTCATAAGTGGTGCCCCGAGCCCAGATTTGGCTTTTGTCAAAAGGGTCTTGGCTGAAAACAAAAATTACGATGTTGTCTCTTACACTGAGAAAAGAGGCAAAGAATTCATTGAAGGGAATTTTGATGCTAAAATCGCCGAAACATCGGATGCGATTTTCTTCATTGGTTATCCGGTGAAGACATCTGATATTGAGATAATAAACAAATTGAAAAGTATAATCACATCTCGAAATAAACCGGTTTTCTTCTTAATGAGCAGAAATATCGACTTTGCCAAGTTGAGGACATTTGCAGAGATTTTACCGTTTAGATTTTCAAATGTTTTAGGTGACGAAGATTTTGTCAGTTTATCTATAACTGAATACGGCAGAAGTCATGCGGTCACAGATTTGAAGGATAAAAATTATATTTGGAACATTTTGCCACCGATATTCAGATTACGAGGCATTTTCAATGCGACCTCAGGTTCTATCATACTTGCTAAGGTGAAATATCAAAATGTTGAAACTGATGAACCATTGATAATTGCAAATCATCTTGGAAATAGAAAGACTGTTGCGGTTTTATGCTATGGGATATGGAGGTGGAAACTTTTAACTGCACCAAACAAAGAGTTTGAGGTTTTTTTTGAAACATTTGTTAACAATGTCGCTCAATGGTTAATGGCGCCTGTTGAGGAGGAGTTTATAAAATTTAAAATAGCGAAAAATTTTTATAGCGAGGATGAAACGGTTGAATTTTCAGCGCAAGTTTATAGTGAAAACTACTCCCCGATAAGCGATGCTGATGTTAAAGTGAGAATTTTAAATCAAGCGAGTGGAGAACCTGTAAACGAGTTTAACCTTGAACAAATTGGATTTGGGCTTTACTCCGGTTCTATCAATCTATCGAAGGGAGATTATAGATATGAAGCGGTTGTTTCGAGGAGCGGTAGGGATTTGAAAAGTTTTTCGGGTCGTTTTACGGTTAGTGAGTCGGAAGTTGAATTTTTAAACACAAGAATGGATGCTAGGCTTTTGAGAGAAATAGCGCAGAAGACAGGAGGGGCATTTCTAACGCCCAATGAAATTGGTGATTTACACAAGTTTATTTCATCTCTTCCAGATTTCAAGCCCGCAGTTGTTGAAAGACGAAAGGAATATATTTTATGGTCGAGGATTGAACCACTTTTAATTGTGATAATTTTGTTATCAATCGAATGGTTTTTGAGAAAAAGATATGGGCTTGCGTAGGTTATTCAGAACGTGGGTGTGCGAGTTTGTAACTTTTTTTGAGATGTTCAATTGTTACATGGGTATATCTTTGTGTTGTTGATAAACTTGAATGTCCAAGGAGCTCTTTAACAGCCATTATATCCGCACCGTGATTTAAAAGATGTGTGGCAAAAGAATGTCTTAAAATATGCGGACCCTTTCTTTCGATGTCGGCAATCGTGGAAATATATTTACTTACGATTTGATAAACATCGATTGGTTTTATCCGCTTTCCATTTTTTGTCAGGAAAAGAGCCTTTTTGTCGTCCTCAGTTTGTGATGGGTTATCAAAATTAGCCCTTATGTTTAGATAATTTTTTAGAGCTTCTCTTGCTTTTCTTCCAAATGGAATGATTCTAAATTTCCCGCCTTTTCCAAGCACCTTTATTGTCTCATTTGCGAAATCTATATCATCGAGATTCATCCCACAAAGTTCGCTGACCCTGACCCCTGTGCTATAAAGAGTTTCAAGTATGGCGCGATCTCTTATCCCTTCGTCAGTTTCTAGGTCTGGTAAGTTCATCAATTTTTCAATTTTATTCTCTTCGAGGAAAAGTGGAAGTATCTTGTCTGTTTTGACGGAGAAGCCAATCGTTGGGTTTGAGGATATGATTTTAAATTTCATTAAAAATTTAAAGAACGATTTTATCGCTGATAGTTTTGCTGATATGCTTGTTTTTTTCAAGCCTTTCAAATGCAGATACGCAAGATAGCCTCTTATCAATGTGCGATCAATTTTATTTACATCCACTTTTTGTTTTTCCTCGCTCAAGATGAAGTTGTAAAAATCATAAAGGGCATTTTGGTATGCTTCGATCGTTCTGGGCGAATAATTTCTTTCTGCGTCTAAGTATTCTAGAAATTTTCTTATTTCGTTTTGCATTATTAGGGAAAGAGCCTTAAAACTTGACTTTTAACAACTAATATATTATATTAATAACAGGAAAATAAAAGAGTTTCCCTCACCCAGGGTCTCCCCCGCCCTGGGTTCCCCCGCAGGGCAGGTTCCCCCCGCCTGCCCTTTACCTTTCCTAAATTTTATGGAATTAAAACAGCAGCTGCAATAACTGTCGTCCATAATCCTGTTTTATCAACTATCGCAGATTGAGTTATATTAAATGTTCTAACTATTTTTCCGCTCATCTTCCATACTTGTTCTCTTTCATCCCAGCTTGTGTTGGGATCAAATTCAAGCCCAAGTGTTGTCGCAAGCATTGTCGCAGCGAGATCTTCAGCGTATTCACCCGCTTTATCATCCGTTTGACCGAAAGCATGATGCTCTGATAGATATCCAAATTGTTCTGAATCTGCTGGTATCGCAACGCCAATGGAAGCGGCAATTAAGCGATTTGGCTCATTGCTTTGTTCCTGGCTTATCACAACATGAACGATTTGACCTGGTTTTAGATATTCAAGTCCCTTGTTTTTGGGGATTATTTTGCACCCCGGCGGGAAGATGCTTGATACGCGGACGAGATTAAACTGAGCTATTCCCGCATCTCGAAGTGCCATTTCGAAGCTTGTTAGTTTCTCCTTATGGCGCCCGACACCTTTAGTCAAGAACATTTTTGTTGGGATGTACAATTTAACTAACCTCCTCCTTTATTTTTTATTTTTAAAAATTTTCTTTTGCCAACTTTTATAACGAATTGTTTTTCGATTCCAACTTGTGCGTCAATGTCGTTAACCTTAACCCCATCTATACTTACACCACCAAGTTGAATTAACCTTTTCGCCTCACTTTTTGAATTCGCAAGTCCAGTTATAACAAGAAGCTCAACAACTCTGATTTTCCTGTCTTTGAAGTCAATTTCAAATTCTTCAATTTCATCAGGGATTTCTTTTCTTACGAAAATTTTATCGAATTCCTCCTGTGCTTTATCCGCTTCTTCAACGCCATAATAAATTCGAACAAGTTCCCAAGCCAACCTTCTTTTTAAATCGCGCGGGTTGACATTTGGATTTTGGAGTTTTTCTCTTATTTCTTCGAGCTCCTTCATAGGAAGATCTATTGTCAAAAGGAAATAATCGTAAATTAATTTATCGGGAATAGACATCGTTTTGCCGTATATTTCAGATGGTGGGTCATTAAGAGCTATGTAGTTATCGAGGGACTTACTCATTTTTTCGACGCCATCGGTTCCAATAAGAAGTGGCATTGTTATTATGACTTGTGGTTCTTGACCGAACTCTCTTTGGATATCTCTTCCAACAAGGAGGTTGAACTTTTGATCTGTGCCTCCAAGCTCAACATCGGCTTCTATCGCAACCGAATCCATAGCTTGTGCAAGTGGATACAAAAGCTCATGTATGCTGATTGGTTCACCTGATTTATATCTTTTACTAAAGTCATCTCTTTCAAGCATTCTTGCAACCGTGTATTTGCTTGCAAGGCGTATGACATCTTCAAATGTCATTTTACCAAGCCATTCGGAGTTATATCTTATTTCAACTCTTTCCGAGAGTAAAATTTTTTTCGCTTGCTCAAAATATGTTTGTCCGTTTATCCTGGTCTCTTCGAATGAAAGTTGCGGTCTTGTTTTGCTTCTTCCGGACGGATCGCCGATCATAGCTGTGAAATCTCCAATTATTAAAACAGCAATATGCCCAAGTTCCTGAAAATGTCTTAGTTTCCTTAACACAACCGAATGTCCGAGGTGAAGATCTGGCTTTGTTGGGTCACAGCCCAACTTTACTTTAAGTGGTTTTCCTGTTTTTATAGAGTTTTCAATTTTCTTTTCAAGTTCCTCTTCTGGGATTATATCAACGACACCTCGTTTAATTAAATCCATTTGCTCGTTTACGCTCGGAAACTTCAATGGGCAATTGAAATTTTGTTTTTTAAATTTACTTTTTGTATTTATCTGCGTATTTTCGTTTTAACTCGCGTTGTAATTCTCTTTCTGCGACATCTTCTTTCTTCTCATATTTCTTCTTTCCTCGGACAAGAGCGAGTTCAACCTTAGCCTTTCCGTTTTTAAAATAAACCTTTAACGGGATCAAAGTCAAACCCCGTTCTTTGACCTTTGTTGAAAGTCGTATGATCTCGCGTTTGTGAAGTAGAAGTTTTTTATCACGCAGTGGATCATGGTTATGAATGTTTCCGTATTCGTATGGACTTATGTGCATATTCAAAAGCCAAACCTCACCGTCTTTAATTATCGCATAGCTATCTTGAATGCTCACCTTCCCTTGTCTTAAAGATTTCACCTCTGTTCCTTTCAAAACTATTCCTGCTTCAATCGTTTCAAGGATTTCATACTCATGATACGCCTTGCGATTCATCGTGACAATCTTGATTTTATCTCCCATTTCGCTTTAGGACTAATTTTAAAAAATTTAAATTCCAAAATCAATTTTTCATTCCTCTCCTCTAACTTCGATCAAAACAATACGATACGAGGTGAGGACATCAATTCCGAAGAAACAAACTCCGAAGAAAACGAAAAAGAATCCCACGATAAAAAGGTAAAGCGGAATCTCTCTGATAAAGCTTGTCCCGAAAAAAATGTTAAGACCGATCGTAAACGATGTCAACACAAAAAACATCGCAGCAATTATATGACATAGCATTGCGTTTCTTATATACCAAACTCTGCGAACGAGTATATCTAACTGATTCTTTATGCTTAGGAATCGAACGTTTTCTGTATACTCAAGCTCGCCGTGTTTTACAAGTTCTTTGACCAGTTTTCTTTTCTCGTCGTTTAGCAATCTCACTCTGTTGACAAGGGTTGAGTGTCTGGCATTTAAGCCAGAGAGGAAGAATGCACTTGAACTAATCATAACCGCGGGTGATAATATGGCTTGAATTGCTTGAGTTACTGTTATTGTGAGTTCGCCCTCCATTATAGTTCTTGTTCGCTATTATATTGGACGATCGAAAATACATCATAATTTTTGATGCGTTCTCTTCCGTTTAAAAAGCCCAATTCTATCAAAAAGCAAATTCCAACGACTTCTCCACCAAGCCTTTCTATCAATTTACACGCAGCGGATACGGTTCCACCGGTTGCAAGCAGATCGTCGTGGACGAGGACTTTATCGCCAGGTTGTATTGCGTCGACATGAACTTCCATAGCATCTGTCCCATATTCGAGTTGATATTCTTGGCGTATTTTTTCAGCGGGAAGTTTTCCAGGTTTTCTTATTGGGACGAAACCTGCGCCAAGTAGATATGCAAGCACGGAGCCGAAGATAAAGCCGCGGGATTCAACGCTTACAACTTTGTCGATTTTTACATTTTTGTATTTTTGATAAAACGTGTCAATGGCGAGTTTGAAGGCTTTTTTGTCTTTCAAAAGCGTAGTGATGTCTCTGAAGACGATCCCTTCCTTTGGAAAATTGGGAACGCTTCGAATTATACTCTTTAATTTTTGGCTGACCTCGATAAATTGAGTTTCGTTCATTTTACCACCTGATTTTTTCTTTTTTTAAAAATGCTTCTATACCTTTTTTGCAATCTTGTGTTAACCTCGAGATCGAGTTTATGTTTTTTGCGTATTCGATCGCTTGTTGCAAACCCATAAAATATAAATTAGAAAGCATATCTTTTACAAATTTAATCGATTCGGGACTTGTTTCAGAAATCAAATCTTGTGCGAATTTGAATGTAAAGTTTTTGAGTTGGTCATCCGGAACGGAATAGTTTGCAAGCCCAATTTTAACAGCTTCATCCGCATCGATTATATTTCCACGCAATAGAAGTTCCCTTGCTTTTCCACCCGAAATCCTTCTTGAAAGGAAGACCGTAACAATTGCTGGAATGAAACCAATTCTTGATTCAGTATAGCCGAATTTTGCGTTTTCCTTTGATGCGATTATAAAGTCGCAAATGCTCGCAAGTCCACATCCTCCAGCAAGTGCGTAACCGTTTACCATCGCGATCGTTAACTTTGGGAAAGTGAAAATTTTCAGATAAAGTTGAGCAAGTTTATACGCATCGAGATAATTTTCGTATGCATTTAAGTTTGCGATTTTCTGGATGTATTCAAGGTCAGCGCCTGCGCAGAATGAATTTCCTGTCCCGGTCATTATGACGCACCTTATGCTTTCATCCATTGCTAAATCAAAAGCTTTCCCGAGTTCATCAATTAATTCGGGATTTAAAGCATTTCTTTTTTCGGGTCTGTTCAGAGTTATAAGCGCAATCCTTCCTTCGACTTCGTATTTGATTTGATTGAACATCTGAAAGTTAAATTTATTTTCAACAATTTTAAAATTACTCATTCTGATGGATAAAATCAATAAGTTTGTTGTGAAGCATTGAAAACTTGCAAAAGATGTTTCTGATTTTTATATTTTAAATGCCTGCCGAAGTGGCGGAACTGGAAGACGCGCGGGACTCAAAATCCCGTGGGGCTTTAAACCCCGTGTGGGTTCGACTCCCACCTTCGGCACTTAATTTTTTGCTCAAAAAAGCAATATCGCCTCAAGATGGAAACACTTTATATAATCCCAATTCTTCTATTTAGCGTTGTAGTCCATGAAGTTATGCACGGTTATGTCGCTTTGAAATGTGGCGATCCAACTTCAAAATATATGGGAAGATTGACATTAAACCCAATTCCTCACATTGACCTTTTTGGTTCAATCCTCGTCCCTCTTTTTTCAATTCTTGTTGCTGGTCGTGTCTTTATAGCATGGGCTAAGCCTGTTCCTGTTAACCCGTTGAACTTTAGAAATTATAGGAGAGATTCTATTTTAGTTTCCGCAGTTGGTCCAATTTCAAATTTGGTCCTTGCTTTATGTTGTGCCTTTTTTGTGATCGTGCTTTTGAAACTTAAGGGAGTTTTTAATTCGTCTGATTCAGAACTTGTAAAGTTTGCTTATGAGTTCCTTGTTAAAATGTTTTACGGTGGAATTTATCTTAATATAGTTCTTGGGATTTTCAATTTAATCCCGATACCTCCGCTTGATGGTTCACATGTTTTGGCTTCGATTTTACCTGAGCGATTGAGCGAAAGTTATAGGCAAATTGGCTTTTTTGGAATTTTCATAATCATATTTTTAATGCGTGTGCCTGAATTTTCGTATTTTTTCTTCTCGATCGTGAGAGCTATAGCTAGGCCGATTGAGTTTTTGATAAATATCTTTGTTTAATTTAGCCAGTAAGAACTCCGGCAATTGTTGCTGTCATCAAATTTGCAAGCGTTCCACCTGCGACAGCCTTTAAACCAAGTTTTGCAAGGTCTGGTCTTCTATTTGGAGCCATTGGGCTTATCCCACCGATTTGGATAGCTATCGATGAAAAGTTAGCAAATCCGCACAGCGCAAATGTCGTCATTGTTATAGTTTTTTCGAATACGATTTTATTTTGCGCTATTAATTCCGAAAATTTCAAATAAGCAACGAACTCGTTTAAAACTATTTTCGTCCCAAGGAGGCTTCCGAAGTTTAAAGCATCGCTTGAGGGAATTCCAATTGCAATGCCAAGATATTGAAGCACAAGCCCGAAGATAAGTTCAAGTTTGAGAGGTGAGCCAAATTTTTTGATTAGAAGGTCATTTAACCCGCCGATTGTTCCAATTTTTTCAAGTCCCCAGTTCGTCATCGCTATCAATGCGATAAAGGCTATCAACATTGCTCCAACATTAAGGGCGAGGTGAAGTCCATTTGAAGCACCTTCAGCTGCTGCTTCTATAATATTTTGTGCTGTTTTTTCAACTTTCACTTTTACTGTTCCTTTTGTCACCGGTTCTTCGGTTTCTGGCCACATTATTTTAGCCATAACAAGCGCAGCTGGTGCAGCCATTACGCTTGCACCTAAAAGTTGCTCAGCAAATTTTATTTGTGCTGTGATTATATCAAGGTTATGTGCTTGTGCATATGAATATCCGAGCATCTGAACATAAGCGGCCATAACTCCCCCAGCTATTGTCGCCATGCCTCCAACCATAACAGCAAGAAGTTCTGACATTGTCATCAATGCGATAAATGGTCTCACCATTAACGGTGCCTCAGTTTGACCGACGAATATATTTGCGGTACAAGATAAACTTTCAGCTCCGCTTGTCCCCATAAGTCGCAACATAACCCACGCCATCGCTTGGACAACCCTTTGCATAATTCCAAGAAAGTAAAGAACTGACATTAAAGAAGAGAAGAAAATAATTGTTGGAAGAACTTGAAAGGCGAAGAAGAAACCAAGCGAATTATTTTGCCCGGGGCTTATAGCAAGATCGCCGAAGACAAACTTTGCCCCCTCTATTGTAAATCCAAGTATCACGACGAAAGCTTTGCTTATCCATTCGAACAAAACCTTGGGCCACCCAAGCGGTGACCAGATGTTCGCAAGTTCTCTTCCTTTTAAGACAAAAATTGCAAATACAATTTGAATCGAAAGTCCAGAAATGACAAGTCGCCAGTTAACCCTTCTCTTATTGTTTGAAATTAGAAATGCTATTCCAACTATGACAAACATCCCCAGAAGCCCGTTGAGGAGGGAGAGCAATTTCATTATTTCTCCATTTTTATTTTTGTTTTTATTCTTCCGGTGGTTCAAAGCATCTTCTACATCTTGCCTCGTATATATCTGAGGCGCCGATGACTATTCTCTCTCCAGCTTTTATCTTTCGCTGTGTTTTGCTTGCCGGGTTTCCACAGACGACGCAAATAGCGTGGGTTTTGGTTATGTATTCGGCGATTGCGAGAAGTTGTGGCATTGGTTCAAATGGTTTTCCTCTGTAATCTTGATCTAGACCTGCGACGATAACCCTTTTCCCATCGTTTGCAAGTTTTTCGCATATATCGACAAGTTCAGAATCGAAAAATTGTGCTTCGTCAATCCCAACGACTTGGGCGTCTTTCGCGAGTTCTAAAATTTTTTTTGCGTTATCGACGACGATCGAAGAAATTGAGATATCGCTATGAGAAACGATTTTGTCTGTGCTGTAGCGTGTATCAATTCTTGGCTTGAAGACAACAACTTTTAACTTTGCAATTTGAGCCCTGCGAATTCTTCTTATTAATTCTTCTGTTTTTCCGCTGAACATACTTCCAGTTATCACCTCAATCCAGCCCGTTCCTTTCGTCCCTTGTGGGATTTTTTCAAATTCTGTGATATCCATTTTATCCCCCCTTTTTCTTTTTTAAATCTTTTGAGCCAAATGGCAAAGGCATAAGTTCTGAAAGTTTTACGATTTTTTTCTTTCCAGCTGAATTTGTCAACATAACTTCAAGTTCACCTCCTGCTAAATCCATCAAAACCTGCCTACATGCACCGCATGGTGGAGTAAAGTTTTTTGAATCTGAGACTATTGCTATAGATTTAAATTTTTTCTTCCCCGAAGAATAGGCTTTAAAAATAGCGACCCTTTCGGCACAAATGGTCAATGAGTAAGAACTATTTTCGATGTTACAACCTGTGAAGGCTTCCCCGTCTTCGGTTAGGATTGCTGCGCCGACTTTGAATTTTGAATATGGGGCATAGGCAAATTTTTTCGCTTCGATAGCAAGTTTAGTTAGTTCGTCATGTTTCATGAAAAAATTGCAAATTTGATTTTTGAACGCAAGTAAAAATATATTCAAAGTTATAGATAAAATCAATTCTTATGCTTTTGAGGAAACTTTTTAGTATATTTTGTAAAGAGAACAGCAAAAAATTCATAAAGAGATATGAACATTGGAATTCCAAGGGAAAGTACCGACAGACAAAAAATCCTCGAAAGAAGAGTCGCACTTACACCGGCTGGGGTAAAAGCTCTGGTTGAACGGGGTCACGAAGTCTATGTTGAATCTGGCGCGGGGGTATACAGCAGTTTCATGGACATTGAATATGAAAGGGTCGGGGCTAAAATTGTCTTTTCAAAAGAGGAAGTTTATAAGAGATCTCAGATGATCGTTAAAATTGCAAGACCAACCGAAGATGAATACGAATACCTGTGTAATGAGCATCTTTTGTTTGGATTTCTTCACATTGCGGTTGCGCCGAGGAAATTTGTTGAAATTTTACTTGAAAGAAAAATTACCGCTGTAGGTTATGAAATAATTGAACTTCCGGATGGTCGCCTTCCGATTCTCCAAGCGATGAGCGAAATCGCAGGACAGATGGCAATAGTTATAGCGGCAAGATATTTGCAAAATGAAGACGGAGGGAGAGGGATTGTGCTTGGTGGGATTCCGGGAGTTCCACCTGCAACTGTTGTTATACTTGGTGCTGGAGTTGTTGGACAAAATGCAATAAGAGCAGCTCTTGGGCTTGGTGCTCATGTGGTTGTGCTTGATAAAGATATTGACAAACTTAGAGAGGTTGAGAAATTGTTCGATAAGGGGGTTGAAACTGCCATCGCAAATGTTTACAACGTTGAAAAAGCAGTTCAATTTGCGGATGTTTTAATTGGGGCTGTTTTGATCCGTGGGGCTTTGACCCCAAAACTTGTCACAGAGGAAATGGTTAAAAAGATGAAACCAGGCTCGGTTATAATTGATGTTTCGATTGACCAAGGCGGATGTGTTGAGACAAGTAGACCAACCACAATTGCAAATCCGGTCTTCGTTAAATATGATGTCATTCATTACTGTGTCCCCAACATAGCTTCAAATGTTGCGCGAACAGCAACCTATGCTTTGACAAATGTTAGTTTGCCTTATATACTTGAGATCGCTGAAAAAGGAATTTCGCAAACAATTAAAGAAGAGCCTTCTTTCGGCAAAGGTATCTACACCCATGCGGGTTACTGCACAAACAAGAACATAGCTGAAATTTTTAATGTCGAATACAAAAAAATTGAAGAACTTCTATGAGCTGGATAAAGCACTTTAGAGAGAGAACAGTTACAGCTGAAGAAGCAGTAAAAGTTATAAAATCAGGGGATAAAGTTTGGGTTCATCCGGGATGTGCAACCCCGGAGCCCTTAATAAAAGCACTTGTTGCGAGGAAAAACGAACTTGAAAATGTTGAGATAGCGCATATTTTGACTTTTGGCGAAGCCCCTTACGTTAACCATGAAATGCAGGGGCATTTTAAACATCGCGCGTTTTTCACGGGGGCAAATGTTAGGGATGCGGTTAACGATGGCAGGGCTGAATTTGTCCCGATTTTTTTGTCGGAGATACCAAAGTTATTTTACAGTGGTGAATATAAAATCGATATTGCGTTGATAACTGTCTCACCCCCAGATGAATATGGATTTTGTAGTTTTGGTGTCGGAGTTGAATGTACAAAAGCGGCTGCTGAAACAGCCAGGATTGTCATAGCCGAGGTCAATTCAAATATGTCAAGAACACTTGGAAATAGTTTTATTCATGTGAGCAAAATTCACTATTTCGTTGAATCGGATAGACCTTTATTTGAACTTCCAAAGGAAGAGATTACGGATTTACACAAAAAGATAGCAGGTTATATAGCGGAACTTATCGAGGATGGCTCTACATTGCAGATGGGAATTGGTGGGATTCCGGATGCGGTCCTGCTTTTTATGAAAGATAAGAAAGATCTTGGGATACATACCGAAATGTTCAGCGATGGTTTGTTGCCACTTATTGAATCTGGAGTTGTCAACAATGAAAGAAAAACTTTGCATAGGGGCAAGGTGATAGCAAGTTTTGTCCTTGGGACGAAAAAACTTTTTGATTTCATCGATAACAATCCTCTTTTTGAATTTCATCCATCGGATTATGTAAACGACCCGTTCATCATAAGTCAAAATGAAAAAATGGTGGCAATAAATTCAGCGCTTCAGATAGATTTAACAGGGCAAGTTTGTTCCGATTCAATAGGGCATAAAATTTACAGTGGGATCGGTGGGCAAGTTGATTTCATTCGTGGTGCTGCTCGTTCAAAAAATGGAAAACCGATTATAGCATTGCCATCAACCGCAAAAAATGGAACGGTTTCAAGAATCGTACCTGTTCTAACAGAAGGCGCAGGCATCGTTACTTCTCGAGGTGATGTGCATTATGTTGTGACGGAATATGGCATCGCTTATCTGCATGGAAAAAGCATAAGGGAAAGAGCAAAGGCTTTGATTGAAATAGCACATCCGGATTTCAGGGACTGGTTGAGGTTTGAGGCAAAGAAGAGATGTTATCTATGAAGTTCCAAAAATAAAAAATTAAATCGCTATGATTTCATTAAAGGAACAAGACCCAGAAATTTACAACGCCATCGCAAGTGAAGTCGAAAGACAAAATTATACGCTTGAGCTAATCGCGAGCGAAAATTTCGTATCGAGGGCTGTGCTTGAGGCGATGGGCTCGGTTATGACAAATAAATATGCCGAGGGTTATCCAGGAAAGAGATATTACGGTGGATGCGAATTCGTCGATATAGCTGAGAATTTAGCCCGTGAAAGAGTTAAGATGCTTTTCAAATGTGAATATGCGAACGTTCAACCGCATTCCGGAAGCCAAGCGAATATGGCAGCTTATTTTACATTCCTTCAACCGGGAGATACGATTATGGGATTAAATCTCGCACATGGTGGACATCTAACGCATGGTTCGCCGGTGAACTTTTCTGGAAAACTTTATCGGGCTGTCTTTTATGGCGTCTCAAAGGAAACCGGAGTGATAGATATGAACGAGGTTGAAAATATAGCAAAGCATGAGAAGCCGAAAATGATAGTCGTTGGAGCCAGTGCTTATCCGCGCGATTATGATTATAGAGCGTTTAGAGAAATTGCTGATAAAGTTGGCGCTTATCTAATGGCTGATATAGCTCATCCGGCTGGGTTGATAGCCTCTGGATTACTCAACAATCCATTGCCATATTGCGATATTGTGACATCGACGACACATAAAACGTTGAGGGGTCCGCGCGGTGGTTTGATTTTAATGTATAAGGATAGAGAAAATCCTTTTGGAATTAGAACTCCGAAAGGAGACCGTCTGCGTATGATGTCCGAATTAATCGATGGGGTTGTGATGCCCGGGATTCAGGGCGGTCCGTTAATGCATGTAATAGCTGCGAAGGCTGTCGCATTTGGTGAGGCTTTAAAGTCCAAATTTAAAGAATATTCCGCTCAGGTTATAAAAAATGCTAAAGCCCTCGCAAATAGATTAAATCAACTTGGTTATAACCTCGTTTCTGGTGGAACGGATAATCATCTCATCCTGATCGATTTGAGAAATAAAGGCGTCACTGGCAAAGATGCTGAAAAAGCGCTCGAACAAGCAGGGATAACGGTTAACAAAAATATGGTTCCATTTGAAGATAAAAGTCCACTTGTGACAAGCGGTATTCGACTTGGGACGCCTGCTTTGACAACGCGTGGAATGAAGGAAGCAGAGATGGAATATATCGCGGAACTTATCGATAGGGTAATTTCAAATATAGGGGATGAAAATGTTTATAAAGAAGTGAGAGAGCAGGTAAGGGAGTTGTGTGAGAGATTCCCGCTTTATGATTTCGTATCTTTGAGCAGTGTAAGCGCTAAATAGGGTGATTTATGGGATTAAAGGTTTTTCTCGAAATTGAAAATATATCGCATAGAAGAAGGATAGAATATGTTCTGAGAAATTTTTCACTCGCTTATAAAATCGACCTTTCTTTCGTCAATTCCATCGACGAGGTTAACGAGGATGATTTGCTCATTTTTTATGGAAAAAATTTTCCCGTAAGCGATAAAACCATTTCTATCGCTGAGAGCGAACAAGCCATTGAGCTTTTTGAACATCGGAAAGCATATGATGAAGTTTTTGATCTTGCAACGATTCATTATGTTAAGCTATCACTACCGCTTGCGCCGGAGAAATTTAATGGATTTAATCTCCCTGTTTTCTTTAAAGTTGGCGAACCGGTTTTTGAATTCGACGCTGGTTTCAAGATAAATTTTGATATTCTTTCATGTGCCTTCTATTTCCTTTCCGCTTGGGATGAAAGAGTTAAAGACAAGAAAGACAATTTGGGTCGATTTCCCGATGAAGAAAACTTACTTGTGGAAATCGGGGTCGCGGATTTCCCAATTGTAAATTTTTATTTTCACATTTTAAAGGTTTTAATTCAAAAAGCCGGTTTCATTGTGGGTGAAAGGAAATGGGATGGAAAAAATTTTGCCTTGTGTGTGACGCATGATGTGGATGTTTTGAGAAAATGGTCAGCGTACGGGATCTATAATGAGGTGATAAATAAGTTCATAATGGAGAAAGATGATATTCAAGTGAGGCGTCAAAGGTTTGCAAAGTTTCTTTATTTATTTTTTAAGGGGATTGATCCGTATCGCGAGGGGATGAAAAGAATTTTTGAGTTTGAGAAGTCGTTAAATGTCAAATCGACGTTTTTTATGAAATCGGGCGGAGGGACGAAATACGATGCAAGGTATAAATGGGATAAGTTTTTAATTGACTTTGTCACAGGGATTAAAAATTTCGGTTTTGAAATTGGGCTTCATCCAAGTTTTGATACATTTGATAAAGTTGAAAAGATGGAAATGGAGAAGAGAAAAATTGAAGAGATCGCAAACACAACAGTTAAAGGAGTCAGGCAACATTACCTTAGATACGATTTTAGAACTACACCGTTTATCCACAACGAGCTTGGCTTTAGATACGATTCAACGCTTGGGTTTAACTCTCGAAGTGGCTTTAGATGTGGTTATGCTTTCCCGTTTAAAATTTTTGACATCGACAGGGGCATTGAACTTGAGACCTGGGAAATTCCGCTCGTCTTTATGGATGCGGTTTATCAATATGGAAAGAGCCAGGGAAAAATTGAAGAGATATTTGATAACTCTTTAAAACTTGTTGAAGTTGTGAGAAGTTTTGGTGGTGTGATGACGGTTTTATTTCATAATACAGTTTATGATGAATTTGATTTTAAAGGATGGGATTTGATATACGAAGGACTTATTAAATTTGCTTTGGAAGGAGGTGCATTTGTTGGAAGTTGTTCTGAAATTTTGGATTTGTTCGCAAATTAATCAAGATCTTGAGCATGGTCTATTTTTGGTTGACGATTCAGACATTGATAGCAAGTTTAACTCATATAATTGCAAAGGCTGTTGTAAGAGAAATTCCGCCGTTGACATTGACACTTTTAAGGTCAGGAATCGCAGGTCTTGGTTTTGCGCTTGTTGTGTTTTCAAGATATAGAAATGTGAAGATTGATCGAGCAGATAAATTAAAAATTTTTGTTTTAGGCATTTTATCTGTTCCTTTAAATCAGTTTGCATTCATTTTGGGTATAAAATATACCACGCCTTCGAACGCTTCTTTGATTTATGCGATGACACCAATTTTTGCGTTGATATTTTCTGCGGTGATGTTAAAAGAGAAGGTGAATTTTTACAAGGTTTTTGGGGTTGTGTTAAGTTTCATCGGTGTTGGGGTTGTCTTTGGCGAGCATAGGGTAAATTTAAACTTTGAGTATTTGAAGGGAAATATCATTATAATGTTTGGGGCGATGTTTTGGGCGCTATATTCAATTTTGGGTAAACCAATGATAATTAAATACGGCGCTTTATATGTAACTGGAGTTGCGATGATAGTTGGAAGTTTGGTTTATTTGCCTATTGGGCTTTATGATTTCATCAGGCTTGATTTTTCATCCATTTCTTTTGCTTCTTACCTTGGGGTTATTTATCTTGGTATTGGAACATCGATTTTTGGTTATTTTCTTTGGTATTATGCTATTGGTAAAATTGAAGCGAGCAAAGTTGTCGTTTTCACAAATGGACAACCGATAATGACAGCAATACTTGGGATGATAATTTTCGGGAATCCGATAACTCTGCCTTTTTTAATCGGTGGGACGCTTGTTATTCTTGGAGTGTTTCTTGTTCAACTTGGATAATTTAGAATTATGGCAGAAGAATACAGAAAATACCTCAATCCGAAAGTCGTTTCAAAGTTATCCAACCTTGAGCTCATAGCTCGACTTGTTGTCGAGGGCTTCATTGTTGGACTTCACAAAAGCCCTTATCATGGTTTTAGCGTTGAATTTTCCGAGCATAGGCAGTATTCCCCGGGGGATGAGACAAGATATATCGATTGGAAAGTTTATGGGAGGACGGATAAATATTTCATAAAGCAATTTGAAGAGGAAACGAATTTAAGAGCCTATATAATTCTCGATGCAAGCAGATCGATGGCTTATTCCTCTGGTGATAATATAACGAAGTTTGAATACGCATGTTATCTTGCTGGTGCGTTATCTTATCTTATAATGATGCAAAGGGATGCTGTTGGGCTTGTAATTTATGATGAGGGGATAAGAAAATTTTTACCGCCTCGTTCCGTTAGAAGTTATCTTGATTTGATTTTATCCGAACTTGAAAGGACAGAGCCTGGGAGTCGCACAAACACAGCGAAGTCGCTCCATCTCGTCGCGGAGAGGATAAAAAGAAGGGGGCTTGTGATCGTGTTGAGTGATCTACTTGACGAGCAAAGTGAGGTTATTAGTGCATTCAAGCATTTCAAACATAAAAAGAATGAACTTATCATCTTTCAGATTCTCGACCCTATGGAGCGTAATTTTAGCTTTAATGTCGATGCTTTATTTAAAGATATGGAAACTTCGGAAAAAGTGATGACGCAATCGCTTTACGTTCAAAAGAGTTATCGTGAGGCTATAGATGAGTTTATCAAAAGATATAAAGTCGAATGCCTTGTGAATGGGATCGACTATGAACTTATGGACACCGCGACGCCGTTTGATGTCGCATTATTTAGATATTTGAGCAAGAGGCGTGAGTTGATGTGAATTTTTCGAGGTTGAATTTTTGATAAATTTTTTATTGACAAAGGTTATTAGACTTTTTATATTTTAAGTAAGTAGCCTAAGATTTGTTTGGTTGCGTTGATAGAGACAGCAATTCCAAATGCTTCATCAAACGCGGTTTGATATTCGGGCGAGATCAAAAGTAAGTTAAAGAAAGAAAAACTTAAGGAGGTTGATTTGTATGAGGCGCTGTTTAATGTTATTGGTCTATCTGTTTGTATTTGCGGGGTTAATCTACGGTGGAACAAAGGGTAAAATTGCAGGTAGAATTGTTGATGCCGAGACAAAAGAGCCTTTGCCGGGAGTGAATGTTGTAATTGAGGGAACAACTATGGGAGCTGCGACCGATTTGAGCGGTTATTATGTTATAACTAACATTCCACCGGGAACTTACGCGGTTACCGTCTCCGCGGTTGGATATAGGAAAATAACGGTGAAAAATGTTAAAGTTTCTGCTGATTTGACGACGACTTTAAATTTTGAGATGGAGCCGGAGGCCATAGGTTTACCGCCAGTTGTCGTTGAAGCTGAAAGACCTCTTGTAAGAGCTGATTTGACATCTTCGCAGGCTGTGGTTGATGCTGAGCAAATCCGCGAATTGCCGGTTGAGAACTTTCAAAGGGTTTTAACTTTGCAAGCAGGTGTTGTCGTCGGCGCCGGTGGGGATATACACATAAGAGGTGGTAGAACAAGTGAGGTTGCATATACAGTTGATGGGCTTTCTATAAATGATCCATTTTTCAATATACTGGGAATGCAAATAGCAAGGAATGCTATTCAAGAGATGACCGTTGTAAGTGGAACTTTCAACGCTGAATATGGAAATGCTATGAGTGGTGTTGTCAATATCGTCACGAAAGAAGGCGGACAAAAATATACTGGCGAATTGCTTATATATAGCGGGGATTTTGTAAGCGGAAGAAAAAACATATTTTTCAATATAGATAAAGTTGACCCGTTGAATAACTCAGTTGTGGAATTTAGCTTGGGTGGACCATTTCCACTTTTTAATAAATCAATTTCGTTTTTCACATCATTGAGATGGGAACAGAACAAGGGTTGGCTTTACGGAGTTAGGGAACATCAACCAAGTGATCAACCTAACTTCAACGATGCGAATAATTGGATAATCCCGATGACTGGGGATAGCGCAATAGTTTCAATGAACCCGAGTAGAAATTTAAATACAACCGCTAAATTAACTTTTAGGCTTGCGCCAACCGTTAAGTTAAATTTGGATGGGCTTTATGACAGGAGTTGGTACAAAGCTTATAACCATTTCTTCAAGTATAATCCAGACGGGACATATCAATACAGGGATGAAAATTATAGAGTTGGATTTACATTGTCTCATGCTCTAAGCAATAGAACATACTACGAACTCAGAGCATCTTACAGTTATCAAAAATTCCGTCGGTTTGTTTATGAAGACCCGTTAGATCCAAGGTATCAACCTGTGGAGAGATTGGCAAGACCAACAAGTTATACATTTTATTTCGGTGGGACTCAAAACGACCATATTTATCGTGATTCAAGGACATTGATAGCGAAGTTTGATATAACAAGTCAAGTCTCGGATCAGCATGAGATCAAAACTGGATTAGAAGTTCGCTTGCATAAGCTTGATTATGTTTATTTTACTGTTTTAAGGGATACCTTGAAATATTTACAGCCGACGATTCCAGATATAACATCGCCTTATCATAACAGATATACCCGTAGACCTGTTATCTTTTCGATCTATGCGCAGGACAAAATGGAGTACAAGGATATGATAGTCAACTTAGGTATAAGGTATGATTATTTTGATGCAAAAGCAGATTATTCGAGATTTATATTTTATCCCGATCCCAATGATCCAACTATTCCACCGATAATTGTTCGCGATACATTGGTTGATAGAGCTTCACCAAAACATCAAGTAAGCCCAAGGCTTGGGGTTTCTTATCCGATAACTGATAGAGGAATCTTGCATTTTTCCTACGGTTGGTTCTTGCAAATGCCCCCGTTTGCATATCTTTACACGAATCCTGAATTCGAATCAGCTCTTTTTGTGGGAACGCCAACGTTTGGAAATGCAAATTTGAAGCCGGAAAAAACAGTCGCCTATGAATTCGGTTTGCAACAGCAGTTGACGGATAATCTTGCTATTAACATAACTGGATTTTACAAAGATGTTCGCGACCTTTTGGCTTTGCAAAGAACGCGAATAAGCCAAGAAAAGGTTTATAACCTTTACGTAAATAAAGATTATGGAAATATCAAGGGATTCACAATTTCAATTTTGAAACGAAGGTTAAAGGGAGAGTTGATAGCGGCAACGCTTGATTACACATATCAAGTTGCGGAAGGAAATGACCCAAATCCGGATGCATTTTTCATTGATTTGAAATCGGGACGTGAGCCAGAAAAATTTCTCGTCTATCTTGATTGGGATCAAACTCATACTTTGAATGGAACCATAAGCATAGGTAAACAAGATAATTGGATGTTAAGTTTTGTCGGTCAATATGGCTCTGGGCTTCCTTATACGCCTTATGTAACTAATAAACGCCTTGAGTTAAGGAGAAATACAGAGCGTAAACCAGCGCGTATGCAAGTTGATATGATGTTTGAAAAGTTGTTTAAATGGTTTGGCTTTAGATGGAGTTTCTTTGTGAAGGTTTATAATCTTTTTGATAATCTGAACGAGCGTTATGTTTACGATGATACTGGGACAGCGCAGTATACCCTTGCAAAGCAAAGAGGTGAAGGTATTGTTGTTGACCCGTGGGTTGGAAAAATCCCCGGTGTCCATTCTTCCGATGATTTTTACACAAGACCACATTACTATTATTCACCAAGAGAAATAAGAGCAGGTTTTTCAATTGGATTTTAAACAAAATTTTCTGTCAATTATGTTGAGAAAAATAATTTTGCTTGTGCTTTGTTTTTTGATCACTGTTCCGTTAATTTCACAGCAGAAGAAATCGGACAGGGAAAAGGCGTTGGAAATTTTGCGCGGGCATTTTTCAAAGGAGAGAGAAGGACAAAGAAAAGTTGAGCATAAGGTCATCTTGGATTATATAATGAGCGGTTATGAGGAAATAGCGAGGAACTCTGTGTTAATGAAGCGAAATATTGAGGTCGTTCTGCCTCCTTCTTATATTGCTGATAATCCGAAATTGCTGAAGAAATGGAGAAATCCGAAGGAGATGACACCCGAGGAGAGAGAAAGATTTTTCAAAGAGCTTGACAAAAATATAAAGAAAGTTGGCGGGGAAGCGGACAGGAAAAAACTCGTGATGAATGGAAATAAAATAACCGTCACAATTTATAATTATGGCTCTCTCTCTGCTCCCGGGGATAGGATAACAGATGTTGTGTGGAACGGGTTAGGATATGCTTATGAGTTTGGTCCACTTGTTGGGACCTCAGTTGTCGATACGAGTGGTAGGAGAATTCACATAATTTCAGATGGTTTGCTTGACGGTGGTGATCGTTCTCCGGATGGAACAAAGCGTTGGGGTTGGCAACCACTTCCGGGATATGCTGACCCAAATCAAGATAAAATAGCTCACAATCCTGATCAAGATAGAGATGGTGATGGTAAACCCGATTCATGGCCAGCTAGTTGGTATGATCCTGTGCTTGGTAAGTATGTTTGGCCTGGATATTTAGCAAGAGATGCAACGCAGGCGGATCTTGAAACTTTTTATGTTATGGATGATAGAGACAATGAAGAATTTGCATATTTCCCATTTCCTGGCGATTCGTCGAGAAGAGGTCTTGGACTTCAGGTGCAGGTGAGAGCTTTGCAGTGGAGCAATCCACTTGCGGAAGATGTAATCTTTTTGATTTATACTATTACAAATGTAAGTCCCAAGGACCTTGACTCAGTTGTCTTTGGAATGTGGGGGGATCCACATGTTGGTGGAGCAACTGATTACTCAGATGACGATTCTTATTTTATTCCTCCGTACAATGTCCCAAATTATCCACCTGTTGACAATATCCCTGTTTATGCAAGGAGCATGGTTTATAGCTGGGACCATGATGGCAAAGGAATGTTTGGTTTAAAACCCGGTTATTTTGGCTATAAATTTTTGGAATCGCCTGGAAATCCATACGATGAGATAGATAATGATGGAGACGGTATGATGGACGAAAGCCAGCAAGATGGGACAGATAACGATGGTGATTGGAATCCTTTGATAGATGACGTTGGGATTGACGGAATCCGTGAAACAGGCGATGAAGGTGAGGGTGATGGAATTCCAACCGCTGGTAAATTACTTCCTGATGGTAGCTTAGATCCATTAAGCCCCGGTGAGCCAAATTTTGAATTTACCGATCTTGACGAATCCGATATGATAGGACTTACAAGCTTTAATGCTTTTATTTGGTCAACGGACTATGTTAGCAATGATGAAAACATTTGGAATAGATTAGGGCCGGGTAATTTTTCTGAAATCGTACAGACCGCAGACAATGTTTTTCTTTATGGTTCTGGATATATTAGACTTCCCGCCGGTCAAACCCGACGTTTTTCAGTTGCTCTGATTTTAGGTGAGGACTTAAATGATTTACTGCTTAATGCGGAGACCGTTCAAAGGATATACAACGCAAATTATAGATTTTTCCGCCCGCCCGAAAGACCACGCGTTCGAGCTGTTGCCGGCGATAGACGAGTTACATTGTATTGGGACACAAGAGCGGAACGAAGTTTTGATCCATTGTTTGGTAGAAATCCTTTAGATGAAAATGACCCCGGATATGATTTCGAGGGATATGTTATATACAGGTCGACAGATCCTCAGTTTAAAGATATTGAGATGATCACCGATGGTAAAGGCACCAAATATTTGCGAGTTCCTGTAAAAGATGCGTTTGGAAGGGATGCGAGGTTTGACAAGATTAATGGCTGGCGTGGATATAGCGTCGTTCCTTATCCGGGCAGAGGAATTCATTACTATTTGGGAGATGATCTCGGTTTAGTTCATAGCTATGTTGATAGCGTTGGCGTTATGAATGGCGTTAAATATTACTATGCTGTTGTTTCGTACGATAGAGGAGATAGCGTTGGTATACCGCCAACTGAATGTACTATGAAAGCTGTCCTCGATCCTATAAGTGGTGAGGAAGAATTGGACGAAAATGTTGTTAGTGTAATTCCCGGAGATAGAGCCATTGGGTATGTAGGACCTGATGTTCCAAAGACCGCCGGTGGAGAAAAGTTTAAACATATAAAGGGTAGAGGGACGGGAAGGATAAAAGTTGAAGTTCTAAACGATTTAGAAGTTAGAGATATGGTGTATTATGTATGGTTTGAGGGAAATGGGGATAGTTTGCGATGGAATGTTGTTCCTGATGAATTAAAAACGGAAAGATATGATTTTGTCGACACAGTTTGGAAGAAACTTAGTGGTATGCCTGTTGAAGGTACTGTTGAAGTTCAGGGTTATAGTGAAAAAGTTGATTACTTGGTTGATTATGAGCGTGGTTTAATAAGGGCATTGGGCAATGGAGCTTTGATTGGGAAAGAAGATATTGAAGTTAGATACAGATATTATGCTGTTAAAGCAAGTCAAGAACTTGATGGTGGAGATGGTAGCGAAGTTTTCGATGGAATGAGGTTAAGGATTTGGAACGATCAGCTTGGTTTGGATTTAGAGCAAAGTGGGTGGGGCGGAGGTAGCGTTGGCAAGATTAATTATAAGATTTCAACCGCAACCTTGGGATTGGGCAGGAGGATGTATCCTGCTGACTTCGTGATAAGGTTTGGAAGATTAGATACGCTCTCGGACGGCAGTTTAGCAAGCCCGCTTGATACAAGCGTAAACAATGTTAAGTTACCGTTTAAAGTTACAAATGTCACCGAGGGTTGGGATGTGAAAGTATATGTTAGGGACGTAATAAGGAATGGAAGATGGGATTTAGGGGAAGACGTTATGTTTTTGGAGCGGGGGACAACAAATAGGACTACATGGCAGGTATATTTTGAGCCTGTCGTTGAAAATGGAACGATTTACAATTATCCAAGAATCAACACAGATATTAAGGAAGGAGACGAATTTTGGCTCAGGACGAAGCGAAGTTTTAACACAGTTGAAGGTGGCGTTGTAGATGTTGATAGCTTCAGGCTTGAAGTCAAGGCTCATAAATATGATTTTGATGTTGCAAAAAATTTATTAGACAGAATAAAAGTAGTTCCCAACCCGTATGTTGGGATAAATGAGCTTGAGCCCGTCAGCAAATTGCCCGGTCAAGTCAGAGGTGAAAGAAGAATATATTTCGATGGCTTGCCTAAAGAGTGCGTTATAAGGATTTACACATTGAGCGGTGAATTGGTTAAAGAGATAAGACATTCAAGCGGGGTTGATAATGGGAGGGAGTATTGGAACTTGTTGAACAGAGACGGGTTGAGCATTAGTTATGGCGTTTACATAGCTCACATAGAAGCCCTGGGCATAGGAGAAAAATTAATTAAATTTGCGATAATTAAGTGAGGTGACAAATTTATGTGGAGAAAAATTTTAACCATTAAGTTTTTGATGTTATTAGTTGTGTCAATTTCTTTGGCGCAAATTGGTAGTAGTTTAACTAAAACTGGAACAACATCAGCTCAGTTTTTGAAGATCGGAATTGGTGCGAGGGCTATTGGAATGGGCGGGGCTTTTGGCTCAGTTGCGGATGATATAAGCTCAATTTATTGGAATCCGGCTGGTTTGAGCAGAATTTCTGGCGGTGGCGAAGCAGTGTTCAATTATGTCGATTGGATTATGGATATAAAGTATAGTTTCGCAAGTTTTGCTTTGAATTTGGGAAATTTTGGGACGATCGGCACGCAGATTTCTTCTTTGACTATGGATGAGATGGAAGTTAGAACTATTGAGATGCCAGACGGGACAGGAGAAAGATTTAAAGCTGGTGGATTGATGATGGGTATTTCATACGCAAGACAATTGACAGATAGGTTTTCAATTGGTTTTAACGCAAAATATGTTAGAGAATATATATGGCATGAGGTCGCTCAAGGGTTTGCGCTTGACCTCGGGACTTTGTATATAACGCCATTTTTAAACGGTATGAGAATTGGTGCAAGCATGTCAAACTATGGAACGAAGATGCAATTGTCAGGTCGGGATTTGATAATTATTTATACGGTTGGCGGTGGCACTGGTAACAACATAAATGCTTTTATCCAAACGGATAAGTTTGAAATGCCTTTGATCTTTAGAGTTGGGTTATCGAATGATTTTGTCAAGACCGCATCTCAAAGATTAACCTTGGCTGTCGATGCTGTTCATCCTAATGACAACACCGAGTATTTAAATCTTGGCGCTGAATATTCTTTTAGGGAGTTTTTCTTCTTGAGAGGTGGGTATAAGTCTCTATTTGAAAAAGGAGGGGAGCAAAGATATACATTTGGAGCTGGGATAAAGTATTCGATATCGAAAGGTTTAGCGGTTGCGGTTGATTATGCTTATCTTGATTTTGGGCGTTTGAAAAATGTACAGTATCTGACGGTTGTTGTGAAATTTTAAATCAAACATATTCTACCGAATGAAATATCTAATCGGAATCGATGGCGGGGGGACGAAAACTCATGGAGTGATAACGGATTACAATGGGGAAATTCTAGCTGAAATAATTAGGGGCTCAGCTAATTTTCAAATGCTTGGTGTTGAACCTGTTTCTAAATTGCTTGTTGAATTGATGTATGGGCTTGTCAATGAAATTGGTGGCAAGATTACAGATGTTGAGGTCGCAGTTCTTGGTCTTACAGGCGCTGGAAGAGAGAAAGATAGGGGGAGAATTTTTAACGGTTTGATTGATTATGCAAGGGTTAAGAATTTAGCCTTGCCAAAATTAATCGTAGAGACAGACGCAAGGATTGCACTTGAAGGTGCTTTGATGGGTAAGCCGGGGATCATTTTAATCGCTGGAACTGGCTCGGTTATGTTTGCGAAAGATATTGAGGGCAAAATTCACAGAGTTGGTGGATGGGGAAGATTCATTGGGGATGAGGGAAGCGCCTTTGTGATAGGGCGTGAAGCTTTAAGAGCGGTTGCAAAGTATATCGATGGCAGGGGAAAGAAAACAGTTTTGAAAGATTTAATCTTTGAAGAATTTAATTTAACAGATTTGATGCAAGTTGTAAGCAAAATTTATTCTGGCGAGTTTGACATTGGAAAAGTTGCACCAATTGTGATGAAAGCCGTGGAACTCGGAGATAGCGTTGCAAAGGAAATACTTGATAATGCATGCATTGAACTTTTGGAGCATATTAAAGCGATGTTGAAAAAAGCAAACTTTGGCGAAACGATTAATCTTGCTCTTTTGGGCGGTGTCCTTCAAAATGAAAATTATGTTTCAAGAAAGTTAAAAGAGATGCTCAAATCAGAACTTCCAGAGGTCAATTTGGTTGAACCCATGGCTTCGCCGGCCTATGGTGCGATAATTTATGCGAAAAATTTTATCGAAAATAAAATTTCAACATGAAAAATGCGAAAAACGGTCCTACTGTTAATTCAGCTTTCTTCACTTTTAATTTTAATCATAGCCATGGCAAATGCGATAAATGATGAGACATTGGACGAGTCACAAAAAGCAAAAAAAGTCGACCTATCAAAATTTACCAAGGAGCAATGGGTAAACTATTGGATGAAAAAATTGACGCTTGAGGAAAAAGTTGCTCAGATGATAATGCCAGATGCACGTGGAGTTTTTCTCGCGCGGGATAATAAAGAATTTAAAAAGTTGGTCCGTTATGTCAAAGATAGAAAAGTTGGTGGATTGATATTCTTCCGTGGGGATGTTTTTGAAACAGCGGATATGATAAATTATTTTCAGAAAATTGCAGGAGTTCCGCTTTTGATATCTGCTGACTTTGAGTGGGGGACAGCTATGCGACTTGATTATACAACTTATTTTCCTCCAGCGATGGGAATCGCTGCAACAGGTAAACCTGAATATGCTTATGAAGTTGGAAAAATTACGGCGATAGAAGGTCGCGCTATCGGAATTCATCAAAATTATGCCCCAACGGTTGATGTGAATAACAATTATCGAAATCCGATAATAAACATTAGATCTTTTGGCGAAACACCCGAGATCGTGTCAAAATTTGCCATTCCATTTATAAGGGGTTTGCAGGAAAACAGTATGATTGCTACAGCAAAACATTTCCCCGGACATGGTGATACGGATGTCGACTCTCACCTCGACCTTCCGATCATAAATTATTCCAAATCAAGATTAGATTCGGTTGAGCTTAAACCTTTTAAAGAGTCGATAAAAGCTGGCGTTAAATCAATTATGGTTGCCCATATCTTTTTCCCTCAAATTGATACTGGTGAAGGGCTACCCTCAACTTTGTCTCACAACATTATCACAGGGATTTTGAAAAACGAGCTTGACTTTAAAGGGTTGATCGTAACTGATGCAATGAATATGAGGGGCGTTACAAAACTTTATTCAAATGCGCTTGCGTCTGTTTTGGCTGTTAAAGCGGGAAATGATATAATTTTAATTCCACCGGATCCAGACGAGGCGATCGATGCTATCGTCAAAGCGGTGAAACGCGGTGAGATAAGCGAGGAAAGAATAAATGAGTCGGTCAGGAAAATTTTAGAGTTTAAATATGATCTTGACTTGCATAAAAATAGATTTGTCGATATGGATAAAATAAGAGATGTGGTAACAACAGAGGAACATCTCAGAAAGGCGAAGGAGATAGCGCGGGAATCGATTACAGTTGTTAAAAATGACGGAATTTTACCTCTTTTGCAGTTCAACGATAAAAAGATATTACACATAACTATAGTTGACTCAAGGGATTTAAATAGCAGTGTCTCTTTTGAAGAGGAGCTTTCGAAAAGATACAACAATATCTCATTCGAAAGGGTTGACCCAAGAAGCACAAACGATGAACTTAACGCTATACTTTCAAAGGTGAATAATTTCGACATTGTGATCGTTTCAACATATGTTCGCGTTAGAGCTTATCAAGCATCGCTTTCGCTTATGGAAAAGCATGCCAAGTTTTTAAGGCAGGTTATCGATTCTGGCAAACCCGTTGTTTTGATTTCATTTGGCAATCCTTATGTTGTGATTGATTATCCAGATGTCAAAGCCTACATCTGTTCTTATTCTGATGCCAAACCGATCGTTGAAGCCACCGCAGAAGTTTTATTTGGGGAAATTTCACCGCAAGGTAAATTACCCATTAATATCCCAGGGTTTGCAACGCTTGGAACTGGGTTGACTTACCCAAGAACAACGCTTCGCTATGATTATCCTGATGAAGCTGGGCTTGATGCAAATAAACTTGCCAAACTTGATACTATAATGGAAAAAGCAATTCAGGATTCTGCAACTCCCGGCGCTGTCCTTCTTGTTGTGAGGAATGGAATAATAGCATATCACAAAGCATTTGGAACATATAGTTACGATCCTTATTCGAGAAAAGTTGACATTAATTCGATTTATGATATGGCGTCGATTACAAAAGTTGCTGCGACGACGATTTCAATTATGAAACTTTACGAAGAAGGAAAGATTAACCTTGATGATCCGGTTGCGAAATATCTTCCAAAGTTTGCTCAAAATGGTAAGGATAAGATCACGATAAAAAATTTACTTCTCCATAATAGTGGTTTACCATCTTGGAGACCATTTTATCAACTTTGTAAAAGTCCCGATGAAGTACTTGATTCGATTTATGCCCAACCGCTTGTTTATAAAACAGGTGATTCAACAGTTTACAGCGATCTTGGATTCATAACGCTTGGGAAAATCGTTGAAGTTGTCACAAGTATGTCACTTGATCAATATGTGAAGGAGACATTTTACATACCTCTTGGGATGAGATCAACCACATTTTTGCCTCCGAAAAACTGGCTTGATGTCATCGCGCCAACCGAATACGACGGTTCGCTTGGCGGATTTGTTCATGGTGTTGTTCATGATGAAAATGCTCGAGCGTTAGGTGGGGTCTCTGGGCATGCAGGATTATTTTCGAACGCACGTGATCTTGCAGTTTTAATGCGGATGATTTTAAATGGCGGTGAATACGGAGGAAAGAAATTTTTCCAAAAAGAGACCGTCAAACTTTTTACAAAAAGATGGCCCAATAACCGCGGTCTTGGCTGGGATAATGCTCTTTCACCATACGGAAAGAGCGCTCTTGATGGGGCATTTGGAGAAAATGCCTTTGGGCATACTGGATTTACCGGGACATCGGTTTATGTTTACCCAGAGAAAAATTTAATAGCGGTTCTTTTGACAAACCGAGTTCACCCAACTAGGGCTAATAACAAGCATATTGCACTTAGAAAAGCTGTTCACAAAGCGATAACAGAGGCAATCGTAGATTAACCAAAACAAAAACTTGTTTTAAAATGCAACTTATCGATTGGTTGATCGTCGCTTTATATTTTATCATTAGCATTGTTGTTGGTGTTTATTATTCAAAAAGGGCGGGGAAAAGCATAAGTGAATTTTTTCTATCTGGTAGAAACCTGCCTTGGTGGCTTGCGGGGACTTCGATGGTTGCGACGACTTTTGCAGCGGATACCCCCCTTGCTGTAACTGAACTTGTCGCAAAGAATGGAATAGCAGGAAATTGGTTATGGTGGAACTTTCTCTTTGGTTCAATGCTTACCGTATTTTTCTTCGCAAGGTTGTGGAGAAGAGCCGGGGTTTTAACCGATGTTGAATTTGTTGAACTTAGATATTCAGGTAAACCAGCATCTTTTTTGCGAGGGTTTAAAGCACTTTATCTTGGGCTGTTTATTAACACTGTGATAATAGGTTGGGTAAACGTAGCGATGGTTTCGATTCTGACCGGTTTCTTTGGCGTTTCAGAAGAACTCGTAAGATATTATGTCTTTGGTGCGATGCTTATAGTTGCTGTTTATTCCGCTTTATCAGGATTATGGGGAGTTGCCGTAACCGATGCAATTCAATTTGTCATAGCCATGGCTGGGACGATAGTGCTTGCAATTGTGGTTATAAATTTACCTCAGATAAACGGCGTAGCTGGGTTAAAAGAAAAGCTCCCGGATTGGGTTTTTAAATTCACCCCAGTTGTAGGCTCGACCGAAGAGCTCGTTTATGGCGGAGTTTTAGCTTTAACGGTTTCTTCTTTTATCGCTTATGTCTTTGTGCAGTGGTGGGCATCATGGTATCCGGGTGCTGAACCCGGTGGAGGCGGATATGTTGCACAAAGGATGATGTCTGCAAAGGATGAAAAACATTCTCTTTTTGCGACGCTTTGGTTTACGATTGCGCACTATTGCATAAGACCTTGGCCATGGATAATCGCCGGACTTGTGACGCTTGTATTATATCCAGAACTTGGTCCTGATGATAAAAAACTTGGCTATATCTTCGCAATGAGGGATTATCTTCCAGTTGGTCTTAAAGGTTTACTTGTCGCGGCTTTCTTTGCTGCTTATATGTCAACGATAGCAACACATCTTAACTGGGGAACTTCATACGTGGTAAATGATTTTTACAAAAGGTTCATAAAGAAAAATGCAGATGAGAAACATTATGTGTTTGTATCAAGGGTTGTAACACTGCTTGTTATGGTTATGTCTGTTTTGATAACTTTGATCATAAAAACGATCTCGGGAGCTTGGCAATTCATAATCGAGGCAAGCGCAGGGCTTGGACTTGTGTTAATTTTAAGATGGTATTGGTGGAGGATCAACGCTTGGAGTGAAATTGTTGCAATGATTGCTCCATTCTTTGGTTATGCTTATATAAAATTTTTCACAAAGATAACTTTCCCAGAAACACTTTTCTATATCGTTGCTTTTACCACGCTTTCATGGCTTATCGCGACATTTTTGACAAGACCGGTTGAACAAGAACATTTGTTGAATTTTTATCGGCGCACTCATCCTGGTGGAATCGGATGGAGAAAAATCGCACAGCTTGCCCCAAATGCAAAACCCGATTCGGGGTACATTTATCTTTTCATCGATTGGATAAGTGGGATCGTCTTAGTTTATATGTTTTTGTTCGGAATTGGCAAGATAGTTCTTGGCGAATATCTTTCAGGTTTGATTTACATCGCTATTGGTTTGGCCGCTGGTTTGGTTATTTATATCGATTTATCAAAGCGTGGATGGGAAAAAGCGGTTGAATAAATTTATTGCTTTAATTTTATTTCGAACTTTTCCGTTGCTTTTGAGCACCAACCTTCTGTTTCAGAACAATAGAAATATGTGAATTGCCCGTTTAGCGTTGAGATGGTTTTAGTCTTTAATTTTATCTCAACTTTTATCGGTTTGCTTATGTCGATGTAATTTTTTTGCGTTTTTTCAAATTTCACGTTTACGATTTCGATTTTTTCGCTGGTAAATTTTATGTCCGGCTTCGGTTCTGAATTGACGTAAATTCCTTTCGCTGATTTTAAAAAGATTAAAAAAGTTAGTTTGTCTTGTTTGTGTTTTTCAATTTTAAATTCGCTCGAGACGAATCTATTTTCCTGGGTTTGAAAATTCAAGAAAAGCAAAATAAATGCAGTGGCAAAAATTATTTGCTTTATCGCGATCATTTTCAATCACGCTTGAATTTTATGCTTCCCTCGTAGATTGTCATATAAACATTGAAATTTTTATCAAGTATCGCTATGTCTGCATCTTTTCCAGTAGCAAGGATTCCTTTTCGATGTTCTTTTCCGAGAACTCTTGCTGGATTTAAAGAAGCCATCCTAACTGCTGATGTTATGGGCACATCGACAAGTTCAACCATAACTTTTACGGCCTGTTCCATTGTTAAAGTGCTTCCAGCAAGGGTTCCATCCTCAAGAAATATTTTTCCATTTTTTAATATGACTTTTTGATTCGCAAATTCGTACTCTCCGTCTGGCATTCCGCACATTTTCATGGCGTCGGTTATAAGAATGATTCCAGTTGGTCCTTTTATTTTGTATAGAAGTTTCATCACCATAGGGTGAACATGGATTCCATCTGCTATCAGCTCGATTTTAAGTTCATCAAAAAGAAGGGAACCTGTTATCACGCCTGGGTCGCGGTGGTGAAATGGTTTCATTGCGTTGAACATATGTGTTACATGTGCAGCGCCATTGTGGATTGCAGTTTGAATTTCTTCAATATTTGCGGTTGAATGTCCAATTGACAGGATAACCCCATCAAGCGCAGCTTCTCTCATAACTTCGTAAGTTCCCGGGAGTTCCGGAGCGATCGTCATTATTTTAATGTACCCACGACCTGCATCGCGAAGCGCATACCAAGCATCAAGCGTTGGCTTCTGGAGATAATCTGGATTCATTGCGCCCCGTTCATCAGGATTTAAAAATGGACCTTCAAGATGAATTCCCCAAATGTTTAGATGGTTTTGCTCTATGAAATCCGCAAGTCTTCTTAATTCCCGGATAAATTCTTTTTCAGGTTTAGGGTAAAGCGTAGCCAAAAGCCCCGTGGTCCCATGTTGAAAAAAGAATTCACTTATTTTAAAAAGCGATTCATCATCCTCATCTTCAAAGCCATACCCAAGCCCACCATGAACATGAAGATCGATAAATCCCGGCACAGCATATATTCCATCTATATCGAAAAATTCATATTCATCATCCGGATCAAATTTAAGATCTTCCAATTTTCCAATTTCAGCGATTTTCTTTCCCTCTATTATTATGCCCGCTTTTTCTATAATTCTAAATGGTGTAACTGCGTTGACATTACGAAGAACGAGTTTTTTCATGTAATTTTTATTTTGTTTTTAATTTCAAAGTTGAGGAATTTCTCTTTGAATTTCTTGACTGTTTCTTTCACATCATTTGAATTAAAGATGGACGAACCCGCAACGATTATATCCGCACCTGCTTCCAGTAAAAATTCAACATTGTTCAGGTCGATTCCACCGTCAACTTCTATTTCGACATTTAAATTTCTTTCTGTGATAATTTTTTTCGCCTGGATGATTTTTCTTATTGCGTTTTCAATAAACTTTTGCCCACCGAATCCCGGATTTACGGACATTATCAACAATATATCAACATAGTCAATAATTTCTTCAAGCACATTGACTGGTGTAGCTGGATTTATCGAGACCCCCGCTTTAGCACCTGTTTCTTTTATTTTCATTATCGTTCTGTGCAAATGGATGCAGGCTTCAAAATGAACAGTGATTATATCTGAGCCAGCCTTTCTAAATTCTTCTATATATTGATCTGGATTTGATATCATAAGATGAGAGTCAAGAGGAAGATATGTTAATTTTCTTATCGCTTTAACTATCATCGGACCAAAGGTTAGATTTGGCACGAAATGTCCATCCATTATATCAAGGTGGAATAAATCCGCACCACCTTCTTCGGCTTTTTTGATCTCATTTTTTAAATCTGAAAAATCCGCAGAAAGCAATGATGGGGCTAGCTTAAACATAGCGCATCAATAATTTTGTTCTTTTACTGGAAGTTCTTTGGCTACAAATACATCGATGCTTGAACCTTTTTGGACATAAAACCCTGCTCTGGGAAATTGTTCGATAACTGTGTTTGGCAAAACATTTAAGCTTGGCTCATAAATTACTTTTCCAAGTCGAAGTCCAGCTCCATTTAAAACTTGTTCAACCTTTGAAAGTGGAAGACCCACTAAGTTTGGGACTTGCGTTCTACCTTCAGCGCTTCCGATGCTTACAACAACTGAAATGGAGGTTCCAGCTGGGACACTTGTTTTTTCCGGAATCGATTGTGAAAGTATCGCTCCTTCTGGGACATCATCTGAAAAGTCATATTCAATATCGCCAAGTCGCAGTCCATATTTTTCAAGCGTTAATTTTGCTTCTCTTACAGATTTGCCAATTAAAGATGGAACTTCAATCTTTTGCTCACCAGAGCTAACTGTAAGATAAACTCGCCTTCCCTCTTTTATTTTCATCCCTGGTCTTGGATTCTGAATTACGACATATCCCGCTGGAAATCTTGCATCATGTCTTTCCATCACCGCTTCAAGTTTGAGGTTTAAGGAATCCAGCACTTTCTTTGCGTTTTCAAGTTTTTTCCCAATTAAATTTGGCATCTCAATTGATTTAACGGAGCGAACATAAAGGGGCATCACGATTTTATCCATAATCAAAATTAGAGACACAAATAAAATCACAAATATAGCAATGTTTTTAAAACTTTTGACATTCACTTCCACTTCGAATTTTTTGTGGAATATAAAAATAAATTTTTGAATTCGCAATTTGAACTAAATTCACACAAGATTGACACTTTGACATCAAGCGAACAAAGTTGCAAAACGATTCTGAAAGTTTGACAAAGGGTGTGATAAGCATTGTGGATTGATTTTTAATCTTTTTTCTTTGGCACAGTCTTTGCAATTTAGAATTTGTGGAAAAATCAAAAATAAAAACTTAAACAGGAGGTGATGAACTATGTTGATGAGATATTCGCCATTCAAAGAAATAGAAATGCTCGAAAGGGAGATCAACAAAATGTTTGATGGCTTCTTTGGAACCTTTGGAGTTAGCTATGAATATCCGTTAATTGATATAATTGACACAAACGATGAAATTTTGGTTTATGTCGAGATCCCCGGTGTCAACAAAGATGATATCAAAGTCAAAATCCATAACGATATCCTTACAATCTCTGGTTGGAGAAAAGAACCAGAACTTTCTGAAAAAGCAAGTTGTCTAATTCGTGAGAGAATATTTGGCGAGTTTATGAGAAGTATAAGATTACCTTATCCGATTGATGTTAATAAGGTTAGTGCTGAGTATAAAGATGGAATTTTGAAGATAGCGCTTACGAAGAGAGAAGAATTTAAGCGAAAAGAAATTCAAATTAACGTTGAATAAAAAATGCTAAGGGAGGTGGAGGTGTATGAAAAAGAGCAAAGCTATGATTAAAAACGAAGGTTTAAGAAAATACATCTTGCCTCCTGTTGATATGTATAAGACCTCTGATTCATACATTTTCTTTCTCGATATGCCCGGAGTTAAAAAAGAAGATTTGAATATAAAAGTCGTCGGTGATTCGCTCATCGTGCGTGGTAAGTTTGACGTTCCTGTTTCGAAGGGTGATGATATGTTGCTAAATTAGATCGCCAAGGGTGAGTATATGAGAGAGTTCGTTCTCTCAGGCGATGTTGATAAAGATAAGATTAATGCAAAACTTACGAATGGTGTCTTAGTCCTGAAACTCGGAAAGAGCGAAAAAAACAAAAAAATCGAAATTAAAATAGAATAAAATAAAAACAAAAAGGAGGTGAGTACTATGGCACTCATTAAATGGAGTCCGATAAGAGATCTTGCAACTGAAATCTTCGACCTCCAGAGGGAAATCAACAGAATGTTTGATCGATTCTTCCGTGGATTTGAAGGAGAAGAGGAAGTTAGGTTGGCAGCATGGAGCCCAAGGGTTGATATATCTGAGACTGATGATGAGTATATCGTAAGAGCTGAAGTTCCGGGTGTAAGCAAAGATGATGTAAAAGTTACGATTAAGGAAAATGTCCTTACGATAAGTGGTGAGAAGAAACAAGAGAAAGAAACTAAGAATGAAAACTTCCATAGGATCGAGAGGGTTTACGGTTCGTTTAGTAGAACATTTACATTGCCTGGAGCTGTGAAGGTTGATAAAGTTGAGGCGAAGTTTAAGGATGGTGTTTTAACAATAAAACTTCCAAAGGTTGAAGAGACGAAGGCAAAGGAAATTGAAGTTAAAGTTGGCTAAGCCTGAATTCCCGCCATTTTTGGCGGGATTTTTTTAAATTTATAAAAAAGGAGTTTTGAAAATGAGGCTTGAAACTGGGAAAAAAGGTTTAGGTAAAATTTTAAAGAACCTTTTAATGCCTTATCTTTCTGAAAAAGAAGAATTGTTAAAAATTTTAAACGACGATTATTCCAAAGAACTCACCATTGCGAAAATGATGGACGAGCATGCAGAGATGATCCCATTTGATTTTTTAAAGGAGAAATTGAAAAAACTTGCTGAGGAAGAGAGAACCCATGCTGAAAAATTAAAACAAAAAATTATCGAGATCGGTGGAACAGTAAACCCAAGCCCAAAGATTTATGATATTAGGGCATCATCAATTCACAATGAGAGAGGGTTTAGAAAGTTGGTCGCAGACCTTGAGCTTGACAAAGAGATTTACGAAGATTATATTGCTCAAATTAACAGGATAGAGAATGAGGATATAAAGAAACTGTTGCGTGAGATTGTTGAAGATGAGGTAAGGCATAAAGATGTTTTGATGGATATAGTTATGCGGTTGTGTTAGTTTTAATTTATAAGTAACAAATCGTCAAAGAGCTATGGGAGAAGAACTCAAATACACGACGAAACCAGAGACACATATTCATATACCTGAGGCGATGGTGATTTTGCCTTTGAGAAATTCGGTGTTTTTCCCGAGGCAATTTATGCCTCTTTCCGTTGGAAGGGAAAGCACCATAAAGTTAATTGAAGATGTTTCAAAAACTGGTGAATTGATATTAATCGTAGCACAGAAGGAACCTCAGATAGAAAAGCCGACGCCGGATGATATTTATCATTTCGGAACGGTTGCAAAAATTCTTAAAGTCTACAACCTTCCTGACGGTTCGAAAAGTGTTTTTGTCCAGGGTTTGCATCGGGCTAAAATTCTTTCCTTCATACAGCAGGAGCCGTATTTGAAAGGGATAATACAGCAGGTTGATGATGAAGGGGGAATTGATCTTGAGGTTGAGGGTATTGCGATTGCGATAAAAAATGTTTTTAAAAAGGTGGTTGAACTCTCGCCGGATTTGACCCCGGAGCAGGCAAATATGGTTAGCAGTACAGATGATTTGTTTGCCCTTCCAGATATAGTCGGTTCAATTTTGAATGTTTCTGTTGCGGAGAAGCAGGAGATACTTGAGCAGGTGAATATAAAAGAGCGAATGAAAAAATGTCATTTTATTTTGAATCGTCATGCGCAAAGGCTTGAAGTTGGTAATAAGATTCAGGCGGAAGTTCAAGATGAGATCACAAAAAATCAGAGAGAGTATTTCCTAAGAGAGCAGTTGAAGGCGATAAAGAGAGAACTTGGGGAAGATGAAGAGGGAGCGGAAATTAGAGAGTTGAGGGAGAAAATTGAAAAAGCTAACATGCCTGAAGAGACAAGAAAAGTTGCGCTTAAGGAGCTTGATCGATTGTCGAGGATGCACCCATCATCAGCTGAATACACTGTTTCACGAACTTATCTTGATTGGTTGATAGAGTTGCCTTGGAGCATATCAACGGAGGATAATCTCGATATAAAGAAGGCAGAGGAAATACTTGAACGTGACCATTACGGGCTTGAGAAGGTGAAAAAGAGAATTCTTGAGTATCTTGCTGTGAGAAAATTAAAGAACGATATGCGTGGCCCGATACTTTGCTTTGTTGGTCCTCCTGGTGTTGGGAAAACTTCACTTGGTAGGTCGATAGCTGAAGCTCTTGGAAGAAAATTTGTCAGAATCTCGCTTGGCGGAGTTCACGATGAGGCTGAGATAAGAGGACATCGAAGAACTTACATCGGTGCTTTGCCGGGAAGAATAATTCAAGGTATTAGAAAGGCTGGTTCGAACAATCCCGTCTTTATGCTTGATGAAGTTGATAAAATAGGAGCTGATTTCAGGGGCGACCCATCGGCTGCGTTGCTTGAGGTTCTTGACCCAGAACAAAATCATTCGTTTAGCGATCATTATATCGAGGTTCCATTTGATCTTTCGAAGGTTGTGTTCATCGCGACCGCAAATATGGTTGAACCGATCCCGCCAGCTCTTAGAGATAGGATGGAGATAATTGAAATACCAAGTTACATCGAAGAGGAAAAACTCAATATCGCGAAATATTTTCTTGTGCCGAAGCAAATCAAAGCACATGGGCTTACGGATGATATGATAAAATTTGAAGATGAAGCCTTGAGGAAGATCATAAATTCCTATACTCGTGAAGCTGGTGTTAGAAATCTCGAGCTAAGGATTGCAGATGTTTGCAGAGGTGTTGCTAAAGATGTCGCTATGGGTAAAACTGAGCCTGTGACGATAGCTGTTGATGTTCTCCCGAAATATCTCGGTCAACCGAAGTATTATCATGAAGTTGCAGAGAGAATTAATAAACCCGGAATCGCAACTGGACTTGCTTGGACCCCCACAGGCGGTGAGATTCTGTTTGTTGAGGCGACAAAAATGAAAGGGAAAGGAGGACTACAACTTACAGGTCAGCTCGGTGATGTGATGAAAGAATCGGCACATATCGCATTGAGCTATATCGCTTCTAAGGCTGAAGAGTTTGGAATTGATCTGAATTTTAGGGAGAAATACGACGTTCATATACATGTTCCTGCTGGAGCGATTCCAAAAGATGGACCTTCTGCAGGAGTTACGATATTAACCGCATTGTATTCTTTGCTTGTTGAAAGGGTTGTTTGTAATGATGTCGCTATGACTGGTGAGATCACATTGCGCGGTGCGGTTTTGCCAGTTGGTGGAATAAAGGAGAAAATCCTCGCAGCGCACAGAGCTGGCATTAAGAAGGTTATACTTCCAGAGAGAAATAAAGCAGACATCGAAGAGATACCACAACAGGTTAGAGATGAGATGGAATTTTACTTTGTGAAAGAGATGGACGAAGTTCTTGAGCTCGCAGTTAAAAAGGAGAAAGAAGAAACAGTTGAAGAGGTTTGATTTTATAGTTTCCTCGTTGTTGTTAATTTAAAAAAGAGGCAAATCGTTCCACGAAGTTTTGGAATGATTTGCTTTTTGTTTATAAAGGGGATGGGAATTTATGAAAGATTTATTACAAAATACTTGGTGTAAGCGAAAATGCAACAGGGGCGGAGATTAAGCAAGCGTATAAAAAGCTTGCGATGATGTATCATCCTGATAGAAAACCTTGGTGATAAGCAAGCAGGGGAGAAATTAATGAAGCATATAGCATTCTTTCCGATCCGGAAAAGATAAACGAACGACAACGCAAATTGATAATAGAAGAATTTGCAAAGGAAGGAAACCTGAGGTATTAAAAGCTTGAAAAAGAGAACTTCGTTTTTTATCTTTATTTACAAGCAAAGGACGTTGAAAACATTTTATTGGTTTTTTATGAAAAAAATTTTCACGATAGTATGGTGGGAGTATATAACAAAGGTTAGAACGAAAGCATTTTTAATTTCGATCGTTCTTATGCCAATCTTTATTGTTGGCTTTTCCATCCTCCCTGGAATCCTCGTTGAAAAAATGGATACAAAACAGAAAGTCGTTGGGGTTGTTGATCTAACGGGGTGGATCTTCGGTGAGTTTAACAGGAAAATATCCGAAAAGTTCAAACTCCCAAATGGGAGACCGAATTATGTCCTCGTTAAAGTTGAGAGCTTTTCAAACGATATAAACGAGATAAAAAAATCTACTAACAAACGCGTTGTTAGGGGAGACCTCGAGGCGTATTTGATTATACCTAAAAACTTTGAAGATAGCTTGAACTTTCTTTACATTGGGCAAAATGTTGGCAATATAAAGGACATCGAGAGGTTTAAAAGCGTCCTGCAGGAAATCGTCATTGGCGCAAAACTTGAGGAATACGGGGTTGATCGAGATAAGTTATCTCAGATAATAAAATCTGTAAAGTTTACGACTATCAAGATTTCGAAAAAAGGTGAGGAAGAGAAAACAGATTTTTTGGGCATATTTTTCAGCTCTTACATTTTTATCATGGCTCTTATGTTGCTTATTATCACCGGAGGGCAGATGCTCATAAGAAGCGTCGTCGAAGAGAAATCAAATCGCGTGATGGAGATTCTTTTATCATCAGTTACTGCAAACCAATTGATGGCCGGGAAAATCATTGGGCTTGGGTTCGTTGGTTTAACGCAAATGTTCATTTGGGCTTTGGTGGGTTTCTATTTTCTCTCAAGCTTTGCTCTTACGATGATAAACTTTGAAATATTGCTTATCTCTTTGGTTTATTTCATTCTTGGTTATCTATTTTACTCTGCTCTTTTCGTCGCGATAGGTGCACCTGTAAATTCGGAATATGAAGCGCAACAAGTGGCTGGATATGTAAGCATAATTCTTGTTTTTCCGATCGCGTTTTCATTTTTGATTATGCAAAATCCTGATCTCTATTGGATAAAAATTTTATCCTTCATTCCACTTTTCACACCTTCGTTTATGGTTGCACGAATTCCCATCAAAATGCCCTCATCTTGGGAAATTGCTGGAACTATGTTAGTTCTCGCTCTTTCTGTTGTCGGGATGATTTGGGTTGCGGGGAGAATTTTTAGGATAGCAATTTTAAGCTACGGGAAATTCCCGAATTTGAAAGAATTAATGGCATGGATTAAAACAAAATAAGGAGAATATTAAATGGACATTTCTTTTTTAACTTTAATTATAAGCACAGCGTCAATAGCTTTCCTTCATGCTTTGGCCCCTGATCATTGGATCCCCTTTGTGGTGATCGGAAGGGCGAAGAAATGGTCAATTAAAAGATTGATTTTTGTAGCCTTCATCGCTGGGATTGGACATGTTGGTTCTTCCGTCTTGTTTGGATTGGTCGGTTTATTAATAGGGATGGAATTAAGCAAACTTCAAGGGCTTGAAGCATTGCGTGGCGATGTTGGGTTGTGGCTTTTGATAGGTTTTGGTATCGCTTACGCCTTATGGGGATTAAAACATGCGAGACATCCGCACAAACATGAGATCATCGACGAGAAGATATTAAATGCAAAAGTTGTAACAGTTTGGACATTGTTTGCTGTTTTCGTCCTTGGTCCATGCGAACCTTTGATACCTCTCTTTTTCATCTCACTAAAATATAAACTTGCTGGTATCCTTGCAGTTACAATTGTCTTTAGTGTTGTAACTTGGATTATGATGATAGCACAAGCGTTGTTGGGATATCTTGGAATTCAACTTATAAAGCTTGAAAAGATCGAAAGATATTCACATATGATTGCTGGGATTGTTATCGCATTGACGGGCGTTTTTATTCTTGTCACTGATATATGATTTAATCGAGATTGAATCGCGTTTCGAGTTCGACGTATCTTTTACCCATCTTAACGGTTGCGCAATCTGCGTAAGGATCATGTTCAAAGAACAGAATCCAGTTTTCTTCAACTGCTTTCTTTAAAAGTTTTTTCTTCTCTTCCATGGTCACCAAAGGTTGTAAATCGTAAGCCATAACATATGGAATTGGAATGTGCGATGAGGTTGGGATCAAATCGCTGCAATAAACGATGGTTTTTTCTCCATCGGATACTTTTACAAGTTGCTGACCAAATGTATGTCCATCAGAGATGATGAGTTCGATCCCATCGAAGATTTCAAATTCACCATCGACTACCTCAAGTTGATTAAATTCAATTAATGGCATAAAGTTTTCAGGTAGATAACTTGCCCTGTCTTTTTCGTTTGGGTTCATTGCAAGGTCGAGATTTCGCTTTTGAATGTAATAAGTTGCATTTTCAAATGTCGGTTTTAAAATACCATCTTTAAGTTTCGTAGCCCCTCCGACGTGATCAAAATGAAGATGTGTTAGTATCACATCCGTTATATCACTTGTCTTTAAACCAAATTTTTCGAGCGAATCTTCAAGTGTGTATTTTGTGTGATCTATTCCATAAATATCAATATATTTCTCCTCCCACTTTTTCCCTATGCCAGTGTCGACGAGAATTTTTCTACCATCGCCGATGATGAGAAGTGTACGTAGCGCAAGTTCGATCCTGTTTCTATCATCCGGGGGATTTAACTTGTCCCATATTGTTTTTGGAACTATCCCAAACATTGCGCCACCGTCAAGTTTAAATCTCCCTGTTTCAATTGCGTGGATTTCGTATTTACCTATTTTCATTTTTGTCCACAAGTTTTATTTTTGGTAGTTTTGTAAAATTTAAATTTTGTTCCTTTCCGTTTAAAGCATTTTCCGCATATTTAAGCCAGATTTTAACTTCCGAAAGGAGTTTATGGAGATTAATTCCCTTATAGATTTCTGGGAATTCGTTGAGTTTTTCGAGCGATTTTTTAAACTGGCTTATAGCGCCACGGAAATTGAGATTTGTCAAATGGTAAAAACCAACGGTTATATGAATCAAACCATGATAAAATTTTTTAATTTTCGGGTTTCTCTCCTCGTTCCAGAGTTCTTCGAGTGTATCGTGACATTCGAAAAAGAGTTCATCGTTGAACTCGTTTATCGCCTTTGTGAAGTTATCTACGGGCATAATCCTTGAATTGCCTTTTGCTTTTTAAGATATGAAAACCCGCCAAATTTATCAATATATAGGTAATTTGGAATAGCAGTTTCTTATTTTTAAATTTTTTAAAAAATCCGGATCTGTAGCTTATGCGGAAGTCTCTTGGAGTTGTTTTTTTGACTGTGCTTATAGACTTGATTGGATTTGGCATTGTGATTCCGCTTTTGCCGTTTTACGCTCTTCACTTTGGTGCAACATCTTCGCAAGTTGGATTTCTTGTTTCCTCTTTTTCTTTAATGCAGTTTATCTTTAATCCAATCTGGGGCAGGATATCTGACAAGGTTGGAAGAAGACCTGTAATGTTAATCAGCATCTTCGGCTCATTTCTATCTTATTTTATTTTCGCACTTTCAAATTCGCTTGCTCTTCTTTTTGTCTCGAGGATGCTTGCTGGGTTGATGGGGGCAAACATTGCAACGGCTCAGGCTTATATCGCTGATGTGACACCACCCGAAGAGAGAGCTAAAGGGATGGGATTAGTTGGGGCTGGATTTGGAATTGGTTTTGTTCTTGGTCCTTTTATAGGCGGGATATTAAGCAAGTTTGGATATGCATTGCCAATTTTATTTGCGTCGGGGCTTTCTCTTTTTAATTTTTTGCTTGCTTATAAATTTTTGCCAGAACCTCAAAAGCATTATAAATTTGAAACACAAAAATTAAGTTACAGAACTATAATCTCCAAAATTTTTAACGATAAGTTGTTGCTTTTTCTTTATTTCACTTTTTTTGTGATAACATTTGGGATTTCACTCAATTATGTTGTGTTCCCGCTTTTTACAAAAGATATGTTTAAATTTGATGCATCTCATAACGGGCTTCTTTTTGGATATGTTGGTATGATGGGTGTGTTTACGCAAGGTTATTTGATAGGTAAGATTTCAAAGAGGATAAAGGAAGAAAAAATTTTGCTCGTAGGGACTTTCTTTATGGGGTCTGGATTGATTGGGATGATTTTCTCAGCTAATTTTTTGCAATTTTTGATCTTTGTGACATTTTTTACTTTTGGAAGCGGTATAACTACGCCAACCGTGTTAAGTTTAATTTCAAGACGTGCAAATTCAGAGATTCAAGGGGTGACGCTTGGGTTTGGGCAATCGCTTTCAAGTTTGGCTCGCGTTTTCGGCCCATCGACTGGAGGATTTTTATACGGAGCATTCGGACATAAATCACCATTTGTTCTTGGCGCGTTGAGCATGTATTTTAGTTTTATTTTTGCGGTTGGAATCTATAACAAGATAAACTCAACAGAATAAATTCGAACTTTTGATGAGCGTTTTAATTCTAACTTTGTTCATTTTCTTAATTGTGGGCTATATTTTGGCAGTTAATGTTTTTGGTCCATCTATGATTTTGAAACCAAAGCGCAAAAATTTCTCAACCGATGGAAGAATATCCCCGGCTGATCTTGGGCTTAATTATGAAGATGTTGAAGTTAAAAGTTTTGATGGTGAAATTTTAAAAGGTTGGCTTGTGAAATCGATTGTTGAGCCGATTGGAAATGTTATTTACATTCATGGGACATATAGAGATAAAACTTTTGGATTGGGAAGAGCAAAGTTTTTAAGCGAGGCTGGTTATAATGTTTTACTTGTTGACCTTCGCTTTCACGGCGAAAGTGGTGGGAAATACTGCACGTACGGATATCTTGAAAAATTTGATGTTTCCGAATGGATAAGTTTTATGTTGAGAAAATTTCCCGAGCTTCCGATCGCTCTTTTTGGCATTTCTCTTGGCGGGGCTATCGCAATTCAAACAGCAGGAATTGACAATAGAGTTTGCGCGGTTATAGCAGAGGGAAGTTTCTCAAACTTTTTCGATCTAATTTACGACTATCAAAAACTAAAATGGGGATTTGCTTCAAAATTTTTAACTCGCAGAGTTATAAAAAGGGTCGAGAGGATCGCCGGATTTAAAGTTGAAGATGTTTCTCCAGTTGAGTATGTAGGAAGGCTAACTTGTCCAGTCCTTTATATTCATGGGAAAGATGATAGAACGGTTAAACCATGGCATTCGGAAGCCCTTTGCAAAAATAGTTTTAAAGGCACTTTACTTTTGGTCGATGGAGCTGGCCATTTAAATTCATGGAAAGTTCTAAATGATAAATATCAAGAAGAGGTTATAAGTTTTTTAAAATCGAATTGTTCAAAAAACAAAAAATAAAATCCAATGGGTAAAGTAGCCATTATAATGGGAAGCAAAAGCGATGGAGAGATAATGCAAAACTGCGAAAAATATCTTCAATACTTTGGGGTTGAGTACGAGAAAAAGATTCTTTCCGCGCATAGGAACCCGATTGAAACGATTGAATTTGCTCGGAATGCAAATTTAAACGGTTTTAGAGTGATAATCGCAGCTGCTGGGATGGCAGCACATCTTCCTGGCGTGATCGCTGCGAACACCGCTTTGCCTGTTATAGGTGTCCCTTTGCCATCTTCTGAGTTAAATGGAGTTGATGCACTTTATTCGATAGTTCAAATGCCAGCTGGAATACCTGTCGCAACGGTTGCAATTGGAAAGCCCGGAGCCATTAATTCTGCAGTTCTTGCTGTTCAAATTCTTGCGCTTGAAGATGAAGAGTTGAAAAAGAAACTTGAAGAATTTAAGAGACAAGGTTCTAAGTTATGAAATATGGTATGGTTGGGCATCTATGCCTTGATGTGATTCATCTTTCTGATGGGAGCGATGTTCAAAGTTATGGTGGAATATTTTTTTCACTTGCATCGCTTGCAAATATAGTTGACGACGATGATTTGATTTATCCAGTGTTTGGCGTTGGAGAAATTGATTATGATAAATTCATCGAAAGGATAAGCATCTATCAGAATGTTATTACCGATGGTATATACAAATTCCCTGGGCTTACGAACCGAGTTCACCTTTTTTATCAAGATAAGCAAGAGAGAACAGAATGCTCCGTCCATATCGCGAAGCCAATTGGATTTGAAAAAATAAAAAAATTGCTTGATATCGGCGTCGATGGGATTTTTATAAATATGATATCTGGATTTGATGTTGAATTTGAGACTTTGAAATTAATTCGCGAAAATTTTGATGGGTACATTCATTTTGATATTCATAGCCTTACGCTTGGTGTCGATGAGAAAAATGTTAGGTTCAGGAGAAGGATAAACAATTGGGATGAATGGCTTAAAAATGCAGATACAGTTCAAATGAACGAGTTTGAAGCTAAATCAATAGGTGAGGAAGGGTGGGATGATGATACGCTTGCAAAAAATATCCTTTCGCTTGGAGTTAAAGCAGTGTTAATAACGAGAGCTAATCTTGGGGCGACGGTTTATTATCTTGAAGATGGATTTAAAAGGGTTGATTTAAGGGCTTATGAAGTTGAAGTTGTTGATCCAACTGGTTGTGGTGATGTTTTTGGTTCCGCTTTCTTTTATAAATTTTCGAAAACAGGCGATCCATTGGTCTCAACTGAATTTGCAAATTACGTCGCTGGTTTAAACGCAACGATTCCTGGTTCAACGCAGATAGATAAACTTAGATGGCTTGTTAGAAAATGAGGGTTATGATAACAGGTTGCCATGGGCTTTTGGGTCAAGGCGTGTTGAAAATGTTTTTAAAAAGCACTGATTCCGAAATCCTTGCAACCGCAAAAGAAAACAAAACGTTTCTTGATTTTGGCGGATTCGATTATACGATGATTGATATAACATCAAGAAGCGATGTTAAAAATCTTGTCGTTTACTTCAACCCGGATGTCATAATCAACACCGCAGCGTATACAAATGTCGATGGTTGCGAATTAAATCGCGAACTTACTTGGCGTGTAAATGTCGAAGGTGTTAGGAACCTCGTGCACTCCGCAAGAAGAGTCGATGCGAAATTAATTCATATCTCAACTGATTATATCTTTGATGGCAAAAATGGACCTTACACCGAGGATGCAACTCCAAATCCAATTAACTACTATGGGAGGACGAAACTCGCAAGTGAAAACGAGATCAGGATCGGTGGGGTAAGATTTGCAATTTTAAGAACAAATGTTCTCTATGGCGTTGGGAAAAATGTTAAAAGCAATTTCGCTCTGTGGCTTTATGATAAATTGTCGAATGGTGAAAGAATAAAAGTTGTCACAGACCAAATTGGGAATCCGACTTATGTCGAGGACCTTTCATTTGCGATTTTAAAAATTGTCGAGCTTGATAAAGAGGGGATATATAATGTTGGAGGTAGAGATTTTGTGGATAGATATACTTTTGCGGTCAAGTTTGCTGAGATTTTCGAGTTTGATAGGGAACTTATTACACCAGCTAAAACTTCGGAATTGAATCAGGTTGCGCGTAGACCATTAAAATCTGGCTTGATAACTCTCAAGGCTCAGGCTGAACTTGGACTTAAGCCTCATGGGATTGAAGATGGGATACTTGCATTTAAGGCTGAACTTGAAAGTTTTCTCAATTCATCCTCAAAACATCGTTTTTGATTTGGTGTTTTGTTTTTTAGTTTCTCAAAACGCTGAAAAATTGATGCAATTTTCTTATTTTTAATAAAAACAGAAAAAGCGCCGCACAAATGCTTGATTTGAAATTTATCCGTGAGAATCCGGACCTTGTTAAAAGGGCGATCCAATTGAAGAAAGAGAGAGACAACATCGATGAAATTTTAAAACTTGATGAGGGAAGGAGAGAACTTATAAAAAGGGGAGATGCTTTAAAAGCCAGACGAAACGATGTAACTGAGGAGATAGCCAATTTAAAAAAACAGGGGAGAGATGCGACTGAACTTATCGAGGAGATGCGAAAGGTTTCAGATGGGATCAAGGTGATTGATTCTGAATTGAGAAAGATTGAAGATGAACTTGAAAATTTGCTTCTTTGGGTTCCGAACATACCTCATGAATCAGTTCCTATTGGCAAAGATTCAAGCTACAATGTCGTTGTAAGAACATGGGGCGAGGTCCCGGAATTTGATTTTGAGATCAAAGATCATTTAACGCTTGGGAAGAAGCTTGGAATAATTGATTTTGAATGCGGGGCGAAATTGACGGGTAGTGGTTTTCCTCTTTACATGGGCAAAGGAGCGACGCTTGAAAGAGCCTTGATAAATTTTATGCTCGATTTACACATTCAAGAACATGGTTACAAAGAAGTTTTCCCGCCCTTCCTTGTGAACGAAGCATCGATGCGTGGAACGGGACAGATCCCAAAACTTAAAGAGGATATGTATTATTGCCCGGAAGATGACCTTTATTTGATTCCAACCGCTGAAGTTCCTGTGACGAATATCCATCGCGATGAAATTCTTGATATAAGTGAGTTGCCCAAAAAATATGTCGCTTATTCAGCTTGCTTTAGGCGTGAAGCTGGGTCATGGGGAAGGGAAACGCGCGGTTTTTTGAGAGTTCACCAGTTCAATAAAGTTGAACTTGTAAAGTTAACAACACCGGAGACATCCTATGATGAACTTGAATCGCTTGTTCGAGACGCGGAAGAGGTGCTTCAACTTCTCAACATACCGTACAGGGTTGTTCTTTTATGCACTGGCGATATGAGTTTTTCATCCGCAAAGACATATGACATCGAAGTTTGGTCGCCTGCAGAAAAAAAATGGCTTGAGGCATCGAGTTGTAGTAACTTTGAAGATTTTCAAGCAAGGAGGACAAATGTAAGATTTAGAAGGGATAAAAAGTCAAAGCCTGAATTCGTCCACACACTCAACGGCTCGGGTCTTGCGACATCAAGGTTGATGGTTGCATTGCTTGAAAATTATCAAACGCCCGAAGGAAAGGTGATCGTCCCGAAGGTTTTGCATAAATACACTGGTTTTACGATCATTAAATAAAAACAAAAGAAAAACGAAAAATGCGAAAGAACTTGATTTTAATCTTTTTGGTTTTTGTGATCTCTGGTTGCGCAGTTTTGAAGAACCTTGGGATTGCTCCAGAAAAAGAATATGTAGCAAAAGTTGGAAAAGAGATGATCACGCTTGATGAATTTGAAAGATCTTTCGTAAAAAATAACGGTGGATTTCAAAAAGCAAAAGAGAGAAACATCGAAGATAGAAAAAAATTCCTCGATCTTTTGATAAAGTATAAACTTAAAGTTCTTGATGCGAAAGCGAAAAAACTTGACGAAGACCTCCAAATTCAAAAAGAAGTAAAAGATTACTACACGACCCTTGCTTTGTCTTACTTGACAAAAAAGGAAGTTATCGACCCGGGTTTGAAAAGATTGTATGAAAGGAGAAAGGAAGAAATCAGGGCAAAGCATATTTTGATCGAGATAATAAACAACAATACCGCGACCGCTTACACAAGAGCAAAGAAGGTTATAGATTTGATATACGCTGGTATCCCTTTTGATTCCTTGCTTGCTGAGTCCGATGACCCAACAGTTATATTCAATAAGGGAGATCTCTATTATTTTACTGCTGGTTCTATGGTGCCTGAATTTGAGGACGCATGTTATTCTATGAAGGTTGGAGAGATAACAAGAGAGCCAGTTCGCACAAGATTTGGATATCATATAATTCAAATTCTCGATCGTAGACCAAGAGTTGAATTGATAAGGATAAGCCACATAGGAAGAAAGATTAATCCCAAAGCCACACCAGAGGACACATTGAAACTTTACAATGAAATGAAAGCGGTGCTCGATAGTTTGAAAATGGGCTTTGACTTCGGGGAACTTGCAAAAAGGCATTCTGATGATAAAGTTGCAAACCAAAGAAATGGTGATTCAGGATATTACCCGAGAGGTAGAACGCATAGAGAGATCGACCAGTTTATATTCAACGCCAAAGTTGGGGACATAAGCGACATCATAAGGACAAGATGGGGCTATCACATTGTAAAAGTTACTGAGATCGTTCCAGTTAAACCATTTGAGGAAGTTGTTGAAGAACTTAGCAAAATGTATCAATCTTATCGGCTCGATTATGATTTTAAAAACTACATCGAGAGATTGAAGAAAGAGTATAACTGCTCATTTGATGAACAAGCTTTTGAACTTTTCATTTCGAAGGCAGACACATCTAAGACGACATCTCATCCAGATTGGGGCAGCGTTTATACTAAAGAAGACAGGGGAAGAGTTTTGTTCAAGTTCGCAGATCAAAAGGTAACGATTGACTCTGTGATACATATAATCAAGCGAAGCGCAGAATTTTCAGGGAAAAAATTCGATCGCGCATCTGTAAAAGCCATTCTTGATAGAATCACAGAGATGAAACTTACTGAATACAGGGCGAAAAACGTCGAAAAACTTTACCCGGATTTCAAAAATGAGTTGAAAGAATTTGTCGATGGAATTTTGCTTTACCACATCGAGCAGAAGATGATATGGGACAGAGTTGACCTAAGTGAAGATAAATTGAAGAATCATTACGAGAAGAACAAAGAAAAGTATCGTTTTCCAGACAGAGTCAGGTTCAGTGAGATTTGGGTGAAAAGTGAATCGCTCGTAAATGATATTTACTTACAACTTCAAAAAGGTATCCCATTTGATTCTCTTGCGGAGAAATATACCGAAAGAGCTGGGATGAGGGAAAAGAAAGGTGATTGGGGACTTGTTTCTTCTTCTGAAAACGAGCTCGCGTGGAAGGCATGGAATGTGAAAGTTAACGAGATCTCTGAGCCGATAAAGTTTCAAGGTGGTTATTCGATAATAAAAGTCACGGGCAAGGAACCAAGCAGAGCGAAAACATTTGAGGAAGCGTTTGGCGAGGTTGCAAGTGAAATTCAAGAAATAGAGTTAAAACGGCTTGAAAAGGAGTGGATCGAAAGCCTTAAAAAGAAATACAGGGTCGTTGTAAATGAAAAGGCTCTTGAAAGAGCTTTTGCTCGTTAGTTTGATTTTGTTCGCCGGATGTGAAAAAGAACCAAAAAGCGATGATTATATCGCAAAAGTTGAGAATACTTACCTGCTCAAGCAAGAGTTAGTCGGGATGGATTCAAATTTTGTGAGAAATTATGTGGAAATCTGGATAAGAAATAACTTGCTTTATGAAGAAGCGCTGAGCAGAGGCTACGAACCTGACGAAAAAATCGAGCGAATGGTGGAGGAGTTTAGAAGGTCGCTTGTGGTTAAGAAATTTTTACAAAACGAGATAATGAAAGAGGCAGAAAAAATCACGGATGAAGAAATTAAGGAATTTTATGAACGCCATCAGGATGAGTTCATACTCGATCGACCAATTGTAAAAATTGGTTATATCAAGTTAAAGTCAAGAGGTGATGCCATCGCTTTGAGAAGTAAGCTTATACCGCCGAAAAATTTTCAAAAAATCATCGATGGTTTATCAACTGAGCCTGGCGTTGTTGAAATAGTTAAGGAAAGATATTATGATCAGTTCAATATTCCATCTTCTGACCTTTGGCGAGTTGCATGGAATTTGAATAGAGGTGAGACTTCTTTTCCAATTAGATCTGGTGAGAATTATTTTTTGATCTATCTTTACGACAAAAAGGAAGCGGGAAATAAAGCTGACTTTGAATTTGTCGCGGATGTTGTCAAAGAAAGAGCCATTGTTGAAAAGCAAAACCTTATGCTTGACAGTTTAATTTCAAATTTAAAAAGAAAATATAACTACGAGGTAAAATGGTGAGAGCGAAGATTTTAATTTTTCTCTTGGTCTTGAATGTATTTGCGTTTGCGCAACAAAGGGTGCTCGATAGAATAGTTGCGATCGTTGGAAATGAGATTATACTCGAATCTGATTTAAATTATCAAACTTATATCTTCGCAATTCAAAATAATTTGAATCCGGATGATTTGAGTCTGAAAAAATATGTTTTGCAGGAGATGGTAAACGATAAACTTGTGCTTGTGAAAGCGATAGAGGACACTATAGTCGTTTCAGACGATGATGTTGAAAGACAAATAGAGGCTCAAATTCAGGCGCTCGTGCGTCAATATGGTTCTGAGCAAAGGTTGGAGGAAGTTTATGGGATGCCAATCGGTAGGATAAAACGCGAGATAAGGGAAGATGTAAGGAAGAGATTGATGATAGAAAAGCTTAAACAGCAAAAATTTGGGATGATGAGCGTTTCGGGTTATGAGGTTGAAAAATTTTATGAGACATATAAAGATAGTTTGCCGGAAGTTCCGGATATGGTTGAACTTTATCATATTATGATAGTTCCAAAACCTGTTGATTCCGTTGAACAGGCTGTTTATCAAAAAGCCAAGGCAATATTCGATAGCATAAAAGCGGGTGGTGATTTTGAATACTTTGCCAGAGTTTATTCCGAGGATAGAGCTACTGCAAGAGATGGTGGCGACCTCGGATGGGTTAGGCGTGGAATGTTTGTGAAGGAATTTGAAGAAGCGGTTTTCAGATTGCAAGAAGGGCAAGTTTCAGATATTGTGAGAACTCCTTTCGGATATCATATAATTCAACTCGTTGAGAGAAGAGGTGAGCAAGTTCGCCCAAGGCATATTTTGTTTAAGATCCCTTTGACCAAAGAGAGTGACAATATAACAATTTCAAAACTGGAAGAGATAAGATATAAGATTATGTCTAAGCAAGCTAAGTTTGAAGAGATGGCTAAAAAATTTAGCGAGGATGAAAACACAAGACTTTCAGGTGGGTATCTTGGAATGATCGAAGTTGATAAACTTGAGCCGGAATTGAAAGAAGTGGTAAATTCTCTTAACGAAGGTGAAATCTCACAACCGGTCAAGATGATATATGGAAACTCTTATGCCTATCACATCGTCTTGTTAAAAAGAAAAATTCCAGCGCATAGGATGAATCTGAAAGATGATTATATGAGAATTTATCAATATGCTTTGTTTGAGAAACAAAACAGAGAATATCAGAAGTGGCTTAATGGCTTGAGGGAACAAGTGTATGTTTATGTTGTGGATGATTTAAAATAATAAAAAATTAAATCCGGAGTTGAAAAATGAAGGCGAAATTTCTAATCTCGGCTGTCCTTCTCCTTACAGCGAGTCTTTTATCGCAGGGGAAGATCAACTTTATCGAATACGATCTCCCAAACGGTTTGCATGTAATTTTGCATGAAGATCACTCAACGCCGATAGTCGCTGTTGACATTTGGTATTATGTTGGCTCAAAAAATGAGGATCCAGAGAGAACCGGCTTTGCGCATTTATTTGAACATATGATGTTTCAGGGCTCTGCAAACGTTAAAAAAGCAGAGCATATGGCTTATATCCAAAAGGCGGGTGGAACTTTCAACGGTTCAACGAATTGGGACAGGACAAATTATTTTCAAGTTGTTCCATCAAATCAACTTGAACTTGTCCTCTGGCTTGAATCTGATAGGATGATTAGCTTAAATGTGAATCAAGAAAATCTCGACAATCAACGCGAAGTTGTGAAGGAAGAGAGAAGATGGAGAGTTGACAATCGCCCTTATGGAACGCAATGGGAAGAGACATTCAAAAGGCTTTTCAAGGTTCATCCATACCGCTGGCCTGTGATCGGTTATATGGAGCATCTCAACGCCGCAACACTTGATGAGGTGAAGAGATTTTTCGATACTTATTATGTCCCGAATAATGCAGTTCTTGTGATCGCCGGGAATATTGACGTTGAAAAAACAAAAAAACTTGTCGAGAGATATTTTGGTGAGATTCCGCGAGGGAAATATGAAATTAAAAGACAGAACCTCGTTGAACCGCCGATGACACAGCAGATAAAGGATACGATTTACGATAACATAAGATTGCCCGCTGTTTTCATGGCGTTTAGAATTCCAAAAGATGGAGAAAGAGAATTTTATGCTTTGGATCTTCTTTCGAACATTTTAGGTTCTGGTCGAAGCTCTCGACTTTACCAAAAACTTGTTTATGAGAAGAGGATTGCTCAAAGAGTAAACGTATATGCGATAGGAATGGAGGATGCGGGTGTATTTAAGATAGATGCGTATTGTTCAATTGGGCATACACCTGAGGAAGTTGAAAAAGAGATATGGAGTGAGATAGAAAAAGTTTACAAGGAACTTGTTGACGAAAAGGAACTTCAAAAAGCCAAAAACCAGAAAGAATCGGAGACAATCAGAAGTTATCAAACTGTTTTGAATAAGGCTGATCAGCTTGCATATTATTATGTCATCCATAAGAACACGAATAAGATAAACGAAGAACTTAGTGAAATTCTTTCAATTACACGCGAGAAACTTCGCCAATCCGCCTCAAAATACCTTATCCCTCAAAATTCAGTGGTTCTTTATTACCTTCCAAAAGAACAAAGAGCGTCAAAATAAAAAATAAGGTGTAATAATGAAAGCTTTAAAACTAACCTTGGTTCTGTTGATGGCAAATGTTTTGATAAATACAAGCGAAATTTTCGCGCAAAACGAGGGCAAAATCGATTTCGCCGAATTTACACTTGAAAACGGTCTTCATGTGATATTACACGAAGATCATTCAGCGCCCATTGTTGCAGTTAATATCTGTTATTATGTTGGTTCGAAAAATGAAAAGCCTGACAAAACTGGTTTTGCACATCTTTTTGAGCATTTGATGTTCGATGGCTCGAAAAATGTTAAACGTGGGGAATTTGATAAGTACATCACCCAGGCTGGTGGATATGACAACGCTTATACAACTGAGGACAAGACAAACTATTACGAAGTTCTTCCATCAAATTATCTTGAATTAGCCCTGTGGCTTGAATCTGATAGGATGCTTGGATTTTCGATCCAGGAGATAAGTTTGAAAACACAAAGAGAAGTTGTTAAAGAGGAAAGGCGATGGAGATATGAAAATAGACCTTATGGTTCCGCATGGATAAAAATCGCAGAAAAAAGTTATAAAAAACATCCATATCGATGGCCAGTTATTGGTTATCAAGAGCATCTTGACAATGCAAGCATGGATGATGTCAGGGAATTTTACGAGACTTTTTATGTCCCAAATAACGCTGTTCTCGTAATTGCAGGAGACATCAACATAGAACAAACCAAAAAACTCGTTGAAAAATACTTCGGTGAAATATCAAAAGGTCCAGATATTATTCCTCATCCTAAGCCTGACGATGACCCACTTGATGGTGAGATTAGAGAAATCATAGAGGATGTAAACGCTCCATTGCCGGCGGTGTTTATGAGCTATAGAATTCCTGAAGAAGGGAACTCTGAGTCTTATGCCCTTGCCCTTCTTTCAAGCATACTTTCCGTTGGTGAAAGTTCACGGTTATATCAAAGGCTTGTTTATAAAGATAAAATCGCAAGTGAGGTTGAAACTTATGCTGATGCAAGGGAACACCCTGGTTTGTTTCTGATCTATGCGATCGCAAATCCAGGGTTTAGTTCCGATACGCTTGAAAAGGCGATCAATGAGGAGATCGAGAAGATAAAAAATTACGGAGTTGAAGAGAAAGAGCTTGAAAAGGCAAAAAATAAAATCGAATCAGCTCTGGTTTCAGCAAAGCAAACAGTTCAAGGCAAGGCAGATCTCTTAGCTCACTATTATACTTTTTTCAGAAATCCCGGTTTGATAAATACAGATATAGAGCGTTATAGGAAGGTAACTGCTGAAGATGTGAAACGAGTTGCGCAGAAGTATTTAAATTGGAATAATCGGGTTATTTTGCATTATCTGCCTAAAACAAATTAATTTTAAACAAACAAAATTCATGGAGGAAAAAGGTATGTTGAAGAAAATTGGAGCATTATTTATGGTTATTTTTCTCTTAACTTCTACTTCAAATTCGCAGGAAAAAATCGACAGGACGAAACCTCCAAAGCCAGGTCCTGAAAGCAAAGTTAAATTTCCGGCGTATTTTGAAAAAAAGCTTCCAAACGGTCTTAAAGTTATAGTAGTCGAAAATCATGAGCAACCGATCGTTTACATTAGCTTTGTCATTAAAAGTGGTTCAACTTACGATGAGGATTTGCCCGGACTTGCGAGTGTAACAGCTGAACTTTTAACCAAGGGCACGAAGAAGAGAACCGCAACACAAATAGCTGAGGAAATTGATTTCGTTGGCGGTTCGTTAAATGCGACATCGTCTTGGGATGCGACAAATGTAAGCGTGCTCGTTCTTAAGAAATATCTTGGCGTTGGAATGGATATACTTCAAGATGTTGTTTTAAATCCGACTTTCCCAGATGAAGAACTTGAGAGAATAAGGACACAGCGATTAGCAAATATCAAACAGTCAAAGGCTGAGGCCGGATATCTTGCTTTGGTGAGATTTTCAAAAGAATTATTTGCAAATCATCCATATGCAAATGAAATCAACGGTAACGAGGAATCAATTCAAAAGATTAAGCGCGATGATATCGTAAAGTTTTATCAAAAGCATTTTATCCCGAATAACTCATTCATAATTTTTGCTGGAGATATAACCCCAGAAGAAGCTATGCCACTTGTTGATAGATATTTCAAGGAGTGGAAGGGAGGTGAAAATCCGCATAAAAAATTTCAAGCCGTTAGTGATATATCCCAAACGAGAGTTGTAATTGTTGATAAACCGGGAGCGGTTCAATCTGCTATAAGAATTGGGCACCTGGGGATCGACAGAAAAAATAAAGATTATGTCAAAGTTTATACTTTGAACACTTTGCTCGGTGGCTACTTCAACTCAAGGATAAATATGAACCTTAGAGAAAGGCGTGGTTATACTTATGGTGCTTTTAGTTCATTTGATTCAAGAATTTATCCTGGTCCGTTTGTTGTTTCAGCTGATGTAAGGAATGAAGTTACAGACTCATCAGTTGCAGAGATAATTAAAGAACTTAAGAGAATAATTGAAGAGCCTGTACCGGAGGATGAGCTGAAGATGGTAAAAGATTATATCGTTGGATCTTTCCCGTTGCAGATCGAAACGCCAGCACAGGTTGCCACAAGAGTTATGATGATAGAAATTTACGGGCTTCCAAAAGATTTCTATGATAAATTTAGAGAAGAAGTCAAAAGTATAACCGCAAAAGATATTCAAGAAGTTGCAAAAAAATATTTGCAACCCGACAGGCTTTTGATCGTTGTATCTGGAAATTCCAAGCAGATAAAGCCCGTTCTTGAAAAATTTGGTCCAGTTGTTGTATATGACGCGGATGGGAATAAACTTAAATAAAAATTAACTTCAAAATAGCAAAGTGCAAAGAGAAAAAAGCGATGTAGAGATAGTTCAGGAGCTAAACAAGGCTTATAGAAGAATAAAAGGCGAGATTTTAAAGGTAATTGTTGGGCAGGATAAGATAATTGAGGAGATATTGATCGCACTTTTTGCCCGCGGACATTGTCTTCTTGTTGGCGTGCCTGGTCTTGCCAAGACTTTATTGATAAAAACACTCGCCCAGGTTCTTGATTTAAAATTTAGCAGAATTCAATTTACCCCGGATCTTATGCCAAGCGATATAACTGGGACTGAAGTTATTGAAGAAAATGTAAGCACTGGGGAGAAATTTTTTAAGTTCGTAAAAGGTCCGATTTTTGCGAATATAATTCTTGCTGATGAGATAAATAGAACTCCGCCCAAGACGCAATCTGCGTTGCTTGAGGCGATGCAAGAGTATCGGGTTACCGCAGGAGGACAAACCCATGAACTTGAACAGCCATTTTTTGTCCTTGCAACCCAAAACCCAATCGAAATGGAGGGAACTTATCCATTGCCAGAGGCTCAACTTGATAGATTTATGTTCAACATTTGGATAGATTATCCAGATTTTGAAGAAGAGGTTGAAATTGTAAGAAAGACGACAAGTTCATATCAACCTGATGTTGAAAAAGTTTTAAAACGAGAGGAGATTTTAACTCTTCAAGAACTTATACGTAAAGTTCCCGTTGCAGATAATGTAATTGAATATGCGGTAAAACTTGTGACGATGACTCGACCGAATTTAAACGGCGCTCCTGATTTCGCAAGGCGTTGGATAAGCTGGGGCGCGGGTCCGCGGGCTTCTCAATATCTTATACTTGGTGCAAAGACACACGCTGTTCTCGATGGGAGATACACCCCAACTATTGATGATGTGAGAGCGGTCGCTTTGCCTGTTTTAAGACATCGACTTGTAACGAATTTCAACGCTGAAGCAGATGGAGTTACGACCGTCGAAATAGTGGAAAAACTTTTAAAAGTAATTTAAGGAGATAAACAATGTCGGAATTTCAACAACTCCAAAGCTTTTCCCCCGAGGTAAAACCAATGCCATTTATTGATAAGTTAACCGGGGTTTTTACATCACCGGGGGAAGTTTATGAAAATCTTGTTAGATCCACCAAAACTGTGACAGATTGGCTCATTCCAATTGTAATTCTAATCATTCTTTCAATCGTTACAAATATTTTAAAATTCAACGATGAAAGTATAAGAGACTCCCTTGTTCAATTTCAAGAGCAAAGGTTTGAGCAGTTTATCGAAGAGGGTAAGATGACCGAAGAACAGGCTGAAATCGCAATGGAAAGGCTTGAGGCGTTTGGTTCAACTCAAATGATTTTCAGCATAATTGGGATTCTCATAGGTGTGCCGATAGTATTTTTGCTCATCTCGCTTGTGTATTTCCTTCTCGGTAGGTTATTCTTTAAAGGCAATGTTGATTTTATGACTGTGTTTTCGATTTATTCGCTTTCAAGTTTGATCGCTTCTGTTGGCGTCGTTGTTTCGATGATCCTTGCTTTTATAACTGGTTCATTTTTTGCCACTGCAAGTCCAGCGATTTTTATGGAGCCTTCAACGAGTAAAACATATATACTTGCTTCGAAGTTTGAAGTCTTCACATTGTGGCAACTAGCGGTTTTTGCGATCGGCATAGCAAAAGCGTTTAATAAAAATTATGGTTCTGCATTTGGACTTGTCTTTGGCGCATGGGCTGTGTGGGTTGTGATAAATTTGCTCATCCCGATTTTCGGATAATTTAAACTTTAACAAACGATGTTAAAATTTCTTTTTCTGTTAATTTTTTTAGTAAGCCCGAATTTGAATGCATCTGAATCATCAGCTGATTCATCGGGTATTGTCAAAAAGGGCACGCAGATAAATAAGTTAAAACTTGGAATTGTTACAGTTGGTACCGCTGGGTTTTCTGTTTTAACTTATGATTATTTTAATCAGGTCTGGTGGAAACCTACAAAGGTGAAAAAATTCGTATGGAGAGATGATTGGGACGATTTGATTAAAGCAGATAAAGCTGGGCATCTTTATTTTTCTTACGTTCTCTCTGACGCATACAAGGGTATTTTTAAATGGGTTGGATTCAATTCAAGAACGTCCGCATTTTTAGGCGCTGGGATAAGCGTAATTTATGAGGTTGGAGTTGTTGAACTTACAGATGGATTTACGACGCGTTGGGGGTTCAGTCCAACCGATGTAATTGCAAATATCGTTGGGGCTTTTTTCCCGGTGGCTCAAGAATATTTCCCATCGTTACAAGCGATAACTTTTAAATTAAGTTATACCCCATCTGGTTACACATGGTTTGACTACTTGCGTATTGGAAGTTTAAAGGATGCGCTTTACAAAAAGCAGTTTCATACGGATTATGAAGGTATGACTTTTTGGATTAGTTTTGATTTTCAAAGACTCTTGCCAAGGGAAATTAAAAGGCTTATACCAGATTTTTTAAATCTTGCGGTTGGATATAGTGTAAAGAATATAAACTATGCCGGCAAAGGTTATTCGGAGATTTATATAGCTATTGATTACGATCTTTTGAAGGTTGACACTGGCTTGGATATACTCAACAGGATAATACGAACTTTGAATTACATCCATTTCCCAGCGCCTACTTTGAGGGTTAAACCTCGCGTTAAGTTTTACTATCTCTATTTTTAAAAAAATTTTTCATTGTGATGCGAAAGCACTTTTTTATATCGCTCATTCCTATTTTGTTTCTCTCCTGTTCCAACAAGGGATTGAACGAAGTTATACAAGCAAGCGGTATTGTTGAAGCAAGGGAGGTAATTGTGAGTTCTGAAGTTGTGGGGAAAATAATCCAGATCAATTTTGATGAGGGGAGCAAAGTTGACAGCGGTTTTATGCTTTGCCAGGTTGATACAGGGTTGACATATCAAAGATATCTTGAAGCGAAATCACAAGCGGAGGCTCTTTTCTCACAATATCAACTTTTATTAAAAGGGGCTCGGGCAGAGGAAATTGAAGCTATGGAAGAAATTGTCAATCGTGCAAGGATTAATTTTGAAAACGCTCAAAGACAATTTGAACGAATTAAAAATTTATATGGAGATGGAGTCGCAACGCAAGAACAATTTGACAACGCAAAAACATTTTTTGAATCAAGTAAGGCTCAATATGAAGAAGCGAGGAGAAGGCTTGAGGTTTTAAAAAAGGGCGCAAGAGAGGAAGAGATTAAAAGCGCGTTTGCAAATTATAACAGAACGCTTGCGCAGATGAGAGCAATCAAGATTCAGCTTGAGAAATCGAAAATAACTTCGCCTATCTCAGGATTTGTTGTAGAAAAATTCATTGAACTTGGTGAATTCGTCTCATCAGGAACACCGGTGGCTAAAATTGCTGATCTTGACGAGATTTATATAAGAATTTATATCCAGGAGAAAGAACTTGGCTTGGTAAAACTTAATGACACGGTGAATGTTAAGATTGATTCTTACCCAGATAAAGTTTTCAAGGGTACGGTTATTTTCATCTCACCAAAGGCGGAATTTACGCCGAAAAATGTCCAAACGAAAGATGAAAGAGTTAAACTTGTTTATGCTGTTAAAGTGAAAGTTAAAAATGAAGACGGTGTTTTCAAGCCGGGTATGCCTGCGGATGTTGAGATAATCAAAAGGAGGTGAAGGAAATGTTTGAGGTTGAAACATTTAACTTAACGAAGAAATTTGGGGATTTGACCGCAGTTAAATCTGTCAATTTGAAAATTGAGCGCGGGGAAATTTTTGGTCTGCTTGGTCCAAATGGAGCTGGAAAGTCGACCCTCATTCGTCTTTTGTGCGCACTTTTGAAACCAACATCTGGAACCGCACTCGTTGGAGGATTTTCGATAATTGATGAACCGGAGGAAGTTAAAAAGATAATCGGTTATATGTCGCAAAGGTTTGGACTTTATGATGATTTGACAGTTGAGGAAAATATAAGCTTTTATGCCGGGATTTATCTCAACGATAAAAAACTTGCTTATAAAAGAACCGAAGAAATAATTGAGAAACTTTCGCTTGGTGAACATCGCGAAAAACTCGCAATGCATCTCTCAGGCGGATTAAGGCAAAGGTTATCCTTCGCAACCGCTATTGTTCATGAACCAAGGATTATTTTTCTCGATGAACCGACATCCGGAGTTGATCCGGTTTCAAGAAGAAATTTTTGGGAGCTTGTTTATGATTTATCTGCTCAAGGTAAAACTGTTCTTGTTACAACTCATTATATGGATGAAGCGGAGCGTTGCGATAGAATCGCTTTTATTTCGCAGGGAGAAATAATAGCCGTCGGTTCGCCTACCGAGATAAAGAAAAAATATATGCGAGGCGGGGTGATAAACATAATTTCGGAGGATCTGATGGCTTGTTATAATGCCTTAACTTCGTTTGACTTTATTGAGGATATCAGCATATTTGGGGATTCAATCCATGTCGTCGTTGATAACGCTGATGAGAAAATTTCTGAGATTTCTGATTTTTTCAGAAAGAAAAATTTGACATTTATTAAGATTGAAAAAATACAAGCCTCGATCGAAGATGTTTTCGTCACCCTTACAAAAAGTAAAAGTTCAAACACTTCTTAACATAGTATCCAAAGAATTTATTCAGATAAGTCGCGATTTAAGAAGCCTAATACTTATTATCGTCATCCCGCTTTTTTTGCTTGTTATCTTCGGCTATGGCGTTACGATGGATATAAAAAATGTTAATTTGGTTGTATGCGATTTAAACAAAACTCAATATAGTCGACGTCTCATCGAAAGGTTTACATCATCTGACTTTTTCAATCTCGCCGCGGAGATTAATGATATAAATCAAGTTGATCATTACCTAATTTCGGGGAAAGCTAAAATTGGTATTGTTTTGCCTCATAATTTTTATGGCGAAATTGGCGCCGGAAGAACAGCTAAAATTCAAGTCATAATCGACGGTAGCGACGCGAGCATTGCAAATATTGTGCTTGGATATGTTCAACAGATATTGCAAGGATTTTCGAGCGAGATTATAGCAAATTATATCTTCCGAAAAACTGGGAAAGAGATAAACTAGGTCGATTTGAAACCAAGAATATGGTTTAATCAGGAGCTTAAAAGCGCCAACTTTTTCGTCCCCGGGCTTATGGGTCTAATTATGATGATGATGACTGTTTTTATGACATCGCTTTCCATCTCCCGTGAGAGAGAATTGGGCTCATTTGAAAGGTTGATATCGACACCGTTGAACCCTTTCTTCATCATCGCCGGGAAAGTTATACCGTATGCGATACTTGCGTTTATTGATTCAATTTTGATTTTGATCGCTGGCTATGTTTTGTTTAACCTTGAAGTCAAGGGTGATTTGCTGTCACTTTTTATTGTGACCGTAATTTTTATATTTTGTGGGCTTAACCTTGGCTTAATAATTTCAACAGCCGCAAAATCTCAGCAATCAACAATGGCTATCTCGTTTATTTCAACGATTGTTCCAACTTTTATTTTATCTGGTTTTGTCTTTCCGAGTTCCCGCAAGATATTATCTTGATGTCATTCGTGGGATAATTTTAAAGGGAAATGGAATTTCGGAACATGTTGGCAGTGTGTTGTTTTTATTATTTTTTATGATTTTAACTTTTCGTGTCGGTTTATTCAGATTGAAAAAATTAATGCGAGAGGTTTGATGTTTAGGATTTTGTTTGTCTTTAAGAAAGAGCTATCCCAACTTCGCAGAAATAGACTTTTGATCGCGATAATGTTAATAGCGCCGGTTCTTCAACTTTTCATTCTTGGGTATGCTGCAACATTTGAGGTTAAAAATTTGCCCATCGCAATTCTTGATTATGATAAAAGCAAATTGACTCGGGAAATAGTGAGCAATTTGAATTCAACCGAAACTTTTGATGTTGTTTTATATTTGCAAAGTTTGAGCGAAGTTGACGATATTTTGAAAAGAAGTGCTGCGAATGTAGTTGTGATCTTTCCGAAGGATTTTGAAAAGAAGATAATTAAAGGGGAAAGGGTTGAACTTCCTGTGATAGTTGATGGAAGTGACCCTAACTCAGTAAAAATTGCGATTGGATTTTTTGCAAGCATCATAATGGATAGATTTATTTCAATCGTGAAAGAAAATCTTATGGCAAGGGGAATAAAATTTGTGCCTTTTTGCGAGCCAGAGGTTAGGATTTGGTTTAATCCCGAGATGCGATCGAATGTTTTCATAATACCTGGTTTGATTGGGATGATACTTACAACTGTTATGTTGATTATGACATCGATGTCAATGGTTCGAGAGAAGGAGCAAGGGACTATTGAATTGTTGCTTGTTACACCGGTTAAGCCATATCAATTGTTGCTTGGGAAGATTCTGCCGTTTGTTTTAATTGGTTTGATTGATGCGACAGCTGTTATTCTCGTTGGAAGGTTTTGGTTTAAAATTCCGTTTAAAGGAGATGTCTTTTTACTTTTTGTTTCTACTTTTGTCTTTCTTTTAACAACATTTGGGCTCGGGATCTTCTCATCTGTTATATCTAAAACGCAACAGCAGGCGCTTATGACAGCCTATTTCTTTGCTATGCCAAATATAATTTTATCTGGATTCGTCTTTCCTATAGAAAGTATGCCTGCGGTGATAAGGTTTATCACTAACTTTGTACCGTTGAAATATTTTTTAATTATACTTCGCGGGGTTTTTCTCAAAGGCGCCGGGGTCGATATTCTTTATAAGCAGATTTTGATTTTGCTCACGTTTGGCGTGGCGATATTTAGTTTTAGTGTTTTCAGGTTTAGAAAATATCTGGCTTAAAGACACGTGGTTGACTTTTTATTTTAGTTTTGTTATATTTTAATTAAAGGCAAAGATAAAAATAAACTAAATCGGGGATGATTGAAATGGCGCAGCTCCAAAATCTCGCCGAACTTTTTGAATTTGGGATAAAAACCTACCGAAACCCTAAACTCCTAAACTACAAATCAGCAGATGGAACTTGGAAGTCGATCTCCGCGGATGAGGCGATGAAACGCGTTAGGAATATTGCGCTTGGACTTTATTCACTTGGGATTAGATACGGGGATAAAGTTGCGATTTTATCTGAAAGCCGTCCCGAGTGGACGATGACAGATTTAGGCATACTTTCTATAGGAGCAATCGATGTCCCAATCTATACGACACAGGCGCTTCCACAGGTTGAGTTTATACTTACGAATTCAGAATCGAGGTTAATTTTTATCTCAATGAAACAGCTTTATGAGAGGGTCCTACCTGTGCTTGAGAAAATTGGGTTTACAGATAAGGTGATAACATTTGAGAAAGAACCGCCTGGACCGAATGTGATGACACTTGAACAACTTGAGAAAATCGGTGAGAAATTAAATGTCGAAAATCCATCGCTTTACGACGAGCTTAAATTAAAGGTTAAGCCCGATGATCTTGCTACGATAATTTACACATCCGGAACCACGGGAGAACCAAAGGGAGTTATGCTCACTCATTCAAACCTTATTTCAAATGCAGTAACCTGTGCTTCGCTTTTCACTTGGAACTCACCGGAAAGCGAGGTTGCTTTAACTTATCTTCCGCTTTCACATATATTTGAGCGAACGATAATTTATCTTTACCTTTACACGGGGGTTCAAATTTGGTATGCGGAGTCAATAGATAAACTTGCGGATAACCTTCTTGAGGTTAGACCAACAGTTATGACGACTGTGCCGAGATTTCTCGAAAAGGCTGAGGAAAGGATGATGGCGCAGGTTCAAAAGATGTCACCACTTAAGAGAAAACTCTTTAATTGGGCGATGAACATAGCAAGACAATATGACCCTGGGAAAAAATTCCCGTTTTCCTACAGGCTAAAACATAAAATCGCAGATATACTGGTCTATAAGAAGTTGCGTGGGCGTTTTGGTGGAAGATTTAGGTTTATTGTCTCTGGTGGTGCTGCGTTAAGGCCAGACCTTGCGAGGATTTTCACAGCTGCTGGGATACCTGTACTTCAAGGTTACGGTTTAACTGAAACATCGCCTGTAATCTCTGTAAATCGACTTGAAAGAAATAGAATCGGTTCGGTTGGTCCGGTTATTCCAGGTGTTACGGTTAAAATTGCAGAAGATGGGGAAATCCTCGTTGACGGTCCAAATGTGATGAGAGGTTATTATAAAAATGAAGAAGCAACTGCAAAAGCATTTTATCATACATGGTTTAGAACAGGTGATGTAGGTTATCTTGATAAAGATGGTTTCCTTTTCATAACAGACAGAAAGAAAGATTTGATCAAGACAAGCGGTGGCAAATTCATCGCTCCACAGGTAATTGAAAATCTTCTCTCCTCAAATATCTATGTTGATAAGGCAGTTGTCATAGGCGAAGGAAGAAAGTTTGCTTCCGCATTGATCTTCCCGAATTTTGAAGCTTTACATCAATTTGCTCAGGAGAATAATATCTCTTATTCGAACAATACTGAACTTGTTAATCATCCGAAGGTTCAAGAACTTTATCAAAAAATTGTCGATGAGGTCAACACGCATCTCGCCCAATGGGAAACGATAAAGAAGTTTGCTGTCATCGGCGGTATTTTAACAATCGATGAAGATCATCTCACGCCAACACTTAAAGTGAAAAGAAGAAATGTTGAGGCAAGGTACAAGGATTTGATCGACTCGTTTTATAAGGAATAAAACCTTTCAAATAAAAAACCAAAATAAAAAGGGTTAAAAATGCGACCTATCAAAAAAGTTGCAGTTTTAGGGGCTGGCGTAATGGGAGCCCAAATCGCAGCACATCTTGCAAATGCAGGAATCCCATCATATTTGCTTGACATCGTGCCAAAGGAATTAATAGAAGAAGAAAAAGCAAAAGGTCTTACGCTTCAGGGTCCTGAAGTAAGAAATAGGATAACGAGAGAGGGGCTTGAAAAGGCTAAGAAACTAAAACCAAACGCATTCTTTGTCCCAGAGCTTGAAAAACTTATAACCATAGGAAACTTTGAAGATAACCTTGGCTGGCTTTCTGAAGTTGATTGGGTGATCGAGGCTGTTGTGGAAAGACTCGATATCAAAAGGGAACTTTTTAAAAGTGTTGAATCTGTGATAAAGCCTGGGACGATTGTAAGCACAAACACCTCCGGGATTCGCATAGGTGAGATAGCGGAGGGATTTAGTGATGATTTTAGAAAACATTTCCTTGGGACACACTTTTTCAATCCACCGCGTTATATGAAACTTCTTGAGATAATCCCGACCGCCGAGACCGCAAAAGAAGTTGTTGAAACGATCGCTGAGTTTGGTGAAAAAGTTTTGGGCAAAGGGATTGTGTATTGTAAGGATACACCAAATTTCATAGCAAACAGAATTGGCGTGCTTGCGGTTATGTATGTTTTGCATTATATGCTTGAAAATGGCTTTACGATCGAAGAAGTCGACGAGTTGACAGGACCTGTCACAGGGAAACCGAAAAGTGCTACTTTTAGAACGCTTGACCTTGTCGGGCTTGATACCCTTGTCCATGTTGCAAATAATATCTACAATGCGGTTCCGGAGGACGAAATGAGGGAGTATTTTAAAGTCCCGGATGTAGTTCAAAAGATGCTTGAAAATAAGTGGCTTGGTGAAAAAACAAGACAAGGATTTTATAAGAGGGTTAAGAAAAACGGTGAAAGCGAGATATTGGTTCTTGATCTTTCGACGATGAACTACAGAGAAAGACAAAAGGTTAAACTTGGCTTACTTGACATGGCGAAGGCAACCGAGAGTTTAAAGGATAAAATTCAAATTTTGATGAACGCAAAAGATAAAGCTGGCGAATTCTTCTGGAAGACCACCGGCGCTGTTTTGGCTTACGCTTCGAATAGAATTCCTGAGATAAGCGATACGATAATCGACATCGACAATGCAATGAAATGGGGATTTAACTGGGAGCTTGGTCCATTTGAGATGTGGGATTTGCTTGGCGTCGAAAATTCAATAGATAGAATTGAGAAAGAAGGATTCAAGGTTGCGGATTGGGTAAAAGATATGGTTAAATCCGGAAAGAAGAGATTCTACGAAAGAAAGGATGGTAAGATTTATTTCTACGATGCCGTTGGTAAAAAAGATTATGTGGAATTGAAAACGAAGCCTGAGGTGATCAACCTTGATCTTTTGAAAGATGATAAAACGAGAATAATCAAGGAAAACGCCGGTGCAAGTTTAATACATCTTGGCGACGGCGTCCTTTGCCTTGAATTCCATACAAAGATGAACGCCATCGGTGAAGATATACTTTTGATGGCTGATTATGCTTTAAATGAACTTGAGAAAAATTATGAAGCCCTTGTCATAGGAAACCAAAGACAACATTTTTCAGCTGGTGCAAATCTTATGATGATACTTATGCTTGCGCAGGAGGGCGAATGGGAAGAGATCGATAGGGCTGTTCGAATGTTTCAAAGGATGAATATGAGAATTAAATATTCTCCAAAACCAGTTGTTGTAGCTCCACATGGGATGACGCTTGGTGGTGGATGCGAAATTGTTCTGCATGCACAAAAAGTTCGTGCTTATGCAGAGAGTTATATCGGGCTTGTTGAAATAGGCGCGGGCGTTATCCCGGCTGGTGGTGGAACAAAGGAAATGCTTTTGAGAGCGATTCAAAAAGCGCCAAAACAGGAAAATATCGATCTAACCCCATTCATTCGCGAAGCTTTTGAAACAATTGCTTTCGCAAAGGTTTCTACAAGCGCACTTGAAGCTAAAAAACTTGGATATCTTCGCGACTCCGATTCGATATCTATGAACAAAGATTATTTGATAAGTGATGCAAAAAAAGTTGCACTTTCAATGGTTGAGGAAGGCTACAAACCACCTCTCCCAGCGGAAATCGTCGCTCTTGGGAAACAACTTTATGCGAATTTCCTTATTGGAATTTATTTGATGAGAGAAGCCGGATATATCACTGAGTACGAAGCTCACATTGGAAAGAAACTCGCCTATATAATGTCTGGCGGTGATTTCACATCGCCTCAAATTGTGGACGAGCAATATATACTTGACCTTGAACGTGAGGCGTTTTTAAGCTTGTGTGGTGAGAAGAAAACTCAGGAAAGGATGCAGTATATTTTGAAATATGGAAAACCATTAAGAAACTAAGAGCTCAAAAATAAAAATGGGAACTAAAATGCAGGATGCAGTAATAGTAACAGCGGTAAGAACCGCGGTTGGAAAGGCAAAAAAAGGCACCTTGAAAGATTTTCGTCCAGATGAAATGCTTGCGACCGTAATTTCAGAAGCAGTTAAAAGAACCCCGAATTTGAAACTTGAAGAAATTGACGATGTTGTAATTGGTTGTGCATTTCCAGAGGGTGAACAAGGTTTAAATGTTGCAAGAATAGCAAGTTTAAGGGCGGGGCTACCTGTCAGCGTCCCGGCGATGACCATAAATAGATTTTGCTCTTCTGGTTTACAATCTATCGCGCTTGCAGCGGAACGAATTAAGCTTGGTTACGCAGATGTGATAATTGCAGGTGGGGTTGAATCGATGAGTATGGTCCCGATGAGTGGAAATAAATTTTCTGCAAATCCTTATCTTGCTGAAAATTATCCCGAGATGTACATAAGTATGGGATTGACAGCTGAAAGAGTCGCTGAGAAATACCAAATAACTAGACAAATGCAGGATGAATTCGCATTGCGAAGTCATCAAAAAGCAATCAAAGCAATTCAAGAGGGAAAGTTCAAGGATGAAGTTGTTCCTTTGAAAGTTGTGAATAAGTATATAAATGGTAAAGGTGAAAAAGTCGTTGAGGAAAAGGTCTTCGATATCGATGAGGGACCTCGAGCAGATACATCGCTTGAAAAATTGGCACAGTTAAAACCTGCCTTTAAAGAAGGTGGAACTGTAACTGCGGGAAATTCATCTCAAATGAGCGATGGCGCTGCTGTTGTCATAGTTATGTCCGATAAGAAGGCAAATGAACTTGGTTTAAAGCCGATCGCAAGATTCGTCTCATATGCTGTTGCAGGGGTTCCACCTGAAATAATGGGCATTGGTCCGGTTGAGGCTATCCCGAAAGCCCTTAAACTTGCCGGACTTAAACTTGAAGATATCGGTTTAATTGAATTAAACGAAGCTTTCGCTGCTCAATCTCTCGCTGTTATAAAACTTGCTGGATTAAATGAGGAGATAATAAATGTGAATGGTGGAGCGATAGCCCTTGGACATCCGCTTGGTTGCACTGGGACGAAGTTAACTGTATCGATTTTGAACGAGATGAGAAGAAGAAATGTAAGATATGGAATGGTGACGATGTGCATAGGCGGTGGAATGGGCGCAGCAGGAATTTTTGAGTTACTTTAAAAAATCTAAGCCCCGACGCCATGTCGGGGCTTTTGTGTTTTTAATATAATAAGTCAAAATATAAAATAATCAAAGAAGCGCCAGCGAGAGATAGATTTTTGAAGAAATGAGCCATTTGATTTGCTGCAAGACCCGGGTCTTGAACGTTCCAAAATCTATGCATTATAAAAGCTGTTGGAATAAGGAACAAAACAAGCAAAATAGCACCAACCGTTGTATAGAAGTCAAATAAAACACTTAACCCGCCAAGAATGATCATAATCCCTGTGAGCGGTACCGTGACATTTGGGGCTGGTGCTTTCATCATCTGTGCATATGTAACCATATCTTTATAATTTCTGAAATGTCCGAAACCAGAGAAAATAAAAAGCGCTGAAAACAAAATTCGTCCAATTACCCAAATCGCTTCCATATTAAATCTCCGGTATTTTGTTTTTAAGAAATTTCTTTTTTAAGCAAGCCAAGTTCAACCGAAATTGAACCCGGACCAAACACAAGCACTACTAATGTACCCGCAAGAAGAGCAAGATCAAGTTCAGCCCCCACGCCAGGCTTATCCATTGGCGCGATAAGTCCAACTTTAACCTTTACAAGTAATATTGCGGTAATCATGTTAACTGCAAGTAAAAGTGCGGCCCATCTTGAGAAAATCCCAAGTATTAAGGCGATACCCCCGACAAATTCAACCAAAGAAACTACAACTGCAAAAAATCCCGGCAAAGGAACGCCAAGCCCTGACAAGAAATTTGCAAAACCCGGGATTCCAAAGACAAATAATTTCGGGTAACCATGGGCTATGAAGATTACCCCTAAAATCAACCTCAATATCAGCAAAACTATATCATTTGCAGTTTTAGTTGAAAGTTTCGTAAGCATAGTTCCTCCTAAATTTTTTGTTTTTAATTTTTGATTTAAATATCGACCGCTTTCTTTCTCACGAGACGTCCCATTTGATAATCCTCGATGGCTTGATAGATTTCTTCTTTCGTGTTCATTACAAAAGGACCCCAACGGGCAATCGGTTCATTTAATGGTCTTGCGCATCCAATTAAAACGACCGAATTTTTAACCGCGCTGAATTTGATATAATTTCCATTTGTTAAAATGGCAAGTTGATGTTTCCTTATTTTAACTTTTTCCGGAAGTTCAATCATTCCCTCTGAAACAAGGCAGAATGCATTCATATCCTCTAAAATCTCGTATTCAAAATTATTTCCCTCTGTTAATTTAACATCGAGATAAATAACCGGATAATGAGCCCAACTTTTTTGTTCAACTTCATTAAATAACCCCGAAAGCAAATTGATTCTTGTATCGCCTTCTTTCAACTCTATCGCTTTGAAATTATGATAAAACGGATCGCTCCATTTTTCCTTTGCGGGTAAATTAAGCCAAAGTTGATATCCCCACAATAAGCCATCTTTCATCATCGGTATCTCCGAATGTATCACGCCACTTCCAGCGTTCATCCATTGCAATCCACCAGCTGTTAATCTCCCAGTACCTCCGGTGCTATCTTTGTGTTCAAAGTCTCCCTTAACCATATAAGTCAAAGTCTGAAAACCACGATGTGGATGGGGTGGGAAACCAGCAATGTAATCCCTTGGGTCATCACTTTTGAATTCGTCGAGAAAAAGAAACGGGTCGAGAAAGTTTAAATAATGTGAACCTATATATCTTTTGAGCCTTACGCCCGCGCCATCAACTACATCTATGGCTGGAATAACTCTATAGGCATTGCGATATTTAATTGTCTTAACAAGCATAATTTGGATTGATTTAGTTTATAAATTTGGTCAAATAACTTGAAAACTTCTCTAAGGTTTGTTTGTTCACGCTGAAATAGTGGAATTGACCTTCCTTTCTAACATTCACGAGTCCACTTTTATGCAAAATTTTTAAATGGTGCGATATCGTCGGTTGTCGCAACCCAATTTTTTCCGTTATCTCTTTACAACTTATCTCCCTAAACTTTGCTATCAGTTCAAAGATTTTGCACCTCGTTTCATCCGAAAGTGCTTTTGCGACCTTTGAAATTTTTACCTTTGCCATAATGGTCTTTTTGTTTTTTAAATAGATATATAGACAAATGTCTATGTAAATATAAGCAAAAAATTTTGCGCTGTCAAGTTTTGGCGGAAGATCTAGATTGATTTTTTCTTTTTTGTTTTTTTGCTAAATTTTAAAAAAGAAATTTTTGCAGAGGTAGTGGCTAAAGCTAACATTGATGAACTGAAGAAGAGGTTAAAAAATATCAAGCTCGTTGCCTGTGACATCGACGGAACATTGTTAACTTCGGATAATCAAATTGGACAGGGGACAATTCAACTGGTAAGGGAATTGAAAAATTACGATGTTAAATTTTCGCTCATTACAGGTCGAGTTCATTCAGCATCCGTCAAATACGCAAAAATGCTTGGAGTTGATGACCCGATCGTTTCTTTAAATGGAGCCTTAATCAAGTTTCCAGAAGGCGAGACGATAAAGGCTTTTTATCTGCCGGAGAAGAGAGTTCTGAAGGCGCTTGAACTTGCGGAGAAGTATTTTGTTAACATTCTTTTTTATTCAGAGGACAAGGTTATATATACGACTGAGAATACAATTTTCCCGTCTTACATAGGTAATCTTGAAGCTGAAACAATGGAGGTGGATTCTTATTACGATTATACAGATAAAGCTCTGCGCGTCGTGTTAAGTTCTGATAGAAATTATATGCTTCACAAAATTGCACATAAACTTGAACCCCCTTTCTTTTCAAATATATCGACCTCGATTTATCCATCGCTTAAATATGATAGATTAACCTATCTTGAAGTCAAACGTAGGGGAATCTCCAAAGCGACTGGGCTAAAATATGTCGGCAAGTATTATGGGTTAAAAAGTAAAGAGATAGCCGGCATAGGTGACTTTTATAATGATATCCAATTTTTAAAAAAGGTTGGCGTCGCTGTGGCGATGAAAAATGCTGTTGCGGAAGTTCGATTTAACGCTGATTACGTCACAACAAAGACAAATGATGAAGATGGCGTCGGTGAATTTCTCGAAATTCTGCTCGAGGCAAAAAAATTAGCTTAATTTATGAAGATCTCTCTTACAAAATTGTATGAGTTTCTCCCGAAAGATTTGGCTTTGAAAATTTTGATGTTTCTTTCAGTGCCTTTTCTTATAGTTGTCTTGTTCCCAAGCCCACATGGTTTTGAATATAAATATGAGATCGGAAGCGTCTGGCTTTATGAAGATATCGTGGCCCCGTTTTCGTTTCCGGTTTATAAAGACGAGAAACAATATCAGGAAGAAATTGCAGATATTTATTCGAAAGTTTATTTCATATTTGATGTCGACACACAAGCTTACAAAAGTCGAGTCGAAGAATTTCAGGAGTTTTTAACTAATTTAAAATCTTATCTTAGTTTAAGGTTTGATTACTTGGCTAAAGCAAACCGTAATGTAAATCCGGAGTTATTGAAGAGAGATTCGATTGAAATTGAAAGGTTGAAGGGGATATTGCTTCGAATACTTTCCGAGTATGAAATCTCAAAAATCGAGATGTTGAACAAGGTTGGATATTTTGATTTAAACAGGTTAAAGATATTAGGCGACACATATCTTGCAGCGATTTATCAACCCGTTGGTGTAATATCAATCCCAAGAGCAAAACTTAATAGAAACGAAATAGTTTTAAGAAAAGGGAGATACGAAGAGGTTTACAGTCAAGGGAAGTTTTACGATTTGAGCGAGTGTTATAGCTTTGCGATGGATTTTGCAAAAGAAGGTTTTGGAGAGTTTAGTGAAGTCTATACAACTGGCTTTGGTATAATTACGAAAATTTTGTGTTCTTTTGTGAAACCGAATTTGATTTTCAATGAAAAGGAAACGAACGAATTTATAGAACGGGAGAAGAGCAAGGTTTTAAAAATTATAGGTATCGTTCGTGAAAATGAGAAAATTATATCAAGACATGAGATAATAACTCCTGAGGTTTACCTTAAGCTTGAATCGTTGAAAAAGGCGCAAAAAGAGCGAGGGATTGGAACTGGGCGAATCGTGAGGGATTTTGGGCGATTTATCTTCGTCGGCAGTATATTTGCGATTTTTTGGATTTACCTTTATATGTATAGGAAAAAGATTTATTTTGACAACAGGCTTCTTGTTTTGATAACTGCACTGTTTTTGTTCGAGATATTACTCACATTTTTGGTGACGGGAATAAAAACCACGGGGTACGAGATAAACTACCTTATCCTCATTCCAACTTTTTCGATGTTGATGACGATAATTTTTGATTCAAGGGTTGCTTTTTGGGGGACTGCGGTGATTTCATTTATTGTTGGGTCTCTTATAGGATATAGTTACGATGTCACTGTGGCTTCGTTTGTTGCAGGAACTATAGCAATTTATTCTGTCAGAAGCATCGGCAATAGAATGCAAATTTTTAGAAGTTTTGTTTTCATACTTTTTGCATACGCCTTTGTCGTGGTTGGTTTTTCGCTTCAAAAGCATGAAGGGTTTAATACTATCATTGTTAAACTTGGGTTTGTTGGCGCAAATGCTTTGCTTTCGCCTATTTTCACATATGGTTTACTGATTTTCTTTGAGCGTATTTTTGGAACGATGACCGAAATAACCTTGCTTGAACTTTCTGATTTCAATCATCCGCTTTTGAGAGAACTTTCAATTCGAGCGCCGGGGACATTTCACCATAGCATCGCGGTTGCAACCCTTGCTGAATCGGCTGCGAAGTCAATCGGTGCAAATCCATTGCTTGCTCGCATCGGGGCATACTATCACGATGTCGGAAAAATTTTAAACCCAGAATTTTTCATCGAAAATCAAATGAAGTCGGACAAACTTAATTCCTCAATTTCGCCTGAACAAAGCGTTCAAATAATCATATCTCATGTTGAGGAAGGACAAAACATAGCAAGAAAATACAGGCTCCCAAGTGAAATAATAAAATTTATTCCAATGCATCATGGGACTACTTTGGTTGCTTATTTTTACGGTAAGGCTTTAAAAAGAAGAGAACTTCAAAACGTCGAGGTAGAAGAAAGCGATTTTAGGTATAAGGGTCCGAAGCCAGATTCAAAGGAAACAGCAATAGTTATGCTTGCGGATTCGGTTGAAGCAGCAGTTAGATCACTTGATGATAAAACACCGGAAAATATAGAAAAAACGGTTGAGGCGATTTTTGAAAGCAGAATAGAAGATGGTCAACTTGATGAATCTAATTTGACATTTAAGGATATTGAGGAGATAAAGAAAACATTTATCCAAATGCTTGTGAATTTGCATCACCCGAGAGTTAAATATCCTGCGGTGGAGGAAAAATCAGTTGAGATCAAGGAAGTAAAACCTAAACCAAGAAAGAGAACGAAGAAAATAAAAAATGATAAAGGTTGATAAAAAATATCATTTCGGAAACGCTTTCTTGAAAATTAAAAGTAACTATTGGAAAAAATTTCTGACCTATTTTTTGAAGTCTATCGAGATGGAAAAAGGTTACTCTAAAAACACTGTTGATTCGTATTTGCTCGACCTTGTAAGGTACATTTCATTTCTTGAGGAGCATGATGTGAAACATCCTGATGATGTCACAGAGGAATTGGTAAGGGAATATATCAAAGAACTTAGCATAGTTGGTTTAAGTCCAGCTAGCGTTTCAAGGAACATCACATCTATAAAAACATTTCATAAATTTTTATTTCTTGAATTTTATTCAAAGATTTATCCTGTGGAAAACATCGAACATCCAAAGGTTAGGAAAAAATTGCCAAGCGTGTTGACCGTTGAAGAGGTTTTTGCTTTGCTCGAGCAACCAGATACATCGACTTTCACTGGAATAAGAGATAGGGCGATACTGGAGACGATGTATGCAACCGGGATTAGGGTTTCGGAGTTAATAAATTTAAGACAGATTGATTTGCTTTTTGATATGGAAGTTATACGAGTTCTTGGTAAAGGCTCAAAGGAAAGATTAGTTCCGATAGGAAAAGTTGCTATGGATTGGATACGGGAATATCAGTTGAAAGTAAGACCTAGGCTTGTTAGAATTGGTAGTGGAGATATTCTTTTTTTAAGTAGGTTAGGCAAAAAATTAACGCGTATGAGCGTTTGGAAAATAATAAGGAAATATGCGTTGATGGCAGGGATAAAGAAAGAAATTCATCCGCATACATTGAGACATTCTTTTGCCACACATCTTCTCGAAGGCGGTTCCGACCTCAGGGCGGTCCAAGAGATGCTTGGGCATTCAAGTATAACGACAACACAGATTTATGTTCACATAAATAATGAAATGCTAAAGGAAATTTATCGTCTTTATCACCCAAGGTCAAACTAAAACAGAAAAAGGAGGTTAAAATGGCAGTTCAACTCCCAAGTTGGGAAAACATAGCGGAGAAACTTAATAGTTACGTTGAGGATGTAAGGAATGAATTTGAGCAAATGCTCGGTGAGATAGTTGAAGTTCCAACTGTAAGTATGGATCCGGCGTATAAGAGCGAGATTGAAAAAGGAGCGGACCTTGCGGTTGAATTTTTGAAGAAGTTTGGTTTTGAAGCGAAAAAATGTGAAACTCCCGGGAACCCGGTTGTTTTGGGTTCATATGTAACTGATCCCAAGAATCCAACTATTGCAATTTATAACCATCTTGACGTTCAACCAGCAGGTGGTCCTGAATGGGTTCGTGAGCCGTTCAAATTTACAAAAGAGAACGGGAAATATTACGGTCGCGGGACAACGGACGACAAAGGTCCTGCTTTAACTGCGCTTTTCGCAGCTCGTTTTGCTGTGGAGAATGGAATTCCGATAAACATTAAATTTATCTGGGAATTTGAAGAGGAAAATGGAAGCCCAAACTTTGAATATTTCATCAAAAATTATAAACAGGATCTAAAGGTTAACTCCATTCTTGTTTCAGATACCTTATGGATTTCCCCACAGAAGCCGTCGATCCCATATGGTTTAAGAGGATTGCAAGGTGCGAGACTTGTTCTTGAAACTGGAACAAAGGATGTTCACTCTGGAACAACAGGCGGCGTTGCGCGCAACCCTATTGGTGAACTTAGTCAATTGATATCTCAACTCTATGATGCAAAAACTGGTAAGGTGAAAATTCCGGGATTTTATAAAGATGTCAAGAAGCTTACTGATGCTGAACTTAAAAACTTCCTTGCCTCCGGCTTTGATGTTAAAAGATGGATTCAGGTTTATGGGTTCAAAAGCGTAAGGACAAAAAATAAAGCTGAGATATTAAGAAGAATTTGGGCTGAACCAACATTTGAAGTTCATGGGATAGTTGGCGGTTACACTGGACCAGGGATAAAAACGATAGTCCCACCCAGAGCAGAGGTCAAGATAAGCATGCGCCTTGTTCCTGATCAAAAACCTGACAAAATCTTCAAACTTTTGAAAGATTATGTTAAAAAGCTGAATCCCGATGTTCAAGTTATAAGAGAAAATGCGCTTGAACCGTATTATGGCGAATTTACGGGACCTTACGCAGAAGCGGCGGTCGGGGCTATTGAATTCGGATTTGGGCTTAAACCCGCTTTTATAAGAGAAGGTGGTTCCATAGGTGCGGTTGTCACTATGAAAAAACATCTAAAAGTTCCGATCGTTTTCATAGGCTTGAGCTTGCCCGAACATGGATATCATGAACCGAATGAAAACTTCGATTGGAGACAGGCATCCGGCGGTATGAAGACTTTTGTTAGTTACTTTTATAACATTTCGCAGATAAAGTAGAAATCCAAAGATATCGACTTAAAGGGGCTTTCATTCGAAAGCCCCTTTTTGTTGTTAGAACTTGAAACTTAACAAAAATTTTATTATTAATTATTGTGTTTTTTGGAAGTGTCAAACTCTAAAAAACAGGAGGAGGTGAAATTGAAAACATTAGGCAGGCATCTTTTGATTGAACTCTTTAACTGCGATCGAAAACTTTTAAACGATGTCTCATTCATTGAAAAAGTCCTCACCAAATCCGCTGAGCTCGCTGGGGCAACGATCGTAAAGACTTTTTTTCACACTTTTAATCCACATGGAGTTAGCGGGGTAATTGTGATTGCTGAATCCCATCTTACAATTCATACGTGGCCAGAGTATGGATATGCAGCGGTAGATGTGTTTACCTGTGGAGATGATGTCGACCCGTATGTGAGTTATCAGTATTTGAAGGGAAAGCTTAAAGCGAAAGGTGCCCATATCATGGAAGTTAAGCGTGGGTTGTCCGAGAATATCATGAATGCCATTACAAAGAAAATAGGCAACGGAGTCCTTGCAGGAGAAAAGTGAAGTAAATACTGATATTCCAAATAGTAATAGGGAAGGAGGATACTGGTTCACAGAATATAGCCCAAGTAATACTGCTTTTTCTTTAAGGGTGAAGTACAAACTTTTTGAGAAGTTGACCACTTATCAAAAGATAGAAATTTTTGATTCGTATGATTATGGGAAAGTTTTGGTTTTGGATGGCTTTATTATGCTTACCGAAAAAGACGAGTTTATTTACCACGAAATGATAACCCACGTTCCTCTTTTTACTCATCCAGAGCCAAAACGAGTTCTTGTAATTGGTGGAGGAGATGGTGGAGCGGTGAGAGAGGTTTTAAAACATGAAAGCGTTGAAAAAGTTGAACTTGTCGAAATTGATGAGGAAGTCGTAAGCGCTGTGCGAAAATATTTTCCACAAGTTGCTTCTGCCCTTGAAGATAAACGAGTTGAGATAAAGTTTCAGGATGGAATTGAATTTGTGAAATCGAAAAATGAAATTTACGATATAATTTTGATAGATTCCCCCGACCCAATTGGTCCAGCAGTTGGGCTTTTTGAAGAAAGTTTTTATAAGGACGCATTTTCCGCTTTGAATGACTCAGGGATAATCGTCGCTCAAGCTGAGTCACCATTTATCTATCCTGATTTGATAAAGCAAATTAACTCCGCCTTTAAAAAATATCTACCCATCGTTCGCTTCTATCTCGTAAACGTCCCAACCTATTTAAGTGGGGTTATAAGCTTTGTGCTCGGCTCGAAAAAATTTGATCCGATAAAGGATTTTAACTCAGATAGAGTCAAAAAATTTAACTCAAAGTTGAAGTACTACAACGAGCAAATTCATATTGCGTCTTTCGCCTTGCCAAACTTTTTCAGGGAATTGTTGGAATAAAATCTTAAAATTTTATGTCTTTTAGTTTTAAATTGAGATATATGCTTCTGATTTTAATCTTCTTTTTTGCTTGCCATGTTGATAAGGGGAAAACCAAGGATGAAAAATTTGTCAAAACATACGGCGAGATTTTGTTTTTAACCGAAAAATTCAAAAACGACACATTAAAACTTAAAGAAAAAATCGACTCCGTTTTAAACGCAAATCAGATGACGATGAAGCAAATCGATTCGCTTGCATATGTTTATAGCAAAGACCCTCAAAAATGGGCAAAATTTTTCGACGATGTTAAAAAATATCTCGAGGACAAAAGATTAAATGTCCAAACGAAAAAACATTGACGAAGTTTTTCTCTACTCGGTTTGGCTTTCTCACGGAAGTAAGATCAAGTTGAAAACTAAAAACGCAGACCAAGTGGAGGTTATAGAGGTTGGGGAAATGGAAGTAGCCGATGGGGCTGATTTTAAAAATGCAAAAGTTAAAATCAATGGCAAGATCTATCGTGGCGATGTCGAAATTCATATAAAAGCATCGGATTGGAAAAATCATAAACATCAATTTGACGAAAGATATAATACAGTCGTACTTCATGTTGTACTTGATGACGACACCGAAGATGGATTTGTCCAAACTGTCTCCGGGAGAAAAGTTTTAACTGCTGAGATCGAGGGGATTGATGAAATCCTTAAATCGCGAATTCACAAAAATAACAAAATAAAATGCTACGACCTTAATAAAATAGTTCCCATAGATGAAAAATTGAAGTGGATAAGAAAACTTGGATTGGCGAGATTGTTTTTTAAGGCAAAAAGTTTAAGCGAGAGATTGATAGAAATAGTCGATGAGAATTTCTTTTTGATATCAGAATCACCAGCAGGTTATTTAACTACATATCGGGGTTATTTGCTTTATCAACTTTCACATCAATTTGTCTGGGTTCAGATTTTGTACGAGAAGGTTATGGAGGCGCTTGGGTATTCAAAAAATAAATTCCCATTTCAAAAGCTTTCTCAAAATCTAACTTTAAAATTTATCTCCGAGCATTCGTTTGCCCATTCTTATGAAAAACAGATTCTAAAGATTCAATCTATCTTATTTGGCGTCGCTGGATTTCTCGATTACTACATCAAGAGAAAACTTGACCCAGAGACGAAGATATATGTCGATGAACTTTTGGAGGAATGGTCAAAGCTCAAAAGTTATTATCGTTGTGAGAGTTTGCGTTATTTGGATTGGCATTTTTCAGCAGTAAGACCTGCGAATTCGCCGGTTTTTAAACTTGCCGGGGCTTCTGCATTGATATGGAGGATTATACATAACGATTTTTATGCACAGATAAACGACATTATTCTCTCAAATTTAAAAATGGATGAGAAAATACAACGACTTGTGAGTTTGTTCTGTGTCAAATCGGAGGGGTATTGGAAAAATCGTTATAACTTTGGGAGAGCTCAACGCTCTCAAACTGGGTTTTTCGTTGGGATTTCAAAGTCAAAGGAAATAGTCGCAAACGCAGTTTTGCCGATCATGTTGGCGTTTTCAAGGATTTTTAAAAATAGTGAGGTGGAAAGAAGGGTAGTTGAAATCTATAAAAACCTTCCGGGGCTTTCCGCGAATTGGATAACTTCAAAGCTTGAGGATGAACTTTTCTATGGAAGGGTGAAAATTTATTCATCGGGGTTGACGCATCAAGGCGGGATTCAACTTTATAAGTTCTACTGTTCAAATTCACTTTGTAATGCGTGCGCCATTGGGAACAAATTGTTCCTTTAACTTTATTTAGCCTTCCAGTCCAATCGAGTGTTGGTTCATTCGTGGAGTAATCGCCATAGTCGTCATGATAGATAATGTAATCCTTTTGAAACTCTGAGTATTCATCGTCTAAGTGTAACGATCCCCAAAACATTAGTTTATAAAGCCAAATAACCGCAATACTTGAAAAATTTTCCTTCCAACAATTCTTATTGGTTTTGGCAAATGCCATTTACTAGCAAATTTGTATGCAAATTCGTATAAATTTTTTAGTAAAAAGACATATCTATTTTTAATACGGTCTTTCAAAGTGTTTTGCTCTACTTTTTGAGCAAAAGTAAGGGAGTCAATAAATTTAACATCTTTGAAATGTTTAGATTTGTAAACACACTCAGCTACAACTTTTTTCGGACCTTCCCATACAATAGTGTCATGAAAAGCCATTATCCCACCATTTATTACCCTGGGAAACCATAAATCAAAATCTAACTTAACAAATTCGTATTCATGAGCACCATCAATAAAAATAAATTCAACTGGTTCGTTAATATCTTTTGCAGCATCTTCAGAAGTTTTAACGATCGGGATAATTATGTCATCTACTTTTGCATTTTTAATATTCTTCTTAAATTCTTCAAATGTCCATATCTTCTCACTTTCTTTTTGATGTTCTGAAGAACCCGTATGGGGGTCAATTGCATAAACTTTTACTTTATTTCCACTTTTACTCCCGCTGGCAATCCAAATCGTGGATTTACCTTTCCAAGAGCCGATCTCGACAATTACTCCCTTGCCCTTACAATTCTTTGCGAGATTGTATAATGTTTCTCCTTCCCTATCGGTAAGCCAACCTTCGACTTTATCCGCAAATTTTTTCGTTTCTTCGATATTCATAATCCTAATAATTTTTCTCTGGAAAAAATCATTTATCCACACCAATAATTTCGGTATAAATATAATAAATTATCCCCTCATATAAAAACCTCTAATGACCACTGTTAATCATTATTAAGCTTAAAATCCCTTGGTCAACACCTATTAGAGAATCTGGGCTACATTGCTTATTCATTAAGTTTTTTGAATTTCTCATTGAAAACCATTTTTAATCCTTTTGGCTCAAATGAAAACGAAGAAAGCGTGCTTATCCCTATCCACTTATAATCGTAATAAACATAACTCTCGTCATCCGAAAAAGCTATCGCCATATCCTCTTTAGAAATCGGAGAGTGTTTTAGCAATGTAAAAAGTAATAGAGCTTTATCTCTATCGCTTGCTGTTTTAAAAATCAAGCATTCATCGGGCAAAGCAATTCTCTCCCTGCTTTTTAAAATAGAGACTTTCCCAGGAATGCTTTCAAGAATATCAAAAGCGTCTTCCAGATTTCTTATTTTGTGACTTAATTGTCTTGTATGATAATCCCTCATCGCAGCATACACATATGCTTGAGGATACGGAACATATATTTTCCTGAAAGCGTAGCAAGCAAAATCAAAAATTGAGTTGGGAAATCTTTTAGCCAGTGCAAAAATAGTAGATTGATATTCCTCAGCTGAATCAAATTCTAAGGTGTCAGGTATCGCCTCTGAGGTTTGAATAAATTGTAATTCATCTGCATTTGGATGTTTCAGGGGAATGGATAAAAAATCCATAATCTTGATATAAATCTCTTTAATTTTTGAAAGTGGAACAGTTGTCCTTTTTTCTGAACAGCGACACATCCCTTGAGTTGGGATAAAAAAGAAGGTAGTGTCGAAGCTTGTAGTTACCATTTTTACGAATTCTGATAATTCAGATGAGTTATGGATCCGTGTTTTACTAAACCATTTTGTATTATTAAAAAGGTGTCCATCCTCCACATCTAAAAATATAAAAAGATGCGCACGATTTCCTATGAGAATAATCCTTTCAAGTGGGAACCTGGTGCAGACATTTAAAGCTGAAGCCCATAGTAAAGCTAAAGCAGCGCATTTGCCAGACCCTTTTTTGTCTTCTGATATTAAAGAATAGGCATCCATTATTTCAATAATTTCATTTCTCAAACGTGGGAAATAACCTTCTTTGTAGTAAGGCTGGTTTATAATTTGTACAAATTGACTTTCGGGATTATCTGCTAAAAGTTTCCTTAAAGTTTCATCATATTCATTTCTCACTCTCTTTATGTAATCTTCTCCCAAACGCTTTTCTTCTTCCGGAAAATAGAGAAGTCCACAAGGGTCTCCCCCAGGTTTACCTGGCATATACGTAAATGAATAGCGATGAAAATGTCTTTCAAGTGCTCTAAGCCGTCTTTTAACAGAAAACATGCTATTATCTGGGGCAAACTCCTTCCGCTCTTTTCACCATTCCCAAAGAGTAGGGAACATAAGATCTGCCAAAAGATAAGCGGGTATTAAAACAGAACAATCTAAATCTAATTCAAGAACTGTCAAACTAACCGCTCTTGAGCGTCTTTCTATTTCTATATTTATGTTCATTTATTAGTGGTGATTTCATCATAAAATTTTAAAATCCTTAACTGTCAGGCTCTTTTGAAAACAGTTGGCAAACAATAACTTGAGGGATAAGGTTATAAAGCAACAGCAAAGTACCCAACGCCATCAGAATTTTCATTAGTCATACTACACCTTCTAACATCTTCTCGATTCCATCGAACCAATATTGCTTATACTGTGAAAGAACTTTTGAAATATCATCTGTTCGAAATTGTAAGATTATTTTTACGTTTAAGCCATTGTTGTAGTTAAAATTTCTTTTATTATTCCCATCTTCAAACAATCGCTTATAACCATATTCAATTTTATATGCCCACCCGCTTATGTGTTCTATACCTTTCGGGTCAACAAAAACAATAAAGTAGTTATCTCCCTTCTTTAACCAAAAAATAAAATCCGGTTTAAACTTGCTAATTTTATTTACATTAGGATTATAGTACGGAATATAAACTTCATCTAAACTTTCATCTAATTTGCTGAACATCCACCAATCAAACTCTTTGAACTTGTTATCGTTTCTAGATAAATAATTTTCTAAATCATTAATAAACTTCACTTCGCTTTTAGTTCTAATTATATGCTTGATGTAATCAACTTTTTCATCGTCTGATAAAATGAGAGGAAGGTAATAATGGTTAGTAATATACTTGATTTTGATTTTTTTATAAGCAGTTTCAAAATCTTCCTCTCCCCTTAAATTTTTTGCTCTTTCTGTATATTCTTCAGGTGGTATTTCCCCATATTGTTCCTGTAATTCTTTTACCTGATTCGGATAATTTTTTACCCTCTCAATTTTCTTTTGTAGCTCACTGATATCTTTCAAATACACTTTGATATTCTTAAAATGTCTTATCTCATCCTCCAATTCTTTGAGGCTTTCGAATTCTTCTGGAATAACACCAAGGTAATCAAAATATCTTTGAATAAGTAAATCCACATTTTTAAAACTTCTTCCATCAAACTTAAAGTTGCTTCGTTCTTTTAATTTTTCTCTTAAAATCTTTATTTTTATCGGCTCCGTGTTATATCTCATCAGAAATACTCTATCATCTGATACAAACTCAATAGATTTTTTAAGTATCTCAAAATCCTTGCTGGAGATTTCAAACTTTGTTTGTTCTTCGGTCTTTAGAATAGGATTCTCTGCTGATTTATAAGTTGGCACTAACAATTTAAACTTTTTAGCCTCGTAATTAATAAAAAGCGAGAGTTGTTGTTCGCCTTCCCTCTTCTTTTCTTCATCTAACTTTGTAAGTACTTCCTTCAACGCACTCCTATTTGTTCCGAAAATAAATAGGGTTTCCACTGGTGTAACTTTATCTTTTATTTGATTGAATAAATTTTCATCTATCTCATTTGCATTATAAATCTGCAATAACCTCTTTCTCTTGCCTTTTACAGGCTCAATTCTTACCCCTCTTCCAATAGATTGAAGAATAAATTTCTTTGCATCCTCCCCTATCCCTATGTTGATAAAATTTATCACATTTGGTCTATTAGAATCCCACCCCTCATAGAAACCACGAGAGCCCATCAGGATGTTAATTTCAGAGTCTTCCCTATTGAGGTTTTCAAAATAGCTCTCATCTTCAAACCTTTCCTGGATTTCGTATCCTACAAATTCATTCTTCAGCCATCCTGAGACATCTCCAATCTTTATCAGTGCAAACGGTTTCTCACTTGTCTTTAATTTAAATGCCAACTCTTTTTTATTTGACGGTCTTCTTAAAATCTCTATTTCTCCACTTGCCTTTGAGTTATATACATAGTTTAAAATCTCATCTTTTGTGATGCCTTTAAAAATCGCTTCGTCTATTTTTATTTTTCTCCCGTCTTCAAAGATAAACTCTGGTTCTTGTTTCAACTCCTCCCATAGTTCATCAAGAGCATTGTTAAAAACTTCATTATCTATCTCCTGTTTTCCTATTTTTTCAAGTTCTCTAAAAAATAACTTTAAATCAGCGTCTTCGGTATTAACAGAGTTCACAAGGGTTAAAAGTAACGGCTTATGATACAAGTATTCTTGAATATTTTTAATACCCTCGCAAAACTTTTTCGTATATGTCAAAAGAATTAACGACTTCAAGACAATCTTCTGTTTCTCTTCACTGCTATAATCCTCCTCGTCTTTGAATGCCCTTATCTCTTGTTTTAAGATACTGATATGCTTTCCGTATCCAGAATTTATAAAAGAGGAAAGGTTAAATTCAAAAGCACAAGTAATAACATCCCTTTGGTCTATAAAAGTTGCAGAGGAGTTAAATAAAAAACCATTTCTTGATAGAATGGAATAAATATGCTGTCTTTTTTATGTGCTTCGTCTAATAAAATATACCATTTACCCTCGTTATCGTAGTTTCTAAAGTCTATAATTTTTTCTTTGTGTTCATCTGAAATTAAATCTGAACGATAATAAAAAACTATTATTTCTTTATTATCTTTAAATAATGAGGAGGTGTCTCTTTTAAGGTTATCGTGATCCTTTAAACTTTTAAGATTGATAAAAACATCATTTTGAGAAGAATTAAATTCATGGACATTTTTTTTAAATTGTTCAATTAAATCTTCGCGGTGGGTTAAAAATAAAATATTATGTGCTGGAATTTCTTTCCTTTCAATAAGTTTTTTAAGAATTTCTATTAGTTTTACAATTACTAAAGTTTTTCCAGATCCAGTTGCCATCCAAAAACTCATCCTATTAATGAAATTTCTATAACTTATAAAACCATTTTCATCTGGATAGTAATCCTTTAAAAATTTCCAGGTTTTCTTATCTTCTTTTCTTTTCAAATCATATCCTGGATCTGTATCTAAACCATTAATTTTATAAAGCTGATAAATTTTTTCTTTTCTTTGCAAATTAACTTCTAATTTTTCTTTTTCATCAAAATCAGCAATATCTTGATAATATTTCCATAAAACTTTTAAAGCATTGTTTAGAGCTTCCTGCTGAAAATCAAAAAGCTGTTTTTCTTTCGAAAAACTAGCCAAATCAAAACCTTGCCAATTTATGTGAGAAAAAGGTATTTCAAAATTTTTGGAAATTGTTTGAAGAAGTAATTTGGTCATTAATCAAATAATTTTTTTCATTCTCACCTAACATTTTTAAATATTTATTTACATAAAAGTAATCTGGTTCGCTTTTAATCGCCCTCACGAGAATTCTATAGTTTGGATTTTTCGGACTCTTTTTGTCAAAAACAATTAAGCCTATTCCCAATTTAATACATAAGGTTTTTAGTAGTAATAATTCTCTCATTTATAGCTCTTTTTAGGTTACCTTTAATAAAGAAACCAAGAATTTTACACGCTC